>Ga0207814_100002_pt1 | contig 693472 bp, 653 predicted proteins | sample TtaePargueraPR_7_FD_187755 | JGI IMG/M metagenome (GOLD analysis project Ga0207814, IMG submission 187755) | Aerobic enrichment media microbial communities from Bioluminiscent Bay, La Parguera, Puerto Rico - Tt and P1 (2) (SPAdes) | ecosystem: Environmental > Aquatic > Marine > Unclassified ...
TTGTGGCCTGGGTGGGCATCCGCAATCCGGCGCCGGCGCGGGACTGACCCCTCTCCACAGGTCCCCCCGAGGGGTCTGGCCGGTTTCCTGTTTGCCCGCTAGGGTCGCCGCATGACTCGACGCGGGTGGGGCGTGGGAGCCATGGTCGTCGCATCGACCCTGGTGTTCGCGGGGTGCACCGGCGACCCCGAGCCGGAGCCCACGCCTGCGACGCCCACGCCCGCCGAGACCGTCGAACCGTCACCGACTCCCACACCCACTCCCAGCCCGTCCACTACGGCGCTGACCGACGAGGAGATCATCGCGGCGCTGCCGCCAGACGCGCGTGCGGAGAACTTCGGCGGCGCACAGGCGTTTGCCACCTACTTCCTTGAGAACTACATCGTTCTCCTCGAGGACCAACCGACTGTATTCACCGGGCTGACTGTTGTCGGCTGCACGTTCTGCGAATCCGTTGAAAGGTACTACCGGGACGCATCGAAAGCGGGTGAAGTCGTTGAGGGCGGAAGCGTCAGCGTCGTCAGCGAGCAAGCATCCGGAGGCCTGGACCAAGCCACTGGGCGATGGACCGTGACCGTTGATGTGGAGGTCGCACCGCTTGCGCGCTACACGGCCGATGGCGAGGAGGTCGGTACAAGCGACGGTGGACCCGGTCGTTCGACCCTCGAACTCGTCTTTGACGAGCACTGGAGCGTGGTCGACGTAGGTTCCGAGGCCGCGACTTCGTGAAAGTGATGCGGGTGCTCTGTGCAGCCATGGCCTTGCTTGCAGCCATGAGCGTTTCGCCTGCCGTTTGGGCCGCCGACGCGTGCGTCGACGGCGCCGAGCAAGACCTGTTTGCGGCAACGTGCGCATCGCAAGTCGAGGTCGGGGGAAACGCATTCGCCAACCCAGAAGATGGCGGTCTGGCTGAGCCTGCCTCGTCGGAACCCGCTGACCGATATCAGCGCCACCCGATCTGCGCCGAGTGGTTCGGCGACGCAGGCTCCGAGAGCCAGTTGTCACAGGAGTGGCCAGGCGACATCCCCGATTGCGTCGCCGAACTGATCGTTGCCGACACCATGTGCCCGCCGGCGTCGTCGACCATTGACCCCCTGTGGGTCTCGCGAGCCAACGCCGACGGCACCTACGGGCCTTGGCAACAACTCACCGGCTACGAGTGCACCGCCAGCCCGCTCCCGGCAGCCATCGCGGCCGCCTGGCAGCAGATGACCATCGACCCCTCGACGTTCACTCTCGCCCCCGACCAGGGTTGGGCGATCGCCAGTTGGGGCGTCGCGCCCAGCATCGACGAATCCACCCAGCAGCAGGACGTCGTCATCCTGGGCTTCGACGTCATCCTGCGTGCCACCCCGGCCGAGTTCGCCTGGACCACCGACGACGGCACCGGCCCCACGACCGCCCCCACCACCGACGGACCCGCCGGCGAGACCATCACGTTCGCCCGGCGCGAGCACCGCGCGCAGCTCTCGGTCACCACGACCTGGAACGGCCACTACAGCCTCGACGGCGGCGCAACCTGGACGCCCGCGCCCGGCACCGCCACGACCACGACGACGCAGTCGCTCCACGTATTCAACCCGCGCGCGCACCTCGTCAACTGCGATCTCGACGGCAACTGCGCAGACGGCAACAGCGCGCCCGCGCACCCCTTCACAGTGACGGACCCCGATGCTGACGGCATCGACAACCACACCATCCCCGACGCCGATATCGACGCTTACCTGGCCACCCGTGAAGCCGGGCGCCAGTGGTCGAGCTCAGCCCGCATCGGCTGACCCGACCCACCCATCGCATTGACACTGACCCCGACGCGAATCAGGGTCGGGATCCCCCTCCCGAGCGACGCCAACCGCGCGCGCCCAGACGTACGCTGAACCCATGAGCACCTACGCCGTCCCGCCCCAGCCGGTCTACGCGGCCTACCCGCCCAAGTCGCTGGCGCTCGCCTACGTGCTGTGGTTCTTCCTGGGCCTCTTCGGCGTCCAGCACTTCTACCTCGGCAAGATCGGCCGCGGCATCCTCTACCTGCTGACCGGCGGAATCCTCACCATCGGCTGGTGGGTGGACCTCTTCACGCTGCCCGCGCAGGTGCGCCAGGTGAATGCGCAGCGCGCCGTCGGCATCCGTTGACGGAGCCGCAGCTCACGAACGCGGCAGCACCCACACATTGAGCGTGAGACGCTCGCCCCGGAACTCCTCCTCGAGCGTCGTGGCGAGCGAGAAGCCCGCAGTCCGGCACAGCGCGTTCGAGGCCTCGTTGTCGACTGACGGGCACGCCATGACGTCGCGCCCGTCGCCGCACGCGGCGATGTCAGATAGAACCAACGCGACCGCCCGGGTCGCCACGCCGCGGCCCTGAGCCTCGGGCAGCACGGACCATCCCAGCTCGTAGCACTCGCCGCTCTCCCACGAGGACTCCCACCACCCGATGGAGCCCAGGGATCGTCCCGCGGCGTCGACCACCGCGAACATCCGCGGCATCCCCACGTCCCAGCCGCGCAGGTAGCGCTCGTGGCGATGGGCGAGCTGCGCACCGGTCTCAGCAGCGACCAGGTACTCCGTCATCTCCGGCGTGTTGATCGCATGCAGCAGCGCGAGGTCGACGTCGGTCCAGCGGCGCAGCCGCACGTCGGGAGCCGCGTCCTGAAACCTCGGGTCAGTCCTCGAAGAGTGGCTCGACACCCCACTCCTCCTTCTCCTCGGGCGTGAACATCGCGATCCAACCCTCGTACTCGCCTCCGTGCTCGGCGGCGATGCGCTCGGCGAGGTCGACGGTCTCGCGCAGGAAGTCCGGCACCAGCGGCTCACCGCGGCCGTAGATGAGGATCGACCACTCGTCCACGCCGTGGCTGGGAGCGACCAGCTCGCCGCGGACGCGCGCCTCTCCCAGCGCCTTCGCCGCCGCGCGCGCCGGGTCCTCCTTCGCGAACGAGATCGAGAACTCGGAGTCGCGAGGCGCATCGGCCGCACCTCCGCGCTCGATGAAGGCGGAAAGCTGCTCGGCGTCGGCAGCCCACAGGTCGTGAGGCTCGACGCGCTTGCGCTTGCCGCCGGTGAGCTTGTCGAGAAGACCCATGAGGCAACGCTAAACCTGATCTGGCGGCACGGATGCCGCGGAGGTCCCGACATCCCCGAAGAACTGCCCGTGATAGCCCAGCAGCACCGGATGCGGCAGCTGCGCACGCGCGACCTCGGTGAACGTCTGTGCGTCGAGCACGAGCAGGAAGGATGTGCCGCGGGCGCCTTCGAGCACCACGGACAGCACCACGCCGTCATCCTCGGCGTCGCGACCGGGCCTTCCCACGAAGACGCCCTCGCCCGGGTAGCAGCCGCCCTCCTTCCACATGGACGTCTCCCGCGAGCGCGTGTCGATCTTCACGAGCTGGTCGTAGAACCCGCGCTCGCCCGTGAGCGACACCCCGTAGACGCAGTGGTGGTCCGGCCGCGTGTTCATGCGGGCGTAGTCCAGGCTGGGCAGTTCGATGGGGGTCTCGGACAGCGTCTCCACCTCCACGGGCGAATCGCCGGAGTCCACCAGCGGCACGCGAAACCGCCGCAGGGTGCCCGCGGGGATGGAGGAGTCCGGCTCCTCGAGTCGATGCAGGTAGAACGCCTCGATCACGGACGCGTCGTCGTAGCCCACGATGTCCACGACCACGTCCCCGCCGTCGTCGAAGGCGTTGACGTGATGGAACCCGAAGAACGCCTCGGTCGTCACCGACCGGACCCGCGCACCGGTCTCGCGGTCGAACACGTGGAACCGCGCTCCGAGCTCCGGCTTCCAGCGGAAGTTCTCGATGTACGGCTTCAGCCACAGCAGGAGCGACAGCGGGTTCACGACGAGCGGGTACTCGACCACGATGAGGTAGCGCTCGGACATCCCGAACGAGTGGATGTAGCTGGGTTCGCCCACCCGCTTGGTGGCGAGGTCGCGCGCGCGTGGATGGTCCGGATCCGACGTGTCCACGTGCCGGAGCACGTAAGTCGACGAGGCCCCGAACCGTGTGACCAGGTTGATCGCCTCCTGGCGCGAATCGTCGATCTGCGGGTGCACCGTGGTCATGCGACCAAAGTCCGACCGGTCCCACCGCGTGACGCCCACCGTCTCGAGTGTCTCCGGATCGAAGCGCACCTGAATGGGAGTCTCCGCGAGCGCCAGGAACCGGTCCGCGATGCGCGCGATGTTCACCTTGGCGCTGTCCGTGACCTGCGGGTCGAAGACGGCCATGGCCCGCGCAAAGAGCGACCGGCAAGGATCCGTCGCGAACTCGGAGTACGCGATCCGGCCCTCGTCGCGTGCGGCCGCATAGGCGCGAGTCTCGAGGAAACGATTGGCGTAGGAGACCTTGCCGCCGGCGAACGTGAAGCGGTGCAGCATCGCCAGACCGTCGAACCAGTGGCGATAGCGCTGCTCGCCCACCTGGAAGCTTCCGGGCCCGTTGCGCAGCAGTGAGCCCTCGAGCCACTCTGGCAGAACTCCCGTCACGGGGACGTCCTCGATCGCGGTCTCGGGAGAGTCCGCCAGCCCGTGGCGCACGTAGTCGGGAACTGTCACGCGGGCACCGTCTCCCCGCGATGCGCTGCGGCCCGCTTCTCGATGAGCTCTGCCGCGATCTTGCCGGAGGCGAGCACGGCTGGCACCCCGGCGCCCGGATGGGTGCCGGCGCCCACCAGATAGACCCCCGACACTCCGCGCACCTGGTTGTGCGGGCGGAACCATCCCGACTGCAGCAGGGTTGGCTGCGACGAGAACGCGGCGCCGTACGGAGTGTTGAGGGTGTCGCGGAAGTGGTCGGGCCCGATCGCATGCTCGACCACCAGGTGCTCGCGGAGGCCCGGCAAGCGCCCCTCGCGGTCCAGTGCATCCAGCACCGCCTCGCGCACCACGCTCGCCTCCGCGGACGAGTCGACGCCCCGGCCTGCAGGTGGCACCGCCACGAGGACGTAGAGCCCCTCGCATCCCGGGGGCGCGACCGTCGGGTCAGTCCGCGTGGGCACGTGCACATACAGGAACAGATCCTCGGGCCGCGCGCCGTCCACTCCCCCCAGGGTTCGCCGGCGCGTGCGCGGGAAGCGGAACACCCGCCCCAGCGCACGCCGCGAGTCACGTGCGAGAAGCATGTTGTGGTGCGCCAGCTGCGTGTCCGGCCAGATGCGATCGGCGCCCATGTAGAGGACGTGCAGCGACATGCTGGGCTTGGCGAACGCCGCCTGCAGCCGCCCCGCGGCAGCCTGCGGGGCATCCGCGAGCAGGGTGCCGTAGGTGTAGCCGGGGTCCGCGTTGGACACCACCACGTCCGCCGCGATCTCCTCGCCGCCCGCGAGTCGCACCCCGCGAGCGCGACCGTGCTCGACCAGCACGCGCTCGACGTCTGCGTCGCAGCGAATGGTCCCTCCCAGCCGGCCCAGCAGGGCTCCCAGCGCCGTGACGAGCGCGCCGGTGCCGCCGATCGCGTAGTGCACGCCCCACCGGCGCTCGAACTCCACGATCAGCGCGTACAGCGACGGCGTGTGCGACGGATGCCCGCCGATGAGCAGCGGGTGAAACGCGAGCGCGTCGCGCAGGAACCCGTCGCGGACCGAGGAATTGACGAGGTGCTGGACCCCCAGCATCGCGCGATGCTGAACCAGGTACGGCAGCATCCGCAGCATGACGGACAGCCGCATCATCGGCCGCTCGGTATAGGGATAGAAAGCATCGAAGATGCGGCCGATGCGGTGGTGCAGTCGCTCGAAGCCGTCGCGGTCCGCAGGGCTGCGGCGTGCGACCTCGTCCGCGAACGCCGCATGATCCGCGTGGAAGTCGAAGGTGTCGCCGTGCTCGTCGAACGCCCGGTAGAACGGGTCGATCGGGACCAGCGTGACGTGATCCTCGAGGCTCTCACCCGCGAGCGCGAACAACTCTTCGAGCATGAACGGCGCCGTGAGGACGGTGGGACCGCCGTCGAAGCGGAATCCGTCGAGCTCGTACTGGTAGGCCCTGCCGCCGATGCGGTCGCGTTTCTCCAGGACCGTCACGTCGTGCCCCGCTGCGGCAAGGCGAATTGCCGCGGCGAGGCCACCGAATCCGCTGCCCACCACGAGGGCTCTCATGACGTCACTGTAAGCACGGTCCTCTCTCGCGGCTAGGGCCGCCGCTGTGCGGACATCGAGGAAGGGGCCCGGGAGGCGCCGATGCGCGGGTCGCGTTGGTAGGTTCAGACCAGGGCCGCTGACAGGGAGTGACGCATGGACGAGACGCTCATCGACACGGTGCCGAGTTCGTTCGGTGCGTACTCCGAGGTGGGCCGCCTGCGCAAGGTGCTGGTGTGCTCCCCCGGCCTTGCTCACAACCGCCTCACCCCGTCCAACGCGGAGGCTCTGCTGTTCGACGACGTCATGTGGGTGGAGAACGCCCGCCGCGACCACGCCGAGTTCGTGCAGCTCATGGAGGGCCGCGATATCGAGGTGCTCGAGCTGCACCAGCTGCTCGCGGAGACGCTCGACATCCCCGTGGCCCGACGCTGGCTGCTCGACCGCAAGATCACCGCCAACGAGGTGGGCCTGGGCCTGGTGGACGACGTCCGTGCCTTCCTCGACGAGCTGCCGTCGGCGACGCTCGCCCGCTTCGTGATCGGCGGGCTGTCGACGACTGACCTCCCGCGCGGCTTCGCCCCGCCGTCGATCGCGCTGGTGCGCGAGGAGTCCGGCATGCGCGACTACCTCATGCCGCCGCTGCCCAACACGCTCTACACCCGCGACACCACCAGCTGGATCTATGGCGGCGTCACACTCAACCCGCTGTACTGGCCCGCGCGCCACGCCGAGACGCTGCTGATGAAGGCCGTCTACGAGTTTCACCCGACCTTCGCTGGAGCCGTGACGACGTGGTGGGGTGACCCCGAGCTCGACCAGGGCCTCGCGACGCTCGAGGGCGGCGACGTCATGCCGCTGGGCGGCGGCGTCGTGGTGATCGGCATGTCCGAGCGCTCGAGCCGCCAGGCCATCACCCAACTCGCAACCGAGCTGTTCATCGCCGGCGCCGCCCACCACGTGATCGTGGCGAAGATGCCGAAGCTGCGCGCCGCGATGCACCTCGACACGGTCTTCACGATGGCGGACCGCGACGCCGCGACGGTGTTCCCCGGCATCGTGGACCAGATCGAGACCTACAGCATCTACGAGGCCGAACCGCCGGTCATGCTCGATGTGCGCGAGGAGTCGCGCCCGTTCACGGAGGTCGTCCGCCGCGCACTCAAGCTGCCCGAACTGCGCACCATCGAGACCGGCGGCGACCGTTACGCCTCCGAGCGCCAGCAGTGGGACGACGCCAACAACGTCCTGGCCCTCGAGCCCGGCGTGATCGTGGCCTACGACCGCAACACCCACACCAACGCCCTCATGCGCGAAGCCGGCCTCGAGGTGATCGAGATCGTGGGAGCGGAGCTGGGCCGCGGGCGTGGCGGGGCGCACTGCATGACCCAGCCACTCCAGCGCGATGCGGCGTGAGGCTGCCATGGCGACCGGGGTCCGTGAGCGGGTCGTCTCGCGGCTGAGCGAACCGCGTCCGCCGCGCAAGAGGGCGCCGAGGATCTTCGAGTTCACGTTTGCCGCGGTGGGACTCGTCGTGGGCCTGTGGTTCTTCGCGCTCTCGCTCACACCGTCCTTGCTCCCCCGATCGGGCTACGTCCAGGGGATCAACTCCGGCGTGGCCTTCATGATCGGCTACGGGATCGGCGTCGCCATCTACACGTTGTACCGGTTCCTCGGCATTCCGTACGCGCGCGGGCGCGTGCGCATGGTGCTGCTCGCGGTGTCATTGGGCTTCATCGGCTTCACGGCGGCGGGAGCCATCTGGGGCTACGTAGGCTGGCAGAACGAAGTCCGGCTCAACTTCGGGATGGAGCCGCTGTCCCCGTGGGGCTGGCCCACGATCATCATCGTCGCCGCGCTGGTCGCGGCGCTGATCCTGATCGTCGCGCGCAGCCTCCGCACGCTGTTCCGCTGGGTCGACGATCTGCTGGACCGCTGGCTGCCGCGCCGCCTCGCCGTGCTGGTTGCCGCGATCGCCCTGATCAGCGTGCTGTGGTGGGTCCTGTCGGGCGCGTTCGTCAACGCGTTCTTCACGACGTCCAACTGGATCTTCTCGGGTCGCGATGCCGAGGACAAAGCCGGCGTCGAGCAGCCCGCGTCCGCGCTCAAGTCCGGATCCCCCGACTCCCTGGTCGAGTTCGACACCCTGGGCCGGCAGGGGCGCTCCTTCGTGTCGACCGGCCCCACCGCCGACGAGATCGCGGCGTTCTCCGGAGACGATGCCCTCGAGCCCATCCGTGCCTACGTGGGTCTCAAGTCTGCGGAGACGCTCGAGGAGCGCGCAGATCTTCTGCTCGAGGAACTGGTGCGCACCGACGCCTTCGATCGCGAGGTGATGGTCATCGCGACCACGACCGGGACAGGGCTGATAGCACCGGAAGGCGTGGACCCCCTCGAATTCATGTGGGGCGGCGACACGGCGATTGCGGGAGTCCAGTACTCGTACCTGCCCAGCTGGATCTCGCTCCTGGCGGACCAGGAGGTGGTGCAGGAGACCTCCCGCGTGGTGTTCCGCACCATCCACGACCACTGGTCGACCTTGCCGGAGGAGTCCCGCCCCGACCTCTACCTTTACGGATTGTCGCTGGGCTCGTACGGCGTCGAGGCGATCCTCAGCAGCGCGGACATCCTCAACGAGCCCATCGAGGGCGCGCTGATGGTCGGGCCGCCGTTCGTGAACCCCATGCACACCGAGATCGAGGCCGCGCGCGACGCGGGCTCGCCGTCGTGGCTGCCGGTGTTCAGCGACGGCCGCACGGTCCGCTTCATGAACCAGGACGGCGGCCTCGACAGGGGGAACGCGGCCTGGGGCCCCACCCGCGTGACGTATCTGCAGCACGGCTCCGACCCTGTGGTGTTCTTCCACCCGGACACTGCCCTCGACGAACCCGAGTGGCTCATGGGCGAGCGCGCACCGGATGTGGTCGACTCGATGGTCTGGTACCCCATCGTCACGGCGTGGCAACTGGTACTCGATCTGCCGGCTGCGGGCTCAATCCCCGACGGGTACGGCCACCTCTACACCCGCCTCGAGAACGCCACCGCGTGGGCGCACGTGACCGAGCCCGCCGACTGGGACGAGGCGCGCACCCTCGAACTCACGGCGCTTCTCGACGAGCGTGCGGCCGCGCGCGAGGCGGCGCTCGAGGCCGCCACTCCGTAGGGCCGATGCGGGGGCTGGGTCGCGCCTAGCGGTGCCCGGCCGTCGGCGGAGCTCGGTCAGCGGGCCGCGGCGACGGTGGCGCCGAGTGCGTCGAAGATCGCGCCGTTGAACACGAACGCGCCCTTGGCCTCCGCGATCAGCGCGGCCTCCTGGTCCTCGTCGAAGTCGAGGGCGTCAAGCTGCTCGCGATAGGCCCGCTTGAAACGCACCGGCGAGTCAATCTTCTCGAAGCGGTAGAAGGCCAGCTGGTCCTCCGTGGCTCCGTAGTGGCGCGCGACGAGCCGCGCGATCGCCTGGCCTCCGGACAGGTCGCCCAGGTAGCGCGTGTAGTGGTGGGCGAGGTAGCGCGGAATGTCGGCAGCCGCGATCGCCTCGAGATGCGCGACATACTCCTGCGTCGCCGGCAGCGCGGGGTGGCTGGCCTCCCATGCGGCGGCGCCCAGGTGCTCGAGGTCGGAGCAGATCGCTCCGAACCGGGGCAGCGCAGGGTCGGACAGCAGCGCAGGGTCGCCCGGCTGCAGGTCCCGGGCCTCGAGCGCGCGGTACACGTACGCGTACTGCGCGAGGTAGGCCACATACGCGGCCAGGTCGAGCTCGCCACCCATGAGGCGCGTGATGAAGCCGCGGGTCTCGGTGTACTGGTGCTCGGGCGTGGTCGCGTCGCGCAGCCGCGCCGCGAGCCCCGTCGAGTCCATCTCGTGCGCCGTCATGCGGCCAGGCTAGCGAGGCCGCATCGGCCCTGTCACTGGCGAGACCCGTCGACCAGGGCCGCACGAGCGCGCGCCGAGCCGAGCGACCTGTCGCGCGCATCGGCCCTAGTGCGAGCGCCGCGCCAGCCTCCACATGGTCCAGCTGACTCCCACGAACCGCGCGAACTGGCGCACCAGGCTGCGGCGCCTGCGCAACTCGGACTCCGTAGGCAGCGGCGCGGCGGCGATGCGCTCCGACGTGGTGTCCATGACTCACCTCACTCCGGGATCCAGGTCCAGGCCGGACGGCCCTTGGCCTTGTAGATGAACAGCGTGTGCAGCATGCGCTTGACCCAGTGGCCCGCGAGCCCGATCTCGCCGAACGTCTCCTTGAGGTTCCGCCCGGTCTCTGGGTACTTCTCCCAGTCCGGCACCACGGGGCTCATGGTCATCGCCGCGGCGGTCCCGGTGCGCATGCCGGTACCGGCCGAGGCAACGCACGCCGCCGCCATCTCCGCCATCGACACCCCGTGCTGCGGCACGGTGTCGCCCGTCGCGATCATGTCCGCGATGGTGTGCGCCACGACCTTGCCCATGGTTCCCGACGGCATCCCCGTGCGCGGTGGCGCCGGGGCGACCGGCACGCCGTCCGGCGTGGCCCGCGGCCGCGAGATCTGGTGCGGGGGCGCGAACGCGATACCCACCGCGAAGACCGTCGGGTAGACGGGGCTCTGGTACGTGCGCGGCCAGTCCTTCGCTGACCACTCGTCGTAGTCGGTCTTGCCGTACACCGCGTCGACCTTCATGAAGCCGGTGGGCGCGAACACGCTCGCGGTGATGTCATCGCCGGTGGCTCCGTACGCCGTCCAGTCATTGCCCTTGAACGGCGGCAGCAGCATCGCGAAGTCGTAGTCGAGGTCGTGCGTGGTGCCGTCCACCTGCACGTAGTGGATGGTGCCGTCGTCGACGCTGGTGACGGCTGCGCCGGTGATCGCCTGAACGCCGCGTTCCCGGAACAGGGACTCCGTCCACAGCTGCGACGTGGTGCGGTAGCCGTTCTGGTCGAACTGCATGCCGCCCACCCCGAAGTCGCCCAGCTCGTGCTCGTTGGTGAGGTAGATCAGATCCGCGTGATCGCGCACCCCGGCCTCGCGCAGCTCGTGCTCGACGTTGAACGTGTACTCGAATGCAGCGCCCTCGCAGGTGCACGTCCCGTGCCCCACGCCGATCACCACGCGCTGGCGCTCGCCGGTGCGGCACGCCTCGATCACCTGGGCGAGCTTGTCGCTCGCGTGCGCCGCATGGTCGGGAGTGCACACCGAGACCGTGTGCCCCTCCTCCGGTCCGAGCCCCGGGGTCGCGCCGAAGTTGAGCTTGGGGCCTGTGGCGTTGACCAGGTAGTCGTAGCGCAGCCGCTCGACCTCGCCGTCGCGCTCGGGCGTGGTGTGGATGACGTCGACGGCGGGAGCGTCGATCCCCGTCTCCCCGCTCACTCCCGCGGACGCCTCGGCGCCCGGCGAGTCCGCGACGACCGCGGCGTCGCCCTCCGGCCACAGGGTCGTGGCCTTGGCCTGGATGAACGTGATGCCCTTCTTCGCATACACCGGCGCCAGGTCGAAGACCACGCGCTCGGGGGCCATCTTGCCCACGCCCACCCAGATGTTGGACGGGATCCAGTTGTACGTGGCCTTGGGGTTCACGACCACGACCTCGTGCTCGTCCCCCAGCCTCTTGCGCAGGTACAGCGCCGCGGTGTGGCCTGACACCCCGGCACCCAGCACGACGACCCGTGCCATCCCGATCACCTTCTTCGCTGATCCGCCTCGGCGGCTCGGCGCACCCGACCGCTCGGTCGAGCGCACTCCGCCCTTCCCCCGAGCATACTCCCCGGGGTATCCATAGGGACCCGGGACCTTGGTCCCGGATCGCGCGCCGTGTGCCGGACATCTAGGCCCCGTAGAATCCCGACATGCTGCATCACGCCCCGCTCCTCACCACGATGGCGGTGGGCCTGGTCGCGGCCTTCATCCTCGGACTGCTCGCGCAGCGCCTGCGGCTGTCCCCCATCGTCGGCTACCTCGCGGCAGGCCTGATGATCGGCCCCTACACGCCGGGCTTCGTGGGCGACGCGGAGATCGCCGTCGAGCTGTCGGAGATCGGCGTGATCCTGCTGATGTTCGGCGTGGGCCTGCACTTCTCGTTCAAGGACCTGCTGGCCGTCAAGCGCGTCGCCCTCCCCGGCGCGATCGCCCAGATGACGGCGGCGACGGCACTCGGCACGGGCATCGGCCTGTGGCTCGACTGGTCGCTCGGCGCCGCGCTGCTGTTCGGCCTGGCCCTGTCCGTCGCATCGACGGTGGTCATGCTGCGGGCGCTCGAGGACAAGCAGCTGCTCGACACCCGCGCGGGGCACATCTCCGTGGGCTGGCTGATCGTCGAGGACCTCGCGATGGTGATCGCGCTGGTGGTGATCCCGGTCCTCGCCTCGGGCGCGACGGGCCCCGGCGAGATCGCCGGCGAGCTCGCCTGGACGCTCGTGCGCGTCGCCCTGTTCGTGGCGCTCATGCTGGTCGTGGGCAAGCGTGTCATCCCGTGGGTGCTCGCGCGCGTCGCGGACACCGGCTCGCGCGAGCTCTTCACGCTGTCCGTCCTCGCCGTCGGCATGGGCGTCGCGGTGGGCGCGGCGTGGCTGTTCGAGGTGTCCTTCGCGCTGGGCGCGTTCTTCGCGGGCATGATCATGCGCGAGTCCGACCTGTCGCACCGTGCCGCCGACGACTCGCTGCCGCTGCGCGACGCGTTCGCGGTCCTGTTCTTCGTGTCCGTGGGCATGCTCGTCGATTGGCGGATCGCCGTCGAGGCGCCGCTCGCCCTGCTGGTGACCACCGCGGCGATCGTCGTCGGCAAGTCCGTGGTGGCGTTCGGGATCGTGCGGCTGCTGCGCTACTCGAGACAGATGTCGCTCGTGGTCGCCGCCGCCCTCGCGCAGATCGGCGAGTTCTCGTTCATCCTCGTCACCCTGGGCGGGGAGTACGAGATCCTGCCGCAGGACGCGCAGGACCTGGTGCTGGGCGCCGCGATCCTGTCGATCGTGCTCAACCCGCTGCTGTTCGCGTGGGCCGCGCGCGCCTACCGCGACGTGGACGGCGACGGCGGGGACGCGTCGCCGCTGACGTATCAGGGCTCGGAGCACGTGATCGTCGTGGGCTTCGGCCGCGTGGGCACCCGCGTCGCGACCACGCTGTGGCAGCAGGACGTCCCGTGCGTGGTGATCGACGATGACGAGAACCGCGTCACGGCCCTCCGCGATGACCGCCGCGAGGCGATCCTGGGCAACGCCGTCCGCTCCAAGGTGCTTCGCGCCGCCGGCCTCGAGAAGGCCACCACCGTGCTCATCGCGATCCCGGACCCGCTCAACGCGGGCGCGATCGTCGCGAAGGTCAAGCGACTGCGCCCCGAGGTCCGCGTGATCGCCCGCGGCCACGAGGACGCCGACGTCGACTACCTCACCGAGCTGGGAGCCGACCTCGTGGTGGTGGGCGTCTACGAGGTCGCGGACCTCATGGCGACCGACGTGCTGACGGAGGACGAGCAGGCGTAGCGTGGGCGTCATGGACGACGTCGACCGCCTGGATGCCCTCGCCCGCTGGCTCGACCGCGCGCTCACGCGCGGCTTCACGTCCGCGCTCGCGGACGGCTCCACGACCCGCGATGAGTTCGCGCTCCTGGAGGTCCTGGGGAGGGCCGATGCGCCCTTGAGCTGGGATACGGTCGAGGCCAGGCTTCCGGCCGGGTTCGGGGAGACCCGGGCGACCGAGGCGTGGAACGGGCTCGACGCCGGCGGGTGGGCCGCCGAGGTCGAGGGCGAGTTCGTCGCGACCGACGACGGGCTGCGCGCGCTCGACGGTCTGCACGCGGAGATCGACGCGCTGCACGACCGCGCCCGCGCCGGGGTGTCCGACGAGGACTACGCCCGCGCGGTGGCGGTGCTGCGCGCGATGATCGGCAACCTCGAGGACTGAGGGCCGGCCCCGGGCGCTACTTGTCCTTGCGGTCCTCGAGCTTGTTCTTGAGGAACACCGCGGGCAGGATCCACCCGGCGATCGCACTGAGGAGCCACACGAGCACGGTGCCGAGCAGCCATCCGGTGATGGTGCCGATCGACAGGCCGTCACTGAAGATGTTGGCCAGCAGCAGCGCGACGAAGGTCGACACCAGGGCCACGCCGCCGGTGAGGGCGGAGGCGTACTTCACCGAGAGTTTGAGAATGAACGGCGACAGGATCGCCTGAGCCACGACGAAGATCAGCACGGCCCAGATGAAGCCGTTGAAGTTCATCGAGAAGTCCTCATCGCCGAGGATGAGGGCGGTCAGCAGCAGACCCACGGCCGCCGCCACGACGGTCACCACCAGGTTCCACAGGAATCGCACCATGGTGCCGACGCTACTCCTGCCTGGGCGTTTGCGCGCGATATCCGCCAGTTTCGTTGTCTGAGCGCCCCACTGGAGCACCAGTGTCGATCTGGCCGCGGCCGTGTCTCCCAGTGGAGCCTGAGCGCGAAACCCGCCCGCGCATCGGCCCTACTCCATGCCGCGCGTGACCCGGTTCCACGCGTTGATGACAGCGACCGTCTCGACGATCGCGCCCAGCTGCTTCTGCGTGAAGAACTCGCCCGCCACGTCGCGCGCCTCGATCTCGAGGCCGCGCGGATAGTCCGTGAGCACTTCCGCGAACCTCAGTGCGGCAGCGTCCCCCTCGGAGACCAGGTCGTCGCGCATGAGCTTCACCGGGCGAGCGAGCGCTCCGATGAGTTCGGGCCGCGCGCCCAGCGCTGCGAGTTGCTCGGAGTGCAGGCGGATGCAGTACGAGCAGCCGTTGATGTGCGAGCACCGCAGCCGCAGCATCTCGCGCAGCTGGGGCTTGAGGGCCTCGCCCACCAGGGCGTCGAACTCCTCGAGCGCCTTGAGAAATTCGGGGCTCACCTTCGCTGCACTCACGCGGGCGAGCGTACCAAGCGCTGCACCGGGTTCCCAGCGCGACCCATCCGCACAGCCGCATCGCGCGAACCGGTGCGCGCAGGGGTCGGTCCCCTGCCCTGCCCGACGTGGTCGCGACTGTGCTGAGTGAGGTCGCGGCGCGTCGGGCATGGACCACGGCACCTCGGTGTTGCGATGAAGGAGTCCTCGATGCACGCCCCCGACCGCGACGAACGGAGACAGCCTGTGGCGCGACGCCATCTGCGTGCCGTCCCCGACGGCACGACCCCGAGCCAGGAGGCCGCCGCGCACTCCACGGATCGACTCACGCGCCTGCTCATCGAGGCGGGCCGTGGCGATGCGGACGCCTTCGCGGGGGTCTACGAGGCGATGGTCGACCAGGTGCTGCGAGTCGCGGTGCGCGTGGTGCGCGACCCCGACATGGCCGAGGACGTCGCCCAGGAGGCCCTGGTCGAGGCGTGGCGCAAGGCGCCCGAGTTCGATCCCGCCCGCGGCGGCGCCCGGACGTGGGTGCTCACGATCACTCACCGCCGCGCCGTCGATCGCGTTCGCCGCGAGCAGCGCCAGCGCGACCAGGTGGACGCCGAGGCGGCCGTCGCGGATCGCGACGAGCGTCCCGCCGACCAGGAGGCTGTGGTGGAGAGCGACTACCGTGCGTGGCAGTCCGACCGGGTACGCGGCGCGCTGGCGTCCCTGACCGACCTGCAGCGCGAGGCGATCGAGCTGGCCTACTACGGTGGCCAGACGCACACTGAGGTGTCCGAGAGTCTCGGCATCCCGCTGGGAACGGCGAAGACGAGGATCAGGGACGGGCTCACACGCCTGCGAGACACGCTGAAGGAGGTGCAGCGATGAACCCGCACGAGATGGTCGGCGCCTATGCCCTCCACGCCCTCGACGAGGCGGAGGCGCGCGCCTTCGAGGCACACCTGGACCAGTGCGCCGAGTGCCGCGCGGAGCTCGCGAGCTTCGACATCGTGCTCGACGAGCTCGCCGAGCCGGGACCGGGCGAGCCCGCCTCGGTCGATCCCGAGGTCATCGACGAGGCCCTCGCGCCCGAACGGCGCGCGCGGCTGGATCGCGCCGTCGCGGATGCCGTGGAGATCACGGAGCAGGTGCCGGCGCCCGCGGGTGCCGCCGCATCGGCCGATGCGGGTGCACGCCGCCACTCACCGTCACCCGAGCGCCGCTTCCGAACGCGGACCGCCGTGCTGGTCGCCGCCAGCGCGCTGTTCGCCGTCGTGGTGATGGGAGTCACGTTCTTTCTGTCAGGTGGCGAGGACTCGAGCCAGCTCGCTCAGGATCTGGCGCGGATCCGCGGCGCAGACGACGTGGTCGAGGCCCCGCTCGACCTGGGGGAGACCACCGTCTACCTGTCCGCCACGGAGGGCATCGCCGTCGTGGGAGAGACTCCGCCGCTCACGGACGACCAGACGTATCAGCTGTGGATCGTGCCGGCGGACGGCTCCGCGCCCGTGCCGGGTCCGGTCATGGCGCCCGGGACGAGCGAGGCCGCATGGGACGCGAGCCTCGACGGCGCCGCAGCGATCGCGGTGAGCGTCGAACCCGACGGCGGGTCCACCACGCCCACCGAGGTGGTCGGCGCCGTCGAACTGTAGCCGCTCGCGGCGCCCCAGCCCGCGCATCGGCCGAACCGACGGCAGCCGTGCCCGCGCATCGGCGCTGCTCTGGAAGAATGGCGACCATGACTTCGCGCATCCCCCAGAAGGCCACCGTCGACGGACTCGAGGACCGCTGGAACTCCGTGTGGGAGGACCAGGGCACCTACCGGTTCGACGAGACCAAGGACCGCGAGCAGATCTACTCGATCGACACGCCTCCGCCCACCGTTTCCGGATCGCTCCACGTGGGTCACGTGTTCTCCTACACGCACACCGACGTGGTCGCGCGCTACCAGCGCATGTGCGGCCGCGAGGTCTTCTACCCGATGGGCTGGGACGACAACGGCCTGCCCACCGAGCGCCGCGTGCAGAACTACTTCGGCGTGCGCTGCGACCCGACCCTCCCGTACGAGGAGGGCTTCGAGCCGCCGCACTCGGGTGGAGCGGCGTCCGTGAAGGCCGCGGACCAGGTGCCGATCTCGCGCCGCAACTTCGTGGAGCTGTGCGAGCGGCTCACCGAGGAGGACGAGAAGCAGTTCGAGGCGCTGTGGCGCCACCTGGGCCTGTCCGTGGACTGGTCGCGGACCTACCAGACCATCTCTCCGTCCTCGCAGGCGGTCGCCCAGCAGGCGTTCCTGCGCGGGCTCGCGCGCGGCGAGTGCTACCAGGCGGAGGCTCCCACGCTGTGGGACGTGACCTTTCGCACCGCGGTCGCGCAGGCCGAGCTCGAGGACCGCGAGCGCCCCGGCGCCTACCACCGCATCGCCTTCGAGAAGGCGGCCGACGCGGAGGAGGCCACCGGCTCGTACGAGTCCGTGTGGATCGAGACCACCCGTCCCGAGCTGCTGCCCGCGTGCGTGGCGCTCGTGGCGCACCCGGACGATGAGCGGTACCAGCCGCTGTTCGGCAAGCACGTGCGGACGCCGCTGTTCGGCGTCGAGGTGCCCGTGGTGGCGCACCGGCTGGCGTCGCCCGACAAGGGCTCGGGCATCGCGATGATCTGTACTTTTGGCGACGTCACGGACGTGACGTGGTGGCGCGAGCTCGACCTGCCGATGCGCTCCGTGCTGGGCCGCGACGGACGCTTCCGCTCGGAGCCGCCCGCCGGGCTCGAGACCGGCGACGCCGCGTCCGTGTACGCGGAGCTGGCCGGGCTCACGGTGTTCTCCGCGCAGAAGCGCGTGGTGGAGATGCTGGTCGAGGCGGACGTGATGGACGGCGAGCCACGCTCCATCTCGCACCCCGTGAAGTTCTTCGAGAAGGGCGACAAGCCGCTCGAGATCGTCACGTCGCGCCAGTGGTACATCGCGAACGGCGGGCGTGATGCGGGCTTGCGCGGCGAGCTGCTCGCGCGCGGCGAGGCGCTCGACTTCCTGCCCGCGCACATGGGCAAGCGCTACGAGAACTGGGTCAACGGCCTCACCGGCGACTGGCTGATCTCGCGCCAGCGCTTCTTTGGTGTGCCGATTCCCGTCTGGTACCCGCTCGACTCCTCGGGCGATCCGGTATGGGACTCCCCCATCGTTCCCGCCGAGGACACGCTGCCCGTGGATCCCTCGACTGATGTGGCTCCGGGGTTCTCTGCGGACCAGCGCGATGTGCCCGGTGGCTTCACCGGCGAGAAGGACATCATGGACACGTGGGCGACCTCGTCGCTGACGCCGCAGATCGTGGGCGGTTGGCGCGAGGACCCGGCGCTGTTCGCGAAGGTGTTCCCGATGGACCTGCGCCCGCAGGGCCAGGACATCATCCGCACCTGGCTGTTCTCGACCGTGGTGCGTGCGCACCTCGAGCACGGCGAGCTGCCGTGGAAGCACGCGGCCATCTCCGGGTGGATCCTGGACCCCGACCGCAAGAAGATGTCGAAGTCCAAGGGCAACGTGGTGACGCCCATGGGCCTGCTCGAGACCCACGGCTCCGACGCCGTGCGCTACTGGGCGGCCTCCGCGCGCCTGGGCACGGACGCGGCCTTCGACGAGGGCCAGATGAAGATCGGGCGCCGGCTCGCGAACAAGGTGCTGAATGCCGCGAAGTTCGCGCTGGGTGCGACGGGCATCGCGACCGCTGCCGACTCCTCGCTCGAGGAGGGCATGCGGGCCACGAAGCACGTGACCGGCGGCATCATCAACGGCGTGTTCGCTGGTGCGGCGGCCAACGGTGCGGTGTCCGGCGGTCACGACGTGTCCGAGCACAACGCGGCGGCATTCGACATCCCGCACGCCCTGGTCTCGCAGCCGCTGGACCGCGCGCTCCTGGCCGGCCTCGCGGACGTGGTCGACGGCGCTACTGCGGCGTTCGAGGCGTATGACCACACGCGCGCTCTCGAGCTCGCGGAGTCGTACTTCTGGACCTTCTGCGACGACTATGTGGAGCTGGTGAAGACCCGCGCCTACGACGGCGCTGCTCCGGGCGAGGCGATCGACCCGTTCGCGCCGTGCTCGCCCGAGGCGGCGTCCGCGCGTGCGACGCTCACGATCGCGCTCGAGACGTTCCTGCGCCTGTTCGCGCCGGTGCTGCCGTTCGCGACCGAGGAGGTGTGGTCGTGGTTCCGTCCCGGCACGGTGCACCGCGCTCCGTGGCCGTCGGCCGCTCCCCTGCGGGCAGTCGCCGGCGGCACGCCCGACCCCACGCTGGTGGACGCTGCCGGTGCCGCGCTGGCGGCCCTGCGCAAGATCAAGTCCGAGGCGAAGGTGTCGCAGCGCACGGAGATCGTGTCCGTGGACCTGCTGGTGCCGGAGGCGTCGGTGCCTGCCGTGAACGCCGCGAAGGCGGACCTGATGGCTGCCGGGCGCGTGCGCTCGCTGCAGGTGGTGGACGCGGTGGCGGCGCTCGACCCGGGCGTCGACGGCGAGGGCCCGGAGGACGGGTCCGGCGCGCCGGTCGCCGACACGACGGTGATGCGAACGGAGAACGCCCTCCTCGCGGAGTCCTGACCCGCCCCCTGCCCCCTCCTGCCCCTCCCTCCCGGCACTCACCGTCCGGCACTCACCGACCCCTAGCGCACGTCGGAGCGCGCCTTCCGGCACTCAGGCGCGGCGGGACCGTGCCCGCAGGACGTCGCGCACCGTCTCACGACACCACTCTGGGCGCTCCACGACCTGGCGATAGCTGAGTCGCACGGTCTGGATGCCGACCGTGGCGAGCTCCGCGTCGCGAACCCGGTCACTTTCTTGGTGACCGGGTGCTGAGTGGTACGAGGACCCGTCCAGCTCGATCGCCGTTCGCGTCGAAGCATCGTAGAGATCCAAGCGGAAGGTCATGCCCCGTACCATGACCGTGTGCTGCGGGATCAGGCGCCTGAACTCCTGAGTGTTGAAGAGGCCCCGCAGACTCGCCGCCTCGAGCCAACTCTCTGCGCCTCGCGCTGCAGCATCGAGGTCGCGACGCAGTTCGCGACGCATGCGGACGCGCGGAACAAGGTCCAGCGCCTCCTGAAAGTCTTCGAGCGACGCGGCTCCACTACGCAGAGTGCCGAAGACCACCTCCGAACGCATGCGAGGGTGGGCCTCGCCGTACGCCTGGACAGCCGCAACCGCCGGCGCCACCAGAGTGACGCGCCGCCATCGCACCGTCGGCAGGTCGTACGAACAGTGCCGCACTCTGACCCATGCAGGCGCTCGAACATGGTCGTGCGCACCGATGCACAGGTCAACGCGTTCCGGGCACGTCCCCAGCACTCCGCGCAGGAAGAGCGCCGATGCACCGCCGAGAGCAGTACGAATGCCCGGCCACGCAAGGACTGCGTCGGCTCGGGCAGCGAAGGAGCTCGCGTGTACCGACGCGACGTACGAGTCGTGAAGCAAGCGCACCACGTCACCACGCGCGATGGCGTGGCGCAGCGCACTCTCACTGCTCATCGCGATCAGCTCTCCGCGGGTGTAGGCGCGCGGCTCTTGAGTCAGGAGCCCAGTCAGGCTCGTCGACGCATCGGCCCTGGGCACTGTCCGCAACGATCGCATCTGCCCACAGGTAGTCGCAGACCAGCCACGGGGGGTTTGCCCAGCGGCGGGACTTGGGGATCGGAAGGCAAGGCCACCGCCTGGGGACGGCGCGCCACCGGTGTGCGTGCGCCGGATAGCGCGCTCACAAGCGTCAAAGGGGACCATGAGTGCCGGACAGCGAGCTGGCCAGCGGCGGGTGCGACGGGCGGCGAGGCGCGGGTTAGGCCGCGCCTTCTGCTTCCTCCGGTTCGCGGGCCAGGAAGGCCGGCGTCACGCGGTCGAGGACCACCTCGCGGGTCACCACCACGCGGCCGACGTCGTCGCGGCCCGGGACCTCGAACATGGTCTCCTGGAGGACCTCCTCCATGATGGCCCGCAGCCCGCGCGCGCCGGTGCCGCGCTCGAGCGCCTGCTCCGCGATCGCCTCGACGGCCTCGGGCTCGAACTCGAGCTCCACGCCGTCCAGCTCGAACATCTTCTGGTACTGCTTCACCAGGGCGTTCTTGGGCTCGGTCAGGATCGACACCATCGCGGCGACGTCCAGCGGCGACACGGTCGCGATGACCGGCATGCGCCCGATGAACTCCGGGATCAGCCCGAACTTGTGCAGGTCCGCGGGGGTGACGTGCGCGAACAGGTCCGAGTTGTCGGCCTCCTTGAGCTGCGCCCCGAACCCGATGCCCTTGCGGCCCACGCGCGAGCTGATGATCTCCTCGAGGCCCGCGAACGCGCCGCCCAGGATGAACAGCACGTCGGTGGTGTCGATCTGGATGAACTCCTGATGCGGGTGCTTGCGCCCGCCCTGCGGCGGCACCGAGGCCTGCGCACCCTCGAGGATCTTCAGCAGCGCCTGCTGCACGCCCTCGCCGGACACGTCGCGCGTGATGGAGGGGTTCTCCGCCTTCCGCGCGACCTTGTCGATCTCGTCGATGTAGATGATGCCGCGCTGGGCCTTGTCGACGTCGAAGTCGGCGGCCTGCAGCAGCTTGAGCAGGATGTTCTCGACGTCCTCGCCCACGTACCCGGCCTCGGTGAGCGCGGTGGCGTCAGCGATCGCGAAGGGCACGTTCAGCATGCGAGCAAGGGTCTGCGCGAGGTACGTCTTGCCGGTTCCGGTGGGGCCGATGAACAGCACATTGGACTTCGAGATCTCGATGCCGTCGTCGTCCTTGGGGCGGGCCTCGCCCGCGCGCACGCGCTTGTAGTGGTTGTAGACCGCCACGGACAGCGCCCGCTTGGCCTGCTCCTGGCCCACGATGTACTGCTCGAGGAAGTCGTAGATCTCGCGCGGCTTGGGCAGCTCCGTGAACTCGGTCTGAGCCGCCTCGGCGAACTCCTCCTCGATGATCTCGTTGCACAGCTCGATGCACTCATCGCAGATGTACACGCCGCCGCCCGCGATGAGCTTGCGCACCTGCTTCTGCGTCTTGCCGCAGAACGAGCACTTCAGCAGGTCGCCGCTGTCTGCCGGTCGCGTCATCAAGGCCTCCACCCATGGTCCGCCGCCATCGTGTCCAGGCTACCGAGCCGCACCGACACGCGTCGGGCGACTCGCCGCCCTAGGAGTTCGCCCTGGGCGCACGCGCGGATGGGGTACGCGAGCCCGCCACCGCATCGGCCCTGCAAAAGGACCGCAAACGAAAGCGGCCGCCCCTGCGCGAGCAGGAGCGGCCGCTGTGACGAAGTCGACTACTTGTCGTCCTTCTTCTTGTCATCCTTCTTGGGCGCGATCGCCGCTGCGGCGGCGCGGTCCTCGGGAGCCATGGTGTCGACGCCCTTGCGGGACTCGAGCACCTGGTCCACGAGGCCGTACTCCTGCGCCTCGACGGCGGACAGGAAGCGGTCGCGCTCGATGTCATCGCGCACCTTCTCCTGGCTCTGCCCGGTGTGCTTGGCGAGAGTGAACTCGAGCCACTCGCGCATGCGCACCATCTCCTCGGCGTAGATCTCGATGTCCGAGGCCTGCGCACGAGCGCCGCCCTCGATGCGCGGCTGGTGGATCATCACGCGGGCGTTGGGCAGCGCGAGGCGCTTGCCGGGCGAACCGGCCGCGAGCAGCACCGCAGCCGCAGAGGCCGCCTGGCCCAGGCACACCGTCTGCACCTCGGGCTTGATGTACTGCATGGTGTCGTAGATCGCGGTCAGCGCGGTCTGCGAGCCGCCGGGGCTGTTGATGTACAGCGTGATGTCACGGTCGGGGTCCTGGGACTCGAGCACGAGCAGCTGCGCCATGACGTCATCCGCCGAGGCGTCGTCGATCTGGACGCCCAGGAAGATGATGCGGTCCTCGAACAGCTTCGCGTACGGGTCCTGGCGCTTGAAGCCGTACGCGGTGCGCTCCTCGAAGGAGGGCAGGATGTACCGCGACGAGGGCCCGGCCGGAGCCGCTCCGCCAAATCCCGAGGTGCGTCCGGCTGCCTGCATGGTCTGGTAGATCTCGCTCACGCCTTGCCTCCCTGCGACTCGTCGCCGGCCTCGGCGGCGTGCTTGATGACCTTGTCGACGAAGCCGTACTCCTGGGCCTCCTCGGCGGTGAACCAGCGGTCGCGGTCCGCGTCCTTGTTGACCTGCTCGAGCGTCTTGCCGGTCTGGTCGGCGGTGAGCTGCGCGAGGGTCTTCTTCATGTGCATGATGAGCTCGGCGTTGATGCGCACGTCCGTCGTGGTGCCGTAGATGCCGCCCGAGGGCTGGTGCATCATGACGCGGGCGTGGGGCGTCGCGAACCGCTTGCCCTGCGCGCCCGAGGACAGCAGGAACTGCCCCATCGACGCAGCCATACCCATCGCGACGGTCGCGACGTCCGGCTTGATGTACTGCATGGTGTCGTAGATCGCCATGCCCGCGGTGATGGAGCCGCCGGGGCTGTTGATGTACAGGTAGATGTCCTTGTCCGGGTCCTCCGCGGCCAGCAGCATCATCTGCGCGCAGATCGCGTTCGCGTTGTCGTCGCGGACCTCGTCGCCCAGCCAGATGATGCGCTCGCGCAGCAGACGGTTGAAGATCGAGTCACTGAGACCCATGCCTCCGACGTCGCCGCGGGCGGTGATGGTGTCGCTCACGTCAGTCCTCTCGTGCGTGCTCATGTCCCCAACTTAACGGCGCGGCGCGAGCGTTCATGCCGTTTTCCCCGCCATTTCGCTACCGGGTGAACAGCCGATGCGCGGGTCGCCGGGGTGCAGGTGCGGGAGGTCCCGGAGGAGGGTCAGGGTGAGGATCGGACGGAAGGCCGATGCGCGGCCCTGGCGCCCGGACTAGCGTCAGGGGCGTAGGAGTTTCGTTGAGCAGGAGGCCCACATGTCCACCACGCCCGAGGACCCGTTCGCCAGGCGTCCCGCTGACGCTGGCGGCGCTGCGCAGGCCGGCGAGGGCCGGCCCGCGTATCCGCCGCCCGATCCTGGGCCGCACGTGCCGCACGACCCGCAGCCGGGGTTCCAGCAGCAGTACGCCCAGCCGGGTCTGGGTCAGCCCGCCTACCCGCCGCAGTACGCCTACCCCGGGACGTACCGCGCTGGCACCCAGAAGAACTGGATGGGCATCATCTCGCTCGTGCTGTCCCTGGTGGGGCTCCTGACGTGGTTCACGGCGATCCCTGGCATCGTGTTCGGCCACCTGGGTCTGGCTGCCGCCAAGCGGGGCGAGGCAAACAACCGCGGCCTTTCGCTCGGCGGACTCATCACGGGCTACGTGGTGCTGGTGCTGGGCATCCTCGCGACGATCGCGATCTTCGCGTTCTTCGCGTGGGGTGCGTCTCAGTGCGGCGGCGACATCCCTGCCGACTGGTGCACCAGCGACGACGGCACCATCGTGTGGGAGTTCGAGACCACCTGAGCGACCCAGACCTGAGACAAGGAGACAGACATGACCACCACACCGCAGGGCCCGGCAGACGACCAGCCCGAGCCCGCAGCCGAGCAGCCTGCAGAGCAGCCGCCCAGCCCAGGCGCCGATGCGGGGACTCCCCCGCCGCAGTACGCGCAGCCTCCGTATGCGCAGCAATACGCGCAGCCGCCCCAGTACGCGCAGCCGCCCCAGTACGGGCAGCCGCAGTACTACGCGCAGCCGGTGGCCCCGCGCCCGGGTACCGAGAAGAACTGGATGGGCATCGCGTCGCTCGTCCTGTCGCTGTCCGGCCTGATCTTCGGCATCACCGCCATCGCCGGCATCGTCTTCGGCCACCTGGGCCTGTCTGCGGCCAAGCGAGGCGAGGCCGACAATCGCGGCGTCGCGCTCGGCGGCCTCATCACGGGCTACGTGCTCGTGGGGCTCGGCATCATCGCCACGATCATCCTGCTCGTGTTCTTCGGCGCGATCTTCGGCACCGTCATCGGCGAGTGCGCCGGCGACAACCCCGCGGACTGGTGCACGAGCGACGCGATCGCCGCCTGACCCCACCCGCGCGTCGGTCGTTATTGATGTCACAGAAACCTGCCGCTTGAGACACAGTGCCGCTAGGGTCCCCGAGACGAATCTCGACGAGGGGAACCCTGTGACGTACATGGACCACCGACCCGACCCATACCGGCCGCAGCCCCAGGGTGACGTGGTGCACCACTATCACCACATCGGAGCACGCCCCACGAAGACGTGGATGAACATCACTGCCTTTGTGCTGTCGCTCTTGGGCATCGGGCTCGGAGCCGTGGTGTTCGGCCACCTCGGAGTAGCGGCCGCGAACCGCGGCGAGGCCGATAGCCGCGGCCTCGGGATCGCTGCACTCGTCCTTGGCTATCTCAACCTCGCGCTGGTCGCGTTTCTCGCGCTGATGTACTTCGGCCTCGTGGCCATGCTGTTCGGCACCGCCGCAGCCGTCAGCTGACCCCACCCGCGCATCGGCCCGTCGAGAGCTGGCACACGCGCCAGCCCGAGACAACAGCACGAAGCCCCGCCTCCCGGAAGGGAGACGGGGCTTCGTCGCGAAAGCGTTCCGACTACTTGGTGTCGGTCGCGGCCTCCTCGACTGCGGCGGCAACGGCGGCCTCGTCGATCTCGTCGTCCTTGGTCTCGTCCTCGATCGAGCCGATGACGGCGGACAGGTCCACCACGGCGCCCGCGGTGTCCTTGACGGTCGCGCGGCGCAGCGCGAAGGCGGTGGCCTTCGAACGGGCGACCTCGGCGACGATCGACGGGATCTGGCCGGCCTGCTCAACCTGCTGGATGAACGTGTTCGGGTCCATGTTGTACTGGCGCGACGCGTTGAGCAGGTAGTCGAGGAGCTCGTTCTGCTCGACCTCGATCGAGAGGTCGTCCGCGAGCTGGTCGAGGAGGATCTGCGCGCGCAGGGCGTTGTGCGCCTCCTCGGTGACCTCGGCACGGTGCTCGTCGTCGTCCAGGCGGTTCTCGTTCTCGAGGTGCGAGTGGACCTCGGACTCGATGACCTTCTTGGGCAGCTCGAAGTCGGTTGCCGCGACCAGCGCGTCGATCAGCTTCTCGCGGGCCTCGACGGCCTGGTTGTTGGCCTTGATGCGGGCGGCCTGCTCGCGCAGGTCGTCCTTCAGCTCGTCGACCGTGTCGAACTCGGAGGCGAGCTGCGCGAAGTCGTCGTCCACCTCGGGGAGCTCGCGCTCCTTGACGGCGGTCACCTTGACGGTGATCTGCGCGACCTGGCCGGCGTTGTCGCCCGCGGCGAGCGGTGCCTCGAACGTGGTCTCTTCGTCGGCGGACAGGCCGATCAGCGCGTCATCCATGCCCTCGAGCATGTTGCCGGAACCCACCTGGTACGAGGTGCCCTGGACGTTGTCCACGTCCGCACCGTCGAGCTTGGCGGCGAGGTCGATGGTGGTGAAGTCACCGTCCGCGACGGGGCGGTCGACGGTCTTGAGCGAGCCGAAGCGCTCGCGGAGCTGGTCGAGACGCGCGTCGACGTCCTCGTCCGAGACCTCGACGGGCTCGACCTCGAGCGTGATGTCCTCGGCCTTGGGCAGCTCGACGTCGGGGCGCACCTCGACGGTCGCGGTGAACTCGAGGCCCTCGAAGCCCTCCTCGGAGCCGGGGATCCTCACGATCTCGACCTCGGGCTGACCGAACGGACGGATCTCCTGCTCCTCGACCGCGGCCGAGTACCAGCCGGGAAGGCCGTCGTTGACGGCGTGCTCGATGACGGCACCCTTGCCCACGCGCTGCTCGAGGATGCGCGGCGGCACCTTGCCCTTGCGGAAGCCGGGGATCTGCACCTGCTCGCCGATGTGCTGGTAGGCGTGGTCGAGCGAGGGCTTGAGGTCCTCCTCGGTCAGGTTGACCGTCAACTTGACGGTCGTGGCGTCGATCTTCTCGAGGGCGCTGGTCACTGATGTGCTCCTGTGAATGGGGTGCTGGCTTGGCCGTATGCGGGCACGCCGCAGTCGGGCAACCCTAAGAGTCTAGTCGCCGTGTGGGCTGAGGCCCAATCGGTTCGCTCAGGGCGATGCTCCCCTGTCCATCGCGCATCGCCCTGCTCAGCCCCTCGCGCCTCGATGCACGCCTGGGGCGAAGGCCCACGGTGGAGTTCGGCGCGCGGGCGTCGGCATGGCAGCGCCGCCCCATTGTGCCCTCATGCATAGCCGCGTCGGCGTGCGTCGAGACGGAGGCCGGCGGGGAATCGATGTGCGCTAGATTGCCCCCAAGCCACCGCACGACCGACGCTACGGAGTTCCACCATGTTCGGCACCAAGCGGCGAAGCCCCTCCCCCACCTTCCTCCTGGGGCTCGGCGCCCAGAAGGCGGGCACCACTTGGCTTCACGCCTACCTTGACAGGTCGCCGCAGTTCGACGGCGGCTACTTCAAGGAGTACCACGTGCTGGACGCGATCGACCTGGACTACCCGTCGGCCGCGCGGCGCGCTTTCGACGGCGCGATCGCGGCTGCGGAGCGTGGCCTGCGCGGGGAAGAGATCGGGCCGCGCCACCTGCATCGCGCGGCGATGATCGCCGACACACGCGTCTACTACGACTACTTCTCCACACTCGCGCACGCCGATCCCGAGGTGCGCCTGACCGCCGACTACACGCCCATCTACGCGCTTCTCCCGCAGCGCCGGCTGGAAGAGGTGCGCGCAGAGGTCAGCCGCCGGGGGATGCGGCCTGCCGCCATGTTCCTGATGCGCGACCCCGTCGAGCGCATCTACTCCCAGATCCGGATGCGCGCGCGCGACGTCCCTGAAAACCTCGGAGCCGACGCGGAGACCATGCTGCTGAAGTGGCACCGCAAGGAGATCTACGCGAGCCGCAGTCGATATGAGGACACCATCCGGCGCATCGACGCGACCTTCCCGGAGGAGGACGCCTACTTCGGGTTCTACGAGGAACTGTTCACGCGCGACACGGTGCAGGACATCTGCCGTTTCCTGGGGATCGACATGATCGAGCCCGACTTCGCCGAGCGCAAGAACGTGTCCAGCCCGCGTAGCGACGACGGACCCGACGCCGCGACACTGCGCAAGGTGGCGCGTTCGCTGCGCCCCACCTACGAGTTCGTGGCCGAGCGCTTCCCCGACCGGGACATTCGCGCGCTCTGGCCCAACGCGCACTACGTGCTGTGAGAGTCTTGACGATTCGGCGATCGCGGCGGCCGCGGACGGGGGAGGCATGGACGTGAGCACCGAGCAGAAGACAGTCGTCGAACCGCGAGCCCAACGAGGGCCCACGCGGGCGCCGCGTGCCGACATTCAGTTCCTTCGCGCAGTCGCGGTGATCGCCGTCATCGCGTTCCACGCGGGTGTGCCGTTCGTCACCGGAGGCTACGTCGGCGTCGATGTCTTCTTCGTGATCTCGGGGTTCTTGATCTCGAGTCATCTCGTCGACAGGATCCAGAGGTACGGATCGCCGCGCTTCGCGGACTTCTATGCGCGACGCGTGCGGCGCATCCTCCCAGCGTCGATGCTGGTTCTCCTGACCACGGCCGTCGCCCTGGCGACCGTGGTTCCGGTGCTCGACAGGCCACTCTTCAACGGCCCACGAACGACGAGCTCCCCCTTCGAGGACCTGTTGGCCACGGCCTTCTACGTACCGAACCTGTGGTTCGCCCACCAATCGACCGATTACCTCGCGGACTCGGCACCGAGCCCAGTTCAGCACTACTGGTCGCTGGGCGTCGAGGAGCAGTTCTACCTCATGTGGCCGCTCCTGCTGTTCGCGGGATGGGTCGCGGCCCGGAAGCGGTTGACAGGAATCGTCGCCACGATCATCGCCGTCGCTGCCGCGTCATTTGCCCTGTCGCTATGGCTCACCGATGCCAACCAGGCGTGGGCGTTCTTCTCGCCAGCCACGCGGGCATGGGAGTTCGCAGCGGGCGCAGCAGTCGCGCTCTGGACCGGTCGGTACGCCATGCGACTCGCGCATGCCCGCATCATGGCCCTCGCCGGGATCGTGCTGATCGGCGCCTCCTGCCTCTGGTTCGGGGCATCAACGGCCTTCCCCGGCGTCGCCGCGCTCGCCCCCGTCCTCGGGACGGTGCTCGTCATCGCGGCCGGCGACGAGTGGCATCGACGCAGCCGCAGCCTCGCGCTCATCGCGTCCCGGACGACGCAGCGCATCGGCGACTGGTCGTACTCCCTCTACCTCTGGCACTGGCCGCTGTTGATCCTCCCCCCGATCGTCCTGACCTCGCACCACTGGACCTTGGCGCTCGCCGGCGTCGCCAGCACCTTCGTTCTTGCCGCCCTCACCTACCGGTACGTCGAGCAGCCGTTGCGCGTGCGGGGAGCGAGACCCGCGCTCACCCTGACAGCGGCAGCGGCGTCGACGGTAGCCATCGCGGTCGCGATCCTCGCACTCAACGTCGTGAGCGCGAACCGCGACTTCGGTTCCGTCGGCGAGGGCGATCGGGTGATCGAGGCGGGCAGGCCGGTGACCGCGACCACGACGATCGCGTCGAATCTCGAGCCCGCCCTCGGCGAGGTGAGCGGCACCGGCTACGGCGTCCACTCCCGCAAGTGCCTCGACGAGCTTCCAAAAGTTGGAGCCGAGAAGTGCTACACGGGTGCGGATGGCGCGAAGCATCGGATCGCACTCCTTGGAGACTCGCATGCCGCACAGCTCATGCCGGGCCTCAATGCGGCATCAGCGGCGCTTGACACGACGGTGTGGCAGATCACTGAGAAGGGATGTCCGGCGTTCCCGATCGTGCGCGAAGGACGCGAGGACCGATGCGCAACGTGGAGAGAGGCAGCGTACGCCGCACTCGCGCGGGAGCCCGTCGACGCCATCGTGATCGCCAACCGGTCGTATCACCCGGAGCACGACACCGCGGCCACGGCGGACGAATGGGCCGCTGCGACGACGGAACTGCTCGACGGGCTCCCGGCCGACGTGCCGGTGATCTGGATCCGAGACTACCCCGAGTTCGAGAGCGGCGTGCACGAGTGCGCGGCTGTCAACCCCGGCGACATCACGCCGTGCTTGGCGAATCTTGACGACCCTCTGCGGGACGTGGTCATCCGGGCCGCCACGGGTTCGGCGGCAGACCATGGCGCTCACATCGTCGACCTCGAGCCGTACCTGTGTGTCGCTGACATGTGCTCGATCGTTCAGGGGGCGACGCTCGTGTTCGCGGACGAGCACCACCTGACGTCGACGTACAGCGCCACGCTCGCAGGACTGCTCGAGCGCGAGATCGAACCGCATCTCTCCGGTGGTCGGTGAGGCACGCCGCCCTGAGCACTAACGACGGGAACGCCCGCAGCCCACAGTCTCTGCCGCCGCAATCTCTCGCATGCGCGAGGGCGCTCGAAGAACGCTCCCGCGAGAGTCGTCGCCGTCGGGGTGACAGGATTTGAACCTGCGACCCTCTGCTCCCAAAGCAGATGCGCTACCAAGCTGCGCTACACCCCGTCCGCGCTCGCTCGGCGAGGGCGGTACCCGGTACTGGCCAGGCTCGGCTACTCTAGTACCCGCCGATGCGGCGGGCGGACAGCTCTTCGCGCAGGCCACGCGGGTGTAGCTCAATGGTAGAGCCTCAGTCTTCCAAACTGATTACGCGGGTTCGATTCCCGTCACCCGCTCCATTCCGACCACGCCGCTCGGGCCGCGCCCGGTGCGCCACCGCTGCTGCTCCACCAGGACGCGGCGACCTCGCGCAACCGACACTGACGCTCCACCACCGCGCTCAGACAAATGACCGCGAATCTGAGCGCCGCAGTGGAGCGTGGCTGTCGATCTGGGAGCCGGCGTGTGCGGCAATGGAGGCTGAGCGGAACCCGTCGACAGAGCGCTCCAGCGCTGGGGCTCCGTCACCCGTGCATCGTATCGACGTCGCCGCGCTCCGACCGGGTCTCGCCATCGCCGATGCGCTGCGACCCCGCCCATGCCGCGATGGCCACTCCGGCGACGATCAGCACGTCCCCGACGCTGAAGGTATTGGCGAGCGGCAGTGGCTCGGGCCACGCGAAGACGTCGCCCAGCCACGGCAGCACCGGGTCCTCGACCACGCCGGCGTTGACGAATGCGTGGTCGACGTCGATGCCCGCGGCCTCCACCGCTTCGGGGCGAGCGGGCAGCACGCCACCGTTGAGCGCGATGGTGATCCCGTTCAGCGCGGCACCCGCGCCGACGACCAGCACGCCGGCGGCCTTGCGGTTGAGCCACACGAACGCGAGGGCCATCACGTAGGTGGCGACGTGCAGCGTCGAGGCGACGGCCTCGGGCGTCTCCACCTCGATGATGACGATCTGCGTGAGCAGTGCCGCCCACACCAGCAGCGGCCACCGCCATCTGCCGAGCAGCAGCCCGGCAGGCCAGCGGCCCGCGACCAGCGGCGACAGCACGGCGAGCAGACAGAACGCGAGGACCAGCACGCGCTACGCCCCCGGGCTCGGCGCGCTCGCACCGCGACGGGACTCGAGCATGATGGTGAGCTCCGCCGCCTCGACCGGGTAGCCCAGGTGATGCCCCTGGCCGATGACGTTTCCGAGCTTGCGCAGCGCGCGAGCGGTCTCGGCGTCCTCGATTCCCTCCGCTACCACCCGCAGGTCGAGCGAGAGCGCGAGGTCGATGGTCGAGCGCACGATGATGAGGTCGTGGTGATCGCTGCCGATGCTGCTGACGAATGACCGGTCGACCTTCAGTTCATCGATCTCGAGGCGCTTCAGGTAGCTGAGCGACGCGTTGCCGGTGCCGTAGTCGTCGATCGCGATCTCCACGCCGAGCGCGCGCACGGCCTTGATCACGACGTCTGCACGGGCCGGGTCGGACAGGATCCCGGTCTCCGTCACCTCGAGCACGAGGGCCGATGCGGGCACGTCGTGGCGCGCGAGCGCGGCGGCGATCTGGTCGGGCAGGCCGAGGTCGGACAGGTGCCGGGCCGAGAGGTTGACGGCCATGCGCAGGTCGTAGCCCTGAGCGCGCCACTGGGCCTGCTGCCCAAGAGCCTCGTCGAGCACGTACGCGGTGAGCGGGAAGATCAGGCCGGAGTTCTCGGCGAGCGGGATGAACTCGTCCGGAGCGATCATGTGGCCTCGAGGGTGGTGCCAGCGCACGAGCGCCTCGGCGCCCACGATGCGCCCCGTCGCGAGGTCGACCTGAGGCTGATAGACGACGTGCAGCTGGCGCGTGTCGAGCGCCGCGTGCACGTCCGCGAGCAGTTGCAGTCGCTCAACCGTGTTGACATCGAACTCCGGCGCGAACGTGCTGATGCGGTCGCGCTCGAGCTTCGCGTGGTACAGAGCGATGTCGGCGTTCTTCATGAGGTCGGCGACGGTGTCGCCGTGCTGGGGCGCAATGGCGACGCCCGCGCTCGCCCGGACGATCAGTTCGAGTCCCTCGATGTGGAGCTGCTCGTCGAAGCAGGCCAGCAGGTCGCGCGCCACCGCCTGGCCGTCGACCAGGCCGCCGGGGGCGATGACGGCGAATTCGTCTCCACCCAATCGGTGCACGGTGGCGTCCTCCGGGGCGGCCGCGATCAGCCTTGCGCCGACGGTCGTGAGGATGGTGTCGCCCACGGGGTGGCCGAGGGTGTCGTTGAAGTCCTTGAAATGGTCCAGGTCGATCAGGACCAGCGCCGTTCCAGTGCCCGCCGTGCGGGTCGCGTCGAGGGCCCTCTCCAGGTTCGCCTGGAGCTGGCTCCTGTTGCCCAGCCCGGTGAGCGAATCGTGCGTTGCGTCGTGGGCGTGGCGTGCCGCGGATGCGGCGAACACGTGGGCCGCGATCACGGGGGCTGCGAGGAGCGCGAGCGCCCAGGCTCCGTCTCCCGACACCTCAGCGGCGAGGCCGCCCACGGACAGCAGGACCAGGTTGGTGACGGCGAAGAAGCGCATGTCGCTGCCGATGATGGCGCGCAGCGGCTGGCCCGTGGCGATCGACACGACGCCCGCGACGATCAGCCAGTTGGCGGCGATCATCATGAGGCCGCCCGCGAGAAGCGCGAGCAGGTCCGACGGCGCGACGGGGGTGGGCCCGGCGACGAGGGGCCGGTTCGCGAGCATCGCGAAGACCGCGCCGCCGATCGTCACGCTCAGCACGTACTGGCCCGAGTTGAAGATCGACTTGACGGGCGCGCGGCGCAGGCGCACGTCGTCGATCGTGGTCGCGACGAGCTGCACGATGACCGCGACGGCGAGACCGGCGACGGGAATGAGCGCGAGAACGAACGGCGCTGACGTCGACAGCGACCGCGTAGGGCTGCCGGGCCTCACGAACTTGATCGGCAGGATCTCGCCGACGATCGCCGCCACGGCAAGGAAGACCGCCGCGGCGAGCGGCAGGTCGTCGAGCATGCCCTGCCACGGAGTCATCCAGACCACGGCGATCAGGGCAGCCGCGCCGAGCGCGGCGATGGTCAGGACGTAGACAGTGAGGCTCCGTGGCGGCGCGGGCGCTGGAGCACTCGCGCCGCCACCGAGCCGGGTACCGCTCAGTACCACTTCCACCCAGCGCCCACCACGACGGCAGTCGCGATGAGGGTGCTCGCGCCGGCGGTGGCGCGCAGAACCTTGCTGTTGGCCATGATCTTCCACTTGTCCATCGTGTGCTCCCTTGATGCAGGGACGACCTGATGCCTGGCGACGTCCCCCCGCCGCCCCCGAAGCCGTCCGGTGCGCTGAGAGGAGCACCGGCGCCATCGTCCTCGGTGGTGCGACCACCGGCCGGTGGTCACGGGCCCATCCTGGCCCAGATCAGGCGCAATGGCCAGCATCGATTCCGATGTCGCCTACAGGAACAGGCCGATCACCAGTCCCGCGAGCGCGAGGGAGACCGTGTCGTGAGCGATGTCGATCCAGGTCGCCACGGGACTGCGCAGGGCGAATCCATCGTGGACGAGGTGGGCGCCGCCACGCATCGCGAAGCCGACCGCCGCGCCCGTGACGGCCGCGCCGGACCACGTGTCCACGCCCAGTCCCACCAGGAGCATCGCCAGGATCACCAGGCCGATCACGTTGCCGACCGCCATCTGGCCGAACGACAGCCCCATGTTGGCGTTCTTCATGTCCTCGTCCGTGAAGCCCACGGCGCGCTGCCAGGGCTTGAAGAACATCCGCGGCGAGTACCACAGGGACCCCAGGATGAACGTGGCGACAAAGGCCAGCAGAGCGCCCAGCCAAGGGAAGTCCGTGAAGGTGAGCCAGTCCATGATCTATCTCCGTCCCGCGGCTTCCGCCGCCTTCGCGATGTCCTCGAGATCCTGCAGGAGCGCCTTCTCCATGGCCTTCATCCCGGCCTTGCCCATCACCTTCATGGCGATGCGCTGCCCGAGCCCCGCATCGGCCGTGGTGGCCGAGAAGTCGATGTGCAGTGTGGTGCCCAGGGAGCTTGGCTCGCACCGGAACACGGTCGAGTAGCTGGTGCCGCGAGACTCAGCCGCGACGGTCGTGGAGCGCGGCGCGGTGGCCTCCGTGACCCACATGTCCTCGGACTCCTCGCGCCCGAACATGCGTCGGGTCTCGCGCCACTTGACGCCCGGCGCGTATCCGTCGCCCTCGAGCCTCTCGATCCTGACGATCGCCGTCAGCACCTTGGGCGCGTTGTCGAGGTCGGTGATGACACGCCATACCGCCTCGGGCTCCGCCATGATCTCGCGCTTCACATGCACGGGTTTGATCGACATGCCTGCTCCTTCGCCACCGCTGCCGTAGCCAAAGCGTAGTGCGCACACGCCTTCCGCGCTGGGTGGTCGCGCCCGTGGCGCGCGCAGGCACGGCCGATGCGGTGGTCGCGTTCACGCTTGCCCCAGCCCGCGCATCGGCGCTAGCCTGGCGGCATCGGCACACGGAAGGTCAGCGAGATGAGCACCGAGCGACGCACTCCCGCGTACGCTTCGCCTGCCCCGCTGATGTGCGCCGGTTCCAGCATGCGCATGTGCTGCTGCTGTCTGTAGAGCGCTGACGCGCGCCCGTGCCCGCGGGCTCGGATGCCCGCCAGCGCTCGCCCCGGTATCGAATCCCGATGCCCCCGTGTTGTTCACTCCGGACATGCCCGCGTGCGGGCACCTCTCACCTCAAGGAAAAGGAATCATGGCAAAGATCTACGAGGACGCCACCGCCCTCATCGGCAACACCCCGCTGGTCAGGATCAACGCTCTCGCGGAGGGCGCTGGCGCCACCGTGCTCGGCAAGCTCGAGTTCTACAACCCGGCCAACTCCGTGAAGGACCGCCTGGGCGTCGCGATCGTCGACGCTGCCGAGAAGGACGGTTCACTCAAGCCCGGCGGCACGATCGTCGAGGCGACCTCCGGCAACACGGGCATCGCCCTCGCGATGGTGGGCGCCGCGCGCGGCTACACCGTCGTGCTCGCCATGCCCGAGACCATGTCCAAGGAGCGCCGCGCACTGCTGCGCGCGTTCGGCGCCGAGCTCGTCCTGACCCCCGGCCCCGAGGGCATGAAGGGCGCCGTCGAGGCAGCCAACAAGATCGCCGAGGAGCGCCCCGGCTCGATCCTCGCCCGCCAGTTCGCGAACGAGGCGAACCCGGAGATCCACCGCCGCACCACCGCGGAGGAGATCTGGAACGACACCGACGGCGAGGTCGACATCGTGGTCGCCGGCATCGGCACCGGCGGCACCATCACCGGCGTGGGCGAGGTGCTCAAGGCCAAGAAGCCCGAGATCCAGATCATCGCCGTCGAGCCCGCCGAGTCGCCCATCCTCAACGGCGGCGAGCCCGGCCCGCACAAGATCCAGGGCATCGGTGCGAACTTCGTGCCGGAGATCCTCAACACCGAGATCTACGACGAGGTCATCGACGTCGACTCCGAGACCTCGGTCGCGACGGCCCGCGCGGTCGCCCGCAAGGAGGGCCTGCTCGTGGGCATCTCCTCGGGTGCCGCGATCCACGCCGCGATCCAGGTCGCCAACCGCCCCGAGAACGCGGGCAAGACCATCGTCACCATCATTCCGTCGTTCGGCGAGCGCTACCTGTCCTCGGTGCTCTACGCCGACCTCATGGACTGATCCTCGCCACACCGTCGCAGCACCACGAAAGGCCGTCCCCGCATGACTGACAGCAAGGGCCCGATCGCACTCGCGATCGAGGACATCAACACCGCGATGCGCCGCGATCCCGCGGCACGGTCGCGGCTGGTGATCGCCCTGTCCTACCAAGGCGTTCACGCCGTGTGGCACCACCGAGTGGCGCACTGGCTGTGGACCCACGGGCTCAAGTCGTACGGGCGGCTGTGGTCGCAGTACGCCCGCCGCAGCACCGGGATCGAGATCCACCCCGGTGCCACGCTCGGGCGCCGGGTGTTCATCGATCACGGCATGGGCGTCGTGGTGGGCGAGACCGCCGTCGTGGGCAACGACGTGCTCCTTTTCCACGGCGTGACGCTGGGCGGCGTGACCATGAGCCCGGGCAAGCGCCACCCCACGGTCGGCGACCGCGTCGTGATCGGCGCGGGTGCGAAGGTCCTGGGTCCCGTCCACATCGGGTGCGATGCGCGCATCGGCTCGAATGCCGTGGTGGTCAAGGACGTGCCGGACGGCGCGACGGCGGTGGGCATCCCTGCCAAGATCCGCGATCACCCGAACGAGCGCGAGGCGGGGACGGCGGCATCGTCGGTGGACGCCGGCGACTCCCACCGTCACCCGGACCCCGACGCCGTTCCGGAGGATCTGGGCCAGCGCGAGCCGGCCATGTACTGGATCTGAGGCACCGTCCACGGAAGCGAGGGCCCGGGCGCTGCGGCGCTCGGGCCTTTCGCATGCGCGCAACGGATGCCCCGCCGCCGGGGTCGGACCCCGGACATGAGAACGGCCCCCGCCGGGGGGTGGCGGGGGCCGATGTCCTACCGGGGGGTGGCAGGACTCAGTCCCAGGGGGGGTGGGACATCGGCGCGATACCAGCAAGCTGGGACCGCGCACGGACAGGACCGAGTGTACATTCTCATGGCTGCGATCAACGCCAATCGGACATTCGGACCGTGGGCGTGTCGCGCCGTGGCGTCAGGACGCGAATGACCTCAGCATCCACGCGGACTCCTCGTGGAATTCCATGCGCTGGTTGTACAGGTCGGCCGTTGCGCCGTCGCCGGCACCGTCGGCGGCCTCCGCGAGCGGGCGGATCGCGGCAGCCACGGCCTCGTGGTCCCGCTGGAGGTTGCGAACCATCTGGATCGCATCTCCAGTGGGCTCGTGGTCGGTGAGCGACGAGAGCTCGATCATCTCTGCCATCGAGCCCGGCGCGGTGTCGCCGAGGGCGCGCATGCGCTCCGCGAGGTCGTCAGTCGCAGCGAAGAGCGCGGTGTACTGCTCCTCGAACATCAGGTGCAGCGAGCGGAAGTGCGGCCCGGTCACGTTCCAGTGGTAGCCGTGGGTCTTGAGGTAGAGCGTGAACGTGTCCGCGAGCACGCGCGCCAAGCCGGCGTTGATCTCCTTGAGGTCGCCGTCGGCGATGCCGATCTGCGGTGAGGTGTCAGTCATGATGTCTCCATTCGTCTGGGGTGCATCGTTCCGTCGAGTCCAACGGGAACGGCGCCGACGGCATTCCCCTGGTGCTCTCACTATCGATTTCTGGAATGTTGAGCGCGCGGGTACGTTCCACCAGTATGAGCGACATCACGAGCGACGGCCCGATGGGCGCGGCCTGCCCTGCCCCCTCGCCCACGCACCTCCCGGGCGACGACGAGCTGGTCGACCTCCTCGCGAGCGCCAGGACGGTCGCGGTGGTCGGAGCCTCGCCCAGCGATCACCGCACCAGTTACGCGATCGCGACATGGCTGATGTCGCGGACCCCGTACGAGATCTACCTGGTGAACCCCCGTGCCGCTGATCAGGAGATCCGCGGCCACGGGTTCTACGACTCGGTCGCGGACCTGCCCGTGGTCCCGGACATCGTCGACGTGTTCCGCCGCTCCGAGCACGTGCCTCCGGTCGCGGACGACGCGATCGCGGCCGGAGCATCCACGCTGTGGCTGCAGTTGGGAGTCGTCCACGAGGAGTCGGCGGCACGCGCCCGCGAGGCCGGGCTCACCGTGGTGCAGAACCACTGCCTCAAGGTCGAGTACGCGCGCCTGCGCACCCGCATCGAGGAGGCGTCTGGGGCGCACTAGCGTCGCGGTCTCGCGGCTCGTGCCGATGCGCGGGCTCCCCTGGCGCGCCGAGCAGGCCCCTGCAACAATTGTCGGGTGACCATTCCTGACGGCTACCAGGCCGTATCGATCGACGCGTCGCGGGCGGTCGAGGCACTCGACGTCGCCGCGTTCGCGTTCGCCTTCTCGGTGCTCCAGCGTGATGCCGAGGAGTTCAGCACCATCCTGCCGCGCGGCCGTGCCCGCGCGCTCGAGATCGTCGACCCGTCGCGCGGCGCCGTCGGCGCGCTCGCGGCGGTCCATGCGTCCTTCGCGTACCCCACGCGCGTGCCGGGCGGCGGCGCCGTCGCGGCCGCCGGCCTCACCTGGGTAGGCGTGCACCCCGGCCACCGGCGTCGCGGCCTCCTGCGTGCGATGATCGACGATCACTTCGCGCGCTCGCTGGCACGCGGCGAGGCGATCTCGACCCTGTGGGCATCCGAGCCGGCGATCTACCAGCGGTTCGGCTACGGCCTTGCCGCCCCCCACCTGGGGCTCGAGCTCTCGCGGGGCGTCGATCTGCGCGCGGTCGACGGCGCGGACTCGCTCACCGTCGAGGTCGACTCCGCGGATCGCGAGCGCCACACTCCCCTCATCCTGAGCATCCAGGCTCAGATGGAGCGCCCCGGGACCATCCTCGACTTCGCCGAGGACATGGCGCGCGACCTGTTCCTCGACCTCGACACCAAGCGCATCACGGCGGGGGCCGAGGAACGGCGCATCGTCGTGATCCGGGACGGCGACAACCCCGTCGCCTACGCGCTGCTGCGCCGCAAGGGAGACTGGACGCCCTCGGGTCCGTCGGGGACCGTGGAGGTGGGCGCGTGGGCCGCTCTCACTCTCGCGGCCGAGCACCGACTGTTCTCGGTCCTCGCCGACTTCGATCTCATGGGCACCACGCGCGTCGACAAGGTTGCGCTCGATGCCCCGATCGTGCACCTGCTCAAGGACATCCGCGGCGCGAAGGCCACCCTGGGCGACAATCTCTGGCTGCGGGTGCTGAGCGTGCCCGCCGCGCTCGAGGCACGCGGCTACGCGGCTCCCTGCGACGTCGCGATCGCCATCACGGACACCCAGCTGCCGGACAACAACGCGACGTGGCGCCTGCGGGCGGCAGACGGCGCGGTCTCGGTCGAGCGCACCGAGGCAGACGCCGATGTTTCGATGGGCATCCAGGAGCTCGGCACCGTGTACCTCGGCGGCCCCACGGTGCTCGACCTGCTCCGCGCCGGCCGCGTCACCGAGCATCGTGCCGGTGCTGTGCGGGAGCTGTCCACCGCGATGGCGTCCGATCTGCAGCCGGTCGCCAACCTCAACTACTGAGCGTCGGCGCGACCGCATCGGCCCCCGCCCGGCTGCGGCAATCCCCGCCAGGTTTGGCGTGCCTGACGAAACCTGAAACCCTGGACGCATGAAGAAGGCAGAGGGTTACCAGTCCATCTCCGTCCCCGAAGAGCGGCTCGACGAGCTGTTCCAGGTGGTCCAGTGGGCCTTCGTGGGCGAGTGGCTCATCGAGGACCGCCAGGACTACGTCGACGCGATCCCCACCGAGCGCGCGCGTGGCCTCGAGGTGACGGACGAGCGTCGCGGTGAGATCGGCGAGATCGCCGCCGTGCACGCGAGCTTCGGCACGGAGATGATCACGCCCGGCGGCCGTCGCGTTCCCACGGCGGGCCTGTCCTGGCTGGGCGTGCACCCCTCTCACCGCCGCCGCGGCCTCATGACCGCGATGATGCACGACCACTTCGAACGCTGCATCGAGCGCGGGGAGGCCGTCAGCGCGCTGTACGCGATGGAGGCGGAGATCTACGCGCGATTCGGCTATGGCATGGCCTCGCAGACCGTCAAGGCGTCCATCCCCCGCGGATCGCGGATGTGGAAGGTCGACGGGGCGGACGAGCTCACGGTGCGACTCGAGCGCGCCGACTTCGACGCCCACGACCAGCTGGTCGCGGACCTCCAGGCCAAGCTCACGCGCCCCGCGACGATCCTCAACCCGGTGGGCAGCGGTCGCAACGCGCGCTTCACGGACCCGGTGGGCAACCGCAAGGGCTACGAGAAGTGGCGCATCGCGATCGTGGAGGACCGCGGCGAGCCCGTCGCGTACGCGTTCTTCCGGCGCAAGGCGGACTCCGAGGTGGGCATCCACGACGGCGTGTGCCAGGTGCGCGAGCACGGATCACTGACGCCGGCGGCCTCCCAGAAGCTGTGGCAGACGCTGCTGGACTTCGACCTCGTGGGCACCACCCACACCGAGAACCTCGCGACCGACGACCCGCTGCTGCATCAGCTCAAGGACGCTCGCGGCGCCCGCTCCAAGGTGATCGACAACCTGTGGGTGCGCCTGCTGGACGTCAAGCAGGCCCTCGAGTCGCGCGAGTACTTCCACGACTGCGACGTGACGTTCGCGCTCACCGACAAGCACGTCCCGGCCAATGCCGGCGTGTGGCGGGTCGTGGTGTCCGGGCCCGACGCCGTCGTGACCAAGCTGGGCGATGACCCGACGGCGCCTGCGGACCTGTCGATGGATGCGCGCCACCTGTCGACCATCTACCTGGGCGGGACGTCGGTCGAGTCGCTGGCGGCCGCCGGTCAGATCCGCGAGCACACGGTGGGGCAGGCGCGCGAATTGGCCGTGGCGATGATGTCGCCGGTCGCGCCGCTCGCGAACTGGGACTTCTAGCCGGTCTGCGCGCCCTGGAAGGCAGTGACTGCCGGTTTCGTGCTCGATTCCGGCACTCCATGCCTTCCACGAGACGCGGCACCCGCTGAGGGCCGATGCGCGGGCTGGGTCAGCGCTTCAGCGTCGCTGCTCGTAGCGCGACATCTCGTCGATGCGGCGCTGGTGGCGCTCGTCGCCACTGAAGGGCTCGCTGATGAACGCGTCCGCGATTGCGGTCGCCTCCTCGAGCGTGTGCATGCGACCGCCCAGCGACCCCACCTGGGCGTCGTTGTGCTGGCGCGCGAGCTTCGCGGTCTCGACGGACCAGATCAGCGCGGCGCGGATGCCCTTCACCCGGTTCGCGGCGAGCTGCTCGCCGTTGCCCGAGCCTCCGATGACGATGCCCAGCGTGTCGGGCTGGACTCGCACGGCCTCGGCCGCGGCGATGCAGAACGACGGATAGTCGTCCTGCGCGTCGTACTCCTGGTTGCCGTGGTCGACCACGTCGTGACCAGCGGCGGCGAAGTGGGACTTCAGGTGCTCCTTGAGCTCGAAGCCCGCGTGATCGGCGGCGATGTGGATGCGCATGTCTCCATCCTGCCAGGGACGGGCGCCCGTGGCGTCCTCGCCCTGAGCGAAACCGGCGAGACGGGTCCCCGCGGTCCCCCTAGGGTGATTTCATGGCTCTTCACTCCGGCATCGACCAGTCCGAGTTCTCCCCCAGCGTCCGCCCCGGCGACGACTTCTTCCGCTACGTGAGCGGTCCGTGGGAGGACGAGCACGTCATCCCCGACGACCGCGCGGCGGACGGCAGCTTCTACACCCTGAGGGATGAGGCGGAGAAGCACACCCGTCGCATCATCGAGGCGGCAGACGAGCACGACATCATCGGGGCGCTGTACGCGAGCTTCATGGACGTCGAGCAGCTCGCCCGGCTGGGCACGGAGCCGCTCGACGCGGACCTGCAGCTGGTGGAGGACGCGGCGGACGCGGAGGCCCTCGCGGCGGCCAGCGGCGTGCTGCAGCGCGCGGGCGTGGGCGGCCCCATCGGCTACTACGTGTTCGCGGACAAGAACGCCCCGGACAGCAACGTGGTCTACCTGTCCCAGAGCGGCCTGGGCCTTCCGGACGAGGCCTACTACCGCGAGGACGTGCACGCCGAGACGCGCGAGAAGTACGTCGCCCACATCGACCGCATGGCGGAGCTGACCGGCATCGAGTTCACGGGCGCGTCGATCATGGCGCTCGAGACCGCCCTCGCCGGCCACCACTGGGACGTCGTGAAGACCCGCGAGGCCGAGCTCACCCACAACCCGACCACGCTCACGGCGCTCACCGAGAGCGCCTCCGGCTACCCCTGGCGCGCGTGGGCCCAGGCAATCGAGATGCCCGAGGCCGCTCACCACCTGCTGATCGCCTCCGAGCCCAGCTTCTTCGAGGGTCTCGCGGCGCTGTGGCAGGAGACCGCTGTCGAAGAGTGGAAGGCCTACCTGCGGTGGCGCATCGTCAGCTCGCGCGCGCCGTACCTCACGGAGGAGATTTCGAAGGCGAACTTCGACTTCTACGGCACCGTGCTGTCCGGCGCCACCGAGCAGCGCAAGCGCTGGAAGCGCGGCGTGGGCTTCGTCGAGGCCGTCGCGGGCGAGCTCGTGGGCCAGGAGTACGTCAAGGAGCACTTCCCGCCGGACTACAAGGAGAAGATGGACGCGCTTGTCGCGAACCTCATCGAGGCCTACCGCCAGTCCATCTCCGGTCTCGCGTGGATGACGCCTGCGACGCAGCAGCGCGCGCTGGACAAGCTCGCGCAGTTCACGCCCAAGATCGGCTACCCCGAGAAGTGGCGCGACTACACGGGCCTCGCCGTGACCAGCGAGGATCTGCTCGCCAACGTGCGCTCCGCATCGGCCTTCGAGGAGGACTGGGAGTGGTCCAAGATCGGCAAGCCCGTGGACCGCACCGAGTGGCTGATGACGCCGCAGACCGTCAACGCGTACTACCTGCCCATGGCGAACGAGATCGTCTTTCCGGCAGCGATCCTGCAGCCGCCGTTCTTCCACCCCGACGCAGACGATGCCGTGAACTACGGCGGCATCGGCTCGGTGATCGGCCACGAGATCGGCCACGGCTTCGACGACCAGGGCTCGAAGTACAACGGCACCGGCGCCCTCGAGGACTGGTGGACCGAGGAGGACCGCGCGGCCTTCACCGAGCGCACCCAGGCGCTCATCGAGCAGTACGACGGCTACTCCCCCAAGCAGCTCGACGGCTCGCACCACGTCAACGGCGCGCTCACCATCGGCGAGAACATCGGCGACCTCGCGGGCGTCGAGATCGCGCTCAAGGCCTACGAGATCGCGCTGGGCCACCCCATCGCCGAGGCACCCGAGGTGGACGGCCTCACGGCGACGCAGCGCTTCTTCATCGGCTACGCGCTCACCGAGCGCATGAAGACCCGCTCGGAGGCGCTCATCACCCGCCTGTCGACCGACCCGCACTCACCGTCCGAGTTCCGCGTCAACGGCATCGTGCGCAACATGAACGCCTGGTACGACGCGTTCGAGGTGACCGAGGAGGACGAGCTCTGGCTCGCCCCCGAGCAGCGCGTGGGCATCTGGTAGGCCCCGTCCACAGAACAGGGCCGATGCGCGGAGGGCTTGCGCTCCCGGGTTACGCTGGCATCAGGCGCCGTGGTGGCGCTGTCGCCGAGACCCCGGGAGGCACGTATGGCTGAGAAGCAGAACATCGACCTGATCGACAAGGACGCTCAGGCGCCTGCGACCGAGAGCACCGGAGGGTGCTGCGGCGGCAGCTGCGGCTGCGGCAACTAGTCGACCTCGCACTTCGAGACGGAAGCGGGATCGGACCTTCGGGTCCGGTCCCGCTTTCGCGTTCCGTACAGCCGGCGCCACCGTGGCTAGGCGAGCTGGCGCTGGGCGAGCTCCGCGAACAGCCCCCCGGCTGCCGCGAGCGCTGCGGCGGTCCCGGACTCGACGATGCGTCCGCCGTCGACCACGTGGATGACGTCAGCATCCGCGACCGTCGACAGCCGGTGCGCGACCACCAGCGTGGTGCGCCCTTCCGCAGCACGGTCGAGAGCAGCCTGCACCACGCGCTCGCTCACCGTGTCGAGCGCGCTGGTGGCCTCGTCGAGCAGCAGCACGGGCGGGTCCTTGAGGAGCACGCGCGCGATCGCGATGCGCTGCTTCTCCCCTCCTGAGAGCCGGTAGCCGCGCTCGCCCACGATCGTGTCGTAGCCGTGCTCGAAGCGCTCGATCTGGTCGTGGATGTTCGCCGCCCGGCAGGCCTCGACGAGCTCCTCGTCCGTGGCGTCGGGCCTGGCGTAGCGGAGGTTCTCGGCGATGCTCGCGTGGAAGAGGTAGGTCTCCTGGGTCACGACTCCCACACGGTCGACCACCGATTCGTGAGTGAGATCGCGCACGTCCGCTCCGGCGAACAGCACGGCGCCGTCCGAAGCCTCGTGGAGGCGCGCGGCGAGATAGACCAGGGTGGTCTTGCCCGCCCCCGACGGCCCCACGAACGCGACGGTCTGCCCGGGCTGCGCCACGAAGGAGACGCCGTCGAGCGTGGGCCGAGCACCCGCATCGGCCCCGGGGTAGCGGAAGGTGACGTCGCGAAACTCGACCCGCCCCATGGGTCCGGGGGCTGCGGATGCGTCCCGCGCATCGGCCGCATCCTGGATCGCCGGCTCCAAGTCGAGATACTCGAAGATGCGCGCGAACAGCGCGCGCGACGTCTGCACCTCGAGAGCGACGCGCATGAGGGCCATCAGCGGGAACAGCAGCCGGCCCTGGATCGCGGTGAACGCGACGATCGTGCCGGCCGTGATGGTCGGGTCCAGGCCCTGACCGCTCGCGCGGGCGATGAGCACGCCCGCCACGAGGTAGATCATGGCCGGCACGGAGCTCATGATGACCGTGACGAGCCCGAAGAACCACTGTCCGGACATCGACAGGCGCACCTGCAGGCCCACTTGGTTCGCGTTCTCGTCCGCGTAGCGCTGCGACTCCAGGCGCTGCCGGTTGTAGACCTTCGACAGCAGGATCCCGCTCACCGACAGCGTCTCCTGGGTGATCGCCGTCATCTCCGACAGCGACTCCTGCGTGCGCGACGCGAGCCGGGCCCGGATCTGCCCCACCCGGCGTTGGACCATCACCAGCAGGGGCATCATCACGACGGCCACAATCGTCAGACGCCAGTCGAGCACGATCATCGCCACCAGCGACGCGATCACCGTCACCGAGTTGCCGACGATCGACGACACGAACGTGGTGAGGACGCCGGACACTCCCCCGACGTCATTCTGGAGCCGCGACTGGATCACCCCGGTCTTGGTGCGCGTGAAGAACGCGAGGTCCATCGCCTGCAGGCGGTCGAACAGCTGCATCCGCAGGTCGCCGGTGACACGGTTGCCGACCGACGACGTCACATAGGTCTGCCACACGCCGAGCGCTGCCGTCGCCAGGAAGATGATCACGACGAGGGCGACCAGCTCGGCGAGAAGCGCGAGGTTCGGGCCTTCCGCGCCCGGCGGGAACAGCGCGTCGTCGAAGATGCGCTCGATGACGAGCGGCGGGATCACTCCGGCCGTGGCGGTCACGATGACGAGCGCTGCGGTGAGCCCCAGGCGCGCCCGATAGGGGCGGAAGAGCTCGAGGACCCGGCGCCACAGGTGCGGGATGTCGGGAGCCTCCGCATTGCGAGCGCGCTGTGCCGCCTCGTCACGGCCCGAGACGCCGCGCCCGTGACCGCCGCCCAGCGCGGCGCGGCGGGAACCGGGAGGGGCGGGAAGACTCATGGCGCCAGGGTAGTCCGGGCGCGACTGCGCCAGCTCGTGCCGACCGGCGGGGAGCGACCGGCGTCGAGCGCCCCTTGATATCCTGAGCGGCATGCCTAGCCCCGCTCCCCTGCACGACAGCGGGCACTCCGCAGACGACGACGTTCCCGCTCCGCGCCTGGGCAGGCTCGACGTCACGGTCGAGGAGATCCGTGCGCTCGGTCAGCCTCACGCGATCCGCAGCCGCGCGACCGCCGAGCACTGGAGCGCGGACCTCTATTGGCGCAAGGTCTCGCCGTTCCTCACCCGCCGGTTCCTGTCGTGGGGCCTGACGGCGGACGCGGTCACGATCGGCGTCATCCTGACGGGCTGGTTCGCCGCGCTGTCGCTGCTGATCCCCTCGATCGCCGGCCCGCTGCTCGCCGCGGTGTTCGCGCAGCTGCAGATGCTGGTCGACGCGTCCGACGGCGAGGTGGCCCGGGTCCGCGGGACCTCGGGGCCGCGCGGTGTGTTCCTCGACAAGGTCGCGCACTACACGACCGAGGGTGGCATCCCGATCGCCCTCGGCGCGGCCCTCGCGATCTCGATGGACGACGCGCTGCCGCTCGCCCTGGGCGCGCTGCTGGGCTGCATGGTGCTGTTGAACAAGGCGCTCAACGACTCCGTCCACGTGGCTCGCAGCAAGACCGGGCTGGACAGCGTCCCGGACTCGGCCGAGGCCCGCACCATCAACCGCTCGGGACTCGCGCTCGCGCGCAAGGCGTTCAATCTCGTGCCCCTGCACCGCGTGTATCACTCGGTCGAGATGACGCAGCTGATCCTGGTCGCCGCGATCGTCGAACTGATCGTGGGCGCGCCCGTCGTGTGGTGGCTGCTCGTCGGGCTCGTCGTCGTCACGCCCATCGTGCTCGCGGGCCACTTCGTCGCGATTCTCGCCTCGCCCAAGCTGCGCCCGATCCGCTGACGCACCCTCGACCTCGCGCGCTCCCGGCACGTACCGTGGCGTGATGACGGCCAAGCCAGCTGAGCCGCGGGTCGCGCCCGTGACGCTCCGGGGACTGATCGAAGCGGATGACCTGGACCTCGACGAGGGCCCGCCCTTCGACAGCCTCGACCTCACGGGCATGGACCTCAGCCGCCTGGACCTCGCGGGCCGCAGCCTCCCCGGCTCGTTCATCGAGTGCGACCTGACGGGAACGACCCTGGACGGGGCACGACTCGACGAGGTCGAGTTCTCCGGCTGCCTGCTCGACGGACTCGGCGCCTCGCTGCTCGAGGCGCCCGCGTCCCGGTGGCGACGGGGCACCATCAGCCGCTCGCGCATCGGCGCGGCGACCTTGCACGGCAGCCGGTGGGAGCAGATGAGCGTCGACGGCTGCCGCTGGGGCTTCGTCAACCTCCGCGGTGCGCGACTCGAGGACGTGCTGTTCTCGAACTGCGTGTTCGAGGATCTCGACCTCGCCGACGCGGAACTTGTCCGGGTGGCGTTCGAGGGCTGCTCGGCCTCCTCGGTCACCGTCCGTGGCGCGACCATGAGCGATGTCGACCTGCGCGGTCTGGAAATCGACGACGTCGACGATGCCGGCGGGCTGCGCGGCGCGACGATCTCACCTTTGCAGCTCGCCGTGCTGGGGCCGGCGCTCGCACGGCGTCTGGGCATCCAGGTCGACGACTGAAGCACCCGGAGCCTGACAGGATGGGCGCATGTCCGCTGCGCCGCATGTCGTGTTCTTCGAGCCTCGCATCCCTCAGAACACCGGCGCGGCCATTCGACTCTCGGCCGTCTCCGGTTCCCCGCTGCACCTCATCGAGCCGCTCGGCTTCGACCTGTCGGAGCCGCGACTGCGCCGCGCGGGCCTGGACTACCACGACCTCGCATCCGTGACGGTACACCCGTCCCTCGATGCGCTGCTCGAGACGATGCCGGACTCCCGGGTCTTCGCGTACACCGCGGGGGGATCGACGACCTACTCGGACATCGCGTACCGCAGCGACGACCTGCTGCTGTTCGGGCCGGAGCCCACGGGGCTTCCCGAGGAGGTCCTCGCTCACCGACGCGTCACCGACACCGTCGTGATCCCGATGCTGCCGGGACGCCGGTCGCTCAATCTCTCCAACGCCGCCGCCCTCGTGACCTACGAGGCGTGGAGGCAGATGGGCTTCACCGCGTAGCCCTCCGCCCGCGCGCTACGGCACCGGGTGGCGGTCGTCGTACTGGCGGAACGTCTCGCCGGTGCGCGAACGCCGGATGCGCGTGACGACCGCGATCAGGGCGATGATCACCAGCCCGCCCAGCAGCGGCGGGAACCACAGCGCGACCGCGGTCGCGAGGACGCCGGCGTACATGTCGCCCAGCCGAGGCCCTCCCGTGACGACCACCACGAACACGCCCTGAAGGCGGCCGCGCATCTTGTCCGGCGCCGCCTTGATGGTCATGGTCTGCCGGAAGATCGCGCTGACCTCGTCCGAGGCCCCCATGCCCGCGAGCGTGAGCGAGCACAGAATCAGCGCAGGCCAGGCGATCCCGCCCCAGCCGGCCTGCGCGTCGTGACCGGTCGCGGCCGTCACCGCCACGACGATGCCGAACACCACCACGAATGCGCCGAAGACCGAGATCGCCCGCGCGATCGCGACCCCGTGCAGGTGGACACGGGCCACGAAGCCGGAGAACAGGCTGACGAGGACCGTCCCGATGGCGCCGGCGGCCGTCAGCGCTCCGACCGTCAGCGCTCCTCCGCCGATCACGGTCGCGCCCAGCGCAGGGAAGATCACGTAGGGCCGGCCGAAGGTCATGGCGACGATGTCGACGATGAAGCTCATGCGGATATTGGGCGCGCGGCGCAGGAAGCCGAAGCCCTCGCGCAGGACGGGCCAGCCCGCGGCGACCCGCTCGCCGAGGCGCGGCAGTCGAGGCAGCATCCACACGCCCAGGAACCCGGCGGTGAACAGCACGGCGTCGATCGCGAAGGTCCAGGCGAGGCCGATGCTCGCGGCGAGCACGCCGGCGAGCGCGGGGCCCACCGTGAGCTGGGTGCCGAAGCCGATGCCGTTGAGGGCGGTGGCGCGAGAGATGAGCTCAGGCGGGAGGATGCGGCCGACCACGGCCATGCGGGTCGCTCCAGCGATGGTGGCGGCGACGGCGTTCACCGTCGTCACCACGTAGAACGGCCATACCGGCACGTGCTCGCCCGCGGGCTGGAGCGCCTCCCATGTCGCGAGCCCGCCGAGCGCGAGCGTGGACGTCCACGCCACGAGCACGGCGGCGATGAGCACGCGCCGCCGGTCGAAGACGTCGGCGAGCATCCCGCCCCACAGCCCCGCGACGATCATCGGCACGAGGGCGATGCCGCCCACCAGTCCAACCGCGAAGGTCGAGGCCGTGATGTCGTAGATCTGCAGACCCACCGCGACGATCGACATCTGCGCGCCGATGCCGGCGATCACGCTGCCGATCCACAGTCGCGCGAACGCGGGGCTCGCCTTGAGCGGGGCGAGATCGACGAGACGGCGCTTGCGCTCGAGTCCCGTTCCCGTCACCGCGCAAGTCTATGGCCGCGCAGCACCCCTCAGGACCCGCAGTCCTCGATCGCGGCGCGGCTGACGCGGACGTGGATCTGGGCGTGCCCCGCGTACTCGCGGGCCTCGTCGAGATCGTCCGTGCCGAGCGTGAAGGTCGCCCAACCCACCACTCGCTGGGGATGGCTCGGCAGGGTCGGCATCGTGTTGTTGGACGGGGTCCACGCGTCGTACGCCGCCAGCGCCACGTCCCACCGCTCGCCGGGGTCCTCCCACGACCCGCCCAGGACGTCGGCCTCCACGCACGCGCTCACCGGCTCCGACTGCGCGAGTCCCGTCTCGCCGTCGAGCCCAGGGAGCAGACCCTCGGCGACGTCGCCGGCAAGCTCGCCATCGCCGTCGGCATCTCCGTAGAACGGCCCTGCCGGGCCCACGACGAGGTTGCGCGCCTCCTCTGCGGCGGCGTGCGCGGCCTCCAGCGACTCGGCACCCGCCCACGCGGCCACGGCTGCTTCGATCTGGTCGAGCCGCTGCCCGGCTGGATCCGCGGACCCCTCCGGGCTCGCCGAGGGCTCGGACGTCGAGCACGCGGAGAGCACCAGCAGCGTCGCCGCGACGAGGGCACCGTGACCTGTCTTCATGTCCCGAGGCTACTTCCTCGGTGCCGCGCATCCGTCCCCAGCCGCGCCCGCGCATCGGCCCTCCCCCGTGTCCCAAGCGAGAAGGTCGTTTCTCTCACGCCGATGCTTAACGTGTGAAACATGAGCACACGAGACATCGGGTCCCTGGCCCGGAAGGCACCGCTGATCGACGGTGTCCGGCACGCGGACCGGGAAACGCGACGACGGCTGCGCGGTGCCGGCACTGGGCTCGCGATGACCGGCGTCCAGGCGTTCTACGCTCAGTACCTGGTATGGGCCAAGCGCGGCCTCTCGATGTCCGCTCTCGCCGACTACACCAGGACCACGAACGCGAACATCAGCCAAGTCGTGAGGCGAATGGAGCGGCACGGACTGGTCGCTCGGGCGCCCAGCGACCGCGACGGCCGGGGGTGATCGTGCGGATCACGGCGTACGGGGCACATCAGTTCTCGCTGCTGCTCCACAGGCTGCGCCGGATCGAACAGGCTCTCGAGCGACGCATCTCTGTGCGCGGGCGACGCCACACCGCCGCCGCCCTGCAGCGCGTGCCGCTCGTGCCGTCGGAGCCAGCTCCCCTGCCGCCGCGCCCGATCTGGCCGCACGCTCGAGGGAGCACCCGACCGCCCTGAGCGTGACAGAATCGGCGCATGCCAGGTACCAACCTCACACGCGCCGAGGCCGAGGCCCGCGCTGCCATCGTCTCCACCGAGACCTACGCCGTCGAGCTCGACCTCACCACCTCCGAGGAGACCTTCCGCTCGACCTCCACCGTCCGCTTCGCCGCCACCCCCGGCGAGACGACCTTCATCGACCTCATCGCCCCCACGGTTCACTCGATCACCCTCAACGGCGTCGAGCTGGACCCGGCGACGCACTTCGCGGACAGCCGCATCACGCTGCCCGACCTCCAAGACGCGAACGAGCTGACCGTGGTCGCCGACTGCGCGTACATGAACACGGGCGAGGGCCTCCACCGCTTCGTCGACCCCGAGGACGGCGAGGTCTACCTGTACAGCCAGTTCGAGGTGGCCGACACCCGCCGCGTTTACGCGGTCTTCGAGCAGCCCGACCTCAAGGCGGCGTTCACCTTCACGGTGACAGCGCCCGACCACTGGCACGTGCTGTCCAACAACCCCGGCACGAAGGTGCCGGTGGCCGATGCACGGGTCACGATCGCGGAGACGTCGCGCGGAGTCGCGCGGTGGGAGTTCACCGAGACCACGCGACTGCCCTGCTACGTGACCGCGATCGTCGCGGGCCCGTACCACCGCGTCGAGGGCGCCGTCGAGTCCCGCAAGGGCACGCTGGGGGCAGACGTCTACTGCCGCAAGGCCCTCGCCGACTACCTCGACGCCGACGTGATCCTCGCGGACACCCAGGCGGGCTTCAGGTTCTACGAGGAGAAGTTCCAGTACGACTACCCGTTCGAGAAGTACGACCAGATCTTCGTGCCGGAGTTCAATGCGGGCGCGATGGAGAACGCCGGCTGCGTCACCTTCCTCGAGGACTACGTCTTCCGCTCCAAGCCGCCGCAGGCGCGCGTCGAGCGCCGCACCGTGACCGTCCTGCACGAGCTCGCGCACATGTGGTTCGGCGACCTCGTCACGATGAAGTGGTGGAACGACCTCTGGCTCAACGAGTCCTTCGCCGAGTACGCCTCGACCGTGGCCACGGTCGAGACCACCAAGTGGAAGAACAACTGGGTGACGTTCAACTCTCTCGAGAAGAACTGGGCGGCGCGCCAGGACCAGCTCCCCAGCACCCACCCGATCATGGCGGACATCAGGGACCTCGAGGACGTCGAGGTGAACTTCGACGGCATCACGTACGCCAAGGGCGCCTCGGTGCTCAAGCAGCTCGCTGCATGGGTGGGCGAGGACCAGTTCTTCGCGGGCGTCGCCGAGTACTTCCGCAAGCACCACCACGCCAACACCACGCTGCGCGACCTGCTCGTCGAGCTCGAGGCGACGTCCGGTCGTGACCTCGCGGCATGGTCCGAGGTGTGGCTCGAGAAGGCGGGCATCACGACGCTGCGCCCCGAGATCGAGGTGGATGCGAACGAGGACATCGTCGCCTTCTCGGTGATCCAGGATGTGCCTGACGCGTGGCCCACGCAGCGTCCTCACCGACTCGGCATCGGCGGCTACGACGTCGTCGTGGACGAGCGCGGCGACGCGCGGCTCGAGCGCACCATGTACGTCGAGACCGACATCCGCGGAGCGCGCACCGACATCCCTGATCTGCTGGGCAACCACCGTCCCGCGCTGATCCTCGTGAACGACGGCGACCTCGCGTACGCGAAGGTGCGCCTGGACGAGCAGTCGCTCGCGACGGCCGTCGAGCACGTCGCCGGCTTCTCCGACCCGCTCGCCCGCTCGATGGTGCTCACGGCGGCATGGGACATGACCCGCGACGGCGAGATGCCGGCGCGCGCGTTCGTCGACCTCGTGCTCAACACCATCGGCGCGGAGTCCGAGTCGACCACCGTGCTGGTGCTGCTGCGCCAGCTCGCCACGACCCTGCAGCTGTTCGTTCACCCGGACCATGCCCAGGAGACCTGCGAGCGTGCCACGGAGTCGCTGTGGAAGCTCGCGATCGAGGCCGAGCCCGGCTCGGACACCCAGCTCCAGCTGGTGCGCGGCTTCGCGTCGATGGCCTGCACCGACATCCAGCTCGACAACCTGCAGGGCCTGCTCGACGACAAGCTCCACCTCGAGGGCCTGTCCATGGACGCCGACCTGTCGTGGGATGTGCTCATCGGGCTGGTCGTGGGTGGCCGAGCGGACGAGATCGCGATCGAGCTCCAGCTGTCGAAGGACGCCACCGCATCCGGTCAGCGCCGCGCCGCGCACGCCAGGGCCGCGCTCCCCACCGCAGCCGGCAAGCGCGCCGCGTGGGACACGCTCATCAACGCCGAGAAGGGTCTGCCCAACGCCCTGCAGTTCGAGGCGACCGCGGGCTTCGGGCACGTGAACGACACGACGCTCCTCGAGCCCTACGTCGACGAGTACTTCGCGTCGATCCGCCGCATCTACGCGGAGAAGACCAACGAGATGGCGACCGCACTCATCGAGGGCCTGTACCCGTCACAGCTCGCCGGCCGGGTGCCGGACCTGCAGGACAAGGCCGACTCCTGGCTCTCCGCCAACGGCGACGCCCACGACGCTCTCAAGCGCCTGGTGATCGAGGGTCGCGACGGCGTGCGCCGCTCGCTGATCGCGCAGGCCAAGGACGCCGAGGGGTAGCACCCTCCGGGGCCGGGCGGCCGGCCTGTCACCGTGCGAGACTGACAGCATGCTCACACGCGACGAGGCCACCGCCCGGTCCCTGACCGTCCCCTCCGCCGAGTACCGAATCTCGCTCGACTTCACGGGGGAGTCCGACACGTTCCGCTCGGTCACGACGGTCGAGTTCGACGCCCCCATGGGGGCGGAGTCCTTCATCGACATCGTGGGCGCCGTCAGAGCTGCGACCCTCAACGGTCGCGAGCTCGATCCCGCGAGCCACGCGGACGGGCGGCTGCCTCTCACCGACCTGCAGCCGTCCAACGTCCTCACCGTCGAGGCGGACTGCGACTACCGCACCACCGGCTCGGGCATCCACCGCTACGTCGACCACGAGTCGGGCGAGACCTTCCTGTACAGCCAGTTCGCCGCGGACGATGCACGCGCCGCCTTCGCGTGCTTCGACCAGCCCGACATCAAGGGCACCTTCCAGTTCACCGTCGTGGCTCCCGCGCATTGGGAGGTGCTGTCCAACACCCGTCCCGCCGAGCCCGAGACGGTCGAGACCGGCCGCCTGTGGTCCTTCTCCCCCACCGTGCCGCTGCCGTCCTACGCCGCGGCCGTGGTCGCGGGACCGTACGTGTACGAGGAGACGACCCTGGACTCCGCCAAGGGCGAGATTCCCGCACGCGTCTACGGCCGTCCCGACCTGCGCGAGCACTTCGCGGCGGAGACCGTGTTCGCCGACACCCAGGCCGGCATCCACCTGTACGAGCGCATCTTCGCCACCGAGTACCCGTACGACAGCTACGACCAGGTCTACGTCCCTCAGTACAACTTCGGAGCGATGGAGAACGCCGGCTGCGTCACGATCTCCGAGGACCGGCTGCTGTACCGCACGCGCGCCTCGGACGCGCAGCTCGAGTTCCGCTCGATCGTCGTCCTGCACGAGCTCGCCCACATGTGGTTCGGCGACCTCGTCACCATGAAGTGGTGGGACGACATCTGGCTCAACGAGTCCTTCGCGGAGTTCGTGGCGACGCATGCCGCCGAGGAGATCACGGAGTGGGCCGATGCGTGGGTCACGTTCGGCGCGCGCAAGTCGACCGCATACCGCGAGGACCAGCTGCCGACCACCCACCCGGTGCTGAGCGACGTACCGACGGTCGACTCGGTCGCCGGCACGTTCGACATGATCACGTACGCCAAGGGGGCCTCCGCGCTGCGCCAGCTGTCCGCCACGCTGGGCGCGGAGACCTTCTTCGCCGGCGTCGCCGCGTACATCCGCGCCCACCACCACGGCAACGCGACCCTCGCCGACCTGCTCGCGGAGCTCGAACAGGCCTCCGGCCGTGATCTGTCCGCGTGGTCCCGTGCGTGGCTCGAGACCCCCGGCGTCACCACGCTCTCGGCGCGGATGACGGTGGGCGAGGACGGGCGCGTGACCGAGCTGCACGTGGCCGAGGAGGTGCCCGACGGTGCCATGGCACACCCGCATCGGCTGCGCGTGGGCGGGTATTGGCTGAACGACGGACGGCTCCAGCGCACGTGGTTCGCGGACGTTGACGTCGACGGCGAGCGCACCGCTGTGCCCGAGGCCGTCGGCATCCCCGCTCCCGACCTGGTGCTGGTCAACGACGAGGACCTGACCTACGCCAAGATGCACTTCGACGAGCGCTCGGTCGCGACGGCGATCGCGCACGCCGGCGCGCTGGACGATGCGATGGCGCAGCACCTGGTCCTCGACACGCTGTGGCACATGTGCCGCGACGGCGCGCTCAGCGCCCGCGCGTACATCAGTGCCGTCCTCGCGGCCGCCCCGCACGTCGCGAACTCGCAGGTCATCTCCTCCCACCTCGCCAACCTCGTGATCGCAGCACGCCGCTTCGCCGAGCCCGCATCGGCCGTCGCCATCGCGACCGATGCCGCAGACCGCCTGTGGGACCTCCTGCACGAGGCCCCCGGTGGCTCCGACCTGCAGCTCGCGCTGCTGCGGGGCTTCGCCGGGCTCGCGTGCACGGATGAGCACGCCGATCAGGTCCAGACCCTGCTCGACGGCACGGCGACCCTCGACGGCCTCCCCATCGACTCCGAGCTCACGTGGGACCTGGTGACCGCGCTCGCGGTGTGCGGCAGGGCCGACGACGCCAGCATCGACGCGCGGCTCGCCGCGGACCCCGGGGCGGCGGGCGACCGCCGCGCTGCGGGGGCGCGCGCGTCGATCGCCGACGTCGAGGCGAAGCGGCGGGCGTGGGCATCGATCGCTCACCCGGACGGCGAACTCCCCGCCAACGCGGAGGCCTACGAGATCGCGATCGGGCTGGGGCGTGCGGGGGACCCGGCACTCCTGGCGCCGCTCGTCGACGACATGCTGGCGTCGCTGCGACCGATGTTCGAGTCGATGGACGCGTTCATGGCGATGCGCACCGCCGGCTACGTGTTCCCGTCGTACCTCGCGGGGCGCGTTCCGGACCTGGAGTCGCGGCTCGAGTCCTGGCTCGCGGACAACGCCGATGCGCCCCCGGTCCTGGTGAAGATCGTCACCGAGGGGCTCGACGAGGTGCGGCGCGCGCTGCGAGCGCAGCGCTTCAGCGCCGGGGCTGCCTAGTCGCGGCCCTCGGGGTCCTGGTCCCGGAGGCGCGGCGGGATGTCCGTTCCTCGCTCGGTCATGCGCCGACGGTGTGCCTCCGCCCGCTCGGCCTTGGCGCGCGCCCGGCGGCGCCAGTCCCACAGCGCCCAGCCCGCGGCGCCGGCGATCGCCACGAGCCAGGCCCCCTGCTTGGCCAGCTCCGGCACGCCGGGGATGAGACCCACGATGAAGGCGGCGACCAGGGCGCCGATGGCTCCGATCATCGGGTCAGTTGCGGGCGCTGCGCACGGCCTCGAGCAGCCGCTGCACGCGCTCGTTGTCGAAGATCTCGTCCAGCAGGATCACGGCCCCGGCCTTGTCCGTGAGCGGAATGCGCCAGTTGGGGTACTCGGTGCTGGTGCCGGGGTGGTTCTGCGAGCGCCTGTCGCCGGTAGCGTCCGTCAGTGACACCGCGGTCAGCAGCGCGGGCGAGTGCATGGCCAGGCGGTGGACTCCCGCGATCAGGTCGTCCTCGTCCCACTCGACGGGCAGCCACCCGCGCTCCTCGAGGTACGCGACCATCGCGTCGCGATCCGCGGTGGCTGCCGCACGCTCCGCGTCGATGTCGCCGGCGATGAGTCCCAGCTCGGCACGCGCGTCGACGTGCTCGCCCGCGAGGAAGGCTGCGGTCGGCGGCAGGTCGTGGACCGTGACCGAGACCAGCGCATCGGCCCGGTAGTTCTCGGGCGCCTGCGGCCGGTTGCCGTGCTCCTTCTCGAACAGCGCCACGACCGTGCCGAGCAAGCCGCGGTGGTTGAGGTAGTCCGACACCCACGGCTCGAGGGTGCCCAGGTCCTCGCCGATGACGATCGTGCCGGCGCGCTGGGCCTCGAGTGCGAGGATGCCGATGAGCGCGTCGTGGTCGAACTGGACGTACACGCCGTCGTTCGCGGCGTGACCGGCGGGAATCCACCATTGGCGGAACAGCCCGAGGATGTGATCCACCCTGAGGGCGCCCGAGTGGCGCACGGCCGCCCGCACCACATCGCGGAAGGGCAGGTACGCCGCCGCCTCGAGAGCGCGCGGCTGCCACGGTGGCTGCGACCAGTTCTGGCCGTTCTGGTTGTACATGTCCGGAGGGGCGCCCACCTCCATGCCCGCGGCGAGGACCTTGCCCAGGGCCCACGCATCGGCGCCCGAGGGGTGCACACCGACCGCGAGGTCGGTCATGATGCCGATGCCCATGCCAGCGTCCACGGCGGCGGCCTGGGCACGGCCGAGCTGCTCGTCGGCGAGCCACTGCAGCCACGCGTAGAACAGCACCCGGTCGCTGTGCTCGTTGCGCCACTGATCGACCGCCGCCGAGCGCGGGTTCTCGAACTCGGCCGGCCACGGCAGCCCCTTGTGCGCCTCGGAGATCGCGCACCAGGTCGCGAACTCCTCAAGGGCGTCGCCCTCCCGCAGGCAGAACGCCTCGAAGCGCGCCTGCCGGGCCGCCGAGCGCGGCACCTCGAAGATCTTCTCGAGCGCCGCCGACTTGGCGCGCCACGAGGCGTCCCGGTCGAGCAGATCGGCCTCGAGGTTCGCGCGGCGCGGCTTCTCGGACTCCCACTCGATCACGGCGCGGTGCTGCGACGGCACGTAGGCGACCTCAGGGATGTCCTCGATGCGGATGTACAGCGGATTCAGGAAACGGCGCGACGACGGCAGGTACGGCGACGGCTCGAGCGGCGGCACGGCCTCGGCCGCGTGCAGCGGATTGATGAGCAGGAAGTCGGCACCCTCCCGGATGGCGGCCAGCGAGCACAGGTCGGCGAGGTCCCCGAAGTCGCCAATGCCCCACGAGCGCTCCGATCGCACCGAGTAGAGCTGAGCGGCGAGCCCCCAGGGGCGCTCGCGCCGCACGGAGTCCGGCACGTCGATGCGGGCGGGGGTCACCACGACCCAGCCGCGACCGCGCCGTCCCGTGGTCGCCGCCTCGAGCCGGTGCCAGCCCAGCGGCAGACCCGCTGGCAGGTCGAACGTCGCCCTGCCGACCTCGCGGCCGTCGACCATGCGCGGCGGGACGTAGACATCGAGCTGCTCGAGCTCGCGCACCTCGCCGTGCTCGAGCACCACGGACGCCGCCACCGGCGCGCCGTGCGGCACGTGCACGGGCACCTGGGCCGACTGCCCCTCGACCAGAACGATGACCGGCGGCACCAGTCGCCGCCACTCGAGCTCGGCGAGCGCCTCGAGCGACTGATGGCACGCGTCGTCGGTGTGGGCGACCACTCCCAGCGACGCGAGCGCGGCGCGGATCGCATCGGTGGAGCTCGACACCCGATCGCCGTTCCACGCCGTGTACTCGGGCGAGATCCCGCACGCCCGCGCCAGTTCGGCAAGTGCGGTCGAGGGCGGCGCTACGTCGTTCACACATCCATCCTGCCAGGCGGCGGCTCCCGCACGCATCTGCGACTCTCCCGCACGGCCAGAGCCGAGCGCTCTTGACTGGGGGCATCAGTGGTTACCCTGGGAGGCGTGCTGCCCATGACTTCCACGACCGAACCCGAACCCACGACGTCCCCCGGCCCGCCCGAACTCGACACGGACGCCATCGCGGACTGGCTCGACAACGTCTCCCACAACACGGTCGGCTTCCTCGTCGTCGTCGTCTTCGCCATCATCCTGTGGTTCGTCGGCAGGGCGGTCATCAACGTCATCACGCGCAGCATCGAGCGTGGCGCGCCGATCAAGGACGTGCGCACGCGCCGCGCGCTCGCCAAAGCGAAGATCAAGCTCCCCGACATCGACACCCTCGATGCACGACTCGAGGACGAGCGCCGGCGCCAGCGCGCTGGCACCCTGCGCAGGGTTCTCAATTCCGCCCTCGCCATCCTGCTGCTCGCGCTCGTCACCATCACGGGACTCGCAACCCTGGGAGTGCCGGTAGGGCCCATGCTCGCGTCGGCGGGAATCCTGGGCGTCGCGCTGGGCTTCGGCGCCCAGACACTGGTGAAGGACATCCTGTCGGGAATCTTCATGCTCATGGAGGACCAGTACGGCGTGGGCGACGTGGTGGATCTGGGCGAGGCCACCGGCTCCGTCGAGGAGGTTGGGCTGCGGTGCACGCGGCTGCGGTCGCTCGACGGCACGGTCTGGTACGTGCCGAACGGTCAGGTGATCCGCGTGGGCAACATGACGCGCATGTGGAGCCGCGTCATGGTGGAGGTGCGCTTCGCCTACGACACCGACGTCGAGGCCGCACGCCAGGCGATGATCGATGCGGTGTTCGCCGCCAAGGACGACAGTGAGGACATCGCCGCAGCGCTCCTGGGCGAGCCCGAGGTCGCCGGCATCGAGTCACTCGAGTACAACGCCATCATGCTGCGGCTCCTGTGCCAGGTGAATCCCTCCGCGCAGTGGGATGTCCAGCGCGAGGTGCGCCGCCAGATGCGCACGATCTTCGCGGAGCGCGACATCTCGCTGGCCGTGCCCGGCGAGGCGATGGTCTTCGACACGAAGGCTCCCGCCCCCAAGGTTGCGCTGCACGACTCTCCGCGGTCCGATGAGTACCACCCGTCGACGGACGAGATCGGCCGCCCCCTGCCTCCCGCGAACGACGCGGACGGAGACTGAGGTGTCCACACCCGGGATGAACGTGGGTGCCGAGGCTCCCCAGGACCCAGGCCAGAGCTTCTTCGAGGCGGTGGGCGGTCACGCGACCTTCGACCGCATCGTCCGTCGCTTCTATGCCGGCGTCGCCGAGGACCCGGTGCTGCGTCCCATGTACCCCGAGTCCGACCTCGAGGGCGCCATCGAGCGTTTGACGCTGTTCCTCGAGCAGTACTGGGGCGGACCGACCACGTACTCCGACCACCGTGGGCACCCGCGGCTGCGGATGCGCCACCAGCCCTTCCGGGTCAACCCGGATGCCCGCGATCGCTGGGTCGAGCACATGCGCGACGCCGTTGCCGCCGCCGACCTCGCGCCGATCCACGCGGTCACCCTCATGGACTACCTCGAGCGCGCGGCGCACTCGATGATCAACACCTTCGAACCGACCCCCGAGCACTAGGAGAACGCGTGGACCACGTCGAGGACATCTGGGCCGAGCAGTCGGTGGCGTCGGGCCTCGCGGTGCTGACCCTGCGCCGGCTCGGCGACGACACGTTCGAGGGCGACTCGCTCCCCATGCCCAACGGGCGCGCGTACGGCGGACAGGTGCTTGCGCAGGCGCTGCTGGCCGCAGGCGCGACCATCCCCGAGGACCGCCACGTGCACTCGCTCCACGGCTACTTCCTGCGCCCCGGCGATGCGGGCCGCCCCATCCGCTTCGAGGTGGAGGAGCTGCGCGACGGCCGGTCGTTCTCCGCCCGTCGCACCCACGCGATCCAGGACGAGAAGCCGATCCTGTCCATGGTGACGTCCTTCCAGCTCGACCAGGACGGCCCCGAGCACTCCGTGACCATGCCGGAGGTGCCGGGTCCCGAGGACGTGGTCTCGGCGATCGACCACATGGCGCCCCTGAAGGGCCACCCGACCGCCGACTACTGGCTCGAGCGCACCCCGTTCGACGTTCGCCACGTGGAGGGGGCCGTGTTCACGCAGCCGGACCCTCGCCCCAAGCAGTACCAGACCGCGTGGATGCGGACCCGCACGCCCATCGAGGGTTCGGATCTGCTGCACCGCGCTCTGCTCGCATTCGGATGCGACTCGATGATGCTCGAGCCGCTGCTGCGCCAGCACGGGCTGGCGTGGCGATCCCCCGGCTTCTCCTATGCGAGCCTCGACCACGCAATGTGGTGGCACCGTCCGGCGCGCGCCGACGAGTGGCTCCTGTACGTGCAGGACGCCCCCACCGCCCAGGGCGGCCGCGGCCTGGGCGGCGCGTGGATCTTCTCCGAGGACGGCCGCCTGGTCGCGTCGGCTGCGCAGGAAGGCATGTTCCGCCTGTCGCGCTAGCGACGCCGACCGTGTGGTCCGCGCACCACTGACGAGGATTGCGCGCTGAGGCCGGCCCCGACCGTCTCTTTACCGAATCGTGACACGACGACGCTAGATAGCCCTCCTACCAGGCATTTCTTTTGAGGCTTCTGCGGCGAATTAGCCGCGAAAGGCCCCGAGCCGTTTGTCACCGACCACCCTGGTTGATAGCGTCACAGGGCCGTTTCGGGGTCCGCGTCAGTCACGACCGAAGCGCCAATGACCAGCCCAGGCCTTGGCAGCACCCTCCGGGTGTGCGCCCTGCAGGCGAGCGCTGGTGGCGGCTCCGAGTCGTTGCCACGTGGGCACGTGACTGTCGCTCGATGGCCGCGTGCCTCCTCGTCTGAACGAGGCCGTGAGACAACCCCCGTGTGACGCGCGGGGAGCTGAGGACACGAGTGAACGACAGCATCGCCATGCGGGCGGAAGGCCTGTACAAGGTGTTCGGCAAGAACCCGGACAACGCGGTCAAGAAGCTGCGGGACGGCGCCGGCCGCGACGACCTGGACGGCGCGACCGCCGCGGTTATCGACGCCTCCTTCGAGGTGGCGCGCGGCGAGATCTTCGTGGTCATGGGCCTGTCCGGCTCCGGCAAGTCGACCCTGATCCGCGCGCTCAACGGCCTGCAGCCCGCGACCGCCGGGACCGTGACGGTGGGCGACGACTCCATCACCGAGGCCACGCCCGCACAGCTGCGCGAGATCCGGCGCCACCAGGTGTCGATGGTCTTCCAGCACTTCGCTCTCCTGCCCCACCGCACGGTCATCGACAACGTCGCGTACGGCCTCGAGATTCAGGGCATCGACAAGGACGAGCGCATCCAGCGCGCCCTCAAGGTCACCCAGGTCGTGGGGCTGAAGGGCTGGGAGGAGAAGTACCCGTCCGAGCTGTCCGGCGGCATGCAGCAGCGCGTGGGCCTGGCCCGCGCCCTCGCCGCGGATTCCGAGGTGCTCCTCATGGACGAGGCCTTCTCCGCGCTCGACCCTCTCATCCGCCGCGAGATGCAGGACCAGCTCCTGGAGCTGCAGTCCGAGCTGGGCAAGACCATCATCTTCATCACGCACGACCTCAACGAGGCCATGTACATCGGCGACCGTATTGCCGTGATGCGCGACGGGCGCATCGTCCAGATCGGCACGCCGGAGGACATCCTCACGAACCCGGCCAACGACTACGTCGAGCAGTTCGTCCAGGACGTCGACCGCTCCAAGGTGCTCACGGCGGAGTCCGTCATGCGGGCGCCGCGCGCGGTGATCCACGAGAACGCCGGCCCGCACGCTGCGCTGACGGCGATGCGCGACAACGAGCTGTCCGCCCTGTACATCACCAAGCGTGACCGCACGATCGTGGGCTGGGTGCGCGATCGCGACGTGCTCGACCTAGTGCGCCAGGGCGCCAAGGACCTCGCACCCGCGATCCAGACCGACCACGGCGCCGTGTCGAAGGACACCGCGCTGGCAGACCTCTTCATCCCGTCGCTCGAGGCGGCGCTGGCGCTTGCCGTGACCGACGAGCGCGACCGGCTCGTCGGGGTGATCCCCCGCGTGACGCTGCTCGCGTCGCTCGGCGGCGAGCCGGAGGCCGCCACCTCGGCGACGCCGGTGGTCGAACCACTGCCAGGAGACATGGTGGACAAGGTCCTTGACTCAGCAGCGGCGAAGGGAGACGCGTGATGGAGTTCCGCATTCCCGTCGGCGAATGGATCGACGGCTTCTTCGACTGGCTCGAGAACACCTTCTCGTGGTTCTTCGAGTTCCTGCGCGAGCTGTTCATCGGCATGGTCGACGCCGTCGACTGGGTCTTCGCCACCCCGCCGGCACTCGTGGTCATCGCCATCGTCGCCATCGCGGCCCTGTTCGCACGGGGCTGGAAGTTCGCGATCGGCGCCGCCGTGGGCCTGCTGTTCATCATGAGCGTGGACCAGTGGGACAACGCCGTCGACTCGCTCGCGCTCGTGCTGGTCGCAGCGTTCCTCGCTGTCGCCCTTGCCGTGCCGCTGGGTATCTGGGCCGCACGCAACGACACCGTCTCGAAGATCGTGAAGCCCATCATGGACTTCCTGCAGACGCTGCCCGCCTTCGTGTACCTGATCCCCGCGATCGCGCTGTTCCGTGTAGGCGTCGCGCCCGGCGTGGTCGCCACCCTGGTGTTCGCGATGGCGCCTGGCGTGCGCCTCACGGAGCTGGGCATCCGCGGCGTCGACAAGGAGGTGGTCGAGGCCGGCGAAGCGTTCGGCGCCACCCCGCGCCGCATCCTGCGCCAGATCCAGATCCCGCTCGCGATGCCGTCGATCATGGCCGGCATCAACCAGATCATCATGCTGTCGCTGTCGATGGTCGTCATCGCCGGCTTCGTTGGCGCTGGCGGCCTCGGAGGCGACGTCGTGCAGGCGATCTCCGCGCTCAACGCCCGCCTGGGCTGGGAGGCCGGACTGTCCGTCGTGGTGCTCGCGATCCTGCTGGATCGCTTCACCGCGTCCTTCGGTCAGGGCATGGGCCTGTACTCGCACTGGGCTCGCCAGCGCAAGCTCAGGCGCGAGCAGGAGGAGCAGGCGCGCATCGACGCTATGGAGCTCGAGGCGGCCGGGGCTCGCCGCGAACCGGGGTCAGCGGGCGCCTAGCGCTCAAACAGGACCCCCGCATCGGCCGTTCCCACCCGACCACAACACCACACAGACTTCGCGTCCCACCCGGGGCGCGAGCACCCCGCCCACTGGCGGAGTGCTTCCACGGCACCCGGAGATCCCTGTGCCGAGAAAGGGAGAAACATGTTCAAGCGCACTGCCACCGCCTTCGCGGTGACGGCCGCTGCGGGCCTCGTGCTCGCGGGCTGCTCGTCGGCCGACGACGAGGGCACCGAAGACGCCGCTGACGACACCACTGAGGAGTCGACCGACGACGCCATGGAGGGCGGCGACCTGACGCTCGCCGTGTTCAACGGCTGGGACGAGTCGCTCGCGACCTCGCTCCTGTGGGAGGCCATCCTCGAGGACAACGGCTACACCGTCGAGCTCGAGTACGCCGACCCGGCCGTCGTGTTCCAGGGTGTCGCCGACGGCGACTACGACGTCGTGACCGACGTCTGGCTGCCGCTCACCCACGCCTCGTACATCGACGAGTTCGGCGACCAGATCGAGGAGCTCGGCGCCTGGTTCGACTCCGCCGCGCTCACCATCGCGGTGAACGCCGATGCGCCGGTCGACTCGCTCGCCGACCTCGCCGCCGCGGGCGACGACTTCGGTGGCCGCATCGTGGGCATCGAGCCCGGTGCCGGCCTGACCGCCACCACGCAGGACGCGGTCATCCCGACCTACGGCCTCGAGGACTGGGAGTTCATCACCTCCTCGACCCCGGCCATGCTGTCGGAGCTCGACACCGCTCTCGCCAACGGTGAGAACATCGTCGTGACCCTGTGGGAGCCCCACTGGGCCTACGGCGCGTTCGACATCAAGAACCTCGAGGACCCCGAGGGCACGCTGGGCGAGGCCGAGAGCATCGTCACCTACGCGCGCTCCGGCTTCTCCGAGGACCACGCGCAGGCCGCTGAGTGGCTGTCCAACTTCACCATGGACGCTGAGCTCCTCTACGACCTCGAGAACCAGCTCCAGGGCGCGGACTCGGGCGACTACGAGTCGGTCGTGGCCGACTGGATCGCCGCCAACCAGGAGTGGGTGGACTCGCTCACCGCGTAAGTCCGCTCCTGCTTCACGGAAGCGCCGGTCACCTGCGGGTGGCCGGCGCTTTCGCGTGCGCGGGAGGATTGCGCAGGGCCGATGCGGTGGCTCGGCTCAGCGCCGGAACTGGACGGGCTCGTCCATGTGGGGCTCCCAGGCGGCTCGCTCCGTGGCGCTGATGCGACGGGGGCGCTGGGTCTCAGGGTCCATGAGCACCAACGTCGTGGCTGCACGGGCGAAGACGACGGGTTCCTCCGACCCCACCGGCGAGCACACCTCGTAGCAGATCTCGATGCTCGCTCCCCCGAGCGATCCGATCCACAGCTGCACGTCGAGCGGCCTGCGCAGGTACGGCACCTGCGCCAGGTACTCGATGCGCTGGCCGGCGATGATCGTGGTGGTCGGTGCACCCGGACCCGCGGCGAGCACGGCCGTCGAGGACTCGTTGTCGGCGTCGGCCCAGAACACGCTGATGCGCGCCTCCTCGAGCAGGCGCAGCATCGCCGTGTTGTTGACGTGGCCGTACGCGTCGAGGTCGGACCAGCGCAGCGAGATCGGGACGTGGATGCGGCTCATGGCGCCACGGTAGCGGTCACGTGGCTACTCCGGCTCGTCCTCCTCGCGCCTGGTGCGACCGCGGTCCTCGCGCGTGCGCGGGTCGGTCGATTCCTCGTCCGCCCAGCGCCCGCCCTTGTCGAGCTTCGACAGGTCGACCCACTCGGTGGGCTCGCGCGCCTCGCGCTGCGCCTTGTCGAACTGCACCGACCGGCGCCACATCACCAGCAGCACGACCACCCCGGTCGCGACGACGGCGAGCAGCACCATGATCGACGGGAACAGCCAGCCTGGCGCCTCCGGCCAGATGGTCGGATCCAGGTAGAACGGGTCGAGCGGGGTGCCCGACGGCGCCGGAGACGGCTCGACCGAGTCCGCGACGCCGAGCGGCTCGGCGAGCGCGGCCACCGCAGGCGCCGCGGCGCCGACGGCTGGAACCGTCACCCGTCAGTCCCGCGTGAGCTTGCGGTACGTGACGCGGTGCGGGCGCGCGGCGTCGGCACCCAGGCGCTCGACCTTGTTCGCCTCGTAGGCCTCGAAGTTGCCCTCGAACCAGTACCAGTTCGCCGGGTTCTCCTCGGTGCCCTCGTAGGCGAGGATGTGGGTCGCGACGCGGTCGAGGAACCAGCGGTCGTGGCTGACCACCACGGCGCAGCCCGGGAACTCGAGCAGCGCGTTCTCGAGAGAGCCCAGCGTCTCGACGTCGAGGTCGTTGGTGGGCTCGTCGAGGAGCAGCACGTTGCCGCCCTCCTTGAGCGTGAGCGCGAGGTTCAGACGGTTGCGCTCACCGCCCGACAGCACGCCCGCGGGCTTCTGCTGGTCCGGCCCCTTGAAGCCGAACGCGGAGATGTAGGCGCGCGACGGCATCTCGACCTTGCCGACGTTGATGTAGTCGAGGCCGTCGGACACGACCTCCCACAGCGACTTCTTGGGGTCGATGCCGCCGCGCGACTGGTCGACGTACGAGATCTGCACGGTCTCCCCGACCTTGAGGTCGCCGTCGTCGAGCGGCTCGAGGCCCACGATGGTCTTGAACAGCGTGGTCTTTCCCACGCCGTTGGGGCCGATCACCCCGACGATGCCGTTGCGCGGCAGCGAGAACGACAGCCCGTCGATGAGCGTGCGGCCGTCGAATCCCTTGTTCAGGTCCTTGGCCTCGATCACCACGTTGCCCAGGCGCGGGCCCGGCGGGATCTGGATCTCCTCGAAATCGAGCTTCCTGGTCTTCTCCGCCTCGGCGGCCATCTCCTCGTAGCGGGCGAGGCGGGCCTTGGACTTGGTCTGGCGGCCCTTGGCGTTCTGGCGGACCCAGTCGAGCTCGTCCTTCAGCCGCTTGGCGAGCTTCGCGTCCTTCTTGCCCTGGACCTGGAGGCGCTCCTGCTTCTTCTCGAGGTACGTCGAGTAGTTGCCCTCGTAGGGGTAGAGGCGGCCGCGGTCGACCTCGCAGATCCACTGCGCAACGTGGTCGAGGAAGTAGCGGTCGTGCGTGACGGCCATGACGGCACCGGGGTACTTCGCGAGGTGCTGCTCGAGCCACAGCACGGACTCCGCGTCGAGGTGGTTCGTGGGCTCGTCGAGCAGCAGCAGGTCGGGCTTCTCGAGGAGCAGCTTGCACAGCGCGACGCGGCGGCGCTCACCACCGGAGAGCACGGTGACGTCGGCATCCGCGGGCGGGCACCGCAGCGCGTCCATGGCCTGCTCGAGCTGACTGTCGAGGTCCCAGGCGTCGGCGTGGTCGAGCTCCTCCTGGAGCGTGCCCATCTCCGCGAGCAGCGCGTCGTAGTCGGCATCCGGGTTCGCCATCTCCTCCGAGATCGCGTTGAAGCGGTCGAGCTTGCGCTTGATCTCGGCGACGCCCTCCTCGACGTTGCCCAGCACGGTCTTCTCCTCGTTGAGGGGCGGCTCCTGCAGCAGGATGCCCACCGTGTAGCCAGGGCTGAGCCGGGCCTCGCCGTTCGACGGCTCCTCGAGGCCCGCCATGATCTTGAGGATCGTGGACTTTCCAGCGCCGTTGGGGCCCACGACGCCGATCTTCGCGCCCGGGAAGAACGCCATCGTCACGTCATCGAGGATGACCTTGTCGCCGTGCGCCTTGCGCGCCTTCTGCATCGTGTAGATGAACTCAGCCACTGCTGCTCCGTGAAGTCGTCGTGGGGCGCTGAGCGCCCTCGGGGATGTCCGGAGACCAGCCTACGCGGTTCGCTGAGTCCCGCCGGGCCGATGCGCGGGCGGGGGCGAGAGGCGACGCGGCACCCCGCGCGCCGCGCGAGGGGGTGCGGGCGCGCGGGGTGGGTCCGGCGAGGCTCAGGCCAGCACGGCTGCGCGGTCGTCGTCCTCGTGCGCGACGTCCGGCTCGAGGTCCGTGGCGTCGCTCGCATCGTCCTCGACGTCCGGGGCGGCGGCGCCTCCGCTCGCGCTGTCGACCCCCGGCTCGGGCTCGTCGGGCTCGCCATCCGCGACCACCGTGCGCGTGAAGTCGGCCACCCCGCGGGTCAGGTCGTGACCCACGGCATTCGCGTCGAGCTGCAGGTCGAGGTGGAGCTTGTCGTTCTGGTCCGTCCACTCGTTGGTGCGCAGCCGGCCCTCCACGATCACGGGCTGACCCTTGGCCACCGACTTCTGCACGGTCCAGGCGGCGTCGCGGAACACCCGCACCGTGAACCACACGGTGCTGCCGTTCGCCCACTCCTGCTTGGCGCGGTCGAAGTACCGCGCGGTCTGCGCGAGCCTGAAGGAGCACATGTCCGTGCCCTTGTCCTCGCGGGTCATCACCATCCTGGGATCGGTGGCGACCCATCCGGTCACCGTCATGCTCAGCTCATTCATGTCGCCTCCTCGGCTCGCGCCGCGACCGTCGCGGCTGCGGCCAGGCTCGCGGAGGGCCGATGCGCGGGTCGAGTGCGCGGGCGCGCTTCCGTGGACGAGGGCGATCGCAGGCGTCCTGGGGACGGTCGAGGTGAAAGGGCGGCCTCAGCCCTTCGCGATGGTCCGCGAGCGCTCCATGGCCGCCTCGATCGCGTCGCGCACCGTCTGCGGCACGCCGCGCTCCTCCATCGTGGAGATCGCGGCGTGCGTCATGCCGCCGGGGCTCGTCACCTCGGCGCGCAGGTCCGCGGGCTCGCGGCCGCTCACGGACAGGTACTCCGCCGCTCCCCCGATGATGCGCGGGAGGGCTCGCGCGGCGAGGTCGGGATCGAGACCCTGATCGGCCGCGGCCGAGCGCAGCGCCTCGATCAGGTAGTACGTGTAGGCGGGCGCCGCTCCCACGAGGGCACCAAAGGCGTCGAAGACCTCCTCCGGCACCTCCTCGATGTCCCCCGTGGGCGCCAGCAGCGCGCGGACGCGCTCGAGGGTCCCGGCGGGAGCACCGGGCGCCACGGCGACGCCCGTGACGCCGCGCCCGATCGCGACCGGCGTGTTGGGCATCGCCCGGACCACGACCGCGTGCTCGGGCAGAGCCGCCACGATGTCCGCCACCGTGACGCCCGCGGCTACCGAGATCACCAGCGTCCCGGGCTCGACCGCATCGGCGATCTCCTGAGCCGTCGCCACGATGTCCTTGGGCTTCACGCCCAGGATGACCGCATCGGCCCCTTGCACGGCCGCCACGTTGCCCCCCGGATCGTGCTCGAGCGCGACGTGCGAGACCCCGGGCGCGACGGCCGCCCAGGCCGGAGCGCTCGTACGAGTGGTGAGTCTCAAGTGCGGGCTGCCGGGCGCATCGGCCAGTGCCCAGGCGATCGCGCCGGCCATGTTGCCCGCGCCGATGACCGCGACCTCGGTCGCGCGCCCGTGCGGGTCCGTGTAGGGCAGGTCGCGCTCGTGCGGGGCGTCGGTGCTCATGGGCCTCTCCCTCCGGCGCCGCGGACTCCTGGGCCCGGCGCCGCTCACTCCAGCTCGGTCAGCTCGTCGAGCGCCCGGTAGGCCTGATGGATGGTCTCCGTGGGCTCGATGAGACCGGGGGTCACGGCCTGCGAGACCGCGGCCCGGCCTGTCTCGAGCGTACGCTTGCGCGCCGCGCTCGCCACCGTGGCGCGGGCGAACACGGCTCGCCACCCCTGCGCCGGATCGATGGTCGGCCACGGCGCGTCCTCGAGAGCCTCCTCGATGCGCCGGGCGAGCTCCGAGGCCGGCTCGACGGCCTCATCGACCACCTGGCGCCACGTGGGCGGCAGCCCGTCCGTCGCGGCATCGATCCAGTCCAGCCGCTCGCGCCCCACGCCCGCGACCGGCGCCTGCCACTGCGCGGGATCGTCGATCCCCGCACCCTTGGCGCGCGCGGCCGCGGCCTCGGCCCGAGCGTCGACACCGGCGACGCGGGCGAGAGCGGCGACGAGCTCGTCGGGGTCCGGCAGAGTCGGATCCGCGTCCTTCGCGAGCGCCCCGGCGAGAGCACGGCCGGCGGCCACGAGGTCCGACCTCACCGCCTCCGCCGCCACCGTCCGCGCCGACACGGCGCCGCCCAGCTCCGCCCTCAGGATCTCGAGGCCATGGCCCGTGCGCGCTGACACCGGCATCACCGGCACCTGCGTCATCCCGTCCACGGCGAGGAGGCGCTGCAGGTCGCGGGCCACCGCCCAGGCGTCCTCGGTCGACAGCCGGTCCACATGGTTGAGCACCACGAGGGACGGGCGGTCGCGCTTGGACGCCGTGGCCAGGTACGCCGAGTGCAGGGCGTGGTCCGCGTACTTCTGCGGGTCCACGACCCACAGCAGCAGGTCCGCCATCGGGACCACGCGGTCGACGATGCCGCGGTTGTCGGGATTGATCGAGTCGTGGTCGGGCAGGTCCAGCAGCACCAGCCCGTCGAGACTCGCCTCGTCCTCGGCATCGAGGGGGTCGAAGTCGCGCTCGAGCCGCCGGTCGGCGCGCACCTCGAGCCAGTCGAGCAGGGCCGATGCGCCCCCTCCCCAGACGGCGGCGCTGACATCGGAGGTCGTGGGGCGGGCGACGCCCGGGACCGCGAACTCGCGCCCGGCGATCGCGTTGAACAGGCTCGACTTGCCCGAACCGGTGCCGCCGGCGATCGCGATCACCGTGTGGTCGACGCCCATCGCGAGGCGCTCGTCGCACCGGCGGATGGTCGCCTCCACCTGCTCGCGGACGTCGCTCGGGATCGCGTCCGAGGCCCACTCCATCGAGGAGCGCAGCCGGTCCACGCGCTCCCGCAGCGCCGTGGTCTCGTCGCGCGGGGCGACGTGCTCGAACTGGACGGTCACATCAGGCCCCTGAGCTCGGCTCGCCGCAACCGCACCACGGACGAGGTCTCGGGCAGCAGCGATGGCACGTCCGTGGGCTTCATCATGTCGAGCGCCTCGCGGTTGATGCAGTAGCGGCGGGCGCCGGTGAGCTCGGCCTGCGCGAGGTGGACCGCGTCGCCCAGCGCGGGCGTCACGAGCGTGCCCAGGAGGGAGCGTGCCTCGGGCACCCCGAGAGCGGCGCTCGCGAGCGCGATCGCGACGCCCTCCTCGCCGATCACCTCGGCGCCCCTCGACGCGCCCGGGATGCGCATCGCCTGCTCGGCGACCTTGGTGAGCCAGGCCCTCGTCGCATCGGCCGCTCGCCTGTCGCGCACCGCGCGCGCCTCGCGGGGGTCGCTCTGGGCGGCCAGCCACCGGCCCGGGGACTCGTCGCCGTGGGTGAGGGCGGCCACCATGGCGTCGGAAGCGTCGGCGGCGGCCGATGCGAGGGTCGCCTCGACCGCCTCGAGCAGGTCCGCGCGGATCTCCGCGAGCACGGCGTCGCGCTGCTCTCGGGCCGAGCGCCGACGCGCCCACGCGCTGTGACGGATCTTGTGCAGCGGCCCGCCCTCGCCGCGCGCGGCCTCCCACCGCGCACGCAGGGATCCCGTGCTGATCTCCTCGTACCAGGCGTCGCCTCCGGCGTGCTCGGCCTGCGCGGCGCAGCGCCTGACCTCGGCGCGCACCTCCTTCGCGGCGGCCGCCTGATCGTCCATGCGCTCCGCGAGCTTCTCGAGCCACTCCTTGAGCGTCTCGGTCGCGCCATGCATGGTGCGCTCCACGATCGTCTCCGCGGACGCGGCGGCGACGCCGTCGAGCCAGCGGCCCAGGCCACCCACCACGTCGCGCGGCAGGTTGAGGCCGCCCTCCGTGTCCTCGGGGATCACGAACAACGGCAGCGACTCGAGGTTCTCGTCGGTGAGGCGGGCAACCAGCTCGCGCCGCACCTGCGCGGCGACGTCGACGGTCACGCGGTTCAGCACCATCGCGATCGACGCGCCGCGCTCGGAGCCCCGCCGCAGCGCGTCCCACGGCACGGCGTCGCCGTAGCGGGCTGCGGTCGTGACGAAGATCCACAGGTCGGCGGCCTCGAGGAGGCGTTCGGCGATGTCGCGGTTCTCGCCGCGCACCGAGTCGAGGTCCGGCGAGTCGATCAGGGCGAGTCCGCGCGGCACGGCCTCGGTCGCGATGACCGTCGCCTCCTGCGCGATCGTGCTGAGCACGTCGGCATCGAGCGGGTGGTGGAAGACGTGCGGGATCTTGGTGGTGGGGCGCAGCACGCCCGATGCGGTCAGCTGCTCTCCCAGCAGGGCGTTCACCACGGTCGACTTGCCCGCGCCGGTGGATCCCGCGACCACCACGATCGCAGGAGACGCCTCCTCGCGCACGCGCGGGATGAGGTGGTGATCGAGCTGCTCGACCATGTGCGCGCGCAGGCGCTCGGTGTCCTCGGCGTCGCCCAGTGGGATGGGGAACTCCAGGTCCGCGACCACGGAGCGCGTGTCCACCAGGGCGTCGAGAAGCGCACCAGGGTACGACCAGGTCTTGATCGGCCGGATGGTCATCCCCTGCGGTCCCTCCTGTATCGCACGGCGTAGGCGGCTTCCGCCCTGCCTAGGCTACCGCCTTCGAGCCCACCGTCGCCGCCGCCGGGCCGCCGCGTCCCCACGTCTGCGAGGCACGACGCGCGGCGCCCGGTCCCCGTGCGCCAGGGCGTGGGCCGCTCGCGGCTACCCTGGTGGCAGGCGCTCGGGCGCCGGGCCCCCGTAGCTCAATGGATAGAGCAACGGCCTTCTAATCCGTAGGTTGCAGGTTCGAGTCCTGCCGGGGGCGCCCGACATCCACACTGGTTCTCCACTGGGGTACCGGACCAGGTCGAGTTCCACGCTGACGCTCCACTGCAGCGCTCAGGTTCTGGAGCCGCTCATGGGGCTCTGCAGTGGAGCGTCAGTGTGGATTCCGGAACGCAAGCGGATCCTGGTGGAGCGTGAGCGTCGCGCGAGAAAGAGGAGCGCGTGCTCAGTCCGCGTCGAGGGCGCGCGTCGAGCGCCGCACGATGAGCTCCGTGGGCAGAGGCGTGTCCGACGCCATCTCGCCCTGCTCCTCGAGCGATACCAGGACCTTCTGCAGCATCATGCGGCCGAGCGCCTCGAAGTCCTGGCGCACGGTCGTCAGCGGCGGGTACAGGTATCCGGCCTCCGGGATGTCGTCGAAGCCCACGATCGAGACGTCGTCCGGGACCAGGAGGCCACGCTCGCGCAGCGCCGAGAGCACACCGATCGCCATCTGGTCGTTGCCGACGAAGATCGCGCTGTCGGGCGCGATCTCGAGCTCGGAGCCGATGCGGTAGCCACTCGCGGCCGTCCAGTCGCCGTGCGACGGGTCGACGACCTCGAGCCGATGCGTGGCCAGCTCGCGGCGCCAGCCGCGCACGCGCTCGGTGGCGTCCGGCGCGGACGCCGGCCCGGCGATGTGGAGGATGCGCTCGTGGCCCAGGTCCACGAGGTGCTGGACGGCGGATCGGGCTCCGCGGAACTGGTCGATCGACACGAGGTGCGGGCTGCGGGTCTCGGCCGAGCCGGCGATCACCAGCGGAATGCCCAGGTCGAGCCCTCCCACGAGCTCGAGCACGCTCGCCTCGGCGACCAGCACCACGATCGCGTCGACGCGCTGGCGCAGCAGCGCCTCGACTGCCGCCCGCACGGCTCCCGGGTCGCCGGGAGCGGTCGAGATCGTGTCGACCGAGTAGCGCGCGGCGTGAGCCGCCATGGTGAAGTGCATCGCGATCGACGTCGGGCCGTGCGACGACACCGCTGGGTTCACGAAGCCGAGCGTGCGCGTCCTGCGGGTGACCAGCGCGCGAGCCGCGGGCGAGGGGCTGTAGCGCAGCTGCGCGATGGCGCTCTCCACGCGCTCGCGCGTGGCGGGCCGGACGTTCGTCATGCCGTTGATGACACGCGAGACCGTCTGGTGCGACACCCCCGCGAGGCGGGCGACGTCGAAGATGTTGGCGGCGCGCGGCTGCTTGTCGTCTGCCATCAGTCGCCCGTCACGCTTCCGGCAGATCGGGTCGGGCGACGAGCGCCATGAGCGAGTCGACGTCGACGTCTGCGGAGGCGACCGTCTCCACGATGTGACCGTCACGCAGGATCGCGACGCGGTCACCCACGCGCAGCACCTCTTCGAGCTCTGCGGAGATGAACACCACCGACAGGCCGTTGTCCGCCATCTCCCCCACGAGGTTCTGGATCTCGACCTTGGCGCCCACGTCGATGCCTCGGGTGGGCTCATCGAGGACGATGAAACGCGGCGAGATTGCGAGCAGGCGCGCCAGCATGACCTTCTGCTGGTTGCCTCCCGAGAGGTTGCGCACCGGGACGTCGACGTCCGCGGGACGGATGTCCAGAGCCTCGACCCAGCTCGTGGCGAGCTCGCGCACCTTGGTGGCGCTCAGCGGGCGCAGCGCGCCGCGCTGCGCCTGCAGGGCGAGCGCGATGTTCTCGGCGATCGACATGTCCCCCACGAGGCCCTCGGAGCGCCGGTTCTCCGACGAGTACACGACGCCCAGCGACAGCGCCTGGCGGGGGGTGTCGAGCGCGTGAGCCTCGCCCTCGATGCGGATGATGCCCGCATCGGGCCGGTCGACCCCGGTGAGCGCCCTTGCCAGCTCGGTCCTTCCGGACCCGAGCAGCCCGGCCAGCCCCAGCACCTCCCCCTCGGCCACGTCGACGTTGGCGCCCACGATCCCGGCGCCGGAGCTGAGGTCGCGAGCGCTCAGGAAGGCGACCTCGCTGCCGATCGCCTCCTCCACTCGCTCGCGCGCCTTGAAGAACGACGCCTCGCGGCCGAGCATCTTCTGCACCAGGTCGATGCGGAGCAGCTCGGTGGTGAGGTACTCGCCCACGAGCGCGCCGTCGCGCAGGACCGTGATGCGGTCGCAGATCTCGTAGACCTGGTCGAGGAAGTGACTGACGAACAGGATCGCGACGCCGCGCTCCTTGAGGTCGCGGATCACGCGGAAGAGCTCCGCGACCTCGTCGAGGTCGAGGCTCGATGTCGGCTCGTCCAGAACCAGGACCTTGAGGTCGCGAGAGATGGCGCGCGCGATCGCCACCAGCTGCTGGACGGCAAGCGAATGGGTTCCCAGCGGCGCCGCCGGATCGAGGTCGAGGCCCAGGTCGTGCAGGATCACCCGAGCCCGCTCCCGCATCGCCCGGCCGTCGATCATGCCGAGCCGCCGCGGCTCGCGGCCCAGCAGGATGTTCTCGGCAATGGAGAGGTTCGGCAGCAGGTCGATCTCCTGGTAGACCGTGCTGATGCCCGCCTCCTGGGCGTCGTGCGGGCCGTGGAAGGCGCGCGCCTCGCCGTCGAGGATCAGGGTTCCGGCGTCGGGCGTCAGAGCCCCGGTCAGAGCCTTGATGAGGGTCGACTTGCCCGCGCCGTTCTCGCCCATGAGCGAGTGCACCTCGCCGGGGAACATCCGGAAGTCGACGTGATCGAGCGCGACCGTGGCTCCAAAGCGCACGGTCGTGCCAGTCAGCTCCACCAGCGGCCGCGCCTCGTCCACGCCGTCATCTTGGCACGGACGAGGCGCGGCGGAGGAGAGCCTGCGCGGGTGGTTCAGGTCAGCTTCCGCGTTCGGAGCGGGCGACGATCGCCCTCTGGACGACGATGAACAGCAGCAGGAGGAGCCCGACGATGATGTGCGTCCACGACTGCTCGGCTCCCATGAACGAGATGATCGTCTTGATGGTGCCGTAGACGAACACGCCGATCATCGAGCCCAGCACGTAGCCGCGTCCGCCCGTCAGCAGCGTGCCGCCGATCACGACGATGGCGATGACATCGAGCTCCGTGCCGATGCCGTTGCGGGGGTAGCCCGCGCCGGAGTACGCCGTGAGCACCAGACCCGCGAGGCCGCCGCACAGGCCCGAGATCACGTAGACCATGACCTTGGTGCGGGGGACCTTGAGGCCCATGAGTCGCGCGGACTGCTCCGACCCACCGACCGCATACACCGTGCGGCCGAATCGGGTCTTGTGCATCACGACTGCACCCACCGCGACGGCGAGCAGCGCGAGGATGCCGGTGGGCGTGATGTACCAGTCGCCTATGCGAATGCGGGTCGACTGCAGCCACAGCACGACCGGGTCCTCGACCCGGATCGAGGACAGGCTCACCACGAACGCGAGTCCTCGCCCCAGGAACAGTCCGGCGAGCGAGGCGATGAACGGCTGGACGTTGAAGTGCTGCACCAGCACGCCGATCAGCAGGCCGATCAGCGCCCCCGACACCAGCATGACCGGAATCGTGATGACGGCCGGCACGCCGCTCGACAGCAGGCTCGCGCCGAAGATTCCGGTGAACGCCATGACGGATCCGACGGACAGGTCGATCCCCGCCGTGACGATCACGAACGTCATGCCGACCGCGAGGATCATCAGGTAGGCGTTGTCGAGCAGCAGCGCGGACATGTTGCGCGGCGTCAGGAAGTTGCCGAAGTACAGCTCTGCGCCCACGAGGAGCAGGATCAGGATCGCGATCGCCGCGAACGTCGGCAGCACCGATGCGTGGCGGTTGGTGAAGGTGCCCACGCGCTCGCCGAGCCCCTTCTTCGCGGGTGCAGCGGTCTCCATGGCGGTCATCGCGCGACCTCCTTCTGACGTTCGGGGCTGCTGGGCGCATCGGCCTCCCCGTCGCTGTGGCGGAACCGAGCGCCCACCGACCGGCCCCAGCGGTGCACGCGGGGCGACTGCACGAGCACCACGAGGATCACCACGACGGCGAAGAACACCGGGCTCTGCGCGGGCGGGACGCCCAGGAACAGGATGGTCGAGTCGAGCGCCTGCACCGTCAGCACGCCGATCACGGTGCCAGCGATCGAGAACTTGCCGCCCATGAGGCTCGTGCCGCCGAGCACGACCGCGAGGATCGCGTACAGCTCGATGAGGTAGCCGGCCGCGTTGGCATCGGCGGCCTTGATGTTGGCGGCGTAGATGACGCCGGCGATGCCCGCCAGGGTCCCGGAGGCGATGTAGGCCGTCCAGATGATGCCTCGCGACCTGACACCGGCCAGGCGGCTGGCCTCGGGGTTGATGCCCACCGCCTCGGTGAGCATGCCCAGCGCGGTCCTGCGTTCGATCACGCCGACGATGATGACGAACGCGAGCCACACGAAGAACGCGAACGGCAGGATCAGCAGGTAGCCGCTCGCGATGAAGGACAGCGGGTCCGAGTTCACTGTGGTGATGAATCCGTCAGTGATGAGCAGCGCGGCGCCGCGGCCGGCGAGCATCAGCACGAGTGTCGCGATGATCGGTTGGATCCCGAGCACCGAGACCAGGAAGCCGTTCCAGGCGCCCAGGACCAGGGCCACCAGGACGGCGACCACGATCGCGATGAGCACGGTGCCCAGGCTGTTGGGGTTGGAGGACGGGCTGTCGATGATGGTGAGCGCCACCGCTCCCGACACCGCCATGACGGCTCCCACCGACAGGTCGATGCCGCGCGTGGCGATCACGAGCGTCATGCCCAGCGCCACCAGCATCAGCGGCGCGCTCTGGCGCAGGATGTCGATGAGGGCTCCGTAGAGCTGGCCGTCGCGCACGGTGATGCGCGCGAAGTTCGGGTTGGCGACCACGTTGACGATCAGCAGCGTGACGAGCGCCGCCGCCGGCCAGAACAGCCGGTGCTTCACGAGCCTCATCGGGCCACGCTCCCTTCCTCGGTGTTGGCGATGTAGTCGATGAGGCCATCGATGTCGATGTCGCTCGGGTCGAGATCGCCGATGTGACGGCGGTCGCGCATCACGACGACGCGCTGCGCGATGCGCAGCACCTCCTCGAGCTCCGACGAGATGAAGATGACGGAGAGACCTTGGGCTGCGAGCTCGGCGACCTTGCGCTGGATGTCCGCTTTGGCGCCCACATCGATGCCGCGGGTGGGCTCGTCGAGGATGAGCAGCTCGGGCTGGGTGGCGAGCCAGCGCGCCAGCAGCACCTTCTGCTGGTTGCCGCCGGACAGGTTGCCGATCGGGATCGTCGGGTCCGCGGGCCTCACGCCGAGCGCGGTCATGTACTCGCCCACGATCGCGTCGCGCTCGGCCTTGGGGATGGGCTTGAGCCATCCGCGCTGGGCTTGGACGCCCAGGATCATGTTCTCGGCGACGGTGAGATCCGCGACCACCCCCTCCGCGCGGCGGTCCTCGGACGAGAACGCCATGCCGTGTCCCATCGCCTGCCGCGGGTTGTGGATGCGGGCGGCGTCGCCGTCGAGCTCGATCGATCCCGAGTCCGCGCGGTCGGCGCCGTACAGCAGGCGCACGAGCTCCGTGCGCCCCGAGCCCAGGAGGCCGGCGATCCCGACCACCTCGCCGTCGTAGACGGACACATCCGCGGGTTCGAGCACGCCCTTGCGGCCCACGCCGCTCGCGCTCAGGACCGGAGCGCCGGAACGATCGATCTCGCGCTCACCGGCGTCCGCGATCGCCGCCAGGTCCGTCAGCTCGCGACCGATCATCTCCGTCACGAGCGCGTCCTTGGGCAGGTCCTCCACGAGGTGCTCGCCCACGAGCTGGCCGTTGCGGAGCACCGTGATGCGGTCGGAGATCTCGTACACCTGGTCGAGGAAGTGCGACACGAACAGGATCGCCACGCCCTTGTCCCGCAGGTCGCGGATCACGGAGAACAGCTGCTCCACCTCGCCGCGGTCGAGGCTCGACGTCGGCTCGTCGAGGATGAGCACCTTCGCGTCGAGCACCATGGCCCGCGCGATCGCCACCAGCTGCTGGATCGCGATCGAGTGGGCCGACAGCGTCGACCGGGTGTCGAGGTCGAGCCCCAGGCTGCCCAGATGCTGCGCCGCGGCGACGTGGACGGCCTTCCAGTCGATGCCACCGAGCCCGCGGGGCTCGTGCCCCAGCATCACGTTCTCGCCCACCGAGAGGTTCGAGCAGAGGTTGACCTCCTGGTAGACCGTGGAGATGCCCGCCTCCTGGGCGTCCGCCGTGGTCTCGAAGCTGCGCTCCTCGCCCGCGATCTCGATGGTCCCGCTGTCGATCGCGTAGACGCCGGTGAGGGCCTTGATCAGCGTTGACTTGCCGGCGCCGTTCTCTCCCATGAGGGAGTGGACCTCACCGGGTCGCAGGAAGAAGTCGACGTGGTCGAGCGCGAGAACGCCGGGAAAGGCGATCGTGATCCCGCGCATCTCGACCAGAGGTGGGACGTCGGTGTCCGCTGGCATGGGCTGCACTGTCCTTCGCTTGGGGGTGGTGCGCCCCGTCGGGGATCCGGCGTGCGAGCCGGGTCCCCGACGGGGCACCTGTACCGCTGGGTGTCAGGCTATTGCCTGCACTCAGTAGAGGCGGGAGTCGATGACCTCCGCGGCCTCCTCCTGGGTGAAGGTCAGGTCCTCGACGTAGATCTCCTTCTCGACCGCGTTGCCGGCCAGGACGTCCTTGACGACCTGCGACACCAGGTCGCCGAGCAGCGGGTTGCACTCGACGATGTAGTTGATCTTGCCGTCGACCAGTGCCTGCATGCCGTCACGCACCGCGTCGATGGTGATGATCGTGATGTCCTCACCGGGAACGCCGCCCGCGGCCTCGATCGCCTCGATGGCGCCCAGACCCATGTCATCGTTGTGCGCGTAGAGCAGGTCGATGCCGTCGATGCCGTAGTTGGCGATGTAGCCCTCCATGACGGACTTGCCGCCATCGCGGGTGAAGTCGCCGGTCTGCGAGTCGATGGTCTCGATCGCGGTGCCGGCGATGGCGTCATTGAAGCCGTCCGCTCGGTCGTTCGCCGGGGCCGATCCGGTGGTGCCCTCGAGCACCACCATCTTGGTCGGGGTGTCGCCGAACTGCTCGGCCGCCCACTCTCCTGCCTTGAGGCCCTCGGTGTAGAAGTCGAGGCCCACCCAGCTCTCGTAGAGGTCGTCCGAGGCGCTCACGGTGCGGTCCTCGAGGACCACCGGGATGCCTGCGTCGGCGGCCTCGGCGAGGACGTCGTCCCAGCCATCCTCGACGATGGGAGCGAGGACGATGGCGTCCACGCCCTGGTTGATGAAGTTGCGGACGGCGCTGATCTGCGCGGCGGGGTCGTTGTCCGCCGCGTTGAAGACCAGGTCGAAGCCGTTCTCCTCGGAGAACGCGGTCTGCATGGACTCGGTGTTGGCCGAGCGCCAGCCGGACTCGGATCCGGTCTGCGCGAATCCGACGGTGATGACGTCGCCGGACGAGCCGGAGTCGTCGCCGGAGCTGGCGTCGTCCGAACCGTCGTCCGAGCCGCTCGAGCACGCCGTGAGAGCGAATGCGGCTGCTCCCACCATGGCGATCGTTGACAGGTAACGCTTCCTCATGCCTCAGAACCTCCTCGTTCTGCCCCGGCGTCGGTGCCGGGCGGTATTGGGGTTTCCCTCGGGGCCGATGCACGGCCCGTAGTCGCCATGTTAGCCCTCACATTCTGAGGCGGCGCAAGTGGTCCGGATAACGCTTGAGTAACGAATGTTAACGATCACGCATGCATGTTCGGACCGTTTCGCACGGTTCCCTGCGCTCTCAAGAGAGCATTCACATTCGGTCACATCCGAGAGCGCCATCACGAGGACCCCCGTCGACGAGACGCGGTGAACGCCGGAGCCGCCAGGAATGGCCGCGAAGGCCCGCGCGTTCTGAGCGCATGACATCCTCCGCCCTGTTCTCGCCGCTCACCCTGCGCTCGATCACGTTCCGCAACCGCCTGTGGGTCGCCCCCATGTGCCAGTACTCGGTCGAGGAGCGCGACGGCGTGCCCACCGACTGGCACCTGGTCCACCTGGGCGGCACGGCCCGCGGCGGCGCCGGACTCGTGATGGCCGAGGCCACCGCCGTTGCCCCCGAGGGCCGTATCTCGCCGTGGGACACCGGGATCTGGAACGACGACCAGGCACAGGCATGGGGTCGCATCACGCGCTTCATCCGCTCGCAGGGAGCCGCCGCCGGAATCCAGCTGGCCCACGCGGGCCGCAAGGCCTCGACGCATCGCGGGCTCGAGGGCCGCGGCGTGGTGACGCAGGAGGAGGGCGGCTGGACCCCCGTGGGCCCGTCGAGCCTGGCCTTCCCCGGTCTCGCCGACCCCGCACCCCTCACCCACGAGCAGATTACGGTGGTGGTCGAGGAGTTCAGGGCCGCGACGCGGCGCGCGATCGACGCCGGCTTCGACGTGATCGAGGTTCACGGCGCCCACGGCTACCTGCTCCACGAGTTCCTGTCGCCGCTCAGCAACGACCGCACGGACGAGTTCGGCGGCAGCCTCGAGAACCGGGCGCGCCTGATCCTCGACGTCACCCGCGCCGTGCGCGAGGAGGCGGGCGAGGAGGTCCCGGTGCTCGTCCGCCTGTCCGCGACGGACTGGAAGGAGTCCGAGGGCTGGACCCTCGAGGACACCGTCACCGTCTCGGGCTGGCTCAGCGACGCCGGCGCGGACCTCATCGACGTCTCGTCAGGCGGCAACGTCGCGGACGCCACCATCCCCGTGGGACCCGGCTACCAGGTCCCGTTCGCCGCTGAGGTGCGCGAGCGCGCGGGCGTGCCCACGAGCGCCGTGGGGCTCGTGACGGAGCCGCACCTCGCGGAGCACATCGTGGCTGCCGGCCAGGCCGATGCGGTGATGGCAGGGCGCGAGTTCCTCCGCGATCCGCAGTTCGCGCTGCGAGCCGCGCACGAGCTGGGCGTCGAGGTCGACTACTGGCCATTCCAGTACGCCCGCGGCACGTTCGCGGCGCGGCCCTAGAGCGCCTCGACGGCGCTCGCGTGTGAGATTCCTCCCGTGCGGGCGTTTCGTGAACTTCGGGGGTCGCGCGCACGTCCATAATGGCTGTCCCGCGCCGTCAACGGCGCACGCACCAGAAGGACCACGGGATGCCGCGACCGGTGGGCTCTCAAGCCACCTACCGCCCCGGCCTCGACGGGCTCAGAGCGCTCGCCGTCGCCGGTGTCGTGGCCTACCACCTGGGCGCCCCGTGGGCGCCCGGCGGCCTCATGGGCGTGGGCGTCTTCTTCACGCTCAGCGGCTTCCTCATCACCGGGATCCTTCTGCGGACGTGGCGCGAGCGCGGCAGCTTCGAGCTCGGCCAGTTCTGGATCCGACGCGCCCGCCGGCTCGTCCCTGCGCTGGTCGCGGTGGTGGCCGCGACCCTGGCCGTCACGGCGGTCGTGGCGCCCCAGGACGGGGTCAGCCGCCTGCGGGAGTCGGTCGCCGGGCTGCTCTATGCGAGCAACTGGACCACGATCGCGGCCGGGGAGTCCTACTTCGATCGCTTCGAGGGGCCCGGGCCGCTCGACCACCTGTGGTCGCTCGCGATCGAGGAGCAGTTCTACGTGCTGTGGCCGCTGCTCCTGCTGGGCCTCCTCGCCCTCTTCCGCCGCCGGCTGTGGCGCGTGGCCGGCGCCACTCTGGGGCTCGCGGCGGCGTCATTCGTCGCCATGTGGCTGCTCGCGGAGCCCGGATTCGACCACACCCGCGTCTACCAGGGCACGGATACCCGGGCCGGGGGCCTGCTGGTGGGCGCGGCGCTCGCGATCGCGATCGCGGCGTTCCGGGCGGGCAGAGACGAACGGCGTGCGCCGGCCAGCGAGCGGCAGCGCGCCCCGTGGTGGCTCGACGCGCTCGGCGTGGTCGCGCTCGGCGTCGTCGTGTGGCAGCTCGCGACCACTGATGCGTACGCGATGTGGCTCTACGGGGGCGGACTGGCGCTGCTGTCGGTCGCGACCGCGGCGGTCGTCGCCGCGGCCTCCTATCGCCGCGGCCTCGTGGCGTGGGTCCTGGGACTGGGGCCGATGCGGTGGCTGGGCGAGCGCTCGTACGGCATCTACCTGTGGCACATGCCCGTCATCGCGTTCCTGCCGGCGGTCCTGGGCGCGTGGACGGCCGCGGTGGCCGTCCCGCTGACGCTGGGGCTCGCGTGGGCCAGCTGGCGCTGGCTCGAGGACCCGATCCGCGTCCACGGCCTGCGCTGGTGGATGGGCGCCGTCGCCCGCACGCTGCGGGCCTGGGGCGAGTCCGCCGGTCATCTGGTGGCACCGCAGGCGCCCCTGGGCCGCCGTGTGCTCGCGTCGACCGCGATCGCCGCCACCGTGGTGGTCGCCTCCACCGGGGCGGCCGTCGCTCTCACCGTGAGAGTCGAGCGCGCCGTGGCCACCGCATCGGCCGCACCGGCTGTGGCCGACGCCGTCGAGTCCGTCGATCTCGCCCAGCCCGTGATCCCGCCCGTCGCCTCGACCCCGAGCGCGCCGGCCCCCGGGCGCACTCCCGCGAGCCGCGTCGACGTCGCGTTCTCGGGTCCCCGCACCGCGTGCGACACCGTGGTGCACGTGGGCGACTCCACGTCGCTGGGGCTCGTGGGCGAGGGCACGCCCGTCGCCAAGCAGATCGCCGCGCAGTACGAGCGCGTGGGCGTCGAGGGAGTCGACGTCGACGTCCGCGGCGCACGATCGATCGTGGAGCGCTTCCAGGGCGAGCCCAATGCCCAGGACGCGGTCCAGGAGCGCGTCGACGCGGGCTACAGCGGCTGCTGGGTGATCGCGATGGGCATCAACGAGGCCGCGAACCAGGCCGTGGGCGGCGCCCACCCCGTGGAGGAGCGCATCGAGCGGATCCTGTCGCTCACCGGCGACGATCCGGTGCTGTGGGTGAACGCCGTGACCACTCTGGACGACGGCCCGTACGCCGATGCGGGCATGAAGGACTTCAACCGCGCGCTCGCCCAGGCGTGCGACGCGCATCCGTCGCTGCGGGTGTACGACTGGCGGGGCGAGGTGAAGTCGGGCTGGTTCCAGCGGGACGGCATCCACTACACGACGCGCGGGTACGTCCAGCGGGGCGAGCGCATCGCCAACGCCCTCGCAACCGCGTTCCCCCGCGGCGACTCGGCCGCGAGCAGCTGCTCCGTCGCGTCGTCCTGACCACGGGGCGCAGGAGGGCCGATGCGCGGGTCACCCCGCGCCTCGGCCCTCCGGTGGTTGCGACGCCGTCAGGCGCGCGGCGTGGCGCGGCGCAGGAAGAGGAAGCCCACGACGGCGCACAGGGCGGTGACCGGCAGCGTCCACGCGGCGAGCTGAGCGAGCGGCGTGGTGGTGAGGAACTCGCCCACGTCGCCCCACGCATCGGCCGCCGTGATCCCCCAGCCCGCGGCGACCAGCAGCAGCGCAAGGCCGATGAAGAACGAGTACAGGCCGTACGCGCGCCAGCGCACCCACACCGTGGCGATCGCCGAACCCAGGAAGAAGAACAGCAGCATCGTCATCAGGTACAGCAGCCACACGAGCCCGAGCGACTCGTCCACCAGCCCGAAGGGCGCGAAGAACGCGGCGTCGAGGCCCCAGCCGTCCGTGGCGCGCTCAAGGGCGGCGAGCCCCGTCAGGCCCGTCGAGTACAGCAGGGCCAAGCCCACGAAGTAGGCGGCGGTTCCCAGGTAGTACTCGCGGCGCGTCACGGAGAACCCCAGGGCAAACCGGAACGTCAGGCTCATCGCCTGCACGGCCACGACCATCATGAAGATTACGATCCACGAAACGCCGCCGTTGTACTGGAAGGCGCGGGGCTCGAGGTACTCGGCGCCGCCCGCGGCGTTCGCGACCATGAGCCAGATGGACAGGTTCACGCCAAAGACGATGGCGGTGATGATCCACGGCATGATCAGGGTGGGCATCGGGTTGGCGACGTGCATGCGCATGACGTTGGCGATGCGCGCCGGAGCGCCCGTCACCGCTGCGCGGGTGTCGATGGCGGTCATGCTGCCTCCTCCTCGTCGGTGGCGTCGGTGCCGCCGGTGCGGCTGACGATGAGCTCCTGGAGCGACACGGCGGTGGCCTCGAGCCCCGCCTGCGCGGCGGCCCGGCGATCCTCGGAGGAGAGCCCGGCGAGGGTCACGGAGGCGATGCCGCCCAGCGCGTTCCTGTCGACCACGGTGCGGCCGGTCGCGAAGGCCTCGACGTCGCTCGCCTTGCCCACCAGGGTGGTGGCCGAGCCGCGCAGCTCCTCCGCGTCCGCGTCGATCACGATGCTGCCGTGGTCGATCACGACGACCCGCTGGAGCAGGTTCGCCGCCTCGTCGATCAGGTGGGTCGACAGCACGACGGTGCGCGGGTTCTCCGCGTAGTCCTCGAGCAGCAGGTCGTAGAAGCGGCGCCGGGCGACGGCGTCGAGGCCCGCGTAGGGCTCGTCCAGGAACGTGAGCTCCGCGCGGGACGCGAGTCCCACGATCACGCCGATCGCGCTGCGCTGCCCGCGCGACATCTTCTTCATGGGGCGGTCCAGCGGAACGTCGAAGGCCTTGACGAGGCGGTCCGCGAACGCGGAGTCCCAGGCGTCGAAGAACCACGGCGCGGCCCGCAGGACATGCTTGCCCTTGTAGCCGTCGGGGTAGACCTGCGACTCTTTGATGAAGCACACGCGGCGCAGGGCCGCGGCGTTCTCGACCGGGTTCTCGCCGAAGATGCGCGCCTCGCCGGAGGTCACGAACTCCTGGCCCGTGAGCAGCTGCATGAGCGTGGTCTTGCCCGCTCCGTTGCGGCCCAGCAGGCCGTGGATCCCGCCCTCCTCGAGCGAGAAGGTCGCGTTGTCGACGGCGGTCACCCTGCCGAAGCGCTTGGTGAGGCCCTCGACCTCGACGATGGCGGTCATCGGTTCATCTCCTTGTCGATCATGTCGTGCACCTCTGCTGACCCCAGTTCCAGGGCACGTGCGCGCTCGGCGAGCGGGCGGACGTGGAGCTCGGCGAACTCGGCCCTCCGGTCGCTCAGAAGCCGGGCTCGAGCGCCCTCGGCGACGAACATGCCGATGCCGCGGCGCTTGTAGAGCACCCCGGCCTCCACGAGGCGGTTGACGCCCTTGAGAGCAGTCGCCGGGTTGATGCGGTGGAACTGGGCGAGCTCGTTGATGGACGGCACCTGCCCCTCCTCCGCGAGGGAGCCGTCGAGGATCTGCGCCTCGAGGCTCTCCGCGATCTGGAGGAAGATCGGCCGTTCGTCGTCCATGTGCCGTCCCGTCTCGTCCGTGGCCGCCGTCCGGCGGCACGTTTGTTGGCTGGTTAGTTGGTGCAGTAACTAACTAAGCATGCGTGAGCGGTCGTGTCAAGCCCTCGTCGAGGCACCCGGCAACGTGCCTCCTATTGCGCCCGTCGCCGGGCAGGAGTAGACCGGGTGGAGGCACCCCTGCCGCGCGCGCCACCGCCCACTGGCCCGAGGAGACCGCCATGCGCACCACCGCCGCCACCGCCACGATTGCCACGCTCGCCGGCGTCACGCTCCTGACCGCCTGCTCGAACCCGCTCGAGAACCTCACCGGCGAGCTCGCCGAGGAAGGCGTCGAGCGCATCGTCGAGGAGGCCGCCGGCGACGACGCCGAGTTCGACATCAACCTGGACGGCGAGGCGTCGCTGCCGTCGTCGTGGCCGGACTCCGTCCCGGCGCCGCCCGGAACGCTGGTCGCGTCGTTCGCGGACTCCGAGTCGGGGAACGCCACGTTCGAGGCGGACAGCGAGGACGAGGTGCTCGCGTTCGTCGACCAGCTCAAGGCGAACGGCTACGAGGTCGATCAGGAACTCAGCAGCGGTCTCGACGCCGTCGCTCTCGACAACGGGGAGATCTGGGTGAGCGTGGGCTGGGTCCCCGACGACGACGGCAAGGTGTTCGGCACGGTGACGTACGTGCCGTCGGCGGAGGCTCAGTAGGGATCGTGCCGTGAACCCCCGCGCCAGGTGGTGTCCCCCGCACGCCGTAGAGTTGGCGCATGGCTGAAACCCCCCTGGTCTGGATCGACTGCGAGATGACCGGGCTCGACACGACCGCAGATGCGCTGATCGAGGTCGCGTGCCTGGTCACCGATGCCGAGCTCAATCTGCTCGGCGACGGCGTGCAGGTGGTCATCAAGCCGTCCGACGCCGCTCTCGCGCAGATGAGCGACTTCGTGAGGAACATGCACGTGGAGTCCGGGCTGCTGCCGGAGCTCGAGCACGGCACCACGATGGAGGACGCCCAGGCCCAGGTTCTGGCCTATGTGCGCGAGCACGTGCCGCAGGCGAGCAAGGCACCGCTCGCCGGCAACACCGTGGGCATGGACAAGCAGTTCCTCGAGCGCGACATGCCGGACCTGATGGGCCACCTGCACTATCGGGTCGTCGACGTCAGCTCGATCAAGGAGCTCGTGCGGCGCTGGTACCCGCGGGTGTTCTTCAACGCCCCGGCAAAGACCGGCGGGCACCGCGCGCTGGGGGACATCCAGGATTCGATCCGCGAGCTCGAGTACTACCGGGAGACCATTCTCGCGCCGCTTCCTGGCCCGGACTCGGACGCCGCCAAGGCCGCGGCCGCGAAGGTCTCCCCCACCGCGTAGGAGACACGATCGGCCTCTCGGTCGTGTGCACCGATGCGGGCACGGTATGATGTTCGCTGGCCCTGGCGACGGGGCCGATGGTGGCTATAGCTCAGGTGGTAGAGCACCTCGTTGTGGTCGAGGGGGTCGCGGGTTCAAGTCCCGTTAGCCACCCGCTGAAGCAGAAGGGCCGTCCCCCCGGGGGCGGCCCTTCTGCCGTCTCCGCGTCGGCACCCGTGCGGTTCACGGGCTATCGTTGTGCGGTCACGGCGATGCGCCCGCGCGCACGCCCCACGTCAGGAGGATCGGATGCTCGCAGCGCTCACCGGCGCAGGCCTCTCGGCCGCTGCCGGGCTCAACGCGTTCATCCCCCTGCTGATCGTCGGCATCTTCGCGCGATTCACGGAGTTCATCGAGCTTCCCGATCACTTGCTGTGGCTGCAGTCGTGGCCCGCGATCCTGATCTCCGCCGCGTTCCTGGTCGTTGAGCTGGTGCTGGACAAGATCCCCGGCGTCGACCACGTCAATGATCTGATCCAGACCCTGATCCGGCCGGTCGTGGGCGGTGTGATCTTCGCCGCGACGGCGGCGGCCACCGTGGTCGACGACTCGAACTTCTGGCAGCAGAACCCGCTGATCGCCGGCATCGTCGGTGCGATCGTCGCGCTCGCGATGCACGTGTCCAAGGCCGCCTCGCGACCGGCCGTGAACGCCACGACGGGAGGCACCGGCGCACCGCTCGCGTCCTTCGCGGAGGACGCGATCGCCGTGGGCCTGAGCCTCATCGCGATCTTCATCCCGATCCTGGTGATCGTGGTCTTCATCTTCCTGGGGATCACGGTCTACCGCATCGTCACGACCGGGCGCCGGCGGCGCCGTCACCGCGAGCTGCGTCAGGCCGAGGAGCGACTCGAACGCGAGGCGCAGGAGGCCGAGGGCGGGATGGTCGCGTGGTGGCGATCCAAGTGGCGCGAGCCCGGGCGCATCGCCCGCCATCGCGCGGGCGCGGACGGAGACGCCGTCGCCGAGGCCGAGGACGCCGCAGGCGGGCCGGAAGGGCCGTCCGCGCAGTCAGCCGAGCGCTGATCCGCCCTACTCCTTGAGGGCGCCGAAGTCCTCGAGGAAGTCCTCGACGAACGCGTTCGCGGGGTTCTCCGCGACGTCTTCACCGCTCCCGAGCTGCTCAAGCACGCCGCCCCGAGAGAACACCGCGATGCGGTCCGCGAGAATGACGGCCTCGCGGATGTCGTGCGTCACCATCATCACGGTGAGGCCCAGCGAGCGCTGCAGGTCGCGGAACTCCTGCTGGAGGCTGCGGCGTCGCTGCGGATCGACGGCCCCGAAGGGCTCGTCCATGAGCAGCACCGGAGGCTCGACCGCGAGCGCCCTCGCGACCCCCACCCGCTGACGCTCACCGCCGGAGAGCTCGTGCGGGTAGCGCGAGCCATACGTCTCGTGCGGCAGGCCCACGAGCTCGAGCAGTTCGTCCACGCGCTCCCGGGTGCGCCCCTTGTCCCACTTCAGCAGCCCGGGCACCGTCGCCACGTTCTGCGCCACGGTGCGATGAGGGAACAGGCCCACGTGCTGGATCACGTAGCCGATCGAGCGCCGCAGCTGCACCGCATCCTGGGCCATCACGTCCTGGCCGTCGACCGTGATGACGCCGGAGCTGGGCTCGACCAGGCGATTGACCATGCGCAGCGTGGTGGACTTGCCGCAGCCCGAGGGCCCCACGAGGCACAGGATCTCACCAGGGGTGACCTCGAGCGACAGGTCCTCGACAGCCACCGTGCCGTCCGGGTACTCCTTGCGCACGTGCTCGAACGTGATGCCCGCGTGGTCCATCCCGCCACCGTAGCCCACCGCCGCGTCCGCGCACGGGGAGAGCTGACGCACGCATCGGCCCTGCACAGCCGCGCCGCCGCGCCAGGTGACTGTGGCGCGCAGTGCCTGTAGCGTCGGACAGATGGACGCGCCTGAGAACCCGTGGTTCTCGCTCGACTACCTCCAGCGCAACACCGAGGAAGTGGTCGACCAGCTCGCGATCCACGCGACCCTCACGCTGCAGGCGCTCGCGATCGCGTTCCTCATCGCGTTCCCGCTCGCCGTGATCGCGCGGCGGATCCCGCGCCTGTCGGGACCGATCATGGGCATCTCCGGGATCCTCTACACGATCCCCTCGTTCGCGCTGTTCGGCCTGCTCGCCCCCTTCACCGGCATCGGGCGCACCACGGTCCTGATCGGGCTCGTGGCGTACGCCCTGCTGGTGCTGGTGCGCAACATCGTCGTGGGGCTCGAGGGCGTCGACCGTGACGTCACCGATGCCGCGCGCGGCCTGGGCTACACCCCCACGCGGCTGCTGTTCCAGGTCGAGCTGCCGCTCGCGCTGCCGTCGATCATCGCGGGCCTGCGGATCGCTGCGGTGACGACGGTTGCTCTGGTCACCGTGGGTGTCGTGGTGGGCTACGGCGGGCTGGGCCAGCTGATGTTCCGCGGGCTCCAGTCGGACTACCGCGCCCAGATCATGACCGCGACCCTGCTGTGCCTCGCGCTCGCGCTCGTTCTGGACCTGCTGCTCGCGCTCGCGGGTCGTCTCGCCATGCCGTGGCAGCGCCGGAGGGTGGCCGCATGAGCACCGTTGGCGAGGCGTGGGCGTACCTGACCACCTGGGAGAACTGGACCGGGGCGAACGGGATCACCACACCCACGTTCGACGGCGGCTGGCGCTTCGCGCAGGACTCGATCATCGCACTGACGCTCGAGCACATCTGGATGAGCTTCGCGGCCGTCGCCATCGCCGTGGCCTTCGCGCTTCCCGTCGGAGTGCTCCTGGGACACATCCGCAAGGGCGGCGGCGCCACCGTCGTGATCTCCAACGTGAGCCGCGCGATGCCCACGCTGGCCCTGCTCACGCTGTTCGCGGCCTCCGCGATCGGCTTCGGCAACCGGGCGGTGATCCTGGCGGCCGCGATCTTCGCGTTCCCTCCCATCCTCACGAACGCCTTCACCGGCATGTCCGGCGTGGACCCCGACATCCGCGAGGCCGCACTGGGTCAAGGGCTCACTCGCTTCCAGGTCGCCACCAGGGTCGAGCTGCCCCTCGCGGTGCCGCTCATCGCCGCCGGCCTGCGCACGGCGACCGTGCAGACCGTCGCGACCGTGCCGCTCGCTGCTCTGGTGGCCGGTGGCGGCCTGGGCGTCATCATCAACCGGGGGCTCGCCACGCAGCGGTACGGCGAGGTGCTGGCCGGCGCGGTGCTCGTCGCAGCGCTCGCGCTCGCGACCGACGCCGTGATGGCGCGTCTCCAGCGCGCCGCCACTCCCGCTCCCCTGCGCGAGGCAGCCACCGCGGCCGCGTGAGGTCGAAGCGCCACCGGGCCCGCGCATCGGCCCTCCCCCGGCCTGCGCGGCGTTTCCGGGTGTGTGCACGCGACTCGGACCAACTGAGTGCCACCGTCCGGCGCGTGCGGCGAGCCTCGCCTTGCGACTCAGTTCATCCGAGTCTGGTGCACGGATCCGCCCCGCCCGACCCATCCCCCCGGGCGCCGGCCGCGAACACCGCATAGCCTGGTACGGGCGCCGTGAGGGAACAGATCGGGCGCCCAGGCGGTTGCCATGGCTGACCGTCCCCGACGTGAGGAGCACCGATGCACACCCGCAGAGCCACCTACGCGGCCCTGGCCGCCGCCACCCTGATCGTCGCCGGCTGCAGTTCCGGCGACGGCGACGAGCCGGCAGACGACGGCTCGATGGAGCCCACCGGCTCGGAGGAGACCACCGACGACGAGATGATGGCGCAGGAGTGCCTGCCCGTTCCCGGCGAGCAGCTGGTGGTCCTCGAGGATGACCTCATGCTGCAGAACTCGGACAACATCATCCCGGCGCTCAATGCGGACGCGGCGACGGATGACGTGATCGCCGCGCTCGACCAGGTCTCGGCCGCACTCGACACCACCCAGCTGATCGAGCTCAACAAGGCCGTGGTGATCGACCGCCGCACCTCCGAGGAGGTCGCCGAGGAGTGGGTCGAGGCCTCCGGCATCGACCCCGACGAGACCGGCTCCGGCTCGCTCACGATCGGCGCCGCGAACTTCGCGGAGAACATCACGCTCGCGGAGATCTACGCGGACGTGCTCGACGACGCCGGCTACGACACCGAGGTGCGCGAGATCGGCAACCGCGAGACCTACCTGCCGGCGCTGACCAGCGGTGAGATCGACATCGTCCCCGAGTATGCGGCGACCTTCACCGAGTTCCTCGACGGCGACGTGGAGACCGCGGTCGCGTCCGGTGACATCGCCGAGACGGTCGCGGCCCTCGAGCCGCTCGCCGAGGAGAACGGGCTCGTCGTGGGCGCTGCCTCCGACGCGCAGGACCAGAACGCCTTCGCGGTGACCACGGCCTTCATGGACCAGTACGGCGTCTCGACGCTCTCGGGTCTCGCCGAGGCGTGTGGCGGGATCGTCCTGGGCGGTCCCCCGGAGTGCCCCGAGCGCCCCTTCTGCCAGCCCGGACTCGAGAGCACCTACGGCATCGAGGTCGCGGAGTTCCGCTCGCTCGACGCCGGCGGCCCACTGACGAAGACCGCGATCACGACCGGCGAGGTCGCGGTGGGCCTGGTGTTCTCGTCGGACGGCGCGCTGGCGACCAGCTAGCCCCCGCAGTCACGCGAAAGGCCCGGTCCTGGAAATCTCTCCTGGGCCGGGCCTTCGTGTCTGGTACACCCCCTGGGACTCGAACCCAGAACCCACTGATTAAGAGTCAGTTGCTCTGCCAATTGAGCTAGAGGTGCTCGCGCCAGCGCGTGGTGCGAAGATCAACTTTAGCAGGAGCCGGCCCCTGTTGTGAAATCGGACCGGGCCGGGAATCCGCACCGGCCGCCCGCGCGTTAGGTTGATCATCATGACTGACAATCGACTCGCCCAGGGCGACACCGCACCCGACTTCACGGCCGCGACCGACGCCGGCTCGTTCACGCTGTCCGACCTGCGTGGCAAGCACGTGATCCTGTACTTCTACCCCGCCGCGATGACGCCCGGCTGCACCACGCAGGCGTGCGACTTCCGCGACTCCCTCGACGCGCTGCACGCCGCCGGCTACGAGGTCGTGGGCATCTCGAAAGACGCGCCCGCCAAGCTCGCCGAGTTCCGCGAGAAGGAGGGCCTCACGTTCACCCTCGTGTCCGACGAGGACAAGGCGATCCAGGAGCTCTACGGCGCATGGGGCGAGAAGCAGAACTACGGCAAGACCGTGGTCGGCTCGATCCGATCGACGGTGGTGGTAGGCCCAGACGGCGCCGTCGAGCTCGCGCAGTACAACGTCAAGGCCACGGGCCACGTCGCCAAGCTGCGCCGAGACCTGAAGCTCGACGCGGCGTAGCCACACGCGGCCGATGCGGCTGCGGGGCGTCGTACGGCGCCCCGCCCGCGCGTCGGCCGGCCGGAACCGCGCGTGAGCGCGCGTATCCTGGTGGCCGCGCGCGAGTGGCGGAATTGGCAGACGCGCTGGATTTAGGTTCCAGTGTCCTCGGACGTGGGGGTTCAAGTCCCCCCTCGCGCACCCCTGCCTCGCGGACGCCCGCCGCTCATGCTCCACTCGGATCTCGCGGCCCCCGCGAAACCCACGCTCACGCTCCACTAGCACGCTCAGACTCGAGCCTTGTGTCTGAGCGCCGCAGTGGAGTCCCAGTGTGGATCTGGTGCGGGCCGCGTCACCCAGTGGAGGATGACGGGCGCAGCCACGGTGCCGCGCACGACGAAGCCCCGGCCCCCTCACGGGGGACCGGGGCTCGCGCGTCTGAGTCGCAGGCGCCCTACTGAGCGGCCTGCTGGTCCGCGATCTGCTTGCGGACGTCGTCCATGTCCAGGCCCTCGATCTGCTCGACCAGGTTCTGGAGCTGCGGACCCGCGAGCGCGCCGGCCTGGTTGAAGACCATGATGCCGTCGCGGAAGGCCATCAGCGTGGGGATCGCGGTGATCCCGAACTGGGCGCCCAGCGCCTGCTGGTCCTCGGTGTCGACCTTGGCGTGGGTGATCTCCGGCTTGGACTCCGAGGACTGCTCGAAGATGGGCGCGAAGCGCTTGCACGGCCCGCACCACTCGGCCCAGAAGTCCACGAGGACGATGCCGTCCTTGGTGACGGTCTGCTCGAAGTTCTCGGTGGTCAGCTCAATGGTTGCCATGGGGTTACCTTCCTTGTACGACTCCCCGGATCCCCGTCGGAACACTGCAACCGCCGGGGGTATTCCATTCCAGGGTCCCACGGCCCGGCGCGCGTCCTGACCACCACGCCATCGGACGGTACAAAGGAACCATGACTGACATGGCGGAGCTGCCCCCCGAACCGTCCGGCTGGCTGTCCGATCGCGAGCTTCAGCACGTCCGCGGCGAGCTGCCGATCCTGTATGTGAACGCGATCCCCGTGCGCATCAACAGCGCGGGCGAGATCACCGAGGTGGGCCTGCTGCTGCGCGCCGACGACGACGCGATCTCGCGCGCGATCGTGGCCGGGCGCGTGCTCTACCACGAGCGGATCCGCGACGCGCTGATCCGCAACCTCGAGAAGGACCTGGGGCCGGTCGCGCTGCCGCGCATCCCCGTGAGCCCCACGCCGTTCGCGGTGGCGGAGTACTTCCCCACCGAGGGGTTCGGCCCCTTCCACGACACGCGCCAGCACGCGGTCGCGATGGCCTACATCGTGCCGGTGGACGGCGACTGCGAGCCCAGCCAGAACGCCCTCGACATCGTGTGGATCTCCCCCGAGGAGGCCGCGAGCGAGGACGTCGCCCGCGACATGACCGGCGGGCAGCACGCGCTGCTGCGCCAGGCCCTCGCGCACTGCGGGATCCTCGACTAGCGCATCCTCACGTCAGCACGGCGGCCACGTGCGGTGCCATGGCCCGGAACGCCGCGCCGCGATGCGAGATCGCGTTCTTGGCGTCCGGGTCGAGCTCGCCGTTGGTGACGGTCTGACCCTCCGCGATGAAGATGGGGTCGTAGCCGAAGCCGCCCTCGCCGCGCGCCTCGCGCACCACGCGCCCCTCCATGCGGCCCACCTCGACGTACTCGCGGCCGTCCGGGGTCACGAGGGCAGCGGCGCAGACGAAGGCCGCGCCGCGGTGCTCGTCGGGGACGTCCGCGATCTGACCGAGCAGGACGCGCAGGTTGGCAGCGTCGTCCCCGTGGGCACCGGACCACAGCGCGGAGAAGACCCCGGGCGAACCGCCCAGGACGTCGACCGCGATGCCGGAGTCGTCCGCGAGGGCCGGCAGCCCGCTCGAGGCGGCCAGCGCCCGCGCCTTGATCAGCGCGTTGGCCTCGAACGTCACGCCGTCCTCGACGGGCGACGGGGCATCCAGGTCGAGCGCCGATGCGACGTCCTCCCGGTGCACGTGCGGCAGCAACGGCGCGAGGATCGCCCAGATCTCGTCGACCTTGTGGGCGTTGCGCGTCGCGATGGCCAGGCGAGGCATGTCAGCCCTCCAGCGCCGCAGCCTGCATGCGGGCCAGGTCCGCGTTGCCCGCGGTCGCGAGCGCGAGCAGCTCGTCGAGCTCGGGCTTGGAGAACGGAGCGCCCTCGGCGGTGCCCTGCACCTCGACGAAGCCGCCCTCGCCCGTCATCACGACGTTCATGTCGGTCTCGGCGCGGACGTCCTCGACATACGGCAGGTCGAGCATCGGGGTGCCGTCGATGATGCCCACCGAGATCGCGGAGACCGAGCCGGTGAGCGGCCGCGCGCCGGGCTTGATGGCGCCGTGCTCGCGACCCCACGCCACGGCATCGGCCAGAGCGACGTACGCGCCGGTGATGGCGGCGGTGCGCGTGCCGCCGTCCGCCTGCAGCACGTCGCAGTCGAGCACGATCGTGTTCTCGCCCAGTGCCTTCACGTCGATGATCGCGCGCAGCGAGCGCCCGATCAGGCGGCTGATCTCGTGCGTGCGGCCGCCGATCTTGCCGCGCACGGACTCGCGATCGTTGCGCGAGTTGGTGCTGCGCGGCAGCATCGCGTACTCGGCGGTGACCCAGCCCTCGCCGGATCCCTTCTTCCACCGCGGCACGCCCTCGGTGAAGGACGCGGCGCACAGCACGCGCGTCCCCCCGAAGCTGACAAGGCACGAACCCTCCGCGTTGTCGAGCCACTGGCGCTCGAAGGTCACGGGGCGGAGCTGGTCGGGGGCGCGGCCGTCCGCGCGGGTAATGGTCATGGTTCGAGCCTAGTCGCGCAGGTCCCACGCATGGCTCGCACGTGCATGCGTGAGAAGCGCCTGCGCGAGCAGCTTCTCACGCACGACCCCCGGAAGCATCAGTGGGAAGTGCACGAACGAGAGCGCCGCAGGGCCGATGCGCGGGCTCAGAGCGCGTGCACGTCGCCCGGGCGGGCGAGGACGGCCTGGGGCGCGTGGGCCCGCACCTGCGCGAGCGTGGGCTCGGGGTCGACCCACGAGGCGATGTGCGTCACGATCAGCCGCTCGACGCCGGCGTCGGCGGCCATCCGACCCAGCTGGTCCCCATTCATGTGCACCCCGGGCGGGTTGACCTCGCGGTGCGCCCAGCCGGCCTCGCCCAGGATCGCCGTCGCGCGGGACGCGAGCGCGTCCACCGCGTCGCAGCGGTCCGTATCGCCGGTGAAGAGCAGCCGCGAATCACCAGCGGCGATCAGGTACGCGAAGGCCCGTACGGGATGGAGGGCCCGCGCGGCCTCGATCGTGAACGGTCCGATGCTCACGGTCTCCCCAGCGGTGACCGGCCAGTGGTCGTATGTCTCGGCTCCCCGGTCGCTGGGATTGCCGGACACGTCGCCGATGCGCCGGTCGATCCCCGCGGGCCCGAGCAGCGGGATGCGCGGCAGGCCCTCGTCCCGCGCCGGGCCGTAGCGCCGGAGCACGTCGACGGCGCCCAGGTCCGCGCAGTGGTCGGGGTGGCCGTGGGAGATCACGACGCCGTCCACGCGTGCCGGGTCGCAGTGGCGCTGCAGGGGCCCCACCGCGCCAGATCCTAGGTCGAGCACCAGTCGCCAGGTGCGGCCCGCATCGTCCGCAGCGGACACCAGGTAGCACGAGGCCGCGCTGTCCGGTCCCGCCGTCGAGCCCGCGCACCCCACGATCGTGAGCTCGAGCGTCACGGCGACACCGTCATGGTCGTACCGCCGCGCTCACAGCGCCACCACCTCGGTGACCACGGGCCCCAGGAACCGCTGTGCAAGCTCTTCGAACCTGCCCCGCTCGCCGGTGGCGGAGAAGCGGTGCTCGGCCCGCGCATCGGCTGGCCGTTCCAGGCCGTTCGCGGTGAGCGCGCGGTAGACGTCGATCGCCGTCTCGGTCGCGGAGTCGACGAGCGTGACGTCGGGCCCCATGACGTAGCCGATCGCGCCCTGCAGCATCGGGTAATGGGTGCAGCCCAGGATGAGGGTGTCGACCTCGGCCGCCTGCAGGGGCGCGAGGTACTCCTGCGCGATGCGGATCACGTCCGGGCCGGACGTGATGCCGTCCTCGACCAAGGACACGAAGCGCGGGCACGCCTGCGAGTGCACGGTGATGTCGGGGGCGGCGGCGAGCGCGTCGTCGTACGCGCCGGACGTGATGGTCGCGGTGGTCCCGATGACGCCCACGCGCCCGGACTTGGTCAGCGTCGCCGCGCGCCGCACCGCCGGGACGATCACCTCGACCACGGGCACGCCGCGCTCGCGCGAGAAGCGCTCCCGCGCGTCGCGCAGCACCGCCGCGGACGCGGTGTTGCACGCGATGACCAGCATCTTCACGCCGTCCTCGACCAGGGCGTCCATGATCGCGAGCGCGTGCCGGCGCACGTCCGAGATCGGCAGCGGGCCATACGGCCCGTACTTGGTGTCGCCCACGTAGTGGATCGACTCGTGCGGCAGCTGGTCCATGATCGCGCGGGCGACGGTCAGCCCGCCCACGCCGGAGTCGAAGATCCCGATGGGCGCGTCACTCACGGACATCCTCCGTCGCGACGGAGAACTGCACGAGCGACTCCTGGAGCCACGTGAGCGCCTGGTAGAGCATGCCCAGCCAGACGCGCTCGGGGTCGATGCCGAGGTCGTCGTCCGCATCGGTGTCGAGCGCGTGGGTGGCGAGGTCGATCTCGCCGTGCAGGCGGTCGGCGTCCTCGTCTGTCTCGAGCTTGAGGCGGCTCGCGAGCACCAGGCGGACGTCGGTGAGCGCCGCCGCGGTCGACAGAGCGTCCTCCGCGCGGATCTCCCACTCGGGGCCGTCCTCGCTCAGCTGCTCCCACATGGTCTGCAGGCGGCGCACCTTGAGGTCGCGCAGGTCGGACTCGGTGAGCCGGCGGAACTCGTCCGCGACGTCGCGGTCGTCGCGGCTCGCGCTTGGCAGGAGGCTCAGCACCGCGGGGTCGTCGGGCTCGGCGAGGGACTCCTCGAGTCCCTGGAGGTGCTTGAAGATCTCGTCCGCGTCGTCGAGTCCGGCGTCCCGACCCACGGGCGCGTCCATGCCGAACTGCTCGCCGCCCAGCAGCAGCCCGACGTCCGCGACGATGCGCGCGATCACCATGCGCTCCTCGTCGTCCAGCTCGGCCACCGCCAGGCCGTCGCGCTCCTCGAAGCCCCTCATTCGCCGCTCCGCTGCAACGTGGCCCACAGGCCGTAGCCGTGCATCGCCTGCACGTCGACCTCCATCTTCTCGCGGCCGCCAGTGCTGACCACGGACTTGCCGTTCTCGTGGACCTCGCGCATCCGCGCCTCTGCCTCGTGGCGCGTGAAGCCGAAGTAGCGCTGGAAGACGTGCGTCACATAGCTCATGAGGTTCACGGGGTCGTTCCAGACGATCGTCACCCACGCGTCGTCGACGCGGGTCGCGACGGCGCCTTCGCGCTCGAGCTCCTCCTGGGTGGACACGCTTCTAGCGTAGGGCCGATGCGCGGGCTGGGCGGGGAGGCGGGCACGCCCTTCGGCGGGGTCGGGCCAGCCGGCCTGTCGCTGCGGGCGCGACGGTCGCGGTCAGCTGTCGCCGTCGTCGTTGCCGAACGCGGCGTCGAGGATCTCCTTGCACTGCGGGCACACGGGGAAGCGCTTGGGGTCGCGGCCGGGGACCCAGACCTTGCCGCACAGCGCGATCACGGGCTCGCCCGTCATCGCGGACTCCATGATCTTGTCCTTCTTGACGTAGTGCGCGAAGCGCTCGGCATCGCCGGGCTCCGCGAGCTCGCGCTGCTCGACGCGCTCGATGGTCGCGGTGCCGCCCTGAGGCGCGCCAGTGTCCGGCTGGGGGTCGAGGGTCTCGCTCATGCACGCCAGTGTACGACTCGGCGTACCCACGCAGCCTGCCACCCACCGTTCCCAGCGAATTGGATCCTTTTCGCTCGTCCAAGCGCCTAGGCGAGCGAAAAGGATCCATTTCGCTCGATTCTGGGGGGGGGTCACGTCACTGCCGCGAGCAGGCGACCGGAGCGTCGGTCGTAGATGGTGCCCGCCGCGAGCACGCCGCTGATGCACGCGGCCGCGCCCAGCATTGTCCCGGTCGCGAGGGCCAGCCAGCCCCAGCGTGCATCGACCGTGAGGGACAGCACGAACGGCAGCGTCACGAACGGCAGGATCGCCACCATCGCGCTGCCGGACACCAGCTGAGCGACGATGCTCGCGCCGAGCGAGCCCACCTGGGCGCCGAAGGGGTTCTCCCCGGGTGCCGGGGCTCGGTACGGCAGCGCGACCGACGTGACCGCGGCGATGCCCAGCGTCGCGCCGAGGGATCCCAGGCACGCGCCGATCAGCCCCGGCGCGAGGTCCCACCGGCCCGCCCAGGTGAGCAGGGCGCCGGCGGCCAGCAGCACGGCCGGCAGGGCCCACAGCAGCACCGCCTGGACGCGGCCGATCATCACCTGACGGCCGATGCGGCCCGACACCACGTCGAGCCACAGCGCCGTCGAGTCGTAGGCGACCTCGTTGTGGCGCCCCCATCCGATGGACGCCGCGAGGATCACCGGGGCCGCGAAGGCCCACCGCGGGTCGAGGTCGAGCACCGGCACCACGACGGCGAAGAACAGCGCCGGGAGCGCGACCACGCCGATCGAGCTGACCAGGTACCGCGGATCGGTCGCCCAGGAGATGCGCGCCCGCGTGCGCACCGCGCGGGTGACGGTGTCCGAGGCGAGACCGCGGGCGCGCCGCGGGCGCGCGGACGCCGTCAGGATCGCGTCTACCCGGCGCCGCGACCCGCCTCCGCGGAAGACCGGGTGCACCAGGGTGTACGCCACGTTCACGCGCCAGGCCAGGTACAGCACGGCCACGGTGCCGGCCACCATCGCGAGGCGCCACAGCGCACCGGCCTCGTCTCCGCGCGCCCATGCCCCCGGCGCCGCCATGCCCGCGCCCACGGGGGTCCGCCCCAGCCACTCGAGCACGATCGGGAGCTCGTGCGTCGCGGCGGACTCGAGCCCATCCCTCAGCGCGAGCCATCCCACCGGGGCGACGGCGCCCAGGCCTGCCGCGACGGCCGCGAGCGCCAGCACCCGCGTGCGCCGGGACGCGACCGCCCGGGTGCTCCACGCGACGGCCACGCGCGCCCCGAGCACCATGATCGCGAGCGTCAGCGCGGCCCCCATGAGCGCCACCGTCACCACGCCGCCGCCGTCGAATCGCCACGAGCGCGCGAGCACGGCGAGGGTCACGGCGAAGAAAACTGCGGGCACGTTGAGGAACGCGGCGACGGTGAGCCCCGGCATGAGCGTGCGCGCGGACACTCCGAGGACCGCGAACCGCCCCGGGTCCAGGGTGTCCTCCAGCCCCGTCACCAGCAGGGGCACGACGATCCAGCCCAGGAACATCAGGCCAGCCGCGCCCACGAGGATCTCCTCGCGCACATCGCTTGACTGCAGGGACAGCAGCCGCTGCATCCAGAAGATTGCGGGGATCAGGGTCAGCGACCACACCGCCCCGCCGATGAGCATCAGCGCGCGCCACCACTCCCGCTGGAGCTCGTGCCTGACGACCCGGTACTTGAGCGTCAGGACTGCCGCAACCACGCCAGGTCCTTGGTGTCCGACTCGGTGCCCACGAGATCCACGAAGCGCTCCTCGAGGTCCCGGCCCGCGCGTACCTCGTCGATCGCGCCGGCGGCCAGCACGCGACCGGACCCCACCACCGCGACGTGATCACACAGCCTCTCGACCAGCGCCATGACGTGGGAGGACAGCACCACGGTCCCGCCGGAGTCGACGAAGGACTCGAGGATGCGCCGGATCGCGCCGGCGCTGACGGGGTCCACGGCCTCGAACGGCTCATCGAGCACCAGCACGCGCGGCGCGTGCACCAGCGCGCACGCGAGGCCGATCTTCTTGGTCATGCCGGCGGAGAAGTCCGTGACGAGGGTCGACGCCGCCGTCTCGAGATCGAGCGCGGCGAGCAGGTCGTCCCGACGCTCACGCACGACCGAGCGGTCCATGCCGCGCAGCAGACCGGCGTAGCTGATGAGCTCGCCGCCCGTGAGCTTGTCGAAGGTGTGGAGTCCGTCCGGCAGGACGCCCAGCATCGGCTTGGCGGTCGCGGGGTCTGCCCACAGGTCCACGCCGTCGACCAGCACCACGCCGGCATCAGGCTCGAGCAGCCCGGTCGCCATCGACAGCGTGGTGGTCTTGCCGGCACCGTTGGGACCCACGACACCGTAGAAGCTCCCTCGCGGAATCTCGAGATCGATCCCGTCGACCGCGATCGTGGCGCCGAACCGCTTGTGCAGTCCCCGGAGGGACAGCGCCGATGCGGGCGCTGGGGCTGGCGCGGGGTTGGTGGCCGGGTCGGGGCCGGGGGCCAGGTCGGGGCCGGGGGCCAGGCCGGGCTCGGGGGCCGGCTCAGGAACCGGTGCGGGGGACGACATAGCGCCAGCCTAAGCGCGGCGGTCCCGCCTCAGCCACGGGGCTGCGACGGAATCGACACCCCGCGCGTCAAGCCGGGTTGAGCACCAGGTACGCGGTGTAGCCGACCCACAGCAGGAGCAGCGCGACGCCCTCGAAGCGGTTGATGCGGCCGTTGCGCCGGAATCGGAAGCCGAAGATCAGCACCAGCACCGTCATGAACGCGACCATCGGGATGTCGCGATAGAGCAGTTCGGGGCTCACTGCCGCCGGGGCGATGAGGCCCGCGAGGCCCACGACGCCGAGCGTGTTGAACAGGTTGGAGCCGATCACGTTGCCGAGCGCGAGGTCGTTCTCCCCGTGGCGAGCAGCCGCGAGCGCTGAGGCGAGCTCCGGCGCGGAGGTGCCGATCGCGACCACTGTCAGTCCGATCACGAGGTCCGACCATCCGAGCGACTCGGCGATCTCGACCGCTCCCCACACCAGCAGTCGCGACGACACGACCAGGAGCACCAGGCCCACGGCCAGCCAGACCCACGCCGCCTTTCGCGACATGTGCCGGGCCTCGGCGGCGTGCTCGACATCCTTGCCCAGGTCGTCCTCCCCGTCCTGCCGCGCGGCCAGGATCTGCCAGGTCAGCAGGACCACCAGCAGCACCGCGAGCACCCCCGCGTCGCCGCGCGAGAGCTCGCCGTCGCTCATCAGCAGCCACGCGACCATCGTGACCACGAGGAGCAGCGGCAGCTCCTTGCGCAGGATGCCCCGCTTGACGATGATCGGCAGCACGATCGCGGTGGTGCCGAGGATCAGGCCGATGTTCGCGATGTTGGAGCCGAACGCGTTGCCCAGGGCGATCTCGGGATCTCCCCCGGAGGCCGCGAACGCGGACACGACCATCTCGGGCGCCGACGTGCCGAAGCCGATGACCACCATGCCGATCAGCAGCGGCGCCATGCCGAGGTAGCGGGCGACGGCCGCGGCGCCCGCGACGAACTTGTCGGCGCTCCAGGCGAGGGCCGCGAGGCCGCCGAGCGTCGCAAGGATGGGGACGAGCATGGTGACGAGCGTAGTGCGGGCCGATGCGCGGGCCGGCTTCTGTGGCCCGCACGCCTCGCCCGATTCTCACGTTATTTACATTCATTGTCGTATGCACGTAAATGAGTTACGCTGGCAGCCGGGGGGGTGGACGGCCGCGCTCGCGCTGGGGGGACCGCTGGGGGGGACCCGGGCGCGGCCGCACTTCCCTCGCGCGGGGGTATCGCACGAACCTACGCTCGCGTAGGGTGGGCCCATCCGCACGATGAGCGCGAGCTCGACCACGGCTGGGAAGTCGCACGCCCCCACTCCCTGGAGACGCATGACCACCACGCCGGCAGACGCCGCCGTCATCCCCCTGAACCCCATCACCCACCGCTTCGCAGAGCTCGCCGCGACCGTTCGCGACACCGGCCTGCTGCGGCGCGCCTACGGCTTCTACGCAGGCTACGGCGCCGCCCTCGCCCTGGCGTTCGGCGGCGTGGTGACCGGCTTCGTGCTGCTGGGCGACTCGTGGTTCCAGCTCCTCATGGCGGCCGCACTCGGTGTCGTGCTGACTCAGGTCGCGTTCCTGGGCCACGAGGCGTCGCACCGCACGGTCTTCGCGTCGGGACCCGCCAATGACCGCCTGGGGCGCATCCTGTCCACGGCGGTCGTGGGCATCAGCCACCAGTGGTGGATGACCAAGCACTCGCGCCACCACGCGAACCCCAACAAGCTGGGCGCCGATCCCGACATCGAGAAGGACACCATCTCGTTCGTCGAGGAGGACGCCCGCGAGGCTCGCGGACTCATCCGGTGGATCACCCGTCGCCAGGGCTGGCTGTTCTTCCCCCTGCTGACGCTCGAGGGCCTCAACCTGCACTACCGCTCGGTGCGCTCACTCGTGACAGGCGGCACGCGCAGCCAGCGCTGGGTCGAGCTGCCGCTCATCGCTCTGCATTTCGCGGTCTACCTGGGCGCCGTGTTCTGGGTGCTGCCGTTGGGTCTCGCGTTCGCGTTCGTGGGCGTGCAGATGGCTGTCTTCGGCGTCTACATGGGGGCGTCTTTCGCCCCGAACCACAAGGGCATGGGCGTCGTGCCCGCGGACGTGCGCATGGACTTCCTGTCCAAGCAGGTACTCACCAGCCGCAACATTCGCGGTGGGTGGGCCATGAGCATCCTCACGGGCGGACTCAACTTCCAGATCGAGCACCACCTGTTCCCGAACATGGCGCGCCCCCATCTGGGCCGCGCCCGTGAGATCGTGCGCGAGTACTGCGAGCTTCATCACGTGCCGTACACGGAGACGTCGCTGGTCGAGTCCTACGCGATCGTCATCGCGTACCTCAACCGCGTGGGCCTGGCGGCGCGCGACCCGTTCGACTGCCCCGAGCGCGTCGCGATGGGGCGGTAGCCCCGCCGCTAGGCCGGGAACAGCGCGTCGATCGCGTCGACCTGCTCCGGGGACGGCCGCCACTGCCCCGCCGCCGCGTTCGCCTCCACCTGCTCCGGCTTGGTCGCACCGGCGATCACCGAACTGACGCCCGGCCGCGCCAGGAACCAGCCGAAGGTCGCCTCGAGCATCGTCACGCCCCACTCCTCGCACAGCGACTGGAACGCCTCCATCGCATCCCAGTCGGCGTTCTGCGCGATCTGCGGCCGGATCCGCGCGATGCGCGAGTCCTCCGGCATGTCGGTGCGGGTGAACTTGCCGGTGAACAGCCCGTTCGCGAGGGGGAAGAATGGCAGAAAGCCGGCGCCGATGCGCCCGGCGGTCGCGTAGCGACCGTCGCCTTCCACTCCGCGGGCGATGAGGCTCAGCTCGTCCTGGCTCGACGCGATGCCCGGCGCTCCTGCGGAAGCCGCCGCCGCATCGGCCGCCACCAGCTGCTCCGCCGTGAACTGAGAGACGCCGAACGAGCGGATCTTGCCCTCGCCCACCAGCTCGTGGAGCGCACCCACCGTTTCCTCGATGGGGGTCGACGGGTCCGGCTGGTGCTGCTGGAAAAGGTCGATGCGGTCCGTCTGCAGGCGCTGGAGCGAGGCCTCGCACGCCGCGCGGACGTACGCCCGCGATCCCTTGGCGCCCAGAGGGTCCAGCGGCGTCGCAACCTCGGTGAAGCCGAACTTCGTCGCGAGCACTGCCTCGTCGCGATGGCCGCGCAGTGCGATTCCCATGAGGGTCTCGCTCACGCCCCAATCGCCGCCATACAGGTCCGCAGTGTCGAGGAAGGTGACGCCGGCGTCGAGCGCGGCGTGCAGGACCGCACTGGTGCCGTTCTGCGTCTCCGTCACTGTGCCTTCGCGCCCGAAATTGTTGCACCCCAGCCCGACGGCGGACACAGTGAACGGGGCGGATCCGAGAGATCGCTGTTCCATGCCTGCCACGCTACCCCGACCCGGCTCACCCGGACACACGAAGAGGCCGCCTGCTCCGTTACGGGAACAGGCGGCCTCTCGGTCACCTACCAGGGATGAAAACGTGGAGATGGCGGGAATCGAACCCGCGTCCGCGTGTACGACGACAGATCTTCTCCGGGCGCAGTCTGAATGTTCAGTGTCTCGGACCCGCACGACCTTCAGACAAGCTGTGCGATAGCCCCAGTCACCTAAGAGTCCCCCACCCCCCGGTGACGAGGAGGTGGAGCAAGTTCCCTAGATGACGCCAGGGACCAGGACGGGAACTAGCCTGGGCTGACGGACTTCGGGGCTCGCTTAGGCAGCGAGGGCGAAGTCGGTGCGCTTGGAATCGGCACCTATTGGTTTGCTGAGGGCGTTAACGAGATAACTCAGCGTTCTCGGCCCGCTTCCCCTGAGGAAAGCACACACGTCGAAACCGATCATCCCCTGTGCAGTTGTGCCTCCAGTGTACGTCCGGCCTCGGACACGCCACAACGACCCCCTCCTCCCACCGAGCGAAGTGGGCCCGATTCGCTCATCTAGGGGCTGAGGCGAGCGAAGTGGGCCCATTTCGCTCGCCTAGGGGGTGGGGATCGGGGGGCCCAGGACCACGCGCCAGACCCACATCGCCGCGTCCTCGGGGCTGTCCCGCGGCTCTCGCTGCAGCCATGCGCCGATAACCCCGATCACCGAGCCCGCGACGCCCGCAGCGATTACCTCGAGAGGCACCTCGCGGGGCCGGTCCGCCGCGGCATCGGCGATCTCGTGAACCGCGTCGTGCACGTGCTGGCGCAGCCGCGCGAGCACGACGCCGTACCCAGGCTCGAGGAACACCCGCCGGTACAGATCCGCGTGATGGTCGACGTGGCGCAGGTATCCGACGAGGACCTCGGGAGCCTCGTCCGCCCACTCCTCGATGCCCTCAAGGGTCGCGCCCGAGTCCTGGGCGACCAGATCGAGAGCATCGGCCAACAGCGTCTCCTTGTCGGAATAGTGCTGGTAGAAGGTGGTGCGATTGACGCCCGCGCGCTCGGCGATGTCGCTGATGGAGACGTGGTCGATCCCCCGCTCTCGGGCAAGCTCGAAGAGCGCCTCCTGCAGTGCCCTGCGCGTGCGCACGATCCGAGCGTCCATGAGTCCATTGTGCCCGCGCAACGGCCGGACGCCAACTGTTAACCAACATTTGTCGTCTAAATCGCGATCTCGGGGTAGACTCGCCTCAGGCATCGTCGCCGCTCACTGTTCCCCCTCCCTGAGAAAGGCTCTGACGTGGCCCATCTTCTTTTCCGCCTCGGGCGCGGCTCTGCCAGCCGTCCGTTCATCGCGATCATCGCTTGGCTCGTCGCGCTGGCTGCAGCCGCGGGCTCCTTCCTCGCATTCGGCGGCACCCTGACCGACTCGTTCTCGATTCCCGGCACGGAGACGCAGCGCGTCGCAGACCAGCTGGGCGAAGAGATCGAAGGCGTCGACGGCGCCACCGCCCGGATTGTGTTCCAGACGCAGGACGGCGAGTCTTTCACCGCCGAGCAGGAGTCGCAGATCAGCGACGCGCTCGCGGCGGCTGCCGAGGTCGACACTGTCAGCACGATCATCGACCCGTTCGAAACGCAGGCTCAGGCGGCAGAACAGGCCGCGCAGCTCGAGGCCGGTCCGGAGCAGCTCGAGGCCGGGCGCGCCGAGCTCGACGCGGGTCAGGAACAGCTCGACGCCGCCCGCGCGGAGATCGAGGCCGGACAGGAGCAGCTCGACGCGGGCGCGAGTCAGCTGGACGCGGCTCAGGAGCAGCTGGACGCCGCCGTGCAGCAGGCCCAGGACGCTGGCGTCTACGAGCAGCAACAGGCCCAGCTCGAGGCCCAGCAGGCGCAGCTGGACGAGCAGCGCGCGCAGCTCGACGAGCAGCAGGCGCAGATCGACGCCGGACTCGCGGAGCTCGACACCCAGCAGGAAGCCATCGACGAGGGACGCACCGAACTCGAGGCGCAGGCCGAGCAGTTGGAACTCGGCGCAGAGCTCGCCCAGAACGCCTCCGCTCTGCGGACCGTCTCCGAGGACGGCTCGACCGCGCTGGGCGCGATCTCGTTCGACGTCGCCCTGCTGGACCTGTCGACGGCGGACAAGGAAGAGGTCATGCACCTCATCGAGTCCTCACCGCTGGACGGGATCGACGTGTTCTTCTCGACGGAGCTGTCGCAGGAGGTGGGCGGCATCCTCGGAGTGGGCGAGATCGTCGGCGTGTTCATCGCGCTCGTGGTGCTGTTCGTCATGATGCGCACCTTCTGGCCGGCGATCCAGCCCATCATCACGTCCGTGATCGGTGTGGGCGTGGGCGTGGCGGCGTCGATGGCGCTGTCCGGCACGGTCGACATGTCCTCGGTGACCCCCGTGCTGGGCGTCATGCTCGCGCTGGCCGTGGGCATCGACTACACGCTGTTCATCGTCAACCGCCACCGCACCAACCTCAAGCAGGGAATGGAAGTGCGCGAATCCGCGGGCCTCGCGAACGGCACGGCCGGCAATGCCGTGGTGTTCGCCGGATCGACGGTCCTGATCGCGCTGCTCGCTCTCAACGTCACCGGCATCCCGTTCATCGCGATGATGGGCACCGTCGCCGCGTTCTGCGTGCTCGTGTCGGTGCTGATCGCCGTGACCCTCACGCCTGCGCTGCTGGGACTGATCGGCATGCGCGCGATCTCGAAGAAGTCGCGCGCGCGCATCGGCTCCCCGGAGGAAGCCGAGGCGCCGTACACGCCGCTCAAGAACGGCCGCGCGGTGCTCATGATGCTGGGCGGCGTGGTCGCGCTCGCAGTCATCGCGATCCCGAGCTTCTCGATGCGCCTGGGCCTGCCCAGCGGCGAGGCGGAGCCCGAGGACTCGACGCAGTACCAGGCCTACACCATCATCGACGAGCAGTTCGGCGAGGGCCTCAACGGCACCCTGCTGGTGACCGCGGCCCTGCCCGAGAGCGTGGCCGAGGAGGACGTCACCGCGGCGCAGCTCGCAGTAGAGCGCGAGATCATCGCGATCGACGATGTTGTCGCGGTCGCGCCGGCCGGCGTCTCCGCGGACCGCGACTTCCTCGCGTTCCAGGTCATCCCCACGGAGGGCCCCACGAGCGAGTCGACCGAGGAGGTCGTGCACGCCCTGCGCACGATGTCCCCCATCGATGCCGAGGCGGGCGACGTGTCGCTCACAGGCGTCGAGATCGGCGTCGCCGGCTCCGCATCGGGCAACATCGACATCTCCGCGAAGCTCGACGAGGCGCTGCCCGTCTACCTCGCCGTGGTGGTGGGCCTGTCGCTCATCATCCTCATCGTGGTGTTCCGCTCACTCCTGGTGCCGCTGGTCGCGACCGTGGGCTTCGTGCTGTCGCTGTTCGCCGCCTTCGGCGCCGTCACCGCGATCTACCAGTGGGGCTGGCTGTCGGACATCTTCGGCGTCCACGCACCGGGACCCATCCTGTCCTTCCTGCCGATCATGCTCACGGGCATCCTGTTCGGTCTCGCGATGGACTATCAGCTGTTCCTCACGTCCGGCATGCGCGAGGCGTACGTCCACGGAGCCAATGCCCGCGAGGCGGTCGTGGCTGGCATGCGCCACGGACGCGCGGTCGTGACGGCTGCGGCGATCATCATGATCTCCGTGTTCGGCGGATTCGTCTTCTCCCACCTGGCGATGATCCGGCCCATGGGCTTCGGCCTCGCGATCGGCGTCCTGCTCGACGCCTTCGTGGTGCGGATGGTGATCGTGCCCGCGGTGATGACGCTCATGGGCGAGTCGGCATGGTGGATGCCCAAGTGGCTCGACCGCATCCTGCCCAATGTGGATGTGGAGGGCGCGGCGCTGGAGCGCGAGCACCCGACTCCGACTCACGAGGGCGCCGCCCACGCGGACGATGCGCCCCCGGAGGACCCCGAGGCCGCCGAAACCGTCCGGAAGGACGACGCCACCGCCTGACGCGTCTGCCTAGCGTGGACGCATGAGCATCGATCTCGATCGCGTCCGCGCAGGGCTGGGCCCGCGGCACCACCGCGTCCTCGTCGCCGCGACCCGCGGCGGCGAGGCGGCCGGGCGTGCGTTCGGAGTCCCGGAGACGGCCGATGCGGAGATCGGCTCGGTCTCGAAGGGGCTGACGGGGCTGCTGTTCCGGCAGATGGTGGGAGCAGGAGACGTGGCGCCGGACGCGACGCTGGGCGAACTGCTGGGACGCCCGGAGGCGTCGTACGCGCCGCTGACTCTCGAGGCCGTCGCACAGCATCGGTCAGGGCTGCCGCGGCTGCAGCCCGACGGGGGTGCACGCTCGCAGGTCGCGCGCACGTGGGCGCTGTGGCGGCGCGGCGAGAACCCCTACGGGGACACGATCGACGAGCTGCTCGCGATGGCGGCGGACGCGCCGATCGGCAAGCCCAGGTTCGCCTACTCGAACCTGGGCTTCGAACTGCTGGGCGCAGCGCTGTCGCGTGCCGCCCGGGTGCCGTACGCGGCACTGCTGCGCGAGCGCGTCCTGGAGCCCCTGGGCATGGACGGCGCCTACGCGCCCTCCCGCCCTTCCGAGCTGAGGGCCGATGCGGTGGCCGGGTTGTCGCGCCGAGGTCGCCCCCAGGAGGCGTGGGTGGGCGAGGCGCTGGGTCCCGCGGGAGGTGTGCGCTGCACGGCAGCAGACCTGGCCGCCCTGCTGACGGGACTGGTGTCGGGCACCGCGCCCGGGATCGACGCGCTCGAGGCGACGTCGCCCGCCCAGGGCGCGTCGCGCATCGGCGCCGCCTGGATGACCACGACCCATGGCGACAGGGAGGTCGTGTGGCACAACGGCCGCACGGGCGGATTCGGTTCCTGGGTCGGCGTGGACCGCACAGCACGGACCGGCGTCGCGCTGGTGACAGCGACCGCGCGCTCGTGCGAACGCGAGGGCTTCGCCGCGCTGCGTCAGTTGGCGTCGGAGTCCTGAGCGCCGCCGCTCTTCCACGCCGGATGCCCGGCGCGCGCGTCCGCGCGGTGCAGCTCGAGCGCGAGGCGCGCGTCGACGTCGGCCAGTTCGCGCTCGGCCTCCGCCAGCGGGTCCTCATCGCCTTCAGTTGCAGGCTCCGCGGTCGTGCCGCCCACGAACGCGTACGCGAGGCCGATGACGACCATGCCGCCGATGAGGTTGCCCAGGCCCACCCACAGCATGCTCGTTCCGAAGGCCGCCCACGAGACGTCCACCGAGGCGTCGCCCAGGACGCCCAGACCGTAGATGGTCATGTTCGCGACCACGTGCTCGAAGCCCGCCGCGATGAATCCGAGCACGCCCCAGAAGACGACGATCGCCTTCGCGGTCTCGCTGCGCACACGGGACGCGGCCCAGATCGCGCCGGACACCAGCACGTTGCACAGGATGCCGCCGAACAGCATCTCCGTGGCCGAGTGCCCCATCTTGGACTCGAGCAGCCCGTCGAGCATGCCCGCCGTGGCGGACGAGTGCAGGATGCCCGTCTGGATCAGCGCCCAGGCGAACAGCAGCGATCCCGCGAGGTTGCCCAGGAACACGAAGACGAGGGTGCGCGCGGCCTGCCACGACGTGATGGTGCGGCGCAGCGCGCCGATGGGCAGGATCATCATGGCGGAGGTCGCGAGCTCGCCGCCGGCGAAGACCACGAAGGTCAGGGCGATCGCGAAGACCGCGCCGGACACGAGGCGAGTCGCGGGTGAGTCGACGGCGTCGAAAGGCCCTGCGGCGGCCAGCATGAGCGTCACGCCGATGCCGATCCACATGCCCGCGAGCATCGCCGCGACGACAAACCTCAGCGGTCGGCGGGTGCCGGCGACCTTGGTGGCCGCGGCGTCCGCTTGCGCGGTCACGGAGTCGGGGATGCTCAGCACTCATCTACGCTACGGGGTCCATCCACGGGGCCGCGGGGGCTTTGGTCCGGGGTTGGACCTGCTGCCTCCGTCCCGGTGACGCCGCGGTCGGTCGCATCCACAGGCCAGGTGCGAGCCATCACCTGATCGGGCCCGATGTCAGAGGCCTCTGATGAGATCAGTGCATGGCCCACAACCACGAGATCCAACCCGAGTACGGCGCGACTGCCGCCGGCTCGGGGGACGTTCTCGTGCGCGCTCGCGCGGCGGTGGGAAACGGGTCAGGGCTCTCGGGCCTGGACCTGTCCGCCATGCCCCAGGGCGAGCTGCGCGCCTGGGGCGAGGCGCTCGGTCGCGTGCGTCGCGAAGTCGACGTCATGCTCGCCAAGGTCTCGCACGCGCAGGCGGCCCGGTCGACCTCGGAGGACAGCGCTGCCGGCATGTCACGGCGCAACGGCAAGCCCAGCCCCACGCACCTGATCGCCGGCCAGACGGGAGGGTCGGAGTTCGACGCGAACCGCCTGATCGACGTCGGCGGCGCGCTCGATGGCGCTCAGCAGGAGCCTCAGGCGCCAGACGGTCACGCACCGGAGCCGCACGCTCCCGAACCTCGGACTCCCGGAGACCCCGCCGGCGCTCCGGACCCGGCTCCGGAGGCTGGGCCCACGTTCATGGTCGTCGCGGCGGCTGTCGAAGCCGCCGATATCAGTGTCGAGGCCGCCTCGAAGATCACCCGCATGCTCAGGTCCGTGCACGGTGTCGCGGATCCCGAGGCCTGGGCGCGCGCGGAGCGGGAACTGGTGGCCAAGGCGAAGCTGCTCGAGATGGCGAAGCTCAACCGCGCGATACGTCAGACCGAGGCACGCCTGCACCGCCAGGGCATCGAGGAGCGCGAGCAGGAGGCGCGGCAGGCCCGGTACCTCAAGGTGTTCGAGGACCCGCACGGCATGATCCGCATCGACGGCCGCCTCGATGTCGAGACAGCCGCGCCTGTCAAGGCCGCGCTCGACGCCCTCGTGGGCGCCTCGCTGCGCGCCAAGCGGGACCGTCCGTCCCTCACTCCCGACGTGCGCACACCCGCGCAGATGCGCGCGGACGCCTTGGCCCTGCTCGCTCGCCACGTGCTCAAGTGCGAGGACGAGGCACTTCCAGGCGCAGGCACGACCGTCGTGATCCGCATGAGCGCGACGGACGCTCAGGGTGACCTCGACGCCAGCGGTCGTGCGGACGACGCGGGGGTCCCGCGGACCGTGCGGGAGGCGCGGGTCGACGGGATCGGTCAGCCCATCTCGGCGGCCGCCGCTCGCCGCCTGGGAGGCGAGGCCGGCATCGTCCCGGTGCTCCTGACCGCGGACGCGGCGGTGCTGAACCTGGGGCGTGACGTGCGACTGTTCACCCGAGCGCAGAAGCTCGCCCTGATCGAGCGTGATGGCGGATGTGCGATGTGCGGCGCTCCGCCGTCGTGGTGCGAGGCCCACCACATCCGTGAGTGGTCGCGAGAATCGGGTCGCACCGACCTCGACAACGGCGTGATGCTGTGCACCCGCTGTCATCACGATGTGCACCGCCAAGGGTGGCGCATCCACGCCACGCCCACGCAGGTATGGTTCACGCCACCCGCGTCCATCGACCGCGACCGCAGGCGAAGGCCCGGCGGGCGCATGCTCCATGATGGCGACGCGCTCGCGCCCGCCGCTCTCGAGGAACTCGAGCGCGCAGCCGACGACGCCACAGAGGCCGCAGCCTCGCGACGCGTGACTCGTGCCCCGGGGGAGGGCTCTGTCTCGGGTCAGGGATCGCTCCTGCATCGGAGCACGAGCCCGTGCGCGGTGAAGCGACTCCGGTGCGGGGACGTCGCCACGAGGCCGCGGCGCGCGCTTGCGCCGCTGTGAGCACTGCGCTCGCGCGTGCAGGGAATCACCCTGACCCGGCGCCCGCACCGGATTTGCGGGTTCAGCCCGCACCGGACGTGAGGGTTCGGCCCGCACCGGGCTTGCCGGATCAGCCCGCACCCGACTTGGGGGATCAGATGAGGCGCGGGTCCTGGTCCCGCCTAGGCCTGACGACGCAGGCTCATGGCCCGCTGCGCCTCGCGGTCGTCCTGCTTCTGGCGGAGCGTCTGCCGCTTGTCGTAGAGCTTCTTGCCTCGGCCGATGCCGATCTCGAGTTTCGCACGGCCCTTCACGAAGTACAGCCTCAGCGGCACGATCGTGAAGCCCTTCTCGCGGGTCTTGACCAGGAGCTCGTCGATCTCCGCGTGGTGCAGCAGCAGCTTCCGGCGACGGCGAGGCGCGTGATTGGTCCACGTTCCCTGCACGTACTCCGGGATGTGGACGTTCTCGAGCCACGCCTCGGTGCCCTCGACGTGCACGTAGCCGTCCCCGATGGACGCGCGACCTTCCCGCAGAGCCTTGACCTCGGTGCCCTGCAGCACGAGGCCCGCCTCATAGGTCTGGTCGATGAAGTAGTCATGCCTGGCCGACCGGTTGGTCGCGACCACCTTCTCGCCTGCCATGACTCACCTCCTCGACTCGGTGCTCCCGCGGGAGCTGGACACGCACAGACGCGAGGTACGAGTGTAGGCGATCCGCGCATCGGCCGGGCGCGAGACGTTCCCGCGGTACTACGGGAAGTTCGGCAGCAGCGTCTCCGGGTTGACCACCACGCCGTTGACGTAGGTCTCGAAGTGCAGGTGGCAGGCCGTCGACGAACCGGTGTTGCCGGAGTACCCGAGCAGGTCGCCGCGCGCGACCTTCTGGCCCGACCGAACCGCGTAGCTCGACAGGTGGTTGTAGTTCGTGATGAGCGACTTGCCGCCCACGTAGCCGTGGTCGATCAGCACCTGGTTGCCGTAGCCGGGCTGATAGGTCGCCCATTCGACGGTGCCCGTCGCCGCGGCATAGATGGGCGTGCCGCAGTACGCGCGCAGGTCAGTCCCGGCGTGGAGCCGGGCGTAGCCGTAGATGGGGTGCACGCGCATGCCGAACGACGACGTCTTGTATGGCACCTTGGTGGGGAACGAGAGGTAGCCCTTGCCGAGCGTGTTCGACTGAGCGGCGGCGGCGCGGCGCGCGGCCTCCTCCCGCGCCTCGGCGGCCTCCTTCTTCTCGAACAGCGCCAGCACCTGGTTGCGGAGCTGCCGCTGGAGCCGCTCGTTCTCCTCCTGCTGGGCGATGAAGGCCTCGCGCTGCGACTCGAGGTACTGGCGCAGCTCCTCCTGCTCGTCGAGCAGCACCTCGACCTCGTCGCGCTTGACCTGGGCCTCGTCGCGCAGGCCCTCGAGCTTGACAACGAGCGCATCGGCCTCGGCCTTCAGCTCGGCGATGTAGTCGCGCACCGCCTCCTGACGCGCACCGCGGTTGCGGTTCACCGCCGCGATTTCGTCCAGCTCGGCGAGGGTGTTCGACTGCACCCGCGCGGCCGACTGCTGCGCCGTGTACTCGTCGACGAACTCGCGAGTGTCCGCGGAGCCGAACACGATGTCCAGCCCGGCAGTCGCATCGTCGCCCTTGTAGGTCTCGCGCGCGATCGCGGCGACGAGCGCCTCCAGGTGTGCGGTGCGCTCCTCGTCCTCGGCGATCTGCTCGGTGATCGCGGCGTCCTGTGCCTCGGCAGCCGCCAGCTTGTCGGCGACGATCCCCTGCTCGACCACGGCAGCATCGACCTTGCGATCGGCCTCCTCGAGCTCCTCCTGAGCGACCTCCAGATCCGCGTTGAGGGCCCGCAGCTGCGCGTCGGCCTCGACGATGCGCGCATCGGTGTCCTCGAGAGCGTGAGCGATCTCGTCCGCCCGCGCCTCCGCGGCCCGGCGCTCCGCCTCGGTGTCGTCGATCTCGTCCTGATAGTCGTCCGAGGACTTGGCGGCGGCCGAGTCGCCGAGCGCCGAAGCCGCTCCTACGGCGTAGCCCGTCATGATGGCGACCGCGAGGATCGCCGCCACCACCAGAACCAGCCTGCGGGTACCGCTCATGCGCGCGTGTACCTCCCGAGCGTGACCAGCGACGCGAGCGCGGCGAGGCCCACGGCGATCGCGATCAGCCACGGTGCGACCGTCCACACGTCGTCGCGCCCGATGTAGTCCACCCACACGATCGACCCCGTCAGCCAGTCCTCGACCAGGTACCGGGCGCCGAGCCACAGGCCGCCGATCGCCAGAAACGCTCCGGCGGTCGCCGCCACGGCGCCCTCGAGCACGAACGGCATCTGGATGAGGCTCTTCGACGAGCCGACCATCCGCATGATCGTGGTCTCACGGCGGCGGCTCAGCGCGGACAGCCGGATCGTGGTGGTGATGAGCAGCACGGCGGCGAGCATCATCACCGCGGCGAGGCCCGCGGCCACGAATGTCGCCGCGTTCAGGAACGTGAACAGCTGGTCGAAGACCTCGCGCTGATCCTGGACCTCCTCGACGCCCGTCAGGCCGGCGGTCGCGTCGGCGACCACCTGGAACTGCTCGGGGTCGGACAGCTTGACGCGGAAGACGGGGCCCAGGTCCGCGGCATCGAGCTGCGAGTACACACCGGTGTCGTCGGAGGCGACGATGTTCTCGTAGACCTCCTCGCGGGTCTCGTAGTAGACCTCGTCCACGAGGTTCGCGACGGAGCCCTCCTCCAGGACCGCGAGGATGTCGGCCTCCTGAGCGGCGGTGACGCCGCCGGAGGCGCACTGCTCGAACAGCGAGTTCTCGGGGCACAGGAAGATCGACACCTCGACCTTGCCGTACCAGGCGTCGCGCAGTTGCTGCACCTGCATCTGCGTGAGGGCGGCCGCGCCCACGAAGGTCAGCGACACGAAGGTCACGAGCACCACGGACAGCGCCATGGTCGAGTTGCGTCGGAGCCCGTTCCAGACCTCGCCGAGAATGAACCGCAGGCGCATCAGACGGTCTCCAGTCCATAGACGCCGCGATCCTGGTCGCGCACCAGGTGCCCGCCCTTGAGCTCGATCACGCGTTTGCGCATCTGGTCCACGATCTCGTCGTCGTGCGTCGCCATCAGTACGGTGGTGCCGGTGCGGTTGATCCGGTCGAGCAGGCGCATGATGCCCACCGACGTCCCGGGGTCGAGGTTGCCCGTGGGCTCGTCGCACAACAGGATCGGAGGCCGGTTCACGAACGCGCGCGCGACAGCGACGCGCTGCTGCTCGCCGCCGGACAGCTCGTGCGGCAGCCGCCGCTCCTTGCCCGCGAGACCCACGAGCTCGAGCATCTCCGGAACGTTTTGCTCGATCTCGCGCCGGGACTTGCCGATCACCTGCAGGGCGAAGGCCACGTTCTGATACACGGTCTTGTTAGGAAGCAGGCGGAAGTCCTGGAACACCGCGCCGATCTCGCGCCGCAGGTGCGGCACGCGCCAGCTCGACAGCCGGTTGAGGTGGCGGCCGGCCACGTAGACGTCGCCCACCGTGGGGCGCTCCTCGCGCAGGATCAACTTGAGGAACGTGGACTTGCCGGACCCCGAGGAGCCCACGAGGAACACGAAGTCCCCGCGCTCGATCTCCACGGAGACGTTGTCGAGCGCAGGCCGTGCACCGCGGGTGTAGACCTTGCTGACGTTATCGAGTCGAATCATGCTTCCAAGCACGGGGGGACGGACCCGCGCTTCTTGCAGGGTAGGAAGGCGCCGCAGCTATCGGGGTCAGGCGCGCCGGAGCGCGGGTGCGAGATGGGTCACAGCGCGGACACGCGCACACGCGTCGGCTGCGCTAGCGTCGAAGCCGAGGAGGGACGCCATGGCCGACGCACCGCCCGTGCCTGCTGAGGTCGAGGACGCGATCTCCGGGTATCCGGACGAGGTGCAGGATCGGATCCTCGAGCTCCGGGCCCTCGTGTGGGACGTGGTCCGTGACAGCGAGGACATCGGCGCGGTGCGTGAAGCGCTCAAGTGGGGCCAGCCCAGCATCCTGCCCGTGCGCCCGCGCACCGGGACCACCCTACGCATCGACCGCATCGGCTCCGGGTCGGACGTCGCGATCCTGACGCACTGCCAGACCAGCCTGGTCGACGAGTTCCGCGCCGAGCACGGCGACCTGCTCGAGTACGACGGCACTCGCGCCGTGATCGTGCCCGCGACCGGCGAGCTACCGGTCGAGGAGCTGCGCGCCCACGTGCGCTCGGCCCTGGTGTATCACCGGCGCTGATCCGAGTCCGGTCCCGGGCCTCTCGCTTCAGGCGTCGGCGGACTGCTGCTGGCGGCGCCAGCGGATGCCGGCGTCGATGAAGCCGTCGAGGTCGCCGTCGAAGACCACCTGGGGGTTGCCCACCTCGTGGCCGGTGCGCAGATCCTTGACGAGCTGCTGCCCGTAGAGGAAGTACGAGCGCATCTGGTCGCCCCAGCTCGCCTTGATGTCGCCCGCGAGCTCCTTCTTCTGCGCGGCCTCCTCCTCCTTCTTGAGCAGGAGCAGGCGCGACTGCAGCACGCGCATCGCGGCGGCACGGTTCTGGATCTGCGACTTCTCGTCCTGCATCGACACGACGATGCCCGACGGCAGGTGGGTGATGCGCACAGCGGAGTCGGTGGTGTTCACCGACTGCCCGCCGGGGCCGGACGAGCGGAAGACGTCGACCTTGATGTCGCTCTCCGGCACCTCGATGTGGTCGGTGGACTCGATCTGCGGGATCACCTCGACCGCGGCGAAACTGGTCTGGCGCTTGTCTGCCGAGCCGAACGGGCTGATGCGCGCGAGGCGGTGCGTGCCGGCCTCGACGGACAGCGTGCCGAAAGCGTACGGGGCGTTGAGCTCGAAGGTCGCCGACTTGATGCCCGCGCCCTCCGCGTACGACGTGTCGAGCACCTTGGTCGCGTAGCCGTGGCGCTCGGCCCACCGCAGATACATGCGCAGCAGCATCTCCGCGAAGTCGGTGGCGTCGTCACCGCCGGCGCCCGAGCGAATCGTGACGACCGCATTGCGCTCGTCCCACTCCCCCGTCATCAGCGTCCGGACCTCCATGGCGGACAGGTCCGTCTTGACCTTGCCGAGTTCAGAAGCGGCCTCCTCGAGCGTCGCCTCGTCCTCGCCTTCGACACCCAGCTCCACCAGCACCTCGAGGTCGTCGATCCGGCCGCGCATGGTGGACAGCCGCTCGAGCTCGTTGTTGGCGCTGCTGAGCGCGGTGGTGACCGCCTGCGCATTCTCCTGGTCGTCCCACAGGTCGGGCGCGGCGGCCTGCTCCTCAAGCTCGGCGACCTTCGCTCGCAGGTTCTCCGGGTCGCTCACGGCCTCGATCTGCTCGAAGGTTCCGCGCAGTGCGGCGATCTCGGCGGGGAAGTCGGTATCCACGACAGACGAGTCTATCGGCCGATGCGCATGGTGCTCGGTCGCGCCGACGTCGCCCCTCGTATGCTCGACCCATGAGCGACGAGCAGGCGACTGACGCTCCCCCCGTGCCCACGCATCGGCTCCTCATGGCGATCACGCTTCCCGCGCTCGTCATCGGTGTGATGACCGGCGTTCTGCTGTGGGGCATCGACGAGGTCGCGCTGGTGCTGGAACACCTGTGGTGGGAGCACCTGCCGGAGTGGCTGGGCTTCGCGCCCGATGCGGCGTGGTGGATCGTGGGCGTGCTCACCATCACGGGCACGGCCGTCGGGCTGGTGCTCCGGTATGCCCCGGGCCGCGGCGGGCACGACCCTGCCAAGGTCGAGCTGGTGGCGCCACCGCTGCCGCTGTCCGCGCTGCCCGGCGTCGCACTCGCCCTGATCCTGGGCCTCGCAGGCGGCATCTCGCTGGGCCCGGAGAGTCCCATCATCGCGATCGCGATCGCCGTATCCGTGTGGTTCACGCGCCGGTTCGCGAAGAAGATCTCGGTCGAGATGGCGCTCATGATGGCGGCCTCCGGGATGCTCGGGGCGATGTTCGGCTCACCCGTCGCCGCGGCGCTGCTGCTCACCGAGATGGTGGCCGCCGCGAAGCGCGGCGGCCTGCTGTGGGACCGGCTGTTCGGGCCCGTGGCGGCCGCCGCTGCCGCCGCGATCACGGCCGACGCCCTGGGCGTCGCGCTCGAGATGCCGGAGGGGGTGGGATACGACGGCGCCACCGTCATGCAGGTCGTGTGGGGCATCGTCGCCGCGCTGGTCGCCGCCCTCGTCAGCATCGCCGGCGCGTGGGCCATGCCGCGCGTGTGGCGGCTCCTGCGCCGCCTGAGCAGCCCCGTCCTCTACGCCACGGTGGGCGGCCTCGCGCTGGGCGTGCTGGGCGTGATCGGCGGACCCATCACGCTGTTCAAGGGCGCCGAGCAGACCGGAGAGCTCATCTCGCGAGCGCCCGACATGTCCACGTGGGAGCTGGTGCTCGTCACGCTCGTCAAGGTCGCAGCCCTCACGATCGCCGCGGCAGCGGGCTTCCGGGGAGGCCGCATCTTCCCTGCGGTGTTCATCGGCGCCGCCGCAGGCCTGGCGGTGCAGTCCGTGGTGCCGGACCTGCCGATCCTCATGGCCGTGGCGTGCGGCGTGCTGGGCGCGGTCCTGGCCGTGGGTCGCGATGGGTGGCTCGCGCTGTTCATCGCCGTCGCGGTCAGCGGAGAGATCGACATGCTGGCGGTCCTGTGCATCGTGGTGCTGCCGACCTGGCTGCTCGTCACCTCGTCGCCCGAGATGCTGGTCCAGGACGAGGACGACCAGATCGATCCGCACAACGTGACCGCGGCCTGACCGCACAGGCGACCAAGCACAACCAGGACACGGGAAAGCCCCGGTACCGAAGTACCGGGGCCCCGTTCGCGCCGGTTGTGTCCGGACCGACGACGACTGGCGGGATCCGCGCGCCCGGGCGGGTGGCCCGGGCCGCGTCCCTACTTCGCGGCCTTCTTGGCGCGCGAGGTCTTGGCGGCGGCCTTGGCCTTGGGGGCCTCGGCCTTGACCGCACGGTTCTTGACGTCCTCGTAACGGACGCCGTAGTAGGCGGCCTCCATCATCACCTTCATGTCGGCCAGCATCGGCAGGCGCGGGTTCGCGGGTGCGCACTGGTCCTCGTAGGCGTTCATGGCGAGGGTGTCGAGCGAGCTCAGGAACTCGGCCTCGTCGAGGCCCACCTCCTGGAAGGACCGCTCGATGCCGACCTTGTCGCGCAGCTCCTCGACGGCCGTGGCGTAGGCCTCGACGGCCTCCTCCGGGGTCGAGTGGGCCAGACCCAGCATCTTGGCGATCGCCTGGAAGCGCTCGGGCGCCACGTACGACTCCTGCTTGGGCCACGAGGTCGGCTTGGTCGGGACCTTGCCGTTGTAGCGGATCACGTGCGGGAGGTACACGGCATTGGTGCGGCCGTGCGCGACGTGGAACATCGATCCCGTGACGTGGCTCATCGCGTGCACGAGGCCCAGGAACGCGTTGCCGAAGGCCATGCCCGCGATGGTTGCGGCGTTGTGCATCTTCTCGCGCGCCTGCTCGGCGCTGCCGCCCACGGTGACCGACTCCTCGATGTTCTCGAAGACCAGCCGGATGGCCTGCAGGGCCATGCCGTCGGTGAAGTCGTTCGCGTAGACGGACACGAACGCCTCGGTCGCGTGGGTGAGAGCGTCAAAGCCGGAGTCCGCGGCCACCCGCGAGGGCAGGTTGGCCGTCAGCACCGGGTCCACGATCGCCACGGTCGGGGTCAGCGCGTAGTCCGCGAGCGGGTACTTGCGGCCCGTGTCGGTGTCAGTGATGACCGCGAACGGGGTGACCTCCGCGCCGGTGCCCGACGTGGTCGGGATGCACACGAGCTTGGCGAGCTCGCCCAGCTTGGGGAACGCGAAGGCGCGCTTGCGGACGTCGAAGAACTTCTCCTTCAGGTCGCTGAAGACCACGTCCGGGTGCTCGTACATGAGCCACATGACCTTCGCGGCGTCCATGGGCGAGCCTCCGCCCACCGCGATGAGCGTGTCGGGCTTGAATGCCCGCAGTACCTCGGCACCGGCCTTCACGGTCTTGATCGACGGCTCCGGCTCGACGTTGTCGATGATCTGCACGGAGATCTTGTTCTCGCGGCGGTTGAGCACGTCGAGGATCTTGTCGACGATGCCGATGCGAGTCATGGTCGAGTCCGTGATGATCGTGACGCGCTCGACGTCGGGCATCGACTTGAGGTACCGGATCGAGTTGGGCTCGAAGTAGGTCTTGGCCGGCACCTTGAACCACTGCATGTTGTTGTTCCTCCGGCCGATGCGCTTGACGTTCACGAGGTTCACGGCGGTGACGTTATTGCTCACCGAGTTGTGTCCGTAGGAGCCGCAGCCCAGGGTCAGCGACGGCAGGAAGGCGTTGTAGATGTCGCCGATGCCGCCCTGGCTCGAGGGCGAGTTGGTGATGACGCGGACGGCCTTCACACGGCGGCCGAACTCCTGGATGAGCGCCTGGTCGGTCGCGTGGATCGCGGCCGAGTGGCCCAGGCCGTGGAACTCGACCATCTGCTCGGACATCAGCAGGCCCTGCTCGGTCGAGTCAGCCTTGAGGACGGCCAGCACCGGGCACAGCTTCTCGCGGGTCAGCGGCTCCGACTCTCCGACCTCGGAGACCTCGGCGAGGATGATCGACGTCTCCTCCGGCACCTCGAAGCCTGCCTGCTCGGCGATCCACTGCGGCGACTTGCCCACGACGGTGGGGTTGAGCTTCGCACCCGCGCAGTTCGCGCCGTTGGCCTGGACGCCGAAGATGAACTCCTCGAGCTTGGCCTTCTCGTCAGCGGTCACGCGGTAGGCGTGCAGGCGGTCGAGCTCGGCGAGGGCCTCGTCGTAGATGCTCGCGTCGATGATCGCGGCCTGCTCCGACGCGCAGACCATGCCGTTGTCGAAGGCCTTCGAGATGACGATGTCGTTGATGGCCCTCTTGAGCTTGGCCGACTCGTGGATGTAGGCGGGCACGTTGCCGGCGCCGACGCCCAGGGCAGGCTTGCCGCAGCTGTAGGCCGCCTTCACCATCGCGTTGCCGCCGGTGGCGAGGATCAGCGCGACGCCATCGTGGTTCATCAGCGCGTTGGTCGCGTCGATGGAGGGCGCCTCCACCCACTGGATGCAGTTCTCGGGCGCGCCGGCCTCGATCGCGGCGTCACGCACGATGCGGGCGGCCGCCACGGACGAGTTCTGCGCGCTCGGGTGGAACGCGAAGATGATCGGGTTGCGGGTCTTGAGAGCGATGAGCGACTTGAAGATGGCCGTCGACGTGGGGTTGGTCACGGGGGTGACGCCGCAGATGACGCCCACGGGCTCGGCGATCTCGGTGATGCCTAGCAGCGGGTCGTCGTTGATGACGCCCACCGTCTTCATGGGACCCATCGAGTGGGTGACGTGCTCGCACGCGAAGATGTTCTTCACGGCCTTGTCCTCGAACACCCCGCGGCCGGTCTCTTCGACGGCCTTCACGGCGAGATCGCCGTGCTGGTTCAGGGCTGCGACGGACGCCTTCTTGACGAGCAGGTTGACGTCGTCCTGGGTGAAGGCCGAGTAGTCGTCGAGCGCCTTCTGGGCGTTGGCGACCAGGCGGTCGATCTCCTCGGCCACTGAGGGGGCCGTGGCGGTGGATTCGGCGGTGGCGGTCATGGCGATTCCTCCCGGGAAGGTGGGGCGCACCCTGCGTCCCTGATACTTCGAATCTAGGGTGCAGGCGGACACCTTCCCAGGGGCATAGGTCCCGGGGACCTAGGACCCAGACGCACGCCGTTGTGGTCACCTACGAGGGATGATGACGGCCCCGGCGCCGAGGCCCGGCTTCCTTCACTCTCCAGAAGCTGGGCCTTGCGTCGGCACGCTCCGTCTCCCTAGCCGGTGAAGAGCGCTGCGGCCTTGATGACCGTCTGGCTCACGCCGTACAGGAGTCCCGATCCGACGATCACCCACAGGACGATCGCCAGCGGGTTGGACGAGTGGCGGGGCGCCTCATTGCGGTCGCTCATGATCATCCCTTCGTTGACGCGAGCTGGTTGTCGGTGGTGTCGCCTGCCAGCGGCGGCGTGGACGCCGACGGCGGCCCGTCGGCGTGGTGACGCTCGTGGTCAGGAACCGCGTCCGCGTGCTCGAGCCACTTGGCCGCCACGGGGCGCACGAGCAGGTTGGCGACGAAGCCGACGCAGAGGACGCCGACCATGACCAGCAGCGAGGGCCGGTACAGGTCCGAGCCTTCGAGACCCTGGCCCTCGAGCGCGTCGAGCACCGAGTTGATGATGAGCGGCCCGGCCACGCCGGCGGCGGACCACGCCGTCAGCAGACGACCGTGGATCGCCCCCACCTCGAACTCCCCGAACACATCCTTGAGGTAGGCGGGGATCGTGGCGAACCCGCCGCCGTAGAAGCTGATGATCAGCACCACGAGCGGCACGAACAGCGCGATGGACGCCGGCCCGAACAGCGCGACGGCCGTGTACGCGAGCGCTCCCACGCCGAGGTACATGACGTATGTGAGCTTGCGCCCGATGACGTCCGACAGGCTCGACCAGCCGATGCGGCCCGCCATGTTGGCGAGCGACAGCAGCCCCACGAAGCCGGCAGCGGCCGCGGCGGTGATCTGCGGGAAGTAGTCCTCGATCATGGGCTTCGCGTTCTCGAGGATGCCGATGCCCGCAGTGACGTTGGTGAAGAGCACGATCCACAGGAACCAGAACGCCGGGGTCTTGATCGCGTTCTTGGCGCTCACCTGGCCGCCGCTCGAGACCTTGGCGCGGTGCTCCGACGGCTCCCAGCCGTCGGGCAGCCAGCCCTTGGCGGGAACGCGGATCACGGCCGCTCCCAGCAGCATCAGCGTGAAGTACAGCGCGCCCAGCGTGAGGAAGGACGGCACGAGCGCCTCGGACGGCTCATCAGCGTAGGTGCTGAGCAGGAACTGCGACAGCGGTGCGGCGAGCATGGCGCCTCCGCCGAATCCCATGATCGCCAGTCCCGTCGCGAGACCGGGACGGTCCGGGAACCACTTGATCAGCGTGGACACCGGCGAGATGTACCCCAGTCCCAGTCCGATGCCGCCCAGGACGCCGTACCCCAGGTAGACGAGCCACAGCTGCTCCGACGCGACGCCCAGCGACGCGATGCCGAAGCCTCCCGCCCACGAGAACGCGGCGACCACCATCGTGGCGCGCGGGCCGGTGCGCTCCATCCACCGGCCCCCGAAGGCGGCCGACAGGCCCAGCATCACGATCGAGATCGAGAAGATCATGCCGATCTGGGTGTGCGTCGCGTCGAAGCGATCGATGAGCGCGTCCTTGAAGACGCTGAAGGCATACACCTGGCCGATGCTGAGGTGCACGGCGAGCGCGGCCGGGGGCACCAGCCAGCGGTTGTACCCGGGCGGCGCGATGGTGCGGTCACGGCTGAGGACGGACATCATTGTTCTCCCTGTGTGAGGACTTCCGATTCCCTCATGCTTCCGCTCGACCGGCGCGATCGAAAGGGACCAAGGGCCTATCGCGTGCGGACCCCGGAGTGTGATACCCCTATGGGTATCTGGAGCACCCCGAGCCCAGCGCACCCGCAGCGCGACGAGAGGACCACGAGCCATGACCCGACCTGACGCCGCCGTGGCACAGCAGACCCCGAGCCTCGCGCACCTGCCCGTCGGTGCATTTGCCATCGTCATGGGTCTCGGCGGCACGGCCGTCGCCTGGGAGCGTGCGCACCAGCGCTGGGGCCTGCCCGCGATCGTGGGCGAGGCGGTGGCCTGGCTGGGACTCGCCGTGCTCGCCACGCTCACCGTGGCGTACGCGCTCAAGCTCGCCCGCCACCCCAGCGCCGTGGTCGCCGAGTGGCGCCATCCCGTGCGCTCAGCGTTCGCCGCCAGCGTCGCCGTCGCTCCGCTCGTCCTCGCCGTGGCGATGCTGGAGACCGCGCCCGCGCTCTCGGCCGGCCTGTGGTGGGTGGGCGCGTCACTCATGGCCGTGGTGACCGTGGGCGCGCTGCGCACGTGGATCGCCGATGCGGAGATCCAGCCCGGCCACGTGCACCCCGCCTGGTTCATCCCCGTCGTCGGCAACCTGGTCGCGCCGCTCGCGGGAGTGGACCACGCCCCCGTGCAGGTGTCGTGGTACTTCTTCGGCGTCGGCGCCGTCTACTGGCTGGGGCTGCTTCCCGTGGTGCTGTCGCGCCTGTTCATCGCGGGGGTCATGCCCCCTCGGCTCGCCCCCACGCTCGCCATCCTGGTGGCCCCGCCGGCGGTGGGCGCACTCGCGTGGGTGCGCCTGGGAGGCGCGTGGAGCGATCCCCTCGCCCAGGTGCTGCTTGCGGTCGTGCTGCTGCAGGTCGCCCTGCTCGCCTCGCAGGCTCCCGCCCTGCGGGCAGTGCCCTTCGCGCTGTCCTCGTGGGCCTACACGTTCCCACTCGCCGCGGCCACGGTCGCCGTCGGCTCAGCCGCGGACGCCGGCTTGGGAGTCGCGTACGCATGGATCGCCGGTGCGCTTCTCGCGGCGACCACGGTGCTCGTCGTCGGCATGGCCGTGAGGACGGGCGTTGCCGTGCGCCGCCGGCAGATCTGCATCCCGGAGGGATGAGGCGTCAGCCGGTGACGACCTCGCCGGCCCACGCCCCGATGCCGCCCTCGAGTCCCACCGTCGCGTCGATGCCGGCCGCCGTCATGACCTCGATGGCACCGCGCGAGCGGTTGCCGGAGCGGCAGTACACGGCGTAGGAGGCGTCGGCGTCGAGTTCGCCGATGGCCTCGGCGAAGCCGGCATGCTGCAGGTTGATGTTGACCGCGCCCGGCAGGTGGCCCTGGGCGAACTCCTCGGGGGTGCGCACGTCGATGATCGTGACGCCCGGCTCCGCGACGGCGGCGGCGAAGGACGCCGCATCGACATGTGCGCCCGTGAACTCGGGCGCGGCATCGCCCTGGACGGAGGCCACGGCAGCGAGGTCCTGGTCGGCGCCGCCATCGGGCGCGCTGCACGCGGCCACCGAGACGGCGAGCGCGGCGGCGAGCGCGCCGACCTTGAGCAGGCGCGGCAGGTTCATCAGACGTGAGGAGATCATCGCACCACTATACCCCATGGGGTATTTTCCTGCGTCCGCCGCCCCGCACGCGCATCGGCCCTCGATAGACTGCGGCGCCATGACCGAGGACCCGGCCCGAGCCCAGGACCCGGCGACGGCGGGCGCCTCCGCGGAGGCGCCGCCCCGCTCCCTCGCGAACTTCCCGATCACTGCCTTCGGCATCTCGATGGGACTGTCGGGGACGTCGCTCGCGTGGCGGCGCGACTCGGACGTGCTGGAGTGGACGAGCACCACGGGTGAGGTGCTGGCGTGGATCGCGCTGGGCGCGTTCATCGCGGTCGCCATCACCTACGGAGCGAAGCTGGTGCTCCACCCCGGCGCGGTGCGGCGCGAGTGGGCGCGTCCGTCCACCATGCCCTTCGCCGGCACCCTGTCGATCTCGATGCTGCTGCTCGCCGCGACGTTCCTCGACACCGCGCCCGGCCCCGCCGCGGCGCTGTGGTGGGCGGGCGCGGTCACGCAGGTGGTGCTGACCGTGGGCATGGTGCGGGCGTGGGTCGCGCAGTCGGGCATCTCGACGCGCGACATCCATCCCGCGTGGCTCATCCCGATGATCGGCATGCTGGCGGTCCCGATCGCGGGCGTCGAGATCGCCGCCGTGGACCTCAACTGGTTCTTCTTCTCCGTGGGCGGCGTCTACTACCTCGCTCTGCTGCCGCTCGTGCTGCACCGGCTGATCGCCGTCGAGGCCATGCCCGCGGCGCTCGCGCCCACGCTCGCCGTCCTCATCGCCCCGCCCGCGGTCGCGCTCACGGCCTGGGTGAGCCTGGGCGGATCCATGGACTCGCCGCTGGCGCACGTGCTGCGCTCGCTCGTGCTGTTCCACCTGCTGCTGCTGGCGACCCAGGTCGACACGCTCCGGCGGGCGCCGTTCGCGCTGTCGTGGTGGGCGTACACGTTCCCGCTCGGCTCCGCATCCGTGGCGCTGATCGCGAGCGCGGACGCGGGCACGTGGGCGGGCCACCGGGTCGTGGGGGTCATCTGCCTCGCGATTCTCACGCTGCTCCTGGGCATGCTGACGTACCGCACGGCCGCCATGGCATGGCGCGGGGACCTGTTCCGGCCGCAGAAGGTCTGAGCGGCGCAGAGAGCGCGCCACCGAGTCGGCGCACTACATCACCGGGATGCCGCGGTCGGAGAACTGCTTCTTGACCCGCTCGATGAGCTCCGGCGTGGGGCGCTCGGTGTCCCCCAGGAGGTAGGGCTCCCCCGTCGCGGCCCACTTGTCGCGACCCAGCTGGTGGAACGGCAGCACCTCGAGCCGCTCGACGTTGGTGAGCGGCTCGACGATGTCCGCGATCGCCTCGACGTTCTCGACGGCGTCGGTGAGCCCCGGCACCAGCACGAACCGGACCCAGACCTTGCGATCCAGCGCGTGCAGGCGCTTCGCGAAGTCGATCGTGGGCTGCAGCGGACGACCGGTCACGCGCGTGTAGGTCTCCGGCAGGCCCGACTTGATGTCGAGCAGCACCAGGTCCACGAGCTCGAGCTCCTCGTCGCTCAGCCGTGCCCCGAGCAGCCCCGCCGTGTCGAGAGCCGTGTGGATCCCCAGCTCGTGGCACCGCCGGAAGATGTTGACCACGTACTTGGCCTGCAGCAGCGGCTCGCCGCCCGAGATCGTGAGTCCCCCGCCGGTGACCTGCATGATCTTCGTGTACCGGGACACGCGCTCCATGACCTCGTCGACCGTGTGCCGCACGCCGTCGCGCATCTTCCACGTATCCGGGTTCTGGCAGTACTGGCAGCGCATGCCGCAGCCGGCGAGGAACAGCGTCATCCGCGTGCCCGGGCCGTCCGCGCCGGTCACGAGGTCCCACGAGTGCACGGACCCGCTCAGGTGGTCCCGGATGTCCTCGGACGCCGCCAGCTCGCGGTCGGCGATCTCCATGGGCGGAGAGACCAGCCCTGCGGGGTTCTCCTCGGATGTCATGCGGACCGGCCTCCTGAGTGGGCGTCGATGAGGGTAAAGAGCGGCGCCCCGCCCCGCTGAGAGCGGAGCGGGGCGCCTGTCGTGGTGGAGCCTACGCGGTCCTAGAGGCCGGCGTGGAACGTCCGCGACAGCACGTCGAGCTGCTGCTCGCGGGTGAGTCGCACGAAGTTCACGGCGTAGCCGGACACGCGAATGGTCAGCTGCGGGTAGTTCTCCGGGTGCTCCATCGCGTCCTCGAGGGTGTCGCGGTTGAGCACGTTGACGTTCATGTGGAAGCCGTGCGAGACGGTATAGGCATCGAGCACACCCACGAGGTTCTGCACCTGCTCCGTCTTGTCGCGGCCCAGGCCCGACGGAACCACCGTGGTGGTGAGCGAGATGCCGTCCTGCGCGTCGTCGTACGGGAGCTTCGCCACGGACAGCGCCGACGCGACGATGCCGTGGTTGTCGCGCCCGTTCATCGGGTTCGCACCGGGTGCGAAGGGCTCGCCCTCGCGCCGCCCGTCGGGCGTGTTGCCCGTCGCCTTGCCGTACACCACGTTCGAGGTGATCGTGAGCACGGACTGCGTGTGCTTGGCGCCCCGGTAGGTGGGCTGCTGGCGCACCTTCTCCATGAAGCGGTGAACCAGGTCCACGGCGATGTCGTCGACACGGTCGTCGTCGTTGCCGTAGGTCGGGTACTCGCCCTCGGTCGAGTAGTCGACGACGAGCCCGGTCTCGTCACGGACCGGCGTGACCCTGGCGTACTTGATGGCGGACAGCGAGTCCGCCGCCACCGACAGGCCAGCGATGCCGCAGGCCATGGTCCGGAGGATCTCGCGGTCGTGCAACGCCATCTCGATGCGCTCGTACGCGTACTTGTCGTGCATGTAGTGGATGACGTTCAGCGCGTCGACATAGGTCTCGGCGAGCCAGTCCAACAGGCCGTCGAACTTCTCCATGACATCGTCGAAGTCGAGGACGTCGCCCTCGACCGGGGCGCTCACCGGCGAGACCTGCTTGCCCGAGACCTCGTCCCGGCCGCCGTTGATCGCGTACAGCATCGCCTTGGCGAGGTTGACGCGGGCGCCGAAGAACTGCATCTGCTTGCCGACCTCCATGCCGGACACGCAGCAGGCGATCGCCGCGTCGTCGCCGCACTGGTCGCGGAGCAGATCGTCGGACTCGTACTGGATCGACGAGGTGTCGATCGAGACCTTCGCGCAGAACTCCTTGAAGCCCCGGGGCAGCTGGTCGCTCCACAGCACGGTCAGGTTCGGCTCGGGGGCCGGGCCCAGGTTGTACAGCGTCTGCAGGAAGCGGAACGAGGTCCTGGTGACCAGCGGGCGACCGTCGTCGCCGATGCCGCCGATGGACTCGGTGACCCACGTGGGGTCGCCCGAGAACAGGGCGTCGTACTCCGGGGTGCGCAGGAAGCGGACGATGCGCAGCTTGATGACGAAGTCGTCGATGATCTCCTGCGCGGCCTCCTCGGTGAGGGTGCCCTCGGCGATGTCGCGCGAGGCGTAGACGTCGAGGAAGGTCGAGGTGCGGCCCAGCGACATTGCGGCGCCGTTCTGCTCCTTGACCGCGGCGAGGTAGCCGAAGTAGAGCCACTGCACGGCCTCGCGGAAGGTGGCCGCGGGCCCCGAGATGTCGTAGCCGTACGAGGCCGCCATCTGCTTGAGCTCATTCAGAGCCTTGATCTGCTCCGAGTTCTCCTCGCGGTCGCGGATGATCTCCTCGGTCGAGCGCTCCATGTCGAGCTGCATGCGCTCGATCTTCTTGCCCTCGATCAGCGCGTCCACGCCGTACAGGGCCACGCGGCGGTAGTCGCCGATGATGCGGCCACGGCCATACGCGTCAGGCAGGCCGGTGACGATGTGGGAGCTGCGTGCGGCGCGCACGTTCGGCGGGTAGGCGTCGAACACGCCGTCGTTGTGGGTCTTGCGGTACTTCGAGAAGGTCTCCTCGAGCTCTGGGAGCACCGGGTAGCCGTAGGTCTCGAGCTCCTTGACGACCATGCGCCAGCCGCCGAACGGCATGATCGCGCGCTTCAGCGGAGCGTCGGTCTGGAGGCCGACGATGACCTCCGCGTCCTGGTCGATGTAGCCGGGCGCGTGCGCCGTGATGGTCGCCGGGGTCGAATAGTCGACGTCGTACACGCCCTTCTCGCGCTCCTCCGGGAACATCCCGGAGAGCGTGTCCCACACGCCCGTGGTGCGGGCGGTCGGACCGGCGAGGAACGAGTCATCGCCCTCGTAGGGCTCGTAGTTGGCCTGGATGAATCCGCGGACGTCGATGGCGTCGGCCCACGGGCCGCGCTCGAAGCCCCTCCACTCGTTCGCGTGGGCGACGGTGTCGGCGGCCGATGCGGGGATATCGGTGGCGGTCATTCTCGGTTCCTCCCTGTGGGGCGTGCTTTCCGGCTCGCCCGGGTCGGGCGATCACCGGTGATTCTTTGAAACTACGCCTCAGGGGCCTGACGCGCTTGGGACCTAGGGCCCTTTGTCGTCGACGGCACCCGGCCGATGCGGCGGTCACGCTGGCAGCGGCACTCACCCCGCGCATCGGCCCTGCTCAGGAGGCGAGGCCGCGGCGCCGCCACGCGCCGCCGTGCCAGGATGGACGGGAGCATCCCAGGACTGCCCTGCGTCGCACGGCGTCGCGCGCGTGGCAGACTGGTCGCCAGTCCACCCATAACGTTTCGATACCTCTCCTGGAGCGCACCCATGACGGCTGTCACCCTCATTCAGAATCCCCTCCACGAGGGCTGGTCCCTCACGCACCTGGCGGGCGAGGCTCCCGAGGGTGTCGCCGGCGCGACGATCCCGGCAGAGGTGCCCGGCACCACGCACGTGGACCTGCTCCGTGAGGGTCTCATCCCGGATCCGTACCTCGACCGGAACGAGAAGGCGCTCGAGTGGATGTGGAGCTGCTCGTGGCGCTACGCGACGGCATTCTCCGCGACGCCCGCGACCGACGGCGAGCGCGTCGACCTGGTCTTCGACGGCCTCGACACCGTGGCGACCGTGCGCCTCAACGGCACCGAGGTCGCCCGCACCAAGAACATGCACCGCTCCTACCGCTTCGACGTGCGAGAGCTCATCGAGCCGGGTGCGAACGCACTCGAGGTCGACTTCGACTCCGCGCTCGAGTACGCGAACGGCGTGCAGGACGAGATCGGCTTCCGGCCCAGCCCGTACCCCCACCCGTTCCACGCGATCCGCAAGATGGCGTGCTCGTTCGGGTGGGACTGGGGTCCCGACCTGCAGACCGCCGGCATCTGGAAGGGCGTGCGGATCGAGCGCTGGCGCACCGCGCGGCTCGACGCCGTGCGGCCTCTGGTGACGGTGGACGGGACGCACGGCCGCGTCGAGGCGCACGTGGACGTCGAGCGGGCCGCGGACGAGCCCCTGACAGTCGTCGCGAGCGTCGCCGGCGTGGAGGCGACCGCCACCATCGACCCGGGCGAGTCCACCGCGGTCGTGGTGGTCGAGGTGCCCGACGTCGAGCTGTGGTGGCCCCACGGCCACGGCGAGGCGCGCCTGTACGACCTGGCGGTCGAGCTGCGCTCGTCCGACGAGTGCCTCGACAGCTACGACCGCCGCATCGGCTTCCGCACCGTGCAGGTCGAGGTGACCGACGAGGGCGACGGCGCGGGCTTCACCTACGTGGTCAACGGCCGCGCCATCTTCGTCAAGGGCGCCAACTGGATCCCCGACGACCACCTCATGACCCGCATCACCCGCGAGCGCCTGGCCCGCCGCATCGACCAGGCGGTCGACGCCCACATGAACCTCATCCGGATCTGGGGCGGCGGCATCTACGAGACAGAGGACTTCTACGACCTCTGCGACGAGCGGGGCGTGATGGTCTGGCAGGACTTTCCGTTCGCGTGCGCCGCGTACCACGAGGGCTCGCCCATCATCGAGGAGGTGCGGGCCGAGGCCCGCGAGAACGTCACGCGTCTCACCCCGCACGCGTCCCTCGTCATGTACAACGGCTCGAACGAGAACATCTGGGGCTGGTGCGACTGGGGCTGGCCCGCGGTCGTGGGCGGCGACGGCTCGTGGGGCATCAAGTACTACGAGGAGATCCTTCCCGAGATCGTCGCGGAGCTCGACCCCACGCGCTTCTACACGCCGTCCTCGCCCTACAGCCCCTTCCAGCACTTCGAGGACGTCCACCCCAACGACAAGGCCTGGGGCACGTCGCACGAGTGGGAGGTGTGGAACCAGCTCGACTATTCCGAGTACCGGCGGTACGTGCCGCGCTTCATGTCGGAGTTCGGCTTCCAGGGGCCGGCGACGTGGGCGACCGTCACCCGCAGCCTTCCCGAGGACCAGCGCCGTCAGGACTCCGAGGGCTGGCTCATGCACCAGAAGGCGGAGTCCGGCAACGACAAGCTCAACCGCGGCCTCGAGCCCCACCTGCCTGCGGGCGCGGACTTCGAGGAGTGGCACTGGGCCACGTCTCTGAACCAGGCGCGCGCCATCCAGTACGGCATCGAGCACTACCGCTCGTGGTGGCCGCAGTGCGCGGGCGCGATCGTGTGGCAGCTCAACGACTGCTGGCCCGTGACGTCGTGGGCCGCGGTCGACGGAGACGAGCGTCGCAAGCCGCTGTGGTACGCGCTCAAGCACGCGTTCGAGCCGCGACTGCTGACGTTCCAGCCGCGCGCGGAGGACGGCTCGAACGACCCCGCGGGCGCCGTTCACCTGGTGGCCATCAACGACACCGACGAGCCGTGGTCGGAGACGCTGACGTTCACGCGCATGGGGCTCGACGGCGGCGAGCTCGCGGTCGCCACGGCGCACCTGTCGGTGGACTCTCGCGGCGTGGCCACGATCGAGGTCCCTGCGCACGTGCGGGAGGCGGGCGACGCCACCGCCGAGGCGCTCATCGCGGATGCCGGCTACCCCGGCGACGACGGCCATGCGCGAGCGCTGCACCTGTTCGCCGAGGACAAGGATGTCGCCTACGAGAAGGCGCCGCTGGCCGCATCGGCCCACGCTGTCGCGGGCGGGTACGAGGTGAAGGTGACCGCGTCCTCCCTGGTGCGCGACCTGACCGTGCTCGCCGACAAGGTGCACCCGGACGCGACGGTGGACGACGCGCTGGTCACCGTGGCGCCCGGCGAGACCCACGTGTTCCGCGTCGCGTGCGACGCGGACGTGGCGGCCGAGCGCTTCCTCGACGGTCGTGTGCTGGTCTCCGTGAACGCGCTGGTGGGCTGACGGAGGGCCCTCACCGAACGTGCGCAGCGCCCGGCCCCGCACGCGTGCGGGGCCGGGCGCTCGTGCGTCAGGACGCGGGCGACGAACGTGCGAATCGAAACGATCCGGGCAAACCGCGCTCGAAACGATTCGTGATCGTAACCAAGTCGTAATCGGAGGGTCTGTCGAAAGGTTTCGGACGCGGCTAGGGTGACAGTGCGTCCCAACGAGGGGGCGTACGAATTCACCTAAGGGGAATCAACTATGAAGTGGACTCGATCCCGGACGGCGACCGCTCTCGCCGTCGGTGCGGCGTCGGCAATGCTGCTGACTGCCTGCTCGAGCGGAGACGGTGGCGACGAGGAGCCCAGCGACGAGCCTACGAGCGCTGAGGAGACCGAGGAGCCGGCAGAGGCCGAGCCCGTCACGCTGAACGTCTCGTACTGGGGAACCTTCGGCCTGGAGTCGCTCGCCGAGCAGTACACCGCCGACAACCCGCACGTGACCATCAACCTGGACTCCGGCGAGTACGGCGCCCAGCACGACAAGCTGACGCAGGCACTCATCGCCGGCTCCGGCGCTTCCGAGGTCTCCGCGATCGACGAGGGCTACATGGCTGGCTTCCTCGCGCAGCAGGAGAACTTCGTCAACCTGCTCGACCTGGGCGCCGGCAAGTACGAGGAGAACTACCTCGACTGGAAGTGGGGCCAGGCGGCCTCCGCCGACGGCTCCTACGTCATCGGCCTCGGCTCCGACGTCGGTGGTCTGGCCATGTGCTACCGCCACGACCTGTTCGCTGAGGCCGGTCTGCCGGACGCTCGCGACGACGTGTCGGCCGCGTGGGGCGACGGCTGGTCGGACTACATCACCCTGGGCGAGGAGTACGTCGCCGCCTCGGGCTCCGCGTTCGTCGACAACGTGACGCAGATCATGAATGCGGCGCAGACGCAGCTCGGCACGGGCTACGCCTACTACAACCGCAACAACGAGCTGGACATGGAGGCGAGCAAGCCTGCCTTCGACCTGACTCTCGAGATCATCGAGAAGGGCCTGTCCGCGAACATCCAGCCCTGGGGCCCGGAGTGGAACACCGGCTTCAGCAACGGCGACTTCGCGACGCTGCCCTGCCCCGCGTGGATGCAGGCGAACATCATCGACTCCGGTGCCCCCGAGGGCACCTGGGACATCGCCGACATCCCCGGACCCGGTGGCAACTGGGGCGGTTCGTTCTACACGATCCCCGCCCAGTTCGACGAGGCGACCACTCAGGAGGCCTACAACTTCATCGAGTGGGTCATCCAGCCCGAGCAGCAGATCGCGATCTTCGACGAGACCGGAAACCTCCCGTCGCAGTCCTCGATCTGGGACGAGCCGGGCATCCAGGCCCAGGAGAACCCGTTCTTCAACGGCGCTCCGACCGGTCAGATCTTCACCAAGACCGCGGGTGACATCCCTGGTGCGATCTACTACGCCCCGAACAACGCCACCATCCGCTCCGCGGTGGAGACGGTGCTGAACGAGGTGCAGGCAGGCAACATCGCTCCGGAGGACGCCTGGGACGAGGCAGTCGCCGCCGCTGAGGCAGCCGACGCGTAATCCCACGCGATGACGGACGGAACGGGGGCGAGTCCAGCGAGGCTCGCCCCCGTTTCACCGTCCATCCCTAGACTTCCATCACGAGCGTTCATGACCAACGGAGGTTTCCATGTCCGCCAGCAGCGTCTCGGCTGAGCAGGCCGACGCCACGGGCACGGACCGCGCGAGGAAGAAGGGGCCCAAGAGTTCGATCTGGGCCCGCTTCGACCACGTCGTGGTCCCCTACATCCTCATCTCCCCCTTCTTCATCCTCTTCGTCGCCTTCGGGATCTTCCCGATCGTGTACAGCGCGCTGGTGTCCTTCCAGACGTTCCGCTCGGAGACCCTCACCTTCCCGAGCGGCAACTCCGAGGTGCTGTACACCGAGCGGTGGGTGGGCCTCGAGAACTACCAGAAGGTCCTCACCAACTGGGACTTCACGCAGGCGCTGCTGAACACCCTGGGACTGTTCGTCTTCTCGGCGATCCCCCAGCTGATGTTCGCGCTGGTCCTCGCGTCGCTGCTGAACCGGCGCCTGAGGGCCCAGTCGCTGTTCCGCATCGGCATCCTGATCCCGTACATCACGCCCATCGTCGCGTCCTCGCTCGTGTTCGTGACCTTCTTCTCCGAGCAGTACGGCCAGGCCAACTGGCTGCTGGGGCTCTTCGGCTTCGAGCATGAGTCCGGCATCGGCGGCTCCGCCCAGGTGCTCGACGGCATCGACTGGCGCGCCGAGCGCTGGTCCTCGTGGCTCGCGATCATCATCATGATCAACTGGAAGTGGACCGGCTACAACGCCCTGCTGTACCTGGCCGCCATGCAGTCGATCCCCAAGGACGTGTACGAGGCCGCGGCGCTCGACGGCGCCTCCGCCTGGAAGCAGCTGTGGTCCATCACCGTCCCGATGATCCGCCCCATGGTGATCTTCACGGTGGTGCTGTCCACCATCGGCTCTCTGCAGCTGTTCGCTGAACCCGTGCTCCTCGACGAGGATCCGAGTTCCGGCGAGGGCGGTGGACTGAGACACCTGTGGCGCACCGTCGCGCAGCTGATCTGGTACACCGGCTGGGGCGACCCGAAGGACTTCGGATACGCCGGCGCGATGTCGTGGGTGCTGTTCGTGGTCGTGGTCCTGCTCGCAGGCTTCAACGCGTTCGTGTCGAACAAGATCGGAGGCCGCAAGTGACCGCGACCATCGACGAGGCCCCCGAGGCCCAGGCGCCCAAGAACAAGCGCAACAAGGCCGCCCTCCTGGGCCGCAGCCCGCAGGACACCCCCGCGGGAGCCTTCAACTACATCCTGCTGGGCTTCATCCTGCTCGTGGGTGCCTGGCCCATCTACTGGGCCGGCATCATGTCCACCTGGAAGGAGGACAAGCTCTTCCAGGCGGGCGCGCCGCAGGCCACTCCGGGACCGTACTTCCAGTTCAACTGGGACATCATGACGGTCAAGATCCGCGAGCAGGGCTACCCGGCGTACGACAACGTCCAGTTCGTCCAGTCCTTCTTCAACTCTGTCATCGTGGTCGCCGTGGTCGTGACGGCCACGCTGTTCTTCTGCTCGCTCGCGGGCTTCGCGTTCGCGAAGCTGAAGTTCAAGGGCCGCGATCCGCTGTTCTACTTCGTGGTGCTGACCCTCACGATCCCGGCGCAGCTGGGCATCGTGGGCGCGTACCAGATCATGGACACCCTGGGCTGGGTGGACACCCTGCTCGCGGTCACGGTCCCTGCACTGGTCTCCGCGTTCGGCGTGTTCTACATGAGGCAGTTCATCGAGGATGCGATCCCCGACGAGATCATCGAATCGGCTCGCGTCGACGGCGCAACGACCTTCCGCGTGTTCTGGGAGATCGTCGTGCCGACCGTCAGGCCCGCGATGGGCGTGCTGGGACTCATCACCGCGGTCAACGCGTGGAACGAGTATCAGTGGGCGCTGGTCGCGGTGGGCGGCTCCGACGCCCAGACCATCGGCCCCGCGCTGCACAACCTGCGCGTGGGCAACACCCCCAAGAACTCCATCGTTCTGACGGGATCCTTCCTCGCCTCCCTGCCGCTGATCGCGCTGCTGGCCGTCGCCGGTAGGCAGATCGTGCGCGGCATCATGGAAGGCGCGGTCAAGACCTGATCGAGTCCACGTTCGACAGGCGCGGCCGGTCCACCTCAGGGTGGGCCGGCCGCAGTCGTGTCCGGACCATGCCCGGCTCTCCGTCCCTCGCGGCCCCCTGCTCCTGGTCCTGGTCGCCCTCGTACCGGCCAACACACACCTGTGGCGCACGGTGACCCAGAGTGGGATGTGATTCCCCGTGTTCAACACCTGTCGCAGTGGTCACGGCCGTGTGTTGAGGTGCGCGCATGCTCGGCGACGCCCGGTCAGCCGATGCGCGCGCTGCCAGAGGCGGTGAGCGTCACCCCGACGTCTGGGAGCCACCCCCAGCCGCCCACGAGCGGCAGCACCGTCCGTGTGAGCACCACCTGCGCGGTCGAGTCGTCGTCGGTCCGGACCGCGACCACGCGGACGTCGTCGACCCACGGGCGATCGTCGCCAGCGAGTCGTGCGAGCACCACGTCGGCCGTCTCGCCGTCCGAAGCGAAGTAGTCCGCGGCGAGGGCATGCCCGGCCGCCGCGACCGCGCACTCGTCAGCGAGCGAGACCAGACGCATCCGATTCACGTGGACCTGAGTGGCGCCCACCAGCACGGCGACCGCCATGAGCGCGACCACGATCCACCCCAGCGTGAACAGCGAGACACTGCCAGCGTCGGAGGCGAACGCCGGCGCGCGATCGCGAACGGCGCGCGCCGGCGGCCTCGTGCACCCCGTCATCGGCCACCGCCGCTGACGCCAGTCAGGAGGTCCACCTGAGCGGTGCCCCGGGCGGACACGGGCACGGCGGCCGAGATCGCATCGGCGATGGGACCCGGGATGCCCGGCAGCGGCACAGCGACCTCGACCTCGACCACGACCTCGCTGCCCGGTCCGCCGCAGCCCGCGTCTCCGCAACCGACCACCAGGTCGTGCAATCCCCGGACGGCGAAGTCCTCGAGCGCCAGCGAGACAACATCGGACGCCCGCTCGACCGCGGCCGCGTGGGCGGTCTGCTCGCTCCCACCGCGGTCGAGCTCGTCCAGCGCCGCCAGGGCGGCACCCCGTGCGGCGGTCCGGCTCGCGCCCTCGACGGCGTAGGTGGCCGCCTGCACCTGCCCGACCGCGAGGACCGCGTAGACGATCGGCACGAGCATCAGCACCGTCACGCCCAGGAACTCGACCAGCGCGGCGCCGGTGTCGTCTCGCGACAGCGCGCGGGCGCGACTCACGGCGACTCCGCGATCGCGCGCGCTTCCACCGTGAGCGTGCCCGGCCCCCATAGGCCGATCACCGGCAGCGGTGCCGACAGCTCGATCAGAACGAGGTCTGCTCCGTCCACGGCGCTCGCGCTGGCGGTCGCCGTGGTGTCGACGCCGGCCATCGCCTCCGCAGCCATGGCCTCGGCCCGCGCCTCTCCGTCGGCGAGCGTCCTGTCGGCCTGCGCCGCGATCCTGGCGCCCTCGTACGCGCTCGACGTCAGCGTGTTGCGCACGTGCACCGCGAGGACCAGCTGCAGCAGCGCGAGTCCCAGGAGCACCACCAGCGACGCGACGAGGACGAACTCGACGACCGCAGAGCCTCGATCGCGCGCTGCGTCACCCGCCGGTGACGGAGTCGATCGCATCGGTGAAGACCTCGCCGAGTGCCGGGCCGGCGAGGGCCCAGATCAGAGCGACAAGTCCCGCCGTCATCAATGTGATGAGCACCCAACCCGGCACGTCCCCGCGCTCCCCCTTGTCGCGGAGCTCGGCGCTCACGTTCTCGAACCACCTGATCATGGTTCCCCCTCTTCCTTGTTGTCTTTCCGAGTGATGGGCTAGCCGCCCAGATTGATGGCCACGAGTCCTGGGAACACGGCGAACACGACCGTGACAGGCAAGATGAGGAACACCACGGGAATCAGCATGGCAATCTCGCGGCGCCCGCCTTCCTCCATGAGCTCTCGGTGGCCCTGTGCACGCATGTCCTGGGCCTGAGCCCGCAGCACCTCGGCGAGCGGAGTGCCGCGCTCGACGGCGGTCGTCACGCCCTCCGCGAAGCGATCCAGGGCGGGCACGCCCGAGTCCTGCGCCATGCGCCGCAGCGCGTCGGTCAACCGCGCGCCTGCCTTGACTCGTCCCAGGGCGGTCTGCAGGCTCTCAGCCACCGCCCCCGAGGTCGATGTCGCAACCCTCTCGAGTGCGACGGGCGCTGACTCGCCAGCGGCGACGGCCAATGCCAGGAGCTCCGCGACCGTCGGCAACTCCTGCAGCAGCCGGCGCGACCGACGCCGGACCGCCAGTGTCAGAGCAACGTCCCGCCCGACGGCGCCGCACACCGCCATCACGAGGGCGAGCATCAACCCCGCCACCGCGCTCGCGCCGCGCAGGGAGACGAGGGCGCCCGCGAAGAGCAACCCGACCGCCAGACCCACGGCGCCCCAGGCAACCTGCCGGGCCCGAAACTGCTCGGCGCTCCACGCCAGGCCCGCGCGACGCAGCCGCAGCTCGACGTCGGCGGCCTCGATCCCCCACCGCTCGAGCACGCGCATCACATCCCGCGCCACCGGCGTGAGGATGCGCTCGAGCGTCGGAAAGGGCGTCACGGCCGCGTCGCGTCGTCGGATCTCAGCGGCGAGCGTCGAACGCACGAACGGCGAGACCCGCGCCTCCAGCGTGGGTCGCCGCGCCCGGAACCATGCGACCACCAGGCTCGCGCCAAAGCCCAGCATTCCGCCGAGCACCACTGCCGTCCAGGTCATCGCAGGACCCTGCTCTCCTGCGGCAGCCGCCCTACCCGCATCATCACGCGGTACGCGACGATCGTGCTCGCCCCGCCGGCAGCGAGCACGAACGCCCCCGCCGCGGAGTCATAGGCGTCGAGCGTCGACGACTGCGTCGCGAGGAGGGCGAGCACGACCCAGGGCGCCGCGACGGCAAGGCGTGCCGCGTTGACGGTCCAGCTCTGGCGGCCCTCGAGCTCGCCGCGCAGGCGCGCGTCGTCACGCAGGAACTCCGCCAGTGTGCGCAGCACGCGACCCACGTCCGTGCCGCCCACATCCCGCGTGATGCGCAGGGTCTCGACGATCCGGTCCGCAGTCGGGTCAGCGAGCCGCTCCTTGAGCAGGTCGAGCGACGCCTGGAACCTGCCGGACGCGCGGTAGTCCTCCGCGAAGCGCGCGAAGGGCTCACGCAGCGCGTCGGGGCCCCGGTCGCCCACCTGAGAGACCGCCTCGGGCAGCGACAGACCGGCCCTGATCCCGGAGGCGAGGCTGTCCACGACCTCAGGCCACAGGTCGCGGGTCTGTGCGGCGCGGGCGCGGGCCCGAGAGGCGACCACGGCGAACGGCCCGCGCGCGGCGATGACGCCGAAGCACAGCCCGATGAGCGCGGATCCCGTCAGACCAGCGGCGACGATCCACGCGACCACGCCCAGCCCCACCGACGTCATCACCAGGGCCGCGGGGGTCACTCCCGGGGCACCTGCGCGCACCAGTCGGTCCCGCGTCCGGTCCGACCAGCCGCCGGGCCGCCTCCGCGCGCGCGGCTGCTCTGGCCAGAACGACCACCAGACCAGGAACGCCCCGATGCCGAGGACGACCCCCCACCACGCCTCCACGTCACAACCCCCTGAGGAGGGCCGCGACGTCGTGGGCGCGCGCCGCCATCCGGTCCTCGTGCGGCGGGAACCCGGGCCCTCGCACGAGCGCGCCGTCACGGCGCTCGAACACGGTGGACGTCTCGATCACGCCCTGTTCGGAGCGGCCGCTCACGCCGACGATCTCGCGCACCCCGCGCCGCCCCGAGGCCGGGTCGAGGTCCAGATGGACAACGACGTCGATCGCGGAAGCCACGGTCGGCACCACGAAGCGATCGGAGACGTTGTCGCCCGCGAGAAGCGGCAGCGTGCACATCTTGGTGATCGCATCTCGCGCCGAGTTCGCGTGGATCGTGCACATGCCCGGCACTCCCGCGTTGAGGGCGATGAGCATGTCGAGGGCCTCGGCCTCGCGGACCTCGCCGATGATGATGCGGCTGGGGCGCATGCGCAGCGCCTCCTTGACGAGGCGCCTGAGCGGAATCTCTCCGGTGCCCTCGAGCGACTCCTGCCGGCACTGCATCGCCACCACGTCGCGGTGCTGGATCGCGAGCTCGAACACCTCCTCGCAGGTCACGACCCGCTCGCGGGGCGGAATCGACCCCGCAAGCGCCGCCAGCATGGTTGTCTTTCCCGCCTGCGTAGCGCCGGATACCAGGACGTTCAGTCCGGAGTCCACGGCAGCGTCAAGGAACGCCGCGGCCCGCGGGGTGAGCGATCCGAGCCTCACCATGTCGCCCACCGACCTTGCCCGCGCCACGTACTTGCGGATGTTCACCGCCCAGTGACGCTGCGTGATCTCGGGGATGACCACGTGGAGCCGCTCGCCGCCTGGAAGCGTGGCGTCCACAAAGGGAGAGCTCAGATCCAGCCGGCGACCGCTCATCGCGAGCATCTGTTCCACCAGGTCGCGCACCTGCTCTGCCGTGAGCATCGTGGGGGTCAGCTCGGGCTCTCCGGCGCGCGCGACGAACACCTGCTGCGGCGCATTGATCCAGATCTCCTCGACCTCGGGATCATCGAGATAGGGCTGGAGCGGCCCGAACCCCGCCACGGCGTCCATCACTGCACGTGCCGTGGCGACCGGATCCACCAGCGGCTCCACGTCACCGGTGAGCGACCGCGTCTCCCACCGCTCGAGAGCATCGTCCACGAGCGCCCGCACCGCCGCGACATCGCGCTTGGGATCCACGCCGGAAGCGCGGATGCGCTCGCGCACCTCGCTCTCGATCCCCCCGACGGCCCCCGACGTCATGGACCCTGAGGGTAGAGACAAACCGCGGGTTTGACCAGGGGGGTTGTGGAAAGTTGCGCCCGTGACCGGACACAGCGCCGATGCGCGTGTCACCCCCTCGTGCCACGATGAGAGACATGTGCGGCAGGTACGCAAACTTCCTCGCGGAGCAGGAGCTGATCGACCACTTCGCGATCGCGACGGTCGCGGACGACGCCCGACTGGCTCCCAACTGGAACGTCTCCCCCACCCAGCAGGTCGCCATCGTCGTGCCGCCCAGGCCAGACAAAGATGACGAAGGCCGCCGCCTCGAGGCCGCGCGCTGGGGCCTGGTGCCGTCGTGGGCGAAGGACCCGAGCATCGGCGCCCGCATGATCAACGCGCGCTCGGAGACCCTCGCGGAGAAGCCGTCCTTCAGGACGGCCTTCGCGAAGCGCCGATGCGCGGTGCCGGCATCGGGCTACTTCGAGTGGCGGACGGAGGGCGGCGTCAAGACTCCGCACTGGATCCACGCGACGGACGATGCGCCCCTCGCGTTCGCGGGGCTCTACGAGTTCTGGAAGGACAAGGCCGCCGGAGAGGACGCCGAGTGGCTCGTGACCACCACGATCGTCACGACGGCGTCGAGCGGCGCGATGCAGGACATCCACGACCGCCAGCCCGTGATGATGTGCCGCGAGGCGCTCGACCTGTGGCTGGACCGCGACGCGGACCAGGGCACCCTGCTCGACGTCATCGCGATGCCCGCGCCCGACCTGACCTGGCACCCGGTCCGCAAGGCCGTCGGCAGCCCCAAGAACAACGCGCCGGAGAACATCGACCCCGTCGACGCCTGATCCCCGGGGACCGGTTCAGGCCTGCCCTCAGCCTCGATGCCCGTTTGCTTCCGTTTAGTTGTTGACATGCCCGTTTTACCGGAGTAGCGTCCGGGAGTAGTTCCACAGGAACGGGCCCAAACGGGCCTCCAGGATGGTAGTCCTCCGCAAGGAAGCGGAGGGGAAGGGTAGGACACCGATGTCCTTCAGCGACGCTCAGGCACAGAGCAAAGCGAACAAGAACCGCACAGCGGGGTTCGGCGCGCAGGTGCAGCGGCTCGGCAGGTTCCTGTCGGGCATGATCATGCCCAACATCGGCGCCTTCGTGGCGTGGGGCCTCGTCACGGCCCTGTTCATCGAGACCGGCTGGCTCAACTGGGGAGGCGACGGCGGCGTCGCTCCTGACAGCTGGATCGCCCAGGTCGGTGGCTGGGGCGACTTCGCCGGAGCCGGCATCGTCGGCCCCATGATCACCTATCTGCTGCCGCTCATCATCGGCTACACGGGTGGCCGGATGGTCTACGACCAGCGCGGGGGCGTGATCGGCGCGGTCGCCACGACCGGAGTCATCGTCGGCTCGGACGTCCCGATGTTCCTGGGAGCCATGGCGATGGGACCCTTCGCCGCGTGGTGCCTCAAGCACATCGAGAAGTTCTGGACCGGCAAGATCAAGCCCGGCTTCGAGATGCTCGTCGACAACTTCTCACTGGGCATCATCGGCGCGGGACTCGCCGTCCTCGGCCAGCTGATCATCGGCCCGGTCGTGTCCAAGCTCGTCGAGTGGGCGGGCCTCGGGGTCGACTTCCTGGTCGAGAACAGCCTGCTCCCCCTGACATCGATCCTGGTCGAGCCCGCGAAGATCCTGTTCCTCAACAACGCGATCAACCATGGTGTCTTCACGCCGCTCGGAACGGTCGAGGCGGAGGAGACGGGCAAGTCGCTGCTGTTCATGATCGAGTCCAACCCCGGCCCGGGCCTCGGCATCCTGCTGGCGTTCCTCTTCTTCGGCCCCCGCATGCTCAAGGCGGCGGCCCCCGGTGCGGCGATCATCCACTTCTTCGGCGGCATCCACGAGGTGTACTTCCCGTTCGTGCTGGCGAAGCCCAAGCTGATCGCTGCGGTGATCCTGGGCGGCATGACCGGCGTCTTCATCGGCGTGGTGCTCAACGGCGGACTGGTCGCTCCCCCGTCCCCCGGATCGATCTTCGCCTACCTCACGTTCACGCCTCCCGGCGGCTACGTCTCGATGCTTCTCCAGGTCTCCCTGGCGGCCGTCGTCTCGTTCGTCGTGGCCTCGTTCCTCATGGGCTTCGGCCGTGAGGCCAAGCGCGAGGACGCCCCGGACGACTCCGAAAGCGCCGAGCAGCCGGCGGAGCCCGTCGCGGCGTGACTCCCGCCCCCGGCTCCGCGCCGCCTCAGTGGGCGGCGCGGAGCCCCGAGCGAGACACTGAAACTACCGAGATCAAAGGAGATTGAGATGCCAACCGTCAACGGATCAGACGTCACGAAGGTGGTCGTCGCATGCGACGCCGGCATGGGCAGCTCGGTGATGGTCGCCAGCAACCTGCGCTCGAAGCTGCAGGCGAGGGGCGTCGAGGTGGTCCACACCCCCGTCAACGAGATCCCAGCCGACGCCTCCGTGGTCCTGTGCCACCAGGGCCTCGCCTCCCGGGCGCAGTCGACCGTGCCCGACGCCGTGATCGTGCCCTTCACGATCTTCATCGGCGACCCCGCCTTCACCAAGGTCGAGGACGCGATCGTCAAGGGAACGACCCTTGAGTCCTGAGTCGTCGACTCCCGCGGCACCCCCGCTGCTGGACGCCAGCGCGATCCGCCTGGGCCTCGCGGCCGAGGACAAGGCGGACGCGCTGCGCCAGTGCGGCGCGGTGCTCGTCGAGATCGGCGCCGCCACGGAGGACTACGCCGCGGCGCTCCACGAGCGCGAGAAGTCGGTGTCCACCTACGTGGGCGAGGGAGTCGCCATTCCGCACGGCACCAACGAGTCCCGCGCGCACATCGAGCGCGCCGCCCTCGCCTACCTGCAGTTCCCCGACGGCATCGACTGGGACGGGGAGACCGTGACCGTGTGCGTCGCGATCGCCTCCAAGTCCGAGGAGCACGTCGACATCCTGGCCGCGCTCGCCCAGGTCCTGATGGACCCCGAGCGCGCCGCCCGCCTCCGTGAGGCCACGTCCGCCCAGGACGTCCTCGCACTGCTGTCCCCCTGAACACCCCCAAGGAGTGAACCCGATGAAAGCCCTGGTCTTCTACGCCCCCGAGGACGTGCGCATCGAAGATGTGCCGGAGCCGGAGGTCGGACCCGGCGAGGTCAAGATCCGCGTCCGCAACTGCTCCACCTGCGGCACCGATGTGAAGATCTTCCACAACGGCCACCAGAACCTGTCCCCGCCCCGCATCATCGGCCACGAGATCGCCGGCGAGATCGTCGACATCGGCGACGGCGTCGAGAGCTGGTCCGCAGGAGACCGCGTGCAGGTCATCGCCGCGGTGCCGTGCGGCGACTGCTACGAGTGCTCGCGAGGCTGGATGGAGGTCTGCCAGAACCAGACGTCCATGGGCTACCAGTACTCCGGCGGGTTCGCCGAGTACATGATCGTGCCCCGCGAGGTCATGAAGGTCGACGGCCTCAACCGCATCCCTGAGGGCGTGGGCTTCGACGAGGCCTCCGCAGCCGAGCCGCTCGCGTGCGCGATCAACGCGCAGGGCATCCTCGGCATCGAGGAGGGCGACACCGTCGTGGTCTTCGGAGCCGGACCTATCGGCGCTATGCACATCCGCCTGGCGCGCGCCAATGGCGCGGCACGGGTGTTCCTCATCGACGTGAACGCCGAGCGCCTGAAGATGACGGCCGATGCGGTGCACCCCGAAGAGGTCATCGATGGCTCCCAGGTGGACGTCGTGGAGAAGGTCAAGGAGCTGACGGACGGCCGTGGCGCCGACTGCATCATCACGGCGACCGCGGCGAACATCGCCCAGGAGCACGCGATCGCGATGGCGGCCCGCAACGGCCGCATCTCGTTCTTCGGCGGCCTTCCCAAGACGGACCCGACGATCACGTGCGACTCCAACCTGGTGCACTACCGCCAGCTGCGGATCTTCGGTGCGAATGGCTCCGCGCCTCACCACAACAAGCAGGCCCTTGAGCGCATCGCCTCGGGCGAGGTGCCCGTGAAGGACCTGATCACCGCGCGAATCCCCCTCGCCGACGTGCTCGACGCCTTCGGTATCGTCAAGCGCGGCGAGGCCATCAAGGTCACCGTCGAGCCGTGATCCACTGTCCCGCCGCCACCATCTGAGGAGACCCCCGCCATGTACGCCCAGGAACGCCAGCAATCCATCCTCGCGACCGCGCGCCAGCGCGGGCGGGTCGAGGTGGGCTCGCTGGCCGATGAGCTGGGCGTCACGGTCGAGACGGTCAGGCGCGACCTGACCGCGCTCGAGCGGCTCGGCGTGCTGCGCCGCGTGCATGGCGGGGCGCTCCCGGTGGAGCGGCTGACGCTCGAACCCTCACTTGAGTCGCGGCAGAGCCAGTACGCGGACGCCAAGCGCCGCATCGGCACGCGCGCGGCGATGGAGGTCCACGACGGCGACGCGGTGCTGCTCGACTCCGGCACGACAACGCTCGCCGTCGCGGATGCGCTTCCTCCCGAGCTCCACCTGACCGTCGTGACCAACTCCGTCGACGTCGCGGCCCGGCTCGCCGACCGCGAGCGCACCGAGCTCATGGTGCTGGGCGGCCGCGTCCGGCGCCGCACGGGAGCCGCGGTGGGCGAGTGGCTCGTCGCGGCGCTCGCGGACGTGACGGTGGACGTCGCGTTCCTCGGCACCAACGGCTTCACCGTCGAGCACGGCCTCACCACCCCGGACCAGGCGGAGGCCGCCGCCAAGAGAGCCATGGCCGCCGCGGCGCGCCGCGCCGTGTGCGTCTCGGACGCGTCCAAGGCGGGGCAGGTCCACACCCATCGCTTCGCCGCTATCGACGACCTCGCGCTGCTGATCAGCGACGACCGCCTCGACGACGACACCGTGCAGGACCTCGAGGACCAGGGCGTGGAGGTCGCGCGCACATGATCGTCACGCTCACCCCCAACCCCAGCCTGGATCGCACGGTCACCGTCGATGGCCTGGTCAGGGGCCGGGTGCACCGCACCACGAGCCTCAGGGACGACCCCGGCGGCAAGGGCGTCAACGTGTCGCGCGCGCTCGCGGCGAACGGCGATCCGACGTGCGCGGTCGTGCCTGTCGGCGCCGAGGCCGCGGCCGCGTTCTCCACGATGCTCGACGCCGCCGCCGTCGACCACGTCTTCGTCGAGCTCGCCGGCGCCGTCCGCACGAACATCACGATCGCGGAGCCCGACGGCACGACCACCAAGATCAACGAACCCGGCCGCGCCTCGACACCTGCCGACGCTGAGTCGATGCTGGACGCGGTCGAGGCCCGGCTGGAGGGCGCCACGTGGGCGGTCGGTTGCGGCTCGCTGCCGCCAGGGCTCGACGGCCAGCTCTACGCCGAGCTCATCGAGCGCGCGCACCGCCGCGGCGTGCGCGCGGCGATCGACACGTCGGGAGCCCCGCTGTCCACCGCCATCGCGGCCCGCCCCGACCTCGTCAAGCCCAACCACCACGAGCTCGCTGAGCACGCGGGCCGCGACCTGCCACGACTCGAGGACGTGCTCGCCGCCGCGCACGAGGTCCTCGACGCGGGCGTGGGAACGGTGCTGGTGAGCCTGGGCGAGCGCGGAGCGATCGCCGTGGACCGTGCCGGCGCGTCGCACGCGGTCGCGCACGTCGCCACCCCGCGCTCGACCGTGGCCGCGGGCGACTGCCTCCTCGCGGGATGGCTCCACGCCGTCGAATCCGGCGCCACGCGTGACGCTGCGCTCGCCACCGCCGTCCGATGGGGCAGCGCGGCCGTGGCGCTGCCTGGCTCTCAGGTGCCGGGCCCCGCGGACGTCGACCGCATCGTCGTCGACGTCTCGCCCTCACCTGCACCCAGCCTCACCATGACCACCGACTGACGCACCCGCGCCAGCCCTCATCGAAGGAGATGACATGCCCACTCGAACTGTCGCCATCGGCTCCACCGTCGGCCTGCACGCCCGGCCCGCCGCGATCTTCGTCAAGGCCGCCGGCGAGGCACCCGTGCCCGTGACCATTGCGAAGGCCGGGGGCAGCCCCGTCCCGGCGAACAGCATGATCGCGATCATGGCGCTGGGAGCCAAGCACGGGGACGAGGTGACCCTCGCGGCCGAGGGCGACGGAGCCGAGGGCGCGCTCGACGAGCTGGCGACGCTGCTCGCGACGGACCTCGACGCCGAGCCCGCGTCGTGACCGTCGTCCACGGCATCGGGGTCTCGGCCGGGATCGCGTTCGGGCCGGTCGTGCGCGTGGGCGCCGCGGTGCGCCCGCCCGACGACGAGGCACCTGCCGCGGACGCGGAAGAGCGCATCAGGACGGCGTTCGACGCGGTCGCCGATGACCTGGACGCGCGCGCCGCCCGCGCGGGCGATCCTGCCGCCGCGATCCTGTCCGCGACGGCAATGCTCGCCCGCGACCCGAGCCTCATCGACGGCGCGATCGCTCGCGCGGCGTCGGGTGCCGGGCCCGCGACCGCGATCGACGGAGCCACGCGCGAGTTCATGGACCAGTTCGCCGCGCTGGGCGGGTACTTCGCGGAGCGCGCCGCCGACCTCAGGGACGTGGGCGACCGTGCGATCGCGCTGGTGCTCGGCGCTCCCCTGCCCGGCGTCCCGCCCCTGACTCAGGAGTGCATCCTGGTGGCCCACGACCTGGCCCCCGCAGAGACCGCGACGCTCGACCGCGCGCAGGTGCTCGGCATCGTCACGGAAGCCGGCGGCCGCACCAGCCACACCGCGATCCTCGCCGCCCAGATGGCGATCCCCGCAGTGGTCAAGGTCGCCGAGGCCGCTGACCTGGCCGACGGCGCGATGGTGATGATCGACGGCGAGGCAGGAGCCGTCCACCTGGACCCGACCACGGACACGGTCGACGAGCACCGAGCCCGCGGCGAGCGCCGCGTCGCCGCCCTCGCCGGGAGCTCGGGCCCGGGCCGGACGCTCGACGGCAAGCAGGTGCGGCTGCTCGCGAACATCGGCGGGATCGAGGACGCGAAGGCGGCCGGCGACGCCGACGTCGAGGGCGTGGGGCTGTTCCGCACGGAGTTCGTGTTCCTCTCGGCCGCCACCGCCCCCACGGTCGACGAGCAGGCCGAGATCTACCGCCAGGTCTTCGCCCCCTTCGAGGGCCGCCGCGTGGTGGTGCGCACGCTCGACGCCGGCGCCGACAAACCGCTCGCTTTCGCTGACCTGGGCGCGGAGGAGAATCCAGCGCTCGGACGGCGCGGGCTGCGGCTGTCCGCGGAGCGCCCCGATCTGCTGGACGCGCAGCTCGAGGCCCTGTCCATCGCGGCATCGGGCACGGGAGCGGACGTGTGGGTGATGGCGCCCATGGTGGCCGATGCGCAGGAGGCGGCCTGGTTCGCGCGTCGTGCGCGGGAGAACGGACTGTCGAAGGTCGGCGTGATGATCGAGGTGCCCGCGGCCGCGCTGCGCGCCGAGCATGTGATGGCGGAGGTGGACTTCGGCTCGTTGGGCACCAACGACCTTGCGCAGTACACGATGGCGGCGGACCGCATGCAGGGAGAGCTGTCCGAACTCCTGGACCCGTGGCAGCCCGCGGTGCTCGATGTGGTCGCGCATGCGGCGACCGGTGCCATGCGCAACGGGCGCCCCATGGGCGTGTGCGGGGAGTCGGCGGGAGACCCGCTCATGGCGCTCGTGCTCGCGGGACTGGGGATCACGGGCCTGTCGATGGCTCCCTCGCGCGTCGCGATGGTGCGGTTCGCGCTGTCGCTCCACACCTTCGCGGAATGCGCGCGGCTCGCCCACCTCGCACGCTCGGCGCGCACGCCCGCCGAGGCGCGTGAGGCCGTGCTCGCCGAATGCGCGCCTCAGCTCGCGGCCATCCTCTGACGCACCCGACGCTCGCTCACACCCGTGACGATGCGGTCGACCGCGGTCGCGGATAGCCTGCTGTAGACAGCAGGCGGCCACGCGCGACGAGGCGTGCGGCCGCTCAGGAGGACACCATGCCAGACCCCGCAGGGGAGTTCGTGCGCGGCGAAGTCGGCCCCGTGCTCCAGCTGACGCGCGAGTTGCCGGTCGGGGTCGACGAGGCGTGGGCGCTGCTCACCGAGTCGCACCTGCTCGAGCAGTGGATCGCGCGCTGGGAGCGCGACCTCGACACCGGCAGGACCTGGCTCACGATGATCGAAGGCGGTGCGGAGGCCGCGCCCGAGGAGTTCATCGTCCACGAGTGCACGGCGCCGCGGCACCTGACCATCGAGGCGCGCACGAGCGCGGGCATCTGGTACCTGCGCGCCACGCTCGCCGAAGACGCGTACCGCGAGCACGTCACCGGTCTGGTCTTCCACCAGCGTCTCGAGAACGTCGACCTCGGCGCGGTGGGGCCGGGCTGGGAGTACTACCTCGACCGCCTGGTGGCGGTGGCTGCCGGAGGCAGCGCCGATGCGGTGGCGTGGGAGGACTACCACTCCGCGATGGCGGGCTACTACAGCGAGCTCGAGGCGACGCTGCCGCGCGACTGACGCGCGCATCGGCCCTCAGCCAGTGCCCTCGCCCTGCCGCACCCGAACGTCGCCGGCGAGCACCTCGGTGACCCCCGCATCGGCCTCCACCAGGAGACCTCCAGAAGAACCGAGCCCGACCGCGCGACCGGTCACAGGCGACGCGCCCGGAACGTCCACCGCAACATCCCAGCCGATGCTCGCGCACACCTTCTCGACCTCGGGCCGGATGGAGTAGTCGTCGGACTCGCCCTCCCAGGCGGCGACCCCGTCGCGCAGGTGAGCGGACAGGCGCCGCAGCAGACGCACGCGATCCAGCTCCGTGGCCCCCAGGGTGGCAAGGGACGCCGCATGCGGTACGGGCAGCTCCGCAGAGGTCTGGGAGACGTTGATCCCGATGCCCGCGACCACGGCACGCTGGCCCGGCACCGCCTCGCACAGGATGCCCACGACCTTGCGCCACCGGCCCCAGCCGGGGATGTCCTTGGCGCCGGCCTCGACCACCACGTCGTTGGGCCACTTGAGCCACGCTCCCACGCCCACGTCGCGCAGGGCGCGCACGGTCGCCAGCCCGGCCACCAGCGGCGCCCAGCCGTACCCCGCAGGACCGATCCCGGACGGACGCAGCAGCAGCGACACCGTCAGCGCCGCACCCCGCGGCGTGGCCCACGACCGGCCCGCGCGACCGCGGCCCGCGGTCTGATGATCCGCGACGATGCCGGACAGGTGCGGCCACGCGTCGGGATCCTCGGCAACCGCGCGCAGGAGCGCCGTGTTGGTCGACGGCGAGGCCGCAAGCACCTCCAGCCGGGACAGCTGACGCGAGGGCCCGACGATCGGCTCGAACGCCTCCGCGCGCAGCGGCTCGCGCGAGGCGGCCACGGCTGCGGGCGACGGCGTGTTCACCCGGCTAGGCTATCGGGCAGACTTCCGAGGGAGGAACGTGCCCGAGAACCAGCCCATCAAGACCACCGCCGGCGCGCTCGAGCAGCTGCGAGGCAAGCTCGACGAGGCCGTGACGCAGCGTGAGACGGTCGCCCAGGACAAGCAGCACGCGCGCGGCAAGAAGTCCGCGCGCGAGCGCGTCGAGCAACTGCTCGACGAGGGCTCGTTCGTCGAGCTCGACGCCCTGAGCCGCCACCGCAGCCGCAACTTCGACCTCGACGCCAACCGCCCCTTCGGCGACGGCGTCATCACGGGCTACGGCACCATCGACGGCCGTCAGGTCGCCGTCTTCAGCCAGGACTTCACGGTGTTCGGCGGGTCGCTGGGCGAGGTCCACGGCCAGAAGATCACCAAGATCCAGGACTTCGCGCTGCGCACCGGCGTGCCGCTCATCGGCATCTCGGACGGCGGCGGCGCACGCATCCAGGAAGGCGTCGCGGCGCTGACCCAGTTCGCGGAGATCTTCCGCCGCAACGTCGCCGCCTCGAGCGTGATCCCGCAGATCTCGATCATCCTCGGGCCCAGCGCCGGCGGTGCCGTCTACTCCCCCGCGCTCACCGACTTCATCGTCATGGCGGACGGCACCTCGCAGATGTTCATCACCGGACCGGACGTCATCAAGTCCGTCACCGGCGAGAACGTCACGTTCGAGGAGCTGGGTGGCGGGCAGACCCACAACACCAAGTCCGGCGTGGCCCACTACCTGGCCTCGGACGAGGATGACGCGATCGAGTACGTCCAGCAGCTTCTGCAGTTCCTGCCGCAGAACAACCTGTCCGACCCCCCGTCGTGGGAGGTCTACTCCGATCTCGAGCCCACCGAGGACGACGAGGCTCTCAACGCGATCGTGCCGGACTCGGACCACCAGCCCTACGACATGCGCGCGGTGATCGAGACGGTCCTGGACGACGGCGAGTACTTCGAGATCCAGCCGCTGTTCGCGCCGAACGTGCTGGTGGGCTTCGGCCACGTCGAGGGTCACTCCGTCGGGATCGTCGCGAACCAGCCGCAGTCGATGGCCGGCACGCTCGACATCAACGCCTCGGAGAAGGCGGCGCGGTTCGTGCGCACGTGCGACGGCTTCAACATCCCCGTGCTGACGTTCGTGGACGTGCCCGGCTTCCTGCCCGGCGTCGACCAGGAGCACCAGGGCATCATCCGCCGCGGCGCGAAGCTGATCTTCGCGTACGCGGAGGCGACGGTGCCACTCGTCACGGTCATCACCCGCAAGGCCTACGGCGGCGCGTACATCGTGATGGCCTCGAAGCAGCTGGGTGCGGACGTCAACCTCGCGTGGCCCACCGCCCAGATCGCGGTCATGGGCGCCGGCGGCGCGGTCAACATCCTGCAGCGCCGGCCGCTCGCGAAGGTGGCCGACGAGGGCGGCGACGTCGAGGCCGAGCGCGCGCGCCTCACGGCCGAGTACGAGGACCAGATCGTCAACCCCTACGACGCTGCGGACCGGGGCTACGTGGACGCAGTGATCGAGCCCTCCGAGACCCGCGCGCACATCGTGCGCTCGCTGCGCGCGCTGCGCACCAAGCGCGCCGCGCTGCCGCCCAAGAAGCACGGGAACGTGCCGCTGTGACGGGCCGCCGGCGATGACCGAGGATCCCTTCGACGCGGCGGCGGGCCTGCGCATCGTGCGCGGCGCTCCCGACGAGGCCGAGCTCGCGGCGCTGGTCGCGGGCATGGTCGCGGTGTCGAACGCCGAGGACGACGACCCGGTGGGCGCCCCGACCTCGGCGTGGATGGACCGGTCGCGCTCGATGCGAGGCCGCCGAGTGATGTTCCCGATCGGCCGCGGGGATGCCGCGTGGCGCCACTCGCTGCGATAGTCGCGGTCTGGCGCATGCGGGGACGGCCGATGCGGGCAGGGCTCGCATGAGCGCGCTCGCGCGCGCGGCGGTCGTCCTGGGCGCGGTGGCGGCCGGGCCGCAGCTCGCCGCCCGAGCGATGGCCGCCGGGAGGATCCACCCCCAGGGCTCGTCGCGCTTCGCGCCTGCGGGCGCCGCGATGGTGCTGGGCGCTCGGGTCTGGCAGGACGGGCGGCCCAGTCTCTTCCTGCGCCAACGCGTCGAGGCGGGCGTCGCGCTCTACGAGCGTGGCCTGGTTCCTCGGCTGATCCTCACGGGCGCCGGCGACAACCGCGAAGGCCTCGACGAGACCGAGGCGATGTTTCGCACGGCGGTCGACCTGGGCGTTCCCGAGCACGCGCTCGACCGCGACCCGCACGGCCACGACACCCGCGCATCGGCCCTCAATGCCCGCGACGAGCGGGGCCTGTCCTCGGTGATCGTGTGCTCGCAGGAGTTTCACCTGCCGCGCGCGATGTGGCTGTGCCGCTCGGTGGGCCTGGAGGCGCAGGGCGCGTTTCCGCCCATCCTCGCCAAGGAGCACACGGTGCTGGGCTACGTGCGCGAGTTCCCGGCGACCTGGAAGGCCGCGATCGAGATCGCTCGGGACCGGATCGAGGACGAGGCGCGGCCCTGACTCGCCCGACCCCCGCTGCGAGGCCCCTCCCTTTCGGTTGAAGGGTCAACTTGTTAGAATCTGGGACGTGATCAGCACGCCCGCCACCGCCGTCGAGGAGCTCACGCGCTCCGAGGAGCTGCTGTGGCGCCGTTTCTCCGCCGTACTGGGCACCCTCCCGGGAGTCGTCGACGAGCGGATCCGCGCGGCTACCGGTCTCAACCACTTCCAGTACGGCGTGCTGGACGTGCTGTCACACCAGCCTGACCGGCGTCTGCAGCTCACGCAGATCGCCAAGAGTTCGGACGCATCGCTGTCGCGGCTGTCGCACGCGATCACACGCCTCGAATCAGCCGGCTTGGTCACGCGCGAGATCTGCGACTTCGACCGTCGGGCGAACTGGGCGGTGCTGACGGACGCCGGCGCCGTGCTCGTCGACGAGTCGCGCGCGGTCTACACGCAGACCATCCGCGAGACGCTGCTCGACCGCGTCCCCGCCGAGCATCACGACGCCCTGACGTCGCTCCTGACGTCGCTGCTTCCCGGCGAGGTCGCGGAGCAGTGCAGCACGCTGGACGCGGACCTCACCGGCTGACGACGACGCCCCGCGTCACTGGGGCGCGCGCGGCTAGCTCAGCGTCAGCGACACCGCGGCCCACGACACCGCGGGCAGGGTGAACGTCAGGATGCCGTCCGCCACGGTCGCCCCCTCCAGGGCAACCGTCGAGACCCGCTCGGGATCGTCGAGAGTGTTCGCGGCATCGAGGTCGCCGTCCGCGAGCAGGTGGGCCTCCTCGACCGCCACGGCGCCCAGCCCGCTCACATCGACGCTCACGTCCCGCGACCCGTCGAGCGCACGGTTCACCACGAAGACCGATGCCGCACCGGCGTCCTGGTCCCAGGTAGCAACCGCGTCCACATCCGCGACCTCGCCCAGCTTCGCGGCGGAGAACGTGCCAGAGCTGACCGGCACGCGCAGCGCCACGCCCCGCGCGAGCCGCGAGGTCAGCGCGAACGGGTAGAACGTGGTCTGCCGCCATGCAGGCCCGCCGGGCTCGGTCATGATGGGCGCGATGACATTGACCAGCTGCGCGAGCGACGCGCTGGTGACGCGGTCGCAGTGGCGCAGCAGCGTGATGAGCAGCGAGCCGAACACCACGCCATCCAGCACCGTGTACTGGTCCTCGAGGAGACGCGGCGCGTGGGCGAACTCGTCCACGGCTGTGCCGGAGAACGAGCCCGGAGCCGGCCGGTTCATGTACCAGACGTTCCACTCGTCGAACGAGATCTGGATGGTCTTGTCCGAGCGTTTGAGCGCCTTGACGTGGTCCGCCGCGACGATGATCTCATCGATGAACCGGGCCATGTGCTCCCCCGAGGCCAGGAAGGCCGCCCGGTCACCGTCGCGCTCTTCGTAGTACGCGTGGCAGGACAGGTAGTCGACGTTGTCGTACGCGTGGCCTAGGACGGTCCGCTCCCAGGTGCCGAAGGTGTCCATGTCGCGACTCGAGGATCCGCACGCGACCGTCGTGATCGCCGGATCCACCAGCTTCATCGCGTGCGCGGTGCGCGAGGCCAGGCGCCCATACGAGTCCGCGTCGAGATGGCCCAGCTGCCACGGCCCATCCATCTCGTTTCCCAGGCACCACATCTCGACCGCGAAAGGCTCGTCCCGACCGTTGTCGCGTCGCCGCTCGGACAGCGTGGTGCCGCCCGGAACGTTCGCGTACTCGAGCAGGTCCACGGCCTCCTCGATTCCCCGCGTGCCGAGGTTCACGGCGAGCATCAGATCGGAGCCCACCTTCTCGAGCCACGTGGAGAACTCGTGCAGCCCCACCTCGTTGGTCTCGATCGAGTGCCACGCGAGGTCCAGGCGGGTGGGCCGGTCCTCGCGCGGACCCACGCCGTCCTCCCAGCGGTAGCCGGACACGAAGTTGCCGCCGGGGTAGCGGATCGTGGACACGCCCAGTTCGCGCACCAGCTCGATGACGTCCTGCCGGAATCCGTCGGCATCAGCGCTCGGGTGGCCGGGCTCGTGGATCCCGTCGTAGATGTGTCGGCCCAGGTGCTCGACGAAGCCGCCGAACAGACGGCGAGGCACAGCCCCGATGCGCGAGCTGGGGTCGAGCGTGATGGTGACGTCGGTCAAAGGTTCTCCTGGGTGACGACGGGGGTGCGGTCAGGTGAAGGTCAGGGCCGATGCGCGAGCTGGGCACCCGCGGCACGCAGCCACGCGAGGGTGTCGGCCATCGCAGACTCGGCCAAGCCGGCGAGGTCGGTGAGCGACACGGCGGCGGCGAATCCGTCGGTGGGGGCGTCGATCGCGCCAGCCACGAGGGCGACGGGAACCCCGGCGGCCGCGGCGCGGCTGCCTACCTCGGACACCACCTTGCCCTGCTCGGACTGGCCGTCGAAGCGGCCCTCACCGGTGATGACGAGGTCCGCGCCCTCGAGCGCGTCACTCAGGCGGATCGCGTCTGCCACCGCAGACGCCCCGTGCGCGAGCGCCGCGCCCCACAGGGCGAGTCCGTAGGCGGTGCCGCCTGCGGCGCCGGCACCGGGCGCGGCGGGGTCGGGAGCGTGGTCGGGCGCGGCCCGTGAGACGGCGATCGCCAGCTGCTCGAGCGCCGCGTCCATGCGCACCACCTGGTCGGGGTCGGCCCCCTTCTGCGGGCCGTAGACCACGGCTGCGCCCGACGGACCGGTGAGCGGGTTCGTGACGTCCGTGAGCACGGTCACGCCTCCCGCTGGCAGAGGCACCAGGCCGTCGACGGCCACACTGGCGACGGCCTCCAGGCCGCGAGCCCCGAGCGGCAACGGTGCACCCTCGACGTCCTCGAAGCGGGCGCCGAGCGCGCGCAGCGCCCCGGTCCCTCCGTCCGTCGACGCGGACCCGCCCACCGCCACGAGCAGCCGGTGCGCGCCTTCGCCGAGCGCCGCCTGAATGACCTGGCCGAGCCCCAGGGTGTGAGCCTCCAGAGCCGCGAGCTCCTGCATGAGCGTGATGCCCGAGGACTGGGCGAGTTCGATCACCGCAGTGGGACCCGGCGGCTCGTCGAGCACCACCCACGCGGCGGTGACGGGCCGCCCGTCGGGGCCGGTGACGTCGACAGTGCGCCGCACCGCACCGGGAGCGGCGGCCAGCGCGTCGATGGTGCCCTCTCCCCCGTCGGCCATCGCCCGGATCTCGATGTCGACCGAAGAATCCACCGAACGCCAGCCCTCGGCGAGCGCCGCGGCGGCGTCCTCGGCGGACGCCGTCCCCTTGAACGAGTCCGGCGCGATCACCACGCGCAAGGGCTCAGCCCTCCCGCACCACAGCGAAGCCCCACGGCTCGAGGGTCACGCACTCGACCGGGGCGTCCGCGAGCAGGTCGCGGCCAGCAAGAGGCACCGTCACCGGCTCGGATCCACAGTTGACCGCAGTCACGACATCGCCGCGCCGCGACACGTCGACCGTCGACGGCGCACCCTCGAGAACCGGGCGCACCCCGGCGGCCTCCAGGACGTGCCCAGCGATCGCGTCGCAGCCGTCCTCGTCTGCCACCGTTGCAACGTACCAGCCGGTGCCGCCAGCCCCGGAGAACTGCGTCAGAGCGGGGTCGCCCTGCCGGCGTCCCGACGAGAACCTGGCGACCGCATCGGCCCCCTGCAGTCGCACCTCCTCCGCCAGCAGCGTGCCGTGGACGGTCCCGAAGGGGCCGGACAGCGGCGCCACGGACTCGCCCGGGCCGCTGCCAGGGGTGACGAGAGCGCCGAAGTCCTCGATCCCCACGCCCAGCACCGGCCCCAGCCTGGTGAGGAAACCACCGTCGAGGAAGCGGTCGTAGTGGTCGACCACGTCGGTGAAGGGGCCCGCCAGCAGGTGCCCGCCGGCGCGCACGTGGGCGGCGAGCGACTCGGCTCCCTGATGGCGCAGCAGGTACAGCGCGGGGGCGATCACCAGGTCGTAGTCGCCGGGCTCGACGCGCTCCGGCGGCACGATGTCGACCGCGACGTGGCGCCGGTGCAGCGCCCGGTACCAGCGTTGCAGCACCTTCACATAGTCGAACTCGTTCAGCGGGTGGTCGGGGCTCTCGACGGCCCACCAGTTCTCCCAGTCCATCACCAGGGCGACCCGAGCGTCCGCGCCAATGGGCAGCTCTGACAGCGAGCCGAGCGTCGCACCCAGGCGCGTCACCTCGCGCCACGTGCGCGTGTCGGTGCCGGAGTGCGGGAGCATCGCCGAGTGGAACTTCTCCGCTCCCGCCCGTGACTGGCGCCACTGGAAGAACAGGATCCCGTCCGCGCCACGCCCCACGCACTGGATCGACAGCGCCTCCATCTGCCCCGGCGCCTTGGGGGCGTTGGCGGGCCGCCAGTTGAGCGCATTGGTCGCCTGCTCCATGAGCAACCACGGGACGTCGGGCTTGAAGGAGCGCACCAGGTCGCGCTGGAAGGCCGCGTCGCGGAAGGACTCGGGGTCGTTCGGGTCGGGGTAGCAGTCGTCCGTGATGACGTCCATGTGCTGCGCCCACTCGGCGTAGTTCGCCGGCTTGAACGCGCCCATGAAGTTGGTGGTGATGGGCTGCGTCGCGCCGGCCGCCCTGATGATCTCCTTCTCCATCAGGTAGCACTCGAGCAGCATGTCGGAGGTGAAGCGGTGGAAGTCGAGCAACTGGCCGGGGTTGTGGCTGTAGGGAGCGGCGCGCGGCGGCAGCACCTGGTCGAAGGACGTGTACCGCTGCGCCCAGAAGTCCGTGCCCCACGCATCGTTGAGCGCGGCGACCGAGCCGTAGCGGTCGCGCAGCCACGTGCGGAACGCGTCGCGGGCACTGTCCGAGTAGTCCGCGTGGAGGTGGCAGCCGTACTCGTTGTTGACGTGCCACATCACGATCGCCGGGTGGCTCGCGTAGCGCTCGACCAACGCGGTCACCAGCTCGGCGGCGAGGCGACGGTAGACGGGCGAGCTGGGCGCGTAGTGCTGGCGGCTGCCGGGGCCGAGCGTGACGCCCTCGGCAGTGACGGGCAGCACCTCGGGGTAGCGCTCGTGCATCCATGGCGGCGGCGAGGCGGTGGCGGTCGCGAGGTCGACGGCGATGCCGCCCGAGTGCAGCAGATCGATCACCCGGTCCAGCCACGCGAAGTCGAACTCCCCTTCCGCGGGCTGGATCCTGCTCCACGAGAAGATGCCCAGGCTCACCATGGTCACGCCGACCTCGCGCATCCGCGCGACGTCCTCAGGCCAGAGCTCCTCGGGCCACTGCTCGGGGTTGTAGTCGCCGCCGTAGTACATGCCTCTCCTTTTCCCCGGGTTCCGTCGGGGCGCTCGTGTCGGTGGTCGCGCCCGGCCTCAGGAGGGCCGATGCGCGGGCTGGGTCAGGCGAGGTCCTCACCATGGTGACGGCGCGGGCGGGCAGGGATCGCGACGATCGCGATGGCCGCACAGCCCAGTGCGGGCACCAGCAGCGCGGGCAGCGCCCAGGTGCAGACCCCCACGAACGCCACGGTGACCACCAGATATGCGGCACCGCCGATGTCGCCGCGCAGCTGGGACAGCCCGCGCATGACCGCGGCGCGCCACCCGGCGTGTTGGTCCCACTGGCCAGCGGCGGCGAGCAGGACGGTGCCGGTCGCCACCAGACCAAGCCAGCTGACGGCCTCGATCGCGGCGGCCGCGGGCAGCATCCCCGCGCGCGCGAGCGAGATGTCGACGGCCAGGACCGTACCGAGCACCGCCGAGACGGCCCCGATGCCGATCCCGCCCGGAAGCGCCGCGCGGACGTCCGCCCAGAACTCGGCCCACCGTGAGGACTCGGAGCGCGCGTAGCGGGTGAGGTGTCGGCTCCCAGCCGCAAGGGCGGCGGGCAGTGTCACGATGCCCAGCGAGGCGATCGTCACCATGATGCCCGTGAGCAGCACCTCGCCCCACAGCGCGAAGCCGCCCACGGCACCTGGCCACGCGCCCACCGGGCGGTCATGGAGGACGGGTCCAATGCCGTCCCGGTCCAGGCGCCGCGCGGCGCGCTCCTCGCGTGAGATCCCCATGTCAGCCCTTGAGTCCCTGGGTGGCCACGCCCGCGACCAGGAAGCGCTGGAACACGAGGAAGAACAGCAGGATCGGGATCAGCGCGATGAACGAGGCCGTCACGGTCGCACCGTAGTCCGAGGTGCTGGTCTGATCGTTGTACAGGCGCAGCGCGATGGGCAGCGGGTACTTGTCCGGGCTGGTGATGTACATCAGCGGCGCCAGGAAGTCGTTCCACGTCCAGATGAAGCTGAAGATCGCACTGGTCACCAGCGCCGGCTGGATCAGCGGCAGCATGATCGATGCGAAGGTCCTGACGTGCCCGGCGCCGTCGACCCTCGCGGCCTCATCCATCTCGCGCGGGATGCCGCGCATGAACTGCACCATGAGGAAGACGAAAAACGCCTCGGTTGCGAGGAACTTGGGCAGGATCAGCGGCCAGTAGGTATCGATCATGCCCAGGTTGTTGAACATGATGTACTGCGGAATGATCACCACGTGGAACGGCAGCAGCAGCGTGCCGATCATGGCGGCGAAGAAGATTCCGACGCCGCGGAAGCGGATGCGCGCGAACGCGTAGGCCGCCATGGACGAGCTCAGCAGCGTGCCGAACGTCGCCGCGACCGCGATCACCGTCGAGTTGGCGAAGAAGCGCCACATGGGCACGCCCGCGATTCCCTCGAAGACCTTGGCGTAGTTGTCGAACGTGGGGTCGTTGGGGATGAGTCCCTGATTCTGGCCGAACTCGCTGTTGTCCTTGAACGTCGACACCAGCAGCCACACCAGCGGGTACAGCACGATCGCGGTGGAGGCCATGAGCACCGCGAACCAGATCGCCGTGTTGATCTGCTTGCGCGTGAAGCGCGGGGGACGGGCCTGCTCGCCGCGCGCCGGATCGGCGGGCGTGCGGATCTCTCGAAGCGTGCTCACTTGCTGTCTCCCTGGTAGTGCACCCACATCTTGGAGGTGCGGAAGAGGACGAACGCGAGGATCGCGACAACGATGACGAGCACCCACGCCATCGCCGCGGCGTAGCCCATCTGGCCGTCGGTGAAGGCCCGCTTGTAGAGGTAGACCGTGTAGAAGTTGGTCATGCCGGCGGGACCGCCGGAGCCGTTCGAAATGATGTACGCGGACGAGAACACCTGGAACGCACCGATGATCTCCAGCAGCAGGTTGAAGAAGACCACTGCGGACAGCATGGGCAGGGTGATGGACTTGAACTTGCGGATGGGGCCCGCGCCGTCCATGTCAGCGGCCTCATAGAGCTCGCGCGGCACCTGCTTGAGGCCGGCGAGGAAGATCACCATGGGTGCACCGAACTGCCACACCGCGAGCAGGATCATCATGGGAAGCACGAGCGCGACGTTGCCCACCCAGCCGCCGATCTCAAGGCCGAAGAAACTCAGGGTGTCGTCGACGGGGCCGTCAGTCGAGAACATCGCGCGCCACACGATCGCGACGGACACCGAGGCGCCGATCAGCGAGGGGGCGTAGAACGACGACCGGAAGAAGCCGGCGCCGCGATCGCGGTAGTTCAGCAGCATCGCCACGCCCAGGGCCGCGGCAAGCTTGATGGGGACGCCTACCAGGACGTAGATCGCGGTGATCTTGACAGAGTTGACGTAGACCGGATCCTCGAACATCCGGGCGTAGTTGTCGAAGCCGATCCACTCGGGCGGCGAGAAGATGTTGTAGCTCGTGAAGCTGAGGTACAGCGAGTACGCCATCGGGATCAGCGTGAGGCCAAAGAACCCAATCAGCCAGGGCGTCAGGAACCCGTAGCCCGCGAGGTTCTCTCGCCAGTGGCGCGAGCGTTGGGTCTCGTTGCGCGGCGATCGCTTGGACGAGCCCTGGGGCTCTCCGAGCGACTCCGTGGCTTCTGCGGCACGGGGCACGGTGCTGGTCACTTTCTCTCCTGTGGGGTCGAGGGTACCCCCGGGGGCCGGCACGTCAGGCCGACCCCCGGGGCCCATCGATCAGGAACCGAGGATGACGTCCATCTCGGCGAAGAACTGGCTCACGGCGTCTTCGACGGAGATGGTGCCGAAGCCGAGCTCGGTGCCGAGCACGCGGAACTTCTCCTCAAGCGAGCCGTAGCCCACGAGCGGCACGGGCGGGGCGTCGCCCAGGCGGTCCGCGATGGACTCCTCGTAGGCGCGGATCTGCTCATCGAGACCCTCGAACGCGATGCCGTCACGCATGTCGGCGGAAGCCGGCAGGCCGCGGTTGGTGCCGAAGATCGCACCCACCTCGGGCGAGTTCACGAGGAAGTCGACCAGCATCGCGGATTCGGCCGGGTTCTCCGTGTTCGCCGCGATCGCGTGGAGCATCGACGGCTTCTGGTAGAGGTCCTGCGCACCCTCGACGGTCACGGGCGGGGCGATGAGGCCCAGCTCGGTGTACGACTCGCCCAGCTCGCCCAGGTAGCCGCCACCGAAGTTGTCCCACGTCAGCTCGGAGGCCGTCAGCGCTGCACCGAAGCCGGACAGCGGCGCGATCTCCTCGAGCTGCTGCTGCGAGATGCCCGAGGCACCGTCGCCGCGCATCGAGGCGCCGGACTCCCAGAACTCGGTGAGGCGGGCCTCGTCGAAGCCGGGAGTGCCGTCCTCGTTGAAGAGATTGTTACCCTCGGCTCGCAGCTGGATCTCGAAGTTCTGGATGCGGCCCGTGTAGTCGGTGCCGCCATAGATCTCGCCGCCCGAGGCATCGGTGACCTCGGCCATCCAGGCCTGGTAGTCCTCCCACGAGCCGCCGCCGAACTCCGCGACGCCCACGGTGTCGAGCAGCTGCGGGTTCGTGTACATGCCCCACGCGTTGGTGGAGATCGGGATCGCAGTGGTGGTGCCGCCCACGACGCCGATGCTGAGGATCTGGTCGGTGAACCCGTCCGTCGCGATCTCGTTGCCCAGGTGCGGACCCAGGTCGAGGAGCAGGCTGTTCTCGGAGTACTGGCGCAGGTACGAGTAGTCGAACTGCATGACGTCGGGGAGTCCGCCGCCGGCAGCCTCGGTCTGACGCTTCTCCCAGAACTCGGGGTAGCCCAGGAACGTGCTGTTCACCGTGATGTTCGGGTACTCCTCCTGGAACAGCGCGATCGCCTGGTTGTACAGGTCCGCGCGGACGTCGTTGCCCCAGAACGCGAAGTCGAGCGTGACCTCCTCGCCGGAGCCCTCTCCGCCGCCGTCGGAACCGGAGGACTCCGGGTCTGAACTATCCGACGAGCAGGCCGCGAGCGTTAGGGCTCCGGCCATGGTGAGTGCTGCCGCGGCAAGAATGCTGCGGCGCTTGTGAGCGTTAAACATCACTGTCCTCCCGAAAACTCCGTTGTTCTCCTTGGTGGCGGCAACGTGGGGCGAAACCGCGGCACCCTCCTCCCTTGGAAAGCGCTATCCGTAACGTAACCCATCGGATGAAACGAGTCAACGCACTTGCGGAATCGGTTCAAACTGTGACCTTTCCGAGACCTTCGAACGACCCGCCGGCGCGCCCTCGCTCGCACGTCAGGACCCCGTCGATCACGGTGAGGCGCGCGGCGTGGACGGCACTCAGTCGACTGTCATGCCCGGGCGCGTCCTCGATCTCGGTTCCGTCCCACCAGGGGTGCGTGAAGTAGAACAGCGTCGCCTCGTCGCCCTCGACCACGACGTCGCCGTGCCGCCCCACGGTGCGGTCCTCCGGGTGCGCACCCGGCGTCCCCAGAACCACCGCATCGGGGCCGCCCTGACGTTCCCACGTCACCGCATCGGCCGATCGCCACACCGCCATCCCGCGCCACTCGTCTGTGAGCATCCACCAGTACCCTGCCAGGGAGAACACGTTCGAACCCTCGTGCGCGCGGCCGCCCACCGCCTGGCCGTCGACGTGCCAGTCACCGTCGAGGTCGCCGGTCGACGCAACCCAGCTGGTCGAACCGTCAGCCTCGTCCTTCCACCACAGTCGCCACAGTCCGTCGGGGCAGCGCGCCACGCACGCGTCGATGACACGGTCGCGCGAGAGCTCGAGGTCGCGCACGAACCTCCACTCACGGAGGTCGTCGGACACCAGCTCGCGAATGCGGCGCGCATGGCCCGCCCATTGCTCGGGAATCCCGCGGATGTGCGTGAGGTACATGCGGTAGCGCTCGCCGTCCCAGATGACCTCCGGCGCCCAGTGCGTGTGCGGACCGGGGCCGTCGGCATCCGTATCGAGGCCGTCGAGCACGCCAACGTAGGCCCACCGCACGCCATCGGCGGAGCGAGCGGCGCCGATCCGACTGCCGTGCACCCACGACACACCGGGCCGGACGGACGACGGGTGCCGCTGCGTGTAGAGCATGACCCACTCCCCCGTGGCCCGATCGCGGATCACGGCGGGGTCGGTCGCACCGTCGTCGACCGGATCGTGGAACGGCAGCGGAGCCGGATCCTCCGAAGCCGATCGGGCCGCCGGTGCGGCAGTGGGCTGGTGGGGGCCTGCCGGCCGGGTCATGCGCGACCCGGGCGACGCTCCGTGACGGTCGACTCGAGGCTCGCCAGGCGCGACGCATCCTCGCGCAGCCGTTCGCGGGCGACACAAGCGCCGTCGCGGGCCGCAGAGGAGTACACCGCCGTGACGATCTCGAAGGACCGCGCAGGATCGGATGCGAGGTGCGGGAGCGCCGTGCCGGCGGCGAGCGCCGCGTAGATCTCGCGCAGCAGCGGGACGTGGCCGCTCGGCTCCTCGATCGACGGCAGCGCCCACCGGGCCACCTCGTCCTCCGGGACTCCCGGCGCGGGCGTGATGCACCAGTGATCGTGGCCGTGGCCGTAGAGGTGCTCGACCGTCACGGTCGCGCGCTCCGTGTCGATGCGGATCGCCGACACCTCGCGCGGCGACACCGCGCTCGTGACGACCGAGGCGACGGCTCCGCTGTCGAAGGTCACCGTCGCGGTCGAGGCGTCCTCGGTCCCGGTCTCGCGGTCCAGGCGCCACAGGTCTGCGCGCACCGATTCCCACTCGCCCAGCAGATAGGCGAGGAGGTCGATCTGGTGGATCGCGTGGCCGAGCGTGGGCCCGCCGCCCTCGGTGGCCCAGTTGCCCCGCCACGGCACGTCGAAGTACGCCTGGTCGCGGAACCACAGCGTCTGGCACACGCCCACGAGCGGCCGGCCGAGCGCGCCGGAGTCCAACAGGTCCTTCACGTGCGCAGCCGCGGTGCCCGTGCGCTGCTGGAACACGATCGCGAGCCGGCGACCGGTGCGCTCCGAGGCGTCGATCATCCGGTCGAGCTCCGCGAGCGACAGTGCTGCCGGCTTCTCGCACACGACATGCGCGCCGGCCTCCATGGCGGCGACCGCCTGCGGCGCGTGAACTCCTGGCGGCGTGCAGATGTGCACGACGTCGGGCTGCTCGGTCTCGAGGAGCTCCTCGAGGGTGCCGTAAACCACGCCGCCGAAGCGCGTGGAGAACGCCCGTGCGCTCTCAGGGTCGCGGTCGGTGACGGCGACCAGTTCGCCGGCGGGGATCTGGGCGAGGGACTCCGCATGCGCGTGGGCGATGGCTCCCGTGCCGACGATCGCGGCTCGCAGGGTCGTGGTCATCGGTCTCCTCCTGGGGCAGTCGATTCGCGCATGAGCACGCCGCACATGCCGTAGTCCTGCGAGTGTGCTGCGACGGCCACGTGGGCGTCGCCCAGCACGGCCGCGTCTCCTCGCGCAAGAGCACTGAGCCGCGCAGCGGTCTCGCGCGCGACGCGGTCGACGGTCGCCGCAGACAGTTCACGCCAGGCGTCGACGCGCGGCCGCACCAGTGCCGCCGCACGCTCACGCAGGCGCTGCAGACGCTCGGCCTCGACCTGCGGTCCGTGGGGCCCGTCGATCAGCAGCTCCCGATACCCCGCCACCGCGAGGTCGCGGCGGTGCAGCGCCGCGGCGAGGCGGTCCTCGCGCGACACGTCGGGCCCTGGCAGCGACGCGGCCGCCGCGTAGCGGTCAGCGTCCGCGAGGACCTCATCCGGGAAGGTCAGCACGGCATCGCCCGCCTCGGGCAGCCCGGCGTGCGACATCACCACGCGCACCTCGAGCCCACCAGTGTTCACGGCGCGGTGGATGACGCCGGGAGAGAACCACACCGTCGCACCGGGTTCGAGCAGCGTCGACCGCCAGCCGTCCGCGTCGATCGTGTGGAGCTCACCGGTGCCGGCCGTGACCAGGTAGGCCTCGGTCGCGACGGTGTGAAGGTGCGGGCTGCCGCCGGCGAGGCCGTCGGGTGCGGCCGCGTCGTACACGGCGAGCGCGGTGACCGAGGTCCCCCCGGGGGCGAGGGGCGCGCTCATGGCGCCGCCGCATCGGCCCGTGCCACGGGACTCCCCGCCGGGCTGAGCGCGCGGGCGACGGCCGCCCCCGCATCGGCGCTGCCCCACCCGCCGTCGTGCACGAGGACCGTGTAGCGCTCGTGCAGCGTCGCGCCGGGTTCGACCGCGCGTTCCTCAGAGAAGAACGGCGCCGGGCACAGGCAAGCGAAGTCTTCGGTCCGCGCGAACCACTGGGGCGGATGCGCAGCGTTTTCGGGGTGGTCCGCCATGACCACTGTCGACACGGCTCCGTCGCCGTCGTGCACGCCGCGGAAGCCCATCCACGGTGCTCGCGTGCCCCGCAGCTCATCGCCGCCCTCGCGGTCAGGGGCCAGGATCGCGCCGCCCGTGAACGAGCGCGGCCCGCGCCAGAACAGGCCGCCATAGCCCGCGTTGTCGCGGCCGCGGGTCGTGGGAGAACCGATCGATTGGACGCGGTCCGCGGTCGAGGTCATGCGGGTCTCGAATCCGAGCTCCCACGTGGTCGGGTCCAGCACCCGCGCGGTGATGGTCCGGAGCTCGTCGAAGACGTGCTCGCCCGCCTGGGTCACCCAGGTGAGCGTCTCCGTGAGTGCTGCGGCCCCGTCCGCTTCCGCGAGTTCGACGCCCTCATGCCGCTGCTCACCGTTGTTGGGCAGCTGCACGTAGCCCTCGCCCGTCACGAACGTCGGGCCTCCCCAGAAGTTCTCGTCACCCACCACCGGCAGGGACCAAGCGATGCCCTTGTGCCAGACGTGGTCGTGCGGACGGAACAGCGACACGAGCGATCCGCCGAGCGTGCGGATGGGGCTCAGGTACGGCCGTGGCGACTCGAGGAGCACGTCGGTGGGGCGATAGACGTAGTGGACGAGCTCGACCTGGCCGGCAGTGAGGACGATGCGGTCGCCGCAGTCCTCGGCGACAACAGCTGGGGCGGGGGTCACGTCGATGTGCTCCTTGTCGTGGTGCGGCGCCGGGGGCGGTCCTGTCGGAAACCCTGGCGTCGCCGGAAAGCGCTATCCACACTATCCAAGGGGACCGGAAATCGCTATCCCCAGGCCGGCAACACGCACGCCGGCGGCGTGACACCGGGTCCCACCCGTGCCAGGCTATCCCCGGACGGCGCGCCTCACTGCGTCACCGGCGACGCTCGCGCCGCGCGCCGCCGCCCCTGCGCCGCACGGCGCACCAACGGCAGGAGTGCACGTGACCGACCCCTCGCGGACATCGCCCGTGACGCTGCACGACGTCGCGCGCGCGGCCGGTGTCTCGCTCGCGACTGCGTCACGCACGCTGAACGGATCCACCAGGAACGTCAAGGAGTCGAACCGCCAGCTCGTGCTCGCGGCGGCCGAGCGGCTCGGATACACCGCCAACACCTCCGCCCAGGCCGTCGCCCGCGGCACGACCACGACCGTCGCGCTCCTCGTGGGCGACATCGCCGACCCCTACTTCTCCTCGATCGCGGCCGGCGTGGTCGACGCCGCAGCGAGCAACGGCCTGATCGTCACGATGGCTCAGACATCGCGCGACACTGCTCGCGAGGTCGAGCTCGTGCGCGCGATGCGGGGGCAGCGCGCTCGCGCCATCATCCTCGCCGCGTCCCGCCGCACGCCGGATCCCCACACCGAGGCGCTGCACGCGGAACTCGCCGCATACGAGGCCGCGGGCGGTCGCGCCGTGTTCATCACCGCGACCGACGCGCCGTTCCGCGCCGTTCCGCTCGACAACCGTGGCGGAGCGCACCAGCTCGGCACCCGCCTGCACGGACACGGCTACCGCGGCGCTGCCATCCTGGCCGGACCGGGTACCGACCCTGAGAACGTCGCGGCCGGCAGCGCCGGCCTGCGCACGTCCGGCGACCGCCTTGAGGGCTTTGCCGCCGCCTATGCCGAGGCGGGCTCCCCGATCGCGCCTGAGCGCATCGTGCCCGCGGCGTTCACACGCGACGGTGGCTACGAGGGCATGCGTGAGCTCGCGGAGCGCGGGCTCGACGGGATCGACCTGGTCTTCGCGGTCAATGACGTCATGGCCGTGGGTGCCATGTCCGCGATGCGCGACCTCGGGCTTGAGCCGGGTGTGGACCTCGGCGTCGCAGGCTTCGATGACATCCCGACGCTGCGCGACGTGACGCCGCGGCTCACGTCCGTCCGACTCCCGCTCGAGGACGTGGGCGCGAGGGCGCTCGCGCTCGCCCTCGCGGATGGCGACTCCGACGCCGAACTCGTCGGCACCGAGGTCATCGTGCGCGAGTCCACGCCGGAGCGGTAGCCGTCCCACCCCCCGCGCGTCCGCGGGGCACACGCCCACGTCGCGCGCGCATCGGCCCGACGCCAGCGAGCCGCCGAGAGGACGGACCGCCGCCACGCTCCCAGGCTTGCGCGCGGCCCTGCCTTCGCTCTACTATTGGTAAACGCTTTCCGCCCGACACCCTGCGGCGACCGCCGAGCACAGGACGAGGGGACATGCAGCACCGCGGCAACGAGGCGGCGGTCGACGACGGAGGAACGAGAGCACAGTGGCCGAGCAGACCATCGGAATCATCATGAACGGCGCGTCCGGGCGCATGGGCTACCGCCAGCACCTGGTGCGGTCGATCCTTGCGATCCGCGACGAGGGCGGCATCGAACTGTCCGACGGCACGCGCCGCCAGGTCGAACCGATGCTCGTGGGTCGGTCCGAGGCGAAGCTGCGCGACCTTGCCGAGCGCCACGGCATCGAGCACTACACCACCAGCCTCGATGAGGCCCTCGCCAACGACGACTTCCCCATCTACGCGGACTTCCTGGTCACACAGGCGCGCGCGGCCGCGATCAAGAAGGCCATCGCCGCCGGCAAGGCCATCTACACGGAGAAGCCCACCGCGGAGACCTTCGACGAGGCGCTCGAGCTCGCCCGCCTGGCCACCGCTGCCGGCGTCAAGAACGGCGTCGTGCACGACAAGCTCTACCTGCCCGGCCTGCTCAAACTGCGTCGGCTCATCGAGTCCGGCTTTTTCGGTCGCATCCTGTCGGTGCGCGGCGAGTTCGGCTACTGGGTCTTCGAGGGCGACTGGCACCCGTCGCAGCGGCCGTCGTGGAACTACCGCGCGGAGGACGGCGGCGGCATCGTGGTCGACATGTTCCCGCACTGGAACTACGTGCTCGAGAACCTCTTCGGCCGCGTGGAGTCCGTGTACGCGAGGGCCGTCACGGAGATCCCCCAGCGCGTCGACGAGCACGGCGACACGTACGCGGCCACGGCCGATGACGCCGCCTACGGCATCTTCGAGCTCGCCGGCGGCATCACCGCCCAGATCAACTCGAGCTGGACCACCCGCGTCAACCGCGACGAGCTGGTCGAGTTCCAGGTGGATGGCACTCACGGCTCTGCGGTCGCGGGGCTGTTCGGCTGCAAGATCCAGCCGCGCAACGCCACCCCCAAGCCCGTGTGGAACCCGGACCTCAAGAACGAGATCGACTTCGACTCGACCTGGCTCGAGGTGCCGGACACCGAGGATGCTGTCAACGGCTTCCGCGCACAGTGGGAGCAGTTCCTGCGCCACGTGGTCGAGGATGCGCCGCACGCGTACGACTTCCTCGCGGGCGCCCGCGGCATGCTGCTCGCAGAGAAGGGACTCGAGTCAGACCGGACCGGCGCTCGAGTCGCGCTGCCGACGATCACCGCGGACGGCGTTCCTGCGTCGCCTGCCGGGGCGGACACCGCGCCCACCGACGCGCTCGCCTCCACGGACAGCTGACGTGTCCGACCTCACCCTTCTCGACGCGGACGGCGCGACGCGGACCGTCGCCCTTGCCGAGGCTCCTGCATTCGAGCGTCCCCCCGGCCCGCTCAAGTCCCGCGTCGCCTACGCCGCCGCTCACGTGGTGCCCCAGCCTCACGCCGACAACACCCCCGGGCAGCCCGCGGAGATCGATTGGGACGCGACGCTCGCCTACCGTCACCACCTGTACTCATGGGGCCTGGGAGTGGCGGACGCCATGGACACCGCCCAGCGCAACATGGGCCTGGATGCGGCCGCGACGCGCGAGCTCATCACGCGCAGCGCGGCCGAGGCCACCGCGGCCGGTGCGCGCCTCGTGGTGGGCGTCAACACGGATCACGTCGAGGACCCCGACCTCACTCTGGACCAGGTGATCGACGCCTACAAGGAGCAGCTCTTCCACGCCGAGGATGCAGGCGCTGGAGTGGTGCTCATGGCGAGCCGACACCTCGCGAGAGCCGCGCAATCCGCGGCCGACTACCGGCGCGTCTACGGCGAAGTTCTCGCGGTCGCGGGCGCGCCGGTAGTCCTCCACTGGCTGGGCACCGCGTTCGACCCGCAGCTCGCCGGGTACTTCGGCTCGGACGACTGGCGCGTCGCCTCGGACACCCTGATCGACATCATCGAGGCCGAACCCCAGGCCGTGAGCGGCGTCAAGATGAGCCTGCTCGACGCCGACTCCGAGGTCGCTGTGCGACGCCGCCTCCCGGACAGCGCTCGGATGCTCACCGGCGACGACTACCACTACTGCGCGCTCATCGAGGGCGACGAGAAGGGACACTCTGACGCACTGCTGGGCGCCTTCGCGGCTCTGGGGCCTCACGCCTCTGCGGCGATCCAGGCTCTCGACGCGGCGGATGTGGCGCGCTACCGCGACATCCTCGCCCCCACCGAGGAGCTGTCGCGGCAGATCTTCGCGGCTCCCACCTTCTACTACAAGACCGGAGTCGCCTTCATGTCTTGGCTCAACGACCACCAGGAGGCCTTCCAGATGGTCGGCGGCCTGCACGGTGCCCGGTCGCTGCCGCACCTGTCGCGCATCGTCGAGCTCGCGAACGCCTGCGGCGCGCTCGAGAAGCCCCCGGTGGCGCTCGAGCGCTGGCACGGCATGCTCGCGCTCAACGGCGTCGAGACCGCGCACCGTACGGCGGGAGCCCTCGCATGACCGCGCACCCCCGACTCTCGCTCAACCAAGCGACCGTCCGCAAGGCCACTCTCGCGCAGGCCATCGAGGCCGCCGTGGGCGCCGGCTATCAGGCGCTCGGCACGTGGCGCGAGCCCGTGCAGGAGGTGGGCCTCGACACGGCCGTCTCGATGATCGCGGACTCCGGGCTGCGCGTCTCGACGCACTGCCGCGGGGGCTTCTTCACCGTTCCCGAAGGACCGGACCGGCGCGCGTCAATCGCCGACAACATCGTCGCGATCGAGGAGACTGCGCGGCTCGCCGCCGCGGGCGCTCCAGGGTCGCGGCCCGTGCTCGTCCTCGTGGTGGGAGGCATCCCCGAAGGCTCGCGCGACCTCGTGGGCGCACGCGCTCGGGTGGCCGATGCGCTGGCGGAGCTGGCGCCGCACGCGGCCGCCGCGGGGGTCACGTTGGCGATCGAGCCACTGCACCCGATGTACGCGACCGACCGCGCGGTGGTGTCGACGCTGGGCCAGGCGCTCGACCTCGCAGAGCCCTTCGACCCCGCCGTGGTGGGAGTGACCGTCGATACGTTCCACGTCTTCTGGGACCCGCAGGTTCTCGACCAGATCGAGCGCGCGGGCCGCGAGCGTCGCATCGCGACCTACCAGGTGTGCGACTACGCGACGCCCCTGCCGGCGGACGTGCTGCTCGCGCGGCGGTACATGGGCGAGGGCGTCATCGACTTCGCGCTGCTGACCCGCGCCGTAGAAGCCACGGGCTACGACGGCGATGTCGAGGTGGAGATTTTCAACGCGGGCGTCTGGGCCGCTCCCTTCGACCAGGTCGCGGAGCGCACCGCGCAGGCGTTCGACCAGACGGTCGCCCCGCGACTGCGCACACCCTCTGCACTCGCGTAGCCCGGAGCAGCGAGCGGCGCCCGCCTGAGCCAGGCAGGTAGGCTCGCGCGCATGCCGGTCCCGTTCGTCCTCGCCTCGCGCTCGCCCGCTCGTCTTGCCACACTGCGGTCCGCCGGCGTCGAGCCGCGGGTGATCGTCAGCGACGTGGACGAGGACCAGGTCCTGGCCGATGCCCGGGACGCCGCCGCGCGCAACGTCGCCGCCGGCATCGGCTTCGCGCTCGAGCTGCGCGACCAGCCCGCGCTCCTCGCCCGCGCCAAGGCCGATGCCGTCGTGGCGCGCCACGACCCCGACGCGCTGGTCCTGGCCTGCGACTCGATGCTGGAACTCGACGGCGAGATCATGGGCAAGCCCGCGGATGCGGCGCAGGCCCGCAAGCGCTGGAGGGCGATGCGTGGGCGCATCGGCATCCTCCACACGGGGCACGTCCTCGTGGACAACCGCCACGAGCGCCGCGCGCCCACGGGATCGCCCACGCTCGCGGGCGACACCTCGTCGACCGTGGTGCACTTCGCCGACCTCACCGACGAGGAGATCGACGCCTACGTCGCGACGGGCGAGCCGCTCCACGTCGCCGGGGCCTTCACCGTCGATGGACTGGGCGGCCCGTACGTGACGCGAATCGAGGGCGACTTCCACGGCGTGGTGGGCGTGAGCCTTCCGCTCCTGCGCGACCTGCTGCGCACGTGCGGCGTGGACTTCCACGAGCTGCGCAGCGGCCGCGGCTCCTGACCGCCGCCAGGCTTCGACCGACGGTCCCGGTTGTGGAACCGCTACAACCTACGCGCACGTAACCCAAGAATTCACCAAGTCCGTTGGAGGAACCCCACAACGGCGCTGACTCAGGCCTATCCCGCCTGCCAAAGTTCCCCCGCCGCCCTCGCACCGGTGGGGAACGCCTGGTGAGGCGCGCTACCGTAGCCGCGTGTCTGCCTTCTCCTCCGTTCTGATCGCGAACCGCGGCGAGATCGCGGTCCGCATCATCCGCGCGTGCGCCGATGCCGGTCTGCGCTCGATCGCCGTGTACGCCGATCCCGACCGCGACGCGCCGCACGTCCACCTCGCGGACGAGGCGTATTCGCTGGGTGGAGCGACAGCGGCGGAGACCTATCTCGACATCCCGTCGCTGATCGACGTCGCCCGCCGCTCCGGCGCGCAGGCGGTCCACCCGGGCTACGGCTTCCTCGCGGAGAACTCGACGTTCGCCCAGGCCGTGATCGATGCCGGGCTCACGTGGATCGGACCGTCGCCCGCAGCCATCGACGCCCTCGGCGACAAGGTCAGCGCGCGCCACATCGCGCAGCGCGCCGGCGCTCCTCTGGTGCCCGGCACCCAGGACCCCGTCGCCAACGCGGACGAGGTCGTGGCCTTCGCGGACGAGCACGGGCTGCCCGTCGCGATCAAGGCGGCCTTCGGCGGCGGCGGCCGCGGCCTCAAGGTCGCCCGCACGCGCGAGGACATCCCCGAGCTGTTCGAGTCCGCCACCCGCGAGGCCGTTGCGGCGTTCGGTCGCGGCGAGTGCTTCGTCGAGCGCTTCCTCGACCGTCCCCGCCACGTCGAGACCCAGTGCCTCGCGGACAGCCACGGCAACGTGGTCGTGGTCTCGACGCGCGACTGCTCGCTGCAGCGTCGCCACCAGAAGCTGGTCGAGGAGGCGCCCGCGCCGTTCCTCTCCGATGAGCAGAACCGGCGACTGATCGAGGCGAGCGAGGCCATCCTGCGCGAGGCCGGCTACGAAGGCGCGGGCACCTGCGAGTACCTCGTGGGCACCGACGGCACCATCAGCTTCCTCGAGGTCAACACGCGCCTCCAGGTCGAGCACCCCGTGACCGAGGAGGTCACCGGCGTCGACCTGGTGCGCGAGCAGTTCCGGGTCGCGGCCGGCGAACCCATCAGCAACCTCGCTCCCGTCACCCGCGGCCACTCGATCGAGTTCCGCATCAATGGCGAGAACCCCGCGCTGAACTTCATGCCGTCGCCGGGCACGCTCCACCGCGTGCACTTCCCCACCGGTCCGGGCGTCCGCATCGACGCGGGTGTCCGCCAGGGCGACAAGGTCTCCGGCGCCTTCGACTCCATGATCGCCAAGGTCATCATCACGGGCGCGACTCGCGAGCAGGCCCTCGAGCGCTCGCGCCGCGCGCTCGCAGAGATGGAGGTCGAGGGCATCCCCACGGTCCTGCCCTTCCACCGCGCCGTGCTCGACGCGCCAGAGTTCACCGCCGCCCACGGGAGCTTCGGCGTCTACACCACGTGGATCGAGTCCGAGTTCGCCGATGCCGTGGCTGAGCTGGGAGGCGCCGGCGCCGGAGCGGATCTCCCGTCAGACGCCGACGCGACGGAGCGCGTGGTCGTCGAGGTCGGCGGCAAGCGGCTCGAGGTCGTGCTGCCCGCATCGCTCGCGCAGGCCGGGCGCGCCAACGCCCGTCGCACGGCGCCCGCGAAGCGCTCGACGCGTCGGGGCAACGGCGGCGGCCGCGCAAGCGTGTCCGGCACCTCGCTGACGTCGCCCATGCAGGGCACCATCGTCAAGATCGCGGTCGAGGACGGCGCGAGCGTCGCCGAGGGCGACCTCATCGTCGTGCTCGAGGCCATGAAGATGGAGCAGCCGCTGGTCGCTCATCGCGCGGGCACCATCACTGGTCTCGCTCACGCCGTGGGCACCTCCGTGAGCTCCGGCACCATCATCTGCGAGATCGCTGACCCCGCCTGACCCCAGGTACGGTGTGGTTTATGCACACCGCTCAGCGCCGTGTCCTCGGCGTCACGGCTGTCGCCGCGTGGCTGCTGCTCGACGCGATCCGCGCCGCAGGGCCCCTCGTCGCCAACCTCCTCGACACCAGCACGCTGCTCGCTCTCGGAGGCGCCGTCGCCGTGTTCGCGGCGGGCGGCGTCCTCGCGTGGGTGTGCGCGCTGGCCGGGCGGCACTTCGGCCACGGCGTGGTGCTCCTGTTCATGCTCGGCCTCGTGGGCATCACGCGGCTCGGCATGCCCCTGGTCGGCGGCGGCTGGCTGGTCGCGGCGGGCCTGTACCTGGCCGCGCTCGCGCTCACCACCATGGTGCTGGCCGCCCGTGTCGCTCTCGGCAACGGCGGCTCCGGACCTCTCGTCGCGGGCACGATGCTCGGGATCGCGGCGGCGATCGCCGAGCAGACGGTCCTGCGCACGTGGGACGCCGTGTGGCGTGGCGACCTGTGGGGATGGATCGCGCTCGGTGGCCTGGCGCTCCTCGCGCTGATCAACGGGTGGCGCTGCCGTCACCTCGAGCCTGTGGCATCCTCCCGAGGCTGGTGGTCCTACGGGCTGCTGTGGGGACTGATCGCAGTGGCATTCGGCAACCTCGCCTGGATCGCCGCACAGACCGGGCTGCGCACGTCGGCGACTTCCGCGCTCGCCATCGTCTCCCTGGTCACGGGAGCCGTCCTGGCCGCACAGGTGCGTCGCGTGTCCGCGGTCGTGACCGCAGTGCTGGCGGCCACGGGGCTGGCGGCGGTGTGGTTCCTGGTCGCCGATGCGGACGCAGGCCTCGCCACCGGAGGCGCCGCTGCGGTGGAGCCGGCGGTCTCGCTCGCCGCGATCGCGCTCCCGATCGCCGTTGCGGTCACGGCTCTGGCAGCGGCGCAGATCATGCGCCCGGCGCACAGCTCGGTCGCACGCAGGCTGGGCGCGGCGACGGTCTTCGGGCTCGCGATCCTGCTTCCGGCCGCCGGATCGGAGGCGTACGCGCTCGTCGACCTGCCGGGCGCTCCCGGCTGGGTGCTGGCCGCGAGCGCCGCCGCCGTGATCGCGGTCGCGGTGTGGCGCGCCTTCGCGCCTCAGCCTGCGCCCGGGAGCCACGAGCCCGCGGACGCAGACGCTGCCATGGTCGAGGACGGCGGGAGTGAGGGTCGGGAGGCCGCTGCCGTCGACGGCGACCAGGACGGCGGGGTGGGGGACCCCGACCCGGCGCCCTGGATCGCCCCCGGCGTTCTGCTCCGAGCCGGCCTCGGGCTCGTCGTCGCAGCAGGCGCCTACGCCTGGACCAGCGCGACCTACGAGCAGCCGCGGGCCCTGTCCGCTGACTTCCTCAACGCCCCCACCATCGCGACGTGGAACATCAACGGCGGGGTCCAGCCGGGCATCACTGGCGGGCCTGCGGTCGAGCTCGGTGAGATGGCGACCGCGCTCGTCGACGGCGCGACGGACGTGATGATGCTGCAGGAGGTTGAGCGTGGATCGCTCTTGTCCGGCGGCGCCGACACGCTGGAGTTCCTCGCCGGCGAGATCGACCTGCCGTACGCGTACGCGGGCGGCCACCACGGCGTCGCGCTCTTCACCTCGCGCGCACACACGAATCCTCGGTCGCTCGCGCTGCCGGCGGTCGACGGGCCGCGCGATCACGCCGCGGTCGCCGTCGACTTCATGGGCGCCACCTACGCGACCACCCGGCTGGCAGGGCCGGGCCTCGACGCCGACCGCGCCACTCAGGCGGACCAGCTGATCACCTGGCTCGACGCCCCGCAGCCCACGATCGTGGGCGGTGACCTCGGCGCCGAGCCCGGCACCCCGGTCCCGACGGCGTTCAAGGATGCGGGCTTCGTCAGCGCGCAGGACACCGTGGGAACGCCGGGGCCCACCTACCTGGGCACGGACCCGTCGGGATCCGCCGCCACCATCCGCGACTACGTGCTGGGCCGTGGCGTCGAATTCTCCGTCTTCGGCACGGTGGGGGTGCCGTGGTCCGACCACCTGCCCGTCGTCACGCGAGGCGCCACCGGCGCCGTGGCCCCGACGGACACCGATACGGACGTCAACGAACCCCAGCCCGAGGCCGGGCCTTCGGCGTCCCCGACGCCCACCGCATCGGCCTCCCCCAGCGCGGAGGAATAGCGCGCCGCGTCAGCGCCCCTGCGGGTCCTGCATGTGGTGCAGCCTCCGCGCCACCTCGGACACGGTGCCCGACAGCGACGGGTAGACCGTGAAGGCATTGGCGACGTCGTCCACCGTCAGGTGCTGCGCCACCGCGAGCGACAGCGGGAAGATGTGCTCGCTCGCGCGCGAGCCCACGATGACGGCGCCCAGCACCTGTCCCGTGACGGTGTGCCCGAAGATCTTGACGAAGCCGGTGTCGATGCCGAGCATCTTCGCGCGCGGGTTGCGCGCGAGCTCGAGCTTCGAGACCTCGTAGAAGATGCCTCGCTCCTTGAGCTGCGCCTCTGTCGATCCCACCGACGCAATCTCCGGAGCCGTGAAGACGTTCGAGGACACGTGGCCCAGCTCAAGCGGCTGCACGGCATCGCCGAGCGCGTGCGCCATCGCGATGCGGCCCTGCGTCGCCGCGACCGAGGCGAGCGGGAACACCCCCGTGCAGTCACCGGCGGCGTAGACGCCGCGTGCGGTGGTGCGCGAGACGCGGTCCACGCGGATGTAGCCGCGCTCGTCGAGCTCGACGCCGGCCTCCTCGAGCCCGACTCCTCTGGTGTTGGGCTCCGAGCCCACGGCCATGAGGCAGTGCGAGCCCTCGATCACGCTGCCGTCGCCCAGCGTGACGCGCACCCCGTCGCCGGCGTTCTCGACGGCCTCGGCGCGCGCGCCGCTCAGGAGGGTCATGCCGCGCGAGACGAAGACCTCCTGCAGCAGCTCGGCCGCCTCGGGGTCCTCGCCGGGCAGGACGCGCTCGCGGCTCGACACCAGGGTGACCTCGCTGCCCAGCAGGCGATAGGCACCGGCGAACTCGGCGCCGGTCACGCCGGAGCCGACCACGATCAGGTGCTCGGGAAGCTCCGTCAGGTCGTACAACTGCGTCCACGTGAGGATGCGGTCCCCGTCAGGAAGGGCCGATGCGAGGGTGCGCGGGCGGGCGCCCGTCGCCAGCAGCACGGCATCGGCGTCGAGGACCTCGTCGGGCGTCTCGACCTGCGTGGGGCTGAGGAGTCTCGCCTCGCCGTCGATGACGCGGATGCCGTTCTTCGCCATGCGGGTGGAGATGTCGTGCGACTGCTTGAGCACCAGCTTGCGGATGCGGGAGTTGACCGCCGCCATGTCCACGACGTGCTCGGCGAATTCCGCCGAGTCGGACCCGTCGAGGTCCCTGATGCCCAGCTGCGGTGCGCGGTCGGCGATCGTGCGCCACTCGGCCGTGGCGATGATGGTCTTGGACGGCACCACATCGGTGAGCACCGCGTTGCCGCCCAGTCCCTGACGCTCGACCAGGGTGACCTCGGCCCCCTGCTTGACGGCGACGATCGCCGCCTCATAGCCGCCGGGCCCGCCACCGATGATCACCATGCGTGTCGCCATGCCCACCATTGTCCCTGATCTGGGCGCGGGCGCAGGCACTGCCCCACCCGCGCATCGGCCCTGCTGCGCCAGCAGGTGAAGCCGCTGGAACGGGGATAGTCTCGAGGTATGACTGATGCCACCACTCGTGCGGCGGAGGCCGCCGATGCCCTGCGCGCCGCGACCGGCGTGGACTCCTTCGACATCGCCCTCGTGCTCGGCTCCGGCTGGGGCGGGGCGGCAGACCTGATCGGCGAGGAGGTGGGCTCGATCGAGGCGGCGGACCTGCCCGGCTTCGACGCGCACGCGGTCGCCGGCCACAGCTCGCGGATGCGCGCGCTGCGCACCTCCGACGGCCGCCACATCCTGGTGCTAGGCTCGCGCCAGCACTTCTACCAGGTGCGCGATGCCGGCAAGGTCGCTCACGGCGTGCGGATGGCCGCCGCAGCGGGCGCGAAGCAGCTCGTGATCACCAACGGCTGCGGCTCGACACGTCCTGAGGTGGGTCCGGGCTCCGTCGTGCTGCTCGCGGACCACATCAACTTCACCGGCGCGACCCCCCTCGAGGGCGCGAGCTTCGTGGACATGACCCAGGCCTACTCGCCTCGACTGCGGGACCTGGCGCGGTCCATCGACCCCGAGCTCCCCGACGGCGTCTACATCCAGTTCACCGGGCCCCAGTACGAGACCCCGGCCGAGGTGCGCATGGCCGCGATCCTCGGGGCGAACCTCGTGGGCATGTCGACCGCGCTCGAGGTGCTCGCCGCCCGTCAGGCGGGGCTCGAGATCCTGGGCCTCTCTCTCGTCACGAACCTCGCGGCCGGCATCGGTGGCGACACCCTGGATCACTCGGAGGTGCTCGACGTAGGCGCCTCGTCGGGCCCGCGCATCTCGCGCCTGCTCGCGGACATCGTGGAGGGCATGCAATGACGGACATCGGCGCGCTGGCTGAGGCGTGGATCGAGGACGACCCTGATCCCGTGACACGGGAGGAGCTCACGCGCCTGCTCGAGGGGTATCGCGCCGGCAGCGCGGACGCCGGCGCGGAGCTCTCCGACCGTTTCCGCGGCACTCTCGAGTTCGGCACCGCCGGCCTGCGAGGAGCGATCGGCGCCGGCCCCAACCGCATGAACCGAGCGGTCGTGATCCGCGCCGCTGCCGGGCTGGCGCAGTACCTGACGGACGCGCTCGCCTCTGTCGGAGTCGAGGGTCCGGCGCGCGTGGCGATCGGGTACGACGCGAGGCACGGTTCGCATCAGTTCGCCGTCGACACGGCCGCCGTCATGACCGCGGCAGGTCACGAGGCGCTGTTGCTGCCGCGCACGCTCCCCACTCCCGTGCTCGCCTACGCGACGCGCTCGCTCGACGCCGATGCGGGGGTCATGGTGACCGCCTCGCACAACCCCCCGCAGGACAACGGATACAAGGTCTACCTGGGCGGAAGGGTGGTCACAGACCAGGGTCAGGGCGCTCAGATCGTGCCGCCGTACGACGCGGAGATCGCCGCGCGCATCGCGGCCGTGGCGGCCGTGGCGGACGTGCCTCGAGCCGAGAGCGGCTGGACGACCCTTGGCGACGAGGTCGCGGCCGACTATGTCGATGCTGTCTCCCGCGTCGCCGGACCGTCGGACCCCGTCGAGCGCGAGGCCGTGCGCATCGTGCTGACCCCGCTGCACGGCGTGGGCGGCGACACGGTCGAGGCCGCGCTCAAGGAGGCCGGGTTCCACGACCTCCACACCGTGCCCGAGCAGGCGGATCCCGACCCGAACTTCCCGACCGTCGACTTCCCCAACCCCGAAGAGGCGGGCGCGATCGATCTGTCGCTCGCACTCGCCCGCGCGGTCGATGCCGACCTGGTGATCGCGAACGACCCCGACGCCGACCGCTGCGCCGTCGCGACCCAGATCGACGGAGCGTGGCACATGCTCCACGGGGACGTGGTGGGCTCGCTGCTGGGCGAGCGCATCGCCGGTCACGCGGACACCAGCAAGGGGACCGTGCTGGCCAACTCGATCGTGTCCTCGCAGCAGCTCGAGAAGATCGCCGCTGCGCACCACCTGGACCACGCGAACACGCTCACGGGCTTCAAGTGGATCGGGCGGGCGGACAACCTGCTGTTCGGGTACGAGGAGGCGCTGGGCTACTGCGTGGCGCCGGATCTCGTGCGCGACAAGGACGGTGTCAGCGCCGCGGTACTGGTCGCGGACCTGGTTGCCGAGCTCAAGGCGGCCGGGCGCACACTGCAGGACGCGATCGACGACCTCGCGCGCACGTACGGCGTGCACCTCACGCGCCAGGTGTCCGCGCGATTCGTGGACATCGCGCAGATCCCGGCACTCATGGAGCGGCTGCTCGCGTCCCCGCCGTCCACGCTGGCCGGATCGCCCGTGACGTCCACGGACGACATGAACGCGGGCTTCCGGGGGCTGCCTCCCACCAACGGGCTGCACCTCGCGACCGAGTCCGGCGCGCGGGTGATCATCCGGCCGTCGGGCACCGAGCCCAAGGTCAAGGCCTATCTCGAGGTGATCGAGCCTCCTGGCGAGGACGTGGCCGGCGCCCGGGAGGCGGCCGCGGCCGCGATGGACCAGCTCGAAGCAGACGTGCGCGCGCTCTTCCCCTGACCGCGTCCGGCACTCAGCGACCTCTATCTGAACCCCGCGCGTGCTGTCCGGCACTCAGCGACCCGCGCCGCCGGACAGGAAGCCGCGAGCGCGCACAGGGGTCTGCCAGTGCCGGACACCGGACTGGGCCATAGGCACCGCGGTGGCTCAGCCGCCCACGTACTCCTTGAGGTGCTTGCCGGTGAGCGTCGAGCCGTCGGCCACCAGCGCAGCCGGGGTCCCCTCGAACACGACCCGCCCACCATCGTGGCCGGCGCCAGGCCCGAGGTCGATGATCCAGTCCGCGTGCGCCATCACCGCCTGGTGGTGCTCGATCACCACGACGGTCTTGCCCGAGTCCACCAGCCTGTCGAGCAGCGCGAGCAGGTTCTCGACATCCGCCAGGTGCAGTCCCGTGGTGGGCTCGTCGAGGACGTAGACGCCGCCCTTGTCCCCCATGTGCGTCGCGAGCTTGAGGCGCTGACGTTCGCCGCCTGACAGGGTCGTGAGCGGCTGGCCGAGCGCCAGGTACCCGAGCCCCACGTCGACCAGGTGGCCCAGCGTCTTCGCGGCGGCCGGGGTCTTCGCCTCGCCTTCGGAGAAGTACGCGAAAGCAGCCTCGACGGACATCTCGAGGACGTCGGCGATCGACTGACCCGCAAGCAGGTACTCGAGGACCTCGTCCTTGAAGCGGCGGCCCTCGCACGCCTCGCACGTCGACTCGACCGTCTCCATCACGCCCAGCTCGGTGTAGATCGCGCCCGCACCCTTGCACACCGGGCACGCGCCCTCCGAGTTGGCGCTGAACAGCGCCGGCTTCACGCCATTGGCCTTCGCGAAGGCCTTGCGGATGGGCTCGAGTGCCCCGGTGTAGGTGGCCGGGTTCGAGCGCCTCGACCCGCGAATAGGTGCCTGGTCCACGGTGATGACCCCCGCATCGGCCGGGATGCCCCCGTGGATGAGCGTGCTCTTGCCGGAGCCCGCCACGCCGGTCACGACGGTCAGGACTCCCAGCGGCACGTCGACATCGACGTCCTGCAGGTTGTGCTGCGAGGCGCCGCGGATCTCGATGGCACCGTCGCCTGCACGTACGGCGTCCTTCAGCGACGCGCGGTACTCCAGGTGCTTGCCGGTGAGTGTGTCCGAGGCGCGCAGCGCCTCGACGGTCCCCTCGAAGCAGATCTCGCCTCCCCCGGTCCCGGCGCCGGGGCCCAGGTCGACCACGTGGTCCGCGATCGCGATCGCCTCGGGCTTGTGCTCGACCACGAGGACCGTGTTGCCCTTGTCGCGCAGCCGCAGCAGCAGCTGGTTCATGCGCTGGATGTCGTGAGGGTGCAGGCCCACGGTGGGCTCGTCGAACACATAGGTGATGTCGGTCAGCGCGGATCCGAGGTGGCGGATCATCTTGGTGCGCTGCGCCTCACCGCCGGACAGCGTGCCCGCGGCGCGGTCGAGCGACAGGTATCCCAGCCCGATCTCCACGAACGAGTCCAGCGTGTCCCGTAGCGAGACCAGGAGCGGCTCCACCGACGGGTCGTCGAGTTCGCGCATCCATGCGGCCAGGTCGCTGATCTGCATCGCGGCCAGGTCGTGGATGCCCTTGCCCGCCACGCGAGACGAGCGAGCCAACTCACTCAGTCGCGTTCCGTCGCAGTCGGGGCACGTCGCGAACGTCACCGCGCGGTCCACAAAGGCGCGAATGTGGGGCTGCATCGCGTCGGGATCCTTGGACAGCATCGACTTGGTGATCTTGGGGATGAGCCCCTCGTAGGTCATGTTGATGCCCGCGACCTTGACCTTCGTGGCGTCCTTGTAGAGCAGGTCGTCACGCTCGCGCTTGGAGTACTTCGCGATGGGCTTGCCCGCGTCCAGGAAGCCCGACTCGGTGTACATGCGCACGGCCCACCCGTCTGCGGTGTAGCCGGGGATCGTGATCGCGCCCTCGGCCAGCGACTTCGACTCGTCGACGATCTGCGCCAGGTCGAGCTCCGAGACCCGCCCCGTCCCCTCGCACCGCACGCACATGCCGCCGGTCACGGAGTACTCGCGATGCTCGCGCACGGTCGAGCCGTCCTTGCGGGTCACGGTCGCGGAGCCGCTCCCGCTGGACGTCGCCACGTTGAAGCTGAAGGCCTGCGGCGGACCCACGTATGGGTCGCCCAGCCGCGAGTACAGGATCCGCAGCATCGCGTGCACGTCAGTCGCGGTCCCCACGGTCGAGCGCACGTTCGCGCCCATGGGCTCCTGGTCCACGATGATCGCGGTGGTGAGTCCCTCGAGGACGTCGACGTCGGGGCGCTGCTGGCTCGGCATGAACCCCTGGATGAACGACGAGTAGGTCTCGTTGATCATCCGCCGTGACTCCGCCGCGATGGTCTCGAACACCAGCGAGGACTTGCCTGAGCCCGACACTCCGGTGAAGACCGTCAGCCTGCGCTTGGGCAGATCGACCGAGACGTTCTTGAGGTTGTTCTCGCGTGCTCCCTGGACGCGGAGGACGTCGTGGGCATCAGCGGCGTGGGACATGGGGACTCCCTTCGCGGCGGCGCGCCGCTGGGTTGATGGTGGCAGGCGGACGGCCGATGCGCGGGCGGGGCGCCGCGCTCACCCTCCAGCAGGAATCAGCGACACCTGGATTTCCACACTCACGCTCCTCTGGCACGCTAAGGAAGTGCCACCGGGGGTTGGGTCAGTAGGAGTCCGTCGACTCTGTGCCATCCAAGACCGCGCGGGTGCCGGACAGTCCGAGGCGCGTGGCGCCGGCCTCGATCATCGCGAGCGCATCCTCGGCCGTACGGATCCCGCCCGAGGCCTTCACGCCCAGGCGTCCGCCCACGGTCTCGGCCATGAGGCGCACCGCCTCGACCGACGCACCGCCGGCGCCGTGGAAGCCCGTGGAGGTCTTCACGAAGTCCGCGCCCGCGGCCTCCGCAGCACGGCACGCACCCACGATCGCGTCGTCGCTGAGCGCGGCGGATTCGATGATGACCTTGAGGATCTTGCCTGCGGGCACGGCCGCGCGCACCGCGGCGATGTCCGCCTCGACGTCCGCGAAGCGCCCCGCGTTGGCCGCGGCGACGTCGATCACCATGTCGATCTCGTCCGCGCCCTGCTCGATCGACAGCGCGGCCTCGGCGGCCTTTACCGACGAGTGGTGCTTGCCCGACGGGAACCCGCACACCGTCGCGACCGCGAGACCCTCGGGGGTCACGACGGGCAGCATCGACGGCGACACACACACGGAGAACACCCCCAGGTCTGCGCCCTCGGCGATCAGCGCGGCGACGTCCTCGGGCGTCGACTCGGGCTTGAGCAGCGTGTGGTCGACGTACTTGGCGAGCTCGGCGCGGGACAGGGTCATAGCGGGCCTCCTGGCAGATGGTGGACTGCCTCCAGCCTACGCCGCGCGAGCCCGCCGCACCGTCTAACGAGCCCACCCGGCCGCGCGGCCACCCCAGCCCACCTGCCGTGTGGTGACCTTCGTCACCACGCTTTGCCACCGCATCGGCCGTGTGCGATCCTCGAAGCAGAGCCCACCCGGCTCCCGGACGAGGTGACGTACCCGGCGCATGCGACAAGACGTCTCGAACGGGAGCACGTCATGGCGTGGGTCATTCTTCTCATCTCCGGCATTCTCGAGGCCGTCTGGGCGACCGCGCTCGGCCGCATCGACGGCTGGGCCAAGCCCCTGCCGATCATCGTGTTCGGCACCGCGCTGGCGCTCAGCATGGGCGGCCTGGGCCTCGCGATGAAGTCGCTGCCCATCGGCACGGCCTATGCGGTGTGGGTGGGCGTGGGAGCCGCGCTCACCGTCGGCTACGCGATGTGGTCCGGTGCGGAGTCCGTCTCGATCGCCAAGGTCGCGCTGATCCTGGGCATCGTGGGCTGCGTCGTGGGCCTCAAGCTGCTGCACTGACGCACACATGCGAACGGCCGGGCCCCGGCGCGGGGCCCGGCCGTCAGCTGCTCAGGGGCGCTACAGCTCGATGCCGTAGCCCTCGAGGATCAGCTCGGCGAGGTCGCCGCGCTCCTCGTAGGGCAGGAACGCGCCCCACGCGGCGGCCAGGGTCGCCTCGAGCAGGTCCTCCGCGGTCCAGCCGGCCTCGACCAGCGCAGCGAACTCCCCGGACATCGACACGCCGGACACGAGCCGGTTGTCGGTGTTGACCGTCACGGCGAAGCCCAGGTCGCGCAGCGCGTGCATGGGGTGGTCCTCGATCGACGGCGCCGCGGCGGTCTGCACGTTCGAGGTCGGGCAGCACTCGAGCGGAATCTGCTGGTCGAGCGCGTGGCGGGCGATCAGCCCGAGCACCGGCTCATCGGAGTCGAAGCCCTTGATGTCCTCGTGGATGCGCACACCGTGGCCCAGGCGGCGAGCGCCGTGGAACAGGGCGTCGGACACGGAGTCCGCGCCGTCCGCCTCGCCGGCGTGAATGGTCACGGGCAGATGCGCGGCTCGGAGGGCGGCGAAGGCGGCGGCGTGGTTCGAGGCCGGGAAGCCCAGCTCGGGGCCGGCGATGTCGAAGCCCACGCAGCACTTGTCCCGGTTCACGATCGCGAGCGCGGCGATCTCCTCCGAACGATCCAGGTGGCGCATCGCGTCGAGCAGTGCGCCCACGCGGATGCCGTTGCCGGCCTCGGCCGCCTCGGCGATGCCCTCCTCGATGCCGGCCTGCACGGCCTCGACGACCTCCTGCAGGTCCAGCCCGCCGGCGACGTGCTGCTCGGGCGCGTAGCGCAGCTCGGCGTAGATGACACCGTCCGCCGCGAGGTCCACCACAGCCTCGCGCGCGACCCGGCGCAGGTTGTCTGCGGTCTGCATGACCGCGGTGGTGTGGGCGAAGGCCTCGAGGTAGCGGACCAGGTCGCCGGAATTGGCGTTCGTGGAGAAGATGGTCGCGAGCTCGTCGGGGTCGGTCGAGGGCAGCTCGTGGCCGATCTCCGCCGCGAGCTCGATCAGCGTCGACGGGCGCAGGCCGCCGTCGAGGTGATCGTGCAGGAGGACCTTGGGCAGGGCGACGATCTCGTCGTGAGTGAGGGTCATGGCTCCAGGCTAGCCGCGCGCGGGCTTCCCCACCGACCGGCGCGGGCACCCGACGATCGTGTGCCCACCGGTCCTGCACACGCCTGGGACTGGCGTGACGCCTGAGGCCCCTGTGCCGTCACAGGGGCCACTCCAGCGACAGCGTTCCCAGCCGTGTGCAGAACGGGTAGCGGTCAGCCGCGGCGCACACCCGAGTGCTCCGACGCGAGGCCCGTGAGTCCGTCAGCGGTCCTCGCGCTTGCGCTGCGGCAGGATCATCCAGCACGCCCGCGACCACGCGCCATACGCGGGTTCCTTGGGCCCCGCCCCGTACAGCCGCGCCTCGCCGAGCGGCAGCACGCGCCCGGAACCGGGCTCGTAGACCGCGAACCCGTGCGACGTGCGCCCCACCAGCAGCACCACGTGCCGCGGCACCACGTCCGACAGTCCGCCGCTCGAGTCGCCGCCGGTGTACAGCGGCACCGGGATACCGTCCCGCAAGGAGGCCGATGCGTGGGCGATGGCCGCCGCGACCACGTCCCGGTTGGCGTCGTCCAGGATCGCGCCACGGAACCTCAGCCCCGCGAAGCGCGTCTCGTCGTCCACGCGCCACGGCGGCGTGCCCAGCGCGCGCGGCCAGGGCAGCGGTCCGAGCCCGCCTCGCGTGGTCCGCGCGTGCAGCACCCGCTGAAGCGCGCGCCACCGCTCCTCGAGCGTGCGGGCCTCGGGGTGACGCACGAGGACCTCCAGCACCTCGGGAGGGCTGTAGTCGCCGAATCGCCGGCCGGTCATCAGCCACGCGGTCACGAGCGGGTCACCCATCATCAGCATCACAGCCATCGACGCCGCGCCGCACGTGGTCTCATCGATCTGCTGGGCTCGCATGCCGCCGTAGCGCAGCGCCCCCATGCCCGAGCCCGCAGGGTGGCGGATCACCGCTCGATCGCGAGCGTTCAGGCCCGCCCACGCAGCCGCGAGGCCCGCGACGGCGGCGACAGGAGCGCCGGACGCAGCCGCGCGGCGGATCACCTCGGCGTCCTCTCCCACCTCGGACAGCGCCGTGGTGAGGGCTTTCGCATCGGCGGCCGATGCTGTGGCCAGCCGGCGCGACGTGGCCCTCGCGAAGACGGTGTCGGTCGAGGAGCCGCCGCGCTGCGCGCGGCCGGCGGCATGGGCGGCGCTGTAGGGCGTGGACCAACTGCCGCGCAGGCCGATCGCACGGCCGATGCGGGAGGCGACGGAGGTCAGCGTCCAGCCGGGCATGGAGTCAGGATGTCATGCGCGGCTCAGGTCGCGGTGCCGACGCGGTCGAGGATGATCTGTCGCTCCGGCGCCGAGTCGCCGATCTCCACGGCGCCCGCGCCGTCGCACGCCTCGTCGAGCGCCTGGAGACCGCGCGGCATGCGCGTCTCCGTCTCCGTGTGGAGCGTCATGATGACGTCGCCCTTCGACACCCGCTCGCCGAGGGTCTTGTGCAGCATCACGCCCGAAGACACCTCGACGGCGTCCCCCTGGCGGGCGCGCCCGGCGCCCAGCCGCCAGGCCGCGACGCCCACGCCCAGCGCGTCGAGACGGGTGATGACGCCATCCGACTCGGCGCGCACCTCCTCGACGTGAGGCGCGTCGGGCATGGCGGCATCGGCGTCGCCCCCCTGCGCCTCGATCATGCGCCGCCAGGCATCCATCGCGCGGCCGTCCTTCAGCGCATCGGCCGGGTCGACCCCAGTGACGCCGGCGCCGGCGAGCATCTCTCGCGCGAGCTCGACCGTCAGCTCGATCACGTCTGCCGGACCGCCGCCGGCGAGCACCTCGACCGACTCGGCGACCTCGTTGCCGTTGCCGATCGCCAGTCCCAGCGGCGTGGACATGTCGGTCAGCAGGGCGGAGGTCTTGACGCCAGCGTCGGTACCCAGGTCCACCATGGTGGCCGCGAGCTCGCGCGCCTGGTCCAGGTCCTTCATGAACGCGCCGGTGCCCACCTTGACGTCGAGCACCAGGCAGCCGGTGCCCTCGGCGATCTTCTTGGACATGATCGAGGAGGCGATCAGCGGGATGCATTCCACCGTGCCGGTGACGTCGCGCAGCGCGTAGAGCTTCTTGTCCGCCGGAGCAAGCCCGGACCCTGCGGCGCAGATGACCGCGCCGACGTCCTTGAGCTGCTCGTGCATCTCCTCGTTGCTGAGCGCCGCGCGCCAGCCCGGGATGGACTCGAGCTTGTCGAGCGTGCCGCCGGTGTGACCCAGCCCGCGCCCCGACAACTGCGGGACGGCGACGCCGTAGGCGGCCACGAGAGGCGCCAGCGGCAGCGTGATCTTGTCCCCCACGCCGCCGGTCGAGTGCTTGTCCGCGGTCGCCTTGCCGAGCCCTGAGAAGTCCAGCCGCTCCCCCGTCGCGATCATCGCTGCGGTCCAGCGCGCAATCTCCTCGCGCGTCATCCCGCGCTGCAGAATCGCCATCGCGAGGGAGCTCATCTGCTCGTCCGCGACCACGCCGCGCGTGTAGGCGTCGACCACCCAGTCGATCTGGTCGTCGGCGAGCGTGCCTCCGTCGCGCTTGGTACGGATCACATCAACGGCATCGTGACGCTCGGTCATCACACTCTCCCCAGGTCGTCGGGCCCGAACGCGCCGGGCAGGAACTCGTCCATGGTCATCACCCCGTGAGCCGTGTCGACCAGCAGCGCGCGACCGCCGTGCTCGAACAGCAGCTGGCGGCACCGGCCACACGGCGCGAGCAGGTCGCCGTTGGCGTCCACGCAGGTGAACGCCACGAGCCGCGCGCCGCCGTGGTCCACGTGCAGCTTCGACACCAGCGCGCACTCGGCGCACAGCGTGAGGCCGTAGCTGGCGTTCTCCACGTTGGCGCCCACGACCACGTCGCCAGCGTCGGTGAGCGCGGCAGCTCCCACGGGGAACTTCGAATAGGGCACGTATGCCCTCGTGGAGACCTCGCGCGCCTCAGCGCGCAGTGCCTCCCAGTCGACGTCGGGCATGACGCTCCTACTTCTTGTACGGGATGCCCTCGGCGGCCGGCGGACGCGAGTGGCCCACGAGGCCGGCGACGGCGAAGATGGTCGCCAGGTACGGCAGCATCAGCAGGAACTGCGACGGAATCGGCGAGCCGATCACTCCCAGCTGCTGCTGTAGCGCATCGGCGAAGCCGAACAGCAGCGCGGCGGCCAGGGCACCCTTGGGGCTCCACCGGCCCAGGATCATCGCGGCGAGCGCGATATACCCCTTGCCTGCAGACATGTCCTTGCCGAACGCGAGGCCTGACGCCACCGTGAAGAACGCTCCGCCCAGGCCGGCGATCGCGCCGCCCAGAACCGTGTTGCGCACCCGCGTGCGGTTGACCTTGATGCCCACGGTGTCCGCGGCCTTGGGGTGCTCGCCCACGGACCGCATGCGCAGACCCCAGCGGGAGCGGAACAGCATGATCTGGATGATCACCACGACCGCGTACATGATGTAGACCAGCAGGTTCTGGTCGAACAGCACCGGGCCGATCACCGGGATGCTCGACAGCACGGGGATCGCGATGTCGGGCATGTTGAGCGGCTGGTTCAGGTTCGGGTTGTCGCTCATCACGGTGCTGAAGAAGAAGCTCGTGAGCCCCAGCACCAGCAGGTTGAGCACCACGCCCACGACAATCTGGTTCACCCAGTACCTGGTGGAGAACACCGCGAGCAGCCAGCCCACGAGCGCACCGGCGATGGGTGCAGCGATCAGACCCACGTAGGCGTTGCCGACGGCGGACGCGACCAGCGCGGCGAGGAAGGCACCCGCGAGCAGCTGCCCCTCGATGGCGATGTTGATGATGCCCGAGCGCTCGCACAGGGTTCCGGCGAGGGAGCCGAACACCAGCGGGACCGCCAGGAACAGCGCGGACGTGAGCAGCCCGGTGAGCTGGATCGTGGTCGTGGAGCGATCCGCACCGGCCCACGTGAGCAGCGCGCCCATGATCGCCATGCCGAACACGATGGGCAGCCAAATGCCCACCTTGCGGTACTGATTCGCGCGGTAGGCGACCCACGCCACGAGCAGCAACGCGACGATCGACAGTCCGACGGCGGCCGCGCGCGAGGGCACGGTCACGCTCGGCAGCTCGATGAAGTCGCTGCTGCGCGCGATCGTGAAGGTGGTCTGCACGCCGGTGGGCGTGCCGAAGCCGAAGAACAGCAGCGACAGGAGCGCGACCACGCCCAGGCCGATGGTGGACTTCCAGCTCTTCGTGCGGGGGGCCTCGGCGCCAGCGGCGGCTGACGACGTCTCGACGGCGGTGGTGCTCATGCCGCGACCTCCTTTTCGTGGGCCGGGGCAGGCAAGCGGAAGATGGACCTCACCAGGGGCGGCGCGGCGATGAACAGCACGATGAGCGCCTGGATGACGAACACAATGTCGACCGGGAGGCCCGCCTGCACCTGGAGCGTGGGCCCGGACGCGCGCAGGCCGCCGAACAGGATCGCCGCCATCACGGTCCCGAGCGGCCGCGAGCGACCCAGCAGCGCGACGGTGATGGCGTCGAAGCCGAGAGATCCCGCAGTGGCCGTCGTCAGCACCTTCTCGGTGCCGAGCACGGGCGCGGATCCCGCGAGGCCGGCAAGCGCACCGGCGATGACCATGACCAGGATGTACGCCTTCGTGACGTTCATGCCCGCTGTGCGCGCGGCGTGCGGGTTCGCGCCCACGGCGCGGAATTCGAATCCGAGCGTGGACCGCTCCATCAGCCACCAGACGCCGGCCGCGCACGCGAGCGCGAGCACGAAGCCCCAGTGCAGGTTGAAATCGCTGCCGAGCAGCAGCGGATACTGCGCGGTCTCATCGACGATCGGGGTGATGGGGTTGTCGCTGCCCTCGCGCTGGAACGCGTCGAGGGTCAGCAGCCACGCCACCAAGTTGAGCGCGATGTAGTTGAGCATGATCGTGACGATCACCTCGTGCGCGCCGGTCCTGGCCTTGAGGAAGCCGGGGATGAAGCCCCAGATGGCTCCGCCCAGCGCGCAGCCCACGATCGCGACGAGCAGGTGGATGCCCCATGGCAGGTGCCACGCGAATCCGACGTAGGCACCGAGCGTGGCGCCGATGAGCAGCTGTCCCTGCGCACCGATGTTGAACAGGCCTGCACGGAAGCCGATGCCCAGGCCCAGTCCCGCGAAGATCAGCGGCGTCGCCTGGGTGAGAGTCTGGGTGAACGGCTTGATCACTCCGGAGAAATCGTTCGCATTGAAGTTGAGCACCGCGCCGCTGAACATCGCGGAGTAGGCGCCACCGAGCGCGTCGCCCATCGCCTGGAACGTGTCCGCCGGGCGAGAGAAGAAGTAGGTCGCGGCCTCACGCACGTCCTCGTCCGCGAACACGATGAGCAGGCCGCCGATCGCCAGCGATGCGACGATCGCCATGATGACGACGAGCGTCGAGGACTCGAGGATCTCCCGCAGGACAGTGCGCGACCGGCTGCCGGAGTCAGCGCCGGGGTCTCCAGGGGCGTCCGCCCGGGGCGGCTCGGGCGCGGTCTCCGGGTCAGCCGGCGACGCGGCCTCCGGCTCATTCGGCGTGCGCTCCTCGGCAGCGCCGCCCTTCTCCTCGCCGCTCACGCCGCCTCCTCCTCATCTCCATGCGCACCGGCCATCATCAGGCCCATGGTGTCGCGGTCCGTGTCAGGGCTGACGATGTCGACGATCCGCCCGTGGTACATCACGGCGATGCGATCAGCGAGCGCGTAGACCTCGTCGAGCTCGGAGCTGACGATGACCACCGCCACGCCCTTGTCGCGCTCCTCGATGATCCGTTTGTGCACGAACTCGATGGATCCCACGTCCAGTCCACGCGTGGGCTGGGAGGCGATCAGCAGCTTCAAGTCGCGCGCGAGCTCGCGCGCCAGCACGACCTTCTGCTGGTTTCCACCGGACAGCGAGCCGGTCAGCGCCTCGGTCGAGGTGGTGCGGACGTCGAACTTCTCGACCTGCTCCTCCGCGTTGCGGGACACGACGCCGGGGTCGATCGCGCCGCGCTTCGAGTAGGGCTCGCGGTCGTACAGGTCGAGGATCAGGTTGTTGGCGACGGTGAAGGATGCGACCACGCCGTCCTCGGTGCGGTCCTCCGGCACGAAGCCGATGCCCGCATCGAGGTTGTCGCGGATGGAGCGACCCATGAGTTCCGTGCCATCGAGCGTGACGCTGCCCTCGACAGCATCGACCACACCCAGGATTGCCTCGGCGAGCTCGGTCTGGCCGTTGCCCTGCACACCTGCCACCGCCAGGATCTCGCCGCCGCGCACCTCGAACGAGACGCCGTCGAGCAGCTTGATCCGCGTGTCCTCATCGATCACGGTCAGGTTCTCGACGCGCAGCATGGGCTCGCCGGGCGTGGCGTCGTCCTTGTCGACGGTCATCGACACGTCGCGGCCGACCATGAGGGACGCCAGTTCCTCCTGCGACGCGGTCGGCTCGGCGGTGCCGACCACCTTCCCGCGCCGGATCACCGTGATGGTGTCCGCGATGGCCTTGACCTCGCGCAGCTTGTGGGTGATGAGAACAACGGCGGTGCCGGAGTCGCGTAGCTGGCCCACGATCTCGAGGAGCTCGTCCGTCTCCTGCGGCGTGAGCACCGCCGTGGGCTCGTCCAGGATCAACACCCTCGCGTCCCTGGACAGCGCCTTGATGATCTCGACGCGCTGCTGCGCGCCCACGGACAGGTCCTCGACCATGGCGTCCGGGTCCACGTGGAAGCCGAACCGGTCAGAGATCTCGCGCACCTTCTCGCGCGCGGCCTCGAGGTCGAGCAGCTTGGCGGGCCCGCGCACCTGCTCGTGGCCCAGCATCACGTTCTCGGCGACGGTGAAGACGGGCACCAGCATGAAGTGCTGGTGAACCATGCCGATGCCTGCGGCCATGGCGTCTCCCGGGCCGGCGAAGACGCGCGTCTCGTCATCGAGCAGGATCTCGCCGCCGTCGGCGTCGTACAGGCCGAACAGCACATTCATGAGCGTGGACTTGCCGGCGCCGTTCTCGCCCAGCAGAGCGTGCACGGTCCCCGACTCGACCACCAGGTCGATCTGGTCGTTGGCGGTGAAATCGCCGAACTTCTTCGTGATCTTCCTGAGCTCGAGTTTCACGCCATTGTCCTTCCTCAGCGCCGGGCCTGCCTCGGCGAATACGTCAAGTCAAGCACGAGGGGCGGGCCGCGTCCACGCGACCCGCCCCTCGTGATCTGTCAGGGGTGTTCCCCGGCGACTAGCCGGCGGTCGACGGCTCGATGTCGCCCGCGATGATGCCATCGCGGAGCGTGTCGAGCTCGGAGACGACCTCGTCAGGAACGACGCCCTCGGGGAACTCGGCGATGCCGACGCCCTCGTTCTCGAGCGTGCCCACGTAGGGGTCGTTCGAGAACTCGGTGATCGAGGACTCGATGGTGTCGAACACCGCGTTCGAGATGTTCTTGAGCACCGAGGTCAGCACCACGTCCGCGTAGTCGGGAGCGCTCTGCGACCAGTCGGAGTCCACACCGATCAGCCAGGCGTCGCCAGCCGACTGCACGGCCTGGGCGGCACCGAGTCCCACGGGACCGGCCACGGGCATGACGATGTCCGCGCCCTGGTCGAGGAAGCCCTGGGCGGTGTTCTGACCGTTGGTCTGGTTCTCGAAGTCACCGGTGAACGAGCCGTCCGAGCCGTCCCAGCCGAGGACCGTGACGTCGCCGCCCATGTCCTCGTTGTAGCGGTTCGCGCCGGCCAGGAAGCCGTCCATGAAGATCGACACGGTGGGGATGTTGATGCCACCGAAGGTCGAGATCGTGCCGGTCGCCGAGGCGCCTGCGGCCGCGTAGCCGGCCAGGAACGCCGCCTCGTCGGTCTCGAAGAACAGCGGCTTCACGTTGTCGATGGGCTCGTCGTAGCCGAAGTCCACGATCGCGAAGTTGACCTCGGGGTTGGCCTCGGCCGCAGCTGCAGTGGCGTCGCCGAGCAGGAAGCCGACGGTGATGATCAGGTCGCAGCCAGCGTCGACCTGGGCCTCGAGGTTGGGGCCGTAGTCGGACTCAGCGGTCGACTCGGCCTCGGCGGTCTCGACACCGAGCTCGTCGGCGGCGCGCTGCAGGCCCTCGTAGGCCGACTGGTTGAACGAGGCGTCGTCGAAGCCTCCCGCGTCGGAGACCATGCAGGCCTTGTAGTCCTCGGCGCCCTCGGGGGCGTCGCCGTCCTCAGGGGCGGAGGAGCACGCGGCAAGCGCGAGAGCGGACGCAGCCGCGACCGCGCCGAAGCGAATCGTGTTCTTCATAGGGAGTAGTCCTCACTAGATGTCTTGCCTGTTGGGTACGCCAGGCGTGTGCGTTGGCACCAATGCTAGTCACGGTTTGTTACGGCTTCGCGTCGGATGCGGACTCTAGAGCAACGGTTCGGTATCGATCCGACCTGGCATGCGGGCCGATGCGCGGTTTCCTTGCGTACCGCGCGGCAGCGCCGCACTGGGCTGCGCCCTAGAGGTCCACGTCCTTGACGCGCTGTGCCGCGTGGCGCGACAGCACCAGCAGCGCCTCGTCCGTATCCACGACCACGGCATCGGCGATGCCCACGACGGCCACCGGCTTGGTACCGCCCACGAGCACCGTGCCCGGGGCGTCCACCAGCGAGGCCGGGGCATCCCGGCCGATGCGGATGGCGCCATCCGCGCCTGGCGCGAGGAGCGCCGCGAGCGAGTCGAAGTCGCCTACGTCGTCCCACACGAAGGAGCCGGGCACCATCGCCACGCCGCCCTCGGCGGCGACGGGCTCCGCGATCGCATGGTCGATCGCGATCTTGGTGAGAGTCGGCCAGACCCGAGCCAACGCATCGGCCCTCCCTGGACCGTCCCAGGCCGCGGCGATCTCGCGCACTCCCGACTCGAGGGTCGGGTGCAGCCGTGCGAGGTGTGCCAGCAGCACGGACGTCGACACCACGAACATGCCCGCGTTCCACGAGTAGCCACCGTCGGCGAGCATCTGCGCCGCGGTCTCGGGGTCCGGCTTCTCCGTGAACGCCTCGACCTCGAAGGCGCCCGGAGCGTGGGTGAGTTCGGCGCCGGACTCGATGTAGCCGAACGCGCTCGAGGGCTCGGTCGGTTCGATGCCGATCGTCACGACCTTGCCGGTGGCCGCCGCCGCGATCGCGGTGCGGACCGTGTCGCGGAACGCTGCAGCGTCGGGGATCACGTGGTCCGCCGCGAAGGAACCCATGATCTGCTCGCCGTGGCGGTGCTCGATCAGTGCGGCCGCGAGCGCGATCGCCGCCATCGAGTCCCGCGGACTCGGCTCGGTGACGATGTTCGCGGCCGGCACGTCCGGCAGTTGAGCGGCCACCGCATCGGCGTGCCTCTCGCCCGTGACGATCATCACCTCATCCCCCAATGGGGCGAGCCGCGCGACCGTGTCCTGAATGAGCGTCGCTCCCGAGCCCAGCAGGTCGATGAGGAACTTGGGCCGGTCCGGCCTCGACAGCGGCCATAGTCGAGAGCCGACGCCCCCGGCGGGGACCACGGGGAAAAAACCGGAGTTCTTGCGGGGGGCCGTGGGGTTTTCAGTCACGGACACCACATTAGGATGGTGGCACTCGTGAGTCACATTCGAAGGAGAGTCCGTGTCGCCCGCCCCCACGCTGTATCGAGGCCGTGAAGGCATGTGGATGTGGGTCGTGCACCGTGCGACCGGCGTCGCGATCTTCTTCTTCCTCCTGGTCCACGTCCTCGACACCTCGCTCGTGCGCGTCTCCCCCGAGGCCTACAACGAGGTGATCGGCGCCTACAAGACGCCCATCTACGGCCTGATCGAGGCCGGCCTGGTCGCGGCGATCGTCCTGCACGCGTTCAACGGCCTGCGGATCATCGCGGTGGACCGGTGGACGTGGGCGCTGCGCCGTCAGCGCATGCTGGTGTGGATCGTGTGGGGCATCTTCGCCGTCCTCATGGCCGGCTTCCTGCCGCGCCACCTCATGCACGTGTTCGGAGGTGCCTGATGACCGCCCCCGAGCTCACCGCACCCCGGCGGCCCATGAACCGCCGCACCGTGGGCGGCGCCGAGCGCTGGTCGTGGATCTTCCAGCGCGTCTCCGGCGTGGTCCTCATCGTGCTGATCTTCACCCATCTGTTCGTCAATCTGCTCACCGGCGACGGCGTGAGCCAGATCGACTTCGCGTTCGTGGCCGGCAAGTGGGCATCGCCGCTGTGGCAGTGGTGGGACTTCGTCATGCTGGTGCTGGCGATGATGCATGGCACCAATGGCATGCGCATGCTGGTCAACGACTACGCGACGCGGCCCTTCGTGCGCGCGATGCTGCACTGGGCGCTGCGGATCTCGATGATCGTCATCATCGTGCTCGGCTCCCTGGTGATCTGGACCTTCGACCCCTGTCCCACTGACGCCGCCGGCGAGCTGCTGGAAGGCGTCCCCAGCTTCTGCGAGAGTGTGCTGTGACCAACCACGAGTTCGACGTCGTGATCGTGGGCGCTGGCGGCGCCGGCATGCGCGCCGCGCTGGAGTCCTCCCAGCGCGCCAAGACCGCGGTCCTCACCAAGCTCTACCCCACCCGCTCGCACACCGGCGCGGCCCAGGGCGGCATGGCCGCCGCGCTCGCCAACGTCGAGGACGACAACGCCGAGTGGCACACGTTCGACACCGTCAAGGGCGGCGACTACCTCGTGGACCAGGACGCCGCGGAGATCCTCTGCAAGGAGGCGATCGACGCGGTCCTCGACCTCGAGAAGATGGGCCTGCCCTTCAACCGCACCACGGCCGGCAAGGTGGACCAGCGCCGGTTCGGCGGCCACACCCGCAACCACGGCGAGGCCGCGGTGCGACGTGCCTGCTACGCCGCGGACCGCACCGGCCACATGATCCTGCAGACGCTGTACCAGCAGTGCATCAAGCAGGAAGTCGAATTCTTCAACGAGTTCTACGTCCTGGACCTGATCCTCGACTCCGACCCGCAGGCCGCCGCCGACGGCGACGAGGTCGCGGTCGCCGGAGTGGTCGCGTACCAGCTGTCGACGGGCGAGGTCCACACGTTCCGTGCCAAGTCCGTGATCTTCGCGACCGGGGGCGCGGGCAAGGTCTTCAAGACCACCTCGAACGCCCACACCCTGACCGGTGACGGCATGGGCATCGCGCTGCGCGCGGGGCTGCCGCTGGAGGACATGGAGTTCTTCCAGTTCCACCCGACCGGGCTGGCTGGCCTGGGCATCCTGTTGTCCGAGGCCGCGCGCGGCGAGGGCGGCATCCTGCGCAACTCCGAGGGCGAGCGCTTCATGGAGCGCTACGCCCCCACCATCAAGGACCTCGCGCCGCGCGACATGGTGGCGCGAGCGATGGCCAATGAGGTGCGCGAGGGCCGCGGCTGCGGGCCCCACAAGGACTACGTGCTGCTGGACCTCACCCACCTCGAGCCCGCGCACATCGACGAGAAGCTCCCCGACATCACCGAGTTCGCGCGCACGTACCTGGGCGTCGAGCCGTACACCGAGCCCGTGCCGGTGTTCCCCACTGCGCACTACGCGATGGGCGGCATCCCCACGAACGTGAACGCCGAGGTGCTGCGCAACAACACCGACGTCGTGAAGGGCCTGTACGCCGCCGGCGAGTGCGCGTGCGTGTCCGTCCACGGCGCGAACCGCCTGGGCACCAACTCGCTGCTCGACATCAACGTGTTCGGGCGCCGCGCCGGCATCGCCGCCGCAGAGTACGCGAACTCGGTCGACGCCGCTCCTGAGCTCCCGGCCGATGCGGATGCGACCGTGGCCGGGCTCGTCGCCTCGCTGCGGGAGACCGTGGGCGGCGACGGCACCGAGCGCGTCGCACAGATCCGCAAGGAGCTCCAGGAGACCATGGACATGAACGTCCAGGTGTTCCGCACGGCAGAGTCGCTGGCCGAGGCCGCGGGGGCGGTCAAGGGCCTGCGCGAGCGCTTCGCGTCGATCGCGATCCACGACCGTGGTCAGCGCTTCAACACGGACCTCCTCGAGGCGGTCGAGCTGGGCTTCCTGCTCGAGCTCGCGGAGGTGGTCATCGCTGGCGCCGATGGCCGCAAGGAGAGCCGCGGCGGGCACTACCGCGAGGACTTCCCCACCCGCGACGACGAGAACTACATGCAGCACACCATGGCCTACGCGACGCCCGAGGGTCTGCGCATGGACTGGAAGCCTGTGGTGGTCACCAAGTATCAGCCCATGGAACGCAAGTACTAGGCCGGGGAGGGCTGATGACTGCGACTGCAGAGAAGACCGAAGAGGTCGGCGCCGTGGAGTCCTTCACGGTGACGCTGAAGATCCTCCGCCACGACCCCGACGGGCTCGACGGGCGTGAGCCCGGCGCCGAGTATTGGGAGGAGTTCCAGGTCGAGGCACACGCGACCGACCGCGTCCTGGACGCGCTCCACGCGATCAAGTGGGAGCAGGACGGCACGCTCGCCTTCCGCCGCTCGTGCGCCCACGGTGTGTGCGGCTCGGACGCGATGCGCATCAACGCGCGCAACCGGCTCGCCTGCAAGACGCTGCTCAAGGACCTCAACCCGGCGCGACCCATCACCGTGGAGCCCATCAAGGGGCTGCCGGTCGAGAAGGACCTGATCGTGGACATGGAGCCGTTCTTCGCCTCCTACCGCGACATCATGCCGTTCCTGATGCCCTCGGGCCCCACGCCCGAGCGCGAGCGGCTGCAGTCGCCGGAGGACCGCGAGCGCTTCGACGACACCACCAAGTGCATCCTGTGCGCGGCCTGCACCACGAGCTGCCCGGTGTTCTGGACGGACGGCCAGTACTTCGGGCCGCAGGCCATCGTGGGCGCCCACCGCTTCATCTTCGACTCGCGCGACGACGGCGAGTGGGACCGTCTCGAGATCCTCAACGACCAGGCCGGCGTGTGGAAGTGCCGCACGGCCTTCAACTGCACGGAGGCCTGCCCACGCGGCATCGAGGTCACCAAGGCGATCTCCGAGGTCAAGCGCGCGCTGACCAGCGGCGAGGTGTGAGCGCCCTCACCCCGACGTGACGAGGGCGGCACCCCACTGGGGTGCCGCCCTCGTCTTCTGTTCAGGGTCGGTCAGTACTCGCACCAGACCTGTCCGTCGGGCCTGCCGAGGCCGCCGCAGGTGTCACCGAACTCCTCGTACTCGGAGTTCAGCGGTGACTCGAAGTAGAGGTCGTCGCACGCCGCCATGTCGCCGGCGGCGCAGCCGTCCCACAGCGCGTCGAGCTCGGGGTCGTCGCCGTAGGTGTCGGCGTCCGAGAAGATGATGTCCGTCGAACCCTCGAGGTCGTCGAACTCGAGCCCCGAGGAGGTGACGATCGCGGCGCCCGCGATGAACCATGCCGCCGCGAGCGACCACCCGATCGTGCCCAGGATTCCCAGGATCACTCCCGCCCAGGCCATGCCGGTTCCCTTGCGCGTGCCGTCCGCGGTCTTGCGCAGCCCGATCGCGCCCAGGATGGTCGCGACGGCGCCCAGGCCCAGGACGCCGGTGACGAGGGCCGCGATCGACGTGCCGTCGGTGCCCTGCGAGCCGGGCGTGCCGTACGCGGGCTGGTAGGCGCCGGCGTAGGTGGGCTGCGCCTGTGCGGCCGACGCATCCGTCGCCTGCTGCGAGAAGCCCGGCGCAGGCTGAGCGTACGTGGAGGCGGACGCCGGCTGGCCGTAGTCGTAGGTGGCGTAGTCCGGCTGGCTGGGGGCGGTGGGCGGCTGCTGCGAGGGCACAGTTGATGCCTGCCACTGGGTGGCCGGCGGCTGGCCGGGCTGCTGCGCGCCGGGGTCCGGGGTCGAGGCGAACGGATCGGGCGTGGTCACCGGGAGTCCTTCCAGGTAGGCGGCGCACCGCCGGCGGCGGTGCGAGACTCCCGAACGCTATCGCACGGGCGTGCCACGCGAGAAGACGCACGTGACGCGGTTCACGCCGGGGACTCAGCGCCGGAGCCAGGCCCGCACGTGGTCGCCGATGCTCGCCCGGCGACCGTCCGGGCCGCGGAAGATGTCGCCGCCATCGGATTCGAGCACTGCCTGGCCGATCTCCTCCATGGTCGTGGCCAAGTACACGCCTGCCTCCCGGGCGTCGCTGGCGCGAGCGAATCGCCCCAGCTCGTCCTCCCCAAACCGCACCACGAACGGGAAGCGCTCATTGGAGGTCGCAGCGAGTTCGACGCCCGGCAGCCGCGCATCCCGGTCGCCGCGCACCACCAGCGTGCCGTCGACGTTGCCGCGCTTGCGGGCGGGTCCGGCGAGCGCGAACACGGCGTGCCGTTGCGCGACTCGCAGGGAGGAGGTCTCCATAGCCTGCCAGGGTTCGCCCACGGCAGCGACGTGCGCGACCGTGATCACGTTGTCCGGCGCGCGCGAGAACTCGAGCGCCACATACTGCGGACCGGGGTCGATGCGCAGGACTCCGGGCCGCACCTCCGAGATGGTCGCGCCGGCCCGCTCCCGGGCCCAGTCCGCGAACCAGTCGGACAGCTCCTCGATCTCGAGCAGCCCGAGTTGGCGACGGGTGCCCAGGAAGGCGGCCGAGTACAGCATGATGCGCGCCGAGTAGGCGGTGAACAGCAGCAGCGTCAGGATTCCGGCGAACGGCGCGAGCACCGCGTTGTCCGAGACCCCGGAGATGATGAGCGACATCGCCTGCCGCAGGACGCCCATGGCGAAGGCCGCGATCGCCAGCGTCCACAGCACCGACCGCAGAGGCATCCGCACGCCCCCGAGGAACACCAGCACGATGGCCGCGAACAGCATGTCCACGATGAACATCACGCCGGCGCCCGACAGCCGCACCAGCCACTCCTGAGGCGCCTCACCGAAGAGGATCTCCGAGACCTGGTTCGCGACCACGGAGGTCGCCACCTGCAGTCCAGCGCCGAGGATCACCATGAGCGCGATTCCCAGCAGCGCCGCGAAGTCGCGGAGCTTGCCCTGCAGCGGCGTGCGGTCGTCCACCTCGAGCATCGCCCACACACCCATGCGCATGCCGCTCACGTAGCGCGCTGCGGTGTTGAACAAGATGAGGAAGGCGATGATGCCGACCAGGCCGGTCACTGCCGTGGGCTGCAGCGACTCCGGGTCGACCAGTCCCGATGACGAGTCCGTCGAGATGATGCCTGGCACGGCGTCGTCGATGAACCCGAACAGCTGATCCGAGAGCTCCTCGTCGCCCGCGATGAACCAGCTCGCGAGCGTCACGGCGATCAGGACGCCGGCCGCGATGGAGGTCAGCGAGTAGAACGCGATGCCGCCGGCGACGACGTTGCCGTTGCCGTCCCGGTAGCGCTCGAGCGTGCGACCCACGTGCGAGGCGTCGAAGCGCTCCTTGAGCGTCTTCGCCTGCGCGACCGCGTCCTTGCCGCGGTCGACGAGTGACTCGTCGCTGTCCGTCACGCACTACCTCCCGGGTGTCGGCGGAACCAGTCCCACTCTGTCGTACAGGCGGTCGAGCGTCGCGCTCGCGATCGTCCGCGCCTTGGCGGCGCCGTCCGCGAGGACGGCGTCGAGCCGGTCGGGCGACTCGATCCAGTCGAGCGCGGCCTCCCTGATCGGAGTCAGGTACTCCACCACCACGTCCGCTACGTCAACCTTGAGGTGGCCGTACATCTTCCCCTCGTAGTCGGCGACCAGCTGCTCGACGGAGCGGCCGTCGAGCGCCGAGTAGATCGTGAGCAGGTTCGACACGCCCGCCTTGGACTCGCGGTCGAACGCGATGACCGTGTCAGAGTCCGTCGCGGCGGACTTGATGTTCTTGGCGATCTTCTTGGGGTCCTCGAGGATCTCGATGGTGCCCTTGGGGCTCACCGAGGACTTCGACATCTTCTTCGTGGGCTCCTGAAGGTCGTAGATCTTCGCCGTCGCCTCGACGATGTGCGCGTCCGGCACCACGACGGTTCCCTCGCCCAGCCGGGTGTTGAGACGCTCGGCAAGATCGCGCGACAGCTCGAGGTGCTGGCGCTGGTCCTCGCCCACCGGCACCAGGTCGGTGTCGTACAGGAGGATGTCCGCGGCCATGAGGATCGGGTACGTGAACAGGCCCACGTTGGTCCCTGACTCCCCCACCTTGGCGGACTTGTCCTTGAACTGGGTCATGCGGCCGGCCTCGCCCATGCCCGTGTAGGTGCTGAGCAGCCACGCGAGCTCGGCGTGCTCGGGCACGTGGGACTGCACGAAGACGATCGACCGCTCGGGGTCCACGCCCGCGGCCAGGAACTGCGCCGCGGTCGCGCGGGTGCGGTCGCGCAGCTGCTGGGGCTCAGGCGCGACCGTGAGAGCGTGGAGGTCGACCACGCCGTAGATCGCGTCGTGCGTGTCCTGCAGCTTCACCCACTGGACCAGCGCCCCGAGGTAGTTGCCGAGCTGGAGGGAATCGGAGGTCGGCTGCATGGCCGAGAACACGCGGGGCTTCATGGCCCCCATTGTTCCCCACGCCCGGGCGAGAACCCAACCCGCGCATCGGCCCTCCCCCCATCCCCCTGGCGGTGCATTCTCGCTCACCTAGCGCCTGAGGCGAGCGAAATGGGCCCGATTCGCTCGGTTAAGCGCGTACGCGAGCGGAAATCGACCGCGGGAGCGTGGGGAGGGCCGATGCGGTTGTCAGGTGGCGTCGGCGTCGAACGGCGCCGGGCGCCCCGGCTCGGACGGCCGGGGCGGCTCGGCGGCCGGAGCGGGAGCGGCAGGCTCGTACAGGGCCTCGCGCACGATGCGGCGCGGGTCGTACTGGCGCGGGTCGTACTGCTTCCAGTCGACGTCGTCCGCACCGAGCTCGGTCTTGAGCTGGTCCGTGTTCCGCGTCACGAGGTCACGAGCGCTGCGAATCCACTCCCGCAGCTGGCGGGCGTACTCGGGCATGCGTTCCGGCCCCACCACCAGGATGGCGACCAGGACGATGACCAGGAACTCCCAGCCGTTGATGCCGAACATGCCGCCTATTCTTGCGGCTCGGTCGTCTCGTCCTCAAGCTGGAAGTCGACCTGGGCGCTCGAATCGAGCGTCACTCGGATCTCCAGCTCCTCGCCGTCACGCTGAATGGTCAGCACGACGTCGTCGCCCACGGCCTTGGCGCGGATCGCGACCACCAGCTCGTCGAGCTGCGTGATGGGACGTCCGTCGATGCCCGTGATGACGTCGCCGGGCTCCACGCCCGCGTTGTCCGCAGGGCCGCCTGCCACCACGCCCAGCTCGTCGTCGATCACGAGGACGCCCTCGCCGGTGTAGCGCTCGTCGAGCTGCACGCCGATCACGGGGTAGGTCGCGGTGCCGGTCTCGATCAGCTGCTCCGCGGTGCGCATGGCCTGGTTGGACGGGATCGCGAACCCGAGCCCCACGGACCCGGTGCTGGAGCTCGACACCCCTGGCAGCGCGGCGATCGCGGAGTTCACGCCGATCACCTCGCCGCTCGCGTTCAGCAGTGGACCGCCCGAGTTGCCGGGGTTGATCGCGGCATCGGTCTGGATAGCGTCGATGAACGCCGTGCTCGAACTGTCGCCGGCGGTGACCGGGCGGTGCACGGCGGACACGATGCCGGTGGTCACGGTGCTCTGCAGGCCCAGCGGCGAGCCCACCGCGATGGTGTCGTCGCCCACGACCACCTCATCCGAGTCGGCGAACGTCAGCGGCGCGAGGCCCTGGGCGTCGATGCTCACCACGGCCAGGTCGTAGTCGGCGGTGGCGCCCACGACCTCGGCCTCGAACTCGGTGCCGTCGGACATGACGACGGTGATCTCCTGCGCGCCCTCGACCACGTGGTTGTTCGTCAGGATGTAACCGTCCTCGCGGATCACGAAGCCCGATCCCGTGGACGTGCCGATTCCGCCCACGGAGGCCTCGAGCGAGACCACCGACGGCATGACCGATGCGGCGACGGCGGCAACCGAATCCTCGGCTCGCTCGACCGGGTCGCTGGTGGCCACCTGGACCGTCGGCGTCGAGGAGAAGAACTCGTCATAGGCCCACGCTCCACCGAATCCGCCTCCCACGCCGAGCAGGAGTGCGGTCGCTGCGATGCCGGCGACCGCGCGCTTGCGCACGCGTCCGACGGGACGCTCCGAGGGCGGCGCCTGCGGCGGCTCGGGAGGCTCGTAGCCGGCGCCGTCGTGGCTGGGCTCTGCGGTGGAGATCACGCCCTGGGCGTCAGGCGCGAGGGGATCGCGCGGAGCCTGCGCCGGGGTCGCCGCCGTGGCTGGCTGCACCGGGGTGGCCGCCGTGGGGTGCGCGTGGACCGGCGCTTCGGACGGCGAGGAGTCGGTCGCGACCGAGCCCTCATCGCCCACGCGGCGCTGCTCGTCGGGGGTGGGGCCGCCCTGGTTGCTGCCAGGAGGCGCGAAGATGTTGTCGTTCATGGCTGCTCTCCTCACGCGCCGGGAGTAGTGGCATCGGCGATATCGCTCAGGCCGTCCAGGACGCGGTCGATGAAAGTGGGGTCGTCATGCGCCGGGAACGTCGAGGCCGCGGCCTCGAGCGTGGTCAGGGGGCATGAGCACGTCACGGAGATCACGACATCTCCGGTCTGCCATACCAACTGTCGAGGCTGATCGCTGACCAGGTACGCCTGGCCGTGGCCCAGGTCCACGCTGACGTAGTAGTCCGAGATCGACGCCGACAATCGGCCGTGTCGTTCAGTGATGATCATAGGGTCCAGGCCCGAGAGCATGGACGCCACGAGGATGTTCTCGCCGTTGCTGGCGCGCAGGACCTTGGCGTTCACGGGCTTGAGCCCGGTCTCCTCCCAGTCCGGGTGGACCCAGCTGCGCAGCTGGTCGCCGGTGCGCATGTGCTGCGCGTTCAAGGCGAGCAGCGCCGGCTCGCCGTCGTAGTCGCTCTCGGCAAACTCGAGGGAGACCTCATCCGGGGCACCAGCCAGGTAACCGCTCACCACCAGGACGCCCAGCACCGCGATCACCGCGACGGCGGCGACGCTCATGCGCCGGTCGCGCGGGCGCGCGGCGCGGGCAAGATGGCGCGGCTCCCCGCTGGCGATCTGCGCCATGCGGTCGCGGTCCAGCAGCTGCTGCGCGAAGGTGAGGTCGATGCCGGCGTCGGAGGTCTTGAGGGCGTCCCTTGCGGCTCGCAGCTCGTCCCAGCGGGTGCGACACTCCTCGCAGGCGTCAAGGTGCGCCATGGCGAGCGCGGACTTCGCCGGGCTCAGCCGGTTGTCGAGAAGATCGTGGATCTCGTCGCCGAGGTGCTCGTCGCTCACTCGCCACCTCGCACCGGCGCGCGGTGAGCCAAGGACTCACGGAGCTTCGCACGGGCGCGAGACAGTCGGGAGCGGACGGTGCCCATCTTGATGCCGAGCGTGGCGGCGATCTCCTCGTACGACAGGCCCTCGATGTCGCTCAGCACCACGGCCGCCCGGTATTCGGGCTGCAGATCGGCGAGCGCGGCGACGATGTCGTCGCCCAGGTGAGACATGTCGAACGCATCCTCGGGCTGCCCCGACCGCTCATGGCGGTCGAAGCTGTCGGACGTGGCCACCGCCGCATCGTCATCCGCCATGAAGTCGAAGCGGATCCTCTTCTTGCGACGCATGCGGTCGAGGAAGAGGTTGGTGGTGATGCGGTGAAGCCAGCCCTCGAAGGTGCCGGGCTTGTACTGCGACAGCGAGTTGAACACGCGGACGAACACGTCCTGCGTCAGGTCCTCGGCGTCGTGCTGATTGCCCGTGAGGTGATAGGCGAGTCGGTAGACCCGTCCGGAGTGCTCCGCGACGATCCGCTCCCAGGTGAGGTCCTGGGGCTGCGCCTCGGTCGCGAAAGGGGTCGCCTGAGACGCGTTCGTGATGTTCTTCACGACCGTGCTCGTCATTCGGGCTCCCTCCTCCACGCTTCGCTCAACGGATACCGACAGACCAATGTTCCCATGAAAGGGGCTGCGCGGCATCGGCCGCAGGGAGGATGTGACGGATACCATTCGGGAAAGGAGGCCGCCATGAGCACCGATTCCGCCAACTGGGCGTACTGCGAGGACTTCGTCCCCGAGGACGAAGTACTGCTCGCGGCACGCGACACCGCCGATCAGCTGGGGTGCGTGCCGGTGCACCCCGGAGCAGGCCGGGTGCTCGAACTCGTCGCGCGCATGGCGGGGATCCGCTCGGCCGTCGAGATCGGCACCGGTGCGGGCGTCTCCGCCACGTACCTGCTGCGCGGCATGGGCGACGCCGGAGTGATCACGACCATCGACGTCGAGGCCGAGCACCACAAGGCCGCGCGCCGCACGCTCGCCTCGGCTGGATTCGCGCCCGAACGGGCACGCATGATCACGGGGCGGGCGCTCGACGTCCTTCCCCGACTCACCGACGGCGGCTACGACCTGGTGCTCATCGACGCCCGCAAGGCCGAGTACCCCGAGTACCTCGAGCAGGCCATGCGACTGCTGCGCGTGGGAGGCGTCGTCGCGATCGACAACGCGCTGTGGCACGGGCGCGTGCCGGACCCGGCGCAGCGCGACGAGAACACCACGGCGGTGCGCACGACTCTCAAGGCAGTGCGCGAGTCCGACGCGCTCGCGCCGATGCTGCTGCCCAGCGGCGACGGACTCCTCGTGGCGGTCAAGATCGCCTGAGCCACCGCATCGGCCGCATGCGAGCCGAGCGAGGGAGACTGCCGGGAGGCGGGCCCGGCAAGACGACTACTGGAGAGCGCCTGCGAGGGCGTCCCGGAGCTCCGCGACCTCGTCCGCGTTGATCTCGACGACCAGACGGCCACCGCCCTCGAGCGGGACGCGCATCACATAGCCACGACCCTCCTTCACGACCTCCATCGGGCCGTCACCGGTACGGGGCTTCATCGCAGCCATGTGTGTGTCTCCTCCGTGATGCTCAGGTCGCCGTCGATCGGACGGCGATCGAATCCATTCTACGCTGGACCGTCGGTCGTCAGAACCCCGCGGCCCGTCACATCGCCTCGGTCGCGGGCCTGTTCTCGTCGTCCTCCGGGCCGGTCTCCTCGCCACGGGCGTGAGCCGTGACGATGTGCACCGCCTCCTCGACGCTGTCGGTGACGTGGAAGAGCTCGAGATCGGTCGCCGCCGCCTTGCCGTCGGCCACCACAGAGTCGCGCAGCCACGTCACGAGTCCGTCCCAGTACGCGTGCCCCACGAGCACGATCGGGAAGCGGGTGACCGTGCGCGTCTGGACCAGCGTGAGCGACTCGAACAGCTCGTCCATCGTGCCGAATCCGCCCGGCAGGACAATGAATCCCTGCGCGTACTTGACGAACATCGTCTTGCGCGCGAAGAAGTAGCGGAAGTTAATGCCGAGGTTCACGTACTTGTTGACGCCCTGCTCGAACGGCAGCTCGATGCCGAGCCCCACGGACACGCCCCCGGCCTCGTGGGCACCCTTGTTGGCGGCCTCCATCACGCCCGGGCCTCCGCCCGTGATGACCGCGAAGCCCTCTTCGACCAGGCGCCTGCCCGCCTCCTCGCCCTGGGCGTAGTCGGGAGCATCGGCCTTCGAGCGGGCCGAGCCGAACACCGAGATCGCCGGTCCCAGCTCCGCGAGCGCCCCGAAGCCCTCGACGAACTCGGACTGGATGCGCAGCACGCGCCACGGATCCTCGTGCAGCCAGTCGGGCGAGTCCTGCTCGCCCAGCAGTCGGCCGGAGGTCGACAGCTGCGGGACGTTGGGGCCGCGCAGAATCACGGGACCCTTGTGGTAGTCGGTCATGTCGCCTCCTGAGTTCGTCGGTGCCGCGCAGCCGATGCGCGGGTCAGGCTGTCAGCCACGCCTCCAGACCGGCGCGGCACGAGCGGATGTCGCTGGCGGGGCAGGCCTCGTCGTCGGCGTGGGCGAGCTCGGGGTTGCCGGGCCCGTAGTTGACGGCGGGGATCCCCAGCGCCCCCAGGCGGGCGACGTCCGTCCACCCTTCCTTCGCTCGAGGGGCGCCTCCACCGGCCGCCGCCACCGCATCGGCGAACGAGACCGCGAGGGGCGCGTCGAGACCCGGCCGGCAGGCGGCCGCGAGGTCCGTCCATTCGAGGGTGTGCTCGACTCCCGACCGGGCGATGACGTCCGCCACGTGCTGCTGGGCCTGCTCCAGAGTCTTGTCCGGCGCGAAGCGGTAGTTGACGGTGACGGTCGCGGCGTCCGGGATGACGTTGCCGGCGATGCCGCCACGAACTCCGACCGCGTTGAGTCCCTCGCGGTACTCGAGCCCGTCGACGGTGACCGTGGCGGGCTCGTAGGCCGCGAGCGTCCCGAGAACCGGAGCGAGCCCGTGGATCGCGTTGACGCCCTTCCACGCGCGGGCACTGTGGGCGGCGCGTCCGGCGATCGTGATGTCCGCCCGCAGGGTGCCGTTGCAGCCGCCCTCGATGCCGGCGCTGGTGGGCTCGCAGAGCACCGCGAAGTCCGCGCGGAGCAGCTCGGGGTAGCCGCGTGAGAGCCGCCCCAGGCCGTTCTTGGTCTCCTCGACCTCCTCGTGGTCGTAGAAGACCCACGTGATGTCGCGGCTCGGGGCATCGAGCTGCGCGGCAAGAGACAGCATCACGGCCACGCCGGCCTTCATGTCGACGCTCCCCCGTCCCCACAGCGTCGCACCCTCGTCGCGCCACTCGTGCGGCACGTTGGTCTTGATCGGCACCGTGTCGAGGTGGCCGGCGATCAGCGCTCGCTGTGCGGCGCCGGTCTCGGTGCGCGCGATGAGCGCGTCGCCGTCGCGCGTGAGGCTCAGGTGCGGGGCCTGGCGCCGCAGGGCGGATTCGACGGCATCCGCGATGGCCGCCTCGCCCCCGGAGACCGACGGGATGTCGATGAGGTGCGCCGCGAGCTGCTCGACGGGCGCGGTCAGGTCGAGATCGGCCATGGGCCCACCCTATCCGGGGGCTCGGCGCGTGTAGCCTCAACTACCCTGGTGCCATGACGCGACCCGCATACGGATTCGGCCTGGCCACCATCGACGAGAGCGGCACGGTCCTCGATACCTGGTACCCGTCCCCCGCCCTGGGCGACGCGCCGTCCGGCGCCACCGCGCCGCAGGATCTCATCGACGCGGAGCGCAGTGATGACCTGCGCGCGGTCGAGGTGCGCGCGGTGCGCACCGTGATCGATCTGGACGCAGCGCCCGGATCCGTCGAGGACGCCTACCTGCGCCTGCACCTCATCTCCCACCGCCTGGTCCAGCCGCATGGGCTGAACCTCGACGGCGTCTTCGGCGCGCTGACGAATGTGGTGTGGACGTCCGCTGGGCCGTGTGCGATCGAGGGCTTCGAGGCGACGCGCCTTCGCTTCCGCGCCGCGGGCCAGCAGCTCACGGTGTACGGCGTGGACAAGTTCCCGCGTCTGGTCGACTACGTGGTGCCGTCCGGCGTGCGCATCGCCGATGCCGACAGGGTCCGCCTGGGTGCCCACCTCGCGGAGGGCACGACGGTCATGCACGAGGGCTTCGTCAACTTCAATGCCGGCACGCTGGGCCACTCGATGGTCGAGGGACGCATCTCCGCGGGCGTCGTCGTGGGCGACGGTTCCGACGTCGGCGGCGGCGCGTCGATCATGGGCACGCTGTCCGGCGGCGGTACCGAGGTCATCTCGATCGGCGAGCGCTCGCTGCTGGGCGCGAACTCCGGATTGGGCATCCCGCTGGGCGACGACTGCATCGTCGAGGCGGGCCTCTACGTGACCGCGGGCTCCAAGGTGCTGCTCGTGGGCCAGACCGGCGAGGACGGGTCGCCGGTGGTTGTGAAGGCTCGGGACCTGGCCGGTCGCGACGGGGTTCTGTTCCGCCGCAACTCCGTGACAGGCGCACTCGAGGCCGTCGCCCGCCAGGGCAAGGGCGTGGAGCTCAACGCCGCCCTGCACGCGAACTGACCGTGGCCCGCCGGCGGCGGGGCGGCGGTGTCGCCGCCATGCTGGTGCTCGTCTTGGCCGCGGGGGCGGCCATCCTGTGGGGCCCCACGCTGTGGGACCGGTTCGGTGACGAGGTGCTGCCGTCGGGCCGATGCACGGTCACGCTGGGCGACCGCAGTGACACCAAGACGGCCGAGCAGGCGAACAACATCGCGCTCATCGTCGCCGGCTCGATTCGGCATGGCCTGCCGGCGCGCGCGGCGTCGATCGCGGTCGCGACCGCTATCCAGGAGTCGAGCCTGCGCAACATCGACTACGGGGACCGCGACTCCCTGGGCCTGTTCCAGCAACGGCCGTCGCAGGGCTGGGGCACGGCAGAGCAGATCATGGACCCACATTACGCGACCGACCGTTTCTACGAGGCGCTGCGCCAGATCGCGAACTGGCAGGACGTGGAGATCACCGTCGCCGCGCAGGCGGTCCAGCGCTCAGGGTTCCCTGACGCGTACGCGGATCACGAGGAGGAGGGGCGACTGTGGGCGTCGGCGCTCACGGGTCATGGTGGAGACGTGTCCTGCGATCTTGGGGACGCCGCGCCCACGACGGCGCGCGCGTTCACGGAGCGGGTCACGGCGGACTTCGGCGAGGACGTGTACGCGCTCATGGTGGCCGATCTCGACTCCACGGCGACCGCTCTGGTCGCGAGCTCCGATGCCACGCTCGAGGCGGCGCTGCAGCGGTGGGCCGTGGCCGTCGCGGACGTCGAGGGAGTCATTGCCGCAGCCGATGCCGACGAGCCGTGGGTGCGCGACGGCGGGCCGTACGAGCGGGACGGCGACTCCGGCACGCTCATCGAGCTGCGCACGGAGTGACCGCGCGCGACTGGGAGGGGGCAGCGCCCTCAGGCCCAGCGCTTCTTGGCCTCCCGGATCGACTGGATCCATCCGTCGACCGCAGGCTGCGCGTAGGCGCCGCCCGCCTGCACGTTGAGCGCGACGATGTCATGGGTGTCGCCGTCGGCGTGGGTGACCCGCACGGTCAGGAAGGGCACCCTCCCGGGCTTCTCGGCCACGTCCACGCGCTTGAGGTCGCTCCACGGCGTCACGTAGGTGAGCCGAAACGGGTTGGGCTCCCACAGTCCGTCGTGGTCCAGGCGGACCTGGAGGGTCGCCAGCCGCACCGCGGAATACCCCGCGAACAGCGCCACGGGCACCAGCGCGAGCGACCAGAGCCGTCCCGGCGTCTCGAGCCAGAACACCCCGCCGATCACGCCCAGCACGATGACGCCGAAGAGGGCGTACATCCGCGACTGGCGCGTCGCGTCGCGATGGCGCAGCACCACCGCGCCGTGGCCGCTCCCGGCAGCCGGGTCAGCGCTCAGCGCTGCTCCAGCGGCACGTAGTCGCGCTCCACCTCGCCGGTATAGATCTGGCGCGGGCGGCCGATCTTGGTGCGCGGGTCGTCGAGCATCTCGCGGTAGTGCGCGATCCAGCCCGGCATGCGCCCCAGGGCGAACAGCGGCGTGAACATCGAGCGCGGGAAGCCCATGGCGGAGTACAGCAGACCCGTGTAGAAGTCGACGTTCGGGTAGAGCTTGCGCTCGATGAAGTACTCGTCGGACAGCGCGATCTCCTCGAGCTGCTGCGCCATCTGGAAGGTCTCGTCGCTTCCGCCCAGCTCGTTGAGGACCGTGTTCGCGACGTCCTTCACCACCGCGCCGCGGGGATCGTAGGACTTGTAGACGCGGTGGCCGAAGCCCATGAGGCGAGCACCCTCGGCCTTGTCCTTCACCTTGGCCACGAACTGCTCGACGGTGTCGCCGGACTCCTTGATCTGGTCGAACATCGACAGCGCGGCCTCGTTCGCACCGCCATGCAGCGGCCCAGACAGCGCGCCGATCCCCGCGGACACGGACGCGTAGATGTTGGCGTGCGAGGAGCCCACGATGCGCACCGTCGACGTCGAGCAGTTCTGCTCGTGGTCCGCGTGCAGGATGAGCAGCAGGTCGAGCGCCTTGCGGACCGTCGGGTCGATGTCGAGCTCGCCGTCGGGGCCGGAGAAGCCGATCCGCATGAACTCATCGACGTACGTGCCGGTCTTGCGGGGCTCGATCAGGTCGCCGCCCGTGACGCGCCGCTGCAGGTACGCGATCACGGTGGCGGTCTTGGCGAGCAGCTGGACGGTCGCGAGCTCGATCTCGTACTCGCCGCGTCCCACCGACTCGGGGTAGAAGGTCGACAGCGCGCTCGTGGCGCCCGACAGCACCGCCATCGGGTGCGCCTCGCGCGGGAAGGCCTCGAGGAATGACTTGATGCCCTCGTGGACGTGCATGTGCCGCGCGACGCGGTTGTTGAGCGCGTTCAGGAGCTCCTCGCTGGGCAGCTCGCCGTGGATCAGCAGGTAAGCGACCTCGAGGAACGTCGACTGCTCCGCCAGCTGCTCGATCGGGTAGCCGCGGTAGCGCAGGATTCCCGCGTCGCCATCGATGTAGGTGATCGAGCTCTCGCAGGAGGCCGTGTTCATGAACCCGGGGTCCACGGTCACCAGGCCGGTGTCCTTGAGGAGGGTCGAGACCGACACCCCGTCATTGCCCACGGTGGCGCGCTCGAGCGGCAGCTCGCGTGACGTTCCATCGACCGTGAGTCGGGCGTCGACAACTCGTGTCATACCTAGAGTCCTCCCGTGCGCCGCAGCGCCATTGTGCGTTCGCTTGGCAGCGAGTTTACCTGTCTTTGGACAGTCTCCGAGCCGCCTCCTGCACGCGCTCATCGGTGGCGGTCAGTGCAATGCGCACGTGCCGCGCCCCTGCGGTGCCGTAGAACGAGCCCGGAGCGGCGACGATGCCGCGATCCGCGAGCCACTCTATGGTGTCCCAGCAGTCCTCGTCACGCGTCGCCCACAGGTACAGACCCGCCTCGGAGCCCGACACCGTGAAGCCCGCGCCCCGGATCGCGGGCAGCAGGACCTCGCGCCGGGCCCGATACACGGCGCGCTGGGCCGCGACGTGGTCGTCATCGCCCAGCGCGACCGTCATCGCTGCCTGCACCGGAGCGGGAACGATCATGCCGGCGTGCTTGCGGGTCTCGAGCAGGCCCGCGATCAGCGCGGGGTTGCCGGCGGTGAACGCCGCGCGGTACCCGGCAAGCGAGCTCTGCTTGGACAGCGAGTACACGGCGAGCAGCCCGCCGTGCGAGTCGCCGCACACCTCGGGGTCGAGGATCGACGGCACGCCGCCGTCGGACCAGGGCTGGTCCCACGCGAGCGCCGCGTAGCACTCGTCCGATGCGACGACGGCGCCGATGCGCCGAGCGGCTTCGACCACGGCGCGCAGGTGGTCGCGCGACAGCACTGCGCCCGTCGGGTTCGACGGAGAGTTCACCCACACGAGACGCACGTCGTCGCGGTCGGCCCAGTCCTCGACGGCGTCCGTGGCGAGAGCCGATGCGCCCGCCAGGGTCGCGCCCACGGCGTAGGTGGGGTAGGCGGTCGCCGGGTGCACCACGGTGTCGCCCTCCCCCAGCCCGAGCAGGCTGGGCAGCCAGGCGACCAGCTCCTTCGAGCCCACCGTGGGGAGCACCGCATCGGCTGTCAGCCCGGTGACGCCCCGCGTCCGGGCGAACCACTCCACCACGGCCTTCCGCAGTGCGGCGGTTCCGTGGGTAGTCGGGTAGCCGGGCGCATCGGCCGCCGCGCGCAGCGCGTCCTGGATCAGGGACGGCGTGGGGTCGACGGGCGTGCCGACCGACAGGTCGACCACCCCATCGGGGTGGCGCCGGGCGCGCTCGCGGAACGGGACCAGCGAGTCCCAGGGAAAGTCAGGAAGCGAGCCCGGGTGCAGACCCATGCCGGCCGCTCAGCCGTTCGGGTTGGGCGGCAGCGACTTGATGAGGTCGTGGTCGTGCTCGATGAGCCCCATCTTGGCGGCACCACCGGGAGAGCCGATCTCCGAGAAGAACTCGACGTTCGCGTCGTAGTAGTCGGCCCACTTGTCGGGGACGTCGTCCTCGTAGTAGATGGCCTCGACTGGGCAGACCGGCTCGCAGGCGCCGCAGTCCACGCACTCGTCGGGGTGGATGTACAGCGAGCGCTCGCCCTCGTAGATGCAGTCGACGGGACACTCGTCGATGCATGCCTTGTCCTTGACGTCGACACAAGGCAGGGCGATGACGTACGTCACTGGTGCTCCTCCACTCCGGGTGCGGTGAACCGAATCCTCATCATAGCGCCGCGAAGGGCCCCGAGGGCACGGTTGTGCGGCCTCAGGAGTCGTCGTCCTCGTCGTCGTCGGTGACGCACTCGATCGCGTCATCGGGCTGGTAAGTCCAGGTGTCGATGTTCTCGTCGACCTGCTCGCCGTCGAGGAATACCCGCCGGGTATTCGTGATGGTGAAGCCCGGCTGGCCGGGCCCCTTGGCCTCGCAGTTCGCGGCGCGGACCTCCTTGACGCCCGGCTGCGTCACGTTGGTCTTGGGACCCACCGAGTTCTCGACCTCGAAGTGCGGCGTGGACCAGATGTCGACGTGGAGGCGGCCACCGTCGACGTAGCTGTTGATGAGCGCCGCGTACGGGGTGTTGTTGGTGAACCGCACGTTGATGGTGGTGCCCCAGAGGGTCGATTCGCGGCCCGCCGGGTAGCGGGTGAACCACACCGAGTGCGGGCGGTGCTGCAGCAGTTCGTAGCCGGCGAAGTACGCGGCGTTGTAGCTCGTGGTCGCCATCTGCGACAACCCGCCTCCCAGACCCGAGGTCAGGATGCCGTCGACGATCACATGTGCCTGGCCGTAGCCCTCCTCCTCGGTGATGGGCGACAGGAGCTCGTGCAGGTTGAACTCATCGCCGGGCATGAGCAACGTGCCCTCGACGTCCGCGGCGGCGGTGCGGAGGTTCTGGGTGCGGATGGGCTCCGCCGTCAGCGGGGTGTCGAAGGACGCGACGATCTCCTGCAGATCGGCGAGTCCCAGGTCCTCGGGCGAGACCTCAGCGTCGGCGGCGGTGTACGGCAGTTCCCCCGTGCGGTCGGGGCGTGCAGCGGCGGCCGTGATCACATCCACGAGCGCGTCGCCGTCGATGGTGATGCCGGGCGTGCCCTCGTCGATCACAATCTCGTGATCGTCGTCGAAGCTGACGGAGGCGTTCTCGCCCTCGGTTGCGAGCTCCGGGTCGTCCGCCACGATCTGGGTGGCGAGTCCAGGCCCGTCGATCTCGAGCTCGAGCCCGGTGGTGCCGACGACGACGGCCGCGTGATCCGCCACGGTCGCCGCCTCGACCGTGGTCTCGACGTCCTCACCCACGAGCGTGATCGGGCCGGCGAACACCACCTCCCGCAGGGTGTTCGCGAACGCCTGCGCATCCTCATCGGTGATGGAGGGATCCTCGACCTCGGCGATGAGCGCGACCGTCTGCGAATCGGGCCACGCCGCGGCCACCAGCTGCGCGGAGGACTCCTGGTCGACCGTCACCGCCGGACGGCCCTCGACCACCTCGACCGCGTCGCCGGCGATGCTGACCGTCGCGTCCTCAGCAGCGCCGTCGATCACCGTCGCGGCCTCGGCCATGGTCGCCGCGAGCTCGCTCTCGTCGACGACGGTCACCGGCTCGATGTGCCCGCCTCCCGTGATGTGCATCCACAGGCGGTCCGGCATGAGCGTGAAGCCTGTCACCTGGGCGACCGTGGCCTCGGCGTCCACACCGAGCCCTGCAGCCCCCGCAGTGGTCTCGTACTCGAGCCCGCCGGCCTCGAGGGTCAGCGCCTCGCCAGCAACGTCCGAGGACCGTGCGTCGACGGCCCCCGTGGCCTCGGCGACGGACATCCCGCCGATCGACAGCCCCAAGGTCTCGGTCTCGCGCGGCACGCTCCCCGACAGCAGGGCCTGAGCGCCCACGTAGAGAACTGCGAGCGCAACGATCACGAGCGGCACGATCGCGAGCGCCCGCCGCCGGCGTCGCGGCTTCGCCTCGGCGACGGGAGTGCTCGGCTCCGTGGCCGCAGGCTCTCCGGGAGTCCCGTGCGCCGACTGCACCGGAGACGCAGCCGAAGCTGACTCGGTCATCGCCGCGGCGCCCATCGCGCCCGCGGCGACGGCAGGCATCACCGCAGTGTCTCCCGCGTCGACGGGTTCCATGATCTGGGTCTCCGCCGCGTCGGGAGAGGCGTCGGGTGCGGGCTCGGGAGCGGCGTCGGGTGCGGGCTCGGGCTCCAGCGCCGGGACCGCGGAGTCGGACGACTCGGCGACCGCATCCTGGTCGTCGCTCGCCTGGTCCTCCGACTCGTGCGCGTCGGGAGCGGACGGCGCGGGCGTCGTCGGCTCGTAGCTTCCGGCATCCTGGTGGACCCAGTCCGGCAATGATCCCGCCAGTCGCTCCGCGGCAGCGGTGGACGCATTGGTGGCTCCTGCAGTCGTCGCTGCGGCACCCGCCACTGGCGCGGCGGCGAGCCACTCTGGAGTCCGGAGCTCGGAGGTGGGGACGCGCTCCTCGATCGGGGCGGCGGCCTCCGGGCCGGCCTCCCCGCCGGCCTCACCCGGATCGGTGGCACCAGCATCCGGCGCGCCACTGGCGGGCGCACCGGCATCGGGCGCACCACTGGCAGGCGCGACGTGCGCTCCCTTGCCCTGAGCGGCCCGGCGGCGCATCGACCGGTGAGCGGCGGAGTTGCGCCGGCGCGCGAGCTCCCGTTCCGCCTCCTGGCGCTGCAGTTGCCTACGCCGCGCCATGACGCCCCACCAGAATCCTGGTCGGCACGATCGCGGCCGCGATCATCACCACCGCCGACCCCACGAGCCAGGAGATGCCCAGCGCGTCCTGAGCGATCAGCACGGATCCACCGGGTCCCTCGAGCGACCACACCAGGGTCATCGCGACCCAGGTCGCCGCGAACGCGCCGAGCCCCGAGAAGCCCATCGACGTGCGCGCGAAGACCGCGGCGAACGCGACCATCAGCACGGATCCGATCACACCCCACGGCGCGAATCCGCGGTGAGCGACGGCGCCCACGCTCGCGGTGATGACGCCGCCAGCGGCGAGCACGAGGTAGGCAAGGGCGGTCTTCATGCGACCCAGGATAGGTGGTCGCGTTGACGCTCCTGGTACCGGCGCGAGCGCGTGTCCGCTATGCGTCGAGGCGCTTGGCGCGGGCGGTCGCGCGGGCGCGCTCGGTCTGATCGAGGATCACCTTGCGGATGCGTGTGTGCTCGGGAGTGACCTCGACGCACTCGTCCTCGCGCGCGAACTCGAGGGACTCCTCGAGGGTCAGCACGCGCGGCGGGGTGAGGCGCTCGAGCTCGTCACCGGTCGCGGACCGGATGTTGTTGAGCTTCTTCTCCTTGGTGATGTTCACGTCCATGTCCTCGCCGCGGGCGTTCTCGCCGACGACCATGCCCTCGTACGTCTCCTGCGTGGGCTTGACGAAGAACGTGCCGCGGTCCTGGAGCGTCAGCAGCGCGTTGGTGGTGACCGCGCCGGCGCGGTCGGCGACCAGCGAGCCCGACGTGCGGTACTCGATCGAGCCGGCCCACGGCGCGTAGCCGTGCGCGATCGACGAGGCGATGCCGGTGCCGCGGGTCTCGGTCAGGAATGTGGAACGGAAGCCGATGAGCCCGCGCGCGGGGACGATGAACTCCATGCGCACCCAGCCGGTGCCGTGGTTCGACATCGACTCCATGCGGCCGCGACGGCCCGCCATGAGCTGGGTGACGGCGCCCAGGTGCTCCTCGGGCACATCGATCGTCATGTGCTCCATGGGCTCGTGGACCTTGCCGTCGACCTGCTTGGTGACGACCTGCGGCTTGCCCACGGTGAGCTCGAAGCCCTCGCGACGCATCTGCTCGACGAGGATCGCGAGCGCGAGCTCACCACGGCCCTGGACCTCCCACGCGTCGGGACGGTCGGTGGGCAGCACGCGGATCGACACATTGCCGATGAGCTCCTTGTCGAGGCGGTCCTTGACCTGGCGCGCGGTGACCTTGGCTCCCTTGACGCGGCCGGCCAGGGGCGACGTGTTGATGCCGATGGTCATCGAGATCGCGGGGTCGTCGACCGTGATGCGCGGCAGCGGCCGCGGGTCGTCGACGTCGGTGAGGGTCTCGCCGATGGTGATCTCCTCGATGCCGGCCACGGCGACGATGTCGCCGGGCTGCGCGGACTCGGCAGGCACGCGCTCGAGGCCCTGCGTGCGCAGCAACTCGGTGATCTTCACGTTCTGGATCGAGCCGTCAGCACGGGCCCACGCGACCTGCTGGCCCTTGCGCAGCGTGCCGTTGAACACGCGCAGCAGCGCCAGGCGACCCAGGAACGGCGAAGCGTCGAGGTTGGTGACGTGGGCCTGCAGCGGGTGGCCGTCCTCATAGGACGGTCCGGGGATGCGCTCCATGATGGTCTGGAACAGCGGCTCGAGATTCTCGTTGTCGGGCAGCGAGCCGTCCGCGGGCTGCTCGAGCGACGCGCGCCCGGCCTTCGCGGACGCGAACACCACGGGCACCTCGAGGAGCGCGTCGATGTCGAGGTCCGGGACCTCGTCGTGGAGGTCGGCCGCGAGGCCCAGCAGCAGGTCGTGCGTCTCGTCGACCACGGCGGAGATGCGCGAATCGGGGCGGTCCACCTTGTTGACCACGATGATCACGGGCAGCTTGGCCGCGAGCGCCTTGCGCAGCACGAAGCGGGTCTGCGGCAGCGGACCCTCGGAGGCGTCCACGAGCAGCACCACGCCGTCGACCATCGACAGGCCGCGCTCGACCTCGCCGCCGAAGTCGGCGTGACCGGGGGTGTCGATGACGTTGATCGTCACGCCCTCGGGACCCGCCGCCTCGCCGGTGTAGCGGATCGCGGTGTTCTTCGCGAGGATCGTGATGCCCTTCTCGCGCTCGAGGTCCCCCGAGTCCATGGCGCGGTCCTCGATGTGGGCGTGATCGCCGTAGGCGCCGCCCTGGACGAGCATGCCGTCGACGAGGGTGGTCTTGCCGTGGTCGACGTGGGCGACGATCGCGACGTTGCGCAGGTCGGAGCGCACAGGCATGTCAGGGTCTCGTTTCGTAGATGAGGGGGTTGCGGGCGGGCCGATGCGCGCCGCAGCAGCGGGGGACGTGCTGAGACATTCTAGCGGGTGCGGGCACGCAGGGCCGATGCGAGGGTCGGGTGAGTGGACGCCGCTCGGCGGATGATGGTGGGACCATGGCGTGCATGACCGTCCATCGACTGCGCTCATCGCTCATGTGGGGATGGCTCGCCGTGGGCTTCGGGGCCATCGTCGCTGCGGCGCAGATCGCCACCGGTGGCTTCTCCCAAGCCCTCGTGGGCCTGGGGCTGGGGCTGGCGATCGCGGGCCTCGGGTGGGCGCTGTTCCTACGACCGGCAGTGATTCTGCGCGCGGACGCCGTCGAAGTGCGCAACGTCGTGCGGATCGGATCGATCTCGTGGGGGCGCATCGCGCACGTGGACCTCAAGTGGACGCTCGAGCTGGTCGGTGACGACGGCGCGCGAGTCGGCTCCTTCGCGGTACCGAGGAGTTCTGCTCCGCGCCGTCGCCGCACCGAGGAGCCCGCGGTCACCCCCAGCACGAGCGATCAGATCGCCAGCGAGATCCGTCAGCGCGCTGAGGCCGCGAGAGCAGGCGACATGCCTGCCGCCGGGCGCCAAGCGCCCTCCATCTCCCGGACCACGGATCTCACCGGGGTGGCGATCGTGCTCGCGTCGGCAGCTGCTGCCGTTCTCGCCTTCGTCGCCTGACCAGCGAGTCGCCCGGCGACGGTCGCCGCCGCAGCGTCAGGCATCGTCTTCCGCGTGAGCCTCCAAGAACTCGTAGAGCTCGCGGTCGTCGACGCCGGGATAGGTGCCGTGGGGCAGCGGGGAGAAGAGGTGCGTGTGGACCCGCGCGCTCGCCCACGCCCGGCCGGCCCAGCGTGACGCGAGCTCCTGCGCGGGACGGCGACAGCAGGTCGCGTCGGGGCAGGTCGAGTGCGCGCGGATGGTGGACTCGCGTCCGCGGAACCACCGCGACTCGCGGTACGGCACTCCCAGCGTGATCGAGTAGTCCTCCGGGTCCGCGGTGCCGGTCTGCGTGGACTCGAAGTATGTCCCGTTCGGGGTGTCCGTGTACTGGTAGTACTCGGTCGTGCGCGTGGTGCGAGCGAACGCGCGGCGCGCGCTCCACTGACGGCAGACGATCTCGCCGTCCGTCGCGCCCGTGACGTCCTGCGGCAGCGGCAGGCCGTCGTTCTCGTACGCGCGCACCACAGCGCCGTCGCCGGTGACCCTCAGGAAGTGGAGCGGAATGCCCAGGTGCACGGTGGCGAGGTTGGTGAACCGGAGCGCGGCGGCCTCGTGCGTCACGCCGAACGCATCGCGGAAGTCCTCGATCGCGATGGAGCGCTCGTCCTTGGCGGCCTGGAGGAACTCCACCGAGGGACCGCGCGGCATCAGGCACGCAGCCGCGAAGTAGCTGGACTCCAGGCGCTGGGTCAGGAAGTCCTCGTAGTCCAAGGGCTCCTCGTGACCCAGCACCGTGTGGGAGATCGCCTGGAGAGCGAGGGACCGCAGGCCGTGGCCGCCCGGGATGGACGCGGGCGGGATGAAGATCCTGCCGTTCTCGAGGTCCACCACGCAGCGCGCTGAGTGGGGCAGGTCGTCGGTGTGCACGATCGTGAAGCCGTGGCGTTCCGCCATCTCCGCCACCGTGCGGTGCGTCAGCGCTCCGCCAGTGTGGCCCACCGCCTCGACTTCCGCATCGGCCAGTTCCTCGATCTGCGGCAGGTAACTGTCCACGGAACGCAGGTAGTCCCGTTGACGGGTGTTGGCGCGTCGCGCCTGCTCGGGGGTCGCGAGCGCCGCACGCGCCCGCCGGTCGAGCTCGCGGTGCAGGCCCACGAGGGTCCGCAGCACGTCGTCGGGCATGGTCTTGGCGACCCGGACGGGCGGCAGCCCCAGCTCCTTGAAGCCGTGGGACGTCTGCGCACGCTCGAGCTCGATCTCGAGGGCCGCGCGCTCGGACGGCGCTGACTCATCGAGGAGCTCCGACAGCGGCACCGCGAGCGCCTCCGCGGCGTCAGTGAGCAGTGACAGCCGCGGCTCGCGCTTGCCGTTCTCGATCAACGACCACTGACTCGCCGCGACCCCTGTCTTCTCGCCCAGTTGGTCGAGGGTGAGCCCCGCACGCGTGCGGAAGTGGCGAATGCGGCGTCCCAACGTCACGATGTCCGGCATGGTCTTGACCATATCGAAAGAAACGCTGAATTTTCTACCGTCGGCGCCACAAAGACCTGGCTTGGCGACCATAGCGTCGAAAGCGAAGGACGATCTGCCAATCAGGAGGACTCATGACCGCCACCGCCGTCCGCTCCACCGCTCGTGCCGCTGCGCCCGCATCGGCCCATCCCTCGGTCATCGCCTGGGTCGAACGCATCGCGTCGCTCGCCCAGCCCGAGGACATCGTCTGGTGCGACGGCTCCGAGGAGGAGAGCGCACGCCTCACCGCACAGTTGGTCGACGCCGGCACCCTCACGCCGCTGGACCCGGTCAAGCGGCCCGGCAGTTACCTGGCGCGCTCCAACCCCGACGACGTCGCTCGCGTGGAATCGCGCACCTTCATCTGCACCAACGACGCGGCGGACGCAGGGCCCACCAACAACTGGGAAGAGCCGGTGACGATGCGCCGGACCCTCGACCGGGTGATGCTCGGGTCCATGAGCGGTCGAACGATGTACGTGATGCCGTTCTGCATGGGGCCGCTGGGCGGCCCCCTGTCGCGATACGGGGTGCAGGTCACGGACTCGCCGTACGTGGTGTTGTCGACGCGCACGATGACCCGCATGGGTACGGCCGCGCTCGAGCAGATCGGCCCCGACACCGACTGGGTTCCCGCCGTGCACTCTGTGGGTGCGCCGCTCGACCCCGGCCAGGAGGATGTCGCTTGGCCGTGCAACGAGACCAAGTACATCGTGCACTTCCCCGAGTCGCGCGAGATCTGGTCGTACGGCTCGGCCTACGGAGGCAACGCGATCCTGGCCAAGAAGGCGTTCGCGCTGCGCATCGCGTCGGCGATGGGCCACAACGAGGGCTGGATCGCGGCTCACATGCTGCTGCTGAAGGTCACCGGACCCACGGGTCGCGAGTTTCACGTGGCCGCAGCGTTCCCGAGCGCGTGCGGCAAGACCAACTTCGCCATGCTGCAGCCCTCGATCCCCGGGTGGAAGGTCGAGACCATCGGCGACGACATCGCCTGGCTCGCCCCCGGGGCGGACGGTCGCCTGCGCGCGATCAACCCCGAGGCCGGGTTCTTCGGCGTCGCTCCTGGGACCGGCGCGTCCACCAACCCGGTGGCCGTCGAGACGCTCACGCACGACGTGATCTACACGAACGTCGCACTCACCGACGACGGCGACGTGTGGTGGGAGGGGCTCACGGACGAGGTTCCCGAGCACCTCATCGACTGGCGCGGCAACGACTGGACGCCTGACTCGGAGACCCCCGCCGCGCACCCCAACTCGCGCTTCACTGTCTCCGCGGCGCAGTGCCCGACCATCGCGGACACCTGGGACCACCCCGACGGCGTCGTCGTCGACGCGGTGATCTTCGGAGGCCGCCGCGCCACCAACGTGCCCTTGGTCTCGCAGGCGCGCACGTGGGCGCACGGGATGTACATGGGAGCGACGCTCGCGTCGGAGCGCACGGCGGCCGCCGAGGGGACGCTGGGCGAGCTGCGACGCGACCCGTTCGCGATGCTGCCGTTCTGCGGTCAGCACATGGCCGAGCACTGGCAGGACTGGATCGACCTGGGCGCGAGGCTCGAGGCGACCGGCCAGGCCCCCAAGGTCTTCCAGGTGAACTGGTTCCGCAAGGGTGAAGACGGAGGCTTCCTGTGGCCCGGCTTCGGCGAGAACGCTCGCGTGCTCGCGTGGATCCTCGGCCGCGTCGAGGGGACCGCCCACGGATCGGAGAGCCCGTTCGGCGTGATCCCGGCGCCCGGCGAGATCGACTTCGAGGCCGCAGGGGTCGAGCCCGACCAGTGGCGCGCGCTGTTCGCCACGGACCGCGACGCCCTCATGGCGGAGGCGGACCAGACCGCGGAGTTCCTGTCCTCGATGGGATCGCGGGTTCCGCTCGCGATCGATGCCGAGCACGCGCTGCTGCGCCAGTCGCTCAGCGCCCTGCCGCACGGCTAGCCACCGCATCGGCGCCACCCGGCCCGCGCATCGTCCGTCTCCTTGACGGTGCGCGGGCCGCGGTGCGTCCGGGCCCCGCGCCATCCCAGGCGCCGCCTGCATGCGAACCGCTCAACACACAGCCGTGACCCCAGTGGCGGATGTGATGGCAGCGCATGCACCCTCGCATCACCGTGCACTCGTGCCACACGCGTGTGTTGAGCGGTACACGGGGCGGACGCGGCCGCATCGAGACGGGTACCCGCGGCGAGAACGAGAGCCGGGCGGGCGGCGCGCTGGAGGGTGGTGCGCGCCGCCCGCCCGGTGGTACCCGCCGCACCGTGGGATCGCCACGGACGGCGAGAGCTGTGAGGCGCTAGACCGCGACGGGCGCGGGCGGGTCGGTGGCCGCGGGCGGCTCGGCGAGCGACTCGGCCACCGTGGGCGCGGGGCGCTCCCCGAGCTTGACCACGACGACGCCGGCGACCACGAGCAGCGCGCCGCCGATCTGCAGGGGTCCGGGCGCTTGGCCCAGCAGGAACCACGCGAACAGCGCGGCCGCCATGACCTCGATCAGCGCCACGAACGACCCCAGGCGCGCACCCAGGCGACGGGTCGCGGCGATGCCCGCGACGTACGCGGTCGCGGCGGTGACCACGCCCAGCACGAGCGCAACGGCCCACCACGGTGCGGCGAAGGGCACGAACTGCACGGTGTCCGTGGACCAGGCCATGGGCAGGATCCCGGTGGCTCCGGCGGTGCCGAGCACGACCAGAGCGACCACCAGGCCGCCCGCGGCGAGGGTCAGGGGCGGCAGCCCGTTGGACTCGTCGCCACCGATCACGAAGTAGACCGACGCCCCGACCATCGCACCGAGCGCCCACAGCACTCCCACGAGGTCCACGTCGGTGCCGCCGTGGAGGACATCCAGCAGCAGTACCAGGCCGGCGGCGGCGATGAGGGCGCCCGCGACGGTCAGCCGCGTGGGACGACTGCCGTGACGCAGCCACATCCACAGGACCACCGCGACGGGCGCCATGTACTCGATGAGGAGCGCGACGGAGACGTCCAGGTAGCCCACGGCGAAGAAGTAGCACAACTGCGCACCGGCCACGGCGAAGACGCCGTACGCGATGATCGCGCCGGCCCCGCTGCGCAACAGGTGCCAGCGTCCGCGGAGGGCGAGCACGCCCGGCACCACCAGGACGACCGCGGCGATCGCGACCCGCACGAGCGTCGCGGTGCCCGCTGTCCAGCCCACGTCGAGGAGCCCGCGCCCCAGCGACCCGGACATGCCGAAAGACGCCGCAGAGATGAGCGCGAACACCAGCCCGGAGGCGAGGCGGCTGTCGGCGACGCGCCGCGGACGCCCGCGCACGGCGCGAACGTCATGAGTCAAAGTGGCCATGGCTCATGACAGTAGCGTCCGGTTTGGTAATGTGTCAAAGTGGCTTTCGCAACTGACACCGTCGAGGCGCTCGAGGCCGCCGCTTTCCTCGCGAACTCCGAGCTCGAGCCCGACACGATCACGACCATGGACGAGCTCGTCGCGTTCTTCGACGACTTCCACTACTCGGGTTCGCGGCCATCCGGCGCCGACCTCGAACCGGTGCGGGCCATCCGCTCGCGCGTGCGCGCGCTGTTCAAGGGGACCCGGGATGCCGCGGTTCCGCTCGTCAACGCGATCCTCGCGGAGGAGCGGGCGCTCCCCCGCCTGGTGCGACACGACGGCCGCGACTGGCACATCCACGCCACCAGCGACCACCGCCCGCTCGCGGAGCGCATCCTGGTCGAGACCGCCATGGCGATGATCGACGTGATCCGTGCCGACGAGTTCCAGCGCTTCGGGAAGTGCGAGATGGATGACTGCGACGGCGTGGTCGTGGACCTGTCGCGCAACCGCTCGCGCAAGTACTGCTCGGTGACCTGCACCAACCGCGCCGCGCAGGCCGCGTATCGCGCCCGCCAGGCGGAGGAGGCGTCGTGACCGAGATCCTTCACGTCGCGTTCCGCGAGGCATGGGCCGATGCTGTGGCCGGGGCTCCGTACCTGGCGTCCGGCCGCGGCATGACGGTCGCGGACGAAGGCTTCGTCCACTGCGCCACACGCGCGCAGCTCGACGGCGTTCTCGCGCGCCACTACGACGGCGTGGCACGCGAGAAACTGCTGGTGCTGGCGATCGACGCCGATGCGGTGGCGGCCGACGGCGTCGAGCTCCGGTTCGAGAACACCTCGGGCGGCACCGAGCTCTTCCCCCACATCTATGGCGAGCTGCGGCCCGCGTGGGTGACGCGAACGGAGCCCGCACCGGTCGAGTGACCGGAACGCAGTCTCAGCTGCGCACTCGCCGATCGTGCCGCACCAGCCACACGCCGGCGGCGATGAGCAGGGCCGCGGACAGCGCCCCCGTCCCGTTCGACCACCCGGTGTCGGGCAGGGTGGGCGCCGCATCCTCATCGGGCCCGACCGAGGGAGCCGGGTCCGATGAGGGGACCGGCGAGGGTACCGGCTCCGGGATCGGCGCAACAGCCGGCACCACGACCTGCGCAGGAGCGACCGCCTCGAGGGTCTGAGGGTCATCCGGGAGCCCCGGCAGGTCGAAGGAGGGCGGCGCGACCCATCCCTCTGGCACCTGTACCACGCCGCTGTAGCCAGCGGCCTCCTGCGGAAGCTCGATCGAGTAGGTGCCGTCCGAGGGCTCGACGACCACCGTCAGCTGCTCGTCGTCGATGCCGAGCACCGGCTCGCCCGTAGCATCGCTGATGGCGATGGATGTGCCCTCCGGCACCCCTCCGCTGGCGCCATCGACCTCGACCACACCTGACACCACGACCTTGGGCGCGGGAGCGGCGAGCCAGAACTGCGCGGTGGGAGCCCCGTCACGCACGCCGAACGTGATGACCAGGGAGTCGATCGCGCGGGTCGGCATGAACCAGCCGTACGCGCCGGACGTGTCGCGTCCGGCGGCTGGAGCGCCGGGGAGCGAGTTGCCGCGCAGGGTTCCGGACACGTAGTTGACGCCGTCGAAGCTCTCGGGAGCCGTGACCCAGATGGGCTGGTCCGTGTACGGTCCGGCTCCGCACGTGCTGGGCTTCGGGGAGAACGCGCAATAGTTGCCCGCGCCCTGGAAGCCCAGCTCCTCCGGCGTGAGGGGATCGGTCTGCGCCGGCCCGCCGAATGCCCGAATGAAGGCCCAGTCGGCATCGATGTCGCCGAGCGCGAAGCCCCAGCCGGACGGCTGAGGTCCGGCGAACTCGAAGGTCGTCGTCGAGTTCCCTCCACCCGGTGCGGGCGCGATGGTGAGATAAGGGTGTGACCGCGTGGACCCGAACTCCGCGCCGAAGGCCGTGCCGTCGCCCAAGAACGCCGACTCCCCGCTTGGAGCACGGAACACGCGCGCCGTGCTCTCCACCGTGATCGCCGGGAAGCCGGCGGAGTCCGGCAGGATGGCTTCAGCGGTGAAGGCTCCGGCACTGCCGTCGACGCTCCATGCGGCCACGACGCCCACCTCGTCGGGCTCCACAGCGTGGGCGGGCGCTGCGACCGCCAGAACGCCAATGCTCACCACGCCCATCGCCACACCTGTCCAGGCTTGTGGTAGCTGCATGACGAGATTGTCGCACAGGCGCCCGATGTACCGTTGCCTGCGCCACCGCATCGGCTGTCCGAATTGTCACGACTTTGCAAAGACCTCTTGTGGCGGATCCTGTCGCGGGTCTAGTGTCAACGACGGCCCATCAGCCCCAGCCGAGAAGGAGGTGCATGAGAATGATTTCCGCGAACCGCAGCATTGCGATGACGCCCGTGCGCCTGCCCATCGGCCGCGCATAGCGCCAGCTCCCGGCCCCCGCCTCGGCGCGGACTCCCACCACGCCCCTGCGGCGGCCGTCGCCATGGCTTGATGCCATCTCCCGCGCCCCGGCGCAACCCCGTCCACGCGCGCACGCCGCGCCTCGACGCCACATTCAGCACCATCAAGCAAGGAACAGTGCCATGCACACCATCGATCCCGCGATGATGCTCGCCGTCCATCATGTCGAGCGTCGTCACCTCACTGACGAGGGGCACGGGCGCCCGGTCCGCCGCAGTCGCGTTCGCCGCGCCGTCACGGGGCGAGCACGCGCGATCCAGGTCGCCGTGCTCCGCCGGGCGTACGTTCGCGCTCGCGCCGCGCAGGCCCGGGCTCGCGCGCACAGCGGTGCGCGTCCGGCGTAGCCGGCGACGTCCGTTTGCGTCCCCCTCACCCAGGGCCCCGTCCGGCCTCCGCCGGGCGGGGTCCTGGCACGTGACACCGCATCGGCTTTCCTCAGGAGGCCCTCAGGCAGCGCCCAAGCATCGAACCCCTGCGCCATCGCACAGTGGTGGAACCGCCGCAGACCCCGCGGCATCCCACGACAGACGGAGACCCCGATGACGCTGCTCGAGACCGAACTCACCGCCACCACCGCCCGCGCGCCCCAGCGCCGCTGCTCCGGACTCACCGACGAGTCCGAGCACATCGCTGTCCGGGGATGTCACGTGCTGGGCCGCGACTCGCTCGGAGTCGCGGCGCACGTGGTGCGCACCGCGAACTACGCTGCCGAGCGCGACCCCTGCGGCTACCAGCGCGTGATGGACGCCGTCGACCGACAGCTCGGCGTGCTCGCGGAGGCCGGGATCGAGCGCTCGCCGCGACCACGGCTGGGCGCTGATGGCCGCGCGCATCTCGCCGCTCTCAACCCCGTGCTGGACGAGTGGTGGGGTGACGGCCCGGCGCCCGAGGGCTCTGAGTTTCAGTTCGGGTACCTGCGACGCTGGCGCGACCAGGTGCCCTCAGCGGCCGCACTGTGGCCGTTGCAGCACCCCGGCGACCCGGTGCTGCCCGGCGCACGCGGCGCGATCCCGAACGCCGACGACTGGGCGGCGCTCACCCACACGTGGGACGCGATCGGGATCCGCTCCCGCGGCGCCGTGGTGTCCGCGCTGCTGCGCGACCGCTTCGCGGACGGCGGTCCCCGAGCCTGGCTGTCCCTGGGCAGCGGAGCGCTGTCGCCGCTCATGGATGCCGCGCGCGAACTGGCCCGTTCGGGCTCACCGTGCATGCTCGAGGTGCGCGACGGCGACGAGCGCGCGCTGTCCCTCGCCGAGACGCTGTCGGCGCGCGCCGACGTTCCCGTGTTCACCCAGCAGCAGGACCTGTACGACCTGCACGCCATCGAGCGCGCGGGCGAGGGCTACGACCTGGTCGACCTCGTAGGCCTGTTCGAGTACCTGCCCGATGAGCCGATGTTCACCGGCTCCGCCCGGGTGCCGTCTGCTTCCGAGATGCTTCGCGCCGCGCTCTGCGCCACGCGGCCCGGGGGCGCGGTCGTCCTGGGCAACATGCGCACCGACCGCCCGCACCTCGACTTCGTCACGCGGATCATCCAGTGGCCGTACATCGTGCCGCGGTCGCTGGAGGAGCTCGTCGCCGTGATCGACCAGGCCGGCGTCGCGCGCGAGCGCGTCACGCTGCACCTGCCCGACGACCAGGTCTACGCGGTCGCGACCATCGAAGCGTGAAGCCCGCTCCCCGGCCGCGCCTTCTGCCGTCGTCGGCGCTAGCCTGGCCTGAGTCCATGCGGACGGAGGCGGAGATGAGCGACAGCGGGTGGTCCGAGGCCGAAAAGGCCGCCATGCAGGCGCGGGCGGAGGAGATGCGGGCCGAGCGTGGTGGCAAGAAGAAGGCCGATGCGCTCGCCGACCTTCTCGCCAAGGTCGCCGAGATGCCGGATGACGAGCGCGTCATGGCCGAGCGGCTGCACTCGCTTGTCATGGAGACGGCTCCGCAGCTCGAGCCGCGCACTTGGTACGGGATGCCGGCATGGTCGCTGGGCGGCAAGGTGCTGTGCTTCTTCCAGCCGGCCACCAAGTTCGAGTCGCGGTACTCGACGTTCGGCTTCCAGGATGTGGCGCGGCTCGACGACGGCGCGATGTGGCCGGCGTCCTTCGCGTTGGTGTCTCTGGGCGCCGAGGAGGAGCGGACGATCACGGCGCTGGTGGAGCGGGCCGTTCGGGGGTCGTAGCGCGCCCCGGAGGCTAGCCTTGCCGCATGGTTCTCGCGCTCAGCATCGTCCTGCTCGTCAACGCACTGTTCGCGTTCGCGGTGTGGCCGCGCTTCTTGAAGCGGATCGCGGCAGACGAGCGCTCGACTGACCCCGCGGGTGGACGCACGAAGGTCTACACCGTGCACCTCGTGCTGATCGCGACGGCGCTCGTGCTGGCGGGCGTGTCGGCTGCAGCGGGCGTGGCGGGTCTCGTCTCCGTCGCCTGAGATCCCCCGCGCCTCAGTCCCGACGGCGCCGGGCCACCAGCAGGAGCAGCAGACCCATGAGGGCCGTCACCGCCGCCACGAGCGCCAGCGGCAGCACCGTCGCGCCGGTCGACGAGAGCGCGCCGCCCGCCGTTCCGGGGCCGCCGGAGGCACCGTCAGCCTCCTGAGCGGGACTCGCGCACGCGGACGTCGCCGGCGGGTACTGGACCGTGACGCTGTACTCCGGATTGACCTCGAAGCGCACCTCGACGCCCTCGCGCGTCCACGCGAAGTTGCCGTCGGTCGCGACGTACGTGCCGTCGTCCAGGAGCTGATAGCCCGGCCACTGCTTCACGGCGCCGTCCGCGGCTCCCGGCCACAGCAGCCTGCCGGACAGCGCGAGGTTCGTGACCACGTAGTCCTCACCGTCAGGGTTGACGAACGTGATGGTGAGCGGAGCCGCGCCCTGGTCCGGGAACCCCTCGGGAAGCGTCACCGCGTAGTCGAGGTACGGCGAGTCGGCGATGCAGATGCTCGCGATGGCCTCGGCCACCAGCGGCAGCTCCTCTTCCACGATGATCGTGAGCGAGGCCGTCGCCTGCTGACCCTCAGCGTCCCGAACCGTGTACTCCACGGTCACGGTGCCCACGAAGCCCTGCACCGGCGTGAAGGTGTAGCCACCGTCGGGCTCGATCGTGAGCTCGCCGCGGCTCGGGTCGACGGGGTCGTGACCGACAACGGTGAGACCCGTACCGGCATCGTTGAGGAGCACGCCCTGCGAGGCGTCCCGGGTGACCGGGGTGCCTCCGGCCGTGGTGGCAGAGTCATCGGTCGCCTGGGGGTCGACCGTCACGGTGACCTCGACCGTGATCGGCTGGCCCTCGGCGTCCTGGGCGTCGTAGGTGTACGTGTCCGTGCCGGAGAAGCCCGGCTCCGGGGCATACGTGACGCCGCCGTCGGGCTCGAGTGCGACGGTGCCGTGGGCACCATCGGTCGTCGACACGATCGCGAGGCCGGCGCCCGCATCGTTGCCCAGCAGCACGCTCGACGCCACCGTGACCGGCGTCCCCACGGTCGTCGAGACCGCATCGGCCGTGCCGACGGGCAGCACCGTCAGCGTCACGGTCGCCGTGGCCTGCTGGCCATCAGCGTCCTCGACCGTGTAGGTGAAGGTGTCCGTGCCGGAGAAGCCGGCCGCAGAGGTGTACTCGACCGAGCCATCACCCTGCAGCACAGCCGTGCCGTTGCCGGGCTGTGTGATCGACACCACCGACAGGTCCGACCCCAGGTCGTCATCGATGAGGTCGCCGGCCGAAACCATCACGGGAACGCCCGCGTCCGTCGTGGCGGAGTCGTCACCCGCCGTCGGCGTCACGGTGATGGCGAGCGTCGCGGTCGCCGTCTGGCCATCGGTGTCCGTCACCGTGTAGTCCGCGGTCGCGACACCCGAGAAGCCGTCGGCAGGGGTGAACGCGTACGAGCCGTCCGCGTTGATGGTGAGCGAGCCCTGAGAGGCAGGAACGCTGTCATGGCTCGTGACCGTCAGGCCCGTGCCACCGTCGTTGGCCAGGACACCCGCCGCGGCGGAGCGCGCCAGCGCGACCTGGGCGGCCGTCGTCGCGGCATCGTCGCTCGCGTCGATTCCGACGGCGATCGTGAGCGTCGCCGTCGCCGTCAGCCCGTCGGCGTCCTCGACCGTGTACGTCGACGCCACGATGCCCGAGAAGCCCGCCGCCGGCACGAGAACGTACGAACCGTCAGGGTTGATCGAGAGCGAGCCCTCCGATGGGTCGACTGCTGTGTGGCCCGTCACGGACAGTCCGGTGCCGGCGTCGTTCGCGAGCACGCCCGCGGCGGCATCGCGGGTGACCGGTGTCTCGAAGCTCGTGGAGTCGACGTCGTCGACAGCCGTCGGGGACACGTCGACCGTGACGGACGCGGTCGACTGCTGGCCCTCCGCGTCCTCGACCGTGTAGGTGAAGGTGTCCGTGCCGGAGAAGCCAGTGGCAGGCGTGTACTCGACTGAACCGTCACCGTGCAGCACGGCAGAGCCGTCGGTGGGCTGCGAGATCGACACGGCTGACAGACCCGACCCGAGGTCGTTGGCGATGAGGCTCGACTCGGCGACCGTCACCGGGGTGCCCGCCTGCGTGGAGGCGCTGTCGTCGTTCGCGACCGGGGTCACGTCGATCGTCAGGGTCGCGGTGGCCTCCTGACCGTCGGCGTCCCGCACCGTGTAGTCCGCGGTGACCTCACCCGAGAAGCCTGCAGCGGGCGTGAACGAGTACGAGCCATCCGCGTTGATCGTCAGAGCGCCTTGACCCGCAGGCACCGAGTCGTGGGTCGTGACGCTCAGGCTCGAGCCCGCATCGTTCTGGAGCACGCCCGCGCTGGCGTCACGCGTGAGCGTGGCCTCAGCGGCCGTCGTGTCCGTGTCGTCGACCGCGCCGATGCCCACGGCGACCGTCACGGTCGCGGTCGCCGGCTGGTCGTGCTCGTCGAGGATGTCGTAGGTGAAGCTCGCCTCGCCCGAGAACCCGGGGGCCGGCGTGAACACCACCTGGCCGAGCACGATCTCCGCCGTGCCGCCCGTGGCGGCGCCCACGGCGTCGAGCGTCACACCGCTGCCGAGGTCGTCACCGATCAGGTCCGCGATCTCCAGCGAGAGCGTGGTGCCCGACGGCGTCGTGAAGCTGTCGTCGACCGCGACCGGTGTCACGTCGATCGTCAGCGTCGCGGTCGCGGTCTGACCGTCGGCGTCCTCGACCGTGTAGTCAGCCGTCACCGGACCCGAGAACCCCGCCGCAGGCGTGAACGTGTATGAGCCGTCCGTGGCAATGGCGAGCGTGCCCTCAGCCGGGGAGATGAGGTCGTGACCCGTCACCGTCAGGCTCGAGCCGCCGTCGTTGTCCAGCACGCCCGCGCTGGCGTCACGCGTGAGCGTGGTCTCCGCCGCCGTGGTGTCCGCGTCATCAACGGCGTCGATGCCCACGGTGATGGTCAGCGTCGCCGTGACCGCCTGGCCCTCGGCGTCCTCGGCCGTGTACGTCGAGGTGACGACACCCGAGAAGCCCGAAGCCGGGGTGAACGTGTACGAGCCGTCGGCGTTGATCGTGAGCGAGCCCTCCGACGGATCCACCGGCGTGTGCCCCGTGACCGCGAGGGTCGAGCCCCCGTCGTTCGCCAGCAGACCCGTGGCCGCGCTGCGGGTCACCGTCACGCCGTGACCGGTCGCGGCCGCATCGTTCGCTGCCGTGGGCGTCACGGTGACCGTGACGGTCGCCGTCGCCTGCTGACCCTCGGCGTCCTCGACCGTGTAGGTGAACGTGTCCGTGCCCGTGAAGCCGGCCGCCGGCGTGTACTCCACCGAGCCGTCAGCCTGCAGCACGGCCGAGCCGCCGCTCGGCTGCGTAATCGACGCGACGTCGAGGCTCGCGCCCGAGTCGTTGCCGATCAGGACGGCCTCGGCCACGGTCACGGGGGTGTTGACCGGCGTCGACGCCGTATCGTCACCTGCGGCGGGCGACACCGTGACCGTGACGGTCGCGGTGGCCTGCTGTCCCTCGGCGTCCTCGACCGTGTAGGTGAACGCGTCGGTGCCGGAGAAGCCTGCGGCGGGCGTGTACACCACGGAGCCGTCGCCCTGCAGCACGGCCGAGCCGCTGCTCGGCTGCGTGATCGACGCGACGTCGAGATCCGTGCCCTGGTCATTGCCGGTCAGGCCAGCCTCGGGCACGGTCACCGGGGTGTTGACGGCGGTCGACGCCGCATCGTCAGCCGCCGTGGGCGTCACCGTGATCGTGAGCGTGGACGAGTCCGTGTCACCCGAGAGGTCCTCGATCGCATAGCCCGCGGTGACCGTGCCCGAGAAGCCCGAGGCGGGCGTGAAGACGTAGGAGCCGTCGGCGTTGATCGTCAGCGAGCCCTCCGATGCGGGGACCGCGTCGTGGCTCGTGACGGTCAGGTCGCGGCCCTGGTCGTTGACGAGCACACCTGTTGCCGAGCCGCGGGTCAGCGTGGTTTCGGAGGTCGTGGTGTCGGTGTCGGGCGACGCGGCAATTGCCGCCTCCACCGTGGCCGATGCGGCGACGGGATCTGCGAGTTCGGTCGCCGTCGCGGAGGCAGTGTTGGTGACGAAGCCCGCGGCGACGTCGGCGGCGGTGACGTCGTAGGTCGCGGTGCAGGTCCTGGACTCGTCCGGCGCGAGCGAGGACCACGAGCAACCGCTCACCGTGGCCGTCGGGTCCGCGACAGCGATGTCGGTGAGCGGCATGTTGCCGGTGTTCGTCACGGTGAGCGTGAAGGTTAGGGGCTGGCCGTCCTCGACCGTGCCGCCGGTCGCGACCTTGTCGAGGTCGAGTGCCGGGGTCTCGGGCCACTGCGCCGTGAACGCGTAGTCCTCGACCTCGCCACCGGTGGCGACGCCGGTGGGGGTGAGCTCCGCGGCAGTCGGGGCGACGCGCAGGCGCAGGAACGTCGGCTGCGCCGCCAGCGCAGGAACGTCCGACGGGACCGAGAAGGTGAGGGCGACGGTGCCGCCACCCACGGGGCAGGTCTCAACCGCGGAGCGCTCCGATGCGTCGAAGACGCCGTCCGCATCGAAGTCGAGCCAGCCGGCGACCACGCCGGTCTGGGAGGCCGTGGCGTGGCACGTCACGCCCGGCACGGTCAGCGACGCCCCGGGCGTCACCGTGAGATTGGCGGGGAGCGTCACTCCGTCCTCATCGTCGGTGGCCTGGGCGTCGTCACCGAGCGCGTCCGCCGAGTACTGCGGCGCGGCCTCGAAGTCGACGGCGGATCCGAGTCGAAGAGCCTGCTGGCTCTGGTCCGCCAGCGTCATGCCGAAGATGCTCTGACCGTTGCCACTGACGTAGGCAACCGGCTCTCCCCCGGTGAAGCCCGTCTGGTTCAGCGCTCCCGCGGCACCATAGCTCGCCGGAGCATCGCCGAAGTCGAGGTCGAACATCACGCCGAGCGCGATCGCCTCGGTTCCACGCCCCGCGAGGGTGACATCCGTCGCCTCTGAGACACCATCCATGAACGCGACCGCCGTCGGGTTGGGCCGCAGCGCGGCGTTGGATCCCTCGCAGTTGGTGTTGAGAGCGCCGTAGAGGCGGAGCGTCTTGGTGCCCGCGGCGGACGTGTGACGCGCGTAGAGGTCGTTGGTGCACGACCCACCCCGGATCCGGTCGATGACTCGCCACGTGCCGTCGCTCGTGATGGTCGCGCCCACGTACTCGTGGTGGGATCCGCTGTAGATCGAGGACTCGGCCGAGGCCATCACGAGGCCGGCGAGATCGACCGGCGTGCTGCTCGCGCCCTGGTTCAGCACCGCGTCGCACGCGAAGTCGAAGTCCACGGTGTTGCCGTCGTGGTTGTTGGCGATGCCGGAGACGAGCTGGTTGGCGCTCTCGGTTCCACCGACGTTGTAGAGGTCGTCGAGCCCGTCGCCGCGCCAGCTTCCGCTGCTGTAGGCGCGCAGGAGGCCTGCCGACTCCGCTCCGCTCCCGCGGGTGCGCTGCACATCGCTGAGCGTGCAGGTCACGACGATCTCCTGGTCGCCCAGGTCGATGGTCTCCGTGGTCGTGATCTCTCCCGATGCATCGGGGATCAGTGCCTCGTCGGCGTCTCCCCACGTGATCCACTCGACGCCCGGAAAGCGGGCGGTCCCGCCGGTCGCGGACGCCGCCTGCACGGCAGGAGCGGTCGCCACCGGAACGACGACGGCCGCGACGAGCGCGGTGAGCACAACGGTAGAAAGCGTGCGCGCGCGCAGGCGCGCCAAAGCGGCATAGATCACGTGTGAGTCCCTCAACTGTGGCGGGAACACGGCCATCGGTCCCGCGGATCGCTTGACCCTAGCAGGCGCGACGGCCCGGAGGCACGCATATGACGCGCCTGTGTTAGCAGAATCACATCGGTGTCATGCGGCGGCTCGTACGATGCTTGACGTGCCCGTACTCCTGACCCGCGCTTCGGCCTGATGCCCCCGCGCTCTCCGCTCCCGCAGCGCGACGGCCTCGACGCGGCATGGATCCGCACGCCGCAGGTCGAACCGGGCGCGGCATGGGGGACGATGCGCGAGTTCCTTCTCGACCGGCTGCCGGCGCAGGCGCCGGTGGAGGAGATGCTCGCGGCCGGCGAGTTCGTCAACGACGCGGGAGAGGCGTGGCGAGGCGACGAGGGCTACTGTCCGCACGTCTTCGTGTGGTTTCATCGGCGGCCCGCACCCGAGGTGCCGGTGCCCTTCCCGATCGACGTGATCGAGCAGCACGAGCGCTACGTGGTCGTCGACAAGCCGCACTTCCTCGCGACCACCCCACGGGGTGCGCACGCGCGCGAGACAGCGCTCGCTCGACTGCGCGTGCAACTGGGCCTGCCAGAGTTGGCGCCCGCGCATCGGCTGGACAGACTGACCGCCGGCGTCCTGCTGTTCACCACGCGCCGCGAGCATCGCGGCGCGTACGGGCAGCTGTTCCAGGACCGCCGGGTGTCCAAGACCTACGAGGCGTTGGCTCCGTTCGACCCTGCACTCGCGTTCCCGCGCAGGTTCGTGAACCGCATCGAGAAGCGGCGCGGCGTGCTGCAGGCGCAGATCGTTCCGGGCGAGCCCAATGCCGAGACGCTGGTGGAGATCGTCGAGGTGCGGGGCGCATGGGCGCTGTACCGGCTCACGCCGTCGACCGGCCAGACCCATCAGCTGCGCGTGCAGATGTCCGCGCTCGGGCTGCCGCTCGTGGGCGACCCTCTGTATCCCGCGATCGTGGACGTGGCGCCCGACGACTTCTCGCGGCCCCTGCAGCTGATCGCCCGGCGGCTGGCGTTCGCCGACCCGATCGATGGAGTCGAGCGCGCATTCGAGAGTCCTCGGGCGCTGGCGTGGCCCCCGCCGTAGCCCTGGAGGCGCGGCGTCGGCGCACCACTGTTTTGCTCCGCAGACGCGGGCTCTGATATCGTGTTTGGGAATCATTCTCATGCTCAACTAGATCGGAACCTCGATAATGCGCCCCACCCCTTCACTGGTCGCAGTCTCCGCTGTCGGCCTCGTGCTCGCCGGATGCAATTCCGGCAGTGACACCGCCGCGGATGACACCGCGGTGGTCGCCACCACCACGATGCTCGGAAGCGTCGTCGGCGACATCGTGGCCTGCGCAGGCGGCACGGTGGAGACGCTTATGCCCGTCGGGGCCGACCCGCACGACTTCTCCGCCTCGTCCGCTCAAGTCGCGTCGGTCGTCAACGCCGATCTGGTGGTCGCCAACGGCTTCGGCCTCGAGGAGGGGCTGACCGATGCCCTGGAGAGCGCGGAGGCCGATGGCACGACCGTCCTCGAGGTCGCACCCCAGGTCGACCCCATCGAGTTTGGAGGTGGCGACCACGACCACGACCACGACGAGGAAGCACACGACGAGGAAGCGCACGACGAGGAAGCGCACGACGAGGACGGGCACGACCACGACGAGGAAGCACACGACGAGGACGGGCACGACCACGACGAGGAAGCACACGACGAGGACGAGCACGAGCACGACCACGACCACGGCTCGATGGACCCGCACTTCTGGCACGACGCGGCTCGCATGGCCGAGGGAGCCGAGCTGATCGGTGCCGAGCTCGCCGATCAGACCGGCGTCGAGGCCTACGCGACCTGCGGCACCGAGGTCCACGACGCCCTGATGGAGACCGACGAACAGGTCCGCGAGATCCTGGACGCGGTTCCCGCCGAGCAGCGGGTGCTGGTCACCGACCACGACGCCTTCGGGTACTTCGCGCAGGCGTATGACTTCGAGGTCGTCGGCACCGTGATCCCCAGCGGATCCACCCTCGCCGATCCCTCGAGCCAGGAGCTGAAGGAACTGGTCGAGACGATCGACGCCGAGGGCGTCCCCGCGATCTTCTCCAACAGCGCGGAACCGACCGAACTCATCGATGCCGTCGCGGCCGAGGCCGGGACAGATGTCGAGGTCGTTGAGCTGTACGTCGGGTCGCTCGGTCCGGAAGGCTCCGGAGCGGACACCTACGCCGGCATGGTCACGACGAACGCGCAGCGCATCGCCGACGCGCTCGGCTAGAATTCCGCAATGGAATGGCTGGTGGAGCCGTTCGCCCTGGGCTTCCAGCAGCGCGCCCTGCTCGGTGGGGCGATCGCCGGAGTGATGTGCGCCGTCGTGGGCACGTGGCTAGTGCTGCGAGGGCTGAGCTTCTTCGGTGACGCGTTCGTTCACGGAATCGTCCCCGGTATCGCACTCGCGATCCTGTTGGACTTCTCGCCGCTCGTCGGCGCGGCGATCGCTGCCGTGGTGATGGTCGCCGGTATCGAGTTCGTGAGCAGGCAGACGGCGTTGAAGGAAGACACGGGCATCGGCCTGCTGTTCGTCGGCATGCTCGGGCTTGGCGTCGTGATCATCTCGCGTACCGATTCGTACTCAGGAAGCCTCACCACGATCCTGTTCGGGGATGCGCTTGGGGTCACGCCCGCCGACCTCGTCATGCAGAGCGTCCTCGCGGTGGTCGTCATCGCTGTCGCGGTCGCGCTGTACCGGCCGCTGCTCGCCCTGGCGTTCAACCGGGGCAAGGCGCAGGTGCTGGGCATGAATCCGCGACGCACGCACGCCCTGATGCTGGCGTTGATCGCCGCCGCGGTCATCGGCAGCTATCAGGCGGTCGGCACGCTCCTGGTCTTCGGGCTCCTGGTCGGACCCCCTGCCACCGCCGCGCTTGTGGCGCGCACAGTGCCAGCGATGATGGGGATCGCGATCGGCATCTCCCTGTTCTCCGTGTGGGCAGGACTCGTGCTCAGTTACTACCTCAACACTGCCGGCTCGGCCACGATGGCCGTCGTGCCGATCGTCCTGTTCTTCCTCACGCTCGTGGCGGTCACGATCACCCGCAAGTACCGTCGAGCGTCCAGCTCGGTCGCCACTTCGGGCGGCTCGACGTCGGCGGCGTCCGTGGAGTCGGCTCCGTGAACGCGGCCGTAGAGGCGCGCGGGCTCGCCCTCGGCTACGGTTCGCGGACCGCTGTCGCGCCCTCGGACTTCACCATCCCCACCGCCGCGATCACCGCCATCATCGGCCCCAACGGCTCGGGCAAGTCCACGCTCATGCACGCGATCGCAGGTGCGCTCACACCACTGTCCGGCGAGCTCACGGTCCTCGGGGAGTCCCCGACCGCAGCCCAGCGCCGCCTGGCATACGTGTTCCAGTCGGTCGACGTGCCGACCGGCACTCCGCTCACGGTCCGCGAGACGGTCGGCATGGGCCGCTACGCGACCCTTGGCATGTGGCGGCGCCGCCGGGCCGTCGACCGCGATCGCGTCGCGGCGGCGATGGCGGAGCTGGAGGTGACCGACCTCGCCGCCCGGCACCTCACCGAGTTGTCGGGCGGGCAGCGCCAGCGCGTCTTCGTCGCCCAGGGCATCGCTCAGGATCACGAACTGCTGATGCTCGACGAGCCGCTCACGGGGCTCGACCTCAACTCCGCGCGCACGATCGATCGCATTCTGCATGCCGACCGCGACAAGGCCGGGGCGGTCGTGCTCTCGACGCACGATCTGGACGAGGCGTTCTCTGCGGACCACGTCCTGCTCATGAACGGGCGAGTCCTGGCTTCGGGTCCGCCCCAGCGGGTCCTCACGCGCGAGAACCTCGAGACGGCCTACGGGTTGGGTGCCTTGCACGAGCACCGCGATGCCTTCCTCGACGACACCGACGGGGCCGCCGGCGCCTCGCACTGACGCGGGAGAACTGTGCGCCAGTCGCTTGGGCGTGAATGTGCCGAGGTGTACTGCCGCAGAGTGCCATAGAGCAGCGCCTTGGACGCTCCGCTCAGCCGCGCCGTGTCTTCGCGGTGACTCCACGCGCGTTGCACGATGAGGACCTGACCGAGGTGGAGTGCACGGAACAGCACTCACCAGGGAGTGTCGAGGGTCCTACACGTTGAACCTGAACTCCACCACGTCGCCGTCGTGCATGACGTAGTCCTTGCCCTCCATGCGCACACGGCCGGCGGCCTTCGCATCGGCCATCGAGCCGTGCTCCATGAGGTCCGCGAACGACACGACCTCGGCCTTGATGAATCCCTTCTCAAAGTCCGTGTGGATCACGCCGGCGGCCTGCGGGGCGGTCGCGCCCTTGGGGATGGTCCACGCGCGCGACTCCTTGGGGCCAGCCGTCAAGTAGGTCTGCAGGCCCAGCGTGTCAAAGCCGATGTGCGCGAGCTGGTCCAGGCCAGACTCGGTCTGGCCCGTGGACTCGAGCATCTCGCGGGCCTCGTCCTCGTCGAGCTCGATCAGCTCCGACTCGAACTTGGCGTCGAGGAAGATCGCCTTCGCGGGCGCGACGAGCGCCTCGAGCCGCGCCTTCTTGTCCTCGTCCATGAGGCCGGCGTCGTCGGTGTTGAAGACGTAGATGAAGGGCTTGGTGGTGAGCAGGTTCAGCTCGCGCAGATCCGCTGTATCGAGACCTGCTGCGGCGGCGCCCGCATAGAGTGTCTGGCCGGCCTCGAGGATCTCCTTCGCCTGGCTCACGGCGGCGAGGAAGTCGGGCGAGGCCTTCTTGGCCTTGACCTCCTTGTCGAGCCGCGGCAGCACCTTCTCGATCGTCTGCAGGTCCGCGAGGATCAGCTCAGTGCTGATGGTCTCGAGGTCGCCGGCCTCGTCCGTCGACCCCTCGACGCGGGTCACGTCCGAGTCGTCGAACGCGCGCGTCACCTGACAGATCGCATCGGCCTCGCGGATGTTCGCGAGGAACGCGTTGCCCAGACCCTCGCCCTCGGAGGCGCCCTTGACGATGCCCGCGATGTCGACGAACGACACTGTCGCGGGGACCTCGCGCTCCGATCCGAAGACCTCGGCGAGCTTGCCGAGCCGCGCGTCCGGCAGCGGGACCACGCCCACGTTGGGCTCGATGGTCGCGAACGGGTAGTTCGCGGCGAGCACCTCGGCGCGGGTGAGAGCGTTGAAGAGGGTGGACTTTCCGACGTTGGGCAGTCCGACGATTCCGATAGTGAGAGCCACGGCAGACCAGTCTAGTTGCCCGCCCGCGCGAACTGCGCATCGGCCATGTCTGCCCGTCTCGCGGCGTCGCGTGCCTCACACCACACACGTGTGACGGAAGGCGCCCCTGCGGCTCCTGAGGTCGCACACCCGGCACTGTGGACTCATGAGCAACAGCCGTGTGTTGGGGGGCGGGCAGTGCGAGGGCGCGGGCAGGCGGAGGGCCGATGCGGTGGGCACCGTGGCGAGGGCCCTTCCGCAGGCGTAGTGTCACTCCATGAGCGAACTCGGGTCGATCTTCAACCCCGGCGAGGCCGAGATGGCGCAGGAGTTGGCCTCGGAGAAGATCCTGCCCGCACCGTCACCCATCGCGGGCGACCCGCCCTCCGACGATGAGGGCGAGGCCGTCATCCCACTGATTCCGGGCGCGCTCGGGTGGGCGATGCCGCCCCAGCAGCCGGTGATCCGCCGTCCCGAGGAACTCGAGGACGAAGACGAGGACGCTGACGCCGAGCGGAGCCGCAGCAGCAGCGCCTGAGGCGCCACCGCATCGGCGCCGCGACCGGGCACCGATGCGCTAGTTGCCGCCGGACACTCCCGGAGGCATCTGGCCCTCTCCGCCCGCTGAACCGCCCATGAGGTCCTTGCGGTCGGGCGCCTCGTCGAGGTGCAGGCCGTGGTCCTCTTCGCCGATCTCCTTCATGAAGTCGTAGCGCTCGAGTCGACGCTGGCGCTGCTCCTCCGGGTCCGGCACCGGCGCGGCCATGAGCAGTCGCTTGGTGTACTCCTGCTGCGGGTCGGCGAGCACCTGGTGGCGCGCACCCTGCTCGACGACCTTGCCGTCCTTGAGCACCACGACGTGGTCGGCGAGCATGTCGATCACCGCGAGGTCGTGGCTCACGAATAGGCAGCCGAAGTTGTACTGCTCCTGGAGATGCGTGAACATCTTGAGGACCGAGGCCTGGACGGAGACGTCGAGGGCAGAGGTCGGCTCGTCGGCCACGAGGAGCTCGGGATCCAGGCTGAGCGCGCGCGCGATGGACACGCGCTGGCGCTGGCCGCCCGAGAGCTCGTGCGGGTACCGGTTGGCCACGTCGCGCGGGAGTTCCACGGCGTCCAGCAGCTCGGCCACCTTGTCGCGGCGCGACTTGCTCGTGCCGATCTTGTGCACGTCCATGGGCTCGGCGATGCAGTCACCCACGGGCAGGCGCGGGTTGAGCGAGCTGGCCGGGTCCTGGAAGACCACGCCGACGCGCTTGCGCAGCGCCTTGAGCGGCTTGCGCCTCATCTTCGTGATGTCTTCACCGAGGATCGCGACCTCGCCGGAAGCGGCCGGGATGAGGCCCAGTGCGCAGCGCGCGATCGTGGACTTGCCGGATCCCGACTCACCCACGAGACCCACGATCTCGCCGCGCTTGACACTCAGCGAGACGCTGTCGACGGCGCGGAAGGGCTCCTTGCCCTGGCGGTGGTACTCCACGACAAGGTCGTTGACCTCGAGGGCCTTGGGGCCCTCACCCTGGACCACAGGAGCGGTCTCACCGCGCGAGCCCAGACGAGGCACGGCGTCGAGGAGACGCTTGGTGTAGTCGTGCTGGGGCTGGGTGAGCACCTCGCGTGCAGTGCCCTGCTCGACGATGTCGCCCTTGTACATGACGGCCACGCGGTCCGCCATGTCCGCCACGACGCCCATCGAGTGGGTGATGAGCAGGATGCCGGTGTTGAGTTCGTCCTTGAGGGAGCGCAGCAGGTCGAGAATCTCGGCCTGGACGGTGACGTCAAGAGCCGTCGTGGGCTCGTCAGCGATGATCACCTTGGGGTCGCACGAGAGCGCCATCGCGATGACGATGCGCTGGCGCTGACCACCCGAGAACTCGTGCGGGTACTGGTACAGCCGCTTCTCCGGGTCAGGGATGCCGACCATCGCCAGCAGTTCGATCGCACGGGCGTCCGCGGCCTTGCCGTATGCCTTGCCGTGGAGCTCGAGAGCCTCGACCATCTGCGTGCGCACGCTGAGCACGGGGTTCAGCGCTGTCATCGGCTCCTGGAAGACCATGGCGACGTCGTCGCCGCGCATCTTGCGCAGGGCTCGGTCCCCCATCGTGTCGACGCTGTTGCCGGCGACGTTGATCGCGCCGTTAACCGTCGCGTTGCGAGGCAGCAGGCCCAGCGCAGACGTCGAGGTCACGGACTTGCCGGAGCCGGACTCGCCGACCAGCGCGAGCACCTCGCCGGGACGCACCTCCAGCGAGATGCCCTTGACCGCGTGGACCTTGCCGAACTCGGTGTTGAACTTGACGTCGAGGCCGCTGAAGGACAGGACCGTTCCGTCGTCGATCGGCTGGGGCGTGGAGTTCTCTACAGTCGTCATGATCAACCGTCCTTGCCCTGGCGCGGGTCGAACGCGTCCCGCAGACCATCGCCGATGAAGTTCACGCTGAGCGCGATCGCGAGGATGAAGACACCCGGGAACCAGAACAGCCACGGACGCGACGTGAACGCGGTCTGGTATTCACTGATGAGCGAGCCCAGCGAGATGTCCGGCGGCTGGACTCCGAAGCCCAGGTACGACAGCGCCGTCTCGAGGAGGATCGCCGACGCGATCGCGAACGTCGTGGCCACGATGATGACACCCACGGTGTTGGGCAAGATGTGGCGCAGGATGATGCGCCAATTGCCGGTGCCGATGGCGCGGGCGGCGGAGACGAACTCGCGCTCGCGCAGCGACAGCACTTCACCACGCACCAGTCGCGCGAGGCCCGTCCAGGTGACGGCCGCGAGCACCAGGGCGAACACGAAGATGCCGGAGTCGCCCGCGATGCGTCCCAGGACGGCCGCGAAGACCAGCAGCGGAATGATGATGAACAGGTCGGTGACACGCATCAGCAGGCTCTCGGCCCAGCCGCGGAAGTATCCGGCGACCGCGCCGATCACGGTGCCGATCATGGTGGACGCGATACCCACCACGAAGGCGATGATCAGCGACACCTGCGTGCCGCGCATCACTCGCGCGAAGTAATCGCGTCCGGTGGAGTCCTGGCCGAACGGGTGCTCGCCCAGGTAGAACCAGCCGATCGTGGGCTTGCCGCCGTTGAGAACGGTGCCGGTGGACGTGAAGTCCTTGTCCCACCAGCCGGAGATGCCCCCGATGCCGATCGACGTGAACGCGAGCAGCGTGATGAAGATCAGCACCGCGAGACCGGCGATGGCTCCCTTGTGGCGGAAGAAGCGCCGGCGAACCAGCTGGCCCTGGCTGTAGGACTTGTCCGTGAACTGGGGATCGTCGATCTCGGATCCCGCGTGCGGCAGCGGCTCAGGAGAGCCCTGCATGGCCGAGTCGCGCCTGTCCTCACTCATGAGTGACTCCGTTCTGCGCGGCGGCGGTGATGGCGATGCTCATGCCACTACCTCCTGATCCGCGGGTCGAGGGACGCGTACGCGAGGTCCGCGAGGAGGTTCATGATGACCGCGGCCGTACCGGTGACGAGGAAGAACGCCATCACCGGGTCGGGGTCGACGTTTGCCAGTCCCTCCCGGAACATCGCTCCCATGCCTCGCCAGCCGAACACCGTCTCCGTGATGACCGCGCCACCGATCAGGGCGGCGAAGTCCAGCGCCACGATGGTCGTGATGGGGATCAGAGCATTGCGGAACGCGTGCTTGGTGATCACGGTGCGCTCGGACAGGCCCTTGGACCGCGCGGTCCTGACGTAGTCCTGGTTCATGGTCTCGAGCATCGAGGAGCGCGTGTACCGGGAGTAGGTCGCGACCGACACGAGGGTCAGCAGGATCGACGGCAGGATCAGCTGCGTGCCCCAGTCGAGAGTGGTCTCCCAGAAGTCGCCCTGGAAGTTGGGGGTGGACGCGCCGATCGTGGAGATGGGGCGGGACTTCAGTTCGAGGAAGCCCCCCCACGCGTACACGAGGTGATCCGTGAACGTCATGCCCGCCATGAAGACCGCGGTGACGGCGGCAAGGCCCATTGCCTGTCCCCGCGAGTAGCCGCCCAGGAAGTAGCCGGCGACGAGGCCGACGACCACGGCCGACGCCAGCAGCCCGAACAGCAGCCACCAGTTGGGCTCCTCGAGCAGCGGGTCGAGCGCGAAGTACAGGACGGAGCCCACGGCCACCGTGGCGAGCGTCGAGTAGAGAACCTTCCGGTTGCCCAGGCCGCTGATGAGAGCAGTCAGTCCGACCGCGAAGGCAACGGACACCAGGATCACGATCACCGGACCGAGTGCCGGGCTACGCCACCATCCGACGTAGGTGAAGTACAGGAGCGCGATGATCGCGAAGGCCGCGGTCGAGCCAGCGGTGAAGAGGCGGCGCTTCATCGGGCCGCCCATCACACCTTGGAGGATGAAGCCCAGGACCACTCCGACTATCACCGCTTGCAGAGGCGATATCTGTGGATCCGCTATCCAGTCGTTGAACCGGATGGCGCCATACTCCTTGAGGAGCACTGCGGCCCAGAACACGGGCAGCGAGAAGAACAGGAAGGTCAGGAACGTCACGACGTAGTCGAAGCCGGAGTACTGACGGATCGCGGTGAGGATACCGACGATGATGCCGATGATGATCGCAGCGAAGGTGGCGATCGTGACGAGTCGCAGCGTGGCGCTCGCGGACTGACCGAGCATCGACAGTACGTCAGTTCCGGAGCGGTCAGTGCCGAGGTCGCAGTTGCCGGTGAAGCAGCCGGCGACGCCGGTCAGCCAATCCCAGTACCTCTCGTACCAGGGATTATCAAGCCCCATCGTGGCGATACGGCCCTCGATGAGGACCTCACGGTTGTTCGCAGTCGACTGACGAAGGTCTTCGAGCGGGTCGCCCGAGTTGATCGTCAGGATGTACATCAGGAACGAACCGACGAGCAGGACCCCGAAGGAGATCGCCAGGCGCCTGAGGATGTAGCGCGTCATGAAAAGACTTCCTCTTGGACAGCAAGCTGACTGCTCGCGACGCCGCGCGTTCGACGGCGATGTCTGCAGTCACCTCACGTGTGACCGGTGGGGTGGGGCCGCGAAGCCCCACCCCACCGGCGCGTGCTGAGCTAGATGATCCAGGTTAGCGGACCCAGTCCTCAGCATTCCACGCGATACCCGACTGCGCCGGGTTGGGGATCACGTTCTGGATCGACGAGTCCCAAGCCGCGACACCGGGGTGCGCGAACAGCGGGATGCCGAACAGCGAGTCCCACAGCTCGGCCTCGATGGTGACCAGCTGCTCGAACTGAGCGTCCGAGTCGAGAGTCGCCGTGAGGGTGTCCCAAGCAGCGTCGACGGTGTCGTTCGAGTACACACCGAAGTTCTGCGGACGGTCCGTCGCGTAGATGTTCTGACCCGAGGTGATCTGGCCGGAGCCCGACCACGCGAACATCGCGATGTCCCAGTTGCCCGAGCCGAGGTCGGCCGAGAAGAACTCGGTCGAGCCGTTGTCGATGATCTCGAAGCCGGCCTGGTCGCACGAGTCCTTGATCAGCGCCGCGACGTCGGTACGACGCGGGTTCGGGGTGTTGTAGCCCAGGCGGACCTGGACGGGCGTGTCGACGCCGGAGTCGGCGATCTTCGCAGCAGCGCCCTCGATGTCGACCTCGTCGTAGCGACCGTCGTAGGAGGCGGACACGAGGTCCTCGTAGCCCTCCTGGAACGGCAGGCGCTCACGGGCGTTCATGACCTGAGCCTCAGGTGCGGTCGGGGCGATCAGGTTGTCGACGATCAGCTGACGCGGAACGCACATGGCGAACGCCTCACGCAGCTCGAGGCTGTCGGCGAACGTGGTGCCCTCGGCGAAGTTGAAGTCGAGGTGCTCCCACACGAGCGTGTCGAAGGTGCCGACGGTGACGGCGTCGCCGATGGCGGCAAGCTGGTCGAGGGTGTCGACCGTGGCCTGCGGCTCGATGACGTTGAGGTCACCGTTCTGCAGCGCCTGCACGTGGGTGTCGGCCGCCGCGAAGCGGATGACGAGGTTGCCGGTGGCAGGAGCGTCGCCCCAGTAGTTCTCGTTCGGGACGAGCGTGATCGACTGACCAGCCTCCCACGAGCCGTAGGTGTACGGGCCCGAGGACAGAGCGATGGCCGGGTCGGGCAGCTCACCAGCGACGGGCGAGAGCCAGCCGGTGTTCCAGAACTCGGCGACGGGCGCGAGGGTGTCGGTGTCGCCAGCCTCGATGGCCGTGACCATCTCCTCGAGGGTGATGCCACCCTGCTCGGCCGCGATGTGCGCCGGGAAGTCGACGACCGTGGTCAGCATGTAGTCCGGGTACGGGTCGGCGTACTCGATGGTGAAGGTCTTGCCGCCGGGCTCGCCCTGCGGGCCATCGGCGACGCGGTCGCCGTAGTCAAGGCCGCTCACGTGGTTGAAGAGCGCGACGGGTCCGTCCTCGCCCTCGACGGTCAGCGACTGCGCTGCCCAGGTGAGGAGCACGTCCTCGTACTTGATGGGCTCACCGTCGGACCAGACAGCGTCCTCGTGGATCGTGTACTCGACGATCATCGGGTCCTCGGAGATGAGCTCGACGTTGCCGAAGTCCTCGTTGACCTGGATGCCGGCGTTCTCGTCGAAGTACGTGAACGTCTGGCGCACGCGCTCGTTGACCAGCGAGTTGTACGACGAGTAGGTGTCGGGAGTCAGCTCGTTGTAGCCGTCCCACTCGTCCTCACCGATCGACAGGTAGATGGTGTCGTCGTTCGAACCGGACGCAGCCTCCGACGTCTCCTCCGCGGCGGGAGACTCGCTGGTCTCCTCGTCACCGGAATCCGACGTGCACGCTGCCAGGGCGAGGGTGGAAGCGGCGAACAGTGCCACTCCACGTCCCATGGTGCCGATCTTCATTCTTAGTTCCTCTCGCATCACGCGTCCATGGCACTTCCCGGGGTTCGGGCGACGCCATGGACGCGAAGGCTTACGGGGAGTTTCCCCGTAGGTGCCGTCCAGAGTACGGAACCTTCGGTAACGAACGTGTTTCAGAGCCTCATACGGGGAGAATTCGTGCCCAAACTGTGACCAATGCCACATGCATCCCTTCCCGTGAACGAGAACACGGCGCTTTCGTGCGTGCCGCACGGCGAGAATGCGGGCATCCGCCGCGGCTGTGAGGCGCGACACGCTTGCGCCCTCGCCCGTCGATGTCAGTGCCGCGCGCAACCATGTCGGCATGACGGAAGCCATCATCGCCATCGTGTCCGTGCTCGTGGGGGTCGCCGTGGGGTTCGTGCTCGCGGGCCGGCGCGGCGACGCCGGGGAGATCGCTCACGCGCGCGCCAGAACCGTCGCGCTCGAGGACCAGCTCGCGCGCGAGACCGCGGCGGCTCAGGAGCGCGAGCGGCGGATGCGCGAGGAGCACGATCGCTACGTCGCGCAGGTCCGCGGCGACCATGACCGCCTGGTCAGTCAGTTCAAGGCACTGAGCGCCGATGCGCTGGCGGCCAACCAGGAGAGCTTCCTTCGCGTGGCGAACGAGAGGCTCGCACGGGCACAGCAGGCGGGGCACGAGGACCTGGCGCGCCGCGAGGAGGCGGTGCGGCAGCTCGTCGAGCCGATGGCGAAGGCGCTCGAGCAGGTGCAGCGCCAGACTACTGAGGCGGACCGCGCCCGCGCCGCGAGTCAGGCCACGATGACCGAGCACGTGCGGCAGATGGTCGAGGCCTCCGCGAAGCTGGACCGCAAGACCTCCGACTTCATCAACACGCTGCGCCGGTCGGACGTCCGGGGCAACTGGGGCGAGGTCCAGTTGCGCCGCGTCGTCGAGCTCGCCGGCATGATGCCGCACGTCGACTTCGAGGAGCAGCAGACCGTCACGGACGGCGAGGGCCGCAACCTTCGGCCCGACATGACCGTCCGGCTCGCCGGGGGCCGCACGGTGGTGGTCGATTCCAAGGTCGCGCTCGCCGCGCTGCTGGAGGCCTTCGAGACCGAGGACGAGGCCGTCCGAGCGGAAAGGCTCGTGGCCCACGCTCGCCACGTCAAGCGGCACGTCGACGACCTGTCGGGCAAGCGCTACTGGGAGCAGTTCGATTCGGCGCCGGAGTTCGTCGTCATGTTCGTGCCGTCCGAGGCCTTCTACCAATCGGCCGTGGAGCAGGACCCGTCGCTCCAGGAGTACGCCTTCGGCAAGCGCGTAGTGATCGCCACCCCCACGACGCTGGTCGCGATGCTGCGCACCGTCGCCCACGCGTGGAAGGAGGAGGCGCTGGCCAAGAACGCCCAGGAGGTGCTCACGACCGGCAAGGAGCTCTACGACCGGCTCACCACGATGGGCGCGCACCTGGACCGCGTGGGCAAGGCGATCGCGAGCGCCGGCAAGGCGTACAACGACACCGTGGCCTCGCTCGAGTCGAGGGTCCTCGTCAGCGCGCGACGATTCGGCGACATGCAGCAGATCGACCCCGAGCTCGAGCAGCCGCGACGGGTGGAGTCGGAGGTGCGCGCTCTCGCGGCTCCCGAGCTCACCTCCGACTGAGCGCGCCACCTGGTCGCTGGCGACACTGGCCGACTCATGCCGCGCACGATCGGCCCACGAGCGACGCGGGCTCACTCATGGGATGCACCCGTGCCGCGCCGACCATCAGGCTCCATCAGGAGACACGTGCGGTCAGGAATCCACAGTGAGCCGCCACCAGGGCGCTCAGGTGGGTTGTCGTGGAGCGTCGGGCGGGGTCAGGCGTTGGCGCGGGCCTTCATGTCGGCGCGGATCTCGCGCGGCAGCGAGAACATGAGGTCCTCGGTCGCGGTCCGCACCTCCTCGACGGTCTCGTAGCCGCGGTCGGCGAGGAAGGCGATGACGTCCTTCACGAGAATCTCGGGAACGGAGGCGCCAGAGGTCAGACCCACGGTCTCGACGCCGTCGAACCACGATTCGTCGATCTCGCGCGCGCGGTCGACGCGGTACGACGTCCTGGCGCCGGCCTGGAGCGCGACCTCGACCAGGCGCACCGAGTTGGAGGAGTTCGCGGAGCCCACCACGATCACGAGATCGCACTCCGGGGCGAGCTTCTTGACCGCGACCTGGCGGTTCTGCGTGGCGTAGCAGATGTCGTCGCTCGGAGGGTCCTGCAGGTGGGGGAACCGCTCGCGCAGGCGGCGCACGGTCTCCATGGTCTCGTCGACGGACAGCGTGGTCTGCGACAGCCACACGACGTTGTCGGGATCGGCAACCTCAATCGTGTCCGCCTCCTCGGGCGAGTTCACGACGATGGTGTGCTCGGGCGCCTCGCCGGCGGTGCCCTCGACCTCCTCGTGCCCGTCGTGACCGATCAGGAGAATCGTCTGCTCCGACTTGGCGAAGCGCACGGCCTCCTTGTGCACCTTGGTGACCAGCGGGCACGTGGCGTCGATCGTCAGCAGGTTGCGCGCATCGGCGCTCTCGCGCACGGCGGGCGACACTCCGTGCGCGGAGAACACCACGCGAGCGCCCTCGGGCACCTCGTCGGTCTCCTCGACGAAGATCGCACCGCGCTCCGACAGCGTCTCGACCACGTATTTGTTGTGCACGATCTCCTTGCGCACATAGATCGGGGCGCCGTGCAGTTCGAGGGCCTTCTCGACGGCGATGACCGCGCGGTCCACGCCCGCGCAGTAGCCGCGGGGCGCGGCGAGCAGCACGCGCTTGGCGGGGGTGTCAGGCATGTTCTCCATCCTACGTGGCACGCTAGGGGGCGTGATCGACGGCTCGTCCACTCCAGACAACGCCCCGGCGGGCGCCGATGCTTCCCCGGGTGCGCCAGCGCCGCTCGCCGCGACCGCGGCGGAGACCACCGCCGAGCGCCCGTGGCCCGTGAGCCACCTGACCGGGAAGATCGGCGCGTACGTCCATCGCATGGGACCGGTGTGGGTAGAGGGACAGGTGCTGCGGCCCTCGCGGTGGAAGAACCTCGTGTTCTTCGACCTCCGCGATGCCACCGAGAACACCACCTTGGGCGTGTCCGCCCAGGCCCCGGTCCTGGACGCGATGGGCGCGGAGCTGGACGATGGCTCGCGGGTCGTGGTCCATGCCCGACCGCGCTGGTGGCCGCGCGGAGGGCAGCTCAAGCTCGACGCCGACCAGATCCGGCACGCCGGCGTGGGCGACCTGCTGGCACGCATCGAGGCGCTCAAGGAGGCGCTGGCCGCCGAGGGGCTGTTCGACGCCGAGCGCAAGCGCCCCCTCCCCTTCATTCCGCACACCGTGGGCCTGGTGTGCGCGACCCAGGGCGACGCCGAGCACGACGTGGTGGTCAACGCGACGCGCCGGTGGCCGTCCGTGCGCTTCGAGATCCGGCGAGTGTCCGTCCAGGGCGCGCACGCTGTGCGCGAGGTCACGGCGGCGATGCGAGAGCTCGATGACGCCGCCGACGTCGACGTCATCGTCATCGCCCGCGGGGGCGGATCCTTCGAGGACCTGATCGCGTTCAGCGACGAGTCTCTCGTGCGCGCCGCTGCCGCCTGCCGGACTCCGGTGGTGAGCGCGATCGGGCACGAGAAGGACTCCCCCGTGCTCGACCTGGTGGCGGACTACCGAGCGAGCACGCCTACGGACGCCGGCAAGCGCATCGTCCCGGATGCAGCGGTCGAGAACGCGGGACTCGCCCAGGCCCGCCGCGACATGCGGACGGCAGTTGAGGCGCTTCTCGACCGCGAGGCGCGCGGGCTCGAGCAGTTCCTGTCGCGCCCCGTGCTGGCGCATCCGCGGCGCATGCTCGACCCACACGAGGATGCCCTCGGCCGGCTCCGTGAGGCCGCCGGCCGCGCGCTCGTGAGCGTGCTCAGCACGGCCGATGCGGCGACGCGCGAGCTGAGTGCGACGCTTCGTGCACTGAGCCCCCAGGGCACCCTCGACCGCGGCTACGCGATCGTGCGTGACGCGCGTGGCGCCGTGGTGCGAGACGCGGCGGACGCCACGGTCGATGACGCGCTCGCGATCCGACTCGCCTCCGGCACGATCGCAGCCCGGGTCACGGAGGTCGACCCGGCCTAGCCGCGCCGTGTCAGTGGCGTCGCGATCAGTGACGTCGCGACGACCGCCGCCGGCTCGTCACGCTCGACGGCGCTGTCCGCTGCGCGAGCCGGGCCCGCGCCGCGCCCGCAGGTCCCTGACGGAACGGCCGGGCCAGGTGTGCGAGGACCGACGTCGGCACGGCGGGGTTGTAGATCAGCGCGTAGACCACCTCTCGAGACTTGTCATCGGCGAGCTCGACGAGGATCTCCTCGGGCATGTCGGGCCGCGAGTTGCGCGCCACGCTCGCCCGCACCTCGGGCGACGAATCGCGCGCGAGCTTGAGCATGGTGATCACGGAGACGTCGTGCCGCTCAGCGACGGCGGCGCGCACCTGGTCGCTCGCCGCGTGCGAGAGCTCGGCGACCTCGTGCTCGGTCAGGCTCGGGTCGAGGGCACGTTCCGGCGTCATCAGCGCAGGGACGGCCTCGGTGCGGTGGTCCAGCATGGCTCATCACCTCATCGTGAAGAAGGACCGTGGTGTGGCGCGACGGCGAGCAGCATGCCCGCTGTCGGGAGGGACGGATCCCGCGGCCGTCCAGCGCGAGCGTGTCGAGCGCTCGAGCGCGGCACCCCTCAGTGAGGCCGCGGGATCCGCTCCCGGCTCAGTGGCTCGCGGCGATGCCGAAGCGGCCCAGGACCCGAGCGGCCCCGCCCTTCGACGACAGCCGCGCGCGAGCGGCGACGGCGTACTCCTTGTGAATCTGTCGGGCGAGCTTGCCGATGATCGCGTCCGAGACCTGCGGGTTCTCAATCAGGGCGTAGACCACCTCGGGCGACTTGTCCCCGGCGAGCTCGCGGTGCAGGTCCTCCGGGATGTCCACGCGAGGGTTGCGCGCCACGCCGGCGCGCACCACGGGCGAGACGTCGTGCGCGAGCTTGAGCAGGGTCGTCAGGGGCATCGCGGGGCGCTCGGCGACCGCCGCGCGGACCTTGGCCTCCTCCGAGCGTGCGAGGGTCGCGAGCTCGTGGTCGTTGAGGTTCGGATCGAGGGCCTTCTCGACGCTCGCGAGCGCCGTCTGGCGGGAGTAGTTCTCACTGAACATTTCTCATCACTCCATTGTGAAGATGGTTCATGCACTGGTACTGCATGAGAGTGCCGTACCCAGGGGCTATGACGCGATAGCGTGTGGCATATGTCTCAGCGCACGGACGTCTCCGACCTCACCTACGAGCAGGCCCGCGACGAGCTCATCGCGATCGTCGCAAAGCTCGAGGCGGGATCGGCCACGCTCGACGAGTCGCTCGGGCTGTGGGAGCGCGGCGAAGCGCTCGCCGCACGCTGCCAGGAGCTGCTTGACGGCGCTCGCGACCGGATCACCGAGACGCGCGGCGAGGATGCGGACGACGTCGCCGACGCGGGCGTGGTCGGCGTCGTCGTCGAGGAGAACGAGTGATGGGCACCGCGCTGGTGATCGGCGAGGCGCTGGTCGACGTCGTGCGCCGCACGGACGGCACGGTCGACTCCCATCCGGGCGGCTCCCCCGCGAACGTCGCGATCGGGCTCGCCCGGCTGGGGCGTGACGTTGAGCTCCTGACGTGGCTGGGGGCCGATGCGCACGGGTCAGCCGTACGCGCACACCTCGAGGCATCGGGAGTGAGGCTGGCTCCCGGTTCAGAATCCGCGCCGCGCACGTCCGTCGCCACGGCGACCCTCGACGCGACCGGAGCGGCGACATACGACTTCGACCTCACGTGGGAGGTCGCGGGCGACGCCGCCCCGACCACCGAGCCCGTGGTGGTTCACACCGGATCGATCGCTGCAGTCATCGAGCCGGGCGGCGCCGACGTCGCGCGACTGCTCGAGGCCGCACGCGCTCACGCGACCGTGACGTACGACCCCAACGCCAGGCCCGCGCTCATGGGCGATCCCGAGCACGCGCGCGCGATCGTCGAGGGCATCGTCGCCACCGCTGACGTCGTGAAGGTCTCCGACGAGGACATCTCGTGGCTGACCGGCGGCGCGGACGTCGACGCCATCGCCCGCGGCTGGGCGGGCACCGGGCCGGCGCTCGTCGTGGTCACGCGCGGCGGAGACGGCGCCACGGCCTTCGTCGCCGACGGTCGCGAGATCTCCGTTCCGGCGCCGAGCGTCGAGGTCGCGGACACCGTGGGAGCGGGCGACTCGTTCATGGGCGGCCTGATCGACGGGCTCTGGGGGGCGGACCTGCTCGGCGCGTCGCGCCGCGAGGCGCTGCACGCTGTCGACGACGCCACGGTGACGGCCGTGCTCGAACGGTGCGCGCGCATCGGCGCCATCACCGTCTCCCGCCCCGGCGCGAACCCGCCGTCGAGCGCGGAACTGGGCGAGGGCTGAGCCCCGATCCCTCAGGCGGTCCGCGCGAGACCGGCGGTCTCGTAGATCGAGACCGGCACGTTCATGTTCGCGCGAACGGCATCCCTGACGCGCGGATCGGGGTCGATCGCGAGGCGGCGCATGGTCGCGACGGACACGGCGACGCCGGGATTCGCGGCGACCGCGGCGCGCACGTCAGGGTGCGCGTCGGTCGACAGGTGGATGAGCACGCCGATGGGCGTGTCGTGGGCGGCGGCGAGCGTGGCGCGGACCGCGCTGTTGCGCGAGCCGGCGAGTTGAACTGCTCGCTCGTGAGTCGGGTGGTCCAGGATCTCGCGCAGCTCGCGGCGCGACTGCGGGGTCCAGGGCTTGCGCACGGGGTGCATCGCGGCCGTCTCCTCTCGCTCGACATCGGGCGCTCGACCTCATGAGAGGGGCGGGAACCGAGGCGATGACGCGATATCAGCAAGATTCTGACCGGCCCCGATTCCTGCCACAATGTCCGCATGACTTCGCCGAGCAATGACGCCGCCCCCGAGTTCCGCATCGAGCACGACACCATGGGAGAGGTCCGCGTGCCCGCGCAGGCCCTGTACCGCGCGCAGACCCAGCGCGCCGTCGAGAACTTCCCGATCTCCGGTATCACGCTGGAGCGCCGCCACATCGAGGCCCTCGCCCGAGTCAAGAAGGCCGCCGCCCGCGCGAACGCGGAGCTGGGCGTCCTCGACCCGGGCATCGCCGATGCGATCGTCGCCGCCGCGGACCAGGTCGCGGCGGGCGAGCACGACGAGCACTTCCCCGTGGACGTGTTCCAGACCGGCTCCGGCACCAGCTCGAACATGAACACCAACGAGGTTCTCGCGACGCTCGCGACCCGCGCGCTGGGCTCGGACGTTCACCCCAACGACCACGTCAACTGCTCGCAGTCCAGCAACGACGTGTTCCCCACCTCCGTGCACGTCGCCGCGACGTCCACCCTGGTCAACGACCTGATCCCCCAGCTGGACCGGCTCGCGCAGTCGCTCGAGGCGAAGGCCACCGAGTTCGCCGAGGTCTACAAGTCCGGCCGCACGCACCTCATGGACGCGACGCCGGTGACGCTCGGACAGGAGTTCGGCGGCTACGCCGCGGCGATCCGCTACGGCATCGAGCGCCTCCAGGCCGCGCTCCCCCGCGTGGCCGAGGTCCCGCTGGGCGGCACCGCGGTGGGCACCGGCATCAACACGCCCGCAGGCTTCCCGCAGCGCGTGATCGAGCTGCTCGCGGAGGACACCGGACTTCCCATCACCGAGGCCCGCGACCACTTCGAGGCGCAGTCCTCGCGCGACGGGCTGGTCGAGGTCTCGGGCGCGCTCAAGACCATCGCGGTGTCGCTCACCAAGATCTGCAACGACCTGCGCTGGATGGGCTCGGGCCCCAACACCGGCCTGGGCGAGATCGCTCTGCCCGACCTGCAGCCGGGTTCGAGCATCATGCCGGGCAAGGTCAACCCCGTCATTCCCGAGGCGACGCTGATGGTGTGCGCGCGGGTGATCGGCAACGACGCTACCGTCGCCGTGGCCGGCGCGTCCGGGTCCTTCGAGCTCAACGTGCAGATCCCGGTCATGGCGCTGGGCGTGCTCGAGTCGATGCGGCTGCTCGGCAACGCGTCGCAGGTGCTCGCGGAGAGGACCGTCGACGGCATCACCGCGAACGTCGAGCGCGCGCGCTTCCTCGCCGAGGCGTCGCCGTCGATCGTCACGCCGCTGAACCGCGTCATCGGCTACGAGAACGCCGCGAAGATCGCCAAGCACGCCGTGAAGCAGGGCCTCACGGTCCGCGAGGCGACCATCGACCTGGGCTTCGTCGAGCGCGGCGAGATCTCCGAGGAGCAGCTCGACGCGCTGCTCGACGTGACCACGATGGTGGGCGACCGCTAGGCGCGACCCAGCCCGCGCATCGGCCCTCCCCATGCGAGCGAGATGGGCACTTTTCGCTTGTCTAAGCGCTGAGGCGCGCGGTTCGGGCCCACTTCGCTCGGAGAACGGGGCGACCGGTAGGCTGGCACGCATCGCAGCGGCGCGCCCACCTTTCCCTTCCCCGGAACAGTGCGCCGCCCTGATCGGTTGCACCATCAGGAGGCTCTCCCCATGACCACACGCGTAGTGATTCTTGGCGGCGGCTACGTGGGCCTGTACACCGCGCTGACACTCGTGAAGAAGGCCGGCAACCAGGTCGACATCACCGTGGTCGACCGCCGTCCGTACATGACCTACCAGCCCTTCCTCCCGGAGGCTGCGGCAGGGTCCATCGAGGCTCGCCACGTGGTGGTGCCGCTGCGTCGCGAGCTCAAGGGCGTGCGGCTCGTGCAGGGCAAAGTCACCCAGGTCGAGCACGAGCACCGGCGCGTCACCGTCGAGACCGACTTCGACGGGGACCGTGTGCTCGAGTACGACGAGGTCGTCATTGCGCTCGGCGCGGTCCCGCGCACGCTGCCCATCCCTGGCCTCGCCGAGATGGGCATGGGCTTCAAGTGGGTCGAGGAGGCCATCGGCCTGCGCAACATGGTGCTCGGACGCATCGCCCGAGCCTCGACCACGGACGACCCGCACGTGCGGCGGCGCCTCCTCACGTTCGTGTTCGTGGGAGGAGGCTTCGCCGGGATCGAGGCGTTCGCCGAGGTCGAGGACATGGCCCGCGCGGCCCTGCGTCACTACCCGGAGTTGAGCCCCGCGGACCTGCGCTTCGTCATGGTCGAGGCTGCCACGAGGATTCTGCCGGAGATGGGCGACGAGATGGGCGGCTACACGCTCGAGGTGCTGCGCAAGCGTGGCATGGAGATCTACCTCGCGACCCGCCTCGAGTCGTGCGTGGACGGCAGGATCAAGCTGTCCGATGGCCAGGAGTTCGACGCGGACACCGTCGTGTGGACGGCGGGCGTGAAGCCCAACCCGGTGATCGCGTCCTCGGACCTGCCACAGGGCCCGCGCGGTCACGTCAACGCGCTGCCCACCCTGCAGGTCGCGACCGAGGACGGTGAGGTGGTGCCCGGCGCGTGGGCCGCGGGCGACTGCGCGCAGATCCCCGACCTCGCGAAGGGCGAGGGAGCGTGGTGCGCGCCATCGGCCCAGCACGCGGTCAGGCAGGCGCGGCTGCTGGGCGCGAATCTCGCGCACCACCTGGGCGGCCGAGCCGTGAAGGAGTACCGCCACGAGCACCTCGGCACCGTGGCCTCGCTGGGGCTGAACAAGGGGGTCGCGCAGATCATGGGCGTCAAGCTGCGCGGCTGGCCCGCGTGGTTCATGCACCGGACCTATCACATGGCCCAGATTCCCAGCTTCAACCGCAAGGCGCGGGTGGTCATGGACTGGACCACGGCGCTTTTCTTCCGCCGCGACCTCGTGTCGATGGGGCGGCTCCACGAACCGCGCGAAGCCTTCAAGGAGGCCTCGGAGAGCTAGCCTCTCCGCTTCCGGAGGGCCGATGCGCGGGCCACGTCAGGCGATCGCGGCGGCACCGATGAGGTGCTCGGCCAGGCAGGCCGCGTACGCGGCCGTGGCGCGCTCGTCCAGGGCGACGTGGTCCAGTTCAGCGGACTCCATGCGCACGATCGACACGCCGAGCGTGGCGTCGTGGCGCACGCGGGTGTCGACGCGCGGACCCCGCGGGCCCTCGGGACGCGCGCCGCGCAGGGCCGCGATCGTGTCCTGGGCGGAGAGGTCGGAGACGAACCACCGCACCCGCCCCGTGGCGAGCACCGGCCCGCGCTCGTCCGCGCCGTCGAAGCGGATCTGGTCCACGCAGGGCGCGTGGTCGCCGTCCTCGGGCCAGTTCGCCACGACCTGGCGGAAGGCGTGAGCGCACATCGATGCCTCGGGGCCGTCTCCCACCGTCACGGCGGAGCCGGAGTGGGTGTCGAGCGCCACCGTGAGGTGGGGCACCGAGGCCGCGAGCGCGGCGATGTGCGACAGCGTCGAGACGGGAACGGACACGGGCGCCTCCGGCAGCTCGGGACGGACCGCAGTGGTCCGGGGGTCGAGCACTACCGTAGGCGGGCCCGCGCGATTATGCAATATGCGCGTTGCGAAATTTTCGCCGCGGTCGCCCACGGCCGCCCGTCGGCGCGGCGGTCACGCGAGCGACAGGAAGACCTTCTCGAGCTTCTGGATCGCCTCCGCGCGCTGCTCTTCGTCCGGCGAGTCCATGCACTCGCGCAGCCCCGAGGAGATGAGCGTGTAGCCGGCGCGGTCCAGCGCCTTGGTGACGGCCGCGAGCTGCATCACGGTGGGCTCGCACTCGCGGCCCTCCTCGACCATGCGGATCACCGCGTCGAGCTGTCCTCGCGCGCGCTTGAGACGGTTCGCCACCGCCCGGGTCGATTCGGCATCAGCCACGATCACTCCTCCCTGAGGCGCCGCGATCAGCGGCGCAGCCACGGGAAGATGCTACGCCCTGCCGACTCCTCGTGGCCGTCGCACCACTGGCCGGCGGGAACCTGAGCCTTGACGGAGCCGACGTGCTGGCCGCAGCCGGTCCAGGTGGTCTTGCCGCACTGGCGGCAGGTGATGGGTGAGCACATGAGGCGGTCCCTTTCTGCTGGGGTGTCATGATGAGGTGTTGCGACCACCATACCCCCGGGGGTATCCTGGTGCAAGTCCCAGCCTCTGATACCTCAGCTCAGGAGAACCCATGAAGATCGTCATCGTCGGCGCTGTCGCGGCCGGCATGTCCGCCGCCACCCGCCTGCGTCGCCTGGATGAGGACGCCCAGATCGTCGTGCTCGAGGCAGGCGACCACGTGTCCTTCGCCAACTGCGGTCTGCCCTACTACGTGGGCGGCGTCATCGAGGAGCGCGAGGCGCTGCTGCTGCAGACCCCCGAGTCGCTGCACGCGCGCTTCGATCTCGACGTGCGGGCCCGCTCGCGTGTGACCGATGTCGACGCGACCGGTCGTACGGTGACCGTCGCCGGTCCCGACGGCGAGTACCTCGAGTCGTACGACCACCTGGTCCTCTCCCCCGGCGCACGGCCCATCGTCCCCGACGTGCCCGGCGCGGACCGCGCGCTCGTGCTCCGCGATGTCGCCGATGTCGACCGCATGGCCAGCGCCGTCGAGGACGCCACCTCCGCCGTCGTCATCGGCGCGGGCTTCGTGGGCCTCGAAGTCGCCGAGAACCTCGCGCACCGCGGACTGGCCGTGACGGTCGTCGAACTCGCGCCGCAGGTCCTGTCCGCGTTGGATGCCGAGCTGGCGATCAGGATCCAGGATCGCCTCGAGGCCAACGGCGTGCGCGTGGTCACCGGAGCGCAGGTCACCGCGATCGGTGCGGCGGATGCGACCGTGTCCGGCCCGCACGGCGACGAGACGGTGGCGGCTGATCTGGTGGTGGCGTCCATCGGCGTCACCCCCGACTCCACGCTGGCCGTCGCCGCGGGGGCCGCGACGGGCCCGCGCGGCGCGATTCTCGTGGACGACGACCACCGCACCTCGGTGCCCGGCATCTACGCCGTGGGTGACGCCGCCGCGAAGTCGGACGCCCTGGGCGACGACCCGACCCTGATCCCCCTCGCGAACCTCGCGAACCGCCACGGCCGCCGGGTGGCGGACGTCATCGCCGGCCGTCCGGGCCGCGGGCGCGGCAGCCTCGGCACCGCGGTGGTGGGCGTGTTCGGCCTCACCGCCGCCGTCACCGGCCGCACCGAGCGCCGGCTCCGGGCGGAGGGTCGCGACTACCGCGCGATCCACACCCACCCCATGGATCACGCGGGCTACTACCCGGGCGCCGCGCAGATGGCGCTCAAGCTGCTCGTCGATCCCGCCACGAACCTGATCCTGGGCGCCCAGGGCATCGGCGAGAGCGGCGTGGACAAGCGCATCGACGTGATCGCCACGGCGATCGCCGGTGGCATCACCGCGTCGGAGCTCGCTGACCTCGAGCTCGCGTACGCCCCCGCGTACGGCTCCGCGAAGGACCCCGTCAACATGCTGGGCTACGTCGCGGAGAACCTCGCGACCGGAGAGACCCCTTCCGCGCAGTGGCACGAGCTCGCGCAGGGCGGCGAACAGCCGTTCGTGCTCGACGTCCGCTCCGCCGGGGAGCACGCTCGCGGGACCGTCGAGGTGCCGTGGCAGGCGCCCGTGGTGATCCCCGTCGACGACCTACGCGCGCGGCACGGTGAACTGCCGCGCGACGCCCGCATCGTGGTGCACTGCCAGGTGGGTCAGCGCGGCCACACCGCGACCCGGCTGCTGCGCCAGCTCGGCTACGACGCCGTCAACCTCGACGGCGGCTGGCTGACGTGGCGCGATGGCGTCCGGACCCTCCAGCCCGCGACCGCATCGGCGTAACCCGGCCACAGCATCGGCCCTCCGTACCGGTTCTGCACACACCTGGGACACCTGGGACTCGTGCGACGCCTGAGGCTTCACACGGGCCCCAGCAGTCACTCGAGCACCAGCCGCGTGCAGAACCGGTGCGAGCGACGCGCGCACCCGGCGCCGGAGCTCAGTCGCGCGGGCGGGCGTGCAGGATCGAGCCGACCACTCCGATCCCCACGAGCAGCGCGATCTTGACTCCCTCGAGCGCCGCGTAGACCACGTGGAGCGGGCTGTCGCCCGTGTCCTCACCGGCGATCGCGGCGACCGTCCGGTCGTGCAGCGGCGGGTAGACGCCCAGCTTCTGGACCGCGAGCACCGCCACGGGCGCGGCGAGCACCCACAGGAGCCGCGACCGCCGCGCGTTCCACAGCCCCACGACCCAGACGGCCGCAAGAGCCCACTCGGCGTAGCCGGTCCAGGTGAATTGCGCGACGCCCACCTGGAGCAGGTCCTCGCGCGGCACATCCGTGGTGAACTTCGAGCCGGCGGCGATCACGTTGCCCGCGATCGCAATCCCCGCCCACAGCATCGCCAACGCGGGGCCGAGCAGCCCGATCACGCCCGGAAGGGAGCGACCGGCCAGCCGCGAGCGCAATCCCAGGCGGGTGGCCGAGACCGGCTCGTCGGTCACGGCACTTCTCAGTCGGCCGCGGCGATGGTTGGCTTGGCGGCGCGACCCAGGCAGCAGTCCGTGGGGCAGACGTCCTGCCACGGGCCCAGTTCCGTCAGCGCCGCGCGCTCCCGGGGCGCGTCTCCGGCCGCCGCGACGTGCCGCTCCTCGACCAGGTCGATCAGCCCGGACACGAACGCCGGGTCCACGCCCACGGTGGGCACGCGGACCATGGTGAGCCCGCGCTCCTCGCACGTCTCGAGCGCCTCGTTGTCGAGGTCCCACGCGACCTCCATGTGGTCGGACACGAAGCCGATGGGCGACACCACGAGCCCGGTCGTGTCCTCGGGAAGCGCCTCGATCGCGAGGTTGATGTCGGGCTCGAGCCACGGCACGGACGGGTCGCCCGAGCGGGACTGGAACACGAGCGACCACGGCACCTCGGGGAACTCGTCCGCGATGCGGTCCATCACCAGCGCGGACACGGCCCGCTGCTGCGCGACGTACCAGCCGCCGCCGGCGTACCACTCCTCGCCCGGGTCGGTGGGCACCGGCTCGCCCGAGGGCAGCGCCTCGCGCGGCCCGGAGACGTTCGCCGCGGCCGAGGGGATCGAGTGCGTCGCGAACATCACGTGCGGAGCCGCATCGTTTCCGGAGGCGACCAGGGCGCGCAGGCCCTCGCGCACCGCCGTGACGTTGGGCTCCACGAAGCCGGGGTGGTCGAAGTACTGGCGAACCTTGTCGAGCACGATCTCGCCCTCGAGCCCGGTCCGCTCCAGCGCCGCCGCGAGATCCTCGCGGTACGCCCGGCACCCGGAGTACGACGAGAACGCGGTGGTCACCAGCACCAGCACACGGCGGTGCCCGTCCGCGTGCAGCTCCGTGAGCGCATCGTCGAAGTACGGCTCCCAGAAGCGGTTGCCCCAGTACACCGGCAGGCCCAGGCCGCGGGAACCGATCTCCGCCTCGAGCGCGGCCTTCAGCTCACGATTCTGCTGGTTGATGGGGCTCACGCCGCCAAAGTGGCGGTAGTGGTGCGAGACCTCTTCGAGCCGCTCATCCGGCACGCCGCGGCCGGCGGTCACGTTGCGGAGGTACGGGATGACGTCGTCCTGACCCTCGGGGCCGCCGAAGCCGGCCAGGAGGATGCAGTCGTAGGTGGCGGGCGCCTGCGTGCGGGCCGATGCGGCCAGCGGCCGGGGCGCGTCCGTCGCCTGAGCAGTGGGCTGGCTCACGACGCGAGCACCTCCACGGCCTCGGCGGTCTCGACGCGGCGGCCGGTGTAGAAGGGCAGCTCTTCGCGGACGTGACGGCGGGCCTCGGTGTAGCGCAGCTCGCGCATCATGTCGACCAGGTCCGTGACGTCGTCGGCCTCCATGGGCAGCAGCCACTCGTAGTCACCCAGCGCGAAGGCCGCGACGGTGTTCGCCACGACGCCCTTGAAGGCGGCGCCCTTGATGCCGTGCTCGCGGAGCATCTGCGAGCGTTCGGCATCGTCCAGCAGGTACCAGTCGTACGACCGCACGAACGGGTACACCGTGAGCCAGTCGCGGGCGCGCTCGCCGCGCAGGAAGCCGGGCACGTGCGCCTTGTTGAACTCCGCGGCGCGGTGGACGCCGGCCGCGGACCAGGTCAGCGTGGTGTCGGCGAGCAGCTCGGTGGCACGCAGCTCGCGCAGCGCCAGCTGCAGGTCTGCGAGGTCAGGGCCGTGCAGCCACAGCATCACGGTGCCGTCGGCGCGCAGCCCGGACACGTCGTAGATGCCGCGCAGCGTGACGTCGTGCTCGGCAAGCTCCTCGACCGCCTGGTCGAAGTGCTCGACGATGTCGGGCAGGTCCTCGTCGGGAGCATCCAGCATTCCATCGAGGACAGAGAACAGGGTGAAGCCTTCGGGCTGATCCGTCATGGGTCCATTTTCATACGACCAGAGGGCCGATGCGAAATCTGGATGCTCGCGAGTCCTCGTCAGGCGCCGAGCGTCGACCGCGCATCGGCTGCAGCGATCGCCGCGATGCCGCTGAGCCCGGCGGCCGAGCCCACCAGGTGCAGCCCCGGCACCGGCTCGCGGTCCTCGACCCTCGCGGGCGCGGAATCGTGCCACTGGACCCGCTCGATGTCGCGCAGCTGGCTCTCCTCGAGAGGAACGCCCAGCAGGTGCGCGGCGTCCTCGAGCGCGTGCGGTCGCGCGTCGCGGGCGTTGTCGATGCCGTAGGACAGCCGCACGATGTGGTGACCGTGCGCCTCACGCGCGAGCCAGGCCCACTTGGCCGTGGCGTGGGTGAGCGCCTTGGCTCCGGACCCGTTGCCGACGGCGAGCACCCCGGTGCCGCGAGGCGCCGCGTCGAGCTCGGGCGACTCGAGCGCGAGCGTCACCAGCGCCACGTGGCGCGCCTGGGCCCGTGCAACGTCAGGCACGAGAGCGGCGACGATGGGCCGAGGCACCGCGAGCACCACCGCATCGGCGCGATGCGCGGTGCCCTCGGACCACACCTTCCACTCATGGCCGGCGCGCTCGACGGCGCCCACGGGAGCCTCGGTGACGATGGTCGCTCCGGCAGCCCGCGCATCGGCCACCAGGGCCTCCGTGAGTGTCGCGATCCCCCCGTCGATGCCCAGCACCGCGGCACCGGCGGGAGCCGCGGCGCGGCGCGCGGTCGCGGTGCGCACCAGAGACCCGGATCGCGCGACCTCGTCGCCGAGCCCTGGCGCGATGTCGCCGAGCGTGATGTCCTCGAGCGGCCGCGAGTAGATGCCCTGCACCACGGGCGCGACGAGGCGATCGGTCGCGGCATCGCCCAAGCGGTGCCGGGCGAGCTCCCCCAGGCTGGTGCTGTCATCGACGCCGTGCACGGGCATGAAGCGGTCCGCGAGCGCGCGCAGCGCGCCGGCCCAGCCGATGGCCCGGGCCACCTCGCGCGACAGCGACACCGTGGGCACGCCCAGCCAGCCGGTGCGCGGCAGCGGGTAGGCATCGTCCGGCGTCACGACCCAGGCGGGCAGGGGCTCGGGCTGGACGATGCGGTCACCCAGGCCGAGCTCGATCGCGAGCGCGGCGGCGTGGCCGCCCCGGGTGGCGAAGGACTCCGCTCCGGCGTCCAGGCCCAGGCCATCGACCTGATGGCGCGAGACGCGGCCGCCCACGTGCGGCTCGGACTCGAGGACCGTGACGACGTGCCCGGCGCGGGCGAGGCGGCGCGCGGCGAGGAGCCCGGCCAGGCCGGCGCCCACGACGGTCCAGGTCTTGACGTCACCCACGCTCGTGGACCAGGTCGACGATGCGCTTGACGACCTCCGGGTCGGCGTGCGGCGGCATGCCGTGGCCCAGGTTGACCACGTGGCCGGGCGCCTCGGAGCCGCGGTCGAGCACGTCCTGGACGTGGCGCATCAGGGTCGCGACCGGGGCCGACAGCATCGCCGGGTCGATGTTGCCCTGCAGCGCGAAGGCGCCCCCGGTCACGCGGGCTGCGGCGTCGAGCGGCATACGGTAGTCCACGCCCAGCGCAGTGGCGCCCGCGGCGCCGAGCGCGTCGAGGAGATGGCCCGCGTTCGCGGCGAAGTGGATGCGGGGAACGTCGAGGTCCGCGACTGCGGTGAGCGCGGCGCGCGAGCCGCCGGCGCAGTGCGTCTCGTAGTCCGCCTCCGAGAGGGACCCGGCCCACGAGTCGAACAGCTGGACCGCCGAGGCGCCCGCGAGGACCTGCGCCCGCAGGAACAGCCCGGCGGCCTTCGACGTCCAGCGGACCAGAGCCTCCCAGACGTCCGGTGCCGTGTGCATGAGCTCGCGCGCCCCCAGGTGGTCGCGCGAGGGACGCCCGTCGACCATGTAGGCGGCGAGCGTGAAGGGCGCGCCGGCGAACCCGATCAGCGGCGTGGTCTCGAGCTCCTCGACGGTGAGCTTCACGGCCTCGCGGACCGCATCCAGGCCGGTGTCGAAGGACCCGCGATCCCCGGTCACGCCCAGATCCGGCAGCGCCTCGATGTCCGCCATGGAGCGGATGGGCCGCGCGAAGACCGGGCCCACGCCCGGCTGAATGTCCACCGGAACCCCCGCGATGCGCATGGGCACCACGATGTCGGAGAAGAAGATCGCGGCATCGACCCCGTAGCGGCGCACGGGCTGGAGCGTGATCTCCGAGGCGAGGCCGGGCGTCAGGCATGCCTCGAGCATCGACGTGCCGGCGCGCGCCTCCATGTACTCCGGGAGCGAGCGGCCCGCCTGACGCATGAACCACACCGGCCGGTGCGAGGGCTTCTGGCGGCGCAGTGCCGCCACCAATGGCGCAGCCGCAGTCCTCCCGTCGACGAGCGGGTGGGAGGCGGGCAACGCGGCAGAGCTCATGTGTCCGATTCTGCCCTGTTTCGCGGCCGTGTCAGAATGGAGGGGTGGTGCTCATGTCTCTCGTGGCCAGCCACCGCAATCGCGATCTCGCTGTGCTCGAGCAGTTGAGCGTCGGGTCCGACGCCCTGGGATCGACCGTTGCCGGGGGTTCGCCCATCCGTGGCGCGGTGGTCCTTCCCACCTGCAACCGCTTCGAGGTGTACCTCGAGGCGGAGGATGTCGACGCCGCGCGCGCGGCCGTGATCGACCAGATCGAGCGCACGTCCTCCCTGGATCGCGAGACCATCGAGGCCGCGCTCGCCACGTACGAGGGCGACGATGCGATCCAGCACCTGCTGTCCGTGACCTCCGGCCTCGAGTCGATGGTCGTCGGCGAGCGTGAGATCTCCGGTCAGGTCCGCCGCGCGCACATCGACGCGCAGGCCGGACAGCACCTCAGCCCGCTCCTCGACCGCCTGTTCCAGTCCGCGCTGCGGACCTCGCGAGCTGTCGCCTCGTCGACCGGCCTGGGCACGTCGGGGCGTTCGGTCGTCTCCGTCGCCTTCGATCTGGCCGATGCGACGGTCGAGTGGACGGGCGCGAACGCCGTGGTCATCGGTACAGGAGCACTCGCCGAGACAGGCGTGGGTTCGCTGCTGGCTCGCGGCGTCCACGTCACCGGGGTCTTCTCCCCCAGCGGCCGCGGCGAGGAGTTCGCGACGCGCCACGGGCTTGCGGCCCTCGACCAGGCAGGGCTGCGCACGGCGCTCGCCGAGGCCGACCTCGTGCTCGCGTGCTCGGGCGGCGAGTCGATCGTGCTCACGCCGGCCATCGTCGCGGCAGCGCGCGCGGAGACCGAGACGCCGCTGACCATCATCGACCTCGCGCTGCACCGTGACGTCGCGCCCGGAGTGGCGCAGATGCGCGGCGTGACCGTCGTGGACCTCGAATCCGTGGGCGCGCACGCGCCCGACGAGTCCGTGGGATCCATCGAGGCCGCCCGCGCGATCGTGGCCCACGCCGTCGCGCGGTTCGGAGACGGCGAATCGGCGCGCACGCTCGACCCCGCGGTCGTGGCGCTGCGCGAGCACGTCTTCGGGCTGCTGGAGCGCGAGGTCGCGCGCATCCGCCCGGGCGCCGGAGCCTCCGAGGTGGACGTCGCCCGCGCCGACGAGACCGAGCAGGCCCTGCGACGCTTCGCGCGCACGCTGCTCCACACGCCCACCGTGCGCGCGCGCGAGCACGCTCAGGCCGGAGAGACCGACCGCTACCTGGGCGCCATCCGCGCGCTCTACGGCATCGACGTGGCCGTTCCCGACGACGCGTGCCCCGCGCCGGAGATGGGCGACGGGATCACGATCGATCTGCCCGCCCACGTCTCCCAGGACTGACGCGCTCCCGCCCGCCGAGCCACCGCATCGGCCCTCCTGGCGGTCGATTCTCGCTCCCCTCAGCCCTTAACCGAGCGAAATGGGCCCGAATCGCTCGGCTACGGGCTTGGGCGGGCGAGAATGCACCGCGCCGAGGATCGTGAGGCAACCGTGATCCAATATCGGCACATCCGTGTTCCTTTAATGGGGAATCCGGGGGTAAGGTAAGGCGAACCTCACCTGCGCCCTGGGCTGTGCGCGGGCACACCCCCGAAGGAGACCGATGCGCCAGCGCGCCCTGATTGCGATCGCCGCCGCCGCGGTGCTGGTGATCGCCATCGCGCTGTCGCTCGCCATCGGCTCTCGCACCATCGACCTGGCCACGGTCTGGGACGCCATCTTCGCGTTCGACGATCAGGATCCCGAGCAGTTGATCGTCCGAGACCTGCGCGTCTCGCGCACGGTGATCGGCGTGCTCGCGGGTGCGGCCCTCGGCGTGGCCGGCGCGCTCATGCAGGCGCTCACGCGCAATCCCTTCGCGGATCCCGGACTGCTGGGCATCAACGCCGGCGCGTCGCTGGCCGTGGTGATCGCGCTCACGACAGGCCTAGCGACGGGCTTCACCGCTCAGGTCCCCATCGCGTTCATCGGTGCCGGGCTCGCGGCCGTCCTGGTGTACGCGATCGGCGCGCGCGGCGCGGCCGCAGGAGCGCCCGTCCGGCTCGCCCTGGCCGGCGTCGCACTCACGGCCCTCATCCAGTCCGTGGTCTACGCGATCCTGTTGGTCGACGATTCGACCCTGGACCAGTACCGCCTGTGGGTCGCGGGGTCGCTGACCGGCCGTGACGTCGAGGACGTCATCGCGCTGGTCCCGATCGTCCTGATCGCCGTCCTCGCCGCACTCGTCGCCTCGCGGCAGCTCGAGGCGGTGGCACTGGGCGAGGACGCCGCCCGGGCCCTGGGCGTGCGCATCGGCGCGATCCGGACGGTCGTCATCCTCATCGTCACGCTGCTCGCCGCCGCGGCGACCGCCGCTGCGGGCCCCATCGTGTTCGTGGGTCTGGCGGTGCCGCACCTCGCTCGTGCGCTCGTGGGCGCGTCACTGCCGTGGCTCGTGGTCGTCAGCGCCCTGGGCGGCGGCGCGCTCGTGCTGGTCTGCGACGTGATCGGCCGCGTGATCGCGCGCCCGTCCGAGATCGGCGTGGGCATCACCACCGCTCTCATCGGTGGCCTCATCTTCGCAATCATGTCCCGCCGCATGAAGGTGGTGGAGCTGTGAAGATCCTGAGGATCGGCCCCCTGGGCATCACGACCCACCAGCGCACGTTCGCGGTCGGGCTCGCGCTGGTCGGCGTGCTCGCGGCGCTCCTGGTCTTCGCCCTCACCGCAGGCAAGGCGGACATCAGCGTCTTCGACTCGATCAAGGCCGCCGTGGGCATCTCCGTGGGCGCGCCGGCCGACTTCATCGTGGGGCAGGTGCGGGCGCCACGCGCGCTCACGGCCGTGCTGGTGGGTGGAATGCTCGGGCTGTCGGGCGCGATCCTGCAGTCACTCACGCGCAACCCGCTCGCGTCGCCCGACTTCATCGGCATCACGATGGGCGCGGGAACCGGCGCGGTACTGACCCTGTGGCTCGTCACCGCGACCTCGCTGTGGGTCACGGCCGCCGGTGCCGTCGCCGGTGCGCTCGTCACCGCCGCGCTGATCCTGGGACTCGCGTGGAAGCGGCACGGCGTGGTGCCGCTGCGCCTGATCCTTGCGGGCATCGGCATCGGCTTCGTCGCCCAGGCCATCACCCAGTACCTGCTGACCCGTATGGATGTCCACGACGCCGGCAACGCCCTGGGCTGGCTGGTGGGCTCGACGACGGGCCGCACCTGGACGCACGTCACGGTTGCGGCCCTGAGTCTCGCCGTGCTGGTGCCGGTGGTGCTGTGGAACGCTCGTGCGCTCCGCACCATGGAGATGGGGGACGATGCGGCACGCGCCCTGGGCGTCCGGGTGGGGGCCTCGCGCGGCGTCCTCGCGGTGTGCTCGGTGCTGCTGGCCGCGGCGGCGGTCGCTGTTTGCGGTCCCATAGGCTTCATCGCGCTCGTGGCGCCCGCCCTCGCGCTGCGCCTCACCCGCAATGCGGGCGCGACGCTCATCCCATCGGCGCTGATGGGAGCCGCGCTGCTGCTCGCAGCGGACCAGGTCTCCCAGCAGATGCCGGCCACCCTGCAGTTCCCCGTCGGCGTGTTCACCGCCGCGATCGGAGCGCCCTACCTGCTGTGGCTCGTCTGGCGCGCATCCCGAGGAGGTCCCTCATGAGTCCGACCCTGCAGACCCGTGGAGCCGTGATCGGCTACGGCGGCCCGCCCATCGTTCGCGGCGTCGACGTCGCGATCCCGGACGGCGAGATCACCGCGATCGTGGGACCCAACGGCTGCGGCAAGTCGACGCTCCTGCGTGCGCTGGTTCGCCTGCTCAGCCCCGAAGAGGGCACCGTCCTCCTCGACGGCGAGGACATCCACCGCACGCCCACCCGCGAGGTGGCGCGCCGCATCGGCCTGCTGCCCCAGTCGCCCATCGCGCCAGCCGGGATCACCGTGAAGGAACTGGTGGCCCGAGGCCGAACCCCCCATCAGAAGGTGCTGCGCCCGTGGAGCGCCACGGACGAGACGGCCGTGATGTCCGCGCTGCACTCGACGGCGCTGACCGACATCCAGGACGCGGTGGTCGACGAGCTGTCCGGCGGCCAGCGCCAGCGCGCCTGGATCGCGATGACGCTCGCCCAGAACACGCCGCTCATGCTGCTCGACGAGCCCACGACCTACCTCGACATCGCTCATCAGTACGACGTCATGGATCTGCTGCACCGCCTCAACACCCGTGACGACCGCACCATCGTCATGGTGGTCCACGACCTGCAGCAGGCCGCGCGCTACGCGCACCACGTGATCGCGATGCACGAGGGCGAGGTCGCCGCGGCGGGCACGCCGACGGAAGTCCTCACCGCCGAGCTCATCCGCACCGTCTTCGGACTCGAGGCCCGCGTCCTCGAGGACCCCGTCACCGGCTCCCCGCTGGTGGTGCCCGCCCACGGCCCCGGAGGTGTCCGATGACCGTCACCGAACCCCAGCTGCGCTCCGCCGCCGCCCTGGTCGCCGTTGTCCCCGGCATCGTGTGCCGCCTGACCACGGCAGGGGGAGCCTGCATGATCGCCGGCAGCGCCGACGACGCTGAAGTGTGCGGCACCACCTTCCGCGAGATGGTGATCCGCGGCGACGCCAGCGCGGCCAGCGCGACGGAGCGGCTCGACCTCGACGGCGTGGACCCCGCCACCGGGCTCGCGGCAACGCCCGGCGCACGCTACTTCGTGAGCCCGCTGCCCTCGCGGCAGACCACCGATGCGCTGCGCGAGTGCGACGCCGTCACGGCTCCGTACTTCGCGATGGCCCGAGCTGACGCGGAGCTGGGCGTGTCCGTGGTCCGCGTCTCGCGCGCGGGCACCTCGCTGGACCGCGCCACCAACGAATCTGACCCCGACCTCGACGAGGTCGCCCTCGCGGCGTTCTCGTCCTGCCTGGTCGCACACCTCATTGCGACCACCGATGCCGTCTAGGCACCTACCCCGAGAAAGGAACACCATGTTCACCACCCGCAAGCGCTTCGCTGGCGCCCTGGGCCTGAGCGCCGCAGCGGCGCTCGTCCTCACGGCCTGCTCCTCCGGCTCGAGCGACGAGGAGACCACCGACGACACCACCGCCGAGCCCACGACGGAGGAGACCACCGAGGAGGCCGCCTCGGCGTTCCCCGTGACCCTCGACACCGTCATGGGCGAGGTCGTCATCGACGAGGAGCCGCAGCGCGTCGTCACGCTCGGCTCGCACGAGCACGAGTACCTCTACGCGCTCGGCGTCGCCCCCGTGGCCGTGCCCGAGAGCTGGCAGGGCTACGACAACGGCACCGGCCCGTGGGCCGACGCGGACCGCCTCGCGGCGGGCGCGGAGCCCGAGCTGTTCGTCCCCGGCTCGACCACCTACGACGCCGAGCTCATCGCCTCCTTCGAGCCCGACCTCATCGTGGCGACCTACCCGAACCACACGATGACGCAGGAGGAGTACGACCTCCTGACCGGCATTGCACCCGTCGTCACCCGCCCCGCCACGACTTCGGAGGGCGAGGAGACCTTCGAGTGGGGCGTCAGCCTCGCCGACGAGCTCACGCTACTCGCCCAGGCCACCGGCACCACGGACAAGGCTGAGGAGGTTCTCGCCGACATCGACGCGATGTTCGCCGAGGTCCGCGAGGCGCACCCCGAGTGGGAGGGCCTCACCTCGCAGGTGGGCGGCTTCTACGAGGGCCAGACCTTCGTCTACGCCGCCACCGACACCCGCAACCAGTTCCTCGCGAACGTGGGCCTCGACGTCGCGTCGATCGAGGGCACCGAGGAGGGCTGGTTCCAGATCAGCGCGGAGCAGCTCGACGTGCTCGGCGAGCTCGACTCGATCGTGTGGCAGGTTGCCACGACGCCCGACGCCCGCGGCGAGCTCGAGGGCCTGTCGCTGTTCCCGTCGCTGAACGTGACCGAGGTGGGCGGCAACATCTGGCTGTCCGACCCGATCCTCGAGGGCGCGTTCTTCGCGAACTCGCCGTCGTCGATCGCGTACGCGATCGACGCGTTCGTGCCGATGCTCGAGGCCGCGCTCGACGGCGACCCGGCGACCGAGGTCGTCGAGTTCTCGTCGGCCAGCTGACACTGAAGTGACGGCCTGGTGAGGGCCGATGCGCGCGCAACCCGCGCATCGGCCCTCACCACCCGCTTTCCCCACCACCGTCTGGAGACACCATGACCGACTCGTTCCGCGTCACCGTCGCGGGCGCCGAGCAGATCAGCCCGAACCTGCGTCGCGTCACCCTCACCGGGGACGCTCTTCAGGAATGGGAGTCGACCGCGAAGGCCGACGAGTTCGTCCACGTCCACATCCCCGGCGAGGACCCGGCCGAGGGCTGGGAGGACGACCACGACATCGCCCGCCACTACACGATCCGCCGGTGGAACCCCGAGGTGCCCAGCCTCGAGCTCGACATCGTCACGCACGGCCACGGCCGGGGTGCCACGTGGGCCCGCGAGGCCCAGCCCGGCGACGTGGTCGCGGTCAGCGACGCGCATGGGTACTACAGCCCGCCCGAGGCCTCGACCCGGCGCCTGCTGATCGCGGACGCGACCGGGCTGCCCGCCGTCGCCCGCATCCTCGAGGAGGCTGGCCCGGAGGAGACCTTTGACGTCCTCATCGAGCTCATCTCGATGGACGACGCCATCGCGCTGCCGTCCCCCGCCACCGTGAACGTGGAGTGGCGCGTGTCCGGCAACGGGCGCGGACCCTGCGCTCTCGTGAGCTGCATGCGCTCGATGACCGTGCCCGACGGCGACGTCTACGTGTGGGTCGCGTGCGAGTCCGCGGAGTCCCGCCGCGCCCGGACCTTCATCCGCGCGGAGTGGACCCGCCACCACACGCTCTACCGCATCGTGGGCTACTGGCACGTCGACGCTGAGGAGCAGCTGCGCAAGTGGAACGCGCTCACGCCTGAGCAGCAGGCGAAGTACGCGGCCATCTGGGACGAATCCCGGCCCGATGAGGTCAACTGGCTCGAGCTCGAGCCCTACCTCCAGGAGCTGGGGCTGTAGCTCTCCCCTCCCGCTCCCCCTGCCGAGCGAAATGGATCCATTTCGCTCGCCTAAGCGCCTAGGCGAGCGCGAATCAACCGCCAGGACGACGGAAGGGCCGATGCGGTGGTCACCACCGCATCGGCCCTGCTGTCTGTCTGGGGTCCGGACTAGAGGTCCAGGCGCTCCAGCATGTCGGTGACGAGCGCCGCGACAGCCGAGCGCTCGGAGCGCTCGAGCGTCACGTGCGCGAACAGCGGGTGGCCCTTGAGTGCCTCGATGACCGCGGCGATGCCGTCGTGACGACCCACCCGCAGATTGTCGCGCTGCGCGACGTCGTGCGTGAGGATCACGCGCGAGTCCTGGCCGATGCGGCTCAGCATGGTGAGCAGCACGTTCCGCTCGAGCGACTGCGCCTCGTCGACGATCACGAACGCGTCGTGGAGCGAGCGGCCGCGGATGTGCGTGAGCGGCAGCACCTCGAGCATGCCCCGCGCCATGACCTCCTCGACCACCTCGGAGGACACCATCGCGCCCAGGGTGTCGAAGACCGCCTGCGCCCACGGATTCATCTTCTCGGACTCGTTGCCGGGCAGATATCCCAGGTCCTGGCCGCCCACGGCGTACAGCGGTCGGAACACCATGATCTTCTTGTGCTGACGTCGCTCCATGACGGCCTCGAGGCCGGCGCACAGCGCGAGCGCGGACTTGCCGGTACCGGCACGGCCGCCCATCGAGACGATGCCCACTGTCTCGTCGAGCAGCAGGTCGATCGCGATGCGCTGCTCAGCCGAGCGGCCGTGGACGCCGAAGACCTCCTGGTCGCCGCGGACCAGACGGATCTGTCCGTCATCGGTGACGCGACCGAGCGCGCCGCCCCGGGCCGAGTGGATCACCAGGCCGGTGTGGACGGGCAGGTTCGCGAGGTCCTCGCCGCAGTCCGCCGGGGCGGGTGCAGGAGCGTGCTCGTTCTCGTAGAGCGCGGACATCTGCTCGTCCGTGAGCTGGATCTCGCGCATGCCGGTCCAGCCGGACTCGACGGCCAGCTCGGCGCGGTACTCCTCCGCCTCGATGCCCAGGGCGGAGGCCTTCACGCGCATCGGCAGGTCCTTCGAGACCACCGTGACGGCGTGGCCCTCGGCCTTGAGGTTGGCGGCCACCGCGAGGATCCGCGTGTCGTTGTCGCCCAGGCGGAAGCCGCTCGGGAGCACGTCCTGGTCCGTGTGATTGAGCTCGACGCGGATGGTGCCGCCCGTCTCGTTCGCGACCACCGGCTCGTCGAGCTTGCCGTGCTTGACCCTGAACTCGTCCAGCGTGCGCAGCGCTGACCTCGCGAAGTACCCCAGCTCCGGGTGGTGGCGCTTGGCCTCGAGCTCGGTGATCACCACCACCGGCAGCACGACGGCGTGCTCGGCGAACCTCTTCAGGGCCCTCGGGTCGGACAGCAGCACGGACGTGTCGAGCACGAATGTGCGCAACTCCGTCGCCGTCGCGGCGTTGATCGAGGGGGTGGTGTCGGGCTGGATGGTGGTCACAGGCGCTCCCAGCGGTTCAGGCCGCAGGGCGCCGAACGCCCTACGGCGATCGGTTAGTTCGGTCCCGGGTGGGTCCGACTCACGGTGGTTACCACGATCCCGACGGTACGCCCGGCCCGGGCGGTGGCCGCGCGACACGCCGCGCGTCACATGTTCGTCATGTGCCCTCGCTGTCGGGTGTGTCACACCTGCGTCGAACGGAACACGCCGACGCGACGCGCCGATGCGCGGGCTGGGCCGGAGGTGCCCGGGCGGTTTCCACTGGCGCCTGGGCCCGCGTGCGTGAGAACCGCCCCCGCGGTGCATGTTTCACTGACGAAGCACGTGCCGGTCAGTGATTCTGGGCGCGGAGCAGCGGTTACCTGGGTGCACAGCCCCCAGCATGGGGCCGATGCGCGGGCTGGGCCGGCCGGCTCAGCGCCCGTGGCGCCGCTCACGCTGGGAGAACGCGCGCAGCGCTCGCAGGAAGTCCACGTGGCGGAAGTCCGGCCAGTACGCGTCGCAGAAGTAGAACTCCGAATGCGCGGACTGCCACATGAGGAAGCCCGACAGCCGCTGCTCGCCAGACGTGCGGATCACCAGGTCGGGGTCGGGCTGGCCCTTCGTGTACAGGTGCTCGGCGATGTGCTCGACGGACACCGTCTCCGCGAGCTCCTCGAGGGACTTGCCCAGCGCGACGCCGTCGCGCAGCACCGCACGCACGGCATCGGCGATCTCGTGCCGCCCGCCGTACCCGACGGCGATGTTCACGTGAAGCCCGCTGTTCCCCGACGTCCGCTCGACGGCCGCTCCCAACCGAGCGGCCGCATCGGCTGGCAGCAGGTCCACCGCTCCCACATGCTGCAGCTTCCAGCGGCCGTCGTCCGCGAGCTGCTCGACCGCGCCGCAGATGATCTCGAGCAGGGCGTCCAGTTCCGCGGGATCGCGCTCGAGGTTGTCGGTGGACAGCATCCAGAGCGTCACGACCTTGACGCCGGCCTCATCGGACCAGCCCAGGACCTCGGAGATCTTGTCCGCTCCGCGCTGGTGGCCGTGCGCGGCGGAGGTGCCGGAGGCGCGGGCCCAGCGACGGTTGCCGTCGAGGATCACGCCGATGTGCTGAGGCGTGTCACCCTCGGTGCGCAGGGTGCGGGCGATCTGACGCTCGTACGGCCCGTAGAGCAGGCTCCGCAGTCCCATCGACGTCCCTTCGCTCCGCAGACCGATCGATGACTACGGTACTCGCGGCACGTAACCTACGGTAACGTAGGTTCATGGCCGAGAACCTCCCCGTCCCCGGTAAGCCGCTGATGCGCGGCTGGTTGCACCTCGGTGCGGCTCCCCTCGCCCTGGTCGCCGGCATGGTGCTCGTGGTGTTCGCCCCCACGCTCGCCGGCCGCGTCTCGACCGGCATCTTCACGCTGACCGCGGTCATGCTCTTCGGCACCTCGGCGGTGTATCACCGCGGCGACTGGTCGTCGCGCACGGCAGCCGTGCTGAGGCGCATGGATCACGCCAACATCTTCCTCATCATCGCCGGCACGTACACGCCGCTCACCGTGATGCTGCTCGACGGCACCACGCGAGCCGTGGTCCTGGCCGTCGTGTGGGGCGGCGCGATCATCGGGCTCCTGCTGCGCGTCTTCTGGCTAGGAGCGCCGCGCTGGGCCTATGTCCCGCTGTACCTGGCGCTCGGGTGGGTCGCGATCGGCTTCATCGGGCCGTTCTACCGCGCGGGCGGCGCGGCCGTGGTGACACTGATCATCGTGGGCGGCCTGTGCTACACCGTCGGCGCGATCATCTACGGCACCAAGTGGCCGCGCGGCTCCGAGCGGTACTTCGGCTTCCACGAGATCTTCCACGCGCTCACCATCGCGGGCTTCCTGTGCCACTACGTGGCGATCGCGCTGGTGGTCTTCACGGTCTCGTAGCGCTAGCGCGTCCCGCCGCCGCTCAGGAGCGCCGATGCGCGGGCTGAGTCTCGCGCCGGCCGTCGGGCACTCGTGGGCGGATGCCCGCAGCGTCCCGCAGACTCCCCCGTACGAAGCGAAGCGGCGGACATTGCTGGCGATCACCCACACGGTTCCGTCGGGATCTCGCCAGCACCGCTACCGGGCAGTGCCTCCGTGGCCGTCGTCGTCGCGGCCCTCGTCCCCCTGCTCGCCGTCAGCGGGCTCGTCCGTGCCGCCCTCGCCCGCCGTCGCATCGGCGGTGCTCACGGCCACCGCATCGGCCGACGCCTCGCCCTCCGGGGGGTGCGTGCGGACCTTGCGCAGGTGCTTGGACAGGGAGCGGAACAGCAGGATCGCGCCGACGACCACGGCGAACGTCGCCACGAACGCCAAGAAGCCCGGCCCACCACTGAAGTCCGCCACGTCCTGTCCCCTTTCTGACCTGATCTATCCTGCCTCATTGTGAGCTCCCCTCAGGACGTGCCCGAGAACGAGGCCGCCGACGCGCGCCCCCGGCTGTCGCGCCGCGGCTGGATCCTGGTCATCGCGGGCCTCACGGTGCTGACTGCCATTGCCGCCTGGGTGGGCTGGCAGATGGCGAGCCAGCCCGCCCGGTGGGCAGACGTCGGCTTCCAGGTGATCTCCCCGACGGAGGCGGAGATCACGTTCGATGTGTACCTCTACACCGACGATCCCGTGGTGTGCCATGTGCAGGCGCTCACGGTCCAATTCGCCGAGGTGGGGGTGGGCCAGGTGACCGTGGACCCCGCGGACGGCGCGGAACAGCGCATCACCCTCGACATCCCGACCGTGGAGCAGGCCACCGCCGCGACCGTGCGCGGCTGTGGTCCGGAGTAGCGCACACGGCGAGCCGGCCCGAGCGACCGGCCGGGGTGACGCGCCGCGGAATTCACACCTCCGGCGGGGGGCTTGCTACCCTGGCATATTCTGTCCGGCAAGGAGGGACACGTGACTGAGACCACCAGCACCTGGCTGACCCAGGAGGCGTACGACCGCCTGCAGCAGGAGTACGACCACCTGAAGGGCGAGGGCCGCGCCGCCATCGCCAAGGAGATCGACGAGCGCCGCCAGGAGGGCGACCTCAAGGAGAACGGCGGCTACCACGCCGCGCGCGAGGAGCAGGCGAAGCAGGAGGCCCGCATCCAGCAGCTGCACCACATCCTTGAGACTGCGACCGTGGGCGAAGCGACGGACTCCGCGGAGATCGCCTCCGGCACCGTGGTCACCGCCGAGGTCATGGGTCGCGAGATGAAGTTCCTCGTGGGCTCGCGCGAGGTCGCGGGCGGCACGGACCTGGACGTCTTCAGCGCACAGTCGCCCTTGGGCGCCGCGCTCATCGGCAAGAAGCCCGGCGACGAGACCAGCTACACCGCGCCCAACGGCAACGACATCGCCGTCAAGGTGATCGCCGCGGAGCCGTTCACCGGCTGACGCTCCTTGCGGACGGGCGCCTCTTGTGCGTGAGGCGGTCCGATCCCGTCACGCGCGTCGCAGCAGCACGCCCACCTCGCCGTGCGCGGTGTGCGGGAACATGTCGAACAGCCGCGCCTCGACCGCACGGTAGGCCGGCATCCACGCGAGATCCCGAGCGAGAGTGTCCGCATTGCAGCTCGAGTACACGATGGTGTCAGCGCCTGACGCGTCGACGGTCTGCGACAGCTGCTGACCCAGCCCGCGCCTGGGCGGGTTGACCACGACCGCCTGGGGCGCATCGGCCTGGCGGGCGGCCCACGCCACGGCGTCGTCGGCGATGAAGTCCATCGTCGCCATCTCCTCGCGCCCTTGGGCGCGCAGCTCGTCGCGGGTCCGCAGCGCGGACGCGACCGCCTGCTCGCTGGTCTCCACGCCGGTCACCACGCGCCCGGGTGCGCAGGCGTGCAGGGCGAAGCCGCCCACGCCGCAATAGAGGTCCCACAGGCTCGCCGGCTCGACATCGGCGATCCACGCAGCGGCCTGGCGGTACAGCGCGGCCGCGACCTCGGTGTTCGTCTGGAAGAAGCTCTGCGGGCGCAGGTGCAGGGGGATGCCGTTGACGTCCATCTCCAGCGTCTCGCGCTCGGTGAGGAGAATCTCCCGCTCGCCCTCCACGATCGCCGCGTGGGCGGGCTGGATGTTGACGGAGGCGACGGCGAGGCGCGGCAGCTGCTCGTGCAGCCACGGCAGGTGCTTGCGAACCCGTGCGAGCGCCTCGGTGGAGCGCAGGACCCACCGCACCATCAGCGCGCCGTCGGGCGCGACGGTCACCAGAACGTGCTTGAGTTCGCCGCGCCGATGCGGCACGGAGTAGGGCTCGAGGTCTGCGCGGGTGACGAACGCCGCGAGGGGGGCGAAGGCGGCCGCCAACGGCTCCGGGTACAGCGGGCAGTCCTGCAGATCCTGGCCCTCGCCGTGAGCGTCGAGGATGCCGATCGTGGGTGCGTCCACGGTCCCGGCGACGACCATCTTGGCCTTGGTGCGAAAGCCCGTCTCGCGGCTGGCGACCGTGGCCAGCCAGCGGAGGTCGGGTGTGACCGGCGCCAGCAGGTCCTCGACGTGACGCCTCTTGGCCTCGAGCTGCTGGGCGTAGGGGGTCTCGATCCAGGTGCAGGACCGGCACTGGCGCGCGTCGTAGTAGTCGCAGCGCACGGGGCTCAGTCGTCGTCGGGACGGCGCGTGCGCAGCTGCTCGCTGTGCGGCTCCTCCTCGGCAGGGGCCGCAGCACCACCGTCCGTGGAGGAGGCCGGGCGGTCATCCTGGTCGAGCACCTGAATCTCGCCGGTGTGGGTGAGGCGCTCGCGCGCACGCCGGATGGCCTCCTTGGACCGCGTCGCCATGACCGGCACCTGGGAGGTGATGGGCGGCGGGTCCTCCTCGTCGACAGCCGCGCCCAGGCTGAGGCCCCGCTTGAAGGCGTAGAGGGTCGCGACGATGGGCACCGCGATGATCGCGCCGATCAGCCCCAGCGTGAGCGTTCCCGCGGTGATGGTCAGCAGCACCGCGAGGGGATGGATGGACGCGGCCTTGCCGAACAGCCACGGGTAGAGCACGTTGCCCTCGATCTGCTGCACAGCCAGCACGATCGCCAGCATGATCAGGGCCGTGGTCCACCCGCCGTCCACCAGCGCCACGAGAGACGCGATCGCGCCGGAGAGCGTCGCGCCGATCAGCGGGATGAAGGAGAACAGGAACACCAGGATCGCGATGGGCAGCGCGAGGGGGACGCCCAGGATCCAGGCGCCGATGCCGATGCCCACGGCATCGACGAAGGCCACGAACACCGTGGTCTGGGTGTAGCGCCGCAGCGTGATCCACGCGTGCATGCCGGCGTGGTCCGCGCGCTCCACCGCGGGGTCGGGCAGCAGGCCCACGGTCCAGGTCCAGATCTTGCGACCGTCCCGCATGAAGAAGAACAGGGCGACGAGGGCGATGATGGTGCTGGCGAACAGCGAGCCGATCGCGGAGCCCACGGACAGCGCACCCGACGCGACGCCGAGCACGTTGTCCTGGATGAAGCCCTCGATGTTCCCCACAACCTCGTCGATCTGCGCCTGATCGATGCCCAGCGGCCCGTCGACGAGCCAGGCCACGAACGTCTCGAAGCCCTCGACCGCTGCCTCCTGCAGCTGGTCGAAGTCGTTGACGAAGGACGTGGATGCCAGCGTGCCGAGGCCCAGGACAGTCACGATGATCGCCAGGATCGCGAGGATGGACCCGAGCGAGCGAGGGATGTGCGCCTGCGCCATCCGCGCGACCATCCGCTCGAGGGGCGCTGCAATGATGAGCGCAATGACGAGCGGCACGAACAGCGCGGTGAGGCTCGTGAACACCCACGCCAGCGCGAGCACCACGACGCCCACGATCACGATGCGCCACGACCAGGCCGCCGCGACCCTCAGTGTCACCGGCACGCGGTCGACGACCGATGGCTGCTCGGTGTACAGCACCGAGGACTTCGGCTTGGTCTCGCGCGGCTCATCGGGCATAGCGCGAGCCTAGCGCGCCGCACTGACGATTCCCGTGGCGCGCGCGGAACATGCCGCGCCACGCGTGCGTTCTCTGCCAGGAGAGGAGCACTGATGCTGGGAACGAGCAAGACGCGCATGATCACCGCCGACGAGGCCCTGCCGGGCCGCGACGTCGCGCTGGAGGTGCCCGACCGTCACGTGGTGCTGGGCACGCCGCTGCAGGGACCGTGGCCGGAAGGGCTCGAGGTGATGTACGTGGGGATGGGCTGCTTCTGGGGTGCCGAGCGCATCTTCTGGCAGACCCCCGGCGTGCACTCGACCGCCGCCGGCTACATGGGAGGCTGGACCGCGAACCCCACGTACCAGGAGACCTGCACCGCGCAGACCGGTCACGCCGAGGCCGTCCAGGTGGTCTACGACCCCGCCCAGGTGTCGCTCGAGACGCTGCTCGCCGCGTTCTGGGAGAACCACGACCCGACGACCGCGAACCGCCAGGGCAACGACGTGGGCACGCAGTACCGCAGCGCGGTCTTCGCCACGACGGACGCCCAGCTCGCTGCGGCCGAGGCCTCGCGCGACCAGTACCAGGCGCGCCTCGCGGAGTCGGGCTACGGGCAGATCACCACGCAGATCGCGCGCGCATCGGAGGCCGGCGACGGCCAGTTCTACTACGCCGAGGACTACCACCAGCAGTACCTGCACAAGAACCCGGGCGGCTACTGCAACCACGGCTTCTGCCAGGTGGGGTACGCACCCGCCGGAGCCTGACCGCGGGAGGTGACGGGCGCATCGGCCCTGCAGACGGCCGATGCGCGGGTCGCCGTGGCGAGCCCGCGTCGCCTCAGCGGTGGTCGCCTACGCGGTGACGGCGCGCACGAACTCGAGTTCGCGCATCTGCTGGTGCGCTTGGCCGCCCTCGTGGCCGTTGTACGGATAGACCTCGATGCGCTTGGCAGGCGGCGTCGCGGCCCGGTCGCCGTACCAGTTGAAGGCCGCGAAGCCCGTGGACGGCGGGCACACCTGGTCCATGAGCGCGACCGAGCTCAGGTACGGAGCGCGGGCGCGCTTGGCGTGGTTGACGCCGTCGAAGTAGCTCAGGGTGTCGAGGACCTGCTCGCGGTCGGCGCGAGTGACCTTGAGGTACTGCACCACCTCGCCGTACGGGAACTCGCCGGAGATGTCGAGCGAGCGCTCGAAGTGGCACAGGAACGGGACCTCGGCGACCACGCCGGCGAGGTCGGGCACCAGGCCCGCGACCGCCAGCGCGACGCCGCCGCCCTGCGATCCGCCCAGGAAGACCACTCGACTCGCGTCCACCTCGGGCAGCGAGCGCGCGGCGTCAACGCCCCGGACAGCGTCGGCGAAGACACGGCGGTAGTAGTAATGGTCGCGGCTCTCGATTCCGCGGGTCATGACGCCGGGCGCAGCGGGAGTCGAGCCCACGGGGTCCGCGGTGTCGCCGCCACTGCCCCACGTCGCCCCCTGTCCGCGCGAGTCGATGTAGAGGTGCGCATAGCCGGCGGTGGCCCAGAAGGTCCGCTCGATCGCGAGGCCACGCCCGCCGCCGTAGCCGTTGATCTCGACGACCGCCGGGAGCGGGCCCGTGGCGTGGCGCGGGCGCGCGAGCCAGGCCCGGATGGGGTGGCCGCCGAAGCCCGGGAAGGTGGCGTCCTCGATCTCGACCACGGCCAGGTCAACCGGGGCGGGCGCGCGGAGGACGTCCATGGGCGTGGTGCGGGCCTGCGCGAGAGTCGCCGCCCAGAACTCGTCGAAGTCCGCCGGCTCGCGGACGTCGGGACGGTAGGTGCGGAGCTCAGACTCGGGGAGGTCGAACAGCGGCATCAGGCCGCGCCCCCGCCCACCACGATCGTCACCAGGGACATCACGACCATGAGCCCCACGAAGGCGCCGAGGATCGCCACCTGCTTGGGGTAGCGGCGCAGTTTGTCGACGTACATGTAGGTGACGAGGAGGCTCGTGGCTGTCGCGGTCATCATGTAGATCGACGCCTGCGAGCGGAACGTCGTGAACTGGCCGATGTCGGAGAACTGGCCCTGCAGCACGGTGAGTCCACCGAACGTCAGGCCGTACCCGATCGCGCCGCCCAGGATCGCGAAGGCCGTCTCGCCCACGCCGGGCCGGAGGTTGCGGACCACGCGATCGAGCACCAGGCCCACCGGCCACGCGACCACAGCTCCGCCGATCGCGATCGGCGCGGCGATCTCGATGAAGAAGCTCACGCCGCCCGACGCGACCGTCACCGCGAGCACGAACAAGTGCACGATGAGGACGCCCAGGATCAGCGAGGAGAGGCCGCGGCCGACGGGCGCCCTCTCGTTGAGCACCGCCTCGTTCGCGCGCTGCTGCGAACGCGCGTCCTTGTCCTCGTCAGGCCAGTTCAGCTCGTACGGATCCTCGCCGGGCTTCGCGGTCAGGTCGTCGTCGTCCTTCGGCATGCGTGGTGTGCTTGCGTCGCGGTGGGTGACCGGCCGCTAGTTGCGGCCCTGCAGGATCGCGATGATGCGCAGGAACTCAATGTACAGCCACACCAGGGTGACGACGATGCCGAAAGCGGCCTTCCAGTCGTACTCCGCAGGCAGGCCGTTCTTGACGCCGTTGTCGACGAAATCAAAGTCGCCGATGAGCGAGATGCAGCCCAGGATCACGGCGAAGGCGCCGATGAGCACGCCCAGGGGGAGACCCATGATCTCGACATCGGTGCGCAGGCCCCAGGCGGAGTCGGTCGCGCCGAAGAGCATCATGCCGATGTTGACCAGCGAGAACAGCAGATACGAGATGCCGCCGATCATCAGGAACTTCTGCAGCTTGGGCGTGTAGCGCACACGGCCCGACCTGTAGAGCCACAGGCACACCGCGAAGGTGCACGCGGTCGCGAGCAGCGCCTGCAGCGCAGCACCAGGCACGTCGAACGCCGTCTCGATGTACTGCGACAGCGATCCGAGGAAGTAGCCCTCGACGGCCGCATAGAGGATCGCGAGCGCGGGCGTGGTGGTCTTCTTGAAGGCCAGCACCAGACCCAGGATCATGCCGCCGATCGCGGAGACCATCAGGCCCGCGAAGTTGAAGAACATGTAGCCGGGGACGGCCGTCAGGAACGCGAGGATGATCATGCCGGACGTCTTGGCGATGACGCCCTCGTAGCTCATGCGACCGCGGTCGACGGGCCCGGCGCTGGGCTGGTCGAACTGGTACTGCAGGTCGGAAGCCGAGACGGTGGAACCGTCCTGGTTGATGGTCGCTCCAGGCTTGAATGCCTTGTCGGAGCTGAAGACGGGGCTGGCCACAGGGTCCTCCTCGATTGGGTCCGGATCCAGCATACCTAGGCGGAGGGCGTGTTCGGCATCCCCCTCGCGGACGATGCTGGCCCTGACCCGCGGCTGCCGCGGAGCCGATGCGCGTGCGGGGTCTCGTACGGGACCCGACCCGCGCATCGGGCGCGCGGACGCGTCAGCGGGTGCGACGACGCCAGGCGGCGATTCCCAGCGCCCACCCGCCCACCGCGAGCGCGATGCACCACCCGAGTGCGCGCCAGCCCTGACCACCGACCGGTTCCTGCGCGAGCAGCGCGCGAATCGTGTCGACGATGGGCGTGACCGGCTGGTGCTCGGCAAACCACCGCACGGGCCCCGGCATGCCATCCGTCGGCACGAACGCCGAGCTGATGAACGGCAGCAGGATCAGCGGGTAGGAGAACGCGCTCGCGCCGTCCACCGAGCTCGCGCTGAGGCCCGCGAGGACCGCGAACCAGGTGAAGGCCAGGGCCAGCAGCGCGAGCAGGCCCACGACCGCGAGCCAGGCCGCGAGGCCCGCACCGGACCGGAAGCCCATGAGGACTGCGACGCCCAGCACGATCACGAGCGAGACGGCCGTGGCGATCAGGGCGGTCAGCACATGAGCCCACAGCACCGAGGTCCGCGCGATGGGCATGGACCGGAACCTCTCGACGATCCCGGACTGGACATCCATGAACAGCCGGTAGGACGCGTAGGACACGCTCATGGCGGTGGTGATGAGCAGAATCCCGGGCAGCACGTAGGACACGTAGGGCACGTCGCCGGAGTCGATCGCGCCGCCGAACACGTAGACGAACAGCAGCATGATCGCGACCGGCATCAGCGCCGTCGTGATGATCGTGTCCGGACTGCGCGCGATGTGGCGAAGCGAGCGGGTCGCGAGCGTGCGGCTGTCGGCGATCGCGTGGACGGTCATGACGGCTCCTCCGTCTGCTGGCCCCGTCCTGTCAGGTGCAGGAAGATATCTTCGAGGCTGGGCTGGCGCTCGACGTACTCGACCCGGGCCGGCGGCATGAGCTCCTTGAGCTCGGCGAGCGTGCCCTCGACCAGGATCCGGCCCTCGTGCAGGATCGCGATGCGGTCCGCCAGGCGCTCGGCCTCCTCGAGCTGCTGTGTCGTCAGCAGAATGGTCGTGCCGCCGCGCGCCAGCTCGCGCACGGCTTCCCACACCTCGAGCCGGCCCTCGGGGTCGAGGCCGGCGGTCGGCTCGTCGAGCAGCACCACAGCGGGATCACCCACCAGACTCATGGCGATGTCGAGCCGGCGCTTCATCCCGCCCGAGTAGGTCCCCGCGCGACGCTCGCCCGCGTCCCCGAGCCCGAAGTGCCCCAGCAGTCGCGACGCGACCCCCGACGGGTCCTCGACGCGCCGCAGGCGCGCCACCAGGGTGAGGTTCTCGCGGCCTGTGAGCACCTCGTCCACCGCCGCGAACTGGCCGGTGAGGCTGGAAGCGGCCCGCGCATCGGCCGGCGCTGTCGCCACGTCCGCGCCACCCACTGTGGCGACCCCCGCATCGGCCCCTAGCAGTGTCGAGAGCACGCTGACCAGCGTGGTCTTGCCGGCACCGTTCGCGCCCAGGAGCGCGGTGATCGAGCCGCGCGCGATCTCCAGGTCGACGCCCCGCAGGACCTCGAGATCCCCGTAGGACTTCTCCAGTCCGGCGATGCTGACGGCGGGTGCGGCGGCCATGGTCGTCAGCCCTGCAGCGCGATCGCGCGGTCGAGCGAGGCGGTGAGGCGGGCGCGCTCCTTGGCGACCCAGCTGCCGTCCTGGTAGTTGCGGATGAAGTCCTCGACGAACTCGACGGGGTCGTCTCCCACGATCGCACGCACGGAGGTGTCGTCGGCGGCGGCCTGCTCGAACAGGACGGTGAGGTCCTCGTCCATCGCGACCAGAGAGTCGGACTTGGCGATGCCCCCGGCGTACATCACGTAGCGCCCGATGGCGAGGGCCGCGTCGCGGTAGGGGGCGGGGAGAGCCTTCTTGCGGGCCTGCGCGGCGCGCCAGGCCTTCTTGTCGTCGAGTGATCCGGTGACCACTTCGATCCAGTTGCGGGTCATTATTCGTGTCCTTCGGTGCGGAGCTGGTCGATGCGGGTCTCCAGGGCGCTCCATGAACCCCAGAACTCGTGCAGGCTTGCCTCGCCGGCGGCGTTCAGCGTGTAGACCTTGCGCGGCGGCCCCTTCTCGGAGGGCACCTTGTCGATGTCGACGAGGCCGCGCTTCTCGATACGGACCAGGACGGCGTAGATGGTGCCCTCCGCGATGTCCTCGAAGCCGCGTTCGCGCAGGCGGGCGGTGATCTCGTAGCCGTAGGCGGGCTGCAGAGCGAGGATCGCCAGGACGACGCCTTCGAGCGTGCCCTTGAGCATCTCGGTCATCTGCTTGCCCATGGGCGGCCTCCGCGGTACTTAGTTTTATTGACTACCAGTAGATAGTAACACTGAGTAGTGGGCGGGCGCCAGGCATGCGCCGGCACGGACGGCCGATGCACGGGCTGGGCCGTGCGACGTCAGTCGCCCTGTGAGGTGGTGGCGCTAGGCGCGCGCCTGGGCGGCGCGGCGCTCGCGCGCCTCCTCGCGGTCCGCGGGCATCAGCCACACCAGCGCCGCGAGCACCACGCTCGCGACCGTGACCACCATGAACACGAGGTGCAGCGCGTCCATGAGGTTCTCCCCCTCGGGGGTGCCGTCGGGCCCCACGGTCGCAATCGCGTTGACGATCGCACCGCACACCGCGACACCCACCGCCGACCCGAGCGAGCGTGCGAAGGTGTTGATCCCGGTGACCGCGCCGCGGGTGTGGTGCGCGACTGCGTTCTGCGCCGCGATGAGCGTCGGCACCGCTGTGAGACCCATCCCGAGCCCCACGAAGAACGTCACGAAGGCGGCGCCCCACAGCGGCGAGGACGCCCCCAGTGCGAGCGTCGACGCCGTCCCGAAAACCACCAGCGCCGACCCGATCACCGCGGTCCATCGGAAGCCCAGCCTCAGGTAGAAGCGGCCAGAGTTGGAGGCGGACAGCGGCCAGCCCACCATCATGGCCGCGAGCGCGAAGCCCGCCACCAACGGACCGAAGCCCAGCACACCCTGCGCGTAGATGGGGATGTAGGTCGCGAGGCCCAGCACCACGATGCCCACGACGAGCGAGATCGCCGTCGCCACCCCGATCACCCGCTGGCGCAGCAGCCGCAGGTTGACGATCGGGTGCTCGACGCGCAATGCACGCCACACGAAGGCGAAGCCCAGGGCCGCCGAGAGTCCGAACACCGTCACGGAGGTCGCGGACATCCACGGCCACGCCGAGCCGCCTTCAAGCAGCCCCACCAGCAGCAGCGTGCTGCTCCCGGTGAGCAGCGCGGCGCCCCAGTAATCGATGGGGTCGCGCCCGCCCTCGCGCGGCGACTCGTGGTACCGCCGGACGATCACCCACGCGGCGATCAGGCAGAGCGGGATGTTGATGAAGAACAGCCAGCGCCACGAGACGAATTCGGAGAACACGCCTCCGAGCGTGGGCCCCACCACCGAGGAGATCGCCCACACCGACGCCATGTAGCCCTGGGCCTTCGCGCGCTCCTCGAGCGTGTAGATGTCTGCGGAGATGGTGAGCGACACCGGCATCACCGTGCCGGCGCCCAGGCCCTGCAGCACGCGGCCCACGATCAGCGCGCCCATCGACCATGCGGCGCCACACAGGATGGACCCGGCGAGGAACAGGCCCACACCCGCGAGGATCAGGTGCTTGCGGCCCAGGATGTCCGAGAGTCGACCTGCGAGCGGCGTGCTGACTGCCTGCGCCAGCAGGTAGGCGGAGAACAGCCACGGCACCTGCGCGAATGACCCGAGCTCGCCCGCGATGGTCGCCGATGCCGTCGCGATGATGGTCGCGTCGAGCGCCACGAGCCCGGTGGCGAGCATCAGCGAGAGGAGGATGGGCCCGCGCTCAGAGCGCAGGCCGACCGTCGCGGCGGTAGGCGGCACGTCCGTCCCAACCGCCCCCGCACGCCCCGCATTCCCCGACCGCCGCACGTCCCCCGACCCGCGCATCGGCCCTCCTGGTGCCCCCGGCGGGACTCGAACCCGCACTGAGCCGGGTTTAAGCCGGCCGCCTCTGCCAGTTGGGCTACGAGGGCGTGCGCCCAGTCTCCCGCGCCCCCGACAGTTTCGAACAATCCGAGCGCGACGCGCCGGCAACGAACGGGTTGCAGCGACACTCGCGCGGCATGTCGCCGGAACCGTGTTCGGAACTGTCGAGCGGCGACGGAGGGCCGATGCGGTGGCTAGGTGGGCTACAAACGCTCGGCGGCGGAGAACGCGATGCCGTCGAGGATGTCGTGCTCGCTCGTCACCACGGTCTCGAGCGTGGCTCCGGCCGCAGCGACGTCAGCGCGGACGCGCTCCACGACCTCGCGCCACACGAGCGCCCCGGCCCCGATAACGTCCACGCGGCCCGGGTGCATGAACGGCAGCGCCGCCCGCTCCTTGCGGTTCGCGTCAAGCAGTCTCACCGAAGCCTCTACGACGTCGTCGATGGGCAGCTCGGAACCGTTGATCGCGTCGCGGTCGTAGCGTTCGAGGTGCAATGTCGCCGCCGTCACGGTGGTGATCGAGCCCGCCAGTCCCACCAGGGTCCGCGCCTCGGCTAAGGGCACCTCAAGCGCGGCGGTGTCGAGCGCGGCGCGGACGTCGGCGCGCGCGTACTCGATCTGCTCGACCGTGGGCGGGTCCTCGTGGAGGTGGCGCTCCGTCATGCGCACGCAGCCCACGTCCATGGAGTACGCGGCGTCGGGAGAGGTCTGGCCGAGCACCATCTCGGTGCTGCCGCCGCCGAGGTCCACGACGAGGTACGGCCCGGGCTTCGAGGCATCGAGAGCGGACAGCGCGCCGCGGAAGCTGAGCTCGGCCTCCTCGGTGCCGCTGATGACCTCGGGCGCCACGCCCAGCCGCTCGCGCACGCCGTCGATGAAGACGTCGCGGTTGGAGGCGTCGCGCGTGGCGGACGTCGCGACGAAGCGGATCGCCTCGACCCCGTGCTCGCGGCACTGCGCGGCGTAGTCGTCGGTCGCCGCGAGGGTCCGCTCGAGCGCTTCCGGAGCGAAGTGGCCGGTGCGGTCGACGTCCTGGCCCAGGCGCACGACGGTCATCACCCGGACCACGTCCGTGAGGGTGCCGGACCGGATGTCCACGTCGGCGATGAGCAGGCGGATCGAGTTGGTTCCGCAGTCGATCGCGGCGACGCGCGGCATCAGGCCTCCTGGGCGAGAGAGTCGGGGTCGGTGGACAGGGGTGCGTCAGGATCTCTTTCGAGCGCCGGGCACGTGCAGCGCGTGGGGGTCCAGTGGCCGCGGATCATCTCGAGGGCCTCATCGCCGAGGGGGTTCACACCGGGTCCGGCCGCGAGCGCGTGCCCCACCAGCACGTGCAGGCACTTGACGCGGTCGGGCATCCCGCCGGCGGAGATCCCGTGAATCTCGGGGATGTCGTCGAGCGCGTAGCGTTCAGCGAGGTACTGCTCGTGCGCGCGGGCGTAGTGCTCCGCCAGAGCGGGCTCCTGGGCCAGGCGCTCGGTCATGTCCTTCATGACGCCGCGCGCTTCGAGGGTCGAGACCGCGGCGACGGCCTCGGGATGCGTGAGGTAGTACTGCGTCGGGAAGGGTGTGCCGTCAGGAAGCCGCGGTGCGGTGTGAACCACGGTCGGGTTGCCGCACACGCAACGCGCGGCGATCGCCACCACCCCGCGCGGCTGACGGCCCAACTGGGCGGCCAGCACCGTCAGATCGGACTCGGTCGCAGGGGTGTCGCTCACTCGGACGAGTCTACGGGAGCGTCCTCGGCCGAGCTCCCGGCGGCCTCCTCGTTCCCATCAGCCGCATCGCCGTTGCTCGACGGGCCTTCGACAGCCTCGCCGTCGCCACCCTCAGCCGCGCCCGCGTCCTCAGCCCCTGCATCGGCCGAGCGGACGGAGGCCGGCTCCTCCCCAGCGGCGACCACTGTCTCCCACAGGCGGTCGTACCACGTGGCGCCCACGAGCGCCTCGGGATCGCGCTCGGCGGCCGGCGATCCCTCCGCGGGGCCGGTCACGGTCTCGGGGTCGATCACGCGGAACGGCGTCTCGCCCGGGAACACGTAGGCGAGCCGCTCGCGGGCCTGCGCGACCAGGAAGGCGGGGTCGTCCCAGCGGGCGACCTCCGCGCTCAGATCGTCGACCTCGGCCTGGGCCACCGCCGCATCCGCGCGCAGCCCTTCGAGCATGGCCTGCTGATCGACGTACGCGCGCACGGAGGGAGCGACCACCGCGAAGGCGAGCGCCAGCACGCCGACGATCACCGCCGAGCGCCATGTCAGCATGGCGGTCCACGAGCCCTTGGGGCGCGACGGGTCGAGCCGCGGGCCCTGGTCTCCCCTGGTGCGGCCCGGGGTGGGGCCGCCGGGACGGCTCTGCGGCTTCGCGATCGGGCCGGTCGTGGGCCCGGAGCGCTTGGCCGTGGGCCGCGACGCTCCGGCGCGGGTGCGCGAAACCTCGGGGCGCGCGGTCGAGCGCCGCGACGTCGAGGACGTTCGCGGCGCGCCCGGGCGCTTGGAGGCAGTCACGCCCTGATTGTCCCCGAGCTGCCGGGTACAGGGCTCACGGCGCTCCGCGCGCCTCCGGAATCGCCAGGCTCGTACCTGTTCAACACACGCTCGAGGCGCATGTGACGGACGTGACGGGAGTGCATGCACACCTGACACACGGCTCGCAGGTGTCACAGCCGTGTGGTGAGCGGTACGGCGCCGGGAACGCACGACGGCCGCGACCCCCGCATGTGGGAGCCGCGGCCGTCGAAGCCTGGCGGTTAGGCCGAGTAGCTGCGCGGGAAGGCCGACGTGCCGGCGTACTTCGCGGCGTCGTCGAGCTCCTCCTCGATGCGGAGCAGCTGGTTGTACTTGGCGATGCGCTCACCGCGGGCGGGCGCGCCGGTCTTGATCTGGCCGGTGTTGAGGGCCACGACCAGGTCAGCGATCGTGACGTCCTCGGTCTCGCCCGAGCGGTGCGACACCATCGAGGTGAAGCCCGCGGCCGTCGCCATCGACACGGCGTCGATGGTCTCGGTCAGCGTGCCGATCTGGTTGAGCTTCACGAGCAGCGCGTTGGCCGCGGCCTCGTCGATGCCCTTCTTGAGGCGGACCGGGTTGGTGACGAACAGGTCGTCGCCCACGATCTGGGTCTTGTCGCCGATGGTCGACACCAGGTGCGACCAGTCGCTCCACTCGTCCTCAGACAGCGGGTCCTCGATGGACACCAGCGGGTAGTCCGCCACGAGCTGCTCGTAGTACGCGGACATCTCTTCGCCGGACTTGGCGACACCCTCGAACTGGTAGGCGCCGTCCTTGAAGAACTCGGTCGCGGCGACGTCGAGCGCGAGCGCCACGTCCTCGCCGGGCTTGAGGCCGGCCTTCTCGATGGCGACCAGGATCAGGTCCAGCGCCGCGCGGTTCGACTCGAGGTTGGGGGCGAAGCCGCCCTCGTCGCCCAGGCCGGTGGCCAGACCGCGCTCCTTGAGCACGGACTTGAGGGCGTGGTAGACCTCGGCGCCGTAGCGGTAGGCCTCGCGGAAGCTCGGGGCGCCCACGGGGGCGACCATGAACTCCTGGATGTCGACATTGGAGTCCGCGTGCGAACCGCCGTTGAGGATGTTCATCATCGGCACGGGCAGCAGGTGCGCGTTGGGGCCGCCGATGTAGCGGAACAGGGCCAGGTCAGCGGAGTCCGCCGCAGCCTTGGCGACCGCGAGCGAGACGCCCAGGATTGCGTTCGCGCCCAGCTTGCCCTTGTTGTCCGTGCCGTCCAGGTCGAGCATGGTCTGGTCGATGATGCGCTGCTCGGTCGCGTCGAGTCCGACGATCTCCGGAGCGATGTCGTCGATGACCGCGTCCACGGCCTGCTCGACGCCCTTGCCCAGGTAGCGCGAGCCGCCATCGCGGCGCTCGACCGCCTCGAAGGCTCCGGTGGAGGCGCCGGAGGGAACTGCCGCGCGGGCGAACGTGCCGTCCTCGAGCGCGACCTCGACCTCGACGGTCGGGTTGCCGCGCGAGTCGAGAATCTCGCGGGCGCCGATTGCCTCAATGCTGGCCATGATGCTCCTTCAGTTGTAGAGGGGTGTTCTCTGGCGAGTCTATCGGCGGCACTAGCGCGCCGCCTCGTGACTGGGGTCCTAGGTGGGTGAACCGTCGGTGACGGTTGCGGGGGTCGGGGTCGGGGCACTGGAGGGGGCCGATGCGGCCTCGGCTTCACGCGCCGCCGCCTCGTAGTCGCGGGTCGCGTCGCGCAGCGCCGCTTCCGCGTCGACGCCCTCGGCCTGCGCTCGCGCGACGAGCGCGAGCAGCTGCTGGCCGATGCCCACACCCGCCGGGTCCTGCACAGCGAGGCCGGAGCGCGCCGCCCGCGACAGCACCTTCTGCGCCCGCGCCAGCGCCGGCTGAGCCGCGGGCACGCCATCCATGACGGACTCGCGCTGCTTCGTCTCCTTCTTGATGCGCTCCCAGCGCGCGTGCGTGTCCTGCGCAGTCAGCTGCTCGCCGCCGTCCTCGAACACGTGCGGGTGACGCTCGATGAGCTTGTCCGCGACGGCGTGCGCGACATCGTCGATGTCGAACGGCGCCTCGGGGTGCTCCTGCGCCACGCGAGCGTGGAACACCACCTGAAGCAGGACGTCGCCGAGCTCCTCACGCAGGTCGTCGCGCGTCCCGGTCTCGATCGCCTCGATCAGTTCGTAGGTCTCCTCGAGCGCATAGGCGGTCAGCGACTCGTGGGTCTGCTCCGCGTCCCAGGGGCATCCGCCCGGCGAGCGCAACGTGTCCATCACCTGGACCAGACGCGCGACTCCCTCACTCATCGGTGTGCTCGCTGGCGACTACTCGCTGGCGATCCACGGCGAGTCCGGCTCGACCAGGCCCACGACGTCGTTGTACTCGAGGAACCAGGCCGCCACGCCCTGCTGTGCGGCCGCGACCGCCTTTTCGGCCGTCACGGTCAGCGACTGCATGAACGCGTCTGCGGAGAACTCGCCCGTGCGCCCGCTGGTCACGGCGCTGGCCTCGACCTCGTGGGCGACGGACTCGATCACGGAGGTGTCCTCCGGCAGGACGGTGAAAGCGGCGAGCAGCAGCGCGCCCTCGAAGGCGTCGACCATCTCCTCGGTTGGCTCGGCCGTCGATCCCTGCAGGGACAGGAAGCCCTCGGCCTGCGCGCGCGCCTGAGCCCTCACGTGCTCGAACTCGATCTCGTCGGCTCGCGCCGCGAGCGGTTCGCGCATCATCTCGAGGGTGATGACCTGACGGCGGTTGGCGGGGCTGCCGATGTCCTCGAGCCACACGTCGTACAGATCCGAGACCTGCTGATTGGTGATGACGGTGCCATCGACCTCGGCGGCGGTCCCGGCCTGGCCGGGCTGTCCGGGGACGGCGCACCCAGCGAGCAGGAGCGCGGAGCCGGCGACGGCGCCAGCGGCGGCACGACGATTCAGGCGAAGCATGGCCATCATCCTACTGTCGCCGGACGGGTCACCTTGATCACGTCGCGCACCCAGTCGAGCACCTCCGGCCCCTCCAGCGGCTTTCCGCCGATGCGCGACGTGGTGGGCGCGGGAACGAGTACCTGCCGTACGGCGGGCTTGATGAGGGTTCCGGGGTAGAGCCGGTTGATGCGCAGCGCCGCGGAGTCGGGCAGTTCGAGCGGGCTGAAGCGCACGTACTTCCCCTGCGCGACGACGTCCGTGATCTCCGCCGCGCGCACGTCGAGCCGGAGACGGGCCACCGCGAACAGATGCTCGACGGGCTCCGGAAGGTTGCCGTAGCGGTCCCGCAGCTCGTCCTCGATGGCGACCAGCGCATCGGCGTCCGCGGCGTCCGCGATCTTGCGATACGCCTCGAGCCGCAGCCGCTCGTGCTCGATGTACTGCGTGGGGATGTGAGCGTCGACCGGCAGGTCGATCGTGACGGCGGCGCGCTCCTCGCCGCCCTCGCCGCGGAAGCCGGCGACGGCCTCGCCCACCATGCGGATGTAGAGGTCGAAGCCCACGCCCTCGATGTGGCCGGACTGTTCGGCGCCCAGCAGGTTGCCGGCGCCGCGGATCTCGAGGTCCTTCATGGCGACGGCCATGCCCGCGCCCAGGTCCGTGTTCGCGGCGATGGTCTGCAGGCGGTCGTGCGCGGTCTCGGTCAGGGTCCGGTCCGGCGGGTACAGAAAGTACGCGTAGGCCCGCTCGCGTGCGCGGCCCACGCGCCCGCGCAGCTGGTGGAGCTGGCTGAGCCCGAACGTGTCCGCGCGCTCCACGACCAGCGTGTTCGCGTTGGAGATATCGAGGCCGGTCTCGACGATGGTGGTGCAGACCAGGACGTCGTACTTGCGGTCGTAGTAGTCGACGATCACCTGCTCGAGCTGCTTCTCGCTCATCTGACCGTGCGCGACGGCGATGCGCGCCTCGGGCACCAGCTCGCTGAGGCGCCTCGCGGCGCTCGTGATGGTCTTCACCGAGTTGTGGATGTAGAACACCTGGCCGTCGCGCATGAGCTCGCGGCGGATCGCGGCGGCGACCTGCGGGTTCTCGTGCGGGCCCACGTAGGTGAGGATCGGGTGGCGCTCCTCGGGCGGCGTCGCCAGCGTCGACATCTCGCGGATGCCGGTCACGGCCATCTCCAGGGTGCGCGGGATGGGCGTCGCGGACATCGACAGCACGTCCACATCCGTGCGCATCGCCTTGAGCGTCTCCTTGTGCTCGACGCCGAAGCGCTGCTCCTCGTCGATGATGATGAGGCCCAGCTGCTTGAAGCGCACGTGGCCGGTGATGAGGCGGTGGGTGCCGATCACGAGGTCGATGCGCCCCTCGGCGAGGCCGTCGATGACCTCCTTGGCCTCCTTGTCCGTCTGGAAGCGCGACAGCGACGCGACCTTCACCGGGAACTGTGCGAAGCGCTCGGTGAAAGTGTCGACGTGCTGCTTCACCAGCAGCGTCGTGGGGCACAGCAACGCGACCTGTGCCCCGTCCTGGATGGCCTTGAAGGCCGCCCGCACCGCGATCTCGGTCTTGCCGAAGCCCACGTCGCCGCAGATCAGCCGGTCCATGGGGACAGACTTCTCCATGTCCTGCTTCACCTCGTCGATGGTCGACAGCTGGTCGGGGGTCTCGACGTACTCGAATGCCTCCTCGAGCTCGCGCTGCCACGGGGTGTCGGGGCCAAACTCGCGGCCTTGCGACGCCATGCGCGCGGAGTACAGCCGGATCAGCTCGGCCGCGATCTCCTTGACCGCCTTGCGCGCCTTGCCCTTGGTCTTGGCCCAGTCCGAGCCGCCCATCTTGTTCACCGACGGCGTCTCGCCACCCACGTACTTGGTGACCAGGTCCAGCTGATCGGTGGGGACCGAGAGCCGATCCGCGGGCCCGCCGCGCTTCGACGCCGCGTATTCGATGACCAGGTACTCGCGCTCGATGCCGCGCACGGTGCGCTTGGTGAGCTCGACGAAGCGACCCACGCCGTGGGACTCGTGGACCACGAAGTCGCCAGTGCGCAGCTGCAGCGGGTCCACCGCGTTCCGCCGCCGGCTGGGGACCTTGACCTTGGGCCCGGCGGCGGCGGCCGAGCGACCCGTGAGGTCCGACTCGTGGACCACCATCACCTCGGCGTCCGGCGCCTGGAAGCCGGCGCCGGTGATGTGCGGCACGATCGTCACAACGCCGTCGACCGGCTCCCAGGTCTCGACCACGCGCGCCGGAATCTCGAGCTCCGCACACTGCTCGGCGATGCGGTGCGCGGACCCGGTGCCGGCGGCGGTGACGGCCACGCGCCACCCGCCCGCGAGGTGCGAGCGAATCGCGTCGAGCGCCGCCTGCAGGCGACCACGATGGTCCTCGATGTCTGCCAGTGACGTGGCCACCGCATCGGCCGCACCGAAGGGACCGATCGACGCGAACTCCTGCCCGCGCTCCAGCGCGGCCTCGCGTGCCTCGTCGAGCGTCAGGAAGGCGTGGTCGCTGGCCTCGAGCGGCGCATCGGCCCCCGCAGCGGCGCTCACCCACGCGGCGTCGCGGAACTCGTCGGCAGTGCGCGCGAGGTCCTCGGCGCGGCGGGCGAGCCGCTCGGGCTCGATCGCGACGATGCGCGCGTTGCGCGGCAGGGCGTCGGTGACCGGCACCAGGCGGTCGACCAGCACCGGGATGAGGCTCTCCATGCCCTCGACGGCGACACCGCTCGCGATGCGGCCCAGCATGTCCGCGGCGGCGGGGATGGCGTCCTGGAGGGAACCTGCGCGGCGCTGGACGTCCTCGGTGATGAGCAGCTCGCGGCACGGCGGCGCCCACAGGCGGTCGACGTCGGCGAGCGATCGCTGATCGGCGATCGAGAACGACCGCATCGAGTCGACCTCGTCGCCGAAGAACTCGATGCGGACCGGGTGCGGGTCCGTGGGGGCGAAGACGTCGACGATCCCGCCGCGCACCGCGAACTCGCCGCGGCGCTCGACCATGTCGACGCGCGTGTAGGCGGCGGCTGCGAGCGCGTCGGTGAGGTCGGTGAGATCGCGCACGTCGCCGGTCTTCAGGGATACCGGCGCGAGGTCCGCGAGGCCAGGGATCACGGGCTGCAGGACGGCGCGCAGGGGCGCGACCACGACGCTGAGCGGCGGCAGCCCGGCCTCGTCCTCCACCAGCGACGGATGCGCGAGGCGGCGCAGCGTCGCGAGGCGCCGGGCGACGGTGTCCGAGCGCGGGCTGAGGCGCTCGTGGGGCAGCGTCTCCCACGCGGGCAGGACAGTGACCGTGGCGGGGTCCAGGTACGAGCCGAGAGCCGCCGCGAAGGTGTCCGCGTCGCCCGAGGTGGCCGTGACCACGAGGGTGACGGCGCCGGCGTCGGCGGCCGTGCGCGCCACCAGGGCGGGCGCGGCGGCGACGGGGGCGACGAGGGCTCCGTCGCCGATCGCGGGCAGGTCGAGGCTCGCGAGCAGCGCGCTCAGCGGACGGGTCACAGCGCCTCCAGGGCATGCCAAAGGACCGGAATCTCCGGCACAGACATCCTAGGTCGGTGCACGGATACGTGTGGGCGCTCCGGCGTGCACCCGGGTGGGATCACCCGGCGTCGGCCGCCCAAGGATTGACCCACGTGACTCCGGTGCGGGAGAAGTCTTTGCCGTTCCGTGTCACGACGGTCGCGCCATGCGCGCGGGCAGTCGCTGCGATCAGGCTATCCATGACACCGGGCGCGTCCGGGCGCGCGAGCATGTGACCGGCGAGCATCGCGGCGTCGAAGGTGAAATCGAGGATCCGCCCGTCGTAGGTGGCAACGAGGAAGTCAAGCCAGCCGTCGAGGATCTCCGCCTGCGCTGGGTCGCGCCGGCGCAGGGAGTCCACCCCTGCGCGAATCTCCGTCAGCACGAACGCCGGAAGGTAGACACTGTCCATGGGGACGCTCGCGGCCCAGGCGGTCACCGCACGATCGTCGGGATGGCTCCTGCGCAGAGCCGAGACCACGCTCGTGTCGAGTGCGTAGATCACAGATCAAGCTCCCGGAGGTCTCCTTGCGCGCGCTCGAAGGTGACATCAACGGCGGACGTGTCGGGTGCCGCCCGCATGGCGTCCAGCAACGACCGTCCAGCCGCGTCGGAAGAGACGGACGTGATCTTGTAGACCGGCCTGCCGTGCTTGGTGATGATGACGTCGAAGCCCTCATCGACAGCATGCGTGACGAGGCTCGAGCGCTGGTTCAAGTCACGCGCGGTGAAGGTTCTCACGCTCACGACGGCACCTCCTGTGTAGTGATATCGCTATACTAGCCGATGGGCAAGGCGCTCCGGGATCCTCGGCGCCCGGTCGAGTGTGAGCGTCCTCGACCCTTGGCGCAGACGGCGGCGCCCCCTACTGTGGCGTCATGGCAGCGTCGGCCCGGCTCGTGGCGTCCGTCGTTGGGCTCGCCGCGCTCACGACCGCGTGCGGGAGCTCGAACGACTCAGGTTCACCACGCATCGCTCACGCCGAGGGCCTCGCCACCGACTCCGCCGTTGTCCTGACGCTCAACGAAGTCTGCGGACAAGACTTCGACGTGTCAGTGCTTGAGGACGACGACACGGTGACCGTGCTCATCGACGTCGAGCCTGCCGACGAGGGGTGCGACGCCCTCGTGTCGTGGCGCATCGATCTCGAGGCACCCCTGGGCGACCGCGCCCTCATCGACGGAGCCACCGGCACCGAGGTCCCTGTGACAGCACCGGACGAGACGTGACGCACGCTCGCACCTCGGATGGAGCCGGGCGCTACGACCCGTCACAGTCTTTCAGGTACCACCGGTCCGCGTGGGTCTCGTCATTGAAGCGTGGCACCTGGACGTAGCCGCGCGACTCGTACAGAGCGTTCGCGGCCGCGAGCGCGGAGTTGGTGTCGAGTCCCACCTGGCTCGCGCCGGACTCGCGCGCAATGGACTCGAGCCGGGTCAGCATCAGGCCGGCCAGGCCCAGCCCCCGCGCCGCCGGCGACACCCACATGCGCTTGAGGTGCGCGGGCTGACCGGGCGGCAGCTTCACCGCCCCGCATCCCACCGGCTGGCCGTGCAGCCGCGCTATCAGCAGCGCGCCGCGCGGCATGGTCAGCTCCTCGTCCGTCGCGGAGACCGCTGCGGCCGGGTTGTAGCCCGCCTGGAAGATGGCGTCGATCTCCGCGAAGTACTGATCGCGGCACCAGTGCGCGTCCGCGGAGTCGGGCGACTCGATCTCGATGGTCAGGTGGCGGCGCGCCAGGGCCGCCGTCACGATCCGCGCCGCCCGCTCGACCTCGAGACGCTCTTCCGGAGTCAGGTGCTCGAGCATCGCGGCGGCGGTCTCGTCGGAACGCGCGTCGAGCTCGGCCGCCTCGGCCCTCCCGACGGCCGTCCGCTCCACCACCCGCGCCCGTGCGTCGTCGGGGCTGGGCGCCACGACCACGAGCCCCTCGTCCTCGAGCGCCTTGAGCAGGCGCGAGGCGTAGCCGGCGTCCAGGCCCAAGCGCTCGCGCAGCGTCGAGACCTCGACCGGCCCGTCGCCCATCTCCCACAGCAGCCGCGAGACGCCGTACGGGCGCCCGCGACCCAGGAAGTTCTCCTGCAGCGCGCCCACCTCGCGGGTCACGGTGCGCTGGAACACGCGGAAGGTCTGCACCAGTCGATCATCCATATATTTGACATTAGTCAAGTACCTGCGATCGGGCAACCGAAACCTACACTTGACGCATGAACCCGCAGTCGCAGGCGGAACGCCTGCTGCGCCGCTTCGCGCGCGCCACCAACCTCCTCATCGCCGGGCGGCCGATGCGCGTCGACGGCACCGGCGACGTCGCCTCCGCGCTGCGCACCATGGCGGCAGGCATGGGCGCCCGGCTGGTCGGCGACGACCTCCACGGCCGCGACCTGGTCGAGTTCGTGATCCACCAGGACGCGGACGCCACCGAGATCCTGCTCGGCGGCAAACCGCTTCCCGACCGCGGCGACGCCGCGGGGCGCATCGACTTCGCGCGCGCCCACATGCCCGTCTCCACCCACCTGGCCACCGACCTCCTGCACGCGGAGACGGTGCGCGACCTGCGCATCGGCCTCTCGATGACCCTCGAGCCCAAGACGGCGAACCTCGCCCTGCTGCTCACGCACGCGGGTGCCCAGGTTGCCGTCTACGCGCACCCCGATGAGACCGACCCGGAGGTCGCGCAGGCGCTGCGCGAGCGCGGCATCCCGTGCGACGCGGACGCGACGCTCGCCCCCGAGGAGGAACGCGCCGCGGCCCTCACCTTCCTGGGTCGAGGCCTCGACGTCCTGGTCGACGACGGCAGCCACCTGACCCGATTGGCGCACGAGGAGGGGCTCACGGGCCCCTGGATCGGCGCGACCGAGGAGACCACCTCGGGCCTCACGCCGCTGCGGCTCATGGAGTCGCTGGGCGAGCTCTCGATCCCTGTGGTCGCCGTCAATGACGCCGCCACCAAGACCGGCTTCGACAACCGCTACGGCACGGGCCAGTCGTGCGTGATGGCCATTGCGGACCTGTTGGCCGATGCGCGGGTCACCGTCCGCGATCAGCCCGCCCTGGTCATCGGGTACGGTCCCGTGGGAGTGGGCGTCGCCGCACACCTGAGGGCGCTGGGCGCCGAGGTCATGGTGGCCGAGCATGACCCCGTGCGCGCGCTGCTGGCCACACACGACGGCTTCGAGGTGGGACCGGCCGACGAACTCGCGCGCGGCGCGCTCGTCGTGTCCGCGACCGGCGTCCCGGCGACCGTCTCCGCCGGCATGATCCGCGGTGCGCGCGCGGTCGCGGTGGCCGGCGGCGTCCCCGGCGAGATCGTGCTCGACGGCGTGGGCGAGCTCGAGGCCGTCACCGACCACGTGGAGCGCGCGCTCGAGACCGGCACGCTGGTGCTGGACCGCGGCAACTGCATCAACGTCACCGCCGCCGAAGGCAACCCCATCGAGATCATGGACCTGTCCTTCGCGACCCAGCTCGCGGCCGTCCGCGAACTCATCGAGACGCGCCCGGGTGTGGGCGTCCACCCTCTGTCGGCGACCGCGGTCGCGCGCGTCGCCGCAGTCGCAGCCAGCGAGCGCGGACTCGCGACTCGCGCCGGGGGCGCCTCGACCGACGGCCCTCAGGACTGGACGTCGCCGCGCTACCGAGCGACCGCATCGGCCCTGTCATGACCGGTTTCCCCGTCACGCTGTACTCCGCGGACCTGGTGGTGCCGGTGACGGCACCGCCCATCCTGGACGGCGCGATCGCGGTGCGCGGGGAGAAGATCCTGCACGTGGGCGAGCGGGTCTGGGTCGAGGAGTCGCTCGCGGAACGCGGAGTGCCGGTCGAGCACGTGCGCTGGCCGGGGGTGCTGATGCCGGGGCTCGTCAACGCGCACACGCACCTGCAGTACACGGGCATGGGCGAGGTGAGTCAGCGGACGTACTCGGGATTCGAGGACTGGGCGAAGGGCTTCAACCCCGTCTACGCACGGCCGCACGACTGGGCGGCCGATGCGGCGGCCGGGGCGGCGATGCTCATTCAGTCGGGCGTGACGGCGGCCGCGGACGTGGTCACGGATCCTGAGGCAGCGCACGCGCTGCACGACGCCGGGCTCGCGGGCATCGCGTACTGGGAGGTCATCGACTGGACCAACGAGCAGTGGCGCTCGCACGGGCGCGCCGAGGTCGAGGCCGCGCTGGACTCGCTGCCCTCGCGACCCGGCACCGGGCTGAGCCCGCACGCGCCGTACTCGCTCGAGATCGTGCCGCTGCTCGAGATCCCGGACATCGTCCGCGAGCGCGGCAGCCGGATCCACATTCACCTGGGCGAGTCCGGCATCGAGCAGGAGTTCGCGCACGAGCAGGCCGAGCCGTGGCAGAGCCAGGGCATGGGGTCGCTGGCGGAGCTGCGGCAGGCGGGATTCGGGACCTCGGCGACCGACTACGTGGACCACCTGGGCGTGCTGGGCCCCGACTGCCACATCGCGCACGGCGTCTACATGAGCGAGCGCGACCGCGCGATCCTGCGCGCGCGCGGCACCACCGTGGCGCTTTGCCCGCGGTCGAACGCTGTGATCGGGCTGGACGCTCCGCCGGTGGCCGCGTACCTGCGCGAGGGCAGTCCCATCGCGGTGGGCACGGACTCGCTGTCGTCGTCGCCGTCGCTCGACCCCCTGGCAGACGTCGCGGAGCTGTTCCGCATTGCGCGCTCTCAGGGGTATTCGGGCGAGGATCTCGCGGAGCGCCTGCTGAGCGCCGCGACGCTGGGCGGCGCGCACGCGATGGGCATCGACGAGGGGCCGCAGCGCACGGGATACCTGGCCGTGGGAGCCGTCGCGGACCTCGCGTTCTTCGACATTCCGGTCACGAGCGTCACCGAGACCCTCACCCGTCTCGCGGAGTCCGGCGAGGGGCGGGCCGCCGCGACCGTCGTCGCGGGGCGCGTGCGCCACGCGACCGCCGCGTTCGCGGAGGCGACCGGCGTCGCCTCGCCGCCCGCCGCGCCCTCCCCGACCCCCGTCTCAGGCGAGCCCGCATGACCGTCCCGGCCACCGCATCGGCCCTCCGCCTGGAGCCCCACCCCGAGGGCGGCTGGTTCCGGCGCACCTACACCTCCCCCACACCCGTCGACACGGACGGCGGCGCGCGGCCCGCGGTGACGCTCATCCACTACCTGCTGACGCCCGGCGAGGCGAGCGCGTGGCACGTCGTCACTTCCGACGAGCTGTGGCTGTGGCACGGCCCGGGCGCGCTCGAGCTGCGGCTGGGAGGGTCGGGTGAGGGACCCGTGGAGGCCGATGCGCGCGTCGTGCGGCTGGGACCTCACCTGAGCGAGGGTGAGGTCGCGCAGTGCCTGGTGCCGGCCGGGGTGTGGCAGTCGGCCGCTCTCGCCGCGGACGAGGAGTGCCTGGTGAGCTGCATGGTGACGCCCGGCTTCGACTTCGCCGATTGGAGGCTGGCCGAGCCGTCCCAGTAGGATGACTCGTCAGCACCTGAGATATCAGCGTGCGAGCGATCAGCACCCGAGCGATCAATGGCGACCCCGCTCCACGACATCACTGGAGACACCATGAACACCGCTTCCTTCCGCCGCCCTGTTCTCGCCGCCGTCGCGGTGGGCGCTCTGACGCTCGCCGGCTGCTCGTCCTCGGGTGACGCTGACGACGCCCCGACCGCCGACGCGACCACGCCGGCCGCCGGCGACTCGCCCGCGCTCGAGACCTTCACCGAGGGCGTGCTGACCATCGCGACCGGCGAGCCCGCCTACTACCCGTGGGTCATCGACGACGCCCCCGAGTCGGGAGAGGGCTTCGAGGCCGCGATTGCCTACGCCGTCGCCGAGGAGCTGGGCTTCGCCGCCGAGGACGTCGTGTGGGTGCGCACGTCCTTCGAGTCAGCGATCGCGCCCGGCCCGAAGGACTGGGACTTCAACCTGCAGCAGTTCTCGATCACCGATGAGCGCCGCAATGCGGTCGACTTCTCGTCGCCGTACTACACGACCACGCAGGCGGTCGTGACGGTCGAGGGCTCGGCCGCCGAGGGCGCGACCGCGATCGCGGAACTGTCCGAGTACATGGTGGGCGTGCCCTCCGGCACCACCTCGTACACCGTCGCCGCGGACCAGCTGGGCGAGGACAACCTCGCGGTGTTCAACTCGGCCGAGGACACCGTGCTCGCGCTCAACTCCGGCCAGATCGACGCGTTCGTGATCGACCTGCCGTCCGCGTTCTACCTCGCAGGCGTCGAGCTCGAGGGCGGCCTGATCCTGGGCCAGTTCGACACCTCCGAGGGCGGCGACGACTTCGGCCTGGTGCTGCCCAAGGACTCGCCCAACACGGACGCGGTGACGGAGGCCGTCAACGCGCTGCGCCAGGACGGCACGCTCGCCGCGATCGAGTCGGAGTGGCTGTCGGCCTCGGTCGACGTGCCCGTGCTCGACTGACGGCTGCTCCGTACCCGCCCGGCTAGCGCCTCCTGCGCCATACTGAACCGATGACTGACGGAGCGCCCGGGGCTACCCACGGTGCCCCGGGCATGCCCGGCGCCTCCGGCCACCACGACTGGGAGCCGAGCGACCTCGAACTCGACCGTCGTCGCTACCGCAAGCGCGCATCGGCCCGCTCTGTGCTGATCGCGGCGGTCTCGACGCTGGTCTTCACCGCGGTGGTGTGGGTCGCGCTGGTGAACTCCCCGGGGTGGGACGCGGTCAAGGAGTCGTTCTTCAACCTCGAGATCGGGCGGGACTCGTTCCCCGACGTGCTCGAGGGTCTGTGGCTGAACATCCGCGCGCTGTTCTTCGCGGTGATCGGCGTGGCGGTGCTGGGCACGCTGCTCGCGGTGATGCGCTCGCTGCGCGGGCCAGTGTGGTTCCCGCTGCGCGCGATCGCGACCATCTACACGGACATGTTCCGCGGGATGCCGGTGCTGATCGTGCTGTATCTGGTGGGCTTCGGCATCCCCGCGCTGGACATCTTCCCCCGCCTGCCCGCGGCCGTGTGGGGCACCATCGCGATCACGCTGTGCTACTCCGCGTACGTGGCCGAGGTGCTGCGCGCCGGCATGGAGGCCGTGCACCCGTCGCAGCGCGTGGCCGCGCGGTCGCTGGGGCTGTCGCACGGCGAGACGCTGCGACTCGTGGTGATCCCGCAGGGGCTGCGCAAGGTGGTCCCGCCGCTGATGAACGACTTCGTGTCGATGCAGAAGGACGTGGGGCTGATCTCAATCCTGGGCGCGGTGGACGCGATCCGGGCGGCGCAGATCGATGTGGCCGCGACGTACAACTTCACGCCGTATGTCGTGGCGGCGCTGCTGTTCATCGCGCTGAGCCTGCCGTTCATTCGGCTGACTGACTATGTTTCCAAGCGGATGGCGCAGCGCGAGCAGATGGGCGGGACGGTGTGATGTCAGACTCCTCCTCTTCGTCCCCTGCCTCACCCGCCTCCTCTGCTTCCCCCGAGCGCTCCACCGTGCTCGCGCTCGAGGGCGTGCGCAAGTCCTTCGGCGACAACCTGGTGCTGCGCGGCGTGGATCTCGAGATCGCGAGCCACGAGGTGGTCGTGGTGATCGGGGCCTCGGGCTCCGGCAAGTCGACGCTGATGCGCACCATCAACCTGATCGAGCAGATCGACGACGGGCGCATCGTCCTCGGCGGCGACGACATCACGGACCCGCGCGTGGACGTGGACGCGACCCGCGCGCGCATCGGCGTGGTCTTCCAGCACTTCAACCTGTTCCCGCACATGAAGGTCATCGACAACGTCACGCTCGCGGCGCGGCGGGTCCACGGCATGCCTGCGGCCGATGCGCGGGCACGCGGCGAGGAGATGCTCGAGAGGATCGGGCTCGGGGAGAAGGTCGACGACTACCCCGACCGGCTCTCAGGCGGCCAGCAGCAGCGCGTCGCGATCGTCCGGGCGATCCTCACGGATCCGGAGCTGCTCCTGCTGGACGAGATCACGTCCGCGCTGGACCCCATGCTCGTGGGCGAGGTGCTGGACCTGGTGCGGTCTCTGGGGGACTCGGGGTCGACCATCCTCATGGCGACGCACGAGATGTCCTTCGCACGAGACGTCGCCGATCGCGTGGTGTTCATGCACCAGGGGCGGATTCTTGAGCAGGGCACGCCGGAGGAGATCTTCGGGTCGCCGCGCGAGGAGGCCACGCGCGAGTTCCTCGCGCGTGTGATGCATCGCTGAGCGCCTTCCGGTCGCCCTCCTTCCACCTCCCCTTCCCGAGAGAAATGGATCCATTTCGCTCGCCCAAGGGCTGAGGCGAGCGATTTCGCACCGCCACGAATGGCATCGGGCCGATGCGATGGCCGTCCACAGGACTTGTCGCCTTTGCCCTCTCCACAGTTTCGTACCAGGCATCTTCCCATGTCAGAGGTCAGTGTTTGACTGGAGCCATGACCTCGACCACCGAGACCGCCGCCGGCTTCAGCGATGTGCCGGCAGAGCTCGCACGCGCGCTCGACGCTGACCGCGCCGCGCGAGAGGCGGCGCGCGCGCTGATCTCGGCGGCGAGTGTCCGGGACCTCTCGGAGGGCGCCCTGCTCGAGCTCCAGCACGCGACCGTCGCCGCTCGCAAGGAATGGGACATCATGGTCGCGACGGCCGCCGCGGAGGTGGGCCGCCGGTCGGCGCCGGAGTTCGGGCGCAAGGGTCTCGCCCGCAAGAACGGGCACACCACGCCGGAGAGGTTCATCGCCGGCATCACGGGCGGCTCACGGCGGGACGCGAAGGACCTGATCAAGACGGGCACCACGCTCGGTGAGGCGGAGAAGCTCCGCCAGGATACCGAGGACGCGGCCGCCGCTGGCCTGCCGCTCCCCGAGCCAGAGACGCCTGTGTACCCGCTGGTGGCTTCCGCGCTCGCCTCTGGGATGCTCTCCTCGGCGGCTGCCGCGCTCATCACCTCGATGCTGGACTCGGCTCGGACCGACGCCAGCGTCGAGCAGATCCGGGTTGCCGAGAAGCGCCTTGTGGAGAAGGCGCAGGGGCTCTCGGTCGAGCAGCTCGCCCCCATCGTGCGCCGCTTCCAGCACACGCTGCAGGCGTCCGTCGCCGAGAGGCAGCAGCAGGAGATCCACGCCTCACGCCACGTGATCATCACGGAGCGCAAGGACGGCGCGGTCCAGATCAACGGCCTCCTGGACCCGGTTGCGGCGGCACCGGTGCGGGCGGCGCTCGAGGGGGCGGTGAAGGACGCGTTCCGCGCGCGCCGCGACGATCAGATCGCGGAGGACAAGCGCTCGGCCGGGCAGATCCGTGCCGATGCGCTGGTGGCGTGGGCGAAGCACATGCTCGGGTGCGACAAGGCTCCCCTGAGCCACGCCACCACCCGGGTCGAGGTGCGCGTGGACCTCGAAGCGCTCCGGACTGGGGTGGGCGTCGCCGAGATCGATGGCGGCGGGACAATCCCCGCTGGTCAGCTGCGGCGCATGGGTGTGGATGCCGGCTACCTGCCGGTGATCCTCGGTGGCGACTCCGAGCCTCTTGACGTGGGCCGCGAGGAGCGGCTGTTCACCTCGGCTCAGCGCGTGGCGTTCCTGGAGCGCGACGGCGGCTGCGCGATGTGCGGCGCTCCCCCGTCCTACTGCGAGGCTCATCACATCGAGTGGTGGAAGGACGGAGGCCGCTCGGACCTGGACAACGGCCTGATGCTCTGCGTCGCGTGTCACCAGACGATCCATCACGGCGGCTGGGAGATCGACGCGACTCTGACGGACGTGTACTTCAGACCACCCGGGACGGTGGATCCGAAGCGACCCTGGCGGCTGGGCGGTCGCGCCCGGTTCGGGGTCACGGCGAGAGAGAGGCGCGAGCTCGATGGGGCCGCGGCACCTCTCGATGCGCCAACGCCGGCCGCAGCCAGGCCCGACGGGGAGCCGGCGAGCAACCCTGAGTCCCCTGGGACAGGTGTGCCCGGCGCCGAACCGAGGTCGGCGATGAGGCCTGACTCACCGGGCCCGCTGCCCGCCACGGGGAAGCCGAGCGTCCGGCCGCGCGTGGCGACCCACACCGCCGGCTGGCTCGACACACCACCACCGGACGACCACCTGATGCTGCTCTGAGGGTGGCGCTCCGGCGGCGCCTACTCCTCGTCCTCGGAGTAGTGGTGAACCACCTCGTCGAGCTTGATCTCGTGGGTGACCGTGGTCTCGTCGTGGACGCTCGCGGGCAGCGACGGGCGAATCACCGTGCCGTCCGCGCGGACCGTGCCGTGGTACGCCGTCGCGTCCGGGGCGCCCGCGATGCGCGGGCCATGGTCCTCAAGCGGCACGACGAGTGGCTGCAGCTGCGTGAGGCTGAAGCGCTCGCCGCGCACCTCGACCGTCAGCCCAGGCCCCTCCTCGATCGTGAAGGTGATGTCGGCCTGACGGATCGTCACGCGCACGCGCGTCCCTCGCTGCGCCAACCGGAAGGTCAGGTGATCCCAGCCCACCGGAAGGCGGGGGTCGAACGTCGGCACGTCGCCCTGATCGCGGAACCCGCCGAAGCCGTAGGCGAGCGCCGACCACACACCTCCCGTCGAGGCGACGTGCACGCCATCAGCAGTGTTGCCGTGCAGGTCGCCCAGGTCGACGTACAGGCTGTCCCAGAAGTACCGCTGCGCCAGCTCGTGATAGCCCACCTCGGCCGCGATGATCGACTGCACGACTCCCGACAGCGTCGAGTCGCCGGTGGTGATGGGGTCGTAGTAGTCGAAGTCGGCCTTCTTCTGCTCCTTGGTGAACTGATCGCCCTGGAGGAAGAGCGCGAGCACCACGTCGGCCTGCTTGAGGACCTGGAAGCGGTAGATCACCAGCGGGTGGAAGTGCAGCAGCAGTGGACGCTTCTCGGCAGGCGTGTTCGCCAGGTCCCAGACCTCGCGCTCGTTGAACAGCGCGTCCTGGGGGTGGATGCCCAGCTGGTCGTCCCACAGGATCGCCATGCCGTCCGCAGCGCGATCCCACTCGGCGGTCTCCTCATCGCTGACGCCGAGCCGGGACGTGAGCCGCGCGTACTGATCCGGCCACCTGTCCTTGAGCTTGCGCACGGCTCCCGCGGCGCACCGCAGATTGAAGCGCGCCATGACGTTCGTGTAGAGGTTGTCGTTCACGACGGTGGTGTACTCGTCCGGCCCGGTCACGCCGTGGATGCGGAACGAGTCCCCATCGCCCGGGATGGTGCGCCAGAAGCCCAGATCCGCCCACATGCGCGCCGTCTGCACGAGGATGTCGATCCCCTCGCGGGCCAGGAAGTCATCGTCCCCCGTCGCCCGCACGTACTTGTCGATCGCATACGCGATGTCGGCATCGATGTGATACTGCGCGGTTCCGGCGGCGTAGTAGGCCGAGGCCTCTTCGCCGTTGATCGTGCGCCACGGGAACAGCGCGCCGTTCTGGGCGAGCTCGCTGGCTCGCCGCTCGGCGGCCCCGAGCATCCGGTAGCGATACCTCAGCGCGTTCCGCGCGATCACCGGCGACGTGTAGGTGAAGAACGGCAGCGCGTAGACCTCGGAGTCCCAGAAGTAGTGACCGCCGTAGCCGGAGCCCGTGACACCCTTCGCGGCCACCCCGTGGCCGTCGCCGCGGGCAGCGGCCTGGGCGAGCTGGAACAGGTTCCACCGCACCGCCTGCTGGACGCCGTCATCGCCGCCGATCTCGACGTCGGATCGGCTCCAGAAGTCGTCGAGCCACTGGCGCTGGTCCTCGAACTGCGACGTGATGCCCTCGGACCGCACCCGGTCGAGCGTGCGGTTGCAGCGGTCGGCGAGCTCTCGAGGCGGCACCACGCGAGACGTGTGATAGCTGACGACCTTGGTCAGCGTGAAGGTCTGCCCGGGCTTGGCACGCGCGCGGAACACGTGCTTGGCGTAGTCCTCCTCGACCTCGGTCACGCGGTCGTACTCGTCGTCGAACTCGACCCAGTGCTCCATCGCCGCGGCGAGCGTCATGCCCGAAGCCGCCGACTGGTAGCCCAGCACGATCCGATCGTCCTGGGCGTGGTGCAGACGTGGCTCGAGCACCCGCTTCTCGAGCTTCTCGGCCTTGCGCGGATCCGCGATCACGTCGGGCGACGGGTTGGCGCGGTACTCGTCGAGGCCGGCCTGGCGGTTCAGCATCTGCGAGGAGATCGCGATGGGCGCCTCCTCGTCCAGCAGCGTGACCTCGAAGGTCATGACCGCGAGGTGGCGCTGCGCGAAGGACACCATGCGCTTGGACCGGACGCGCACGCGGTTGCCGGACGGCGTGCGCCACAGCAGGTCGCGCGCCAGCACGCCCTCGCGCATGTCGAGCACTCGCGAGTAGCTCACGAGGTCAGCGATGGACAGCAGCAGCGGCTCGTCGTTGACGTACAGCCGGATGATCTTCGGGTCCGGAACGTTGACGATGGTCTGGCCGGTGCGTGCGAAGCCGTAGGCCTCCTCGGCGTGCAGGATCTTCCACGTCTCGTGGAAGCCGTTGATGAACGTGCCGTGTGCGTGGGCGTCGTGCCCGTCCTCGACGTTGCCGCGCAGGCCCAGGTAGCCGTTGCCCACCGCGAAGAGCGTCTCCGTGACACCGAGGTCATCCTTGGAGAACTCGGTCTCGATCAGCCGCCACGGATCGATCGGGAACCGCAACCGGTCCAGATACTCCGGTGCGCTGGTATCGCCGAGCGGTCGCTTCGCCGCCTTCATTCGCCCACCAGCTCCGCGAGGTCCTCGACCACGATGTCCGCGCCCCCGGCCCTGAGCGCATCGGCGCCCGCACCACGGTCGACCCCGACCACGAGGCCGAAGTCACCGGCCGCACCCGCGGCGACGCCCGACAGGGCGTCCTCCACCACCACGGAGTCCGCGTCGGCCACACCCAGCCGCTGCGCGGCCAGCTCGAACATGTCGGGCGCGGGCTTGCCGCGGATGCCCTCGGTCGCGACCACGTTGCCGTCCACCACGATCTCGAAGCGGTGCGCGATCCCAGCAGCCTTCAGCACGGCTGGGGCGTTGCGCGAGCTCGACACGACGGCCATCGCGGTGCCGAGAGCCTCGAGGTGGTCGAGCAGCGCCACGGAGCCCGGGTAGGGGGCGACGCCCTCGTCGTGAAGGATCGCCTCGAACGCATCGTTCTTGGTGTTGCCGATGCCGCACACGGTCTCCGTGCCCGCCGCGTCCTCGGGAGTGCCCTCGGGCAGCACGACGCCTCGCGAGGCCAGGCAGGCGCGGACGCCGTCGTACCGTGGCTTGCCGTCGACATACGCGAAGTAGTCGTCATCGGTGTAGGCGGGCGTGACCCCGCGCGCCGTGAAGTAGTCGGTGAACATCCGGTTCCACGCCTTCATGTGGACCTCGGCGGTGGGGGTCAGGACCCCGTCCAGGTCGAACAGTGCGGCGCCGAAGCGGCGGTCCGCGATCTGGGGGACTGCCCAGGCGTTGTCGATGGTGGTCACACGTTCTCCCTCATGCGGTCGTCGTGGTGGTCACGCAGGCGCGTACGTCGGGCCGGTGGCGGCACTTCGATAGTAGTGACGGTGACCCGGGTTGTGTCCATTCCCAGTTCTGCCACACGGACCGATGCGGGGTCGCTGAGCTTCCGGGCACCGCTCGCGGGAGGGCCGATGCGCGGGCGAGGACCGCTCAGGGGACGGCCGATGCGTGGTCGGGCACCCGCGCGTGCGCTCAGGAGCGCGTGTGGAAGCGCTGCTGAGCGGACTCGAGCCCGTCCGCGAGAACAGCCTCGACCGCATCGGCCGCGGTGTCGATGAGGAACGGCAGCTCCGCGCGCTCGGTCGAACCGAACGGCTTCAGCACGAAGGCCGCCGGCTCCATGCGCCCCGGCGGACGCCCGATGCCCACGCGCACTCGCACGTAGTCGGGGGTGCCGAGCGCCTTGGTCACGTCCTTGAGACCGTTGTGCCCACCCGAGCCGCCGCCGCGCTTGAGACGCACGTCGCCGAACGGGATGTCGAGCTCGTCGTGGATCACGATGACTGCGGCGGGGTCCACGGAGTGATACTTCGCGAGCGACGAGACGGGACCGCCGCTGACATTCATGAAGGACATCGGCGCGCCCAGCACTACCGGCTGCGCGGCGAGCCGCACCGTCGCGGCACGGGTGCGGGTCTTCTTGTGGATCGAGAGCGCCCCGCCTCCACGCGTCGCGAGCTCCTCCAGCACCATCTGGCCCACGTTGTGGCGCGTCGCGGCGTAGTCGTCGCCCGGGTTGCCCAGGCCGATCACCAGCGCAGTCATGGTCTCCTCTGCCGTCCCGCCGTCTCCGACGGGACCAGCTGTGCCGTCCCGTCCCATACGAAGCGCCCGCCACCACTGGTGACGGGCGCTGCGCATGGAAGCAGACTAGTCGTCGTCGCCCTCGGCGGCCTCGGCGGCCTCGTCCGCGGCCGCGGCGGTCTCGCCCTCAGCAGCCTCGGTCTCCTCGTCCTCGGCGGCCTGACGCGGCACGGTGACGTGCACGACCAGGGTCTCGCCGTCGACCGCGAGCTCGGAGCCCTCGGGCAGGGTGACCTCGGACGCGATGAGCTTGTCGCCCTCGCCCATGCCGTCCAGCGACACCGTGAGGTACTCGGGGATGTGCGTCGCCTCGACCAGCAACTGCAGCGACGCGTTCTCGAGCACGTGGATGGTGCCGGGCTCGGACTCGCCCTCGAGGTGCACGGGCACGTCGACGGTGATCTTCTCGCCCTTCTTGACCGTCAGCAGGTCCACGTGGACGATGACGGGGCGGATCGGGTCGCGCTGGATGTCCTTCGCGATCGCGAGGTGCTTGTCGCCGTCGAGCACGACGGTGAGCAGCGCGTTCGGGTTCTTGAGGGCCATCATCGTGTCGTGGCCCGGGAGCACGACGTGCAGCGGGTCCTCGCCGTGGCCGTAGATGACGGCGGGGATCTTGTCGTTCGCGCGGATGCGGCGGGCGGCGCCCTTGCCGAACTCGGTGCGGGACTCAGCGTCGAGCTTGAGCTTGTCAGCCATGAGGTTCTCCTCGGTTAGCGGTCAGATGGTGCGGCCACGGCAAGGCAGGCTGCATCGTGCATCTGCCGCGTCGATCACGGAGCGCCCGGTGGGCCTCCCTCGCCGAGGAACTGGAACAGTTTACCCGATGCGCGGCGGCCCGTCGCGCCGGGGAATGATTGCGGGCGCGACCGGGGTTGCACCGTTCATGACCGACACCAGCGCAGCCCGCTCCACCACCTCTGCAGGCCAGGCCTGGGAGAGGGGTGCCCGTGCCGGGTATGCCGTCTCCGGGGTGCTGCACCTGATCCTCGGCTTCCTCATCGCGCGCATCCCGTTCGCGGGCGACGCCGAGGCCTCGCAGAGCCAGGCACTGGCGAGCATCGGGGACGCACCGCTGGGAGCGGTGCTGCTGTGGATCGCCGCCGCGGCGTTCGTGGCCCTGGGGACGTGGCAGATCGCCGATGCGGTTCGCGGTGGCGACGACGCGAAGGACCGAGGCAAGGCGGCCGGCAAGGCCGTCCTGTACCTCGCCCTGGCCTTCACCACCGTCACCATCGCGCGGGGATCGAGCGCGTCCGACGGCGATCAGCAGGCTCAGGGCTTCGCCTCCGCGCTGATGTCCGCTCCCGGAGGGCGACTCCTCGTGGGCGTCGTCGGCCTCGGCGTCATCGCGGGGGCCGCGTTCCACGTCTGGAAGGGAGTCACCCGGAGCTTCGAGGAGGACCTCACCCGCACGCCCACGCCGGTGACGGTCGCGGGCGTGGCGGGGTACTGCGCGAAGGGGGTCGCGCTGGGCGCCGTGGGCGTCCTGTTCGGCTACGCCGCGCTCACCGCCGACCCCGACGAGGCCCAGGGCATCGACGGCGCGATCGAGAGCCTGCTGGGCGCCCCGGCTGGTCCCGCGATCGTCGTCGCAGTCGGGCTGGGCTTCGCGGCCTATGGGCTGTACTCGCTCGCCAGGGCGCGATGGGCGCGGATGTAGGGCCCACGCATCGTCCCTCCTTCGCCGAGCGACATCGGTTCTCGCCGGTCGCTGAAGCGCGGGGCGCTGGAGCGCTGAGGCGCTGAGCCGCCGAGGCGCTGGAGCGCTGGGGTGCGAGGGCGCCGAGGCCAGCGACCAGGACCCGCCGCGGCGAGGTCGTCCGCGTCCGACTGTGCTCGGGGCTCGCGCCTAGACGTTGCCCTGGAACAGGCTCGTGACCGAGCCGTCGTCGAAGACCTCGTTGATCGCGCGCGCGAGCAGCGGCGCGATGGACAGCACAGTGAGCTTGTCGAACTGCTTGTCGTCCGAGATGGGCAGCGTGTCGGTGATGACGACCTCCGAGATGCCGGAGTCGCGCAGCCGCTCGACGGCAGGCCCGGACAGGAGCCCGTGCGTCGACGTCACGATGACGTCCTTCGCGCCGTTCTCGAACAGCGCCTCGGCGGCCTGGACGATGGTGCCGCCGGTGTCGATCATGTCATCGACCAGCACACACGTGCGGCCCTCGACCTCACCGACCAGCTCGTGCACCTTCACCTGGTTGGGGACCGAAGGGTCGCGACGCTTGTGGATGATCGCGAGCGGCGCGCCCAGGTGGTCCGACCACTGGTCGGCGAGACGCACGCGGCCGGCGTCGGGCGACACGATGGTGATGTTGTCGGGGGCGACCCGGGTGCGCACGTACTGCGCGAGCATGGGCATCGCCCACAGGTGGTCCACGGGGCCGTCGAAGAAGCCCTGGATCTGCGCGGTGTGCAGGTCGACCGACATCACGCGGTCCGCGCCCGCGGTCTTGAACATGTCCGCCATCAGACGCGCCGAGATGGGCTCACGGCCCTTGTGCTTCTTGTCCTGACGGGCGTAGCCGTAGCACGGGATCACGACGGTGATCCGCTTGGCGGACGCGCGCTTGAGGGCGTCGACCATGATGAGCTGCTCCATGATCGCCTCGTTGATGGGCGCCGCGTGGGACTGGAGGACGAACGCGTCGGCACCGCGCACCGACTCGCCGAAACGCACGTACAGCTCGCCGTTAGCGAAGGTGTAGGCCGTGGTGGGCAGCAGTTCGATCTCGAGCGCCGCGGCGACGTTCTCCGCGAGCTCAGGGTGAGCGCGACCGCCCGCCAGCACCATCCGTCGTTCGCTCGCGTGCGAGATCCCTGCGCTCATGCCTCTCCCTGAGGGTCATCGGCCGGTACGGCCTGTGGTCCTGACGATAGTGCGTCGCCGTGCCCATCCGCCTGGGATGCGGCCTCGGCGGCCTCGGCGGACGCGGTGCCCGGCCTGCGCCGCACCACCCATCCGTCGACGTTCTGTTGCGGCGCCGAGGTCAGCGCGAGCGCGCCCGGAGGCACATCGCGGCGAATGATCGCACCCGCGCCGGTGTAGGCACCGTCACCGATCGTGACCGGCGCGATGAGGGAGTTGTCCGAGCCCACGCGCGCGTGATCACCCACCGTCGAGCGGTTCTTGGACACCCCGTCGTAGTTGACGAAGATGGTCGCGGCGCCGATGTTCGAGTGGTGGCCGATGGTCGCGTCGCCCACGTAGCTCAGGTGCGGGACCTTGGAGTGGTCGCCGATCGTCGCGTTCTTGGTCTCGACGAAGGCGCCGATCTTGCCGTCGACCCCCAGATGAGTGCCCGGGCGCAGGTACGAGAACGGCCCGACCGTCGCGCCCGCGTCGATCACCGAGCGCGAGCCGTGCACCCGCGTGACGGTCGCGCCCGCGCCGACCTGCACATCCGTGAGGGTGCTGTCCGGGCCGATGGTCGCGCCGCTCGCGACCTCGGTCGCCCCCTGGAGCTGCGTGCCGGGCAGGATCGTGACGTCCGGAGCCAGCACCACGTCGGCATCGATCCACGTCGTCGACGGGTCGGTGATCGTCACGCCCTCGCGCATCCAGTGCTCGAGGATGAGGTCGTTGAGCCGGCGTCCCACGGCCGCGAGCTGGACGCGGTCGTTGACTCCCTCGACGGCATCCGCGTCGGGTGCCACGAAGGGCTGGACGCGGCCGCCGTCGCCGCGGGCGATCGCGATGACGTCCGTGAGGTACATCTCGCCCTGCGAGTTGTCGCGCCCCAGGCGCGCGAGCGCGCCGCGCAGCACGGCGGCGTCGAACACGTAGATGCCGGCGTTGATCTCGTCGATCGCGCGCTGGTCGTCGGACGCGTCCTTGTGCTCGACGATTTCGACGACCTCGTCGGTCCCGGCGTCGCGCACGATGCGTCCGTAGCCCGTCGGATCCTCGACGCGAGCAGTCAGCAGCGTCACCGCGGCGCCCGAGTCGGCGTGTGCATCGACCAGCGAGCCCAGCAGCGCTCCGTCGACCAGAGGGACGTCGCCGCTGGTCACCACGACCGCCCCGTCGAGCTGCGTGTCGAGCACCGAGATGTCGCCCACCTCGCCGCTCGCGACGCGCGCGGCCACGGCCGTCGCGTCCAGCGTGGACAGCCCGCAGAACACCGCCCGGCCCGTGCCGGGGATCTCGTCCTGATCGGCCAGCAGCGCGTGCGGCGCAATCTCGTGGATGTGCGCCGCCACCTTCGCGCGCTCGTGACGCACAACCACCACGACCCGGTGGGGGTCGAGCGTCGCGGCGGCCGCGAGAGCGTGGCCCACCAGCGAACGGCCGGCAAGCGGGTGCAGGACCTTCGGGGTGGCCGACTTCATCCGGGTGCCTGCGCCGGCAGCGAGGATCATCACTGCGGCAGGTCGGGTGCGGCTCACCGAGGTCCCTTCGGTCGCTCCAGCGGAGTCGTACAGGTGCATGTCCCACTTTACCTGCGCGTCACCTGCCCGCGCGCCGCGCGGCACCCGGCCCGCGCATCGGCTCCGCCCACAGGATTCGAACCTGTACTGCAAGGCTCCAAAGGCCTGCGTGCTGCCGTTACACCAGGGCGGAACATGGGGACCACGCCCCACAAGTGGTCAAGTCTGCCAGGATTCGCGGCACACTAGGGACGTGACCGACACTCCGAAGAAGGCTCCCCGCGCCCGCATGACCGCGCGCGAGCGGCGCGAGCAGCTGCTCGTGGTGTCGCGCGCGCTGTTCGCCGAGCGCGGGTTCGAGGGCACGTCGGTGGAGGAGATCGCCTCCCGCGCCGACGTCTCCAAGCCGGTGGTCTACGAGCACTTCGGCGGCAAGGAGGGCGTGTACGCCGTCATCGTCGACCGCGAGGTGCAGGCACTGCTGGGCGCGCTGACGGGCGCGCTGTCCGAGCGCGGTCACCCCAAGCAGCTGGTCGAGCGCGCGGCCTTCGCGCTGCTGAGCTACATCGAGTCCTCGCCCGACGGCTTCCGGATCCTGGTGCGCGACTCCCCGGTCGCGCAGGCCACCGGCACCTTCTCGTCGCTGATCGGCGACGTCGCCGCTCAGGTCGAGCACCTGCTGGCCCACCAGTTCGAGAAGCGTGGGCTGGACGCCAGCGCAGCACCCATCTACTCGCAGATGCTCGTCGGCATGGTCGCCCTCACCGGCCAGCACTGGGCGGAGGTGCGCGAGCCCTCGAAGGAGGAGGTCGCCGCCCACCTGGTGAATCTGGCGTGGAACGGGCTCAGCGACTTCGAACGGGATCCGGTGCTGCCCTCGCGCGAGTGACCGCGCGCGCAACCTCGCGATTGACCCTGGTCACGGGGGCCGATGCGCGGGTACGTTGCCACTGACGACACCCCTTCACGCGTCAGGAGACAGCAATGATTCAGGGCTTCAAGGACTTCATCTCGCGCGGCAATGTCGTGGACCTCGCGGTCGGCATCGTCATCGGCGGCGCGTTCGCGACCGTGATCACCGCGGTGGTCGACGGACTCATCACGCCCATCGTCGCGATGATCTTCGGTCAGCCCGACCTCACGCAGGTCATGGCGTTCACGATCAACAACGCCCACTTCAGCATCGGACTGATCCTCGACGCCCTGTTCAAGTTCATCACCATCGCGCTCGCCATCTACTTCGTGGTCGTGGTGCCGATGAACAAGCTCGCCGAGCGCCGCACGAAGGCGGACGACGTGGTCGAGGAGAGCGGACCCACCGAGGTCGAGCTGCTCATGGAGATCCGCGACTCGCTCAAGAAGTAGTTGCGCCCTGGCGGGACATGGGTGCCACTCTCGGCCCGAATCTGGCACTCGTGTCCCGCCAGAGCGGTGGCGCCGTGGGCTCAGGCCAGGACCACGGCGCCCGGCGCCGGACCCGACGCCGTCACGACTGTGTGAGCCGTCCCCGACACGGTCACGTGTGCAGCGATCGCGAGCGCGTGCTGACGCGAGCGCGCGAGCGCCGCGACGGTGGGCCCTGAGCCGGACACCATCACCCCGAGCGCCTCCGCCTCGAGCGCCTGCTCCATGACGGCGCGCAGGTGCGGGGCGAGGCTCAGCGCGGCCGGCTGCAGGTCGTTGACCAGCGCATCGCCGAGCTGCTCGGCGTCGCCCGCGCGCAGCGCGATCATGACGTCGTCGCTGATCTGCGGCTCCCCCGCAGGTCGCACTCCGGCGGCGACCAGCGTGTCGAACTCCCCGTAGACCTCGGCGGTCGACAGGCCCCGCTCCTGCGTCGCGAGCACCCAGTGGTACTCGCCGCGGGTCATCGCCGGCGTGATCTGGTCGCCGCGTCCCAGCCCCACCGCGGTGTGTCCGTGAAGGATGAACGGCACGTCGGCTCCCAGACGCGCGGCGATCACGTCCAGCTGCGAGCGTGCGGCACCCAGGTCCCACGCTTCTGAGCACGCGAGCAGGGCCGCCGCAGCATCGGCGCTCCCGCCTGCCATGCCGCCGGCGACGGGCACGCCCTTGACGATCTCGAGGTCCACGCCGTCCTCGATGCCGAAGTCCTCGCGCAGCTCGAGCGCGGCGCGCACCGCGATGTTGGACTCGTCCGTGGGCACGGCGTCGATGTCGACGGAGCAGCCACGGGCCGCCGTCACCGTGACCGTGATGTCGCTGTCCGCGCGGGGGGTCGCCGTCACGGTCTCGTACAGGTCGACGGCCTGGAACACGGTCGCGAGCGGGTGGTAGCCGTCATCGTCGACCGGCCCCACCGACAGCTGCAGGTTGACCTTGCCCGGGGCGCGCACGGTCACGGATCGGGTCATGGCCCCACTCTTCCAGAACCTTGAGGCCGGTGGGGGTGGAAGCGCGAGGTCCGCGCGGCCACACGCCCGAGGTCAGCGCGAGCAGACGCGCGGGGTCAGCGCGCGCCGAGCGCCTCCGCGATGCGCGCGAAGTCCGCGACCGTGAGCTGCTCGCCCCGGGTGAGCGGCTCGATCCCGGCCGCCCGCAGCGCCTCCTCCGAGGCAGCACCAGAGCCGGCGATCCCCGACAGCGCGGCCCGCAGCCCCTTGCGCCGCTGCGCGAATGCGGCGTCAATGACCGCGAACACCTCCTCGCGAGACGCGGAAGTGAACGGCGGGTCGCGCCGCTCCATCAGCACGAGGCGGCTGTCCACGCGCGGCACGGGCCAGAACACAGCGCGCTTGACGTCGCCGGCGGCACGCGTGTCGCAGTACCAGGCGGCCTTCGCGGAGGGAATGCCGTACGTGCGCGATCCTGGAGGCGCCGCGAGCCGGTCCGCGACCTCGGCCTGCACCATGACGAGCACCCGGCGAATCGACGGGAAGGTCTCGAGGAAGTGCAGGATCACGGGCACCGACACGTTGTAGGGCAGGTTGGACACGAGGGCGTCGGGCGCGACGTCGAGCGACGTCACGGCGAGCGCGTCCTGCTGGATCACGCGGAGCCGGTCGGCATGGGCCGATGCGCGGGTCACCACGGTCTCCGGCAGGGCCGCGGCGAGGGTCGGGTCGATCTCGACAGCGGTGACCGCCGCTCCCACGTCGAGCAGCGCGAGGGTCAGGGACCCGAGGCCGGGGCCCACCTCGACCACATGGTCGTCAGGGCCCACGCCAGCGATGCGCGCGATGCGCTGCACCGTGCCCGGGTCGACCACGAAGTTCTGGCCCCACTTCTTGTGGGGCGCCGTGTCGAGGGACTCCGCGAGAGTCCGGATGTCGGTGGGCCCGAGGAACTCGGTCACCGACTCAGTACCAGCCGCGTGCGACCGAGTGGCTCCAGGCACCGCACGGCGTGCCGTAGCGGCTCTTGATGTAGTTCAGTCCCCACGTGATCTGGGTCGCGGGGTTGGTGCGCCAGTCGCTCGCGACCGAGGCCATCTTGGAGCCCGGCAGCGACTGCGGGATGCCGTAGGCGCCCGATGACGGGTTCTGAGCGTTGTGCCGCCAGTTGGACTCCTTGGTGAACAGCGCGTTGAGGCACTCCCACTGCTCGCCGGTCCAGCCGCGCTGCGCGGCGAGCTCGCGGCCCAGCGCGCGGTTCGCGCCCGCGTTGGTGGTCGCGGGGATCGCCGGCAGGACCGGCTCCTTCTTCGTGCCCACCGCGATCACCTCGTCGACGGGCTCGTCGACCACGACGCGGATGCCGCCCTCGCGGTCGACCTCCTCGCCGTCCTGCAGCGTGACGGTGTAGCTGACGAGCGCGGTGCCGTCCTCGCCCTCCGTGACGACCTTCTTGGTGCCTTCGAGCTCCGAGGCGTCGTCCTGCTCGACCGAGGAGTGCTCGATGGTCTCCTCCTCCGTGCGCGTGACGACCTGGATGTCCGCGGCCGCGGCGCTGACGGGCTCGACCTCGGTCGCGACGGCCAGGCTGTCGCCCGCGGCCGGCCCCTCCTGCGCGAACGCGTTGACGCCCACCGATGCGAAGGATCCGACGGCGAAGGCGCTCAGCGCGATGCCGCCCGCGAACACTCGCGTGGTGCGCGTGCGCGTCGCGGCGCGCTCACGGTGGTCCCTGCGGCCGCCGGGAGCGGCGGCCCTGCGTCGGTAGCTCACTCGTTCAGGTCCTCTCTGCATGGACGCCCAGGCGTCCGTAACCGAACTGTTATCTCACACGGCCCAACGAAAAATCCAGCCGGAATGTCACACTTCGCCCCGCGTTGTGCGACATGTCACTCGACTACCAGGGCCCATACAGCTCTTCGGAGTTCTTCCTCACGGCCGCGCAGAGGTCGTCGAGCGCCGCCTCCTGGACCCGCGCGACCTCGCGAATGGTCGTTGCCGCCTGCGCCGGAGCGTTGGGCGCCCCCCGATGCGGGTGCGGGGTGAGGAACGGCGCGTCGGTCTCGATCAGCGTGAGCGAGGGCGGCGTGACGGCCGCCGCCGCTCGCAGCTGGGCGGCGTTCTTGAACGTCACGGTGCCGGCAAAGCTCAGGTACCAGCCACGATGCACGCAGAGCCGGGCCATCGCGGCGTCGCCCGAGAAGCAGTGGAAGACCGTGCGCTCGGGGGCCCCGTCCCGTTCGAGCACGTCGATCACCTCGGCGTGCGCGTCGCGATCGTGGATCTGGAGCGGCAGGTCCAGCTCCTTGGCCAGCGCGATGTGGTCGCGGAAGGACCGCACCTGCGCGTCGCGACCCTCGGGCCCGGTCCGGAAGAAGTCGAGTCCGGTCTCCCCCACGACTCGGATGCGCTCGCCGCGCGCCAGCGCGGCGATCTCAGCGAAGGCGTCCTCGTACGTCAGCCCCGTGTCGTGCGTGCCCGCCACGTGCATCGGCGCGTCGTTGGGGTGCAGCGCCACCCCGCCCAGCATGGCGGGGAAGCGCGTCACCGCATCGGCCGTCCAGCGCGCCGACTCCACGTCGCAGCCGATCTGCACCACGCGCGTCACCCCTGCGGACGCCGCCTCCGCGAGGCGCTCCTCGACCGAGCGCTGCTCATCGCCCGCCGGGTACTCGAGGTGGCAGTGGTTGTCGACGATGGGGCTCGGCAGCGCCTCCGGCGCCGCCGGCCACTGACCTCGGCGGGTCACCGGCGGCTGCCCGTCACTCGTCTCCCGAGCGCATGCGATCGAGCTCCGCCTCGACGATCTCGTCGTCGAGCTTCACGAACACCGGCGAGGGCTTGTCGATGGGCGTGCCCGGGACCACCGCGCGCCGGCCCCACGTGCCCTGCGCCGCCGAGTAATCGCCCTGGATCACCGGGTAGTGGCGATCGGGCAGGTCGAGGTCCTCGACCTCGTTCAGCTGCGGCATGGGGGCGATCGTTCCCTCGCCGCCCAGGGTCTCGTGCACCTTCTGGGCGCTGTGCGGCAGGAACGGCGCGAGCAGCGTATTGGCGTCGGCCACCAGCTGCGCGGCGACGCCGAGCACGGTCTTCATGCGCTCGGGGTCCTCGTTCTTCAGCTTCCAGGGTGCGGTGTCCGCAAGGTACTTGTTCGCCTCGCCCACCACGCGCATGGCCTCCGACACCGCGGCGCGCTGGCGCTGGCCCCGGATCAGCTCGCCGACGGAGCCAAACGCGGACTCCGAGGCCGCGAGCGCCGCCCGGTCGATGTCCTGCAGGTCCGTCAGCGCCGGGATCTCGCCCACGTTCTTGTGGAGCAGCGACGCCGTGCGGTTGACCAGGTTGCCCCAGCCGGCGACGAGCTCGTCGTTGGTGCGTCGCTTGAACTCCGACCAGGTGAAGTCCGCGTCCGAGGACTCCGGGCCGGCCACGGCGATGAAGTAGCGCAGCGCGTCCGGCTGGTAGCGCGACAGCATGTCGCGCACGTAGATGACGTGCCCGCGGCTCGACGAGAACTTGCTGGACTCCATGGTGAGGAACTCGCTCGACACCACTTCGGTGGGCAGCTGCAGGTCGCCGAACTCGGACAGGTTGCCGCCCTTCGCGCCGCGACCGTTGGCGGCGAGCAGCTCGCCGGGCCAGATCTGCGAGTGGAAGGTGATGTTGTCCTTGCCCATGAAGTAGTAGGACAGCGCCTCGGGGTCGTTCCACCACTGGCGCCACGCGTCCGGGTCGCCCTCGCGCCGCGCCCACTCGATCGACGCGGACAGATAGCCGATCACCGCGTCGAACCACACGTACAGGCGCTTGTTGGGGTTGTCCGACCAGCCGTCGAGCGGGACCGGGATGCCCCAGTCGATGTCGCGCGTCATCGCGCGCGGGCGCACGTCGTTCAGCAGGTTGAGCGAGAAGTTCAGCACGTTCGGGCGCCAGCCGTGGCGCGCGCCCAGCCACTGCGACAGCGGCTCCACGAGGGCCGGCAGGTCCAGGAAGAAGTGCTCGGTCTCGATGAACTTGGGAGTCTCGCCGTTGATGCGGCTGACCGGGTTCTTGAGCTCGGCTGCGTCGAGCTGGTTGCCGCAGTTGTCGCACTGGTCGCCGCGGGCGCCGTCGTAGCCGCAGATGGGGCAGGTGCCCTCGATGTAGCGGTCCGGCAGCGTGCGGCCGGTCGACGGCGAGATCGCGCCGGTGGTGGTCTGCTCGATCATGTAGCCGTTCGAGTGCACGGCCTTGAACATCGCCTGCGCGACCTTGTAGTGGTTGCCGGTGGTGGTGCGCGTGAAGAGGTCGTAGCTGAGGCCCAGGGAGACGAGGTCCTCGACGATCACGCGGTTGTAGCGGTCGGCGAGCTCCTGCGCGGTGACGCCCTCGCCCTCGGCCTGGACCAGGATGGGCGTGCCGTGCTCGTCGGTGCCCGACACCATCAGCACGTCCTCGCCCGCCATGCGCATGTACCGGCTGAACACGTCCGAGGGCACGCCGAATCCGGCCACGTGGCCGATGTGGCGCGGCCCGTTGGCATACGGCCAGGCGACTGCGGAGAGGATGCGAGACATGCCGACCATCCTAGTGATCGCCGGGCGCTCCGGATGCGGCCGGCCAAGCGGCGCCGATGCGGTGGCCGGGCGGCCGTGTCACGGGAACGGGCGGCCGTGTCACGGGAAGTCGGGCGCAGGGTCGACGCCGAAGACCTCCTCGAGCGTCGCGATGCCCTGCTCACGCATGAACGCGGCGAGCTCGACGCCCACGTAGCGCAGGTGCCAGGGCTCGTAGCGGTAGCCCGTGATGTCCTCGGCTCCCTCGGCGTAGCGGACGATGAAGCCGTGCTCGTGGGCGTGGGCGGCAAGCCACCGGCCTGCCGTCTCGTCGGCGAAGCACGCCTTCAACCGGCAGGCCGCGGACTCGTAGACGTCCACGGCGAGGCCCGTCTGGTGCTCGGAGTAGCCCGGCCGCGCCGAGAAGTCGTCTGCGCGCGCCGCGCCCCACTTGGCGACGTAGTCGGCATGCAGCCCCGCCTGGAACCCGTGGCTGCGGTAGGCGGTGCTCGTCGAGAACCCGGCCCCCGCATCGGCCGCCGCCTCCCGCAGGGCGCCGAAGGCCGATGCGGCCTCGGGCGTCATCTGCGTGCCGGACCCGACAGACACCAGCTCCTCCGGCTCGTACCGGATCGGGTCGAGGGGCCGGTGCTTGTTGACCACCACCCAGATCGAGCCGGGATCGTCGATCGAGTGCTGGTCCAGGTCCAGGGACGGCGACACGGACACCTGGGGGCCCGCGGTAGCGCCCGCGACCTCGGGAGCGACGATGGGCTCCGTGGCCTGAGACGGGGTGGCCTGCGACGTCGCTGCCGGTGCCGCTGCCGGCGCGTCTGCCGGCGACGCATCGCCGCCGCCACTCAGGAATCCGGAACCGATGACGATGCCGATCGTCGCGGCCGCCACCGTCGACAGCGCGACCGCCGCGATCGCACGGGGACGGCGCCGCGCGTGATGGGCTGCCGCGTCACCGCTCGGCATCGGCCCCGCTCTCCGTGCGGGCCGCGAGCACCGCAGCGTAGAGCTCGCGGCGAGACACCCCGCCGGCCTGCGCGAGGTCCGCGACCGCGTCCTTCGCGCGCTCGCCGGACTCGACTCGCACGAGCGCCTCGGCGACCAGCGCGTCCAGCGACGGCTCCTGCGCGGGGCGGCCCCCCACGACCACGACGATCTCGCCGCGGGGCTCGGACTCGCGCGCCCAGGCGGCGAGAGCCGTCAGGGTCCCGCGACGCGTCTCCTCATAGGTCTTGGTGAGCTCACGCGCCACCGCCGCGAGGCGTTCGCCGCCGAACGCCTCGGCCATCGCTTCCAGGGTGGCGACGAGCCGATGCGGCGCCTCGAAGAACACCATCGTGCGCGGCTCTGCGGCGAGCGCCGCGAACGCGCGGGCTCGTTCACCGCCCTTGCGCGGCACGAAGCCCTCGAAGCAGAAGCGGTCGGTCGGCAGTCCGGACAGGGCAAGCGCCGTCAGGACCGCGCTGGGCCCCGGCAGCACCGTGACCGGCACACCCGCGGCCACTGCGGTCTCGACCACGCGGAAGCCGGGATCCGACACCGTGGGCATGCCCGCATCAGAGACGACCACCACGGTCGCGCCGTCCGCGGCTCGCTCCACCAGAGCCTGTGCTCTCTCCGACTCGTTGTGGTCGTGGACCGCAAGAATCTCGCCGCGCAGCTCGATGCCCATCCGCCGGGCGAGGTCGCGGGTGCGCCGCGTGTCCTCCGCGGCCAGGACGTCCGCCGTCGCGAGCGCCTCGCGCAGCCGCGGAGACCCATCGTCCGCGTTGCCGATGGGCGTGGCCGCCAGCACGATGCGTCCAGTCATGGGCACCAGCGTCCCACAGCGCGGCCCGTGGCCCGCGACCGGCGCCGCGATGCCCCAACAGCCCTCGCTTGCACGAATCAGACGCGAATTGCGTTGAATGCGCGTGATTCATGTGCTCGAGAGTCGAATAGATGCGCGATCGACAGTCCACAATGGTGACCGAGGAGGTTCCATGACTGTCCCCGCACCCTCCGCGGCGCCCGCGCGCGTCGCCACCCCGCTCTCGGTGCTCATGTGCCGGCCGACCTACTTCACGGTCGCCTACGCGATCAACCCATGGATGGACCCGTCCCGCCCCACGGACACCGCGCTCGCCATCGCGCAATGGGAGGACCTGGTCGCGACGTATCGGTCGCTCGGCTTCGGCGTGGAGCTGCTCGAGCCCCTGCCCGGCCTTCCGGACATGGTCTTCGCCGCGAACGGCGGCCTCGTCGTCGCCGGGCGTGCCTACACGGCGAGCTTCGCGCATGAGGAGCGGCGACCCGAGGCCGCCGCCCACGCGGCCTGGTTCGCCGCCGCCGGGCTCGAGGTGGTCGAGGCGACCGAGGTCAACGAGGGCGAAGGCGACTTCCTCGCGATCGGCGACGCGATCCTCGCCGGCACGGGCTTCCGCGCCTCGCGCGGGTCCCACGAGGAGCTCGCGCGGGTCTTCGACCGCGAGATCGTGCCGCTCACGCTCGTGCGCGAGGACTACTACCACCTCGACACGGCCATCGCGGTGCTCGACGCTCGCCCCGGCAGCGAGCAGATCGCATACCTGCCGAGCGCGTTCGACGGCGCCGGCCTCGCCGAGCTGCGCCGCCGCTATCCGCAGGCGATCGAGGCGTCCGAGGAGGACGCGGCCCTGTTCGCACTCAACGTGGTCTCGGACGGGCGGCACGTGGTCACCGCGGCGGGAGCAACCCGCTTCCACGCCCAGCTGGCCGCAGACGGCTTCGTGCCCGTGTCCGTGGACCTGTCCGAGCTCCGCGCCGGCGGCGGCGGGGTCAAGTGCTGCACTCTCGAGGTGCGGCTGCCCCGCGCGGCCGCCGAGGCCGTCGCCTGACCCAGCCACCGCATCGGCCCTCCCGGCGGCGCGTTCTCGCTCGCTCAAGCCCTCACACGAGCGAAATGGATCCCTTTCGCTCTTCTAGGCGCTGAGGCAAGCGAGATGGATCCATTTCGCGGGAGGGGTGCCGGGGTGCCGGCGGGGCGCCCAACTAGGCTTCCCCCTGTGACCCTCGAGACCCTGTGGCGCTGGCGCGTGGCGCTCATGGCCGGCGGCGTGGGACTGCTCGCCGCGATCGTGCGCTTCGTGAGCCTCGGGTTCCCGACCACGCTGGTCTTCGACGAGGTCTTCTACGCCCGCGGCGCGTGGTCCCTGATCGCGCTGGGCCACGAGGGCGAGTGGGGCGGCGAGAACCAGGACTTCGCGAACGGCGACGACTCCCAGCTGTCCACCGAGGGCGACTACGTGGTCCACCCGCTGACCGGCAAGCTGCTGATCGGAGTCGGGATGCGAATCTTCGGGCCCACGCCGTTCGGGTGGCGCTTCGTGGGCGCGGTGCTGGGCGTCGCGACCGTCATCATGGTGGCGTTCATCGCCCGACACCTGCTCCGCTCGACCCTGTGGGGGGCGGTCGCCGGCACGCTGCTCGCGGTCGAGGGCGAGCACATCGTGCTGTCGCGCTCGGCGCTGCTCGACGGCTACATGACCTTCTTCGTGGTCGCCGGCTTGGGGCTGCTCGTCCTCGACAGAGCGCGCACGCGGCGCAGGCTCCTCGCGGCGGCCGATGCGGCACGCACCCAGGAGGGACTGTCGCCCGGCGACACGCTGCCGGGCATGGGCCCGGCCACCGGTCTGCGCTGGTGGCGGCTGGCCGCGATCGTGGCGTTCGCGCTATCCGCCACCGTCAAGTGGTCCGGCCTGTGGTTCGCGGCGGCCTTCCTGATCCTGTCCGTGATCTGGGACTGGGCGGACCGGCGCGAGGCGGGCGTCGAGCGCTGGTTCCTGGGCGGCCTGGTGCGTGCAGTGCCGGCCGCGGCGGCGACCGTGGTCATCACCGTCGGCGTCTACCTCGCGTCGTGGATCCCGTGGTTCCGCTCGGACGAGTCCTACGGTCGCCACTGGGCGGAGAACCACCCCGGCGAGGGGATCACCTGGCTGCCGGAGGGGCTGCGCTCGCTCGTGCACTACCACGAGCAGATGCTCGAGTTCCATCGCAACCTGGACTCGCCCCACAACTACGAGTCCAACCCGTGGCTGTGGCCCCTCCAGTACCGGCCCACCGCCTTCCACTTCGAGGACGTGCCCGACGCCGACTGCGGCGCCGAGCGGTGCGTGAGCGCGATCCACGCACTCGGGCACCCGTTCATCTGGTGGTTCGGGGTCGCGGTGCTGGTCTACGCGCTGTGGCGGATCGTGCGCCACCGCGACCTCACCGCGCTGACGGTGAGCGTCGGAGTGCTCGCCGCGTGGGTGCCGTGGCTGCCCTTCGCGCACCGCACCATCTTCACCTTCTACACCGTGGCCATGGCGCCGTTCGTGGTGCTGCTGGTCACGTGGGGGCTGAAGCGGATCGCCCAGCCGGACCGGCTCGGTGGCGAGTGGTCCACGGCCGGGGCCGTGTTCGCGGGGCTGTACGTGGGTGCGGTGCTCATCGCTGCAGGCTTCTTCCTGCCCATCTGGACCGGCATGCCCATCCCGTTCGAGTACTGGCAGCTGCACATGTGGCTGCCCAGCTGGGTCTAGCGGCCCCGCCCTACCCGAGCGCGACCTCCGCGGCGACGTCCTCCTCGGGGAGCGCATCGGCCGTCGCGACCACCTCCATCTCGAGCAGGTCGACGGTGCCGTCGAGCGTCGAGACGAAGGCCGTCTCTGCGGCGTCCCTGCCGGTCGCGATGCGGGCCATCGACGCGCGCGGAGCGAGCCCGGTGGCGTCCACCACCAGCCAGCGGCCGTCGATGAGCGCCTCGGCCACCGCGTGGAAGTCCATGGGAGACAGGCCGGGGGCGTAGACCGCGACCACGCGAGCCGGCACGTCGAGCGCCCGCAGCATCGCCACCACCAGATGCGCGTAGTCCCGGCACACGCCGCGCCCGCGCAGCAGGGTCGCGACGGCGCCGCCCGTGGGGTCGGTCGAGGCGCCGTCGTACTCGAGCCGGCCCGCGACCCAGTCCCGGATGGCCCGGAGCAGCGCGGCGCCTTGGAGCCCGGCGAATTCCGCGGCGGCGAAGGGCGTGAGGGTGTCGGACTCGCAGTAGCGGCTGGGCCGCGCGAAGTCGATCTCGTCCGCCGGCGCGACGAGCGCCGGCTCGGCGCGACCGGTCACGGTGGCGTCGTAGGAGATCTCGAGCCGTCCGGAGGGGACGTCGGCAAGCCGCCACCGGGTGCCCTCGATGCCGGGCACCTCGCGGAGCTCGACGGGAGATCCGTTGGCCTCGACGACCAGAGCATCGGCCGCGGGCAGGCCACGGGCGACCTCGACCGCCAGGTGCAGCCGAGCCGCCTCGTGCACGTCGAAGGCCACGTGCGAGCGAAAGGAGCGTTCCACGGCACCATGGTCGCACCTGGAGACGTGCACGCGTGCACGCGACGAGCGCGCGCTGCGGTCCCACTCCGTCTTCCTCGCACCCTGACCGCGCGGCACCCCGGCGAACGGACCGCGACGCTGGCACGATGGCCCCATGAGCGACCACGTGCCCGACCCGCCACCCACCGAGATCGCGCGCGCGGCCCAGGCGGCGGTCGACGACCGCGAGGACACCAGCGCCCCCGCCTGGCTCAACCGCTTCGTCTGGACCGCGCTGTGGAAGCTCGTCGCGGTCGGGCTGCTGGTCGCGCTCGGCGTGGCGATCGTCATCGACCTGCGCCACCTCATCTCGCTCCTGGTGATCTCGCTGTTCTTCGCGCTCGCGATCATCCCAGGCGTGGAGGCGCTCAACCGCCGCTTCGGCATGCGTCGCGGCGCCGCCGTGGGCATCATCTACCTGGCCGCTCTCGCGTTCCTGATCTTCATGGTGTCCGTGATGATCCCCGCGATCGTCGAGTTCGCCGCGGCCGTCAGCTCGAACGCCGCCGGCTGGTACGAGCAGCTCGACGAGTGGATCGAGGCGCAGTTCGGCAGCGAGCTGATCGACTCCGAGGCCGCAGCGAGCGGCACCGAGGCGCTCCTCCACGCGGTGCAGCAGTGGGGCGACAACATCTTCGGCATCCTCACCTCGGGCCTGGGCCTGGCCTTCGACGTGCTGACGATGGCGATGTTCACCTTCTACTTCGCCGCGGACTTCCCCCGCCTGACGCGCTCGGTCATGCGGCGCATGCCCCCCGCTCGCCAGAAGGTGACCCGCTGGGTGCTGCGCACCTCGATCGAGCAGACCGGCGGCTACTTCTACTCGCGCCTGCTGCTCATGATCGTGTGCGGCGGCTCCGGCTTCGTGGTCATGCTCATCGTGGGGCTGCCGCTGGTCTACGCCATGCCGCTCGCGCTGTTCATGGGATTCGTGTCCGTCTTCATCCCGTTCATCGGCACGTACATCGGCGCGGCCGTGCCGATCCTCGTGGTGATCGCCGTGCAGGGCCTCGTGCCGGGCCTCATCCTGCTGGGCTGGGTGCTGGTCTACCAGCAGATCGAGAACTACCTGCTGAGCCCGCGGCTGTCGTCCAAGACCATGGAGCTCAACGGCGCGGTGGCCTTCGGAGGCGCGATGGCCGGCGGCGCGATCGCGGGGCCGATGGGCGCGTTCATGGCACTGCCCGTCGCCGCGCTCATCACGGCGATCGCCAAGAACACCGGCCGCACCTACGACGTGCTCGAGGATGCCGACGGCGACGGCAAGCCGGATGCCGACGGCTCCAGCGTCGCCGAAACCGTGCCCGCGCCCGTCACCGAGCCCGAGCCCGAGCCCGAGCCCGACGCGAACTGACGCCGGCCCACCGAGCTCACGGCCGCATCGGCCCTGCGCTGTCCCTCCCACCCTCCGACCCGCTTCACTGCGAACCGCTCGCGTCCGCGACACCCCACGGGAGTACGCCCTCGGCACCTCGGGATCGGCGTGTCGCAGGATTTCCGGTTCGTACTGACGGGCCAACGACGGGCCGATGCGCGGGCCGGGTGCCGCACGCAGCAGCGCCGGCCACCCCGAGGGGCGGCCGGCGCTGAGAGCGTCAAGCGGTGCGGGTCAGTACGCGCCGAGGATGTCGACCACGAACACGAGCGTCGAGCCGCCCGGAATCGAGGTGGTGTCGTCCTCGCCGTAGCCGAGCTCCGGCGGGATCACCAGGAGCACGCGGCTGCCCACGGCCTGGCCCTCGAGCCCCTCGATCCAGCCGTCGATCAGCGATCCGGCGGCGAAGGTGAAGGACGCGGGGGCGCCGCGGTCCCACGACGAGTCGAACTGCTCGCCGTCCCACAGCCAGCCGGTGTAGTGCACGACCGCGGTCTGGCCCTGCTCGAGCGCCTCGCCCTCACCGGCGATCAGGGGCTGGACCACGAGCTCGTCCGAGATCTCCGCGCCGTCGAAGGACACGGTCGGGATACCGTCCTCGCCGAACGTGATGGCGGGCAGACCCTCGACCGGGTCGACGGCCTCGCCCTCGGCGGTGTCGAGCACATCCTGCGCGGCGGTGATCGTCACGGCCATGTAGACCGTCGACTGGTCGACGTCCTCGGCGGTGGTGTCCACGCTGCCGAACAGCACGTCCGCACCCACGTTGACGGTCCTGAACGCCTCGTACAGGACCGGCGCGAGCTGCTCGTCGACGGTGAACGACTCGGGGGCGGCGGACTCGTAGGTCGAGTACAGGACCGTGCCGTCGGCGCCATTGGTGATGGTGTAATCCACCGTGACGACATCGCCCTCGACGACGGGGTCGCCGTCGCCTGCGTCGACGACCACGGCCGTCGCGTCGCTCAGTGAGGCCGGGGGCTCCAGCTCGAGGACCGGGTAGCCGTCCTCGTCCTCGCTCCAGGTGATCGCGCTCAGGGCCGCGACGTCAGCCTCGGTGCCGAACCCGGTGCCGTCGGACACGACGGTCATCGAGTCGCCGGAGGCGCTCGCATCCGGCTCAGAGGTCTCGCCGGAACAGCCGGCGAGGACCAGGGCGGCGGCCGCGGCGGTCGCGACGATGGGCAGGTGCTTCTTCACGGGATGGTGCTCCTCAAATAGTCTGCGGGCACGCCGGGGCGCTCGAAGAGGCTCCTGGCGGCACATGGTCAACCTTTGGGACCGGCAAAAGGTTCCCGACTCCGGTCGACCGCTCTGCGACCCTACAGCGCGTCGTCGCGGCCCAGGTCGCCGGCGAGAGGACCGAACAGTCGTGACAGGACGATCGCCGACCGCGTCGAGTCCACCTGTGGCGCCAGCCGCACCTTCTCCAGGGCGACTTCGAGGGCAGGCGGGCTCACCGCGCGGATGCGGACGATCGCATCCGCGCTGCCGGTCACCGTGAACGCCTCGTCGACATCGGGGATGCGGCTGAGGATGCGCGTGAGCTCCTCGGGGGCCACGGTGCCGCGGCAGAAGAGCTCGACGTATGCCTCGGTGGAGCGGCCCTCGATCTGCGGATCCACCATCGCGGCGAAGCCCTGGATCACGCCGTCGGCGACCATCCGGTCGACGCGCCGCTTCACCGCGGACGGCGACAGGCCCACGTCGTCGCCGATCTGCGCGAAGCTCGCGCGGCCGTCCGTGCGGAGGATCGTGAGGATCCGGCGGTCCAGGTCGTCGATGCTCACGGCAGATCCCTCTCAGCGGTCGCATGATTCGTGCGCTCAGGTCAGAGACTACGCAAGGAAGGCCCGTGGGTGTCAAGAAACCCGCACGATATCCCTGAGAGACTGAAGAGGTCCCCGAACCTTCGGGGACGTGTGCTTTCGCAGGACTTGAGCCGATGTGACCTGGAGGTGGGCGAGATGGTGCAGTTCGTGGGCGTTCCGCAGATGCGGCGCTGGGTGTCGACAGTGGGGGCGGAGTCGATCATCGGCTCGCTCATGGAGACCGTGCGCGAGGATCTCCAGCACTGGCGCCGCTTCGACAAGACCGCCCGCATCGCCTCGCACTCGCCCGTGGGCGTCATCGAGCTCATGCCCACCTCGGACGGCGCGCAGTACGCGTTCAAGTACGTCAACGGCCACCCGTCCAACCCGGCGCGGGGCCTCCAGACGGTCACCGCATTCGGCGTCCTGTCCGACGTCGCGTCCGGCTACCCCCTGCTCGTCTCCGAGATGACGATCCTCACCGCGCTGCGGACCGCCGCGACCTCGGGCGTCGCCGCCCGCGCGCTGGCACGTCCCGACAGCCAGACCCTCGCGCTCATCGGCGCCGGCAGCCAGGCCGAGTTCCAGGCGCTCGGGATGCGCGCCGCGCTCGGCATCGACACCGTGGCGGTGTGGGACACGGACCCCGCCGCGATCGAGAAGGTCGTGCGCAACCTGCACGGCTCGGGCCTGCGGGTGCGTGCCGCGACCAGCGCGGCGGATGCCGTCGCCGGCGCGGACGTCGTCACCACCTGCACCGCGGACAAGACCAACGCGACCGTCCTCACCGCGGACATGATCGAGCCGGGCATGCACCTCAACGCGATCGGCGGCGACTGCCCGGGCAAGACCGAGCTCGACGCCGCGATCCTCGAGCGCGCGGATCTGGTCGCGGTCGAGTTCGAGGAGCAGACGCGCATCGAGGGCGAGATCCAGCAGATGCCGGCGAGCTTCCCCGTCACGGCCTTGTGGGATGTGCTGAACGGCGAGGCCGCGGGGCGGGCTCGCGCGCACGACGTCACGGTCTTCGACTCCGTGGGCTTTGCGATGGAGGACTTCTCCGCGCTCAAGTACGTGCGAGCGGCCGTGACGGGCACGGACTTCGTCGAAGAGATCGATATCGTCGCGGACCCGTCCGACCCCAAGGATCTGTTCTCTCTCGTGGCCGCGGACGCGCGCGTGGGCGCATAGGCGGCGGCCGCTCCGGAAACGTGCGGTGATCCCGCAGCTAGCCGTCGCTCGCGTGCCCGCGAGACTCGCGGCCTCCCATGTCCCACAGCTCGACGAGGTCGCGGTCGAGCATCCGGGAGACCTTCTCGACCTCCGGGCGCAGCTGATCGTGCAGGGTTGCGCGAAGCGACGGCGGCACGTCAGCCCGCGCGTCCGGCCGCATCATTGCACGGACGACTCCGGCGCGGAGCCGCGTGTAGGCGGCCGGGCCAAGCACGCCATGGAGCGCCCGCTTGAGTCGCGGGCCATTCAGCAATCGATTGAGGCGCGCCGAGCGGGCCGTCACCGTGCCGTGGATCTCGGTGAACGCTGGCACGAACTCCGGATCGGCGCCGATGTGCTCGAGCACGCGGCGATACCAGGCGGCGTTGTCCCTGCGGAAGTCCTCGTGCAGGACCACGAGGACCTGACTGCGGCCGAACAGATCGATGAAGCGCTGCAAGTGCGTCGCGTAGCGAGCGCGATCGGTGTAGTGGAGATACGAGGGCGCCCGGACTCGCGACGGGATCCGGTCGCCGCGCCTGCGGTCAGCCTCGGCCGCGATCGCCGCCGCGAAGTCCTCAATGTCCTCGACCGTCTCATTCACGTACTGACCGTGCAGCGCATGCAGCATCGACACGGGCTCGCGCAGCATCGCCACCACCTTCAGGCCCGGGTTGTGCGCGTGCAGGTTCGCGGCAGCCTCCTGAGAGAACAGCGACGACGTCGATCCCTCCCCCAGCAGTTGGCCAGGCTTCGCGTGTGCGAACAACTGCGGCAGATCCGACTCGCCTCGCAGGTGATAGTAGGCGGGACGGCCGTGGAAGGCATCGGACTCCCGGTGGAGGTCGGTCGCGAACAGCGCCGTCTCCTTGGGCACGGAGAACGCGATGCCCGGGTGCTCTCCCAGGAAGCTGGCGAGCGCTGTGGTGCCCGACTTCGGTTCGCCCACGATCGCGAAGTCGAGCCTGCGTGAAGTCATGCGTCCCTCCCCGACCGTGCGCCCGCGGCGTCTGCGGCCCGGAATGCCAAGAGGGCCGCCTCGTGACGAAACGACCCTCGAAGTGGAGCTGAGGGGAATCGAACCCCTGACCTTCTCATTGCGAACGAGACGCGCTACCAACTGCGCCACAGCCCCTTGATGCGTAGGACAGGTTACCACTCGGACGAGCCGCTCCTCCACCACCCGAGAGATCCCCCAGAGCGCCGCCGAGCCTCACCCGCCCATCGCCTAGCATGGGCGGGTGGACCGCTCCGCAACCCCAGTGAACGTGCTCTTCATCGGCGGGTACGGCCGCTCGGGAAGCACCGTGATCGAACTCCTGCTGTCGCAGGTCGAGGGCGTCGCCGTGCTCGGCGAGGTTCGCCACCTCTTCGGTCGGGTGGTGGACGATCGTGAGCACTGCGCGTGCGGGCGGGAGGTCACGGAGTGCCCCCGATGGGGCCTGATCCTCCGGACAGCGTTCCCCGAGGGGCACGATCGCGATCGCATCCTGGCGGCGTTCCGCGAGGTCAACCGGGTCGCCGCGGCGCCGGCCATCACCCGCAGCCGGTGGCGCACCCCGACCATGCGCCGCCACCTGGCGACATATGCCGATGCCTTCGCGCGGATCTACCGGGCCGTGCACGAGCTCACCGGGGCTGTGGTGGTGGTTGACTCCTCCAAGTACCCCATGCATGCGCTCGGACTGATTCACGGCCCGCGCCAGGAGGACATGTCGTGGCGCTCGATGCTGCTCGTCCGCGATCCGCGCGCCGTCGCTTACTCGTGGGAACGCCCCAAGGTGCGCCCCGAAATCACGCACGAGGTTCGCATGATGCCGCGCCACAACGTCGCTCGCAGTGCCGCCGCGTGGGTCGTCTCGAATGCGCTCACCGAGACCGTTCGCACCACGGGCCTCGCTGACTACCGCGTGCAGCGCTACGAGGACTTCGTCGACCGCCCGCTGCTGGAGCTGCGCGCCATGGTTGAATTCGGCGGAGGGGATCCCGGCGCGGTCGACGACGCGGTCTTCGATGTGCACGAGGACGGCGTTCACACGATCGCCGGCAATCCGCTCGATTCGCGCTCGGGGCGCATCACGGTTGCGCCTCGCGACGAGTGGCGAACGGCGATGCCCGAGGCCAAGCAACGCCTGGTGGCCCTGCTCGCTCACCACCAGATGCGCCGCTACGGATACTCCTGACCGCGGGCTCCGCTCACGCGCTCGAAGGCAGCCCGGTAGCGCTCAGCTACTCCATCCCAGCTGAAGCGCTCCATCACGAAGGCACGGATCGCTTGTCGGCCGCCGGCACCGCCATCGATCACGCGCGAAACGGCATCGGCGAACGCCGACGGATCCTCGGCCGCGACGAGAGTGCCGTTGCGGCCCTCGATGACGGCATCCACGATCCCGCCCAGGGCTGCGGCCACCACGGGCGTGCCGCACGAGGAGGCCTCGAGCGCGACCAGGCCGAAGCCCTCGATGTCGCCCTCGACCGGGATCGCGGGCATGGCGAAGACGTCGGCGCTGACGTAGAGCGCGTTCCGAACACCGTCGTCGACCAATCCGAGCAGGTGGACGTGCTCCTCGAGCCCACGCCTCGCGACTTCGCGACGCAGGGGATCGAGCTCAGGTCCCGATCCAGCCACGACATAGCGGATCGAGGGGTGGCGCGCGACAAGCCTCGGCATCACCTCGTCGACAAACCAGCGCACACCCTTGCGGCGCACGAGCCGGCCTGCTGTCCCGACTACCGGCACGCCCGCGAGGTCTCCGTCCCGCAACGAAGCCGCACGCTCGAGCGAGCGACGCGCAGCCTCGCGATCACCCGAAGCGCGGAACGCGTCGCTCACGCCGTTGGCGATCGTGGCGACCTCGACATCGGGCAGTGACGCCCGCACGGCGTCCGCAGACGCCGAACTCACGCCGATCACGAGATCGCAGCGCCCGATGGTCGGCAGTACCATCCGGCGGTACATCCGGTTCGGGTACGTCACTTCGAGCCCGTGGACCGTCAGGACCACGGGCACCGCTGGCGCGACCTTCTTCACGAGCACTGCGATCGGCGCGAGGACGCCGTCCTGCAGGTAGACGACGTCTGGTCTCCGCCGCAAGGCCGCTGCGACAGTGCGCACGGCGAGCCACGGGTAGACCACCGGTAGCCACTTCGCGGACCCACCCCACTTGATGAGCTCCACCTCATGCCCGCTCTGGCGCGCGAACGCATCGTGCAGGCTCTGCGCCATGGCCTGCATGCCGCCGACGCTCGGCGGGTACTTGCGGGTGACGAAGAGAGTCCTCATGTGCGCGAGCCTCGGTGGGCGTCGGGATCGTGCACAGCCATGCGCCTCATCGTACGAGACCTACTGGCGCCCCGACGGCGACGTCCTCGTCCACTGCGAGCCGCGCGGCGCCGGGCTCGCTAGCATGAGGGCAGGTTCCCGTCACTGCAACAAGGAGCAGGCATGTCGTCCACCCCTCCCCGCCAGTTCACCGTCGACGGCATCGCGCTCGACGCCGAGACCCTGGGCCGCAAGGCCGTTGGCATGGCCCGCACGATGATCGGCGTGCTGGCGACGATCGCGGTCGTCATCGGCATCGCCCTGCTGGTGTGGCCCGGCAAGACGCTCGTGGTCGCCGGCGCGCTCACCGGCGTGTTCTTCCTGCTCACCGGAATCGTCCGCGTCGCGGTCGGCGTGTTCTCGCGCGAGGTCGCCACCGGCTTCCGCGTGCTCAACATCATCCTGGGGCTCTTCCTGGTCTTCGGCGGCATCGTCGTGCTCAAGAACCTGACCGCCGCGACCGGCGTGCTCACGGTCTTCGTAGTGATCCTCATCGGGGTCGGGTGGATCATCGACGGCGTCGCGACACTCGCAGAGACCGGGCGCTCGAGCGGCTCCGCCTGGGGCTACGTTCGCGGCACCATCTCGATCCTCGCGGGCATCGCCGTGATCGTGGTGCCCACGTGGACCGCGTTCGCGCTCGTGATGCTCGTGGGCATCTCGCTGGTCCTCATCGGCATCGCCGGGATCATTCAGGCATTCGCGCTGGGCAAGGACCTCGCGAAGGCCCCGCAGACCATCGACGGCTGACGTGCCGCGGTCGCTCCTGGCCGGGCAGCGGTCCCGGCTCTGGGTCCTCGACGTCGACACCGGCGAGCGCCGCCTGGTGCTCGAGGACGACGCCCTGCTGTTCGAGGCTCCCAACTGGACGCCCGACGGTCGCGACCTGGTAGTCAACGGCGACGGACGGCTGTTCCGCATCGCCGCCGACGGCTCCGATCCCACTCTCACCGAGATCGACCTCGCGGGCGTCCCGGAGATCAACAACGACCACGTGCTATCCCCCGACGGCGCCGCGGTCTACGTCTCGTCCGATGACGGCCACATCTACGCGGTGCCGTACGCGGGCCGCTCGAGCCGCCGCGTGACGAACGACAACGGCGACTTCCGCCACTACCTCCACGGCATCTCCCCTGACGGGGAGACACTCGCGTACATCGGCATGGGCAGGACGGCCGATGCGGTGGTCACCAACGTCTTCACCGTCCCCGCCGCGGGAGGCCAGGACAGTCAGCTCACCGACGACGCGCACCCGGACGACGGCTCCGAGTTCTCCCCCGACGGCGCATGGGTGTACTTCAACTCCGAGCGCGGCACCGATGCGCCGGGTCACGCGCAGCTCTTCCGCATGCGCCCCGACGGCACGGGCCTCGAGCAGCTGACGCACGACGAGCGCGTCAACTGGTTCCCGCACGTGAGCCCGGATGGCACGCGGATGGCATACGTCAGCTTCCCGCCGGGCACGCTGGGCCATCCGGAGAACCTCGACGTGATCCTGCGCCTGGCCGCGCCGGACGGGTCGGGAGTCCGCGACCTGGTGCACCTGTTCGGAGGCCAGGGAACCATCAACGTCCCCAGCTGGGCGCCCGACTCGCGCCACCTCGCGTACGTCGACTACCCGCTCGACTGACGCGCCCAGCGCGGCCTCGCCCACCCAGCGCGGCCTCGCCCACCCTGGGCCGGCCTCGCCCACCCAGCCCGCGCATCGGCCCCAGCCAGTCCGCACATCGGCCCTCCCTGCCCAGGGCGACACGAGATCGTCACACGCGCGCAACGCCCCCAACATCCGCGCGTCCTACCGTCAGGGCATAGCGTCGGGTCCGGTGCAGCACCCTGGGCCTGGCAGGGAGGAGGTCGGGCCTGTGTTCCAGTACGTCGATCCGTTCATCGGCACCGCCGAGACCGACCTGCCCGTGCCCACCGGCCTGGCGGCGACCTGGTGGTGGCCCAAGCCCTCTGTCGGCAACACCCACCCCGGCGCGTCGTACCCCCTGGGCATGGTAAGCGCGTGCGCCTACTCGGGCGGCTACCCGACCGGCTACGGGCCCTACGACCTGTCCACCGAGGGAGTCCCTCCGCGCCTGCACGACGGCAACCGCGCCTCCGGCTTCACCCACTTCCAGCAGTCGGGCACCGGCGCGATCCGCAAGTACTACAACTACTTCCGCGTCTCGCCCATGCTCGAGCCGCTCGACGTGCTGGGCCGCGACTGGGAGCTGACGGACGAGGAGGCGGCGCCCGGGTACTACTCGGCGACGCTCGACGGCGGCATCCGCGCGGAGCTCACCGTGGGCCCCAAGAGCGCCGTCCACCGCTACACGTTCCCCGAGCACCACGACGCGCGCGTGGTGGTCGACTTCTCGATGGGCGGGCTCAAGATCCCCTATGGCGGCACCGTGCCGCTGCGCGGCCATCTCGAGTCCGTCTCTCCGGGAGTCGCCCAGGGAGAAATCGTGGTCGAGGGCGCGCCGCTCGCCGTCCACCTCGAGTGCGACGTCGAGGGATGGCGCCAGATGCTCTGGTACGACCGGCGCCTCATGCCCGGCGGCACGCGGCTGGACCTCGACCACATCCGCCCCACCACGCTGCGACCCTTCGGCCTCATGTGGGCGGGCCCGTCGCTTGCGGGCCAGACCGTCGAGCTCCGCGTGGGCTTCTCGCTGCGGGGCGTGGATCAGGCCAAGAAGAACCTGCGCCGCGACTGCGACGACCGCTCCCCCGCGTTCGAGACCCGCCGGGAGCGCACCGCCGAGGAGTGGCGCAGCTCGCTCGACTCGATCCGCATCGAGACCGACGACGACCGCCGCCAGATCTTCGCCACCGCGCTGTACCACTCGCTCGTCAAGCCCAGCTTCGCGGCGGACGAGAGCCCGTTCTGGCCGTCGAAGGGCCCGTGGGTCTTCGATATCTCCACGATGTGGGACATCTACCGGACGCAGTTGCCGCTGCTGACCGCGCTCGCGCCGGAACGGGCGGTCGAACTCGCGAACGCGCTGCTGACCATCTGCGAGGAGGAGGGCAATCTCCCGATCGGCTACCGAATGGCGCGTGGTTCGGACCGATTCGGCCGCCAGGGCAGCGCCCTCGCCCACACGCTTCTCAGCGACATCTGCCAGCTGGGGCTGCCCGGTATCGACTGGGACTGGGCGCTCGTCCATCTCGCCACGGACCTCCGTCGCACGTACGGCGAGGACTACCTCCAGCACGGCCACGCGCACCCGATCAGCCACACGCTCGACATCGCGTTCGGGTACTGGTGCACGCGCCACATCGCGACGCTCGTGGGAGACGACGCGCTGGCTGAAGAGTTCACCCAGCTCGCCACGCGGTGGGTCAACGCCTACAGCCCTGACACCGGGCTGCTCAAGGACTCGACCTACTACGAGGGCACCCGCTACAACTACTCGTTCCGGCTCCAGCACGACATGGCGGGGCGCATCGAGATCGCGGGCGGCGACGAGGCGTTCGTGAAGCTCCTCGACGACTTCTTCGGCTACGGCGCCGAGCCTGTCACGCAGCCCGGCCTGGCCCCGTCGGTGGAGGAGATGGCCGCCGGCTACGCGCTCGGCCGCTTCGAGGGGCTCAACAACGAGCCCGACATGGAGTCCCCGTGGACGTACTACTACGCGGGGCGCCCGGACCGCACGGCCGAGGTGGTCCACGGCATCGTCAACAACCAGTTCGGCACCGGCCGTGGCGGCCTGCCCGGCAACGACGACTCGGGAGGGTTGTCCAGCTGGTACGTGTGGGCCACGCTGGGCCTGTTCCCCGTCGCGGGCCAGAACATCTTCCTGATCCACCCGCCGTCGTTCAGGTACGCGTCGATGCCCATGGCCCGCGGGACGCTCACCATCGACACCTCCGGGTTCGTCGAACCCAAGCCGGGCGGAGCGGTCCAGTACATCCAGGCCGTCAGCTTCAACGGCACCCCCGTGCGGGACTCGTGGATGAGCGGCACCGCACTCCATGACGGCGGCAGGCTGCACATCTCGCTGGGCCCCGAGCCCAGCGACTGGGGAACCCAGCACCGCCCGCCGTCGCACCGACCCGGCGGCCTGAGCGCACCGCTGCCGGACCCGTTCGGCCCGCCGCCCACCGCCGCCGGGCCCGACGCCCCACCGCTGTCACCACCCATCGAGAGTCACCCATCCGAGGAGGCATCATGAACGCACGTCCCGACCGTCGCCTGGTCATCGTCGTCCGGGCGGACCCTGTGATCTGCGGCCATTCGGGCGAGGCCCGCAATCTCGCCGAGGCAGCGCTCGCGCGTGGATTCGACGAGGTGCGGATCCTCACCTGGCCCCTCGACCGGCTCGAGGAGACCGGGCTGCCGCTCAAGCCGCTCGACACCGTGATGCCCTACAGCGCCGGCATCCATGTCGAGCGTCCCGACCCCGTGGGCGGCTACAAGATTCCCGATGGCCGCTACCTCGCGGGCCTCACCGGCCGGCTCATCGAGCTGTTCACCGACGGCGTGCCGACCGTGTGCATGTCGCTGTACCTGTCGCCGCACACGATCGCGGTGGCCGATGCGGTGAGGGCCGCAGAGGCCACCGGGCTTCCCGTCAACGTCACCACGGTGGCGGAGGCTGTGGGCTCGGACGTCACCGACGTGGTGCGCGCCTGCGTCGAGGAGGGGCGCTTCGGCGCCGCCGCGCACGTGCTCACCAGCTACCTGTCGCAGGACGTGTGCGTCGCCGTCTCGGAGTACACCAAGGAGGTGATCGTCGCGGCGGCCGAGGAGATCGACGCCATCAACGGCACCACCTTCGCGGACGAGTGCCGCCTGCGCATCGAGATCTCCTACCCCGCGATCGACACCTCGGCCTACCTGGACATCGAAGCGGCAGACACGGACCGGCTCCTGGCGAAGCGCGGGCTCACGCGCGACGGCTACGTGCTGTTCCTGTCGCGCCTGGGCACCGCGAAGGGCGTCGAGGACCTCATCGACGGCTTCGCGGCGTCGATGGCCGGCCACTCGCAGACCCTCGTCATCGCCGGTCGCGGCCCTGATGCGGCCACGCTGCAGCGCTACGCCGAGTCGTCGACGGCCGCCGATCGGATCGTCTTCCTCGACGACGTGGGCGATGAGGAGAAGCCGCACCTCATGGCCGCATGCTCGGCCTACGCGCTTCCCAGCAAGCCCCGCCCGGAGTTCACGGAGACGTTCGGGATCGCGCTGGTCGAGGAGATGCTCGCCGGCGGCGGGCCGGTCATCACGACCACCACGGGCGGCATTCCCGAAGCCGTGGGCGACACCGCGCTCATCGTCCCGGTCGACGATCCCGCGGCGATCGCGGGCGCGATCGACACGGCGGTGCTGGGCATGAACCGGGCGGCACGCGTGGCCCACCGGGCCCGCGCTCGCGCCTACGCGCTGCAGTTCGACCGTGGGCCCGTGTTCGACCGGCTGTTCGAGAAGGTGGCGCTGGCGGTGGCTGCGCGCTAGCCGGGTTGGCGGTCGGGTCCCGCGCACATCCGGGCGGTGAGTATCGCGCGGGTGCCTCCCGCGGACGTGCGGCCGATGCGTCCGCCGGTTTCCGCACGCCCGGGCCATTTCGACGTACGCAAGCCCGATGCGTCCGTTAATCTTCGCACGCCCGGGCCATCTCCACGGGCGCGTCAGCGATACATCCGTGGACTCGGTCGAGGCGGGCGGCGTGCTGAGCCCGGGGTGGGGCTACGGGGAAGCTGAGGCCGGGCCGGGTGGAGACTAGGCCGATGCCTGGCGGCGCCGGGCGAGGATCGCGTCGAGCGCGGCGGTGGTCGCCTCCGGCTCGCGGTTGGCCGTCGAGTGCTCGGGAGCGTCGTCCGCCCGCAGGTCGCCCCACCGAGCCGCCCGCGCCTTGGAGGCGTCGTAGTCGTCGGTGCTGATGGGCCGGGCCTCGCGCTGGCGCACGGTCGGCTTGAGCGTGTAGGCCGGGGCCGGAACGTCCTGGGGAGTCCAGGGGGTGCTCTCCGACTCGACGGTCTCCTCGGGCAGCGCCGGCGCGGGAACGGTGGCCGGCGCCTGCAGCGGCGCGAGGTCCTCGGCGGTGACGATCCGGATCGCCTGCGTCGCGACGTCCGAGGGCTCGGACTCGTGGCCCGCAGCACGCTCGCGCGACACGACGCGCAGCGCCTGCGTGGCCGTCGCCGCGGCCTCGACCTCGCGAGACACGGCCACCAGCTCGGCATCCGCCTTGCGCTGGGCCGACGCCGCGCGGGTGCTGGACGCGACCACGCCCACGAGGGCGGAGGTCGCGACGGCGCCGAGCACTGCCGATGCCCCGGCGAACGCGACGAGGCTCCACGCGCCCGCGGCGACCACGGTGGCGATCAGCGCGACCGTGCCGCGGCGGCGAGCGCGTGCGGCGCGCTCGGCCTGGATGCGCGCCCGATCCCGACGCAGCGCGTGGCGTTCGCGCTGGGCGTGGACGGCGGCGCGATCAAGCGGGGTGGTGGGGCGCGACATCGACTCGGCCCGATCCGAGGCGCGGGATGCGCGCGCGGCGCCCGTGGACAGCAGCGGGACCTCGCCGGAGTCCGTCGAGGGGCGGAACGCGGCCCGCTCGACCCGCTCGGCCGAGGACTTCACGACGCGCATGTCCGACGAGTAGCGGTCATCGACCCGGACGAGCGCGTACTCTCCGCGCTCGCGCACCCGCTGGGGCAGGACGTAGGCGACCACGAGTCCGACGGCGATGATCGCGAGGAGTCCTACAGGAACCATGTGACGACGGTACGGCCGCGGCACGGGTCAGCCGCGGATGGCGCGCGGCGTGTCAGAGCCCTTCCGACCAATATCGGCCTGTCCGGGGCTCATCTTGAGTAAGTCCGAACACCAGATGGTCGCGCCAGGCGCCGTCGATGAAGAGATACGACGGCCGCAGACCCTCGTCGCGGAAGCCGAGCTTGCGCGCCACCCGCAGGCTCCGCGTGTTCTCCGGCCGCACCGCGATCTCGAGCCGATGCAGCCCTCGCCCGAACGCGAACTCGCTGACGAGGGCCACGGCCCGCGTGGTCAGGCCACGGCCCGCGTGGCTCTGTGCGATCCAGTAGCCCAGGGACCCGCCGCACTCGGCGCCCCAGCGGATGCCGGACACCGTGATCCGCCCCACGAGCGCGCCGTCGTGGACCATGACGAACGGGTAGCCGGACTCGTCCTTCCACTGGCGTCGCTCGCGACGGACGAGCTGCGGGAACGTGACCGGCGGCTCGTCGCGACCCGGCGGCGTCGAGGCCTCCCACGGAGCGAGCCACGCGCGGTGGCGGCGACGCACGTCCAGCCATGCGGTCTCATCCGAGCGCTCGAGGCACCGCAGCGTCAGCGCGCCGTCGGTGAGCTCCACGGGCCGCACGCGATCACCCGCCCCACACCGTGCACGCGACCTCGTCGCCCACGTCGATGACGTGAGGATCGGGACCACTCCAGACCACCGCATCGGCCCTCGCCAGGTCCGCGAGCGACAAGTCCTCGGCCCCCAGGGGCGTGACGGCGAGCGTGCCGCCCTGCCGGTCCACCACCACGGGCATGCCCGTCACGACTCCGGGCGGCGCGATCCAGCGCTTGCGCGCTCGCGCCCTGAAGGGCGCGCGCTCGACGTTCGGGTGGCCGCAGAGCACGCGGACCGCTCGTCTCACGTACGCCTCGAATCCCATGGCGGCCGATGCGGGGGAGCCCGGCAGCGCCACCACCGGCACGTCGCGGTCCCCGGCTGGGATCATGCCCAGGCCGTGGCGGCGGCCGGGGCGCAGCCCGAGGTCGACTGCCTCGAACTCGCCGAGGCGGCCCAGCACCTCGGCCACGGTGTCGTGGGGTCCGTCCGACAGGCCGCCGGTCGTGATGACCATGTCCGCGCGCACCAGCTGATCCTCGAGGGCGCCGCGCAGTTCGAGCGCGTCGTCGGGCACGGCACCCACGCGGTAGGGCTTCGCACCGGCCTCGAGCACCAGGGCGGAGAGCATGTGGGTGGTGGCCTCGGGCACGCCGCCGCCGGGACGCGAGGCCCCGGGCTCGATCAGCTCGTCCCCCACCGCGATCACGACCACGCGGGGCACAGGTCGCACGCGCAGGCGCGCGCGGCCCAGCGCTGCCGCCGCGGCGATCTGGCGCGGGCCGAGCCGCGTGCCCTCCGGCACGAGGACCGATCCGCCGCGCGCGTCGAAGCCGGCGCCTCGGACGCCCTCGCCCGGCTGCACGTCGCGCCGTATCTGCACTCGTGCCACGCCCAGGTCGGTGTCGCGCAGCGCCACCACCGCATCGGCTCCCAGCGGCACCGCCGCTCCTGACGGGATGCGCGCCGCGGCACGCGGCACGTGGCGGCGCGGTGCCCGCTCGTCGAAGCTGACGTCGTGCGAGACCGCGAGCCTGACCGGCGCATCGGCCGTCGCGCCCCGCGTGTCCGTCGACACGACCGCGTAGCCGTCGTGCTGCGCGACGGGTCGGGGCGGGAGGTCGACCGGAGCCACGAGGTCTTCGGCGAGCGTCGCGCCCACGGCGTCGGCCAGCAGCACGTCCAGCACCAGCCCGGGCCTGAGCGCCGCCGCCACGGCGTCGCGGTGGTCGGCGAGCGAGCGTGCGGTCATGCGGCCATTGTTCCGCTCGCGGTGGCGCGCGTCCACGAGCACGGCACGCGGCGGCGTGTCACGTGTCTGACACATGGCCCTGCCACAATGGGGCCATGTCGAGCCGGCACCCTGGGACCCGATCCCCTGCTCCCGAGGACGCCAAGGCACAGTTGCGCACGTCGATTCGCAAGGCGCGGCTGCACCGCTCGGAGCGACGCCGCGAGGAGCTCGCCCTGGAGCTGCGCGACCACGTGCTCGAGCTTCCCGAGATCGCGACGGCCACCTGCGTGTCCGTGTACGCGTCGCGGGCGCACGAGCCCGGCACGCTGCCGCTCATCGAGGCGCTGTTCGAGCGCGGCGTCCAGGTGCTCATTCCGCGCCTGGGCGACGGCCTGCGGCGGGGCTGGACCATGTATCAGGGCGCTGATGACCTGATCGAGAGGGCACCGGGACGGCCTCCCGAGCCCAGTGGCGAGTTCCTGCCGCCCGAGGCGATCGAGCAGGCGCAGATCGTCATCGTGCCCGCGCTCGCGGTGGACAGTCACGGCACGCGGCTGGGTCAGGGCGGCGGCTGGTACGACCGCGCTCTCGAGGGTCTCGACCCGCGTGTGCCGATCGTGGCGCTGACGTACGCCGCGGAGTTCCGCGGGGCCGGCGAGTTGCCACTTCCGCGCGAATCGCACGACGTGGGAGTGCACCGCGTGGTGACCCCGCAGGGCCTCACTGATCTGACCGAGTAGAATACGCCCATGCCCACGTACGCCTACGCCTGCCGTGCCTGCGATCACACCTTCGATACCGTCCAGTCGATCCACGACGACGCTCTCGAGGTCTGCCCCGCATGCGATGGCTCGTTGCGCCGCGTCTTCGGCAACGTCGGGGTCACGTTCAAGGGCTCGGGCTTCTACCGCACGGACTCGCGGGCGGGCGCGAAGGCGTCCTCCGACTCCGGCGCCTGACCCGACGCCGGCCGTCACCGACGTTTCTCAGCCCGCCTCGCCCGGCGACCCGTGCCCGGAGGGACCCACGAGGTGCCAGACGGCGAGGAAGTCGCGCCTGACTCGTGGCGCCACCAGGGCGGAGGCCGCCCCGACGGCCGCCGCTGCACCGAGCCCCGCCGCGAGCGAGAGCACCGTGCCGTCGAGGACGGAAGACGCTACCGCCGCGGCAAGTGACGTGGGCAGCACGAACTGGATGAGGCCCCGTGAGGCGTCGAACAGGAAGACTCGTGCGTTCAGGCCGTGCGCATGGGAAGCGCTGCGCAGCGCGACGGGCCAGTAGAGGATCCACGCGCTGCCGTAGGCGACGGCGACGCCCATAGCTCCCCAGGGAAGCCCCAGCAGCGCGATCACGACCACCGCGGGCAGCGCCACGACGTTGAAGCGCAGCCCGCGTGACATCGCGGCCGGGCCCAGATGGAGCCACTGCGCCGTCAGCCCCAGCGCACGGAACACTCCTCCGATGGCGAGAACCCGCAGCAGCGGCACGGCCTCGGACCAGTCGCGCCCCAGCAGGACGAGCACGACAGGTTCGGCGAGCGCCGCCATCAGTCCGAACAGCGTCGCCGTTCCGTAGGTCGCCAGCTGCTGCGCGCGCCGGAAATAGGCGGCGAGGCGCTCGGCATCGTCGCTCACTCGCGCGAGAACCGGCAACGCAACGCGCTTCATCTGCTCGACAGTGAGGCCGATGGGCATCAGGATCAGCTGCTGCGCGCGGTCGAAAGCTCCGACGTGCGCCGGTGGCGCAGCCATGCTCAGTGCGGGAACGATGGCGTTGCGGCTGCCCTCCCGCAGCATGTTGATCGCGACCGCCCGCAGTCCGATCCCGACGAGCTCACGCTCCACCGGACTAGGACGGTGGATGCCGGACGGCCACCACCGCGAGACGATGGCCAGCAGGAAGAGCTGAGCGCATGGCAGGACCAGAGCCTGGAGCACGAGCGCGACGTACGGGTGGCCGGCGGCCGCGACCGCGATGGCAGTCCCGAACGCCATGGCGGTAGCCGCCACCTCGATCGCAGCGAGAGCGCGAAAACGCATGCCGCGCGCGAGACGGACCCGGAGCATTCCGAGCATGGCTGCCGCGAGCGGAGCGATCGCGAGCCATCGCACCAGTTCGGTGAGGATCTCGTGCCCGGTGAGGTACGCGACCAGCGGTGCCGCGACCACCATCGCCAGAGACACGAGAGCGCCGAGCGCGACGTTGGCGTAGAAGAGCGTGGACTCCGCAGTGCGCGTGATCGTGGGCGCCTGAGCGAGAGCCATGGGGATACCCATCGCCGCGACGGCGACAGCGAAGGCAGAGATCGCCACTCCCACAGCGACGATTCCGTAGATCGACGGATCCACGAGGCGAGCGAGAACCGCAAGGCCGATCAGCCGCACGAGGACCGCGCCACCCTGGCCGCCGAGTGTGAAGGCCGCGCCCCGTGCGCCCGACGTCGCCAGGCTGCTCATGCGACCGGGTACCTGCGGTGCAAGCTCGCTGCCGGCGAAGGGAACACGCACGTCACGAGGCTTCTCCGATCGCTCTCCATCTCCGCCGCTCGAACTCGACTGATCGTAGCGCGCTCGCTACCAGTGGGGCGGGCGCTCCCGCTTGATCTCGTCGTCCCGGCTGCCGCCGTCGCGACCTCCCCAGCCCTCGTCCAGATCCTCGCTCGCGCGGGTGGGGATCAGGGGGCGCTCGGAGCCTGGCGTGCGCTTGACGACGCGGGGAGGCGTGGCCGGGGCCTCGTCGGGCTCGGCTGCGTCGCCTTCCGCCGGCTCGGGCTCGTCCTCTTCCGCCGGCTCGGGCTCTTCCACCGGCTGATTCTCTGTGCCGCTCTCACCCTCACCACTCGCAGGACTCGGATCGCCTGAGTCGACGGCGGCGTCCTCCTCCTCAGCAGCGCCATCGTCGATCAGTTCGTCCGAGTCCTGTGCGCGGTCGCCGTCATCGGGCTCGCTCAGCCCGTCCAGGTCGAGCATGCCGGGGACTTCCGCGGGCGACGGCACAGAAGGAGACGGCTCTGAAGGGGACGGCGCCGAAGGTGAGGGCGCGGACGGCTGCGCGTCGTCATTCTCGTCGACTCCCCCAGCGGCCGCCGGCGCAACCTCGAGCTCAAGCGACTCCTGCACGTGTTCGGGCTCGGAGTCCTCGAGCGCGGCTCGCACCTGCTCGGCGGCGGCATCGGGATCCATGAACACGTCGACGGTCCACAGCGGCACCACGGTCCACCCCAGCGCCTCAAGAGACGACCGCTGCCAGCGCATGCGATCGCGCAGCGAGGCGGAGCCGGCGGGCGCGGCCTCGTCGGTCACCACCGCGACGCGATAGCCACGATCCCGAGGACCGCCCACCGCCATCGGGACGGCGTCGGGACCGTTGCCGTAGCGGACGTGGACCGCGTGCCCCGTGAGACGCACGCGCTGGGCGACGTCCGACAGCAGCCAGTCGCTGGGTGCGGGCTCGGGCCGCTCGGGGGCGATCGCGGGCTCGGTCGCGGCGTGCAGCAGATCGCGCAGGTCCTCCACCCCGGAGCCGTCGGGCTGGTCCCCCGGCAGCTGCTCCGCGGTGATCGCGGCGATCACGGTCAGTCGCTCGCGCGTCGCGACCAGCGCCTGCACGAGCGCCTCGCGACCCCACGGCTCTGACAGCGGACCGAGCGCTCGGGGCGCCGTGCCCCGCGCATCGCGCGCGTAGCCGAGCGTCAGCACCACCTCGTCCACCTCGGGACCGGCGACATCTCCGAGGACGGCGACCGGCACCGCCGCCGCGAGTCGCGCCGAGCGGCCCTCGAGGGCCTCGCGCAGGCGCGCGGCGTGGAGCTCGTTTCCAGCGACCACCAGCGCGGAGCGGCGCGGCAGCGAGCCGTGCACTGCCTCGACGTGCTGGACCACCGCGGCCACCTCGGCGTGCGTCGACTCGACCTCGTGGGCTCCCGCGACGGGCGAGCCCACGCCATCGACATGTCGCACCTCGAAGACACCGGCATCGTGGGACGCCGGCAGAGCCTCGAGGCTGCGGCCGTAGGCAGCCCGGCTGAGCACGGCGGTGACGCGCACGTCGCGCGGCTCGGGAGCCGCGTGGAGCGTCACCCGGGGCAGCATGCGCGCGAGCACAGCCACCGCGCTGCGGGTGGCGGCGTGCGCGTCGCCGACCACGACCACCTGCTTGGCGCGCGCCAGGGCCGGCACGAGCTCGGCGAGCGCAAGCGACTCGCTGGCAACCACCACGAGCACGTCGAGCGCCCGCGTGGGCGGCACCAGCCGCGACACCTGCTCGGCCTTCGCGATCGTCACGGGCCGTAGCGCGGACGTGAGCGGCCCGTAGTCGCGCCACAGTTCCTTCACGGATGCCTCGGCACCCTCGACGAGGGCGGCGAACAAGTCGCGTGCGAGCTCGGGGTGGCGAGAGATCGCGGTGCGGCGCCGCTCGGCGGCCGCCCGCATGAGAGGGCCGATGCGGGACTCGGCGAACGCGGCATCGGCGGCTCGGAACTGGTCGACCGCCGCGCCGAGAGCCCCGTACTCGGCGAGACTGGGGTCCGTCGCGACGATGGCGTCGAACGCGGCAGCCCACCACGAGAACTCCAGGTCGCGGCGCACCTGTGCGTCGGACGCGTCGCGCGACCGCAGATCCGCCACGAGGGGGCCGAAGCCCGCCTGATCGAGGTCGATCTCGAAGGGCTCGGCGCTCGTCATCTCGAGCGTCCCGGGCAGGCCCCGAGCGAGGCGGTCGAGCAGGCCGACCATCTCGTCCCACGGAAGCGCGGCGATCTCCTCCTCGTCGAGCACGTCCTCGGCCTGCTCGCGCAGCATCTCCCACAGGCGCACAGCCTCGTCCGCGCGCTCCGAGAAGATGTCGAAGTCGTCGGGCACCGCCGGCCATCCGCCTGCCGCGCAGTGCGAGCGCCACCGCAGCGCGAGCTCGTGAGCGCGGACCAGGTCGGCGTGAATTGAGTCCTTGCCGCGCCCCGGCCGCAGCAGCTCGACGGCGCGTCGCATCAGGGCCCGCCGCTCGCGCCGCGGGATGTCGACGTGGCGCGGCGACCCATGCGGCGCGGTCGCGGCGACGAGGTCGTGAAGCGAGCGGTGGAAGACGGCCGGCGAGAACACCTCGAGGATCGCGCGCAGCTCCTCGAACATGCGGACCTGGTCGATCCACACGAGCATCGACTCGGCCTCGTCGACGCCGGTCTCGTGGGCAGCGATCGCGGCCTCGGCGCGCAGCTTGGGCACCACTCTTCCCATGAGCGTCGAGAGCGCTTCATCCAGGTGCGTGCCCCGCTCCGGCTCGACCTTGCCCTCCCACCACGGCTCTCCCGACACCTCGACGGCGGGCGCCGGCGCATCGGCCGTCGGGAGTTCCTCGACCTCGTCGGGCCTCAGCGCGGCGGCGATGGCCGCCGCTACGGACGCGAAGCCATGCTCGGCGACCACGGCACCTGCGGAGGCGTCGAGCCGGAGGCCCGTCGCCGGTGAAGGCTCCGAGGTGGTGAGCCGCACGATGGCCTGGATGGTCTCGAACACGGACACGCCCCACGGCCGGTGCGACCGATGCAGCGCGTCGAAGCGGCGGTGGAGCTCGGCGCGGGCCCGGAGCAGCTGGTCGCCCGAACGGCGCAGCGAGGCATCGTCGACCTGCGGGCTTCCCATGGTGATCGACTCGAGAAGGCGCGCCCGGGACTCCGCGTTCCACCGCGGCACGGTCGCGTCGACCGCGAGGTCGCCTGCGCCGAGCGCCCGCAGGCGACCCGACACCGACGCCAGCGCGCGGTCCGCGCCGCCCACGACGCCCACGGTGCGACCCGACGCGGCGCCGTCCGCCGCGATCGCGGCGGCCATGCCCACCGCATCGGCGCCCGGCGGGGTCTGGAGGAACACCTCGCGGCCGGTGGCGACCAGGTCGAGGATCGCGAACTGCACGTCGTCCAGGTCGCCCACGCCACGCTCGGCGAACGGATCACGGTCGCCACGCGGGAACGCGGGCAGGGGCTCGGCGAGTTGGGCGAGGGCGTCGCCGTCCCCGGCGGCCGCCGCGAGGACCGTCGAGGCGGCGATCACCGCGTCGCAGTCGTCGAGATCGTCGAGTAGGCGCTGCTCGGGATCGTCGAACGCGCCCAGCAGCAGCCGGTCGAGCACCTCGAGGGAGTCGCCGAAGAGATCCGTGCGCTCGCGCACCGCCTCCCACAGCGGGCGCGGATCGAAGTCGCGCCCGCCCGTGACCGCGGGCAGCGATGTCTCCACGCCGGCGGCGGCCGCGCGCTCGCGCAGCACGCCGAGGAACACAGGGTTGACGTATGCGTCGTCGCGCAGGGTGACCTGGACATCATCGGCGCGGAAGCGCTCGAGCCCCACGGGCCGCATGAGCAGCGGCATCTGAGCAGTGCTCCCGTCCTCGGTCCAGGCCACGGTGCCGATGACCAGCGCAGCCGTCCACGCGCCGGTGGCCGCGCGCACGCGCTCGGCCTCGTCCAGGACCAGGCGCCCGCGGTGCAGCCCGGCCTCGCGGACCTGGGGGTCGCGCAGGAGCGACGAGATCGCTGTAGGGCGTCCCGCGAAGAGCTGGGCGAGGCCTGACGGGTGGCCGGCGCGAATGTCGATCAAGCGCGCCTGGGTCGCGGCGACGTCGCGCAGCGGCGACACGGTCGAGCGGCTGCGCAGCTGCTCGCGCCACTCCTGGAGCGCGTCCGCGACCAGCGCCCGCCCGATGTAATCCACCACGTCACTACGGTAGAGCGACGGCGGCTCAGACTCCGACTGCCGCGCCACACGCGCGCGTCTTGACGCCGCGCGCTTTCCCGCGCGTGACCCCCGGCGTCATTCCTGGCGACTGCGTGAACGCGAAACAGTGCGCGCCGACTTCGTCAGCCGACACGCACTGCCATGCGGATTGTCGTCCCCCGGGGCCTGCCGCGTCAATCTGCGCAGGTCTGCGGTCTGCGCGCGGAGACTCCACCGCGAGACCTGCGGGGAGGGAAGTGCGCCTGGCGCGATTCGAACGCGCGACACCCGCTTTAGGAGAGCGGTGCTCTATCCCCTGAGCTACAGGCGCGGGGCACGTACGAGGATACCGGGCATGGCGGCCGATGCGGGAATCGGTCGAGCGCCGCACGCACCACCGCGCGGCTCACCAGCGCGCGGCTCACCAGCGCGCGTGGACGTGCTCGCGAATCCGCTCGTTGTAGATGGCGGCCAGGGCAGCCATGGTCGCGTCGTCGAGCGAAGGCATGTCTGCCGCCGCGGCGTTGGCGCGCGCCTGATCCGGGCGGGAAGCGCCGGGGATGATCGTGGCCGCACCCACTGCGCCGATCCACGCGAGAGCCATCTGTGCGGTGGTCCAGCCCTCGGGCGTGAGCGCTGCGACCTCACGGGCGGCCTCGACACCGACCTCGTACGGAACGCCCGAGAAGGTCTCGCCGATGTTCATCTTCGAGCCGTCACGGTTCCAGTTGCGGTGGTCCTCCGCCGCGAACTCGGTGTGCTCGTCGTACTTGCCGGACAGCAGCCCCGAGGCGAGCGGCACGCGCGCGATGATCCCGACGCCGGCCTCGTGGGCGGCGGCGACCACCTGCTCGAGCGGCTTGCGGCGAAACACGTTGAGGATGATCTGCACCGTGGCAACGTCGGGGTCCCGGAGCGCGTCGAGGGCCTCGGCACAGGTCTCCACCGAGACGCCGAAGTGGCTGATGCGGCCCTCATCGCGCAGCGTGCGGAGGTCGTCGTACGTGCGTGGGTCGCCGAACACCTCGGTGGGCGGGCAGTGCAGCTGGACCAGGTCCAGCGTGTCGACACCGAGGTTCTCCCTCGAGCGGTCCGTCCACCGGCGGTAGTTGTCGAGCGTGTAGGCCTCCGCGACGTGCGGGTCCGCCCGGCGACCCATCTTGGTCGCCACGAACACCTCGTCGCCCCACGAGCGCAGGAACTCCCCCACGGCCTTCTCGGAGCGTCCGTCGCCGTAGACGTCAGCGGTGTCGAAGAACGTGACCCCCGCATCGGCCGCCGCCTCGAGGATGCCCTGCGCGGTGTCATCGCCCACGTGATGCCAGTCCGCCCCCAGCTGCCAACAGCCCTGACCGATCAGCGAGATCTCGCGGCCGAGCCGCGGCACGAAGGAGGAGCGCATGCCTCCACCCTATTGCCCCACCCCCAGCCCGCGAAATGGATCCATGTCGCTTCTCTAAGCGCCTAGACGATCGAGATGGATCCACTTCGCGGGGGCACGGTGCGGGCGCGGAGGGGCGCGGTGGCGGCTCGGCCGGGAGCGCGGTGGCGAACGCACGAGAGCCGCCGACCCTCAGGGCCGGCGGCTCTCGTCAGTGCGGGTGCGGCTGCTAGCCGGTGACGCGCACGAAGGTGGGGTTCGACTGCCAGATCGCGCGGAACTGGAGCGTCTTGCCCGGAACCGGCGCATCGATCTGCAGGTTCGGACCGGCGTAGAGGCCCACGTGGCCCGGCGTCACGATGATGTCGCCCGGCTGGGGGCTCGACACGCGGGTGCCGACGTTCCAGTACGCGCCGGACGAGCGCGGCAGCGAGATGCCGAACTGCGCGTACACGTACGACACGAAGCCGGAGCAGTCGAAGCCGGACGGCGACGAGCCGCCCGAGACGTACGGAGTGCCCACGTACTTCGCGGCCTCGGCGATGATGGCCGAGCCGGAGACTGCAGCGGCGACCGACGCGGACTGCGCCACGGGCCGCGCGGCAGTGCCGCTCGAGGTGCTCGAACTCGTGCTCGTGCTCGTGCTGGTCGACGTCTGCTGGGGGGCCGCAACGGGCTCAGGGGCCGGCGGCGGGTCCTCCTTGACGGCGATCTCGGGGACCGCGACGTCGAAGTCAGCGTCGTCCGACGCCGTGACGGCGGCGAGGTCCGCGGCAGCCGCCGAGGTCTCGCTCGCGGCGTCCGCGTCGGGGGCGATGGCGAGCGTCTCGGGGTTGACGCCGCCGGTGGTCACATCCTGGGACACGAGCGCCGCAGCGGCGGCTCCCGTGAGAGGCACCACGACGAGTGCAGCACCGGCCGTAGCCGCCACCGCGCGAGTCCTGGCGCGCATGTATCCGTACCTCAAGTCCACGTTCCTTCCGCACCTGCGGTGCGTCGTTGTTCCCAAGCCTCGGACCCGGCGACCGGGGGTGGTCGCCGCCATCTTTCCGAGACCCGCGAGGCAGTGTTCCTCTGGTCCACTAGGCGCCTATGTTACCAATTCGTGATGAATCTCCAACTTGAGGCCTGACGAACACGTGGCGGGCCGCATCGGGCGACAGGACCAACTCGTCGCCTCCCGCACTCACGGCGACCCCACCCTCCACCACCCGCGCGGAGACCGTCGCTCCTGGTACAACTCCGGCGCCGACTGCGGCGTCGAGGAATCCCTCGGCCGCCTGAGGGTTCTCGCCGATGCGCACGAGGGTGACGTTGCTCACATCTTTCTGCGCCGCCTGATCGAGCGCGATCTCGGGCGAATCTGAGAGCGACTCTGAGAGTGGGACCCCCAGCTCCTCGAGCGCCGGGATCGGGTTGCCGTACGGGGACACGTCGATGCGGTCGAGCATCGCGACGAGGCGGCGCTCGACGCGGTCGCTCATCACGTGCTCCCACCGGCACGCCTCCTCGTGCACGTATGGCAGTTCGAGCCCGATGACGTCGATCAGCAGGCGCTCGGCCAGCCGGTGCTTGCGCATGACGCGCACGGCGGCCTCGTGGCCCGCCTCGGTGAGCTCGAGGTGACGGTCAGGGGCGAGCGTGACGAGTCCATCGCGCTCCATGCGCGCCACGGTCTGCGACACCGTGGGCCCCGAGTGGCCCAGCTGCTCGGCGATCCGCGCCCTCATGGGCGTCACCCCATCCTCGACCAGCTCGTAGATGGTCCGCAGATACATCTCGGTGGTGTCGACGAGATCGCTCATGCCGCGTGCCGGCCCATCCCGCGGTAGGACCAGTCCGCATCGATCCACGCGTCGGCAGGCAGGCAGTTGCGCGCGTCGATGATCCGCTTGTGGGCCACCAGGGACCCCACGACGGCCGGGTCCAGGTCCCGAAACTGGCGCCACTCGGTCGCGACGATCACGACGTCAGCGTCGCGCACCGCGTCCTCGGCGGAGCCGACGAAGTCGAGAGTCGGCCAGACCTTGGCCGCGTTGTCCATCGCCTCGGGATCGTGGACCCGCACGCGCGCGCCCCTCAGATGCAGCGTTCCCGCGACGTCGAGAGCGGGAGAGTCGCGCACGTCGTCGCTGTCGGGCTTGAACGCGGCGCCCAGGACCGCGACGCGGGCCCCGTTGAGCGACCCTCCCACGGCGCGGCCCGCGAGCTCGACCACGTGCTGGCGGCGGCGCTGGTTGACGGTGTCGACCTCGCGCAGGAAGGTCAGGGCCTGGTCGACCCCCAGCTCACCGGCGCGCGCCATGAAGGCGCGGATGTCCTTGGGCAGGCAGCCGCCGCCGAACCCCAGGCCCGCTCCCAGGAACTTGCGGCCGATGCGGGCGTCGTGGCCGATGGCGTCGGCCAGGTCCGTGACATCCGCGCCCGTCGCCTCGCACACCTCCGCGATCGCGTTGATGAAGGAGATCTTGGTCGCGAGGAACGCGTTCGCGGACACCTTCACCAGCTCAGCCGTCGCGAGATCCGTGACGACAAACGGCGTCTCGCGCGCGAGCGCCTGCGCGTACACGCGGCGGGCGACCTCCTCGATGCGGCCCGGCACCGCAGGATCGACCCCCAGGACCAGTCTGTCGGGACGCAGGGTGTCCTCGACCGCGAAGCCCTCGCGCAGGAACTCGGGGTTCCAGCCCAGCTGCGCCTCATCTCCCACGGGCGCCAGCTCGCGCACGCGCGCGGCCAGCCGTGCCGCCGTGCCCACGGGGACCGTCGACTTGCCCAGGATGACCGCCGGACGGTCGAGCAGCGGCGCGAGGGTCTCGATCACCGCGTCGACGAACGACAGGTCCGCGCCGTAGCCGTTCTTGAGCTGCGGCGTGCCCACCCCGATGAAGTGGACGTCCGCGAAGGCTGCGGCCTCCGCGGCGTCCGTGGTGAACCTCAGGCGCCCCGACTCGACGTTGCGCCGCAGCAGCTCGGGCAGGCCCGGCTCGTAGAAGGGCACCTCGCCGCGGCTGAGCCGCTCGATCTTGGCCGGGTCGATGTCGACGCCGATCACCTCGTGGCCGAGCTCGGCCATTCCAGCAGCATGCGTGGCACCCAGGTAGCCGGTGCCGAAGACGGAGATGCGCTCTGACATGCCGCCCACACTAGCGGCAGGGCCTGGTGTTCAGGAGGGGTCTTCTGGCACGGGATCGGGCCGCAGCCGAGCGATCACCGCGGTGCCCACCGCGGTCACACGCGCGGCTCCTGACGCGAACGGCACGAACGCGGCCTGCCCGCGGGAGAGCTCGAGGCGTTCGCCGCCGGCCTCGATGACCGCCGAGCCCTGGACCGCCAGGACGATGCGCGGGCCGGCCTCGACGGTCGCAGACCCGTCGGTGACGACGGTCAAGGCGAACTCCTCGGCCTCCGTCGCGAGCGTCACCGCGGCACCATCGTGCGTGACGGCGGGGACCGCCGGCGGCGCGGGGTGCGTATCCGACAGTCGCAGCAGGAGCGGGACGTCGATCTGCTTGGAGGTGAGGCCGCCGCGCACGACGTTGTCGGAGTTGGCCATGATTTCGATGCCCAGGCCCGACTGGTAACTGTGCAGCACGCCCGCGCCGGTGTACACGGCGTCGCCTGGCGCGAGCTGGACCACATTGAGCGCGAGAGCGACGATCGCGCCAGGATCGGCGGGGAAGTGCGCCAGCGCGTGCGCCGCGACGGCGAGGCTGCTGCCCTCCGGCGCCAGCGCTCCCGCCGCGGCGAGCGCGTCGAAGGTCGCATCATCGACGCCGCCGCCGAGGGTCGCGACCATGAAATCGTCGAGGTCGCCAGATCCCAGCGTCGCCGCGAGCGCTGCAGCCGCCGGCGTCGCGAGCGCCTCGAGGTCAGCGACGATGCCGGCGATCGGACGCACGCCCGCGAGCACCGTCATGGGGGTCAGGGCGTAGACCATCTCAGGCTTGTGGAACGGGTCCTGGAACGAGTGCGGGCGCCCGCCGGTGCCGCGCTGCTCCGCCGCGAAGCCCTGCTGAGCCTCCGCCAGCGTGGGGTGCACCTGGATCGACAGGGGTTTGTGGATGGCCAGCAGCTTGAGCAGGAACGGAAGACGCGCACCCCACCTGGCCGCCGCATCGGCCCCCAGGCAGTCGTCCGGCTCCGCGACGATGAGCTCGTCGAGGGTGAGCGGACCGTCGACGGAGTCTGCCCGCGACGGCGCGGAGACATGGGCACCCCACCACGCCTCGGCGACGGGCTTCCCGGTCTCCGGAAGGCACAGGAGCTCCGGGATGTCTCGGGTGGTTCCCCACGCGTAGTCGCGCAGGACCGGAGCCATGAGGTGCATGGCCGTCAGTCTGCCAGGAACCGACGCCACTACGCTGACACCATGTCAGACACGCTCACGATTCCCCGCGACATGCTCCCGCGCGATGGTCGCTTCGGCTCGGGGCCCTCGCGCGTGCGCGACGCGCAGCTGCAGGCGCTCGTCGCGGCCCAGCCCGGCGTGCTGGGCACGTCGCACCGGCAGCCTCCCGTCAAGAACCTCGTGAGGTCCATCCGCGACGGGCTCGCAGCCTTCTACGGCCTCCCTGACGGCTACGAGGTGATCCTCGGCAACGGAGGCGCGACGACCTTCTGGGATGCCGCGAGCTTCTCGCTGGTGGAGCGGCGCGCGCAGCACTGTGCGTTCGGGGAGTTCGGGTCGAAGTTCGCGGCCGCCACGACCGCGGCGCCGTTCCTCGAGCCGTCGGTGGTGCGCACCGCCGAACCCGGCGACGTGGCGCTGCCCGAGCCGCAGGACGGCATCGACGTCTACGCGTGGCCGCACAACGAGACGTCCACCGGCGCAATGGCGCCCGTCGTGCGCGTCCCGGGTGACGCGCTCACGGTGATCGACGGCACCTCCGCCGCAGGCGGCCTGGCGCTGGACCCCACGCAGGCCGACGTCTACTACTTCTCCCCCCAGAAGAGCTTCGGCTCGGACGGCGGGCTGTGGTTCGCCCTCGTCTCGCCCGCCGCGATCGAGAGGATCGAGCGCATCGGCTCGTCCGACAGGTGGATTCCGGCCACGCTCGACCTGACGGCGGCGCTCGCCAACTCGCGTCAGGACCAGACGCTCAACACCCCTGCCGTCGCGACGCTCGTGATGATGAACGCGCAGCTTGAGTGGCTCAACGGCGAGGGCGGAATGTCCTTCGCGACGGCCCGGACCAGCGAGTCCGCGCGCCGCATCTACCGCTGGGCGGACGACTCCTCATTCGCTGAGACATTCGTCACAACCCATTCAAACCGGTCGTCGGTCGTCGCTACCGTCGATCTCAGTTCGCCCGTGGATTCGGCGCAGCTGCGCTCCGGTCTGAAGGCGAACGGCGTGGTGGACATCGATCCGTATCGGAAGCTCGGGCGCAACCAGATCCGGGTGGGGATGTTCCCCGCCGTCGATCCCGATGACGTGTCCGCGCTCACGGACTGCATCGACTGGCTAGTGGAGAGATTGGTGACATGACCGAACAGCAGGAGGTCCTCGAGACCGCACGCCCCCGGCGTCGCATCCTCGGAGTCTTCCTGCTGGGAATGGTCCCGCTCGTGGTCGCGGGCACCGCGGGTGCCGCCGCGGCGGGCTTCACGCCCGAGCCACAGGCGACCACCGTCGCGCTCATCGAGCGCGTGCCCGCTCAGCCCGCCGTCGACAGCGAGCTGGCGCCCGTCACCGCCGCAGGCAACGTCGACGACGTCGACACCACCGCCGACGTCCCTCAGATCTCGATCAGCGTCGAGCCCGAGCCCGAGCCGGTCGCCGCCGCGCCGTCGTCCGGCTCGAACGCCTCGGGCGCGAAGGCATCCGGATCGACCGCCACGTCTTCAGGTTCGACCCAGAAGTCGACGGGCTCCTCCTCCGGCTCCACCACCAGCGCGTCGTCCACGCAGACCGCGCAGGCGTACTGCTCCTCTCCCTCCTCGCCCTATGCCGCCAGCGGCAGCCCCAAGGCGCTGCTGACCGCTGCGAACAAGGAGCGCGCGCGCATCGGCGCCCGGGCGCTGTCGTGGTCGGGAAGCCTCGCCTCGGCGGCGACCTCGTGGTCGCAGACCCTGGCGGGACGCGACACCCAGGGCGACGGCTCAGCCCTCGCGCACAACCCCAACCGCCCCGGCGCGGAGAACGTCGCCATGGCAGGCTCGAGCGGCGGCATGTCCGTCGGCACCGCGGTCGCCAAGGCGCACTCGGGCTGGATGTATTCGTACGGGCACTGCGTCAACGTCATGAATCCGGCGTTCTCGAGCATGGGCGCCGGCTCCGCGACCAACCCGACGGGCACCGTGGTCTACACGACCGCGAACTATCGCTGAGCGCGCGACAGGCACGAACGAGTGCAGGCGGCCGGGCGCGAACGCGACCGGTGGCGGGCCTCAGTCGACCGCGTGCGGCAGGTGCCGCTCGGGACGCCACGGCGGGATCCAGCGCCACAGCGCTCCCGCCGTCACGATCCCCAGACCGCCCACCACGAAGAAGCCGGTGGACAGCGTCATGGCCGCAAGCCCGGAGATGAGCGCCGGGCCGGCAAGTCCCCCGGCGTCCTGCAGGATCATCCACGTGCCGATGAACACGTCCCGGCCGTGAACCGGCGCCACGTCAGCGCCCAGCGTCATCAGCACCCCTGATCCCCAGCCGTTGCCCACGCCCAGCAGCACGGCGGCGATCGCGACGCCGGTGGGCCCACTGGTGAAGGGCAGGAGCAGCGTCCCCGCCGCGATCAGCAGCGTCGACGGCACCGCGGTCCATGCGCGGCCCCATCGGTCCATCACCGCGCCCGCCGGGTAGAACAGCAGCATGTCGACCCCGGCGGACACCGCGAAGATCAGCGAGACCGCGGAGTCGCTCATGCCGATCGACTCCGCCCACAGCGGGATCACCACGATCCTCGCCGCCCGCACCGCTCCGGTGAGCAGCACCGCGAGCCCCAGCGTGCGCAGGATGGGCCACGAGCTGCGGATCACGTCGAGATGTCTCAGCTCGGACCGCGCCGGACGGGGCGGGCGGCGGCGCCACGAACTGCTCGCGCGCAGGGCGACGATAGCGGCCACGACAGTGAGCGCCGCGAAAGCGTAGGCCGCGCGCAGTCCCCACGCCGCGATCACCGCCGCTCCCAGCAGCGGCCCGATGAAGTTGGCGATGCGCCAGGTCCCGGCGAGCGTGGTGAGGGCGCGGGCGCGGAACACGGCCAGCACCAGCGACTCCACCTGCCCCTGGCGCGCCACGTGATAGCCCGCGTGGCCGAAGCCGATGAGCGCCACCCCCGCGAGGAACGGCACCAGCACCGGCGAGACCGCGCACACGACAGCTCCTCCGGCGAGCGCGGCGAGTCCCACCAGCGCCGCCCGCACGGGCCCCAGCCGCGCCGAGAGGCTCCCTCCCCACGCCGAGCCACCCATGCGCCCGCCCGCGTAGATGACCGCGGACGCGGCCGCGACCGCCGCGGAGTGGTCCATGCGGAGCACCGACAGCGCGAATAGCGGCAGCATGGCACCCAGGCCGAGCTCCGCCAGGAACGTCGGGACGTAGGTGCTCGTCGCGAGGGCGCGCACGGCGGCGCGCCGGGGGGCTGGTGCGGAACCGCCCGTCAGCGGTCGCCCTCGGCGTCGCCAGGCACGTCGCCGGGCTCCGGGGCCGATGCGGTGGCCGGCTCGGTCTCGGCGGTCGCGTCGGGAGTGGGCTCGGCGTCGGGCTCGGCCCGCTCGCGCTCCTCCTGTGCCGGCAGCTCCGGTTCGGCCGATGCGGTCGCGGGCTCGGGGTCAGCGGTCGCCTCGGGCTCGGATTCGGCCGATGCGGTGGCCGACTCGGGAGCCTCGGGAGCCTCGGGCACATCGGGCGCCTCGGCCGGTGCGGCCGCATCGGGCTCCGCCGCGGCTTCAGGCGTCGCCTCCGCTTCGGGCGTCACCTCCGGCGCCTCCGCGGCCGCTGAAGCCGCCGTGGCCGTCTCAGCCGTCGCATCGGCCGTCGTGGACTCAGCCGTCGCATCGGCCGTCGTAGCCTCAGCCGGCTCGGGAGTGCTGAGGTCCAGCGCGACCGAGGCGTCGGTGTCGAAGACCGGGTTGTTGGCGGGCCACAGCGCCGCGGACCGCTCCGGGGCGGACTGGGGCTGCCCATGGCACTCGTGATCGACGGGGACGACGGTGCCGTCGAACGGGCACCACTTGTTGGCGCACACGCCGAAGTGCAGGCGCATCGATCCCGCCAAGGGAATCACGAACTCGCCCACGGCGCCCGTCGTGCTCGAGCCGTCCGCAGACGTCGAGCCGATCTCCTGCGCGCGGGCGGTCCAACGCTCGGCGGCCTCGTCTCGGCCGAGCGGACCCAGGACCCGCTCGCGCCCGAGTCCCAGCTCCCAGATGGCCACCGCCTCCTCGTCCTCGGCATCGGTGACGGTGTACCCGGGCTCCAGGCGCGGGTCCGGGTCGAAACGCGGCACGGCCATCCCCGGCTTGATGTCGCCGGGCTGGACCCGCTCCGCCCACGGAACCCAGGGCGGGGACAGCAGGGCGTCGTCCGCGGCGACGAGGTGCGCCTCGCAGATCGCTGCCTCCTTGCCGCGCGGGGCGCGCGACAGCGTCACCGACCACACCCAGCCGCGATAGCCGGGCAGGGTGCACGCGAACAGATGGGTGACGAGCCGATCGCTGACGGACGTGGCGCTCAGGTGGTCGCCCACGAGGTCCGCGCCGTCCGCTGCCTCGACCGCCGCGTCGCGCGCGAGATCGACCGCGCCCTCGAGCACAGCGTCCATGGGTCAGGCCTCCAGCTGGTCCGCGACGGCGCGCAGCACGGCGGCGACCTTCTGGCCACGGGCCGGCTCGGGGTAGCGCCCCTTGCGCAGCGACGTCGAGACGCCATCGAGCATCTTGATGAGGTCCTCGACGATGACCGTCATCTCCTCGGGCTTCTTGCGCAGGCCCTGAGAGACGGTGGTCACCGGGTCGAGGAGGGCGACGCCCATGGCGGACGGGCCACGGCGGCCATCCGCGATCGAGAACTCCACGCGCGATCCCGGCTTGGGCGACGTGACGCCGGCGGGCAGGGAGGACGCGTGCAGGAACACCTCATCGCCTTCGTCGCTCGCGATGAAGCCGAACCCCTTGTCGGAGTCGAACCACTTCACTTTGCCGGTGGGCACATCAACCTCGCGTGAGTCTTGGGCACCGCGGATTCGGTGCCGCACCAGTCTATCGGTGATCGTGCGCCCGGCTCACGGGCGTCGGATTCCTCACGCACCTCGCCGCGGGCTTGGCGAAGTGGCGCGACGGGAGCAGACTGGAGACGATCGCCGTCCCCGAACCGTCCAGCGAGGTCTCCATGCCAGTGTCGACCGTGCCTGCGTGGCTCGTCCCCGCTTTCACGCGTGCCGCCACCGCGGCGGGCGCCACCGCGCCCGCGTCACAGATCGACGCCGCGGCGCATCGGCTCATCGAGCGGTGGACCGAGCCCGAGCGGCGCTATCACGATGTCGCCCACCTCGTGGACCTGCTGCAGCGCGTGGACGAGCTCAACCAGGAGTGCCACAACCTCCACGCGGTGCGCCTCGCGGCCTGGTATCACGGCGCGGTCTTCGACGCCGCGGAGTCAGCTGCCTACGCGCGCCGGGGCGGCGAGGACGAGGTCGCGAGCGCGGAGGTCGCGCGCGAGGACCTGGCGCAGCTGGGAGTGCCGGCCGATGCGGTCGAGGCTGTCGCAGACATGGTGGTGGGCCTGGCGCGCCACTCGGGAGAGGCGGGCGGCGTCGACGCGGCCGTCCTGTCCGATGCCGACCTCGCGGTCCTCGCCTCGGATCCGCAGCGCTACCGCAGCTACCTCGAGCGCGTGCGCGACGAGTATCGCCACATCCCGATGGCCGACTACGTCCAGGCGCGGCGCGAGATCGTGGACCGTCTGCTGTCGCGGGATCGCCTCTACACGAGCCCCCTGGGCGCCGGATGGGAGCGCCAGGCCCGCGAGAACCTCACCGCCGAGCGCGCCCGGCTGGACCGCGAGCTCGAGCGGGCGGAGTCGTTGTCCACAGATTCGCCGTGACCTCCCCGCTCGGGGACCTGGCGGCGTAGCGTCGACGGGACCACGGGACGAGCGCTGAGCCGTCCCACCCCGACCGGCGAGAGGATCACGATGACGCGCTATCACGTCGACGCGGCGGAGGTCGCGTCCGCGGCGGCCCTGGCGGCACGCTCTGGCCACTCGATCCGCGGAGAGGTGACGGCGATGATGGCGCATCTCACCGCTCTCGATGCGACGTGGCAGGGAGGCGCGGCCACCGCGTTCGCCGGCGTCTTGGACCAGTGGCGCGTCGCGCAGGCCCAGGTCGAGCAGGCGCTCGACGCGCTCTCCGGTGCGCTGGCCGGAGCCGCCGAGGAGTACCAGTCCGCCGAGGACGCCGCGCGGAGCATGTTCACGCCGCGGTGACCCGGTGGCGGCCGCGATCGGCGCCCGAGCGTAGGCTCGGAGCGTGGCCATCTACATCGATCCGCCCCTGTGGGCGAAGTACGGGACGATGTGGGGCCACCTGGTCTCGGACGCCTCTCTCGACGAGCTCCACGCGTTCGCGCGCGCTGCCGGCGTGCCCGAGCGCGCGTTCGACCGCGACCACTACGACGTCCCTGTCGACCGCCACCCCGAGCTGGTGGCGCTGGGCGCGACGCTGATCGACGGCCGCGACCTGGTCCGGCGCCTGCGTGCGTCCGGGCTGCGGGTGACGTCCGCGCGCCGGCACGGCCGCGCCTAGCCCAGCCCGCGCATCGGCCCGACGGCGCGTCACCCAGCCCGCGCATTGGCCCCGCGGTCGATTCTCGCTCCCCTACGCCCTTAACCGAGCGAAGTGGGTCCATTTCGCTCGCCTCAGGGCTGAGGCGAGCGAAAACGCACCGCCAGGCCTCAAGTTGCGCTCCCACACACGACATGTAATAATTTTCTTGCATATGTTAATGCAGGGAGGACGCGTGGATACCCCGGAGACCGCCGATGCACTGGCCGCTCGGCTCGCCGCGATGGCGAGCACGCAGCGCCTGCGCATCGTCGCCACGCTGGTCGAGGGGCCGCTGCACGTCAGCGCGCTCGCTCGCCGAGTGGAGATGTCCCGGGCCCTCCTCTACATGCACCTGCGCAAACTCGAGGAGGCGGGATTCGTGACCAGCCGCCTCGAGCTGGGCGAGGACGGGAAGGCGATGAACGTCTTCTCGGCCGAGCCGTTCACGGTCACCATCACCCCGGCGGTGGTCGCAGCTGCGATCGCCGCCACCGACGAGAGCGAGGAATGACATGGACGCCATCCCCTGGTTCGCGTGGATCGCCATCGTGGGCATTGCCGCATGGGCAGTGGTCGCCTCGGTCCAAGCGGCGACAGGCCCCCGGCGCAAGGAGCGCGAGGAGCTCACCGAGGCGCTGCGCTCCAACACGGACGCGCAGACCCGCACGGGCGAGCGACTCGACGCGATCGAGCAGCGCCTGACGACGATCGAGTCCACGTTGAACGACGTGCCCTGAGCACGCCGCCGACAACGCAGAAGGGCCCCCGAGGATCGCTCCTCGGGGGCCCTTCTGCGCGTGTGCGGTGAGGCTTAGAAGCCCATGCCGCCCATGTCGCCGCCACCGGCAGGCATGGCCGGCTCGGGCTCGGGGATGTCCGCCACGACCGCCTCGGTCGTGAGGAACAGGCCCGCGATCGACGCGGCGTTCTGCAGCGCGGAACGGGTCACCTTGACCGGGTCGTTGACGCCCGCGGCCAGCAGGTCCTCGTACACGCCGGTCGCGGCGTTGAGGCCGTGACCGACCTCGAGGCCCTTGACGCGCTCGACGACGACGCCGCCCTCGAGGCCGGCGTTGACGGCGATCTGACGCAGCGGAGCCGTGATGGCCGCCTCGACGATGCGCACACCGGTGGCCTCGTCACCCACGAGCTCGAGGCTCGCGAGCGCCTTGGTGCCGGCCTGGATGAGGGCCACGCCACCACCGGCGACGATGCCCTCCTCGACGGCCGCCTTCGCGTTGCGAACGGCGTCCTCGATGCGGTGCTTGCGCTCCTTGAGCTCGACCTCGGTGGCCGCGCCCGCCTTGATGACGGCAACGCCGCCGGCGAGCTTGGCGAGGCGCTCCTGGAGCTTCTCGCGGTCGTAGTCCGAGTCCGAGTTCTCGATCTCGGCGCGGATCTGGTTCACGCGACCCGCGACCTGCTCCTCGGAGCCGGAGCCCTCCACGATGGTGGTGTCGTCCTTGGTGACGACCACCTTGCGGGCCTGGCCCAGCAGCTCGAGGCCAGCGGACTCGAGCGAGAGGCCCACCGACTCGGAGATGACCTGACCACCGGTGAGGATGGCCATGTCCTGCAGCATCGCCTTGCGGCGGTCGCCGAAGCCGGGGGCCTTGACGGCGACGACCTTGAGGTTGCCGCGCAGCTTGTTGACCACGAGCGCCGCGAGGGCCTCGCCCTCGACGTCCTCGGAGATGATCGTCAGCGGCTTGCCGGCCTGCATGATCTTCTCGAGGATCGGGAGCAGGTCCTTGAGCGACGAGATCTTCGACTCGACCAGGAGGACGTACGAGTCCTCCAGGACGGCCTCCTGGCGCTCGCCGTCGGTGACGAAGTAGGGGTTGAGGTAGCCCTTGTCGAAGCGCATACCCTCGGTGAGCTCCAGCTCGAGACCGAACTGGTACGCCTCCTCGACGGTGATGACGCCTTCCTTGCCGACCTTGTCCATCGCCTCAGCGATGAGCTCGCCGATCGCGGGGTCACCGGCGGAGATGCCGGCGGTCGCAGCGATCTGCTCCTTGGTCTCGACGTCCTTGGCGGACGCGAGCAGCTCGGCGGTGACGGCCTCGACGGCCTTCTCGATGCCCTTCTTGAGGGCGATCGGGTTGGCGCCGGCCGAGACGTTGCGCAGGCCCTCGCGGACGAGTGCCTGGGCGAGGACGGTGGCGGTGGTGGTGCCGTCGCCGGCGACGTCGTCGGTCTTCTTGGCGACCTCCTTGACGAGCTCCGCACCGATCTTCTCGTAGGGCTCCTCGAGCTCGATCTCCTTGGCGATGGACACACCATCGTTGGTGATCGTGGGGGCGCCCCACTTCTTCTCGAGCACGACGTTGCGGCCCTTGGGGCCGAGGGTGACCTTGACGGCGTCGGCGAGGGCGTTCATGCCCCGCTCCATGCCGCGACGGGCCTCCTCATCGAAGGCAATCTGCTTTGCCATGGGTGTCTATTCCTCTTTCGATGAATATGGTGTCGAACCGCCCGCGACGGACGATGCCGGGCCAGGCGTTCCTTTCACGCCAGGACCGGTCACCTCGGCTCGACAAGCCTTGGATTAGCACTCTCAAGCGGAGAGTGCTAAGGCCGATTCTGGCACTCTCCCCCGTCGAGTGCAAACCCGAATCGACGGGTTTCGCCCACCGCTGAGGAGCGTCGCGTCCGCGGGGCCGATGCGGTTGCCGCTTCCGCAGCACCGTCGCGCTGCGAACGGTGCTGGGTCAGTTGCCCGGGTCGGTCGCGAGGAGAACCTCGATCTCGGCGCCGCCGGGGGTGCCGCCGCTCTCGACACGGTCGATGCCGAGCTGGTCGGCCACGTCCTGCGCGGTGTCCGCGACCCGGTCGCCGTCGTAGAGCACCACGTTCGAGCCGCCCGGGATGAGCGAGCTGTTGATGTTGTTCGCCTCGGTGTTGGTGTAGCCCGCGTCGATGAGGATCTGCTCTTGGGCGCCGGCGATGCCCTGGATGCCGGCGCCGTTGCGCACGTGCACCTGCGCGTCGTAGATGATGACGGGCTCGGGCTCCTCAGTCTCCGTGGGCTCCGGCGTGGGCTCCTCGGTCGCGGTCTCCGTGGGCTCGGGGGTGGGCGTCACGCTCTCTGCGGCGGTGGGCTCGTCCGTGGGTGTGACCGTGGCCGTCGGCGTCGCCGCAGGCTCGTCGGGACTCGAGTCGGAGTTCCACAGCCACCACGCGATGCCCCAGGCGATGAGGCCCGCGACCACGAAGGCGATCAGCGGCGGCAGCACCCGCGACCACCACGACCGCGGCGCGCGATGCACACCCACGGGCCCGCTCTGGTCAGCGAGCTCGTCGAATTCGTCGCGGGGGTAGTCCTGGGCCACGGGGGAACTCTAGCGAACGGCGGCAGCGTCGAGCGGCCGGCTCGACCGGCCACGCTGGCGGGCGGCGCGCATGCGTCGCAGCCGCTTCACGAGCATCGGATCGAAGGCCAGGGCGGCCTGCGTGTCGATGAGGGAGCCGAGCACCTGGTAGTACTGCGTGCTGGTCATCGAGAAGAGTTCGCGAATCGCGTCCTCCTTGGCGCCGGCGTAGGTCCACCACTGGCGCTCGAAACGGAGGATCTCGGCGTCGCGATCCGCCAGATCCGTCGCCACGGCCTCGTCGATGCGTGCGGCCTCGCCCATGTGTCCTCCTCCATGCGTCGGGACAACCCTACCTGCGAACTACACGACTGTCATTCGTCCCCGCCGCCCGGCCACCGCATCGGCCCTCCGCACTCTCCAGCCCTCGCCGCCCGGACCGCTCACCACACGTCTGGGGCGGACGTGGCGTGTGAGGCCGGTGTGATGGCACAGGCTTCACATGCGCCCCATCGACACCAGGCGTGTGGTGGGCGGCTCAGCTCGCCGCCTGAGTGCCCCGCTACCGTGGACCCATGTCCGACGCGTGGCGCACCCAGGTCGCCCCCGACTGGGCCGTCGCCCTGGAGCCCATCGCCCCGGACCTCGCCCGCATCGGCGCCTTCCTGCGCGAGGAGATGGCCGCCGGACGGGGCTACCTGCCGGCCTCAGACGTGATCCTGCGCGCCTTCCGGGCACCCCTCGCGGACGCCCGCGTGCTGATCGTGGGCCAGGACCCCTACCCGACGCCCGGCGACCCGGTGGGCCTCAGCTTCTCGGTCCCGCCCGGCCACCCGATGCCGCGCTCGCTCGTCAACATCGCGCGCGAGCTGCGCGAGGACACCGGCGAGGCGCTCACGGACGGCGACCTGAGCCACTGGGCCGCCCAGGGCGTGGTCCTGCTCAACCGCGTGCTGACGGTGTCCCCGGGCCAGCCCGCCTCGCACCGCGGCCACGGCTGGGAGCAGGTCACCGAACACGCGATCCGGACTCTCGCCGCGCGCGGCGGTCCGCTGGTGGCGATCCTGTGGGGACGGGACGCGCAGGGGCTGGCGCCGATGCTGGGCGGCATCCCCCACGTCGCCAGCGCGCACCCGAGTCCGCTCAGCGCATCGCGGGGATTCTTCGGGTCGCGGCCGTTCTCGGCCGTGAACCGGCTGCTCGAGGGCCAGGGCGCGGCGCCCATCCAGTGGGGCACGCCCGCCTGACTCCCCCTGTCCGGCACTCACGGTCCCCTACGCGAGGCGACTGACTCCTGTCCGGCAGCCGCGATCGTCGGGCGCCGGACAGCGCGCGCCGGCAGCTCAGAGGGGTCGGTGAGTGCCGGATACCAGGAGAGGAGAGCTGGCAGCGGGACTCGAACCCGCAACCCCCGTATTACAAGTACGGTGCGCTACCAATTGCGCCATGCCAGCAGGGCGCCTCAGCGCCGCCCCAGCAGGATACCGGCCGATGCGCGGGCGGGTTTCGCCCCCTGCTTCACGCCGCTGCGGGGGCAGGCCAGGCAGCGGGGCCCAGACACGACGATGCCCCCGCCGGCGGCGGGGGCATCGCGTGCGAGAGTCCTAGAGAGCCTCGAGGTAGGCGCGGAGGGCGCCAGCCTGGAAGTAGGCGACGTCCTCGGTCTGGCTGAGGATCGCACCGTCCACCATGACGGTGGGCGTGCCGGCCATGCCGTCCTGCGACGCCTGGTCGGTTCCGGCGATGACCCACTTGGTGAACTGGCCGTCGTCGAGGGTGGAGGCGACGTCCTCGGGCACGCCGGCGCCGATCGCGATCTCCTCGAGCTGCTCGTCGCTCAGTCCGGAGCCGCCCTCCTCGGGCTGGTTCGCGAACAGGGCGTCGACGAAGTCGACGAAGGCCTCGGGCGCGGCGTCGGCGACCGTCGCGGCCGCGTTCGCCGAGCGGGTCGAGTACTGAGTGCCGCTCGAGAAGCGGTCCAGGATCGAGACGGGGTGGTACCACAACTCGATCTCGCCGGCCTCGCGCAGCTCGGCGAGGTCCTCGCCGTTGATCTCCTCGAACGAGCCGCACACGGGGCACATGAAGTCGAGGTAGACGTCCACACGGGGGGCATCCTCCGGGACGTCCTCGCCCACCACGCCGGAGGTGCCGACCACGATGCCGCCGCTCGCGTCCGCGCCGGCGGGCGCGACCGCGTCGCCCGAGTCGAGCGTGGGGACGTTCGACTGCTGGACGATGAAGAACACGATGCCGCCGAAGACGACGATCGCGACGCCGACGCCGATCAGGACGCCCATCAGGGTCCGGCGCTCCTGCCGCTGCACGGACTTCTGCGCCTGGGACTTGGCGGCGGCCGCCTTGTCGTTGCGGGGCGCGTTGTTCTTCTTGGCCATGTTCCTACTTCCTGGTGTCGTGCGAGTTCGGGGTCGATTCTAGTTCGGGATCGGCGTCCTCCACGCCGTCCACCGGGGCGGGCGCCAGCCGGGCGTCCACGGAGAAGCGGCTGCGCGGCCAGATCGCGAGGTACGTGCCGAGGATGATGAAGCCCACCCGTTCGAGCAGGTGCGCCGGGTAGTTCGCCGTGCCCTCCTCGACCTCGCCGCCGCCGCCAAAGCAGCCGCAGTCGATGCTGAGCCCGTTCGCCCAGGCCCAGATCACGCCGGTCGTGAAGGCCGCCATCATCAGCAGCCAGATGATGCTCGACGTCCGGGTGAAGGCGCCGATGAGGAGCAGCAGCCCCAGCACGACTTCCACGAACGGGAGCATGGTGCCGACGAAGGGCACGATCTCCTCGGGAAGCAGCCGGTAGGCGCGCACGGCCCGCACGGACTGCGGGATGTCCGCGAACTTGGGGATGGCGGCGGCGAACAGGATGCCGGCCATCGCGAGGCGCACCACCAGGCTGATCCACGGCTGCACGACCGCGAACCGCTGCGAGACAGTCATCGATTCCCCTCTGTGGGCGCGTTCAAGCGCCCGTCGTTGCCGGGCCAACGTACCGAGCGCGCGGCGTGTTCCCGCTCGTGCGGGAGGCTACTGCGGCAGGTCGGGCGCGGGCCACCACCACTGGTCGTCCGAGACGTTGAGGTAGACCGCGAGCGCGACCACGCCGATAGCGACGATCGCGACTACGACCCAGGCCGCCGCCACTCCGCGCGTGGGCGCAAGGGCTGCGGACACCCGGTGTCCGCCTTCACGGGTCATGCCCATCCAGGGCCCCCACCACAGCGCCATCGCCGCGACGGCAGCTCCGGCGACCAGTGCGAGCGCATGCCCCCAGCTCTGGCCCGCCAGGGTGTCGGGAGCCACGCGATACGTGCTCACGAGCCACCACCCGAGCGCGGCGACGCCACCGCCGGCGGCGGCCCCCAGCAGCGCCGCGGGCACCGTCTCGCCGGCGGCGCGCAACAGGTGCCACGGCAGGCCCAGCGTGTGCAGGGCGGCGTCGCCGCGGCGTTGCCCCTTCCGCACGCGCGCCGTGTGCAGCGCCTGAGCGCGACGCTGCACGGCGCGCACCAGGATCGCGCCCACTACGAGCGCGAAGTACGCGATGAAGGGCGCGAGCGCGGCCGCCGCGCAGAAGGCCAGCAGCCACGCGGCCACCATCACGTGGTGGCGCGGGGCGGGCTCGATGGGCGGATCGGCGGGCTCGTCGTCATCGAGGATCGACTCCCCGCTGAGCGGAGGCGACGGTGCAGAGATGGGCGATCCCGTGTAGGTGTCCGCCTCGTCGAACGCGAAGCCCGAGCCGTTCGCGGGGTGCGCAGACTCGCCCGCCTCGGCGGGAGCGTGCGCGGCCATCACGGCGGTCGCCGCAACTCCCGGCACGACGGCGGTGGGCGCCAGGCCCTCCGAGCTGCGGGGCAACACGGCCGTCGCTCCCCTGAGCGCCGCCACCACGTCTCGCGGCCCGGGCCGCGCGGAGATGTCGCGTCCCAGCGCGGCCCTCAGCGCATCGGCCCCCGGAACGCCCGGAAGCCGCACGTCCGTCTCCAGCGTGCGGGAGATCGCCCCCGTGCCCGAGCCGAACGGCGCCTGCGCCGTCATCGTGTACGCGACCGTGGCCGCCCACGACCAGCGGTCGGCGATGGATCCGGGTTCGGCACCGTCGATGACCTCGGGGGCCACGTAGCCCGCCGTGCCGGAGACCAGGCCGTCGCGCGTCAGTCGCTCGTCGTGCTCGCGGTGCGACAGGCCGAAGTCGATCAGCACCGGGCCCTCGGGCCCCATCATGATGTTCGATGGCGTGACGTCGCGGTGGACCACCCCGGCGGCGTGCACGGCCTCGAGCGCGGATGCCGTGCGCGCGGCAAAGTCCGCGAGCGCCTCGCCCTCGAGCGGACCGTTGTCCTGGACGTGGTGCCACAGGCTCACGCCGGGGATGTACTCGAACACCACGAAGGTCTCGTCGCCGTCGAGCTCGGCGTCCAGAATCCGCGGCACGGCGGGGTGGCGCAGGGACTGCAGCGCCTGGACCTCGCGCTCGAGGCGGCGCGCCGCGACCTCGTCCTCGCGGGCGTCCACGAGCTTGAGCGCGGCCACCTCTCCCGCGCCGTCGCGCACCTTGTAGACGGCGCCAGAACCGCCGCGGCCCAGGGTCTCCAGGACCGTGTAGCCGCCGATCTCATCGCCCGGTTCGCGTGTGACGCCTGCCATGGGCATCACGCTACCGTGACGCGGCTTTGAGGCGAGGCCCGCGTGTGGCAGTATGAATGCACTTGCCGTGAAGATGCGGCGGGAAGTGTCACTGTGGACACCACATCGGCACTCTTCACTACGGATCGTCCGGCACGTACCTGCCGGTGAAGGGACCATCATGGCCAGCGTTACCTATGACAAGGCGTCGCGTATCTATCCGGGGACTGAGCGCCCCGCCGTGGACGCCCTCGACCTGGAGATCGCCGACGGCGAGTTCCTCGTCCTCGTCGGCCCCTCGGGCTGCGGAAAGTCCACCTCCCTGCGCATGCTCGCGGGTCTGGAGGACATCGACGAAGGCGCCATCTGGGTGGGCGACCGCGACGTCACCCACGTCCAGCCCAAGGACCGCGACATCGCGATGGTGTTCCAGTCCTACGCGCTCTACCCGCACATGACCGTCGCGGACAACATGGGCTTCGCGCTCAAGATCGCCAAGGTCGACAAGGCGGAGATCCGCCAGCGCGTCGAGGCAGCTGCGAAGATCCTCGACCTCACCGAGTACCTGGACCGCAAGCCCAAGGCCCTCTCGGGTGGTCAGCGTCAGCGTGTCGCCATGGGCCGCGCGATCGTGCGTCAGCCGCAGGTGTTCCTCATGGACGAGCCGCTGTCGAACCTCGACGCCAAGCTCCGTGTCCAGACGCGTACCCAGATCGCCGCGCTGCAGCGCCGCCTGGGCACCACCACCGTCTACGTCACGCACGACCAGGTCGAGGCGCTCACCATGGGTGACCGCATCGCCGTGCTCAAGGACGGCGTGCTCCAGCAGGTGGGCTCGCCGCGCGACATGTACGACGCTCCCGCCAACGTGTTCGTCGCGGGCTTCATCGGCTCGCCGGCCATGAACATCGGCACCTACCAGGTGTTCGATGGTCACGCTCAGGTGGGTCGCGCCAAGGTCGCCCTCCAGCGCGAGGCCGTCGCGGCCCTCAAGTCCGAGGACAAGAACCACGTGGTGCTGGGCTTCCGCCCCGAGTCGCTCGACCGGGTCGCCCCCAACACCGACGGCGCGATCCCGATCGCGGTCGACGTGGTGGAGGAGCTCGGCTCGGACGCCTTCGTCTACGGCGAGGTGCCCAACGAGTTCGGCGACTCGCAGGACATCCACTTCAACGCGGGCGACTCGCAGATGATCGTGCGCATCGACCCCCGCGACGTCCCCAAGAAGGGCGACACCGTGTGGGTCACCATCCGCGAGGGTGAGCAGCACGTGTTCTCCGCTGCGTCGGGCGAGCGCCTCTCCGGCGAGGTCCACACCGAGAACGCCCCCGTCAAGTAGTTCCACGCTGAAGGCGCGGTCCCCTCGCGGGGGCCGCGCCTTTCGCATGCCCGCTTCCCTAGCCCGCGCATCGGCCCTCCTGGCGGTTGATTCTCGCTCACCCAAGCGCTTGGGCGAGCGAAATGGGTCCACTTCGCTCGCCTCAGCGCTTGGGCGAGCGAAATGGGTCCACTTCGCTCGGGTCGGGAGGGCCGATGCGCGGGCTGGGCGGCCGCGTCCGTCACGCCGGATAGTCTGACCTCATGCCGCTTCACATCACCGGGGCCGCCGACGCGGCCCTGATCGAGCTGCCGTGGGAGATCCCGCTGAGCGCGTGGCCGGAGGAGCACATCGCCGCGCTTCCCCGCGGCCTGTCGCGCCACGTCGTGCGCTTCGTGCGGCACGGCGACGGCGTGCTCGCCGTCAAGGAGACCAACCCGGAGATCGCGCACAAGGAGTTCGAGATCCTGCGCGAGCTCGAACGGCACCACGCCCCGTGCGTGCACCCAGTCGCGGTGGTGTCCGGCCGCACCACGCCCGGCGGCGAGGAGCTGTCCGCCGCGCTCGTGACCGAGCACCTGTCGTACTCGTTGCCCTACCGCGCGCTGTTCTCGTCCGCTCTGCGCCAGGGCACCCTCAAGCGCCTGATCGGCGCGCTGTCCGTGCTGCTCGTGCGCCTGCACCTGCTGGGCTTCTACTGGGGCGACGTGTCGCTGTCCAACGCGCTGTTCCGCCGCGACGCCGCGGAGTTCTCCGCCTACCTCGTGGATGCGGAGACGGGCGCGATGCACCCGCGCCTCACCGACGGCCAGCGCGCGTACGACCTCGAGATCGCGACCACCAACATCACCGGCGAGCTACTCGACCTGCAGGGCTCGGAGGACCTCGACGAGAGCGTGGACCCCTTCGAGATCGGCGAGCGGCTGGAGAAGAAGTACCACCGCCTGTGGCAGGCGCTCACCGAGGCCTCGACGCACACGTCGAACATCCGCATGCGCATCGCCGAGCGGGTGCGCGAGCTCAACGAGCTGGGCTTCGACCTCGACGAGATCGACATGCAGACCACGGACGACGGCACGGCGATCGCCATCCGCCCCAAGATCGTCGACGCCGGGTACCACCAGCGTCGCCTCATGCGCCTGACCGGCCTCGACGTCCAGGAGAACCAGGCCAGGCGGCTGCTCAACGACCTCGACGAGTACCGCGCCTGGCGGGGCGGCGACGGTGACGAGCACTACGCGGCCCACGAGTGGCTCACGGCGATGTTCGAGCCCACGGTTCGCGCGGTGCCACGCGCGCTGCGGGGCAAGCTCGAGCCGGCGCAGGTGTACCACGAGATCTTGGATCACCGCTGGTATCTGGCGGAAGCCTCCGAGGACGACGTGTCGCTCCCCGTCGCGACGGCGTCCTACGTCAAGAACGTGCTGCCCCAGAAGGCGGACGAGAAGGCCGTGCTGGGCCGCTCGCTCGCGGAGATGACCGCGGAGCTGCCGGCGCTGCGCGAGGAGCACGGCGACTCGTACGAGCGCGCCGACCCGTACGTCAACGACAACACCCATGGCTGGGGCGGCGTGCCCGAGCCCGAGGAGACCGAGCCGCCCACGGTCCGCCGGCAGTCCGTGCTGGGCGCTGCCAGTGCGGAGGGCGACGCCGCATCCCCGCGCTCCCCCGCATCGGCCGATGCGGCGGGCACCCCGGCGACGGCACCGTCCGTCGCGTAGGGGCGCGGTCTAGGACAGGGCCTTGCGCGCCTCGTACAGCGCGATCGACGCGGCGACAGAGGCATTGAGGCTCTCGGTATCGCCGGCGATGGGAATCGACACGATCTGATCGCAGGCCTCGCGCACCAGTCGCGACAGCCCGGCGCCCTCGGCGCCCGCGACGATCACGAGCGGTCCGTCGAGCAGCTGCGACTCGGCCAGGTCGACCTCGCCGCCGGCGTCCAGGCCGATCACGAAGCAGCCGGCCTTCTTATACGCCTCGATCGCGCGGGTGAGGTTCACGGCGCGGGCGACGGGCACGCGCGCGGCGGCCCCCGCAGACACCTTCCATGCCGCGACCGTCACGCCTGCCGCGCGCCGCTCGGGCACCACCACGCCGGTGGCGCCGAAGGCCGCGGCGGAGCGCATGACCGCGCCCAGGTTGCGGGGATCCTGGATGCCGTCGAGCGCGACGATGCGCGCGGTGCCGGGTGCCTCGAGAAGGTCTTCGGGGTCGGCGTACTCGTACGGCGGCACCTCGAGCGCGACGCCCTGGTGCGGGCTGCCGCCCGCGAGACCATCGAGCGTGGCCTTGGTGACCTCGCGCACGTTGAGGTCGTTCTCGACCGCGAGCGAGACGATCTCGGTGATGCGGTCGTCCGAGTCGATGCGGTTGAACACGAGCAGCTCGTGCGCCGGCAGACCCATGCGCAGGGCCTCGAGCACGCTGTTGCGCCCGATCACCAGCTCGTTCGAGGTCGACGTGCGGTCGCGCGGCGTGGAGCGGGTCTTCTGGGGACGCTTGGCCGCGTCTGCCTCGGCGCGCTTCTTGGCGCGGTAGGCCTTGTGGTTGGGGCGATCCTCGGCGCGCGGCGTGGGGCCCTTGCCCTCGAGCGCCTTGCGGCCCTGCCCGCCCGAGCCCTTGGTCGCGCCCTTCTTGGAGCTCGCGTTGCGCGTGGCGCCGCGGCGCTTGGAGTTACCAGCCATGAGACAAGGGTAGTCGCGCGGCCACGTGCGCCGCGCATCGGCCCGTCGCGCGCCACTTGGCCGTACCGCTCAACACACACCGGTGGAACGAGTGACAGGTGTGGCCCATGCTGGGCCTCACCTGTCACGCGCGTCACACCGGCACCGGCTGTGTGTTGAGCGGCGCGGCGGGGCCGGGGTGGCAGCGCGGGGTGGCGGGCGGCTGAGATCGACCGAGTGAGGGAGTGGCGGTCCGCTTCAGGCGCCGTCGAGCGACCAGCGGGCGCCGTCCGCAGCGTCCTCGATCACGATGCCCGCGGCGGACAGCCGGTTGCGGATCTCGTCCGCAGTGGCCCAGTCCTTGGCGGCGCGGGCGGCCGCACGCGCAACGATGTCCGCGCGCACCAGCGAGTCGAGCGCGGTCATCGCGGCGTCGGAGCCGGAGTCCGCGGCGGCCCACTCGGGCGAGGCCGGGTCTAGCCCCAACGCGTCGAGCATCGCCCGCACGGATACGAGCGCGGCGGACACGGTCGGGTCGTCACCCGACGTCAGCGCGGCGTTGCCCGCACGCACGGACTCGTGCACGTGAGCCAAGGCCCGCGGCACGCCCAGGTCGTCGTTCATGGCTGCTACGAAGGGCTCGGGAAGCACGGCAGTCTCGATGGCATCGGCCGGGACGTCGCCGACGCGCTCGCTCGCCCGCGCGACGAAGCCGGCGAGGCGACCCCACGTCGCCGTGGCGTCCTCCATGGTCTGATCCGAGTACTCGAGCATCGAGCGGTAGTGCACCTGCGCGAGCGCGAGGCGGAGGGCCGGTGCGGGGTAGCGCGCGAGCACCTCGGACACCAGGAGGCCATTGCCCAGGGACTTGGACATCTTGGCGCCGGACTGGGTCACCCACGCCGAGTGCAGCCATGTTCGCGCGAACGCGTCGCCGGCCGCGCGGGACTGCGCCTGCTCGTTCTCGTGGTGCGGGAAGCGCAGGTCGAGCCCGCCGCCGTGGATGTCGAACTCGCGACCCAGGAAGCGCCTCGCCATCGCAGAGCACTCGATGTGCCAGCCCGGCCGGCCCGGGCCCCACGGCGAGTCCCATGCGGCCGTCTCCGGCTCGCCGGCCTTGGTGGCCTTCCAGAGTGCGAAGTCGCGCGGATCGCGCTTGGCGTCGGCGGGCGCATCGGGCGCGGGCGTGAGGTCCTCGAGCGCCTGGCGCGTGAGCGAGCCGTAGTCCGCGTAGGAGCGGACGTCGAAGTAGACGGAGCCCTCGTGCTCGTAGGCATGGCCGCGCTCGACCAGCGTCCCGACCAGCTCGATGATCTCGGGGATGTGACCGGTGGCGCGCGGCTCGGCGGCGGGCGGGCGCACGCCAACGGCGGCGTACGCGGCCTGGAACTCACGTTCGAACGTGAGCGCCCACTGCCACCAGGGAACCCCGGCCTCGGCGGCCTTGGCGAGCGTCTTGTCGTCGATGTCGGTGACGTTGCGCACCATGGTGACCTGGTGGCCCGTGCGCTCGAGCCAGCGCTGCAGGACGTCGAACGCGACGGCGCTGCGCAGGTGGCCCACGTGCGGGGAGCCCTGCACGGTGGGACCGCACAGGTAGATGCCCACCTTCCCGGGCTCGAGCGGCTCGAAGGCCCGCTCGGTGCGGGTGGCGGTGTCGTACAGGCTCAGGGTCACGCGAGCCAGGCTACCGGTCTGTCACGGGCGCGACCAGCGCCGTCGCGATCGCCGCGATCCCCTCGCCGCGACCCGTCAGACCCAGGCCGTCCGTGGTCGTGGCGCTGACGGTCACCTGCGCGCCGGCGGCCACGGACAGCGCCGCCTCGGCCTCCGCGCGGCGCGGCGCGAGCTTGGGGCGGTTGCCGAGGATCTGGATCGCGATGTTGCCGATCTCGAACCCTGCCCCACGGACCAGCCGCGCGGTCTCCGCGAGCAGCGCGGTGCCGGCCGCGCCGGCCCACTCGGGGCGGTCGGTGCCGAAGTTCGAGCCGAGGTCACCCAGGCCCGTGGCGCTCAGCAGCGCGTCACACGCCGCGTGCGCCGCGACGTCACCGTCGGAGTGTCCGCTCAGCGGCGTCTCGCCCGGCCATGTCAGTCCCGCGAGGGCCAGGTCTCCGTCCCCAGGCTCGCCGAACGCGTGGACATCCACGCCGATGCCGGTGCGCGCAGTCATGACACCTCCAGCTGTGATGCGATGGATAGAGCAAGAGGGAGGTCGGACGGACGGGTCACCTTGAAGCCCCACTCGTGGCCGTCCACGGCGACGATGCGGTAGCCGAGTTCGCGGGCGAGCGTCGCATCGTCAGTGGCGTCGGGACGGCCGCGGCGGTGGGCATCGAGCGCGACGCTGGCGCGGAAGGTCTGCGGAGTCTGGACGGAACGGAAGGAGGTGCGGTCGACGGGGTCGCCCAGCGTGCCGTCGTCGCCGGGCGCGGACACGAGGGTGTCGACGACGGGCATGACGGGGATGGCGCCGTCCGCGCCCGGCGACGTGGACGAGCCTGCGACGGCGGCGACGGTCGCGCGCACCACCTCGACCGGCTGGAACGCGCGCGCGGCGTCGTGAATCAGAACGATGTCGTCATCGGCCAACTCGAGCGCGGCGAGGCCTGCGGCGACGGACTCCTGGCGGGTCGCCCCGCCAGCCACGACGGTCACGCCGGGCGCACCGGTCACACCGGTCACGCCGGTCACGCCGGTCACGCCGGGCGCACCCGCGCACGCCTCACGGACCGCATCGAGGTGCGCGGCGGGCGCCGTGACGACGATGCGCTCAGCAACCCCAGCGATGCTCTCCACCGCCCAGGCGACCAGCGCCCTGCCGTGGATCGGTACGAGAGCCTTGGGCGCATCGGCCCCGAGGCGGGAACCGAAACCTGCGGCGGTGATCACCGCCGCGACGGTCACGACGCGAGGACCTCGTCCAGGCGGGCCTCGGCGGCCTCCTCGTCGCACTTCTCCGCGAGAGCGAGCTCGCTCACGAGGATCTGGCGCGCCTTGTGGAGCATGCGCTTCTCGCCGGCGGACAGACCCTTGTCGGTGTCGCGGCGGGACAGGTCGCGCACTACCTCGGCGACGCGGATCACATCGCCCGAGGCGAGCTTCTCGACGTTGGCCTTGTAGCGGCGCGACCAGTTGGTCGGCTCCTCGATGTAGGGCTCGCGCAGGACGCCGAAGACCTTCTCGAGGCCCTTCTCGTCGACGACGTCGCGGACACCCACGAGATCGACGTTCTCAGCGGGCACCTCGATGGTGAGGTCTCCCTGCGCGACCTTGAGCTTGAGGTAGGTCTTCTCCTCGCCCTTGATGGTGCGCTTCTTGATGTCCTGAATCTGCGCCGCACCGTGGTGCGGGTAGACGACGGTCTCGCCGACTGCAAAGTTCATTGTGGGTTGAGCCCTTCTTCGCGGACCCCCATTCTACCACCGCGCAAAAACCCGATAACAGGGCAACCAAGACTTGTCCAGGACCGACGCGCCGGTAGATCCGCGCTCCGGGCCCCCAGTATCCTGGTGCCAGTCCCGCCCCGAAAGGAACCCAGACACCGTGAAGTCCTCGCTTGCCGCCGGTGCCGCCGCCGCCATCGCCGTGACCGCCCTCGCCGGGTGCTCATACGTCAACCCGATCACCACGAAGGACAACTACGCCGCCTCCGACGGCACTCAGCTGGTCGTGGGCGACATCGAGGCGCTCAACCTCATCGTGGTCACGGAGGCCGAGGGCGAGCCCGCCACCATGATCGGCACGCTCCAGAACTCGTCGAGCGAGGACATCGCTATCCAGATCGTGTTCGACGGCGAGACCGCGAACGACGTGACGGTGCCGGCGCAGTCGAGCGCACTTCTGGGGCCCCAGGATGGCGCGACCGAGGTCAGCGGCACCGCACCCGCAGCGCCCGGGCTCACCACCGAGGTGACGATCGTCTCCGACGCCGAGGGCGGCTTCTACGTCGACGTGCCCGTGATGGACGCCACGCTGCCCGAGTACCAGCCGGTTCTCGACGCGATCGGCTGACGCGGCGCGGCGCCTGCGCGCCCGTCACGCCGCCTCTACGTGGTCCGGCCCACACACGCCTGGTACGGGTGTGACTGCTGTGCCGCATGTCTCGACTCCGGCGTCACTTCCGTCCCCTCAGTCCCGACCGTGTGTTGAGCGGCACGGGCGAGCGGGCGGGGAGCGCGAAACGGCGCCGGTCCCTGACGGGAGCCGGCGCCGAGCGCGAAGGACTCCGGATCAGCCGAAGCGACCCGAGATGTAGTCCTCGGTGGCCTTCTCGGAGGGCGTCGAGAACATCACCGGGGTGTCGTTCATCTCGATGAGCTTGCCCGGCTTGCCGGTGCCCGCGATGTTGAAGAACGCGGTGCGGTCGGACACGCGGGCGGCCTGCTGCATGTTGTGGGTGACGATCACGATCGTGTACTGCTCCTTGAGCACCTGGATGAGGTCCTCGATCGCGAGGGTCGAGATCGGGTCCAGCGCCGAGCACGGCTCGTCCATCAGCAGGACGTCCGGCTTGATGGCGATCGCACGTGCGATGCACAGACGCTGCTGCTGGCCGCCGGACAGCGAGGAGCCCGGCTTGTCGAGGCGGTCCTTGACCTCTTCCCAGAGGTTGGCGCCGCGCAGGGACTCCTCGACCAGGTCGTCGGCGTCCGACTTCGAGATGCGCTTGTTGTTGAGCTTCATGCCGGCCAGCACGTTCTCCGCGATCGACATCGTGGGGAACGGGTTGGGCCGCTGGAAGACCATGCCCACGTGGCGACGGACGGTCACCGGGTCAACGTCGTCGCCGTAGAGGTTGACGCCGTCCATGAGGACCTCGCCCTCGACGCGCGCGCCGGGGATGACCTCGTGCATGCGGTTGAGCGTGCGCAGGAACGTGGACTTGCCGCAGCCCGACGGGCCGATGAAGGCCGTCACGGACTTGGGCTCGATCGCCAGGGAGACGTCCTCGACCGCCAGGAAGCTGGAGTAGTAGACGTTGAGGTTGTTGATGTCGATGCGCTTGGACACGGGTGCTCCGGTTCTGGCTTAGCGGCCGGTCTTGGGGGAGAAGTACTTGGCGATCAGGCGGGCGATGAGGTTCAGCGCCATGACGATGAGGATCAGCACCAGGGCTGCGGCCCAGGCGCGCATCTCCGTGATGTTGCCCACGCACGCGACGTCCGGGTTGTTGCAGGGCTGCACGCCCTTGCGCCACTCGGCGACGATGTACACCGGGAGGCTCATCATGCGCCCGTCGAACAGGTTGAGATTGAGGGAGTCGGCGACGCCCACGGCGATCAGCAGCGGGGCCGTCTCACCGATCACGCGCGCGATCGCGAGCGTCACGCCGGTCGAGATACCGGCGATCGCCGTGCGGACCACGACCTTCATGACCGTGAGCCACTTGGGCACGCCCAGCGCGTAGGAGGCCTCGCGCAACTCGTTGGGCACCAGGCGCAGCATCTCCTCGCTCGAGCGCACCACGACCGGGATCATCAGGACCGACAGCGCGACGGCGCCCACGATGCCGAGCTTGGTTCCGGGCCCGACGATGATCGCGAACACCGCGTAGGCGAACAGACCGGCGACGATCGACGGGATGCCCGTCATCACGTCGACGAAGAACGTCACCGAGCGCTTGAGCCAGCCGCGGCCGTACTCGACCAGGTAGATCGAGGTGAGCAGGCCGATCGGCACGGAGATGACCGTCGCGGCGAGCGTCATGAGGACCGTGCCCCAGATCGCGTGCAGGATGCCGCCCTCCGGCATGCCGCCGAAGATGTTCCTCATGGTCTGGTTCAGGAAGTCCAGATTGAAGTTGTTGTCGCCATTCGAGTCGACGAAGAAGCGGTCGAGGCCGCGGTCGATCACCGTGACCGACAGCCACACCAGGGGGACGACGGCGAGGGCGAAGGCCGCGTACACGACCACCGTCATCCAGTTGTTGACGAACTTGCGCCGGCCGGTGAGCTGCCCGAGCGGGCTGGCCTGAGACGCCGTGGTGTCAGTCATCAGTTGGCTCCCGAGAACTCAGAGCGGCGGGACACGACCCAGCGCGCCGCCATGTTGACCAGCAGGGTGATCACGAACAGTGCGAGGCCCATCGTGATGAGCGCGGAGACGCCGTCCGAGTTCGCCTCCGGGAACTGCAGCGCGATGTACGACGCGATCGTATTGTGCTGCGCGGACTGGAGGATGTACGGCGAGAACGTGAGCCCTGGCGACAAGATCATGTAGACGGCCATGGTCTCGCCCAGCGCGCGGCCCAGTCCCAGCATGGTCGCGCCGATCATGCCCGAGCGGCCGAACGGGAAGACGGCCATCTTGACCATCTCCCAGCGGGTCGCGCCCATCGCGAGCGCTGCTTCCTCGTGGAGAGTGGGCGTCTGGAGGAAGACCTCGCGGGTGACGGCGGTGATGATCGGGATGATCATGATCGCCAGGACGATGCCCGCAGACATCGCGACGCGGCCCGTGCCGGACACGGTGCCGTCGTCGCCGGCGGCGAACAGCGGGATCCAGCCCAGGTAGCGCTCGAGCACCTCGTAGAACGGCTGCAGGACCGGGATGACCACGATCGCGCCCCAGAGGCCGTAGACCACGGACGGGATCGCGGCGAGCAGGTCGATCAGGTAGCCGAGGCCCTGCGCCAGCTTGCGCGGCGCGTAGTGGGAGATGAACAGCGCGATCCCGACGGACAGCGGAGTCGCGATCAGCAGCGCGATCGCGGAGATCAGGATGGTGCCGTAGACGAGGAAGCCGATGGTCGCGATCAGGGTCTCGCCGGACTCGTCGCCCAGCCAGTGCACCTTGTCCGCGAGCTCGGCGGTCGATGCCGACATCGCCGGCCACGCCTCGATGAACAGGAAGGTCGCGACGGCCGCGAGGGTCACGAGGATCAGCGTCGCCGCTCCGGCCGAGAGGCCGCCGAACAGGTGGTTCGCGAAGGCCCCGGGGTGGGTCGAATACTCCTGGACGTCCGATTCCTCGGAGGACGTGTCCTGGGTGGTCGTCACGCGCTCTCTCCGTTGTTTGGTGAACACGACGGTGGTGGGTTCATCCTGTCGGACGAACCCACCACCGTGCTACTTCAGTGAGGTCAGCCCGCGGCGATTCCGTCGAGGATCTCGGTCACGCGAGCCGACAGGTCGGACGAGATGGGCGACGAGCCGGCGGCCGAGGCTGCCTGGTTCTGGCCGTCGGCCGACGCGACGTACTTGACGAACTCGGTCACGAGCGCGCGCTCCGTCTCGTCATCGTACTGCTGGCACACGATGGTGTAGGACACCAGGACCAGCGGGTACGCGCCCGCGGCGGTCGTGGTGCGGTCGAGCTCGAACGCGAGGTCGTTCTCACCGTTGGCGCCGGTCGACAGCGGCGAGGCGTCGACGACCGCGGCAGCGGCCTCAGCGGAGAACGGCACGTACTCCTCGCCCACCTTCAGGGCGACGGTGCCGAGCTCGCCGGCACGCGAGGCGTCGGCGTAGCCGATCGCGCCCACGTTGTCCTGGACGATCTGCACGAGGGCCGAGGTGCCCGGGCCGGACTCGCCGGCCGCACCCTGCCAGTCACCCGAGGTCTCGTCCGCAGGCCAGTTGCTCGAGGCCTTGACCAGGTAGTCCTGGAAGTTCTCGGTGGTGCCGGACTCGTCCGCGCGGTGCACGATGGTGATCGCGCTGCTGGGAAGGTCGACGCCCTCGTTCTGCGAGGCGATGGCCTCGTCGTCCCACGAGGTGATCTCGCCGTTGAACACGCCCGCGATGGTGTCCGCGTCCATGTTCAGCGAGTCGATGCCGTCGAGGTTGAAGATCACCGCGACCGGGGAGATGTACAGCGGCAGGTGGATCGCGCCGGAGTCGCCGTCGCAGGCCTCGACCGCGAGGCCGTACTCCTCCTCGTCCATGAGCGCGTCCGAGCCGGCGAACGACGTGGCGCCGTCGGTGAACTGGGTGCGGCCGCCGCCCGAACCGATCGGGTCGTAGTTGACGGTGACGTCAGCGTTGAGGCCCTGGAAGCCGGCACGCCAGGCCTCCATGGCGGACTCCTGCGACGAGGCGCCGGCGCCGTTGAGCGAGCCGGACAGCTCCATCATGGCGTCTTCGGTCTCCTCGGCCGAGGTCTCGGTGCCGGTCTCAGTCGACTCCGGCTCCTCCTCGTTCGACGGCGAGCAGGCCGCCAGGGCGAACGTCAGCGCAGCAGCCGAGAGGACGGCGCCGGTGCGAGTTGCGATCTTCACTGTGGAGATTCCTCACTTGAGTGGATGGTCACCCGGCGCTCTGCCGGATGCTCCCCAAAGTAGGGATCCGAGGTAACGACTCCCAGGGGCGAAACTGAACGCCGCGTGAACGTTCGGTGAACGCGCACGCGCTGGGCGTCTGCCGTTATCGAACCGTTACGCCTCGAACGTGTAGCCGACGCCACGCACGGTCTGGATGAGCTGCGGATCAGAGGGTTCCTCCTCGATCCTGCCCCGCAGGCGCTTGATGTGCACGTCGAGCGTCTTGGTGTCCCCGAAGTAGTCCGCTCCCCAGACGCGGTCGATGATCACCTGGCGCGGCAGCACACGGCCGGCGTTCTGCGCCAGGAGGTGCAGCAGGGCGAACTCCTTGGGCGGCAAGGACATGGGCTCGCCGTCGCGCGTCACGGTCAGCCGCTCGGGATCCAGGACGAGGCCCGCGACGCTCAGCCGCTCCGGTTCGTCAGGGATGCCGGTCGCGGCCTGCACCTGGCGTCGCAGGAGCCCGCGGATGCGCGCCACCAGCTCGCGGCCCGAGTAGGGCTTGGTCACGTAGTCGTCCGCACCGAGCTCGAGGCCGATGATCTTGTCGACCTGGTCGTCCTTGGCCGTCACCATGATCACGGGGACGTCGGAGCGCTCCCGAATGGCGCGGAACACGTCCTGGCCGGACATCCCCGGCAGCATCAGGTCCAGCAGGATCACGTCCGCGCCGTCGCGCTGGAACGCCTCCACGCCCTGCGGTCCCGTCGCCGCCAGCATCACCTCGAAGCCCTCCCGGGACAGCAGATACTTGAGGGAGTCGCGATACGACTCCTCGTCCTCGACGACGAGCACTCGCGCCTCTGTCATGACTCCTCCTGCGCGGCACCCGCCGCATCGGCCGTCTCTGCGTTGGTCTCGAGACGGATGGTGAAGGTCGAGCCCACCGAGGGCCGCGACCACAGATCGACGGTGCCAGAATGCTGCAGCACCACGTGCTTGACGATGGACAGGCCCAGTCCCGTGCCGCCGGTGTCGCGCGAGCGCGCGGGGTCGGTGCGGTAGAAGCGCTCGAAGATGCGCTCCTGGTCCTCGGGCGCGATCCCCAGGCCCTGATCGATGACCGAGAGGCGCGCGGTGTTCCCGTCGCGCGCGAGCGCGACCGCGACCCGAGTGCCGGGCTCGGAGTAGTTGATGGCGTTGTCCACGAGGTTGCGCAGCGCCATGACGAGCAGGTCGCGGTCGCCCATCACCGTCGGCGCCTCCGAGAGCTCGGTGACCACGGCGATGGTCTTCGCCTCGGCCGCGACCCGCACACCCTCGACGACCTCCGCGACCACGCTGGCGAGGTCCACCTCCTCGTACTCCATGACGGACTCGCCGCCCTGGAGCCGGGAGATCTCGATGATCTCCTGGATGAGCTTGGTGAGGCGGCGGGCCTCGCGCCGGATCTTCTTCGCGAAGTCGCGCACCATCTGCTCGTCGTCGGGATTGCCCTCGATGGTCTCCGCGAGCAGCGACAGCGCGCCCACCGGCGTCTTGAGCTCGTGCGAGACGTTGACCGCAAACTCCCGCCGCGTCGCCTCGGCCGCGCGCTGCTCGGTGTTGTCGTTCGCGACCGCGAGAGCCAGGGACTCGGTCAGGGGCGTCACCCGCACGTGCACGATCGACGCAGTGCCCAGCACTCCCCTGCTGATCTCGACGTCCTCCTCGACCGGCGCATCGGCCGCCCACGCCTTTCCTGCAAGATCCGCGACGCCGGCGTGGAGCTTGCCGTCCGCCCGGGCGACGCCGAGGGCGGTCGCCGCGGTGTTCGTGAACGCGCTGCGCCGGTCGCGGCGCACGATCACGGCGCCGGACTGCAGCACCGAGAGCACCTCTCGCGTGCGGTGCGGCACGAGGGTCGCACTCTCGACCGCGCGCTCGGTCCTGCGGCGGTGAGAGAGGGTGCCGATGCCGATGCCTACGACGAGCGCCACGACGGCCACCAGCCAGATCTCGGGGCTCATGTGGTCACGATAACGACAGGCCCGCGAGTTCACCGAATGTTCAGGCCAGACACCGGATGTTCACCACTCGCTACGGGTTGATGGGTGGCCGCGTCAGGGGTCGATGCCACACTAGGGGGGACGTACGACCGCTAGGAGAACCATGCGCACCCTGTTCACTGCAGAGATGTCCGAGCTCGCGGACGACCTCGTGACGATGAGCCGTCACGTCGAGTCGGCGATCACGCGGGCCTCAGAGGCGCTGCTGACCCAGAACGTCGAGCTCGCCCAGGCTGTCATCGCCGACGACGCCAAACTCGACGACCTCGAAGAGACGGTCGATGAGCGCTGCGTGCTCCTCATCGCGCAGCAGCAGCCCGTCGGCCTGGACCTCCGCTCCATCATCGCCTCGCTGCGCATCTCGGCCTCGCTCGAGCGCATGGGCGACCTGTCGCAGCACGTCGCGGAGGCCGCGCGACGTGCCTACCCCGGCTCGGCGATTCCGGCTGGGCACGAGGAGATCGTGGCCGGCATGGCGGAGGCCGCCAGGAAGGCCGCAGGCGAGGTGGTCGAGCTGCTCGAGACCCGCGACCTTAACGTCGCCGCCGGCATCGTGGCCGATGACGACACCCTCGACAAGCTCCACGGCGAGGCGTACAAGGCGCTGCTGGCCGACGGCTACTCGGGCACCGCGCAGGAGACGCTCGACATCTCGCTGCTGGCCCGCTACTTCGAGCGCTTCGGCGACCACGCCGTGGGCGTCTCACGCCGCATCGTCTATTTGGTCACGGGCGACCACACCGGCGACGAGGCACGCATCTAGCTCGCGCTTCTCAGGAGAGCCCCGGCCACGGCCGGGGCTTTTCTCTTGGAGGGCCGATGCGCGGGCAGCGTCGCGCATGTGTGGACAGTGACGCTTCGAAAACGTTATCGTCGGCTTCCGACAGCGACGTCAGGAGACCCGGATGCCCGATCAGCTCACATTCGACAACCCCGTCGAGCGCCACGCACACATCGTCCCGCACGCCTCGTGGCAGCCCCTCCCGGGCCTCGACGCGGAGCTCGACCCGAAGGCCGATCACGGCGAGACCACCTACCGCGGCACCGGCCGACTGCCGGGGCGTCGCGCGCTCATCACCGGCGGCGACTCGGGGATCGGCGCGGCGGTGGCCATCGCGTTCGCGCGCGAGGGCGCGGACGTCGCGCTCAGCTACCTGCCGGAGGAGCAGGTGGACGCCGAGACGATCGCGGCGGTCGTGCGCGCCGAGGGTCGCACCGCGCTGCTGCTGCCCGGGGACATCCGCGATCGGGACGTGTGCCGGCGGATCGTCGCGGACACCGTCGAGGGCTTGGGCGGGCTCGACATCCTCGTCAACAACGCCGCGCACCAGGTATATCACCAGAGCTTCGACGAACTCGACGAGGAGGACCTGGACCGCACCATCCAGACCAACCTCTACGCGATGAACTGGATCACGCGCGACGCGCTGCCGCACCTGGGCCCCGGCTCGACCATCATCAACTCGACGTCGGTGCAGGGCTACAACCCGTCGCCCATGATCATCAACTACGCGTCGACCAAGTTCGCGATCATCGGCTTCACCAAGGCGCTCGCGAATGACCTCGCGCCGCGCGGGATCCGGGTGAACGCGGTCGCACCGGGACCGGTCTGGACCCCGCTGCAGGTGAGCGACGGGCAGCCGGCGGAGAAGCTCGAGGGCTTCGGGGACAGTTCATGGCTGGGACGGACCAGCCAGCCGGTCGAGCAGGCGCCGGCCTACGTGTTCCTCGCTTCGCCGGAATCGAGCTTCGTGGTGGGCGAGGTCATCAACGTCAACGGCGGCGCCAACGTCCCGTAGGCAGCCCCGCACGTCGAAGGCCCCCTCCGAAACCCGGAGGGGGCCTTCTCAGCCGGCCACGCGATGAGAGGGTGACCGAGCGTCCTTACTTCTTGCCCTGATTGGCGACGGCCTGGATCGCGGCGGCTGCGGCGTCGGCGTCGAGGTAGGTGCCACCGGCCTTCACGGGCTGCAGCGTCTCCTCGTCCAGTTCGTAGACCAGCGGGATGCCGGTGGGCACGTTGACGCCCACGATGTCGTCGTCGGCGATGCCGTCGAGGTGCTTGATGATCGCGCGCAGCGAGTTGCCGTGCGCGGCGACCAGGACGGTCTTGCCGGCCTTGAGGTCGGGAACGATCTCGCCCTCCCAGTACGGCAGCGCACGCTCAAGCACGTCCTTGAGGCACTCGGTCTCGGGCACGGGCTCGCCCGCGTAGCGCGGGTCGCCGGCCTGGCCGTAGGGGTTGTCGGCACTGATGGGCGGCGGCGGCACGTCGTAGCTGCGACGCCAGGTCATGAACTGCTCCTCGCCGAACTGCTCAAGGGTCTCCGCCTTGTTCTTGCCCTGCAGGTCGCCGTAGTGGCGCTCGTTGAGGCGCCAGTGGCGCTTCACGGGGATCCAGTGGCGGTCAGCGGCGTCGAGCGCGAGGTTCGCGGTCATGATGGCGCGGCGCAGGAGCGACGTGTGGAGCACGTCGGGCAGGATGCCCTCCTCCTTGAGCAGCTCGCCACCGCGGATGGCCTCGCCCCAGCCCTTCTCATTGAGCTCGACGTCCACCCAGCCGGTGAACAGGTTCTTCGAGTTCCAGTCGCTCTCGCCGTGGCGGAGCAGGATCAGTGTGTAGGTCATGGATTCAGCGTAGCGCCGATGCGCTGACCCGGTCAGGGGTCCGAGGTCCCTGGTGACGACGCCCGCGGAATCCTCGCCTGGCGTGGGTCAGCGCGGCAGCGCGCACGCCGGGCTGGGCAGGGGGGCCGATGCGTGGGGCACCGTGGCGACGTAGCCCACCTCCGGCTCGGGCGGCAGTGCCAGCACATCGGCGAGCGCGTAGGTGCGCACCTCGTGGCCGCGCTCCGCCCCCACGTGGAGCCGGTCGTGGGCGACCGCGAAGTGGCGCGGCCAGTGGCCCGCATCCATGCTCGTGCGGTAGCGCGCCACCCCCTCGGGGGAGAGGTCGAACAGCGCAATGACGTCTGCGCCGCGCACCCCCGCGAGCAGCACGTCGCCCGCGGGACCCTCGACGAGCGCCACGTGCGAGTTCTGGTTGCCGGCCTCGCCGGTGCGGTTGACCGCCGTGGTGGTGGGCACCTCGTCGATGACCTCGGCGGTGCCGGAGGACGCATCCCAGCGCAGGGTGCGCAGCTGCTGGTCGAGCTCGCAGGTGACGTACAGCAGGTCGCCGCGGACCGCGAAGTGCCGGGGGCCGGCACCTCCGGGCACCGTGACGGCGACGCCGTGATCCTCGAGCAGGCCGTGCTCCACGACCGCGTAGCGACGGAGCTCGTCCGTGCCCAGGTCGCACACCAGGACATGATGACCGCCGGGCCCGAACCCGGCGAAGTGGGCGTGCGGCGCCTCCTGGCGATCCGTCCGCGGACCCGACCCCTCGTGTCCGAGCAGCTGATCGGGCGCGTCGCCGAGCGGGAGACCGTCCTCCCCCAGACTCACGACGGCGAGGTCGCCGCTCATGTAGTGGCTCGCATACAAGGTGCGGGCGTCAGGGGCGAGCAGCAGGTGGCAGCCCGAGGCTCCGCCGGTGGGCACGGTGGCGACCACTCGCGGCGCGTCTGGCTCGGCGACGTCGATCACGTGCACCTGGGTCTCGTCGGCCTCGGAGATCGCGTAGATCAGGGGCAGGTCGGGATGCGCGACCAGGAAGGAGGGCGCCTCCACCTCCACGGCGAGGCCGGCATCGTCCGGCGTCTGTCGCCACAGGCCCTCCCCGAGTCCCGTCGGGGTGCCCAGTCCGGCCTCGGGGTAGGTGCCCCACCACACTGTCTGCTCGGTCATCGGGCCATCCTCTCGAAGATGCGGCCGGCCCCGCTCCCGGGAAGGAAGCGGGGCCGGACGGGTGAACTCAGTTGGCAGCGGCGTACGCGTCGCGAATCTCTGTCGAGATGCGGCCTCGCTCCGAGATGTCGTAGCCGTTGGCCTTCGCCCACGACCGGACCTTCGCGGAATCCGCGCGCCGCGCTCGGCCTGCACCGCGCTTGGCGGCCGAGACCTTGCGGGCCTTCGACGTCCAAGCGCTGAGTTCCTCACGGAACTTGGCCGCATTCTCTGCGGACAGGTCGATCTCGTAGGAAGCATTGTCGACCGAGAAGCTCACGGTCTCCGCGGCCTCTCCGCCATCAAGATCGTCAACGAGGACGACTTGAACCTTCTGTGCCATCATGCGCCCTTTCTCAAGCGGTATTGCTAGATTCACACGAAAGGGAGCCTTCGTCAATTAACGGCCCGAGGAATGACCGGAATGCGGTTCGGAAACGCCGCAATTATCGGTCGCGGCGCGCTAGGCGTCGTCCGCGTCCCGCGCCGCGGCGGCGGCGCGCTTGGCATCCTCCGCGTCCTGCTCGGCCTCGGCCGCGGCGAGCGCCGCGCGCTCGTTGCGGTCCGCGCGCACCACCGACCGCATCGCGAGCCAGAACAGCCATGCGACCCCGATGCTCGGGATCAGGCCGACCGCAACCGCCTGCCACGTCTCCATCAGTCCTCCGTGGGCTTCACGAGCGGGAACGTGATGGTCTCGCGGATGCCGAGCCCGGTCAGCGCCATCAGCAGGCGGTCCATGCCCATGCCCATGCCGCCCGCCGGGGGCATCGCGTACTCCATGGCGGTGAGGAAGTCCTCGTCGAGCGCCATCGCCTCGTCGTCGCCCTGGGCCGCCATGCGCGCCTGCTGCTCGAAGCGCTCGCGCTGGATGACCGGGTCGACCAGCTCCGAGTACGCGGTCGCGAGCTCGAAGCCCCGCACGTACAGGTCCCACTTCTCGACGATCCCCTCCTGCGAACGGTGATCGCGCGTGAGGGGGCTGGTCTCGACCGGGAAGTCGCGCACGAAGGTGGGAGCGGTGAGCGTGTCGCCCACGTGGTGCTCCCACAGCTCCTCGACCAGCTTGCCGTGGTTGATGCGCTTGGGGTCCACCGAGATCTCGAAGCGGTCGCACAGCTGCTCGAGGTGCTCCACCGAGGTAGCAGGGGTGATCTCCTCGCCGAGAGCCTCGGACAGCGATCCGTACATGGTGAGCGCGGTCCACTCGCCGGAAAGGTCGTACTCCTCGCCCCCGGCGAGCGTCACGACCTCGGTGCCGAACACGTCGCGCGCGGCGCCCTGGATCAGGTCGCGCGTCAGGGACGCCATCGTGTCGTAGTCGCCATACGCCTCGTAGGTCTCCAGCATCGAGAACTCCGGCGAATGGGAGGAATCCGAGCCCTCGTTGCGGAAATTGCGGTTGATCTCGAAAACCTTGTCGATGCCGCCGACCACGGCCCGCTTGAGGAAAAGTTCGGGCGCGATGCGCAGATAGAGATCGATGTCGAACGCATTCATGTGCGTCAGGAATGGGCGCGCGGCGGCCCCGCCATGCTGGGTCTGCAGCATGGGAGTCTCAATTTCGAGAAAACCCCGGGAATGAAGGGATTCGCGCAGACTGCGCATCACCCGGGCGCGATGGCGCACGGTGTCCCGCGCGAGCGGCCGCGCAATCAGGTCCACGTAGCGCTGACGCACGCGGGTGTCCTCGGCGAGGTCCTTGTGCAGCACAGGCAGCGGGCGCAGCGCCTTGGCGGCGATGGCCCAGTCGTCAGCGAACACGGACGTCTCGCCGCGACGCGACTTGATGACCCGGCCGTGAGCGAACAGGTGGTCGCCCAGGTCCACGTCGGCCTTGAAGTCGGCGAGCGACTCCTCACCCACCTCGGCGAGGCTCAGCATCAGCTGCAGGCGCTCGCCCGCGCCGTCCTGGATGGTCGCGAAGCACAGCTTGCCGGTGTTGCGCACGAACACCACTCGCCCAGCGACCCCCACGAGGTCCTGGGTCTCCTCGCCGGCCTCGAGCGCATCGTCGTACTGTGCGCGGATGTCCGCGATCTCGTGCGTCCGCGGCACCGAGACCGGGTACGCCTGACCTCCGTCGGCGATGATGCGGTCGCGCTTGGCGCGGCGCACGCGCATCTGCTCGGGGACGTCGATCTCGGTATCAGGGGCTTCAGTCACGCCCTCTAGGGTACCGGCGCTGATCCGGGACTCCGCGTCGCTACCGGTTGTGCACACGGCTGGGGCCCATGGTGCGGACGTGCCGGGTGGTGATGCACTCGAGCCACACCCTTCTCAGTCGTCACCGGTGTGTGCAGAACCGGTGGAACCGCACTGTCGCGGCGCGAGTGGGTTCGCACTGTCGCGGCGCGAGTGGGTTCACACTGTCGCGGCGCGAGTGGGTTCACACTGTCGGCGGCGCGACGCCCGGGACCCGTCAGCGCACGTCGAGCGCGAGGTCGACGATCGAACTCGAGTGCGTCAGTGCGCCCACGCTCAGGTAGTCGACGCCGGTCTCGGCCACCGCGCTCGCCGTGTCCAGCGTCAGACCGCCGGTCGCCTCCAGGCGTACCCGCCCCACCGACGGCTCCAGGGCCCGCACCAGCTCGACCACGGCACGCATCGCGTCGGGACTCATGTTGTCGAGCATGAGGAAGCGCGCCCCCGCGTCGATCGCCTCGCGCACCTGGTCCTCGGACTCCACCTCGACCTGCACCGGCACCTCGGGGAAACGAGCGGCGATCGCGCGGATCGCCTCCGCCACCGAGCCCGCCGCAGCGATGTGGTTGTCCTTGACCATCGCGCAGTCGTACAGGCCAATGCGCTTGTTCACCCCACCGCCAGCGCGCACCGCGTACTTCTCGAGCTCGCGCAGCCCGGGGGAGGTCTTGCGCGTGTCCAGCACCTGCGCTCCCGTGCCCTCGAGCGCATCGGCCCACCGGCGCGTGTGGGTCGCGATTCCCGAGGCTCGCGACAGGAAGTTGAGCATCGTGCGCTCGGCGACGAGGAGGACGTGACCGTCGCCGGAGAGCTCGGCGACCGTCGCGCCAGCGTCCAGGCGGTCGCCGTCCGTAGCGCGCAGCTCGATCACGGGGACCGGGACGCCCCAGCGCTCAGCGACCTGACCCAGCGTCTCCGCGATCACGGGGATCCCCGCGATGACCCCCGGCTCGCGCATGACGATCGCCGCGGAGATCGGCACGCCGGCGGGGATGGTGGCCTGGGTCGTGACGTCGCGCCCAGGCGCGCCGCCGAGGTCCTCATCGAGCGCCTCCGCGACGCTCGACGCGAGCCAGGATGCTCGCAGCGGCCGGTCCTGAGGCAGATCTTCGGGCATGGTCACGGCTGACAAGCCTAGTCGCCGCCCGTGCTCTGGCACGCAAGCATCGGCCTCCGGAGCGCCCGCGGCTGCACGTTTCCTCCACATCGGGGATGACGCAACGGCGTGACATATGTCACACTAGGGGCCGGATGGCGTTCGCGCAGATCCCGGCTCCGGTCAGCGGATCGCGCGTTCCAACCGGGGGGAACGGACAGCCCTAGAGGGGGCTGAAAAGCTGGGGGGTTGACGCGAGGTGACGGCCAGTCGTGGTGAAGAACCGCGGCGGCCGTCACCCCGTGGTTAATCCCGAGGACGCGTGACCGGCGCCCGCCCCTGACTCCACGCCCCGCCAGGCGACCGCCCCTAGCCCAGCTCGAGCGGCGCCTTGACGAGCCGCAGCTCGCCGTCGGGATCGAGAGCCGAGGCCAACCGCACACCCCAGCGCGCATCGTCCCTGTCCGGGAAGTCCTCCCGCAGGTGACCACCGCGCGTCTCCTCGCGCTCGAGCGCCGCCGCCGCCAGCACTGACGCCGAGGCGAGCACGTTCGACGTCTCCCACTCCGCGGTCTGCGGCACGGCCGGCGACGAATCGTGCGTGTGGAAGCGCTCGCGCAGGGCCGCGAGCCGGTCGACCGCTCGGGCGAGGCTCTCGCCGGTTCGCACAGGGCCCGCGCCGCGGTGGGTGACGGACTGGATCTGCTGCCGCGTCGTCGCTGGCACGAGGGCGTTCGGACCGGGCCGGGGGGCGGGTTCCAGCTGGCGGACGGTCCCGTCCGCGACGGCCGATGCGGCATCTGCTGCCGCACGCGACGCGAACACGAGCCCCTCGAGCAGGGAATTCGAGGCGAGCCGGTTCGCGCCGTGTACCCCGGTGCAGGCCGCCTCTCCCACCGCGTACAGGCCCTGGAGCGTCGACCTGCCGCGCAGATCCGTGAGGATCCCGCCCGAGTGGTAGTGCTGGGCGGGCGCGACCGGGATGAGGTCCTTCGCCATGTCGAGTCCGCGCTCGGCGAGCCGTTCCCAGATGGTCGGGAATCGCTCGCGCAGGAAGTCCTTGCCCAGGTGACGGCAGTCGAGGAACACGCTGTCGGAGTCCTCCTCGTCCATCATCGCGACGATCCCCTTCGAGACCACGTCGCGCGGCGCCAGCTCGGCCAGCTCGTGCCGGCCGACCATGAAGCGCTCGCCCGTGCCGTTGAGCAGGTAGGCGCCCTCTCCGCGCACCGCCTCGGAGATCAGCGGCTGCTGCCCCCGGGCCGCGGACCCCTGCCACAGCACCGTCGGGTGGAACTGCACGAACTCGATGTCCGCGATCGCGGCGCCGGCGCGCAGCGCGGCGGCCAGCCCGTCGCCGGTGGCGGAGGACGGGTTTGTCGAGGACCGGAACACCTGGCCGATCCCGCCGGTCGCGGCGATCACCGACTTCGCGAGCGCCGCGCCCACGCCGTCGCGCGACCCCTCGCCGATGATGTGGAGGGTCACCCCGCACACGGGCCCGGGAACGCCATCGGCCCCAGGGGCGGCCGTGAGGATGTCAACGACCATCGCGTGCTCGATGACCTCGATGCCGGGGTCGTTCTTGACGGCCTCGAGCTGCGCGACGAGCGCCCGCGAGATCTCCGCCCCGGTGGCGTCGCCCCCCGCGTGCGCGATCCGGTCGCGGTGATGGCCGCCCTCGCGCGTGAGCGTGATCCCGCCGTCGGGGCCGGTGTCGAAGTTCGCGCCGCGCGCGACGAGCTCGTGCACCCGGGCCGGCCCCTCGGTGACGAGCGCCCGCACCGCCCGCTCGGAGCACAGGCCCGCTCCGGCGGTGAGGGTGTCCTCGAGGTGCTCGTCGGGCGTGTCCTCCGGGTGCAGCGCGGCGGCGATCCCGCCCTGGGCCCACACGGTCGAGCCCGAGCTGAGCACGCCCTTGGTCACCACGAGCACACGATCGACCTTGGTGCGCAGTTCGAGCGCGGCGGTCAGCCCCGCGATGCCCGAGCCCACCACGATGACGTCCGCGTCGATGGTCCACCCCGGATCGGGCGCGGCAAGAGTCCGGGCGAATCGGGTCATGGGGTCAACCTACCGCCCTGCTTCCGTGACAGTTTGAACCCATCCGGCGGCGACGCGCCGGTGAGACAGGGCCGATGCGGGGGACACCTCGGCGTGTCGCGTCCGGGTTGGTTCAGAACTGTCACGAAGGGCGCTGGGCGGCGCGATAGCCGGGGCAGCGGGCCGATGCGCGGGGCGGGGGCCGATGCGCGGGCCCGGTTCCGCAGCACCGGCGCGACCCGCAGTCCCCGCGGACGATGGGGCGGCCCCGGCGCGCCACGAGCGCCGGGGCCGCTCGGCGCCCAGCCTGGGGGTGGTGGGCGCCGGGGCGGAGGTCAGTCCGGAAGAGGCGTCCGGCCCACCGCGAACACGCCTGAGGCGCGATTGCAGCCGGAGCGGACACGTCCGTGTGCCGGTGCCACCAGCAGGTCGGAACGCCTCGGTGAGGACTGACGGGAGTGCCGCCCGCGAGCCGGAGCGACGCACGACGCTCCGACTCGACGTGAGTGCGTGGAGAGGTGACGGTGGATCGGGGCACAAGTCAGCGGCGCGACTGCGGTCTCGTTGCATCTCGTCGCCACTGGCGGGGCCTCGCCATCGTCCGGGACGGGGCACGCGCCACGCTGCGCGCACCCCTGTGGAGAAAACGATATCGGAGAGCGCTGTCCGGTCAAGCCCTCGGAGCCGATCCCTGCCATTTTCGATAATGGCGCGCCGTTATCGAAAGTGCTGCACCGGTCAAGAGGACGGGCGGAACGCGTCCCAGCCCTGCGTGTGGAACTCGTGGACCGGCACCCCGGAGCGCTCGAGCCCATACCCGTCGGGGACGGCTCCGGGATCGTCGCACTCCTGGAGGATGCGGTTGTCCCCATCCACGAACACCACATGCGGCTCGAACGTCCGCGCCTCCGCGTCCGCGAGCATGCCGTAGCCGATGATGATCACCAGATCCCCCGGGTTCACCAGGTGCGCCGCCGCGCCGTTGATGCACAGCTGCCCGCTGCCCGGCTCGCCGGGGATGGCGTACGTGGTCAGCCGCGCCCCATTGGTGACGTCGACCACGTCCACCTGCTGCCCGGGGATCAGATCCGCGTGCTCCATGAGCTCCGCGTCGATGGTGATCGAGCCCACGTAGTGCAGGTCCGCCTGGGTCACGGTCGCCCGGTGGATCTTGGAGATCATCATGGGTCGCTGGAGGCTGGTCATCACTCCTCCTCGCCTATCGTCACGGTCACGTTGTCGATCAGTCGCGTCGCACCCACGCGGGCCGCCACGGCGATCACTGCCTCGCCACGATAGTCCTCCGCGACGGCCATCGCCGTCAGCGGATCGATCGCCTCGAGATAGTCGACCCGGACGGCCGATGCGGGGGGCCGCTGGGCGAGCACCGCTCGCCCCGTCGCGAGAACGTCGGGCGCGGCCCCGCCATTCCTCGCGGCCTCGGCCGCCGCGAGCAGCGCACGCGACAGAATCAGGGCCTCGCCCCGCTCCCGTGCGGACAGGTGCACGTTGCGCGAGGACAGCGCCAGCCCGTCGGGATCGCGGACCGTACCGACCGCCTCGATCTCCACGGGCACCGCGAGGTCGCGGACCATCGCGCGCACGGCGATCACCTGCTGCGCGTCCTTCGCGCCGAACAGCGCGACATTGGGACTCGTGAGATGCAGCAGCTTGAGCACCACGGTGAGCACGCCGTCGAAGTGGCCAGGACGGTGCGCGCCCTCGAGCACGTCGCCGATCGCCCCCGCGCTCACCGTCACGGTCGGAGCGCCGCCGGGGTACATCTCGTCGACGCTCGGCGCGAAGACCGCGTCCACGCCCAGCGGCTCGAGCAGCGCGCAATCGGCGTCGAGCGTGCGCGGGTAGCGGTCGAGATCCGCGGCCTCGTTGAACTGGAGCGGGTTGACGAAGATCGTGACGACCACCTGGTCGGCGAGTTCGCGCGCGCGCCGCACGAGCGCGAGGTGCCCGTCGTGCAGGGCTCCCATCGTCATCACGACGGCCCGGTGCGCGCCCTGCTCGCGGGCGGGCAGCTCCGCGGCATTGCGGGCGATGATCATGGGTCGACTCCCAGGGTGGCGATGATGTCAGCGTAGGCCGCCGGGCCGATCCGCCCGCCCGACAGCGCGAGGTCCGCGGTCGCTCGCGCCATGGCGCGGTACGCCTGGAGAGTCTCGGGCTGCGACTGGAGCGCGGCCAGATGGGCCGCGACCGTTCCGGCGTCGCCGCGCACCACGGGCCCCGTGAGCGTGGTGACGGCGCCCGGCGCCTCCGAGATCGCGCCGTCCACGGACGCGTGCACCAAGGGCCCGAGGAGCCGTCCCGGCTCCTCCACGCCGATGCGCGCAAGAGTCGCGCTCGCCTGCGCGACCGCCGTGACGACGTGGTTCGCGCCGTGCACGAGTGCCGCGTGGTACGCGGGCCTGTCCGCATCGGCGATGTCGACCGGCTCGCCGCCCATCTCGACCACCAGCGCGTGAGCGATGGGCAGCACCGGGGCGGGAGCGGACACCGCGAAGCGCGCGTCCACGAGCCGGTCGAGGTCGAGCGACGTGCCCGTGAAGGTCATCGCCGGGTGGATCGCGAGCGGCATTGCGCCCGCCGCCGCGGCGTCCGCGAGCGCCTCTGTGCCGTACCGGCCGGACGCGTGGACCACGATCTGGCCCGAGCGCCACGACCCCAGCGACGCGAGCCCGGCGACCACGGCGTAGATCGAGTCGTCAGGGACGGTCACGAGCACCAGCTCCGCCGCCTCCACGACCTGCTGCGGCTCGACGTGCTGCGCCTGGGGCAGGAGCGCCTCGATGCGGGTGCGGGACTCCTCGGAGATGCCGGAGGCGGCCACGACCTCGTGGTCGGCCCGAGCGAGCGCGGCGCCCAGCACGGCGCCCACCCGTCCCGCGCCGATCACGCCGACGCGGAGCCTGCCCGGCCTAGCCACGGATGCCCACCGCCGTCATCCACTGCTCGGGGGTCTGGGTGGCGCGTGACTCGCGCGCGCGGGCGGTCTGGCTGTCGAGCAGCGCGACGGCATCGTCCACGTCGAGGTTCTCCGCGACGGGGCGCACCGGCCCGCGCGTCGAGTGCACGGTGAAGGACGCCAGGCGCCGGCGACGCTGCAGGGGGCCCTGCTGGATCGCGAGGGACTGCGTGCGCTCGTGCGGGACCACGAACATCTCGCGGACCAGGCGGCCGCGGCGGATCATCAGCGCGCGCTCGGTGGCCCGCACCCCGCGCTGGCGCCACTGGAACGGGTCGAACAGCCGCGCGCGGCTCGGGCTCGGGGTGAAGCCGCCCTCGGCGCCCGAGCCGGACAGCGCGTAGGACACCGTGCCCTCCGGATCCGGATCGCCCAGATCCGGCAGCACCATCCACAGCGCGGTGAGCGCGTCCTGGCGCGTGCCCACGGGCAGCAGCGTGGAGACCGCCACCTGATCGTCCTGGTAGCCGGCGACGTTGATGGTCACGCGCCACCAGTCCGCGCGGCGCCACAGCAGCGACTGCTCGAAGCGCACCGCCTGCACGCGGCCCGCGGGAACCGTCTGGCGGCGGGTCTCGGTGAGGCCGTGCCGCAGCCGGATGCCGTCCTCGGCGATGGCCGCTTTGAAGCCGAACCCGCCGTTCACGCGAGTCCAGTAGTAGCCCGCGAGCGCGAGGATCGCGGGCACAACCGCTGCGAAACCAGCCCCGGCGCCGAACGTGAACGAGACGATCTGGTCGATCGAGAGGCCCCAGACCCACACCGCCGCACCCACGACGATGGGGATCATCATGATCCACAGGGTCGGCCACGTCAGCACGATCGACAGGATGAGCCGGGCGACCGGCACCTCGTAGACGGGGCGCTCGGGCACGGCCTCGTGCTCGGCGACTCCGGACGGCATCGCGACCACATCTCGCAGCGAGCCGCGGCCGGCGTAGGCGGAGTCCTTGCCCTCGCCTGCCCCCGCGTAGGCGGCGTCCCCGCCGTCCCGTGCCACCGCATCGGCCGCCGTTACGCCCGTCCCGGCCGTCGCATCAGCCCCCGCTACGGGCGCCGCGAGGCGCTCGGCCACCGCGTCCACGGACGCCTCGGTCCCGGCGGCCTTGGCACGCTTGACGCCGGCGGACAGCGCGAGGAGCTCGTTGCGGATGGCCTCGGCGTCGCCCAGGCGCAGGTACGCGAGCTGGATGCCGGAGTTCTCGCCGCCGGCGACCTCGATCTTGATGGCCGCGAACCCGAAGATGCGGGCCAGCAGCGGCTGCACCAGGTCCACCGCCTGCAGACGGTCCAGGCGCGCCTGCCGCTGCTGCTTGAACAGCACGCCCTTGCGCTGGTGGACGGCCTCGTCGCCCAGCCGGAACTCGTTGAAGCGCCACTGGACGTAGCCGAGCATCAGTGCGATCGCGAGGATCGCGACGAGCGCGAGCGCGAAGCCCACGAGCGAGCGTGTGAGGATGTGCGCGATCTCCTGGAGATCGGGATCGACGCCGGTCCAACTGGGCGCGACGTTGTACGCGAGGACGGCCAAGGCGACACCCATGACCGCCCAGCCGCCCAGCAGCGGGGAGATCGGGTGCATGCGCGTCCACTCGCGCGGCGCGCGGTAGACCACTCGCGGGCCGCGGGCGGGCAGCGAAGGGATGGGGTCGTTCACTGGCGCTCGCTCACAGACCTGCCAGCTGGGACTCGCCGCGGGAGGTGAGGCGGTCGCGCAGGCGGTCGGCCTCGGCGGCGGGAACGCCCGCGATGCTCGCATCGGTCCCCGGCGACGCGGTGTGAAGCTGCACCTTGGCGATGCCGAAGTGGCGCGCCAGCGGGCCCGACTCGACCTCGACGTACTGCATGCGGCCGTAGGGCACCACCGTGACCGCGCGCCACATGCGGCCGCGCTTGATCACGAGGTCGTCCTCCCGCTCGGCCCAGGCGTGGGCCGTGACCTGACGGCGCACGATCCACGAGCCCCACAGGCCCACGACCAGCCCGGCGCCGAAGACCGCGCCGGCCAGGGACCAGACGCCCAGGATGACCCCGAGCGCCGTCACGCCCACGATCGGGATCGCGATCCAGATCCACAGGGTGATCACGCGGGCTGGGATGAGCTTGCGGGACACGTACTGCCACGTCACGTCGTCGGGCTGGAACTCCGTCATGGGATCAGTCTGCCAGGCGCGTGCGGGGGCGTGGCTCGCGGGCGGGCGGAACGGAGCTGTGGCGCGTACCGGTTCTGCACACGGCTGTGACGCGTGTGATCCCCGTGGCTGGCGTGATGTCACACGAGCCACCTGCGACACACTCGTAGCGCCCGTGTGCGGAACCGGTAGCGGCAACAGCGGGGCACGCGCACGGTAGCGACGCCGAGGCGGGGATGGCGGGCCGGACGGGCGGGCCGGCGGCCGGCTTGCCTCGGGCCGCCTGAGTCAGACCGTCTGGGTCGAGGTGTCGGAGCCGGCCTCGCCGTCGTCTCCGTGGCGGCACCACCGCTCGGCCACGATGCCGGCGATGAGCATCACGGCTGCGGCGCCGGCCGCGAGCAGCGCGGAGTAGATGACCTCGCGGCGCGGGCCGTGCGACCAGTCCTCGAGCAGGCCGAGCGCATACCCGCCGCACATGCCCACGACGATCACCCCCACGTACGCGGTCGCCTGCGCGAACACGACCGTGCGCGCCGCGCGCAGGCCATCCAACGACGGCCGGTCGCCGTTCAGATACTGGCGCACCTGCCAGCCGAACCACAGCGCGGCCACCCCGGCCACCAGGCACACCACCACGACTGTCCAGGGCACCGCCAGCGGGGTCGCGCCCGAGCCGGTCAGCATCATCGTGACGACCCAGCCGAGGATTGCCGCGGCGACGCCCACCACCGTGAGCCGGAGCCAGGTGAGCTGCTGCACGGCCTACGACGCAGCGTCGTCGTCGCTCTCCGGGGCGGGCGGCGGGGTCTGGCGCGCGACCCCGAACGAGGCGCGCGTGGGCGTGGTCCCCGTCTGCGGGGCGCTGGGAGCCGCAGGCGCGGAGCCCGTGGTGGGGGCCGATGCGGCAGAGGCCTGGTCGGAGACGCGCGCCCAGGTCTGGGGTGCGGGAGGCGCGGACGACTGGGGCTCGGCGAGGACGTCGTCGAACGAGGGCGGCGCGGCGGCCGCGGGCGCGGACCCGGCATACGGAGAGACCGGGCCGTCGTAGGGCGAGGTGGGGGCCGCAGCCTGGGGTGCGCTCGGGGCCTCGGGAGCGCTCGGCGCGGGCGGCGCAGAGTACGTCTGCGGCGCGGAGTAGGACTGGGGTGCGGAGTACGTCTGCGGCGCGCTTGCCGGCTCCGGGGCCGAGGCCGCGGGCGTCGGCTCCGCAGGCGCAGGCTGGAACGCCGCCGAGGGCGCGGACACCGGCGCGGGGGCAGACGTCGCTTCGGGAGCCGAGTACACCGGCGGCGCGGACGGCTGCTCCGGCGCCGAATACGCCGGGGCGGCGGGCGCCTCCGGGACGCTCGCGGCGGCAGGCTCCTCGGGTGCCATCTCCGGCACGTCGGCGACAGCCGCGCCCGCCTCGCTCACGCTCTCCTGCACGGCCTCGCCCGACTCGGCGCCCCCATCGGCCTCCGGGGCATCCGGAAGCGCGTCCGGCGCCGGCACCTGCGGCCACTGGGCGCTCACCAGGGACACCCCCTGGAACTGCGCGGCGCGCGCGATGTCCGCGACCGAGCCGTGCGGCTCGAGCACCGCATCGTTCTCCATCGCGACCCAGGGCAGCAGCACGAAGCCGCGCTGGTGCGCGCGCGGGTGCGGCAGCACGAGGTCGTCGGCCTCGCCGGTGACGCCGTCGAACGCGACGATGTCCAGGTCCAGCGTGCGCGCGGCACCGGGCACGGACCGGTCGCGACCGTGCACCATCTCGATGCCCTGGCACGCGGCGAGCAGCTCGCGCGGCGACAGCGACGTCTCGATGCGGACCACGGCGTTGAGGTAGTCGGGCTGATCCACCCCACCCTCGGGAACGGAGCGCACCAGGGGCGAGACCGTGCCGACCGTCACGCCGCCCACACGGCCCAGCTCGGCGAGCGCCTCGCGGAAGGTCGGCTCGACGTCGCCCAGGTTGCCGCCGAGCGCGATGACCGCGCCCACGGGCTGCGCGGGGCGCTCGTCCATGATGTCGCGGGGCGCGTGCGAGCCTTCGGGCGACCGCGGGTCATCGGAGTAGCCCGCGGACGAGCCGATGCGCTTGTCCGCCCACAGCCCCCCGTCGCGCATGTCGCGGCGGATGGAGATGGTGACGTCCTTGAACTCGACGTGCAGGGGCGCCTGCGGCTTGTGGACGGTGACGTCGACGCACTCGACGCCGTCGAAGTCGAGGACCTCGCGCGCGATGTGGTCGGCGACGGCCTCGATCAGCTGGAAGGGCGAGCCCGCGAGGACCTCCGCCGCGCGATCGGCGAGGTCGGAGTAGTTGACGGTCTTGGAGAGGTCGTCGCCCGCGCCGGCGTTGCGGGTGTTCACGTGCACCACGACGTCCGCGTAGAACAGCTGCCCGGTCTCGCGCTCGTTGGGATTGACGCCGTGGGTTCCGGCGACGCGGATCCCCTCGACCGCGATCTGGTCGAGCTCGATGCCATCTTTGACGTAAGGACGCGCGGTGACAGTCATAGGGTCATCGTTGCGGTTCGGCGCCATTCTGCCAAGCCGACACGATGCGCAGCGCGTCACTTGCCGCTCGAGCATCGTGCACCCGGACGCCCCAGATGCCGCGCTCCGCGCACAGGGTGGTGATCGCGGTGGTGGCGTGCTCGCGGGCCGATGCGTCGGCCGGGTCCACGCCCTCTCTCGCGATCGCGGCGCCCAGGAAGCGCTTGCGGCTCGCGCCGATGAGGACGCGGTGTCCCTGCGCCCAGTCGTCGATGCGCGCCAGCAGCGGCCAGTTCGAGTCCGTCACCTTGGCGAAGCCCAGGCCTGGATCCAGGACGATGCGGTCAGGCCTCACCCCCGCGGTGGCGAGCGCATCCACGCGTGCCGCGAGCTCGTCCCGCACTTCTGCGACCACGTCCTGATACTGATCCGTGGCGTCCATCTCGGTGGAGTGCGCGCGCCAGTGCATGGCGATCACCTCGCACTCGAGCTCCGCGACGATACGCGGCATGTCCGGGTCGGCGAGCCCACCGGAGACGTCGTTGACGATGCGAGCGCCGGCATCCACCGCCGCCCGCGCCGTGCGCGCCCGCATGGTGTCGATGCTGACCGTGAGGCCCTCCCCCGCGAGCGCCTCGATCACGGGCAGCACTCGCTCGACCTCTTCGCCGGGCTCCACCCGGGCCGCACCCGGGCGGGTCGACTCCCCTCCCACGTCGATGACGTCCGCTCCGTCGCGGGCGAGCTTCATCCCCTGGGCGATCGCCGCATCGGCCGTCGCCCAGCGCCCGCCGTCGCTGAAGCTGTCGGGCGTGACGTTGAGGATGCCCATGACGAGCGTCATGGCTACTTCCCGACGATGAGGCTCATGGCCTCCGCGCGCGTGGCGCCGTCGCGCATGACGCCGCGCACTGCGCTGGTCACGGTGCGCGAGCCGGGCTTGCGGACCCCGCGCATGGACATGCACAGGTGCTCGGCCTCGACCACAACCAGGACGCCGCGCGCGCCCAGGTGCTCGACCAGCGCGTCCGCGACCTGGGTGGTGAGGCGCTCCTGCACCTGCGGGCGCTTCGCGTAGACATCAACCAAGCGAGCCAACTTGCTCAATCCGGTGATGCGGCCATCCTCGCCCGGGATGTACGCCACGTGGGCGACGCCGTGGAACGGCACCAGGTGGTGCTCGCACGTCGAGTACAGCTCGATGTCCTTGACGAGGATCATCTCCTCGTGGCCCAGCTCGAAGACCGTGCCGAGCACGTCCGCCGGGTCCTGACGCAGGCCCATGAAGAACTCCTCGTAGGCCCGCGCGACTCGCCCCGGGGTCTCCTGCAGCCCGTCGCGATCGGGGTCCTCGCCGATGGCGAGCAGCAGCTCGCGCACGGCCGCCTCCGCACGCGGCACGTCCACGCGGGGCATCTCCCCCGGCGCCGATGCGCGGGCGGGCTCCTCGTCCACCGGCGGGTGGGCGGCGTTGTCGGTCATCCGCCCAGGTTACTCGCCGGGCTTGGCGCCCGGCTCGCCGGGAGCATCTGCCTCGGGACCGCCGGTCTCGGGTGCGGACGCTCCGGTACCAGGCACCTCGGGCGCCGGCGCCTCGGTGACCACCGCATCGGCAGGGCTGTCCTGAGCCGGAGCCTCGGCGACGGGGACGCCGTCCCCAGCCGCCGCATCGGCCGTCGCGTCCGGCTCCTCCTTGGGGGCCACCGGTGCCGTCGCGGGCTTCTTGCGCGGAGCGGACTTGGGGGCCCAGTCGCCCGACACCCAGTGCTTGCGCTTGGCGACCTTCTTGACCTTGGAGAAGATCTCCGCGAGCTCCTTCTCGCCCAGGGTCTCCTTCTCGAGGAGCTCTTCGGCGAGCGCGTCCAGGACGCCGCGGTTGGACTGCAGGGCCTTAGTGGCCTCGGCCATCGCGCCGTCCATGAGCTCGCGCACCTCGCGGTCCACGCGCGCGGCGAGGTCCTCCGAGTAGTCGCGGCCGTGGCCCATGTCGCGGCCCAGGAACACCTCGCCGGAGCTGCCCGCGAGGCGCACCGAGCCCACGTCCGTGGACATGCCGTACTCGGTGACCATCTGCTTGGCGATCTCGGTGGCCTGCTGGATGTCGTTGCTCGCGCCCGTGGACGGGTCGCCGAACACCAGCTCCTCCGCGACGCGGCCGCCCATCGCGTACGCGAGGTTGTCGAGCAGCTGGTTGCGGGTCTTGGAGTAGCGGTCCTCCTGGGGCATGACCATCGTGTAGCCGAGTGCGCGGCCGCGCGGAAGGATCGTGACCTTGGTGACCGGGTCCGTGTGGTTCATGGCCGCAGCCACGAGCGCGTGACCGCCCTCGTGGTACGCCGTGACCGCCTTGTCGTGGTCGTTCATGACGCGGGTGCGCTTCTGGGGGCCGGCGATGACGCGGTCGATGGCCTCGTCGATCTCGCGCGGGCCAATGAGCTGCTGGTCCTTGCGGGCCGTCAGCAGCGCGGCCTCGTTGAGGACGTTGGCGAGGTCCGCGCCCGTGAAGCCCGGGGTGCGCCGGGCCATCGCCTCGAGGTCGACGTCCGGGGCGATGGGCTTGCCCTTGGCGTGGACCTCGAGCACCTTGCGGCGGCCCTTGAGGTCCGGGGCCTCGACGCCCACCTGGCGGTCGAAGCGGCCGGGGCGCAGGAGCGCGGGGTCCAGGATGTCGGGGCGGTTGGTCGCCGCGATCATGATGACGTTGGTGTTGATGTCGAAGCCGTCCATCTCGACCAGCATCTGGTTGAGGGTCTGCTCGCGCTCGTCGTGGCCGCCGCCCATGCCGGCACCGCGGTGGCGGCCGACGGCGTCGATCTCGTCCACGAAGATGATCGCCGGGGCGTTCTTCTTGGCCTGCTCGAACAGGTCGCGCACGCGGCTCGCGCCGACGCCGACGAACATCTCGACGAAGTCGGATCCCGAGATGTGGAAGAACGGCACGCCGGCCTCGCCGGCGACTGCCCGTGCCAGCAGCGTCTTTCCGGTTCCGGGAGGGCCATAGAGCAGCACGCCCTTGGGGATCTTGGCGCCCACGGCCTGGAACTTCGCGGGGGTCTCGAGGAACTCCTCGATCTCCTTGAGTTCCTCGACGGCCTCCTCGACGCCCGCGACGTCCTCGAACTTCACGGTCGGGGTGTCCGGGGTGACCATGCTGGCCTTGGACTTGCCGAAGTTCATCAGGCGCCCGCCGCCGCCCTGCATGCTCGACATGAGGAACCAGAACAGTCCCACGAGCAGCAGTATGGGCAGGAACGTAAAGAGGATCGATGTCCAGATCGATCCCTGCGGGACCTCGGAGTCGTAGCCCTCGTCGGGGTCCGCATCGATGATCGCGTCCACGATCTGCTCGCCCTGCGGCGCGACGTAGAAGAACTCGACACGCCCCGGGAACTCGGCCCACTCCTCGGGGGCCTCCTCGGGCAGGTCCGCCGCGAAGTCGTCACTGAGGCCCAGCTCCACCCGTTGGTCGCCGTCGATGATCTTGACGCTGTCGACCAGGCCGGTCTCGAGGATCTCCAGGCCGGTGGACGTGTCGATGTGCTCGACGCGCGGCGAGAACAGGCTGGGCACCAGCCAGCCGACCATCACGGCGAGCAGGACCAACAGGAGGATGAAGCGGATGTTGAGGAGCTTCTTCATGGTGGTCAGAAGCCTACGCGAGTGCTGGTGCGGCCCGGAGTGGTTTCGCTGACGGCGTGGGCGGGCTCTGTTCCTCCGACAGTTTGAACCAATCTGGGCCCGACACGCCGGTCAAAGGAGCTCCCGCCACCCCGACACGCGCGCAGCAGTGTTCAGATTGGTTCTAACTGTCGGGGTGAGCCGCTCCCATCGCGTCAGGGTTCCCACGACATCCGCCACGATCTGGTCGGGTCGCTCGACCGCGTCGTGGAAAGAGAACCGCATGGGCAGGTAGCCCTGCGTCGTTGCAGCCCGGTCGCGTGACCCATCGCGAGCCCGGGCCTTCTCGCCTGAATGGAACGCCTCGGAGTCGATTTCGACAGTCACGGCATCTTCGACGATGAAGTCCACGCGTCCGACACCTGGCACCTGGGCCTGCGGCACGACTCCGAGCCCAGCTTCGACCATCTCCACGCGCGCGTACGTCTCCGACAGGGACTCGGCGCGACCGTCTGCCATCCGGACCAGCCATTCGCGCCGCGCTCGCGAGCCCTGAGAGAAGCCAGCCAGGTCTGCGGGCCGGATGAGACCCAGGCGCAGCGCGGCGTCAACGAGAGCGAGTTGCTGGCGAGGCTCCGTGCACAGTGCTGCGAGGTCGAGGTGATCAATCGCGGTCCGGGGCGGCTTCGGCATGCGATGGACCACCACGTCACCCACGGGACGCTCGCGTGCGAGTCCCATGCCGCGCCGCTGCGGCACCGAGAGATGGACTGCCGCCGGCGTCGGGTAGATGGGCAGCCCGGCCCTGCCGCACCACGTGAGACAGCATGGTTTCCCTCGGAAGATGCTCGCGAGCACCCTGGTACGAGGCGTCAGCGGAAGTGCGAAGACGCCCCGGTGGGGCCGGACGACCGCTCCCGAGTAGCACGCGTCAAGGAGCGCGCCACGCGAAACACCCGCCCGTTGGAGCTCGGTCCAACGCGCGACGCCGCGCCGGCCCTGGAGTGCACGAATCGGATCCACGCCGCGACTGTCCCGAGAGAGGGCCGACCTGCGCTCGGAGTCAGACCACGATCGGTGGATACTCGTGCCGGACGACGTGCTGGGGACGGCCGGACGCGATCTCAACCCTGACAGTTAGAACCAATCCGACGGCGACACGCCGGGGCCGCAAGGGCCACAGCGCCGACACGCCGCGGACCGAGCCCCGAATTGGTTCAAACTGTCGGAAGGAGCCGGAGCCGGAGCCGGAGCCGGACCTGGCGCGAGGACCTCAGTCCTCGTAGACGCTCGGCTTCAGGATCGCCACGAACGGGAGCGTCCGGTAGTTCTCCGCGTAGTCCAGCCCGTAGCCGACCACGAACTCGTTCGGGATGTCGAAGCCCAGATACTTCACGGGCACGTCCACCTGCACGGCATCCGGCTTGCGCAGCAGCGACGCGACCTCGACGGACGCGGCACCGCGCGAGCGCAGGTTCCCCAGCAGCCAGTGCAGCGTGATGCCGGTGTCGATGATGTCCTCGACGATCAGCACGTGCCGGCCGGACAGATCCGCGTCGAGGTCCTTGAGGATCCGCACCACTCCGGAGGACTTGGTACCCGAGCCGTACGAGGACACCGCCATCCAGTCCATCTGCACGGTCGGGGGCATACGCCGCGCGAGGTCCGCCATCACCATGACCGCCCCCTTGAGGACGCCCACGAGCAGCAGGTCCTCGCCGTCGTAGTCGGCCCGGATCTGCAACGCGATGTCATCGAGCTTGCGAGAGATGTCGTTCTCGCTGACGATCACCTTGGTGAAGTCGTCCATGTCGAACTGCTGGTCCACGCGTTTCTCCTAGGCCCGGGGTTTGTGGGGATCGACGATGACCAGCCTTCCATACTCCCGACGCGCCTCGTAGCCTCCGGGAAGCGCAACGCCGCCCTGGCCCCGGTAATCGGTGATGAGCTGGTCGATGGCGGTGACGTGGGCGGCGGTCAGCGGACCGGCGCCGCGGTTCTCCGCGAGCATCTTGATCATGCGCGAGCGGATCGCGTCGGGCAGCGCCGCGAGCATGTCGCAGCGCCACTCCTCCCCGCGCACCGAGGACGTGGACGCCCCCATCGCGGAGCGCGCTTGGCGCTCGAGCTCGTCGGCATCGGCCTGCAGCAGGGCCGCGGAGCGCGCGAGACCGGAGACCACGCCTGGCCCGAGCACGTCCACCAGCGCCGGCATCACCTTGGTACGCAGCTGGGAGCGCTTGGGGCCGTCGGCGTGGAGGTTGGTGGGGTCGTGCCACGGATCGAGCCCCAGCGCCTGGCACGCGGCGACGGTGTCCTTGCGCCGCAGCGACAGCAGCGGCCGGACAATCCGACCCCGCCGCGCAGGGATACCGGCAAGCGCCCGAGCCCCGGACCCCCGCGCCAAGGCAAGCAAGACGGTCTCGGCCTGGTCGTCCATCGTGTGGCCGGTCAGCAGGTGCGGGTTGAGCCCTCCCTCGGCATCGATCCGGGCATTCAGCGCCCCGTATCGCGCCTTGCGCGCGGCCGCCTCGAGACCGCCCTCGCGGCCCACGGTCACCTTCTCCACGAACACGGTGTGGATGCCGGCGCGGCGCACCTCGGCGGCGGCCCGCTCGGCGACAACGGCGGAGTCCTCCTGGAGCCCGTGGTCCACGATGATCGCCCCGGTCAGGTAGCCCTCCTTGCGGCCCACGTAGCCGGTCGCGGCCGCGAGCGCGAGGGAGTCGGGCCCGCCCGAGCACGCGACCCACACCCGCGTCCCGATCTCGCAGCCGTCGAGCGACTCGCGCACCGCGTTGCGGACGGCGGCGACGGAGGGGTGAGGCCCGGTCACGAAAGGGTCCGGTCAGGACGGCCGATGCGCGCGCACAGCCCCGTAGGCACGTGCGCGCCAGCGTCAGGATTCCTCACAGCCACATCCTGCCAAAGTCTGGATGAGCGCGTCGAACGCGGCCCGCGGCGCCGTCTGCCCGTAGGGCATGCCGTCCGCGAGGATCGCGAACGCGAGCAGGCGCCCGTCGGCGGTCTGCACGGTCCCCGCGAGCGCGGTGACGCCGGTGAGCGAGCCGGTCTTGGCGCGGACGGCGCCCGCGGCATCGGTGTCCTCGTAACGGGTCGCGACGGTCCCCTCGAGCCCTGCCAGGGGGAGCCAATCCAGCAGGTCGGCCGTCGCATCGGCCTGCAGAGCGGCGACGATGGCGCCGCTCAGGTGCACGGGCGCGATTCGGTTCCGCGTCGAGAAGCCGGCCCCGTCGTACAGCTCCAGCCCTGCCACCGGCGCGCCGATCGACTCAAGTCCCGCGCGCGTCGCCGCCGCGGCGCCGGCGGGCGTGGTGGCCCGACCCGTCTCGAGCGCGTTCACGAGCGACACGATCTCCGCGATGGTGTTGTCGGAGTCGCGCAGCAGCAGGAACGCCACCTCGGACAGGGGTGCGGACTCGACGGCCGCGATCTCGATGCCGTTCCCCGGCCCCGAGGCGCGCGAAGCATCCCCGGACACGGACACTCCCGCATCGCGCAGCGCGGCCACCAGCACATCCCCAGCAGCGACGGACGGGTCGGGGTAGCGCTGCGCGTAGTTCTCGTCGGTCATGCGCGCGATGTTCACTGCGAGCCCCGACGCCGGCGCGATGTACCCCAAGTCCAAGGCGTACTGCGGCCACTCGGGATTGACCGCATCGGCTTCAAACGCCGAGTCGTCCACCACCACCGTCACGTCCCCGCCCAGCGAGAAGTCGGGGTGAGCCATCGCCGCGTCGACCAGGTCGCCTATCCCAGCCCAGCCATTCGCATCGGCCCCCGAGCCCTGGTGTCCGGCGCCCTCGGCGAGCATCATATCGCCGCCCGCCACGAGGGTCAGGATCCCGGAGTCGGGCTCCCACACGAGCCGGGTCACGAGACGGTAGTCGGGGCCCAGGTTCGCAATCGCGCCCACGGCGGTGAGCAGCTTGGTCGTCGAGGCCGGCACCTGGGTGTCCGCTGCGGAGACGTCCGCGTAGACCTCGCCGGTGAGCGCGTCGACGACGGAGACGTTGGTGGAGGTTCCGGTGCGGTCGTCGGCGCGGACCTGCTCGGCGGCCGCCTGGACGACCGCTGCGGAGGGCGCCGGCGCATCCGTGGAGACGGCGGTGACGGCCGATGCGGGGGCCGGGCTGGGAGCGACCGCGGCGGCGGTCAGAAAAGGGGCGGGGGCGACTGGCACGGGCTGGTTGGTGATCCAGCCGGGGACCAGATCGTTGGCGTCCGCGACGAGGTAGGCGCCCGCCCCACCCAGCACTAGCGCCGGGACCAGCACGCCTGCCATGATCTTCACGCGCACGCGCCACCTCCGAACATGGGCCACACTAGTACCCAGACACCGTTTCACTGACGCAAGGACTGCCATGGAATTCGACGTGACCATCGAGATCCCGAAGGGTTCGCGCAACAAGTACGAGGTGGATCACGAGACCGGTCGCATCAAGCTCGACCGCATGCTGTTCACGTCGACCCGCTACCCGGACGACTACGGCTTCATCGACGGCACGCTGGGCGAGGACGGCGACCCGCTGGACGCGCTGGTGCTGCTCGAGGAGCCCACGTTCCCTGGCTGCCAGATCCGCTGCCGCGCGCTGGGCATGTTCCGCATGCGCGACGAGGCCGGCGGCGACGACAAGGTGCTGTGCGTGCCCATGGGCGACCAGCGTCAGGCGTGGCGCCAGGAGCTCACGGACGTCTCCGACTTCCACCGCCTCGAGGTCCAGCACTTCTTCGAGGTCTACAAGGACCTCGAGCCCGGCAAGTCCGTCGAGGGCGCGCACTGGGAGGGCCGCGAGAAGGCCGAGGCCGAGATCATGAAGTCGTTCGAGCGGGCCAAGGGCACCAGCTTCGAGCACATGAACCCGCTGGTGCCGCCGCCGGGGCACTAGCTGTCTTTGGCTGAGGGGGCTCGCTGCGGCGGGCCCCTTCGTGCATGTGGTGGGTGCCCTGACTCGCGCCGACCGTACCGACCGTGCCCGTTCTACACACGGCTGGTACAGGAGTGGCCAGTGATGCGCGGGTGACCCATCACCTGCCGCATGCGTCACACGCGTCACACGTGTGTGGAGAGCGGGTAACCACGGCCGCCGTTGGCACGGAGTGCCGATGCTCGGGCTGGCACAGTGCCGACGCTCGGGCTCGGTGGGCGTGCGACAGCGACCCCGAGGCTTTCCCCGGGGCCGCTGACGCGTCCGACGCCTAGAACGTGCGGTCGTAGCGGTAGACGAACGCCGCCATCGCCTCGCGCGTGATCGAGTTGGAGGGGCGGAACTCGTTCTTGCCGCCGCCCACGTCCCATCCCGTGGTGATGCCCACGCTCGCGAGCCAGGTGATCTCCTTGTAGTAGGGGGTGCCGGCGGGCGAGACGTCCGCGAACGGCGACTTCGACGGTGCCGTGAACGAGGGCCTGCCGGCCGCGCGGTACACGAACGCCGCCATGGCGTCGCGCGAGATCGCCTCCTTGGGGCGGAACTCTCGTTCGCCTCCGCCCACGTTCCACCCCGTGGAGATGCGCTGCTGGCTCAGCCACACGATCTCCTTGTAGAAGGGGTTGGCGCTGGTGACGTCCGAGAACGGCGTCGAGGACGGGAGATCGACCGGCGGCGAGCCGGCGTAGCGGTAGATGAAGGCGGCCATCGCCTCGCGCGAGATGGCCTCCTTCGCGCGGAACTCGTACTTCCCGTTCCCTGCCTTCCACCCGCGCGTGATTCCCTGGTCCGCGAGCCAGCGGATGTGCGCGTAGAAAGGCGTGTAGTTCGGCGAGCTCGGGTTGCTCGAGATGTCGACGAACGTCACCGACGTCGACGCACGCACCGTCGACACACCGGCAGGCGTCGCACCCCCAAGTGCCGCACCCGCAGGCGCCCCACCGGCCTGCGCCACGAGCGCACCCCCCGCGAGCGCCGCCGCGGCGATCACTGCCACGGCCGGCCTCAGGGCGCGCGAAACCAGGTCCCTCATCATTCCCCCTCAGCAGACGCGGGCACGGAGTCCGCGTCTAGCTCGGCAATGTATCAGCGCGGTCGCGGGCGTGGCGAGAGACGGCGGTCTACCAGGCCTCGCGTCCGGCGCTCGGGTGTGGCACCACGGCGAGGCGGCGCTAGAGGTCGAGCCGCTCCACTGGCACCGCGAGGGCGCTGCCGCGTGCGGGCCGGTCCGGCACATCCACGTACCCCGTTGCGACGACCTCGAGCGGCAGGTGCCGGAGGTCGGCGTCGGCGCGCATCCGCACGCGAAACGCTCCGCGAACCGCAGCCCCGTCGCGCACCGACTCGCTGGTGCTGAGCGTGACCTGCGCCGTGTCGCCCACGCGCACCGCCCCGAAGGTCCAGCCCTCGCCGCCCTCGTGCCAGCCGGCGTCCAGGCCGTCGTCGCCGGCGAAGTGCGCGGCAGGGACCGCGAACGAGACGGCGATGTCGACCAGCGGAGCGGCACCGCGACCCGCGTTCACGATCTCGAACGAGAGCACCAGCGCGTCCGGGTCGCCCAGGATGCCGTGCTGCGCGAACGTGCGGTCGGGCACCAGCATCACGGTGCCCGCCGGCATCATCGCCGCCGCGCTCGCGGGCGCGCGCACCACCTTCAACGCCTGCTGGCGCCACGCGGCGCCGGCGAGCCTGGGCGCGCCATCGGTCAGGTCATGCACGGGGACCTCCTCCGTCTCGTCACGGCATGGGACGGGCCAGCGCGACCACTATGACTGGATTGCGCCGTTGGAGTGCGAATGCGCACATCGCGGCCACGGCGTGTCGCCGTGGCCGCGATGGTGGAAAGCGCCGGAGCCCCGCGCGCGGCACCGACGGACGCCGCGCTCGCGCGCCGCGCCCGCGACCCCGCGCTAGAACTTCTTGTCGTAGCGGTACAGGAACGCGGCCATCGCCTCACGCGTGATGGACGTGTAGGGCCGGAACTCCTTCTTGCCCCCGCCCACGTCCCAGCCCGTGGAGATGCCCGCATCGGCGAGCCAGGTGATCTCCTTGTAGAACTGCGCGCTCTTGGGCACGTCCGTGAACGGCGACTTCGACGGCGGGCTGAACGCCGGCTTGCCGGCGTACCGGTACAGGAACGCCGCCATCGCATCGCGAGCGATGGGTTCCTTGGGGCGGAATTCCTTCTTGCCTCCGCCCACGTCCCAGCCGGTGGAGATGCCCTGCTGGCTCAGCCACACGATCTCCTTGTAGAACTGCGCGCTCTTGGGCACGTCCACGAACGGCGACTTCGACGGCAGGGTCACGTGGGGCGAACCCGCCGAGCGGTACAGGAACGCCGCCATCGCCTCACGCGAGATCGCCTCCTTGGCGCGGAACTCGTACTTCCCGTTGCCCACGCTCCACCCGCGCGTGATGCCCTGGTTCGCGAGCCACTGGATGTGCGCGTAGAACGGCGTGTAGTGCTTCGAGCTCGGGTTGCTCGAGATGTCCACGAGGTTGACGGGCTCGGGCTCCTCGGTCTCCGTGGGCTCCGGCTCCGGCTCCTCCGTCTCGGTCGGCTCGGGCTCCGGCTCCGCCCCCTCGAGCCAGAGCTGCGCGTCGATGTCCGTCGCAGAGGCGCTGGTGACGTCCACCGCCGTCGCCTCCTCGACGGTCGCGGCGCCGTCGTAGTACTGGAGCTCGATCTCGGTGTCGACCCACTCCTCGGCCTCCTCGTCCCAGTACAGGTCCGTGAAGAACTCGACCACGTACTCGCCGTCCGGCAGGTGGGCGATCACGTAGTCGCCGGTGGTCGTGTTGACGAAGCCCGGGTACTCGGAGTCGTCGTCGACCGAGATCGCGGTCACGTCCAGCAGATCCAGCGCCTCGACGTCCACTCCCTCGGGAAGCGTCACGGTGCCGCTGATGGTCTTGGCCAGGTCCATCTCGATGTCGAGCCCGGACAGGGACTCGACCTCGGTCACGTCCACCGGCGTGGCGGTGGCGAGGGTGCGCCCGCCGCCGTAGTACTCGGTCAGGACGCTCGGCACGGCGGTGGGGTCGCCGTCGTAGGAGTTGGTGACGCCGCGAGCGACGATGAGGTAACCGCCCGCGGGAATGCCGTTGATCTCCCACGCGCCGGTGGAGTAGTCGCGCCGCATCGTGCCGATCCGGTTGCCGTCCAGGTCGTGCAGCTCGACCACGATGCTGCGCAGCCACGACTCGGGCGCGCCCTCCGCACCCGTGAGGGAGCCCGACAGGGACCGGCCCTCGGTGAGTTCCGCGTCGATGCCGGTCGCGTTTCCCGTGGAGAGGTCGATGACCGTGGCGTCCTCTTCGAAGAGCTCGTCGTCGTAGTACTCGTCGACCACGTTGGTCCACCAGTCACCGTCGAACGCGCCCTCGAACCGAACGACGTGCTCGAGCGGCAGCAGCCGGGAGATGGTGTAGGTGCCCTCGGCCGGGGTGACCGTGACGCTCGTCTCGTGGTGGGTGCTGCCGATCCGATAGTGCGCGATCACGGCGACCGGGCCGTCGTCGAGCTCCTCGCTCGCGCCCTCCTCGAGGCTGATGGTGCCCGAGATGGTGCGCCCGAACTCGGCGGCAAGGTCCACGCCGGTGACATCGGTCGCGTCGACCGTGAGCAGGTTCGTGTCGGAGCCGATCCATCCCCCGCCGTAGAACTCGGCGATGAGGTTGGGGGCGACCGTCTCGCCGAGAACGTCGTCGTAGTACTCGCCCCACGCCACCGCGACCCAGTGCTGCCCGGCGGGCACGTCCGCGATGGAGTAGGTGCCGTCCGCCGCGACACCCGCCGTGTCGACGTAGACGAGGTCATCGCCGTAGATCGTGACGGAAGCGGCCTGATACCAGTCCGTCTCCGCGCCGACCGGCAGCGTGACTGTTCCGGACACGGTCACCCCGTCCGCGGCCTGCGCGCTGGCCGCGACTCCCCCCAGGCCGGCAAGCGCCAGGAGCGCGATCAGTACCGCGCTGATCCGGCGTGAGATCTCTCGTGCGTGCAGCGTCGTCATGGCAGTCCCCCTCATCGTGCCGCGCCCGCCATTGGACGCCGACTCCTTTGGACCTTAGGCACGTCGCCGCCGACAGTCCAGACGCACAGAAGGGGCGAACGGGACAAACAGGGACAGCGGGCGTGCTGGAGTCAGGGTTTCTGCGCCCGTGGGGGCTTTCGGCGGGCCGATGCGCGGGCTGGCACAGGGCCGATGCGCGGGCCGGGTGGCGCTGCCGGCTGAGGCTACGGGCGGCCGATGTACGGCATCATGTCGCCCACGGCCCAGTTGTACATCGAGCGCACCTTGGCGGTGTTGCCCGGCGTCGTGGCCTCCATGACCTGGCCGCTGCCGATGTACATCGCGACGTGATAGATCGCCGATGCGTTCTTGCCCGAGCCCCAGAACACCAGGTCGCCCTTGCGGATCTGGCTGTACGGCAGCAGCGTGACGCCGGCGTACTGGGTGCGCGACGAGCGCGGGATGTAGTGCCCGGCGGCACGCCACGACGCGGAGGTCAGGCCCGAGCAGTCGTACGCGGGCCCATTGCCGCCGTAGGCGTACGCCGCGCCCTTGAGGGTGAGCGAGTAGGCGGCTGCCGTGGCCCCCTGCGACGCCGACGACTTCCACGAGTTCTGCGGCTCAGGCTCCGGCTCCGGATCGGGCTCGGGGGTGGAGGTCTCGGTGGGCTCGGGCTCGGGGGTGGAGGTCTCGGTGGGCTCGGGCGTCGAGCCGCCGCCGCTGGAACCACCGGAGTTGGAGCCGCCGGAGTTCGACCCACCCGAGTTGGAACCGCCCGAGTTGGAACCGCCGGAGTTCGAGCCACCCGAGCTGGAACCGCCGGAGTTCGAGCCTCCAGAGTTCGATCCGCCGGAGTTCGAGCCACCCGTCTGGTTCCCGGTCTGCGTCCCGCCGGATCCGGACGACTGCGACTGCTCCTTCTCGGCCTGCGCGGCCTCCTCGAGGCGGCGCTGCTCCTCCTCGAACGCGGCCTGCAGGCGGCGCTGGCGCTCCGCGGCCAGGCCAGCCTGGCGCTCGGCCTCGAGTTCGGCCGTGACGCCCCGCAGCTCGGCGACGCGGGCGACGGCAGCCGAGCGCGCATCGGCCGCATCGGCCACCGCCTTCTCCGCGTTCTCGCGCGCGGTCTGCGCCACCTCGAGTGCCTCGGACGCGGCGGCCTCCGCGTCGGCGGCGGTCACTGCGGCCTTCTCGGCGTACTCGCGCATGGTCTGCGCGACAATCTCGGCGGCACGCACGGCCTGGACCGTCGCGTCGGCCTCGTTCGACGCCCGGCCGAGGGCCTCGTGGCGCTGGATGACCTCGTCGAAGCCATCCGACTTCACGAGCGCCTCGAGCTCGGTCATCCCGCCGGCGTTGCGGTAGGAGGCCATGGCGACGTTGGCCAGCGCGGTCTTCGCGTCGGCGAGAGCGGCGTCCGCCTCGTCGGCCTGTCGGTTGGCGGAGTACAGGCTGCGCTGGGCCGCGATGTTCGCGTCCTGGGCGTCCTGGTAGTCGGCGTCCGCGAGGCGAGCGGCGACGTCGGCCTCGTGGAGGGCGTCCTCGAGCTGCGCGATAGCGGCGTCGAGCTGCGCGACGCCGGCGGCGGCGTCATCCGCTGCGGCGCGGGCAGCGGAGATCTCGTCCTGCCCGGGATAGTCGGCGGCTCGGGCGGGCGACGTGGGGAAAGCGACGAGCGCCGTCAGGGTGAGGATGCCGGTCAGCGCGAGGGCGAGCGCGCGCACGGGCAGGCGTCCCTGCACAGCGGTCCGCGCCATCGTTCCCTCTCGTCACACTTGTCACACGAGTCACATGCGACTCACCTGTCAGATAGTAAACGCATTCGGACAGATCGGCTACCCCCGTGTGACGCATCCGTGCTCCGCCCCGCGTCCTGGACGGGGGCCGCACGCCTTGCCCTAGGGTGGCGGCATGGATGACGACGGCATCGAGACTGACGCCTGGGCCGCTGACGAGGGACCCGGCGCGGGCGCGCCCATCCCCGCGAGCGCCGCCTGGCGCGAGGGCGACCACCCGGGGCGCCGCCAGTTCATGCCGATTGGCGATCTCCCGCTCGAGGCGGACCCTCTGGGCACCCTCCCGAACGTCACCCTCGCGTACGAGACGTGGGGCGAGCTCAACGCCGCCAAGGACAACGCCGTCTACATCGCGCACGCGCTCACGGGCGACATGCACGTGTGGGGCCCAGCCGAGCCCGGCCACCACACCGGCGGCTGGTGGAACGCGATGGTGGGCCCGGGCAAGCCCATCGACCCGGAGCGCCATTTCATCGTGTCCGCGAACGTGGTGGGCGGCTGCCAGGGCACCACCGGCCCGGCGTCCCCGCACCCCGAGGACGGCGAGCCGTGGGGCTCACGCTTCCCGTACGTGACGATGCGCGACATGGTGGCCGCGGAGATCCGCCTCGCGGACGGCCTGGGCATCGACCGCTGGCGCCTGATCGCCGGTCCGTCGATGGGCGGCATGCGCGCGATCGAGTGGACGGTCATGGCGCCGGGGCGCGTGGGGGCGATCGCTCCCGTGGGCTCGACGGCCGCCGTCACCGCGGACCAGATCGCGTGGTCCACCACGCAGCTCGCAGCCATCGCCGCCGACCCCAAGTTCCGCGGCGGCGACTACTACGACGCCGCGGACGGCGACGGCCCGCACGCCGGCCTGGGCATCGCGCGCATGATCGCGCACACCACGTACCGCTCCGAGAAGGAGCTCGCCGAGCGGTTCGGGCGCTCCTACCAGGGCGAGACGGACCCGCTGGGCAAGGGCGGCCTGTTCGCGGTCCAGAGCTATCTGCAGCACCACGCCCGCAAGCTCGCGCGTCGCTTCGACGCGAACACCTACGTGCGGCTCGCGCAGTCGATTCAGTCTCATGACGTGGGCCGCGACCGCGGCGGCGTCGAGACCGCGCTCGCGCGCTACACGGACGCTGCGCTGGTGGTCGCGGTCGACTCGGACCGCCTGTACCCGCTCAAGAACTCGCAGCGCCTCGACGCCGCGCTGTCCGGCTCCGAGGGCGTCAAGGTGGTCCACTCCCCCGTGGGCCACGACGGCTTCCTGGTCGAGTCCGGCCAGCTCAACGCGTTCATGGCGGAGTTCGAGCGCTCGCTGTAGCCACGCGAGGCGGCGCTGACCCCTACGCGCCGGCGGTGACGGGCGAGGACTCCACCGTCGCTGCGTCGCGGACGCCGAAGGCCTGGAAGGTCATGTCCTGTGGCCGTCCCGGCGCCCACCACCCGCTGAAGTGGATCCCGAGCTCCGTGGTGAGGCCGCCCGGCGCGACGAGCGCGCCGGCGTACACGAAGTCGAACACGCGTCGGTCGCCATGGAGGCCGGCCCCAAGAAAGGTCCAGCCCCACGATCCGGCATCGAATGCAGGGGGAACTGGGAATGCACGCTTGGCGTCGAGCGAGATGCGCACGCGAACGCCGGTGACCCCCGCGGCACCGGCATCGCCCGAGAGGACGACCCGTACGGCCGCCTCGACGTGGTTCACGAACAGGCCACGGGAGATGCGCACCGATGGCTCGTCAACACCGAGCACCGCTGCCGACGCGGAAAGGGGCCTGGAGGGAACGGGTATCGCCACAGGCGCGGTCGGATCCACCAGCACGCTCAGGTCGATCGCCATCGTCATCCTCCTCGCCCAGCTGCCCGGGCCGGGCCATCGTCTCACCGTTGAGACTCGCGCTGGAAGAGAGTATGGCGGAGATCACACTCAGGAGCTCTCAGACACGTCGATGGCACGTGGGTCGACGACGGTGCGCAGAATCCGGGCGCAGGCCTCCTGCTGACGAGCGACCGGGCTCCGCTGGTGAGGCAACGCTGATAGTGTCGCCCCGCACCCAGCACCACACGAGGAGTCGCATGCCACCCACGGATGCCCAGGCTGCAGCAGACATCGCGCACGAGGCGGGCACCGTCCTGCTGGGACTGCGCGCCGCCTTCGGAGACGACGTCGAGGGTCGCGAGCGCGGCAAGCGCGGCGACGCCGGCGCGCAGGCGCGCATCGCCGCACTCCTCGCGGAGCGCTTCCCCGACGACGCCGTCCTGAGCGAGGAGGCCCGCGACTCGGAGGCGCGGCTCAGTGCCGACCGCGTGTGGATCATCGATCCCCTCGACGGCACGCGCGAGTACTCCGAGGGCCGCGCCGACTGGGCCGTGCACGTCGCGCTGTGGGAGAGCGGAGAGCTGAGCGCGGCCGCCGTCGCCATTCCGGGCGAGGACCTCGTGCTCGACACGGACAGCGTGCCCCCGGCGCCCGCATCGGCCGACGGCAGAGTACGCCTGGCCGTGAGCCGCTCGCGGCCGCCTGCCATCACCGAACCTGTGCGGCAGGCGCTCGACGCGGAGCTGATCCCCATGGGCTCGGCGGGCGTGAAGATCGCCGCCGTCGTGCGCGGTCAGGTGGACGCTTATGTCCACGCGGGTGGCCAGTACCAGTGGGATTCGGCCGCGCCGGTCGCGGTCGCGCGCGCAGCGGGGTTGCACACGTCACGCATCGACGGGTCCCCGCTGGTCTACAATGACGCCGACCCCTATCTACCCGATCTGGTGGTGTGCCGCCCCGACCTGGCCCCGGCCATCCTGAAGGCGATCGCGGACGCCGACCACGGAGACGATTCATGACCCAGCCCGCTCACATGCTGAGCCAGCTCGACGCCCTCGAGGCGGAGGGCATCCACATCGTTCGCGAGGTCGTCGCGCAGATGGAGCGCCCGGCGCTGCTGTTCTCCGGCGGCAAGGACTCGATCTGCCTGCTGCACCTCGCGATCAAGGCCTTCGCCCCCGCTGCCGTGCCCATGCCCGTGGTGCACATCGACACCGGCCAGAACTTCCCCGAGGTCCTCGAGTACCGCGACCGGATCGTGGAGAAGTACGGACTGAACCTCGTGGTCGGCTCGGTTCAGGACGCGATCGACGCCGGCACGGTCCGCGAGGAGCCCAACGGCTCGCGCAACCGCATCCAGACTCCCGTGCTGCTCGACACGATCGAGAAGAACAGGTTCGACGCCTGCATGGGCGGCGCCCGCCGCGATGAGGAGAAGGCACGCGCCAAGGAGCGCGTGTTCTCCTTCCGTGACGACTTTGGCCAGTGGGACCCCCGCAACCAGCGCCCCGAGCTGTGGAACCTCTACAACGGCAAGGTGCACCCGGGTGAGTCCATCCGCGTGTTCCCGCTGAGCAACTGGACCGAACTCGACATCTGGGACTACATCCGCTCGCGCGACATCGAGGTCCCCTCCATCTACTACGCGCACGACCGCGAGGTCTTCCTGCGCGACGGCATGTGGATGGCGGCGAACGAGTTCGCCGTGCCGGGCGACGGCGACGAGGTCGTCACCAAGAAGGTGCGCTACCGCACCGTGGGCGACGCGACCCTGACCGCGGCGGTGGAGTCCGAGGCTGACACCATCGACAAGATCATCGAAGAGACGGCCGCGACGCGCCTGACGGAGCGCGGGGCGACCCGCGGCGACGACCGCGTGTCCGAGGCTGCCATGGAGGACCGGAAGAAGGAGGGGTACTTCTAATGGACCTGCTGCGCTTCGCCACCGCTGGATCCGTTGACGACGGCAAGTCCACGCTGATCGGCCGCCTGCTGTTCGACTCGAAGACCATCTTCGAGGACCAGCTCGAGGCCGTCGAGCTCGCCTCGAAGAGCCGAGGCAACGAGTACACCGACCTGTCGCTGCTCACGGACGGCCTGCGCGCCGAGCGCGAGCAGGGCATCACGATCGACGTGGCCTACCGCTACTTCGCGACGCCGCGCCGCAAGTTCATCATCGCGGACACCCCCGGCCACCAGCAGTACACGCGCAACATGGTCACCGGAGCCTCGACTGCGGACCTCGCGATCATCCTGGTGGACGCGCGCAAGGGCATGACCGAGCAGTCGCGTCGCCACGCCACCATCGCGTCCCTGCTGCGCGTGCCGCACGTGGTGCTCGCCGTCAACAAGATGGACCTGGTCGACTGGTCGGAGGAGCGCTTCAACGAGATCTACGAGGAGTTCTCCTTGTTCTCGTCGAAGCTCGACATCCCCGACCTGACGGCGATCCCCCTGAGCGCCCTCGAGGGCGACAACGTGGTCGAGCGCAGCGAGAACATGCCCTGGTACGGCGGCTCCAGCCTGCTGTACCACCTGGAGCACGTCCACATCGCGTCCGACAAGAACCTGCAGGACGTGCGCTTCCCGGTGCAGTTCGTGATCCGGCCTCAGCAGTCGAACGCGCGCGACTACCGCGGCTTCGCCGGCCAGGTCGCGTCCGGCATCCTCAAGGTGGGCGATGAGGTTCTGGCGCTGCCCAGCGGCCTGACCACCAAGGTCGCGGCCATCGACGGACCGTCAGGCCCGCTCGACGAGGCCTTCCCCGCGATGTCGGTCACGGTGCGCCTCGAGGACGAGATCGACATCTCGCGCGGCGACATCATCTGCCGCGTCGGCAACCACCCGGAGCCCACGCAGGACGTCGAGGCGATGGTGTGCTGGATGGATCAGGACGCGCTCACCGTGGGACGCAAGCTGGGAATCTTCCACACCAGCCGCATGGCGCGGGCGATGGTCAAGGACATCCCCTACGAGCTCAACGTCAACACGCTGCACCGCGACTCCGAGATCAACCAGCTCAACCTGAACTCGATCGGTCGCGTCAAGCTGCGTGTCACCACGCCGCTGCTCGTGGACGACTACGACCACAACCGCACCACCGGATCCTTCATCCTGATCGACGAGGCCACCAACCGCACCGTGGGTGCGGGCGTGATCCGCGACTCGTGATGCGGCGCTGACGTGGACTTCGCGCTGCTGGCCGCTGCGGTCGGCATCGGTGTGGTGGTCGGCCTGACCGGCATGGGCGGTGGCGCCCTCATGACGCCCACGCTGGTGCTGTTCTTCGGTATCCCGCCGCTCACTGCGGTGTCCTCGGACGTCGTGGCGTCTGCGGCGATGAAGCCCGCCGGCTCGTGGGTCCATATGCGCAACGGCACCGTGAACTGGCAGCTGGTCCGGCTGCTGGTCTACGGCTCCGTGCCCGCCGCGTTCGGCGGAGTGCTGATAGCCCATCTGATGGGGCCCGGGCCGGAGGTCCAGGCCTTCGTGAAGCACGCGCTCGGAGTCGTGCTGATCATCGCGTCGCTCGGACTCTTTGTGCGCGCCTACCTCCGCATGCGCGAGTACGCCATGCAGCGTGACGGACGCGCGGCACCTCTGCCCAAGGACCGGCCGGACGTGGTTGCGCGCCCCGTCCCCACGGTCATCGTGGGCGTGGTCGGCGGGCTCATGGTGGGACTCACCTCGGTGGGCTCGGGCTCGCTGATCATCATCGCCCTCATGGCGCTGTACCCGACTCTCAAGGCGAACCAGCTCGTCGGCACCGACCTCGTCCAGGCGGTTCCGCTCGTCGTGGCAGCCGCGATTGCCCACTTGATCTTCGGCGACGTCGACTGGTCGGTGACCCTGCCCATCATCCTCGGATCCGTCCCCGGCGCGTACCTTGGCGCGCAGCTGTCCTCGCGCATCGCCGGTGGGATGGTGCGCCGCGCGCTGGCGATCATCCTGTTCGTCGCCGGACTCGCGCTCCTCGGCGTCTCGGGTCAGTGGGTGTTCGTCTCTCTCGCCGTGATCGCCGTGGGAGGCACCCTGGCCTGGGGCGTGGCGCGCCGCTCGATGGGCTACCGGTTCTTCACTTTCCAGGAACGGCGGGCTGAGAAGATGGGCAAGTCATGACCGAGATGCGGCTCACCGCGCTGCAGCTGAACGAGCTCGAGCTCATGCGCGCCGGCGCGTACGGCCACGCTCTGCGCTACGAGCTTCCGGACAAGGGCCCCCACCACGCGACGCTGCTGTTCCCCGGGGCATTCGAGGACGTGTCCCTGACGCTCCTCGACACCGAGGCGACGCCCGTGGCGCGCGTGCGTGTGCTGGAGCGGCACGCCGATGCGCGAGGCACCTGGTTGGGCGGGCTCGTCGAGGTCACGCGCGAGCCCGCACGGCCCACGTTCCCCGAGCTGAGGCCCTCGAGCACCATGGCTCCCGTGAGCGATGCCACGCTCCTGCTCGGACGGCGCAGCGGCAAACTCGACGGAACTGTTATCGCGATCGACTCGGGAGACGCTCACGCGCTCGCGCAGACAGTGCGAGGCCTGCGCACCGACGGACTCGACCTGCGTGTGCTTCCTGAGCCCGCCGCCCTGCACGTGTCCGGCGCCGACCGCACGGAGCTCCTCGAGCACCTCGCCTCCGTCGTGTTCGCCTCGAACGTGCGCGTCATCCGCGGTGAGCAGAAGGCGCCGGGCGACGGCGTAGTCGTGCTGTTCACGGGGCTGTCGGGATCCGGCAAATCCACCATCGCTCGCCAAGTCACGCGCCAGCTGCGCGCCGAGACCAACCAACGCGTCACACTGCTCGATGGCGACGAGGTCCGCGCGATGCTCTCGAGCGGACTCGGTTTCTCGCGCGAGGATCGCGAGCTGAACGTGCGGCGCATTGGATGGGTCGCTTCGCAGATCAGCGCTCACGGCGGCATCGCCATCTGCGCGCCCATCGCACCGTATGAGTCGATGCGGCAGGAGGTCCGCGAGATGGCCGAGCGCGCGGGCCGCTTCATCCTGGTCCACGTCGCCACCTCGCTCGAGGAGTGCGAGGCGCGCGATCGCAAGGGCCTCTACGCCAAGGCTCGTGCTGGGCAGATCGCCGAGTTCACGGGAATCTCGGATCCCTACGAAGAGCCCCTCGACGCTGACGTCCGGGTGGGAGCAAGCGGCGAGTCAGCAGAGTCGAGCGCTGCGGCGGTGGTGGCGACGATCGTCGGCAGCAGCGAGGCTGCCTACATCATCTGACCCACGACGCGACGCGCCGGCGGCTCACGATGCGGCCGACTCGCCTCAGTAGGCTCCCCTGGCCGCCACGACCGCCCACATGGTGCGCAGCATGATCACGAGGTCGCCGCCCAGGTTCCAGTTCTCCGCGTAGTAGAGGTCCAGCTGGACGCTCTGCTCCCACGTGAGGTCCGAGCGGCCGCTCACCTGCCACAGGCCGGTGATGCCGGGCTTGACCAGCTGGCGACGCGACACGTCCTCGTCCCAGTCCGCGACCTCCACCGGCAGCGGCGGCCGCGGGCCCACGAGCGACATGTCGCCCTTGAACGCGTTGAGCAGCTGCGGCAGCTCGTCCAGCGAGTAGCGGCGCAGGAACCTGCCCACCGGCGTGACGCGAGGGTCGTCCTTCATCTTGAAGAGCACCTTGTTGCCCACGTCCATGCGGCTGAGGCCCGCGAGCTCGTCGCGGCGCGACTCCGCGTCCTGGTACATCGAGCGGAACTTGTACATGGTGAACGGCTGGTGGTCGCGGCCCACGCGGGTCTGGCGGAACAGCACCGGGCCCTTGCTCGTGACGCGGATCGCGGTCGCGATCAGCAGCATGGGCACGGACAGGAACAGCAGCAGCGCCGCGGCGCCCATGCGGTCGATCACCGACTTCAGGATGTACTTGCTGCCCGTGTAGCCGGCGGTCTCGACGTGGAGCAGCGGCAGCCCCTCGACCGGGCTCATGCGCATGCGCGGCCCGGCGACGTCCACCATTGCGGGCAGGACGATGAGGCCCACGCCGCTGCCCTCGAGCTGCCAGCCCAGGCGGCGGGCCTCGCGCAGCGAGAGCTCGTCCGTGCCGGACAGGAGCAGGTACTCGGCTCCGACGGTCTTGGCCTCGTTGGCGGCGTCCTCCAGCGGGCCGAGCACCGGCACGTCGGAGAGGTCGTTCGCGAGGGTCTTCTCCTCGTGGCTGGGCAGGCACACGCCGATGACGTTGTAACCGGCGCGACGCGACGAGCGCAGGCGGCGGATCATCTGCTCGGCGGTGCGGCGCGGACCCACGATCACGACCTGCGCCTGCAGCTCCCCGTGGTCGCGCTGGGCGACGATGAACTTGCGGCTGATCGCGCGGCCGCCCAGCAGCGCGAGCGTGCCCAGCGGGATCGCGAGCACCAGGTACACGCGGCTGATCTGCCACTGCGTGACAAGCGCCACAATCGCGACCACCGCGAGGGTCTGCCAGCTGGCGGTGACCACGCGCTGGAACTCCTGGGGACCGTGCCCGAGGATGCGCGCCTCACGCGAGCGTGCCACCGACAGCAGCACCATCCAGAGGGTGACGACGCCCACCGAGAACCAGATGTAGCCGGGCGCCGGCTGGCCTACCAACTGCGCCGACGGGTCGGGCCCAAAGCGCAGCGTGTGCGCCAGGGCGGTCACGACCACGATGAGGATGGCGTCGAGCACGAGCAAGCGGGCCGTGTACTTGTGGGCCCATCCGTTCGGGCCGGCCATGCGCTGAGTGGAGGTCCTGCGGACCTGCTGCGCCGCGGGAGCGCTGGACGGAGCGTGCTTGATGTCCTCGCTCACGCGGACCACCTGCCGCGGAACTCGAAACCGCCTGCTGTTGAACCCCTCATCGTGCTATCCCCCCAAGATGCACGGCACCGTCGACCCGCTGCTGCTTCGAAGGTCACGACAACCCGCATCAGCGGCGCCGTCGCCATGACTCTCCGAACCGGCCCCCCTCGGGCGTTCGGTCCCTCATTACCCCCTGCACGGACCCGTTCGGCGAAACCTCTTCCCCCGCATGCGCTTCGTGGAGCGAATGCCTTGTCCAAACTCCCCCCGGAGTCGGGCCCTACCGTGGAGAGTAACAGTGTGACTTCGATCACACTAGTCAGAAATGGGGTGTGTCCGATTTGTCCCCCGACGACGGTGAGAAGGCCCTCGTGAGGCCCTAGGCGGACCCGAGCACGCGGCCCGCCGCGGCCTCCCAGCGGTCACCCCAGGCACCAATCGATTCGACCCCGAGCGCCTCGTGAGAGCCGTGCCCCAGCACCGACCAGGCGGGGCGCGGCGCAGGCCGCGGGAAGTCCGCGGTCGTCGTTGGCCCCACCACCGCATCGGCCCCACTGGAGCCCACGATGTGCTGCGCGAATTCGAACCACGAGCACTGTCCCGAAGACGTGCCGTGATAAGTCCCAGCCGGGACGTCCGCGTCCACGAGCCGCACGATGAACTCTGCGAGGTCGCGGGTCCAGGTGGGCTGGCCGAGTTGGTCGTCGACCACGGCGAGGCTGTCGCGCTCGCCTGCGAGGCGCGCGATCGTGGAGGGGAAGCACGGGCCGTGCTCGCCGTAGAGCCACGCCGTCCGCACGATCAACGCGTCCGCCCCGCTGTCGCGCACCGCCCGCTCGCCCCGGGCCTTGGTCGCGCCGTAGACGCTCGCGGGCTCGACCGGGGTGTCCTCGGCGTACGGCTCCGTCGCGGTGCCGGAGAAGACGTAGTCCGTGGAGATGTGCACGAGCCGTGCTCCGGCGTCGCGGCACGCGCGCGCGACGTGCCCGGGCACGGTGGCGTTGAGGAGCTCGGCGGCCTCGGCGTCGCTCTCCGCGGCGTCGACCGCGGTGTACGCGGCGCAGTTGACCACCACGTCCGCTCCCGCGACCGCTCGGGCGAGGGCGGCCGGGTCGGTGACGTCGACATCGGCGCGCGTGGCCGCCGTCACGGCCCTGCCATGCTGCTCGAGCACCTCGACCAGATCGCGGCCGAGCATCCCTCCCGCGCCGAGCACCAGCCATTGCCCCTGGTCATTCACCATGGTGCAACCCTAGAGGCGCTCGCTAGGCTGGGCGCGTCGACTGGGGGGAGACAGCATGGAGTTCACCGAACTCGCGGTGCCGGGGGCTTATCGCGTAGACACGCAGCACTTCGCGGACGACCGCGGCGTCTTCCTCGAGTGGTTCAAGGACGCGCCGTTCACGGCCGCCGCCGGGGCGCCGCTGAGCGTGCAGCAGGCCAACTGCTCGGTCTCTGACGCCGGCGTGCTGCGCGGCATCCACTTCGCGGACGTCCCGCCCGGGCAGGCCAAGTACGTAACGTGCGCGCGCGGCGCGGTGCTGGACGTGGTCGTGGACCTGCGGGTGGGGTCGGCGACCTTTGGCCACTGGGACTCGGTGCTGCTCGACGACGTCGACCGCCGCGCGATCTACCTGCCCGAGGGGCTGGGCCACGCGTTCCTGTCGCTCGAGGACGCCTCCACGGTCATGTACCTGTGCTCGACGCCGTACGCGCCCGGACGCGAGCATGAGGTCTCGCCGCTCGACCCGGCGATCGGGATCGACTGGCCCACGCACGGCCGCGACGGGCAGCCGCTCGAGTACCGGCTGTCGCCCAAGGACCAGGCGGCGCCCACGCTCGCGCAGGCCACCGAGCAAGGGCTGCTGCCCACCATGGCGCAGGTCGACGCGTGGGCCTCCACGCCGTCAGGAGGGGCGGCCCAGTGAAGGTCCTCGTCACCGGCGGCGCCGGATTCATTGGCGCCAACTTTGTGCACCTCACCCTGCGCACGCGCCCCGACGCGACCGTGACGGTGGTCGACGCGCTCACCTATGCGGGCAACACCGAGTCGCTCCCCACCGACGAGCGGGTGACGCTGGTCAAGGGCGACATCGCCGACCGCGAACTGGTGGACGACCTGGTGGGCGACGCGGATCTGGTGGTCCACTTCGCGGCCGAGTCCCACAACGACAACTCGCTGCACGACCCCTGGCCCTTCGTGCAGACCAACGTCCTTGGCACCTACGCGCTCCTCGAAGCCTGCCGCCGCCACGGCACCCGCCTGCATCACATCTCCACGGACGAGGTCTACGGCGACCTCGAGCTGGACGACCCCGCGAAGTTCACGCCCGAGACGCCATACAACCCGTCCTCGCCGTACTCGTCCACCAAGGCGTCCTCGGACCTGCTGGTGCGCGCGTGGGTGCGGTCCTTCGGGCTCGAGGCGACCATCTCCAACTGCTCGAACAACTACGGCCCGTTCCAGCACGTCGAGAAGTTCATCCCGCGCCAGATCACCAACATCATCGACGGCGAGCGCCCCAAGCTCTACGGCGCGGGGCTGAACGTGCGCGACTGGATCCACGTGGACGACCACAACGCGGCGGTCTGGGCGATCGTCGACCGCGGCCGCATGGGCGAGACCTACCTCATCGGCGCGGACGGCGAGCTCGACAACAAGACCGTCATCGAGACCATCCTCACGGAGATGGGTCAGGACGCGGACGCGTACGACCATGTGAGCGACCGCCCCGGCCACGACCTGCGCTACGCGATCGACGCGACCCGCACCCGCGAGGAGCTGGGCTGGGAGCCGGCCTACACGGACTTCGCGTCCGGGCTGCGCGCCACCATCGCCTGGTACCGCGACAACGAGCCGTGGTGGCGGGCGCGCAAGCACGAGACCGAGCTCAAGTACCAGCGGATCGGACGCTAGGGAGAGACATGAAGGGCATCATCCTCGCCGGCGGATCCGGCACTCGGCTGCACCCCATCACCATGGGCGTGTCCAAGCAGCTGGTGCCGGTCTACGACAAGCCGATGATCTACTACCCGCTGTCCACGCTCATGCTCGCGGGCATCCGCGACGTGCTGGTCATCACCACCCCGCACGACGCCCCGCACTTCGAGCGGCTGCTGGGCGACGGCAGCCAGTTCGGGATGTCGATCGAGTGGGCGCAGCAGCCCTCGCCCGACGGCCTGGCGCAGGCCTTCGTCATTGGCGCAGACTTCATTGGGGACGATGCTGTGGCGCTGGTCCTGGGCGACAACATCTTCTACGGCCCCGGGCTGGGCACGCAGCTCACGCGCTTCGCCGGGCTGGAGGGCGCGGCGGTGTTCGCGTACCGGGTGGCGGACCCGACGGCGTACGGCGTGGTGGAGTTCGACGCCGAGGGACGTGCGCTCAGCCTCGAGGAGAAGCCCACCCACCCGCGCTCCGAGTACGCGATCCCGGGCCTGTACTTCTACGACAACGACGTGCTCGAGATCGCCGCCGGACTCGAGCCGTCCGCGCGCGGCGAGTACGAGATCACGGACGTCAACCGCGAGTACCTGTCACGCGGGACGCTGCAGGTCGAGGTGCTGCCGCGCGGCACCGCGTGGCTCGACACCGGCACGTTCGACTCGCTCATCCAGGCGGGCAGCTTCGTGCAGTCGGTGCAGCACCGCCAGGGCCTGTCGATCGGGTCACCCGAGGAGGTCGCCTGGCGCAACGGCTGGCTGTCGGACAGCGAGCTGCTCGCCCGCGCCGATTCCCTCGCCAAGTCGGGGTACGGCGACTACCTGCGGAGCCTGCTCAGCTAGCCACCGCATCGGCCCTACTCAGCAGTGCCCTGGAAGATCACCGAGCAGGCCATGCCTGCGACGTCCTCGCCCTCCTCGGCCACGCGCGTGGTGTCCGCCGCCGCGACGCCCACGCAGCCCACGCCGGCCTCGACGAACAGCGGGTCCACGAGGTTGGGGCGCTGAGTCTCCTGGGCGGCCCACGCGTCCACGACCTCCGCGGCGCTCTGGTCCGAGCGCGACACGTTCTCGCCCGCGTAGTCGAAGTCGCCGCAGTCCGCAGGCAACTCGTCGCGCGGCACGTCGACCGCGCCCGGGAGCTGGGTCGCGCGCTCACGGGCGTGCTGGGCCATGCACTCGCTTGCGTCCAGGCCGGCGAGGCCCTCGGTCACCCGCAGCGCGTTGATCTGGTCCAGCAGCTCCTGCTCGAACTGCTCGGTGCTGGGCAGCTCGACCGGGTCCACAGCGTTGGAGCAGCCCGCGACGGCGGCGGCCGTCAGGAGGGCCGATGCGGCGGCGACGAGTGTGCGGAAGGTGCGGCGGGGGCGGGTCACCCGGCCAGGGTAGACGGTCGCTGGGCGGGCACGGTGCATGGCCCCAGGGTCTGGTTGGCGAGGTGGGGGGTGGAGTAGTGTGCTGGCCAGCAGAGGGGGGAAACCATGCGATCGCTTGTTGTTGTCGCCGTTGCCGCTGTCGGGGTGCTGTCGGGGTGCGCGAGTTCCGGGACGCCGGGACCGTTCGTGACCATGACGCCGGAACCCGTGCAGGTCACCGCCACGGCCACGCCGCCGCCCGAGGTGGTGCTCGAGATCCCGCAGGAATGCCTCGACGCGCTCGACGTCGCGCAGTCGACGCTGGCCCTCGATCTCGAGGCCTTCGAGGCGCAGGCCGCCGCGCTCGACGCCGCGAAAGAGGCGATCCGGGCTGGGCTCGACAACCGCACCGTCGCCTTCGATGACGCCGTGGCGCGCATGAACGAGGCCGAGGACAGCGTCAGCGTCGATGCCGTCGTGGGGGCGAGGGACTCGTTCGTCTCGAACCGCCACGCGTGCCTGGTCGCCGTGATGGACTGAGGCGCGGTCGCCGCGGCGCGTGAGCCGCTGCGAGCGTCAGCCGTAGAACATCTGCGAGCAGACCCAGCCGCCGATGTCCTCCCTGTCCGACGCCGCCTTGGTCCGATCGCCCACCGCGTGGGCGACGCACGCGACGCCCACCTCGTCGAAGCTCGAGCGCAGGATGTTCTCGCGGTGGTCCTCCGAGTCCATCCACAGCTGATGCAGCGCCCCCGCCGGGCCGTCGCCGCGGACGAGGTTCTCGCCCACCGTCTGCGCTGTGCACTCGAAGGTCAGGTCCTCGTGGGCGAGCTCGTCCTTGCCGCGGGCGGTCTTCGCGCGGTCGAGGGCCTGCTCCTCGGCGCAGTCCGACCACTCGAGCGCGTCCTCGCCGTCCGCCTCGCGGGCCTTGTTCGCGAGCGCGAAGAGGTCCTGCGCGAGGTCCTCGGCGCGCTCCTTGAGGCTGCGGCCGTCGGCCTTCTCCTCGCTCGCGGTGGCCTGGGCCTCGTCCTCCTGCGGCACGGGCGTGGGGCTGGCGCTGGCGTCCGCGTCCCCGTCCGCGTCTGACGCGCTGGGGCTGGCCGACGGCGCCGCGGCCGGGAAGTGCCGGTCATGCACCTCGATGGTCAGGCTGGGCGACGGATCCGCCTCGACCGGCGGCGTCGAGGCGCACGCGCTCGCGCCCAGGGTGAGGGCGATGGCGAGCGCACCTGTGCGCGCGCGGCGAGAGCGCATCGTTCCACCATGCCACCGCCTCAGCAGCCCTGCAGAACGAACGCCTTCGCAAACCCCGCCGTCTGATACGCGTACTGGTACGCCCAGAGCCACGGCTCGAGCGACTCGTCCGAGGCGATCATGCTCAGCTCGCCCACGTCGCAGCGCTCCATGATCATGCGGGTGCGCGAGATGTGCGGCGTGAACGTGATGACCGCGGAGGTCTCCCAGCCGTGCTCGGCCATCTCCGCCTCGAGCTCGCGGGCCTCTCCCCTGGTCGTGAACGGCTCCGGGCGCGCGCAGATCACCTCGACCCCCGCGGGCGTGGCGCCGGCGTCGCACAGCACCGCGGCGTCGTCGAACGCGTGTGCCGCGAGCGGGTCCAGGCTCACCATCAGCGCCCGGGCGCCGTGGCCGTCGGTCAGCTCGAGCGCGGTGTCGATGCGCTCATCCGTGGGCGGGCCGATCACGTAGACCACGTCCACGCCGCTCGGCTGGTCCGTCGCGGGCAGCACGTAGAAGGGCAGCCCGGCGATCGCGATCACGGCGACCGCAGCGACGGCGCCCAGGATCCAGGCCTTCACGCCCCTAGAGCCTGTCCGCCAGCAGCTGGGCGAGGTGGCGGCCCTGGACGCCGGCGAGGTCGTCGGCCTGCGTGCGGCAGCTGACGCCGTCCGCGAGGTAGACGGACCCCTCGGGCGCGCCGCGCAGTGCGGGCAGCAGCGAGTTCTCGGCCACCTGCACCGAGGTGTCGTAGTGGCCCTTCTCCGTGCCCCAGTTGCCGGCGAGTCCGCAGCAGCCGCTGGTCTCGGTGACCGTCGCGCCCAGGTCGCTCAACAGCTGGCGGTCCGCCTCGAAGCCCACGACCGAGTACTGGTGGCAGTGCGGCTGGACCACCGCGGTGACGTCGTCGAGGCGCGGGGGCTCCCAGTCCTTGGTGGGCTGGACGGGGGCACGGCCGGCGAGGACCTCGGCGAGCGTGAAGGTGCCGTTCGCGACGGCGTGCGCGCGGGGGTCTTCCGGCAGCAGCTCGGTGAGATCGCTGCGCAGGGTCGCGGTGCACGAGGGCTCGACGCCGATGATCGGGATGCCGTTCACGGCGAACGGCCCCAGGATCGTCAGCAGTTCCTCCATGCGGCGGCGGGCGCCGTCCAGCTGGCCGGTGCTGATCCACGTGACGCCGCAGCAGGCCTGCGCGTCGGGCACGATCACCTCGAGACCGGCCGCCTCCAGGACCCGCAGGATCGCCGCGGGGATCTCCGGGTCCAGGCCGTCGGTGAAGCTGTCCGCCCACAGGACTACGCGATTGCGAGTCTTGGCGACGCCGTTCCCTGCGCCCTGCTTCCCCTTACCCAGGCCGAGCCTGGATGCCCGCCGAGCCCGCGCATCGGCGCTGCGCCTGAACGGCGTGGCCGCGAACTCCGGCAGACGGCGTCGCGTGTCCATGCCTGCCGCGCCCACCGCGAGGCGCTGGATCCAGGCCGGGCTCAGGACGGCGTTGATGAGGCGAGGGGCGATGCCCACGAGCTTCAGCCACCGCGGCAGCCAGCCGATGCTGTAGTGAGTGATCGGCCTCACTTTGCCGCGGTAGGTGCGGTGGAGGACCTCGGACTTGTAGGCCGCCATGTCGACGCCGCTGGGACAGTCCGAGCTGCACGCCTTGCAACTGAGGCACAGGTCCAGGCTCTCGCGCACCTCGGGCGCGGTGAGCCCGCCCACGAGCGTGCCGTTGATGGCGTCCTGCAGCACGCGGGCGCGGCCGCGGGTCACGTCCTTCTCGTCCTTCGTGGCAGTGTAGCTGGGGCACATGAAGCCGCTGCCGCCGCCGATCGCGTCCGCGCGGCATTTGCCCACGCCGGTGCAGCGGTGGACGGCCTCGGTGAGGTCGCCATGGTCGTGCGCCCACGCGAAGCCGCCTGTGGAGCGGGGCGTGCGGGGGGCGGCCGGGCGGCGCAGGTCCGCGTCGAGCGGCGCCGGGTCCACGATGACGCCTGGATTGAGCGCGCCCGCCGGGTCGAACAGTCGCTTCACCTGGCCGAACAGTGCGATCGCCTCCGGTGAGTACATGGCGCTCAGCAGCTCGCCGCGGGCGCGGCCGTCGCCGTGCTCGCCGCTGAGCGAGCCGCCGTGGCTCGCGACCAGGGCCGCGGCGTCCTCCATGAAGGCGCGCAGCGGGCGGCCGGACTCGGTCAGCGGGATGTCGAGGCGGACGTGGATGCAGCCGTCGCCAAAGTGACCGAAGGGCTGGCCCGTGACGCCGTGGCGGTCCATGAGCTGGTCGAACTCGCGCAGGTAGGTGCCCAGGCGCTCGGGCGGGACGGCGGCGTCCTCCCAGCCGGGCCAGCACTCCTTGTTGTCGCTGCTGCGGCCCGCGAGCCCGGCGCCGTCCGCGCGGATGGCCCACAGGCGGGCGGCCTCGCGCGGGTCCTCGAAGACGCGGATGGAGTCGGTGCCGGCGTCAGCGCTGATGCGCGCGAGAATCTCCCGGGCCTCTTCCTCGGTATCCGCGCCGATCTCCACGAACAGCCAGCCGGCACCCGGCGGCAGGTCGGGGATCGCCCGCGCTCCCTTCGCGAGGCGGATCCGCTCCACGAGCCGCGCATCCAGGCCCTCCACAGCGTGGGGCCCGTGGGCCATGATCGGCATCACGGCATCGGCCGCGGCAGGCATGTCCGCGTAGCCGAGCGCCAGTGTGAGCCTCACGGGCGCGATCGGGACCAGCCGGACCGTCGCCTCGAGCGTCGTCGCAAGCGTGCCCTCCGCGCCCACGAGGAAGCGCGCCAGGTCCGCGCCGTTCTCAGGCAGCAGGTGCTCGAGGCTGTAGCCGGACACCTGCCGGTCGAACCGACCGAACTCCGTACGGACCAGCGCGAGGTTCTGGCGCACGAGGTCTGCCAGCCCGGCCACCGCATCGGCCGTTCCAGCGCCTGCGGCGAGGCGACGCCCGTCGCCGGTGATGACGTCGAGAGCGAGGGTGTTCTGCGCGGTCTTGCCGTGGGCGACGGCGTGGGGGCCGCACGCGTTGTTGCCGATCATCCCGCCCAGCGTCGCCCGGTTGGTGGTCGACGGGTCCGGGCCAAAGCGCAGACCGTGCGGTGCGGCGACCTTCTGCAGCTCGGATAGGACGACGCCGGGCTGGACGCGCGCCGTGCCTGCGTCTGCGTCGACGTCGAGGATGCGGTTCATGTGGCGGCTGGTGTCGATCACGACGCCGGGGCCGATGCTATTGCCCGCCACCGAGGTGCCGCCGCCGCGCATGGTCACCGTGGCGCCGGCGTCGCGGGCGGCGTCGAGGGCGGCCACGAGGTCGTCGGCGTCGCGCGGGGTGACCACAACCGCCGGCGGGACGCGGTAATTGGAGGCGTCCGTGGAGTACTCGGCGCGGCGGCGTGGGCTTGCGTCCACCTCGCCGTCGATGCGCTCGCGCAGGTGCGCCGCGAGGTCGGTCGCGGGCACGGTCGTGGTCACGGCGACATTGTTCCACGCGTCCGCCCCCGACAGTCCGAACCAGTACCGACGGAGATGCGGACAGCGCCCGGACGCACCGAGGCCCCGGGATCGCGCGATCCCGGGGCCTCGAGTGAGCGCGCGCTACTTGCGCTCGAAGAAAGCCTGGCCCTTGTCCGTGCCCCACACGACAAAGAGGACGGCCACGGGCAGGAGGATCGACAGCAGGCCGTGGCCGGTGTTGTCGACACCGTCGGTGAACGCGCCGACGGTCATGATTCCGCCGATCACGATGCGCGCTCCTGCCGCGATGGTGATCCACAGGCGCGCGCCAGGCGAGCCCTTCATGAGGCCCCCGGCGATGGCGAAGAAGAACAGCGAGAACAACAGCTCGAGCACGCCCACGAGAACGATGACCGTGGTGTCGGACTGGCCCAGAGCATCGGCAACCGAGTCGGACACCGCCCCGATGAACCACAGGATCGCGAAGGCAAGGTATGCGAAGGCCTGGATGTAGACAAGGATCCCGACGAAGGTCACCAGTCCTGGCCGGGCGGGGGCTGCTGCGGGTGTGGTCGTGGTCTCGGTCATGATGCGTTTCCTCTCAGTGATGTCCACCCGGCGGGGGGCCGGGCGGGCAGGGTCGCGCAAATGCCACGGCGACGCTGCCGCTCACCAAGGTAGCGAGGTGGCCCCGCGGCGTCTATCCCTTCCCGGAATAGGCGCATTCGAGGACTGACGCAAGCCCCGTCGTCGCACCGGCCCTGCACTCGGATGGGGCAGAAGCGTGACGAGCGGCGCTGGGGCCTACGCGGGCCCTACGCCGTCGCGCGCGGTTGGGCGACAAGTTCCACGCCCAACTCGGTGAGCAGCGCGGCCACGCGGCGCTCGATCTCGTCGCGGACCGGACGGACGTTCTCGATGCTCGTGCCCGGCTCACCCTCGATCTCCCAATCGAGGTAGCGCTTGCCGGGGTACACCGGGCACGCGTCGCCGCAGCCCATCGTGACCACGACGTCCGCAGCCTTGAGGGTCTCCTCGGTCCACGGCTTGGGGAACTCGTCGCTGATGTCGATCCCGAGCTCGTGCATCGCGTCCACGGCGTGGCGGTTGAGCTGGTTGCCCGGCTCCGACCCGCCGGACCAGCCAATGGCGCGGTCCCCCGCGAGGTGCTTCATGAACCCGAGCGCCATCTGCGACTTGCCCGCATTCTTCACGCACAGGAAGAGGACCACGGGCCTCCCGTCGTGGGAGTCGGCCTGCACCACGGACAGCGCGTGGAGGCGCTGGCGCGCGAAGCGCTCGGCAAGCAGCGGCAGGTAGTTGGGCACCGTGGCGCGCGAGGCGAACTCGTCGTAGGACGTGGCGAGGAAGCGCTCGATCGTGGGGCGCCCGAACACCCCCACGAACTCGGACTCGAGCTGCTTGGCTGCCATCTCGAGGGCGTACTTCTGGTCGATCGACAGTGTCGCGACCTTGTCCAGTGGGCTGTTCATGACGGGTCTCCGTTCGTGACCGCGGCGGCGAGTCGCCGCACGCGGGGCTGGATCTGATCGAATGCGGCGGCGAAGGCCTCGTCGGTGTCGGCAGCCGCGGGGTCGGGGACGGACCAGTGCACGCTCGCGAGCGTGCCGTCCGCCTCGTAGGCGTTGTCGCACACGGCGACCACGAGGTCATCCATGCGCCGCTCGAACGCGAGCGACACGGGATGCGGGGTGAGGGGTTCGAGTCCCCGCCGCTCGAGTTCCGCGAGGGCGCGGGGGTTGATCGCGTCGGCAGGCTGGGTGCCGGCCGATGCGACGGGCACGTCGGACTGCCGCGCGAACAGGGCGGCGGCGAACTGGGAGCGCGCGGAGTTGGCGGTGCAGACGAAGACCACGCGGCACGCGCCGAACGCCTCGCCGCTGCCGATGGTGGCGGCCACGATGGGCTCGTCCCAGTTGAGCGCGAGGTAGCTGCGGCGGCCGTCGCCGTCGGAGCGGCGCCGGCGGATCACGCCCGCCTCGGTGAGCACACCCAGGTGGTGAGCGAGCAGGTTCGACGGCAGCTCGAGGGCCTCGGACAGCTCGGTCGGCGCCCGGTCCCCCTCCGCTAGGGCGTCGACGATGCGCAGCCGCTGGGGGTCCGCGAGGGCGGCGAGAAGCGAGGCGCGATCGGTCACGCGACCAATATAGCTCAATGGCTGTTGAGGCACCATCGCTGAACTGCGAACCAGAAGAGGCCACGACACCCCGGAGGCGACCCGCGCATCGGCCCTACGCACCCGCGTGTCGCGGAATCACCGGTTCGCAGTGAAGCGGAAGCTCGCCCGCGCACGGGCGATCACGGGCGATGTACGTGGCGGGATGGCTGCTCGGCGCGCCTGGCCCCACCGAGTCCATCGGCGCGCGAGGGTTGTCCCGCCGTCGCCAGATCACGGACGGATAACGCCGCCGACACGCGGCGGTATCGATCGCGCCGATAACCGTGTGACTTTCGTCACACCCGACATCGATTGTCACATCAGTCACATGCGCCACACGTTCCCGTTGACAGTGTGACAAAGGTCACTAGCGTTGGAAGTGACTGGGGGCGCTGAGGGGACAGCCAACGTGGGTGACCTGCCTCCTGTCATGGGAGGAATCATGAAGCTGGGGACAAGAATTGCGGCGACGGCCAGTGCGGCCGCGCTTGCGATCGTCGGGTGGGCCACGCCCGCGGCGATCGCCACGACTGTGGTGCCCAATGACGGGCAGGAGTACAGCGGCCAGGAGAAGTGCTACGAGGAGCAGGAGTACGTCAAGTACGAGTACGAGAAGACCAAAGAGGTCACGTACTACCAGTACCGCACCCGCACCGAGGAGTTCTCCACCACGAAGGTCAAGGAAGTCAAGGGCTGGAAGTACTCCGAGGGCGGCGAGACCAAGGTCAACGGCACCACCGTCGGCGGCCACTGGGAGCCCACCGGAACCTTCGAGTACTTCCCGATCCCGGACGTCATCGCGATTGCGCTGTGGGGTCCTGGCGGTCTTGACGATCACCCCCTGGGCGACGGCACCACCACTGTTCGGGTCGATGACGAGCGCGTGACCGTCAAGTACCGGGTGACCGAGCCCACGACCAGCCTGGGCTATGGCCCGTGGAGTGCGTGGTCCGAGTGGTCGAAGACCGACCCCGGTCCGAGCACCGACGCCCTCGAGGTCGCATCGAAGACCGAGACCAAGGTCATCAAGACCATCTGGTCCGAGGACCCGGAGTTGGGCGAGCCGTGGACCAAGACTGGCGAGACCAAGACCAAGACCCGCAAGGTCGAGGTCGAGTGCCCGCCACCACCGCCGCCGGTCGAGTGCGAGAACCTGCTCGGCGAGGACGGTGAGATGCCGTTCGTGCCGGAGGGCATCCAGGTCGTCGATCCGGGTCACGGCAAGGACTGCTACTACGTCGTGTACGTGTGCTGGGAGGTCACCGATCCGTATGACGACTTCCCGAATGGCACCGAGCTGTACCCGCTGAGCTACGTGAGCCACGGTGCCGCCCGGCCCATGGAGCTCGCTGACTGCACCGACGTGGTGCCGCTGTGCGAGGAAGTGCTGCAATACGGCTGGACCAAGTACGTCATCGACAGCTGGATCGACAGCAAGCTGCTCGACGAGCTGATCACCAACGGCCTCGACTTCGGGACCTACCAGGCCGGCAAGCCGGACGACGCGACGATCCTCTACAAGAAGATCTACGGCACGTTCGAGGTCGTGGGCGACGAGTGCCCGCCGCCACCCGCTCCAGAGAAGGTCTCCCTGTGCGAGGTCGTCGACGGCGTGGCCACCGAGGTGGTCTACACCGAGGGCACGGAGCCCGAGGACGGCATCACCTGGGTGGACGGCTCGGAGTGCGAGCCCAACCTCACCGGAACGTTCATCGGGAACCTCTGCCAGGGCGACGTGCCGTACTTCACGTATGACGTGGTGGTCAACGACCCCACCGGCTCGGTGGATCCGAGCGCGCTGCCCACGCTCACCTGGGTCAACCCGGGTGGCGAGGACCTCGTGATCGAGCTCACCAGCTTCGCGGGCCAGATGCTGTGGCCCGGGGCGTCCGCGAGTCCGCTCGGCTGGCCCGGTTGGGAGCTCAACGAGGCCACCGGTGAGTACGAGGAAGTGGGCGACGACAACTTCGGCTGGACGCGTGACGGCGTCCAGGTGATCATCTCGGTCAACCCCGAGACCACGGTCACCGCGGAGTACCCGCCGGCGACCTCCGACTGCAATGGACCCGACGAGGAGGACGAGGAGTTCGAATCCGTCCTCAGCGCTGGACCTGCGGTTCCCGTCAGGGGAGTCGCAACCTACGCGGGCTGACCCCTCAGCCAACCCGCCGGAAGCGCCCGTCTCTTCGGAGGCGGGCGTTTTCGTGTCCCGGCGCGCTTGCCAGGCACAGGGCCGGGCCGATGCGGTGGCCGGGTCGAGCGGTTCAGGCGCCCGGGGCGTCCGCCTCGCCGATGTACACCGGGGTGCCGAGCGGGATCCCGACGTCGGTGACCAACTCGGTGATGACGTCGTTGGGGAGCCGGATGCAGCCGCTCGAGGCGAGAGTCCCGATCGAGTCGGGATCGTTGGTCCCGTGGATGCCGATGATCGCATCGCCGCCGTTGAACTCGTCGAGCACGGGCGAGTAGCCCGACAGGCCGTACGCGTAGGGACCGTAGAGGCCGTCCGGGTCCGGGGGCTGCAGCAGCTCGCGGATGTAGTAGACGCCGCCGGGTGTGGGGCGGTCGCCGCGTCCCACGCCGATCGCGGACTCGAGCACCACGTCGCTCCCCTGGTAGACGGTCAACGTGAAGGTGTCCAGCATCACCTCGACGCGCATGTCCGTGGACACGAGGCCCACGTCACTGGCCTCGATCCAGCCGGTGGTGCCGTTGGGCCGCACCGGCAGGTGCACGTTGAGCCACTCGCCGTCCTGCTCCTCCACCAGGAACGTCAGCGGGGTCTGGTCGGGAACGGTCAGCACGTCCTCGGCAGCCACGGTCTGGGTCACGGTTCCGCGCGGCTCGTCATACACGTCGACGCTGGACCCGGTCGCGGTCGCGATCAGCGCGGTGGTGGGGTGGCCCACCTCGGGAACCGCGACCTGATCGGGGTCCGCGGTCGCGCTCGGCGCGCTCACCTCCGGGACGGGAGTGCCGCTCGCCACGACCACCTCGGAGTCGTCCATGGGATCCGCGGTACAGGCGGCAAGGGCGAGCGCCGCGGCGCAGACCAGCGCCCCCAGGCGGGTCAGGGGCTTCACACCCGTGCCGGGCACTGCTGTGCCTGGGTGCGGACGCACGTGTCGCATCGGCCCTCCCCTGTCCCTCGACGCACTGCGAGTCTAACGCCGGGGCGGTGTCGCTCCCACGGCCTCTCCGCGGCGCGCCACGTGGGGCGAGCGATCACCGGCTCCGGCCTGCCACGGAGGCCGCGATGCCCCTGGTGCCCGTAGCATCGGAGGCGAGAGGGGCGATGATGACGGCCAACAACGAGACACCCAACATGAGGGACGCGCGAGAGCGTGCCATGGCCGGGCTGTCCGCGATCGCCAACCCTGTGTCGATCAAGGGCATCATCGCTGCCGTCGGCGGCGCCATCGTGCTGCTCCTGCCGACTCTCACCACCGTGGTCGTGGAGCTCGTGGTCCTGGCCTTCGTGATCCTGTCCGGGTTCGTGGACCTGGTGGTGGCCCTCGGCGGCAGGCGCCGGCTGGGTCGCGAGCGGGGACGGATCGTGTCGCTGCTGCGTGGGATCGGCTCGTTGCTGTTCGCCGCGCTGCTCGTGATGGTAGCGATCCTCACCGAGGGCGGCGCGAGCCTGGGTCTGACGCTGCTGGTCTTCCTCGTGGGCTGGTACGTGCTGGCGCGCGGGCTGATCGTCGGCATCGCCGCCGTGTTCAACAAGCAGGCGAGCCATCGCGGCATCCGCATCACGGCCGGCGTGACCGTCGCCGCCTTGGGCTGGCTCGCGATCGTGCAGCCCGAGACGGTGTCGGAAGGCGTCATCGCGGGCGCGGCCGTGTTCGCCCTCATCTTTGGCCTGCTGCTGGTGACGTGGGGGCTGCGACGGGCCGAGGGCGCGGCGAGCAGGCTGGATCCGCGCAAGGCCGGCGTGGCCGACGCGCTGTGGGACTGGATCCGCGGCTCGGACATCGGGGACATGCAGCGCGAGGAGCTCTCGACGACCCTCTATCACGAGCAGCCCGAGCGGCTGTCGAAGAGGTTCGCGTGGTGGACGATGCTGGTGCTGTCCGTCGCGATCGCCACGTTTGCCGTACTCGCGGACTCGACGGCAGTGGTCATCGGAGCGATGCTCGTCGCGCCGCTCATGGCTCCCATCCTGGGGCTCGCCGGCGCGATCGTGAACGGCTGGCGGTGGCGGGCGATCGAGTCCGCCGCGGTGGTGGCGCTGGGCACCACGGTCTCGATCCTGCTCGCGTACGGCCTCACCGCGTGGGCGCCCGCCGCGATCAACTTCGACACCAACAGCCAGATCGTGTCACGCGTGAACCCCACCATCCTGGACATGCTCATCGCCCTCGCGGCCGGTGCGGCGGGGGCGTTCGCCACCGTCGACAAGCGGGTGTCCTCCTCGATCGCGGGCGTCGCGATCGCCGTGGCTCTCGTGCCGCCGCTCGCGGTCGTGGGCGTCGCGCTCTACGGCGAGCACGGCGACGAGGCGCGCGGCGCGTTCCTGCTGTTCCTCACCAACTTCGTCGCGATCGTGCTCTCGGCATGCGTGGTGTTCGTGCTGACCGGCTTCGCGCGCTTCCAGGCGCTGCGGACCAACCTGCCCAGCATTCTCACGACGGTGATCCCGTTCGTGGCCGTCGCGGCCGTGATCCTGGTGCCACTGGTGTTCGCCTCCGAGGGCCTGCTCACCTCCTCCACCCGCGAGACTCAGGCACAGGAGGTCGTGGACGACTGGATGGGCGAACGCGACGACCTGCAGGTCCAGACCGTGCGCGTGGACGACGACGACGTGGTGGTCGAGCTGCGCGGATCTGGCTCGCCGCCGTCCGGGTTGCGGCTGCAGCGCGAACTCGAGAACGCTTTCGGAGAGCCCGTCGCGGTCACCCTGCGCGTCACCCCGGTCGAGGAGCAGTACCTCGAGCCGAATCCGCTCAGTGAGGTCCTGCAGCGGCAGAGCGAGGATCTGTGACGCGCGAGGGACGCGCGGGGGACGCTGGGCCGATGCGGTGGCTCAGTACGAGACCGTCGGACCTTCCGTACCCTCCGGGACCCACGCGGCCGCGAGCGCCTCGGAGCCGCGGGCCAGCATCGCGACGTCCGCGCCCACGAGGATGAAGGCCGCGCCGGCCTCCGCATACGAGCGAGCGACGGCCGGGTCGAAGGCGTTCACGCCCACGGGCGTTCCCGCGCCGCGCACGGCCTCGAAGGCCCGAGCAACCGCAGCGGTCACGTCCGGGTGCGTCTGCTGGCCCAGCAGCCCCATCGAGGCCGCGAGGTCGCTCGGACCCACGAACACGCCGTCCACGCCATCCAACGCGGCGATCTCCGCAGCGGCGTCCACGGCGTCAGCGGTCTCGACCTGGACGAACAGCGACACATGCTGCGCCGCGTTCTCGAGGTAACCGGGCACGCGGTTCCAGCGAGCCGAGCGCGCCAGCGCGGACCCCACTCCCCTGCGCCCCCGCGGCGGATAGTGCACGGCCTCGACGGCGGCGCGGGCCTCCTCAGCCGAGGACACCATGGGGACCAGCACGTTCTGCGCGCCCAGGTCGAGCACCTGCTTGAGCAGCACGGGGTCGTTGGCCGGCACGCGAACCACTGGCGCCACCGGGTACGCCGCCACGGCCTGCAGCTGCGCCAGGACGGACTCGAGCCCATTGGGCCCGTGCTCCATGTCGATCAGCAGCCAGTCCAGACCGCCTCCGGCGCAGATCTCCGCCACCAGCGGCGAGCCCGAGCACACCCACATCCCGGCGAGCGGCCGGTCTGCGGAGGACAGCCGCGCGGCCAGGGTGGGAGGCAGCGCGGGGCCGGTCATGCGGAGGCTCCTGCAGCGCCAGCGGCGCCCGCCGCTCCGCCGTCTGAGTCCCGCGCGTCGAATCGCGCCTTCCACTCGGCGTTCATGGGAAACACGTCGGCGATGGGCTCGCCCTCGACCACCCGGTCGAGCACCCAGCCGTCCTTGTCCTCGAGTTCGAGCGCCTCCGACGCGACCGTGGCAGCGAGCGCCGGCGGGATCACCACGACCCCGTCGCCGTCGCCCACGATCACGTCTCCCGGCTGCACCGAGGCGCCGCCGCACGCGACCGTCACGTCCGACTCCCACGGCACGTGCCGCCTGCCCAGCACCGCAGGGTGCGCCCCCGCAGCGAACACGGGTAGGCCCGAGCCGGCCACCGCATCGGCGTCCCGGACGGCACCATCAGAGACGATCCCCGCGGCCCCGAGCGCCTGCGCCCGGGCCGCGAGGATGTCGCCCAGCGTGCCCGCGTCCTTCACGCCGCGCGCCTCGATCACGATGACCTCACCCGGTGCGACCGAGTCGAACAGCCGCTTCTGCGCGTTGTAGCCGCCGCCGTGGGACTCGAAGAGGTCCTCGCGAAACGGGATGTACCGCAGCGTGCGGGCCACGCCCACGAAGGACGCGCCGGGCTTCAGCGCCGCCACCCCGTCGATGGTCACGGCGTTGAGGCCGTGGGCGCGCAGCCGCTGGGACAGCGCGGCGGCGGGAATGCGCTCGAGCAGCGCACGCAGGTCGGGGTCGAGCGCGGGGACGCCCTCAGTCTGGTCCGTCATCGTCACCTTTCCGTGGCTGGAAACAGTCTGGCAGGTCAGTGGATGGACAGGTAGTCCTCGAGCGTGGCCGGGGTGGCCTTGAGCAGCGGCTCGAGCACGTCCTCGCCCGGGAACTCGCTGGCCTCGAAGAACCAGCGGCGGCTCGCCGGCATGCCCCACTGCTGCGCGCGGCGGGGGTCGGACACGTCCCAGCGGATGGGCTCGGACTCCATGTCGATGAACTGGTAGTGCGTGGTGAACAACTCGATCCGGTGCTGGTCGGGATCGCGGATGTAGAGGAAAAGCGCGTTCGACAGCCCGTGGCGACCGGGGCCGCGATCGATCTCGTGGCCGAAGCCCATCGAGCCCGTCACGTCCGCCGCGTGGATCAGCGCGGTGGCGTCCGGGACCGTGTACGCGAAGTGGTGCAGGCGCGGACCGCGGCCGTTGGTGAAGACCAGGTCGTGGGTGTTGCCCTTGACCTCGAGCCACGTGCCCCACAGCTCGTCGGTGCCGTCCTTAGCGGTGTACTCGGACATGCGCATGCCCAGGCCGGTCCAGAAGTCGGTGGCCTCCTGCACGTCGTAGGTCACCACCTGGTAGTGGTCCAGGCGCTGCGGGGCGCCGGCGCGGAAGTCGTGGAAGTCGGCCATCTTGCGCGGCACGGTCTCCATCGAGCTCGTGAGCTCCATGTGCGTGCCGACGGGGTCGCGGAACCGCAGGGTCGCGCCCTGGTGGTCTGCCTCGACGCGCTCGTGCTCAACGCCTACCTTCTTGAAGAACTTCTCCGCGTCGAGGATGTCCTCCTCGGAGCGCACGCGCAGGCCCACCTGCAGCGCCTTGGCCTCGGTGCCGTGCTCGAGCACCATCGAGTGGTGGCAGTCCTCTTCGAGGCCGCGCAGGTAGATCGCGTGGTCCGTCTCCTCGGTCACCACGAGCCCGATCACGTCGCGGTAGAAGTCGCGGGACTTCTCGAGGTCCGTGCACTGGAGGCGGACGTGCCCGGCGCGGGTGATCGCGAAGTCCGGGTCCTGGTTGAACGTGGGAAGCGTCATCGGGGTCTCCTTCTGGGATCGGCGTTGATCTGTCTCCATGGTGACGGCCGATGCGGTGGCGGGGAACTATCGGTCACCCTCACCGGCAATACATGATGGCTATGGGCAAGGGCATTCACTATCCTTGGGAGTATGGAAATCCGGCACCTGCGCTATTTCGCCACGGTGGTCGAGGCGGGCTCGCTCACGGCGGCCGCCGCGCGCCTGCACATGTCCCAGCCGCCGCTGTCCGTCGCGATCCAGAAGCTCGAGGCGGAGGTGGGCGTCCCGCTGCTCGAGCGATCCGCGCGCGGCGTGGAGCCCACCAGCGCCGGCCGCTTCCTGCTGGACAGGTCCTCGAGGGTGCTGGGCGAGGTGGACGACATCGCGGCCACGCTGGCGCGATACGGCGACGGCGCCGCGGGCACGCTGACGGTGGCCGCGGTGCCGGCGCTGCTGTGGCGGCGCATCCCCGCCGCCCTGCGGGAGCTCGCCGCCCAGGTCCCCGAGGTCGACGTGCGGCTGCTCGACCCGCCGCCGTGGACGGCGATCGACATGGTGCTCGAGCGCCGCGCGGACGTCGCGGCGATTCTGGTCGCAGACGCCCGGGCATTCGCCGTCCGCCACCGAGGCGAGCTCGACATCAGCGACTGGGGCGAGGTGCCGCTCGTAGCCGCACTGCCGCCCGGCGAGGCCGATGCCCCCGACCCGCTCCCCCTGTCCGCCCTCGAGGGCCGCGAGGTCCTCGTGCCCCGGCGCACCACCGCCGTCCCGAGCCTCCCCGAGGCCGTCGACGACACGCTGCGCCGCCACCGCATCGGCGCCACACTGAGAACCGTCGAGACCATCCAGACCTCCGTGCCCCTCATCGAGGCGGGGCTCGGCTGCGCGGTGCTGCCCGATGCCGACCGCGACAGCCTGCGGCGCTTCGCGCTCACGGTGCGGGCTCTCGAGCCGGCGCCGCAGCCCCTGCGCGCGCTGGTGCTGACGCGGGCGGGCGAGACCAACCCTGCGGTGAGGAGGCTGGTCTCGATTCTTGGGGGATGACCTCCCTGGAATCGCACACGGAGGACGATAGGATCGAGCACGGCTGAGCCGCACCGGGCCACGGCCCGCTTCGAGGACGCAGCGATGAAGGAGCTTCAGTGGCGACCAGCAAGGCCGACCAGGCATACGACATCCTCAAGGCGCGCATCATGGACGGCACCTACGCGCCCGGGCACCGCCTGGTGATCGACCAGCTCGCGCGCGAGCACCAGATCTCGTCAGTGCCGTGGCGCGAGTCGCTGCGCCGCCTCGAGGCCGAGGGCTGGGTCGACATCGTCCCCAACGTGGGCGCGCTCGTGAAGACCTTCGACACCGACGCCTGGCAGCGCACCATGCGCCTGCTGGCTCGGCTGGAGGGGCTCGCGACGTCGCTGTCGGCTGCGAACCTCACCGAGGAGGACATCGCTCAGGCGCGCGAGCTGAACCGTCAGGCCGGCGAGGCGCTGGCGGACTTCGACACCGCGCGTTTTGGCGAGCTGAACCGGCAGTTCCACGAACTGCTGTGCTCGAAGTGCGAGGATGACAGGCTCTTTGGCCTGGTGCACCACGAGTGGACGCGCCTGGACCTCATTCGACGCTCGGCCTTCTTCTACGCTCCCGGACGCGCGCAGGCGTCGCTGTCCGAGCACGAGGCCCTGCTCGACCTCATCGAGGGCGGCGCGGACCCCGAGGTCATCGAGACCGCCGCTCGTCGCCACGAGACCAGCACGCTCAAGGCTGTCATGGAGTACGACGCGACTCACACGGAGAACCGCCGGCCCGGCGGAGCCGTGGGGATGTTCTAGCCGGTCGACCAGCGCCGTCCAGGGGTGCAGGAGCCGCCACCTAGAATGGTGGTGTTGTTCGCCGTGTCCCCGGGGCCGTGCGCGACGCTCCCCCGACTGCCGAGGAGGCCCGTCCATGCCCGGTCCCGACTCAGTGCTGAGCGGCGCCTCGCTCGAGATCACCGCGGCCGACGGGCCGGGGTTCAGCGCGGCAGCAGGTGCCCTCGCTCCCGGCACCCGGGTCGCGATCACGCATCTGGGCACCCAGACCGCCCAGCAGCATCTCGACGCCGCCCGCGCCGTCGCCGCTGCTGGCCACATCCCCGTGGCACACTTGGCGGCACGGCGACTCGCCAGCGCCGCCGAACTCGAGGCGACTCTGGCCGCGCACGCCCAGCACGGCACCGACGGCCGCGTGGTCGTCGTCGGCGGGGACCCGCGACAGCCGCTCGGTCCGTTCTCGGAGGCCGCCCAACTCATCGAGACCGGCATGCTCGCTTCTCACGGCGTGACCGACGTGGGGATCGCCGGCTACCCCGATGGCCACCCCACTATCGCCGACGAGGTCCTGTGGGCGGCACTCACCCGCAAGCTCGCCGCGATCGCTGATCACGGCATGCAGGCCAGGATCGTCACCCAATTCTGCTTCGACGTCGACCTGGTGCTCGCGTGGATCGAGCGGGTGCGCGATGCGGGGATCGACGCACCTCTCCAGGTGGGTGTGCCTGGCCCTGCGAACGTCAGGCGCCTCGTGGGCTTCGCCCGCCGTTGCGGCGTGCAGTCGAGCGCGGCGCTCGCGCGCAAGTACGGCTTCTCGGTCTCCGCGCTGGTGGCGAACGCCGGCCCCGACAGGTTCATCGACGGGCTGCGCGAGGGCCTGGATCCCGCCGTGCACGGCGACGTTCACCTCCACCTGTTCGCGCTGGGTGGCGTCGGGGCCGCCGTGGAGTGGCTCGCCCGCCAGCACGCCGCCGCCTGAGGCGCCGCGACGACGACTCGCGCTTGCGACCGCGACTACGACGCGCGGCCAGCGCGCCACTGCGCGATGAATGCCTTGCCGTAGTCGTTGCCGTTCGGCAGGCGCAGCGTGGTATGCACGTGGAAACGTTGGGGCACCCGGTTCGACAGCCACACGCCCGCGTGATGGTCGAGCTCCGCCAGGATCACGGGCGACTGAATGCGCAGGTAGAACGGCTGGGAGCCGTCAGTCGCGCCGTACCAGGCGAGACGCGTCTGCGGCAGGTGGGCCCGCACCTCGGCGAGTGCGAGGGCGCGCTGGTCCGCAGGGAGCAACAGGAGGAAGTCCTCGACGATCACGAGCAGCAGCCGCCACTGCTCCGAGTCGAGGGACGATGCGGTGAGGCCCTCGTACGGCACCACACGGTTGTCGCGGAAGGCTCCCGCGACGTGGCGCTCGTCGGCGGGGTGGACCCTGCCCTCGGGCATCGCCGGGTCGAGCACGGTGTCGTAGACCACCGCGTCGCCGCGCTGCTCGTCCGTCAGAGACGAGGCCAGCGCGATCGCCATCCGCTCGCGCGCGTCGAAAATGGGCGGGTGTGCGCCGTCGGACAGCGCGGGCTCCGCGCCGATGAACACCGGCGCAATCACCTGCCGGCCGCCCACGAACACGCAGTTGAGTGCCACATGGTGACCGAACAGCTGCCAGCCCCAGGGCGCATCGGCGCTGGGATCGCCGTAGATCGCGACCCAGTAGCTGAGCGGGTTCATCAGCTCGGTGAGTTCGGTGAGCTCCCCCAGGTAGCCGTTCAGATCCATGGCCTCGCGAACGCGCGCGTAGCCTTCGGGGCTCAGCGACGCTTCGACCAGTCCCAGCACCGCCTCCACCTGCGCGGGCGCGAGGTCCTCGAGGCGCAGGCCCACCCGGTGGATGACGAATTCGGGGTTGGACCAGGCGCGCCACTCGGGCGCGTCGAGCGGGTAAGCGATGGCCTCGCGCTCGTCGCCGTCGAGCAGCTCGAGCACACGGCGTGCCGCCGCGACCGGCGCCTCACCGTTGGCATGGGTGCCGGCCGATGCGGCGGCCGGGTCGAGCGTCCAAGCGGTGGTATCGACGGTGCCGTCTGCGGTGATGCCCACGAAGGGCTCGTCGTAGAGCGCGCGCCAGTCGCCCAGCAGCTCCTGCACGAAGTCGGGTTCGCGCTTGCGGCGCGAGAACTCCTCGTAGTCGAGCCCGCGCCAGTCAGCCAGTACCGCATCGGCCGGGTCGTACAGGAACTCGCGGAAGCTGTCAGTCGTCACCGTGATCGCATCGCCGCGTGCGGCGGTGCGATCGGTCGAGAACCACGCGTCGAGCGCCTCGGGGCCCCCCGCATCGGCCTCCCGGTCTCCGCCGTCCTGCTCCCCGTCGTACGAGGCGGCCATCAGCTCGCCTGACGCAGGCTCGGCACGGACACCCGCCGCTTCTGGCGCAGCTCGCGGCGCTCGTCGCGACCCTCCGGGGTCGAGGACGGACTCGCGGTCAGCAGCGCCTGCGTGTACTCGTGCTGGGGGTTGTCGAACAGCTCCTCGGTCACGCCCTCCTCGACCAGCTCGCCGAGCTTGAGGACGCCCACGCGCTGAGAGATGTGGCGCACCACGCCCAGGTCGTGCGTGATGAACAGGTAGCTCACGCCCGAGTCCTTCTGGAGGTCCATCAGCAGGTTGATGATCTGGCTCTGGGTGGACAGGTCAAGGGCGCTGACGGCCTCGTCGCAAATCACCAGACGCGGCTCGAGCACCAGCGCGCGGGCGATCGCGACGCGCTGCAGCTGGCCGCCGGACATCTCCGACGGGAAGCGATCCAGGTGCGCGGCCGTGAGGCCCACCTGCTCGAAGGACTCCAGGGCCTTCTTCCGACGCGACGCACGGTCGCCGATGCCGTGGCGCTTGAGCGCGTCCGTCACCGCACGACCCACGTGGTGGCGGGGGTTCAGCGAGGCGCCCGGGTCCTGGTACACCGCCTGTACGTCGCGACGGTAGGACAGCGGCGTCCGCGATCCCATTCCGGCGATGTCGGTGCCGTCGAAGTCGATCGACCCGCCCGCGATGTCTGCCAGCCGCAGGATCGCCCTGCCGGTGGTGGACTTGCCCGAGCCGGACTCTCCCACCAGGCCGTAGGTCTCGCCCGGGGCGATGTGGAAGCTCACCCCCTTGACCACCGTGGTCATGGACTTGCGGAAGAGGCCGCCCTTGGTCTCGTACGCAACCTCGAGGTCACGAACGTCGAGCAGGGGCCGGTGCGCCGTCATGGGGATGATCACCTCGCGATCCATTCTCCATCAGCGGTCACGAAGTCCGCGATGGTGGGCAGTCGGTCGACCTTGTGGTCGGCCGTCGGGTGGGACGCCAGGAGCGCCTTGGTGTACGGGTGGTGGGGCTCGTCGAACAGGCTGAACACGTCATTCACCTCGAGGAGCTGACCGTGATACATGATCGCGACGCGGTCGCAGGCCTCGGCCGCCACGCCCAGGTCGTGGGTGATGTTGATGACGGCCATGCCGAGCTTCTCGCGCAGGTCGAGCACCAGGTCGAGTACCTGGCTCTGGGTGGTGACGTCGAGCGCCGAGGTCGCCTCATCGAGGATCAGCACGTCCGGGTCACCGGCCAGCGCGATCGCGATCGCGACGCGCTGAGCCATGCCGCCCGAGAACTGATGCGGGTAGTCATCCAGGCGCTTGGCCGCGTCCTTGACACCCACCATGTCCAACAGGTCCGCAGCCTGGTCACGCGCCACGGCCTTCGACATGCCGTGGTGGATCCGCAGCGGATCGATCAGCTGGCGACCCACCGTGTGCACCGGCGAGAGGTTGGCCTGCGGGTTCTGGAAGACCACGCCCAGCTTCTTGCCGCGGATCTCGCGCCACTGACGCTCCGTGCGGCCCACGAGCTCCTCGCCGGCCAGCTCGACGGAGCCGGACTCGACGCGCACTCCCGCGGGCAGCAGCCCCAGGATCGACTTCGCGAGCATCGACTTGCCAGAGCCGGACTCTCCCAGCAGGCCCATGACCTCGCCGCGACCCACGGTGAGGTCGAGACTGGAGACCAGCGGCACCACCTCGCCATCGGGACGGTCCGCGACGATGTGGATGTCGCGCACCGCCAGGACGGTGTCGGGGTGCTTGTCCGTGGTCACGAGGGCCTGGGCGAGCGCCGGGGCAACCGCGACGGGCGTCGTGACGACGCTCGACACGGCGCGCTTGGCCTCTTCGACCTCGGCCAGCGTGGGCGCCTGGTGGAGGGCCCTCTTGCGCTGCTTGCGGGAGGTGCGGGCGCCGGACAGCGCATCGTTGATGCCGTCGCCCAGCAGGTTCAGGGCGAGCACGGTGATGACGATCGCGATACCCGGGGGGAGCGCCATCCAGGGGTGGTCGACCTGGTGCTCCGCAGCAGTGCGGAGCATGCCGCCCCACGAGGGCTGGTCATCCGGAAGGCCCAGCCCCAGGAAGGACAGCGCCGCCTCGACCTTGATCGCGTTGCCCAGGAACACGGCGCCCTGCACGGCGAGGGGGCCCACGAGGTTGGGCAGCACCTGGCCGAACACGATCTGGCGGTTGCGCAGTCCCGTGACATGGGCGGACTCGACGTAGAGCTTCTTGCGCTCGGTCAGCGTAATGGCGCGGACCATGCGGGCAAAGTTCATCGAGAAGATGAGTCCGATCGCGAAGATCAGGATGAGAGTGCCGCGGCCAAGGATCGCGATGACGACAAAGCCGATCATGATGCCGGGCATCGCGTCCGCGATGTCCATGACACGCGAGCCCAGGCGGTCATACCAGCCGCCCTTGTAGCCCAGGATCAGACCCATCGGCACGCCGATCAGCATGGCGACCAGCACCGAGCCGACGCCCACGATCAGCGCCGTGCGCGCGGCGTAGATGAGCTGGCTCAGGATGTCGTGGCCAAAGTCGTCAGTGCCGAGAAGGTGGTCGGCGGACGGGCCCGCGAGCACCGAGGTGAAGTCGGTCTCGCCGGCGTCGTACGGAGCGATGAGGGGCGCGGCGGCGGCGATCACGATGATGATCGCGATAGTGATGACTGCGGCCAGCGTGACGGGCTGATGGCGGAGCCGGCGCCACGCCTGGGCGGGGCCGGAGGCCTGACGGGCTGCGGGTGCGGAGGCGGCCGCGGGGCCGACGGTGGAGGTGGTCATGCGGGCCTCGCCTGCGGGTTGATCAGTCCGTACAAGATGTCGATGAGCAGGTTGACCGCGATCACGAGCGTCGCGGTGAACAGCACCACTCCCTGCACGACCGGGAAGTCCTGGCCGATGGTGCTGGTGAGCATGAGGGAGCCCAGGCCCGGGAACGAGAAGACCTTCTCGATCACGAAGCTCACGCCAATCAGAATGGCGAAGACCACGCCGATCGAGGCGAGCACCGGGACCATGGCGTTCTTCACGCCGTACTGGTAGAGGATCTTCCAGCGGGGCACGCCCGCGGCAGTGAGCGTGTCCGTGTAGGGAGCGGCGAGAGCTCGCACCATGGAGGCCCTCGTCTGGCGCGCGATGATCGCACCGCCGGTGATGCCGAGCGTCAGCGACGGCAGGATCAGGCCCACGAACCAGCCCCACGGGTCCACGGTGAACGGCACCCAGCCGATGATGGGCAGCCACCCCAACTGGGCCGCGAAGACGGTGGTGAGAAGGATGCCGAGCCAGAACTCGGGGATCGCGATGCCCAGGACGGTGCCTCCCGTGAGGAGGCGGTCCGCCTTGGTGCCGGGGCGGGTGCCGGTGTAGACACCGACACCCACCCCGATCACGATGGCGACGACCATGCCGCCGAGGATCATCGACAGGGTCGCGGGGATGCGCTGAGCGAGCATCTCCGTGACAGGGAGCCCGGACCGGTAGGCCGTGCCCAGGTCTCCCTGCACGAGCCCGCCGAACCATTCGAGCAGGCGCTCGCCTGCCGGGCGATTGAGCCCCAGCTGCTCCTCCACCAGTGCGATGGACTCCGGTGTGGCCGAGACCCCGAGGATCGCGGCCGCCGGAGATCCCGGCACCAGGTAGGTCAGTGAGAACACCACCACCGACACCACCAGTAGCTGCGGTATTGCGAACCCCAGCCGGTAGAGGACAAGCTTCCCCATCGAAACGATCTCCTAGTCGATCTGTCTGTTTGCTGCCGCGATCAAGACCCTGCGGGACGCAGATCGCGGAAGTTGATCAGGACCGTCTCCCACGGCTCGCTGGGAGCCGCAGCACCCGAGACCGTGTCCGTGTTGACGGCGATCAGTTCCTGCGACTGGATGTGAGCGCAGGTCAGCGCCTCCTCGGAGATGATCAGCGTCACCTCCGCCCACAGGTCGTCTGCCTCCTCCGACGTGCCCGCGGCGATCGCCGCATCCGCAGCGGCCTTGAGCTGGTCGGACTCGACACCGGCCGGGTTGCCCGGGGCCTCCGCAGCGAACCACGACTGGTACCAGTCGTACGGCGTGAGCTCGTCGTTCGAGCCCAGGCCGATGGGGTAAGCGCCGGCGTTCCACTCGGAGAAGTACTGCGGCGGCGGGGCCTCCTGCACCGTGAGGTTGAACCCGAGCTCGCCCAGCTGCTCCGCGTAGACCGAGATCTGGCGGTTGTTGAACGAGGTCGACAGCCAGTCGCCCTCGACCGCCGGGCTGCCGGCCTGGCTGTAGAGCGTCTCTGCCATCTCCAGGTCGTGCTCGTAGCCGGTGATCGCGGGGTTGTAGCCCTGCTCGCCCTCGGCGAAGTGCTGCGACACAGGCGTGACGTCGGGGTCGAGGTCCGCGACGACCTGCGTGTTGATCGCGTAGCACGCGGCCTGACGCACCTCGAGCTCCTCGAACATGCCGCCGGGGCCACGGTCGAAGAACATCGGGTTGTTCCGGATGCCGGGGTAGGCGATGGTCTCGAACGTTCCAGCCTCCTCGAATACGGACAGCTGGTCGAGCTCGGTGTCGGTGACGTCGATCTCGCCGTTGATCATCGCGGTGCTGGCGGCGTTGTCCTCCTCGATCGCGAACAGCTGGACCGTCTCGAAACCGGGGGCGTCGCCCCAGTACTCGGCGAACGGACCGAACGTCATGCGGGTGCCGGCGATCGAAGCCGCCTCGTCGTACGCCCACGGACCGGTGCCGACCGGGGTCTGCGCGATCGAGCCGTCCGCGATGGCCGCGGGGCTCGCCATCGGAGCGGCACGGGTGGCCAGGGTGGTGAGCAGCGACGGTGCCGGCGCCGACAGGTTGATCTGGACCGTCAGGTCGTTGACCGCGTCGATAGAGTCGATCACCTGGAACGGCCCGGCGTAGGGGCCGGGCGTGTTCTTGATGAGCTCGAGGTTGACCTTGACGGCCTCGGCATCGAACGGCGTGCCGTCGTGGAAGGTGACGCCGGGCTGAAGCTCGAGGGTCAGGGCCTCGTCCGTCTGCTCCCACGACGTGGCGAGCCACGGTGCAGGCTTGCGATCGTCACCCAGCTTCGTGAGGTTCTCATAGGGAACGCGCATGTAGCCGGCTTCCATCTCGGCGCCAGGCGCCCAGTTCTCGGGGAAGCCGCCCCAGTTGGCGCGGAGGACGGAGCCGGCGACCTGACCGCCCGCACTGGGCGCGGCGTCCTCGGTCGTGGTGCTGGTGGGCTCGTCGCTGGAGTCTTCTGCGGGGTCGTCGGAGCTGCAGGCACCGAGGAGCAGCGCGGCGGCCGCGACGGGGACGGCAAGCCGAGCGAAGCGTGTGGTCTTCATCATGGTTCTGGCGCCTCCTTGCGCCGGGGAACTCGTGGCTGTCGATTCTAGGGGCCGGGGAACGGTCCGGGGTTCGCCCCCTGACCGATCCCATGGGTGGGGACGGGTCAGGTGATTCCGCTCTCCCTGACTGACCCGGCGGCGAGCGTGGATGCGCCCCTGCCGAGCCGGACTGACGACGTGCCGCTGAAGCCTCGTGAGCGAGTGGCGAGGAGCGGGGACACACGCGAAGCGACGCCACTGCGTCCTGTGCGGTGGTGCGGAGCCTTCATGGATCCTGCCTCCCCGTCGACTCTCCCTCGAGCCGACATCGTCGTGTCCATGGATCGTATACGACGTGTGAATCCTGCGCAAGATCGCATACGACTTCAGAACGGTATCGGTTCGGTAACGACGCGATGATCCCCCGCAACACGCGTGAAATCGGCATTGATGCCCCCACAACCCTCGGTGCGACCCCAGCCATTCGCGTCCGACCCTTGCCGAGAGTCGAGGGAATGTATATGATTTTCGTCACGCCGAGGCTTGCGTCCCACGCGGGGCGCTGGCCCCGGCGCAGGAGTCTCGCAGCGTCGCGAGGCCGGGGACCCGTTCCCCAGCCCTGGACCTGCGTCTCCACACACGGATAGAGAGGCACGCAGCGTGAAGGCAACGGACAAGCGCCGGCATCGCCCCCGCATCGGCCTGCCCGCGGCACCCGCGTCCCGCCTCTCCCTCTCCCTCTCCCACTCCCACGCGCAGGCCACCCTGCCCGCGCATCGGCCCTACCGAGGACTCACCTCATGACTGACGCCTCTCTGTCCAAATCGCAGCGCGCGTATGACTGGATCAAGGCGCGCATCGCGACGCAGGAGTTCACGCCGGGCTACCGCCTGGTGCTGGGGACCATCGCCAAAGAGCTCGACATGTCCGTGGTGCCTGTGCGCGAGGCAGTGCGCCAGCTCGAGGCCGAGCGCGTGGTGACCTTCGAGCGCAACGTGGGAGCACGCGTCGCGATGGTCGATGACTCGGACTACCGAGCGACCATGCAGGCGGTGTCCATCGTCGAGTCGGCCGCGACCGCGCTCGCGTCCCGCTCGCTCACCGTGGACGACATCCGGCAGGCGCGCTCGGTCAACGAGGTCATGGTGAGGTCGCTGGACCGGTTCGAGCCCCGCACCTTCAGCGCCCTCAATCAGGAATTCCACCACCTGCTGTACTCGCGCTGCCCCAACCACCGCCTGGTCCAGATCGTCGACGCCGAGTGGGGCCGCATGAGCCACCTGCGCGACTCGATCTTCACCTTCGTGCCCGGGCGGGCGGCCGAATCCGTCAAAGAGCACGAGGAAATCCTCGTGCTCATCGAACGCGGGGCGCGCCTCGAGGACATCGAGGCCGCCGTGCGACGCCATCGCACCGGCACGCTCGCCGCGTATCTGGTCCACGAGCACCCCGACGAGACCCTCGGCCTTCCCATCGAGGACGAAGCCCGACTGTAGCCCGCCACTCACCCACCGACTGCCCCAGGAGTACGGATGCTTCCCCAGCCCACGATCGACGCTCTCGCCGAGGAACTCGCCGAAGCGCATCGCTCGCGCAGCGTGATCCCCCGCATCACCGCGCGCCACCCCGAGGCGACCGTCGAGGACTCGTACGCGATCCAAGGCCTGTGGCGCGACCGCGCGCTCGCGGACGGACGCCGGCTCGTGGGGCGCAAGATCGGGCTGACCTCGAAGGCGATGCAGCAGGCCACCGGGATCAGCGAGCCTGACTACGGCGTGATCCTCGATGACACCGTATGGGAGTCCGGCGCCGTGGTGCCGTTCGACGACTTCTCCAACGTGCGTATCGAGGTCGAGCTGGCGTTCGTGCTGGCGTCGCCGCTCGAGGGACCGCACTGCACCGTGTTCGACGTCCTGCGCGCGACCGAGTACGTGACGCCCGCTCTCGAGATCCTCAACTCGCACATCGAGCTCGAGGGCCGCACCATCGTCGACACGATCGCGGACAACGCTGCCTACGGCGGGCTGGTCCTGGGCGGCCGCCCCGTCGCGCCCGCGGACGTGGACCTGCGCTGGGTGGGCGCGATGCTGTACCGCAACGAGACCATCGAGGAGACCGGCGTGGCCGGCGGCGTGCTGGACAACCCGGCCTCGGGCGTCGCGTGGCTCGCGAACAAGCTGCACCAGCACGGCGACTCGCTCGCGGCGGGCGAGGTGATCCTCGCGGGCTCGTTCACCCGGCCGGTGTGGTGCGAGCGCGGCGACTCGGTGCTGTGCGACTACGGCCCGCTGGGGAACGTGAGCGTCCGCTTCGAGTAGGCCCGGCGCTTCTCCGCTACCGGTTCTGCACACGCCTGTGACGCCCGTGGCGCATGAGGCGCACGTGAGTCCCCACGCGCCTCAGCAGCCCCATCGTTCCCAGGTGTGTGCAGAACCGGTAGGGACTGCGACGGCACCCGACAGCGTGAACCACCACACGCGACGACACCCCGGCGCGCGAGCCGTCAGGGCCCGTCGCACCGGGGTGTCGCCCGGCTGTGTGGTTCAGACTGTCAGGAGAGCAGCCTAGATCGGGAGGTTGAACATCTCCTTGGCGTTCTTCCACAGGATCTTCTCGCGGTCCTCGTCCGAGACCTCGATCTCGTTCTTGAGGAACTCCACGCCCTGGCTCATCCACGAGTAGAACACCGGGAAGCTCGACCCGAACATGTAGTGGTCGGCGCCGTTGATGCGCAGCGCAGCCTCGACCTGCTCCTTGCCCCACGAGTGCGGGTGCGTCATGTCGAAGAAGATGTTGTTCTCGAGGTACTTGCGGATCGCGTCGCCGCCCGTCGGGTCAAGGCGCTGCATCGCCTCCTTCTTGTGGGTGGCGTGCGGCGTCATGAGCGCGGTGTTGGCGAACCAGTTGCCGCCGAACATCGTGTGCGTGAACTTCAGGTTGGGCCAGCGGTCGAACATGCCGGAGAACAGCTCGCGGCCCACGGCGGTGGCCTGGTCCACGATGCGCCCGTACTCGCGGCGCAAGTTCGTGTAGTCGATCACCGAGCGCCACTCGACGGGCAGCGGCGTGTGGTGCACGATCACCGGCACGTTCAGCTCGTTGATCGCGTCGAGGTAGGGCGCGAACGCCTCGTCGTCCAGGTAGAGCTGGCCGTAGTGGCATGCGAGCTGGACGGCGACGGCCCCGTTGTCGAGGCAGCGCTTGAGCTCGTCGATGTTCTCCTTGCCACCCCACGGCGGCACGCACGCGGTCGAGAACAGGCGGCCGCCCGAGCGCTCCACGATCTCGCGAGCGTTGTCGTTCACGACCTTGCAGGTGTCCAGGCGCAGCCACTCCTGCCACACCGGCACGCGCATGATGCCGTAGTCCACGCCGGCCTCGTCCATCGCGGCGAGCTTGGCGTCCACGTTGTAGTCGCCCTCGACGTAATTGAGGTTCTGGTAGCCCGCGGGCTTCTCGAGGATGAGCTGGCGGCGGCCGTCATCCATGGTCTTGACGGTGGCGATCTCGCCGAATCCGCGCGGCGCGGTCGACAGGAAGCCGTTCAGGGTCTGCTCGTTGTCGAACAGGTCCTCGGGGAGGTGGTGGATGTTGATGTCGACGACGGTCATGGTCGTCCCTTCTGAGAGTTCGGGTGCGCCAGGGGCGCGAGTATGGAGCGCCGATGCGGGCGCGGGGTACGTGCAGAGGTGCGGCCGGGCTGCGGGGTCGGGGATGCGCGGTCAGTCGCGTCGAGCGCGGCTTCAGGCCCGGCGGGCCGATGCGGTGTCAGGCTGGCGGCGCGAGGTTGCGGCCGGGGTGCACGGGACGGCGGCGGCCACGGGAGCCGAGGCGGGCGGAGGTGCGGGCGGCGCCGCGAGCGTGCGTGGTGCTCCGAGCAACGGTTCTGCTCATGGGCGCGGCCTCCTTCCTCCGGCGAGCGACGTCTGCGTCATCCCAAACTGTACGCGCATCGCACGCGATGTCCAGCCAGATTCGGCTTCGAGGCGCGGCCAACCCTGCGGCGCGACACCCTCCCCCGCACGACTGCCGCGCACCGCCCGCAGCTTCACACTTGAGATCGCATACGATTTCGTTTACAGTCGTTCCACGCTTCACGGTCGGGCTCTCGCCGGCACCGGGCAGCGCGTCGAGGATGACGATTCCCTTCCCCGGCGCCCGTCCGCGCCGGAGCCTTCCGATCGTGGCGCGGCACAGGCACAGCCCCGGGAGGAACCTTGAGCACGGACACCCCGCTCACCGAGCGCGACGTCGAGTACACGCACGACGGCACGCGCATGATCGGCCTCCTGGTCGCACCCGTGACCGCCTCTTCCGAGGCCCCCCTCCCCGGCATCCTGCTGGTCCACGACGCGTTCGGCCTGGGCGAGGACATGACCGCCACCGCCCGCCGCTACGCCCAGCTGGGCTACGCGGTCTTCGCCGCCGATGTCTGGGGCGAGCGCACGCAGCCCACCGAGGGCAGCCAGATCGGCCCGCTGATCGGCTCGATGGTCTCCGACCGCGAGCGCTGGATGGGCCGGATGGCAGCCGCGCACGCCGCGATGGTCGCGCAGCCCGAGGTGGACGCCGCCGCGATCGCCGCGGCCGGCTACTGCTTCGGAGGCTCCTCCGCCCTCGAGTTCGCCCGGACCGGCGGCGAGGTCCGCGGCGCGATCGGGATCCACGCGGGGCTCGACCTGCTCGACAGCGACTGGTCCGCCCCCGGGCCCGTCGAGCGCGTCCTCATCTGCACCGGATCCGCCGACCCGATGGCCACGTCCGATCAGCGCGACGCCCTCCAAGACGCCCTCACCGGCGCAGGCGTCGACTGGGAGACGGACCTGTACTCGGGCGCCCAGCACGCCTTCACCAATCCCAAGTCGGACCTTCCCGGCATGCCCCCGGGCGTCGGCTATGACGCCCGCGCCTCCCAGCGCGCCTGGGACTCCACCGCGAGGTTCCTCGCGGACCTCCTGACCCCCGCATCGGCCTGACGCACCCACCCCCGTCTGAACTCAACGAAGAGAAGAGAACCCCATGTCGACTTCCAAGGACCTCAACGTCGCGATCATCGGCGCCGGCCCCGCCGGCCTCGCCACCGCGCTGCGCCTGCACCAGCAGGGCTTCACGCCCAAGATCTACGAGACCGTCGAGGAGCTCAAGCCGCTGGGCGTGGGCATCGACGTCAAGGTGTACGGCACCAAGGAGCTCATCGAGCTGGGTGTGTACGAGGAGTTCAAGGACATCTCAGTGGACGCCAAGACCTCGATCTTCTTCAACAACCACGGCCAGGAGATCTACGCGGAGCTGTGCGGCGTGCACATGGGATATCTGCACGAGCAGCGCTTCGTGCACCGCGGCACCCTGCAGATGCTGCTGTTCGACAAGGTCATCGAACGACTGGGGGCCGATGCGGTGGTCCAGGGCGCGCGGTTCGTCAAGTACGAGAACAAGGAGGACGGCGTCACCGTCCACCTGCGTCACCGCGACGGCCGCGAAGAGCAGGTCTGGGCAGACGTGCTGATCGCGGCGGACGGCATCAAGTCCGAGGCCCGCAAGCAGATGCACCCGAACCAGGCCGAGCCGCACTACTCGGGCATCACGATGTACCGCGGCACCACCCTGATGGACCGGTACCGCGACGGCCACACCATCCTGCACATCGGCGCCCCGGACATCGCCACGATGATCGTCTACCCGATCGCGGAGAACTTCGAGGGCACCGGCAAGGTGCTGGTCAACTGGGTGGTCGAGCGCACCCGCGACGAGACCGTCGAGGACTGGAACCAGCTGGGATCCGTGGACGAGATCATCGACCTGTTCGACACGGTGAAGCTGCCCTTCCTGGACGTCCAGGAAATGCTGCGCAACAACCGCGAGATCTACCTGTTCCCGCTGATTCGCCACGAGCCGCTGGACAGCTGGACCGACGGTCGCGTGGTCCTGATCGGCGACGCGGCTCACGCGATGTACCCGCGCGGCGGCAACGGCGCGTGCCAGGCGATCGTCGACGGCGGCGTGGTCGCCGCCAAGCTCGCCGAGATCGACGACGTCCCCGCCGCGCTGAAGGCCTTCGAGCAGGCGCGCATCAAGCAGGTCAACGGCATGGTCATGGCGCACCGTGGCGAGGGCTACGAGGTCATCCGCCGCATGGTCGCGGACCGCACCGGCGCCCAGCCCTTCGAGGACATCGAGGACGTGCTCCCGCTGGCCGAGGCCGACGAGATCTTCTCCAAGTACCACGCCATGGTGGGTCAGCCCCGTCCCGGCTTCGAGGCGGGCGAGACCACCGGCTTCCGCACGTGGGAGGTCGAGGATGAGACGGTCGAGGCCATCCAGGCCGCGGCTGCGGCGAAGAAGGCCGTGCCTGACACGGCCGCGTCGGCCCGCTGACGGGTTCCTGACCAGGAAGGATAGGCACCGTGGACCTCGGGATCGCCGGGCGCACGGCCCTCGTGACGGCCTCGTCGCAGGGGCTGGGGCTGGCGTGCGCCACCTCGCTCGCTCGCGAGGGCGCGACGGTATGGCTCAACGGGCGCGACCGGCAGCGCCTGGGACGGGCGGCCGATGCGGTGGTCGCCCAGGTGCCGGACGCGTCAGTCCGATGGGTCGCGGCGGACCTCACGATTCCCGAAGGTCGCGCGGCCATCGTGGAGGCGGTCCGCGACGTCGACATCCTCGTCACCAACAACTCGGGCCCGCGGCCCGGGCCGATGGAGGACTGGGACGAGGCTGCGATCCTGGGCGCCCTGCACGCGAACTTGATCCCCGCGGTCGAGCTCATCCGCGCGTACGTGTCGGGCATGCGCGCAAGGAAGTTCGGGCGCATCGTCAACATCACGTCCGCGATGGTGAAGTCGCCGGCCGCGGACATGGGACTGTCGACCTCCGCCCGCGCTGCGCTCACGGCGATTTCGAAGTCGATCTCCAAGACGGTGGCCGCGGACAACGTGACGGTCAACAACCTGCTGCCGGAGCGCATCGACACCCCGCGCCAGGAGTTCATGGCGAAGCGCCGCATGGAGCGCGACGGGATCACCCGCGACGAGGCGTACGCGGCGATAGCGTCGACCGTGACGGCCGCTCGCCTGGGCCGGCCCGAGGAGTTCGGGGACGCGTGCGCGTTCCTGTGCTCGGCGCAGGTGGGCTACATCTCCGGGCAGAACCTGCAGCTCGACGGCGGCACCTACGAAGGGTTGATATGACAGACGTGACACTCGCTGACGAGGCCACGCGCGACGCGATCCTCGCCCTCGAGGAGCGGCGCCGCCAGGCGCTGATCGACCTCGACATGGAGACGCTCGACGATCTCTACGACGATGCCCTGATCCACATCCACGCCCCCGGACTGGTGCACACCAAGGCGCAGCTCATGGAGCACGCCGCCACCCGCAACCCCTACATCGACATGTGGCGCGAGGACCTGCTGATGCGGGCCATCGGCGACGTCGTGATCGTGACCGGTCCGCTGGTGAATCGCCTGCGCAACCCCGGCGGCGGCGAGCGCACCGTGCGCGGCCAGGTCACCCAGGTGATCCGGCGCTGCGACGACGGCGCTTGGCGCTATCTCACCTTCCAGATGACCCCCGACGGCGAACAGGTGTGGGGCGCGCTGAAGTCCGGGTCGGACGCCAGCCAAGCCACCGCATCGGCCCCTACTACCGAACCCCAGGAGAACTGAGACATGAAGCTTGCCCGCTACCGCCTGGGCGACGGCCCCGTGCGCATCGGCCGTGTCGACGGCGACCGCGTGACCAACATCTCCGGCGTCCCCGGCGTCGGCACCTCGCTCAAGGCGCTGCTGCCGCGGCTGGACTCGCTGCGCGATGCGATCCTCACCGCCGAGGCGTCGACCACGCCGCTGTCCTCGGTGACGCTGCTGCCGCCCATCGACGAGCCGCAGAAGTACCTGGGGATCGGCATGAACTACGCCGCGCACGCCGAGGAGGCGCGCCAGGCCGGGATCCCCATCCCCGAGACGCAGATGTGGTTCAACAAGCAGGTCAGCTGCATTGTGGGCCCGTACGACGACGTCGAACGCCCCACCGTGTCCGAGCAGCTCGACTACGAGGTCGAGCTCGCCGTGGTGATCGGGCGCGAGTGCCGCCACGTGTCGCGCGCGGACGCGCAGAGCGTCATCGCCGGCTACATGGTCGCCAACGACGTCTCCGTGCGCGACTGGCTGGCCAAGCGCTCCCCCACCTTCACGCTGGGCAAGTCCTTCGACACCCACGGGCCCATCGGACCCTGGCTCACCACCGCTGACGAGGTCCCGGATCCGCACGCGCTCGAGCTGTCGCTGACCGTCAACGGCGAGGAGCGCCAGCGGGCCCGCACCGACGACCTCATCTACGACATCTTCGAGCAGATCGAGTACCTCACCACCGTGATGACGCTCATGCCCGGCGACATCCTCGCGACCGGCACCCCCGCCGGCATTGGTGCGCCCACCCAGAACTGGCTGCGGCCGGGCGATGTGGTCCGCGCGACCGTCGAGGGCCTGGGATCCATCGAGAACACGATCGTCGAGGGGCGCTGAGTCATGTCGGGGGGTGAGCGTGCTGCGCGAGGCGAGCGTCGCCGCCAGAGCATCGACCTACCCGGCTTCGGGCACGCCAACCCCATCCCGGCGGCCGCGCGCATCGGCGAACTGCTGATGTCCGGGGTGCTGACCGGCCGTGACCCGTCGACGCGCGAGATGCCGGCGACTCTCGACGAGCAGTGCGCGAATGTGTTCGCTCACGTGCGGACGCTTCTCGCCGAGGCCGGCGGCTCCACCGACGACATCATCAAGATGACCTTCTGGCTTGCGGACTACCGCGATCGCGACGCCCTCAACCGCGAGTGGCTCGCGATGTTCCCCGACTCGTCGAACCGTCCCGCACGTCAGGCGATGGCTGCCTCACTCGACGGAGGGTGCCTGATCCAGTGCGACCTCGTGGCGGTGCTCGGCGACTCCGCAGCGCCGTGAGCACGGTGGAGCCCACGAACCCGGAGACGTCACGCGGCAACCCCGCAGGCGTCCCGGTCGCGCGGCTCCTTCCTCTCCTCGCCGTGCTCACGGCGCTCGGACCCATCTCCGTCGACATCTACACGCCTTCGCTGCCCGCGATGCAGGAGGACCTGGGGGGCTCCGACGCCCTGACCCAGGCCTCGGTGACCACGTTCCTGCTCGGAATCGGCGTGGGCCAGCTGGTGTGGGGTCCGCTCTCGGATCGCGTGGGGCGGCGCCCGGTCATCCTGATGGGAGTCGGGGCGTGGGCGGTCGCGTGCGTCGCGGCGGCCTTCGCGACCTCGCCCGAGATGCTCGTCGCCGTCCGGCTGCTGGCGGGGCTGTGCGCCGCCGCGGGCATCGCGGTCGCGCGCTCGGTGGTGCGCGACGTGTCGACAACGCGGGCCCAGATGGCCTCGCGCATCGGCCTGCTGTCGATGGTCACGGCGCTCGCGCCGGTGCTCGCGCCCGTGATCGGCGCCGGCATCGCAGCGCTGTGGGGCTGGCGGGCCGACTTCGTGGCCATGGCCGCGGTGGGCGGGGTCATCGTGCTGGCCTACGCGTGGATGGTGCCGGAGACACTGCCCGCTGCACGCCGGGAGTCCGGCGGGGTCGCCGCGATCGGCGGCGCGCTGGTGCGTGCGGTGCGCGACCGCGAGCTGCGCGGCGTCGCGCTCGCGCTCGGGGTGCACTCGTTCGGGTTCTACGCGTACGTGACCACGGCCGCCTTCATCGTCGAGCGGGAGTTCGGGCACTCGCCCGCGGTGTTCGCCGCGGTGTTCGGGTCCAACGCCGTAGCGGTGATCGTGGGCAACCAGCTGTTCCGTCGCGTGGTGCAGCGACGCCACCCGGTCTCACCGCTGGGTGTGGGATTCGCGATGTGCGCCGTCGCCGGCGCCGGGCTGGGCATCCTCGCGGTCGTGGGCGCGCCCGAACTGCTGCTGTGGGCGGCGTCCATGGTCTACGCCCTGGGCCAGGGCCTGGTGCTGCCGGGGTCGCACTCGTGGGCCCAGACCACCGCGGTCGCGTCGGGCGCCGCCTCGGCGCTCGCCGGGTCCGCGCAGTTCCTCGGCGGCGTGTTCGGATCGCCCATCACGGGCCTGCTGGGCCCGACCGCCGCGAACCTGGGTCTGGTGACGGCGCTGGCCTCGGGAGTCGGCGTGCTCGTCTGGGTCTCCACGCGCCGACACGTCCCGGCGGAGGTGCCGACATGACCGCGACTCGACTCGACCTGCCGACGCCCCTCGGCACTCCCGCCCAGCCACCGCATCGGCCCTCATCCATCCATCACCCTGCGTCCCGGCAGTCAACAAGTGCCATTCTTCGCCCACATTCGGCACGGAACGACTGCCGGCGCGCATCCACCACCTGCGACAATGCATACCCAGCGGTATGTGATCACTCTGCACCCAAGGAGCTGCCATGACTGACACCCGCGAGACCGACCTTCTCGCCTCCGTCCCCGACGGCCTGTTTATCGATGGCCGCTGGCGCGGCGCGACCGGCGGCGCGACGCTCGACGTCCAGGACCCAGCGACGGGCGACGTGATCAAGACCATCGCGTCGGCCTCGCCGGAGGACGGGCTGGCCGCGCTCGACGCCGCCGACCGCGCGTTCCCCGCCTGGGCCGCGACCCCCGCGCGTGAACGCGGCGAGATCCTCCGGCGCGCGTTCGACCTGCTCACCGAGCGCGCCGACGACTTCGCCCTGCTCATGACCGTCGAGATGGGCAAGCCGCTCGACCAGGCGCGCGGCGAGGTCGCCTACGGCGCCGAGTTCCTGCGCTGGTTCGCGGAGGAGGCGCCGCGCCTGTCCGGCCGCTACGGTGCCAACCCCGAGGGCACCGGCCGCACCATCGTGACGCAGCATCCCGTGGGCCCGTGCTTCCTCATCACGCCGTGGAACTTCCCGCTCGCGATGGCGACCCGCAAGATCGCGCCCGCGCTCGCCGCCGGCTGCACCGTGGTGATCAAGCCCGCTGCCCTCACGCCCCTCACCACCCTGGCGTTCGCGGCCCTGCTCGAGGAGGCCGGCGTGCCCGCGGGCGTGGTGAACGTCATCACCACCACGAGCTCGGGCGCCGTGTCCGAGCCCATCATCCGCGACCCGCGCCTGCGCAAGCTGTCCTTCACCGGCTCGACCGGCGTGGGCATCGCGCTGCTCGAGCAGGCTGCGTCCGGGGTGCTCCGGACGTCGATGGAGCTGGGCGGCAACGCCCCGTTCGTGGTCTTCGAGGACGCGGACCTGGACGCCGCCGTCGACGGCGCGATGGCGGCGAAGTTCCGCAACATCGGCCAGGCGTGCACGGCAGCCAACCGGTTCATCGTGCACGAGTCCGTGGCCGACGAGTTCGCGCGACGGGTGACGGAGCGCGTGGCCGCGATGCGCGTGGGACGCGGCACGGAGGACGGCGTGGCCATTGGCCCGCTCATCGACGACAAGGCCGTCGCGAAGGCCGATGCGCTGGTCACCGATGCCGTCACGCGTGGGGCGACGGTGCTGGCCGGTGGCTCCGCGATGGAGGGTGCGGGCACGTTCTACCTGCCCACCGTGGTCACCGGCGTGCAGTCCGGGGCGGACATCTGGCGCGAGGAGATCTTCGGTCCGGTCCTGGCCATCGCAACCTTCTCCACCGAGGAGGAGGCCGTGGCCATGGCGAACGACACCGAGTACGGGCTCGTGTCCTACGTCTACACCGAGTCGCTCGCGCGCGGTCAGCGAATGATCGAGCAGCTCGCCACCGGGATGATGGGGCTCAACGTGGGCGTGATCTCCAACGCCTCCGCACCGTTCGGCGGATGGAAGATGTCGGGTCTGGGCCGCGAGGGCGGCGCCGAGGGGATCCACGAGTACCTGCAGACCAAGTACACGATGACGCCCGCGTAACCACCGCCCCACCTCCCCCGTTTCCTAGCGCGCCAGTGGAGCGTGAGTGTGGATCTGGCGCGCTCCGTGTCACCCAGTGGAGCGTGAGCGGTGCGACTGCGCGCTACCGCGGCCCGCGCCGCCCGAACACGACGTGCGCGAGCGGGACCACCGAGCCGATCATGAGCGCTGCGCCCAGCCCCGGCTCGTCCGGCCGGACCATCGCGCCGCCCACCAGCAGCGCGGCGAACACCAGCGCGGACACGAGCCGGCGCACCGTGGCCTCGGCGCGCGAGACCGCCTCCTCGAGGCGCGGCGTGCGGATCTTCACGTCGCCCTTGTCGATCTGCTCCAGCACGCGGTCGACCCGGCGCGGCAGGCGCCAGGCGATCCCCAGGATCTCGATCGCCTCGCGCCCCACGTCGGCCGCGAACCGGCCGCCCTGCTCCCGCAACAGCTTCTGCGCGTAGGGCTCGAGCGTGTCCCACACGTTGTACGCGGGATCGAGGGTGCTGCACACGCCCGAGGTCAGCGACACCGCACGGATGATGAGCAGGAAGTCCTCGGGCATCTGGAACGGCATCGACAGCATGACGTCGCCGAACTCGAGCGCGAACTCGCGGAACTCCCGCTCGTCCACCTCGCGCAGCTCCGCGAAGCCCATGCCACCGAACCGCGAGAACACCTCGGTGATGACGCGCTCGAGCTCGTCGGTGTCGGCCCCGGGCAGCAGTACGCCCGCGTCCAGCATCGCCTGAACCATACCCGCGCCGTCGCGCGCCGCCGAGGCGATGATCAGTGCCCGCAGCGACGAGCGCAGGTGCTCCGGAACCCGGCCCATCATCCCAAAGTCCACGAAGGTGATCGCCCAGCCGGACCCCTCGGGGCTATGCGCGTCACCCCCCGACCCAGCCACCGCATCGGCCATCTGCGATGTCGGCGTCACGAACAGGTTGCCGGGATGCGGATCCGCATGGAAGAAGCTGTGCTCGAAGAGCTGCTCGAACATGATGGACGCGAACGCGGAGGCGACCTCGGTGGGGTCGATGCCCGCGGCGGTCAGCCCCGCACGGTCCGAGATCTTGATCGCGGTGACGTCCTCCATGGTGAGCACCTGGCGGGTCGTCCGCTCCCACACAATCCGTGGCACGCGCACGCGCGGGTTGTCCGCGAAGATCTCGTCGAAGCGCTCGGCGTTCGCGCCCTCGTGGAGGTAGTCGATCTCCTCGCGGCTGGTGGACGCGAACTCCTCGATCAGCGCGGGCATGTCGACGCGCTTGTTGACGAATCGGAGGCGCGCGAGCCACCGCGCGATGCGGCGCAGCGCCTCGATGTCGACGGCGACGATCCCTCCGATGCCGGGACGCTGGACCTTGACGATGACGTCGGCGAATCCCATGTCCGCGGCGTCCGCGTCCGCGAGCCGAGCGCGGTAGGCCTGGCCCAGCGAGGCGGCCGCGACCGGGTCCGTGTCGATCTGCGCGAACACACGCTCGAGCGGCACGCCCAGCTGCTCCTGCGCGAGGGCGCCGATCTGGTCGAAGTCGACTGGCGGCACCTCGTCCTGGAGCCCCTCGAGCTCCTTCGTGACCTCGGGCGGCAGCACGTCCAGGCGCGACGACATGAACTGTCCCAGCTTGATCATGAGGCCGCCGAGCTCGATCGCGAGCCCGCGGAAGCGCCGGGCGAAACGCCTCAGGCGCTCGGTGCGCGTGCGCTCGGCGATCCCCCGCAGCCCGATGAGGGGCAGCAGGATCTCGTACCACCACGTGACCGCGAGGTGCCGGGCGGCGAAGCGCAGGATGCGGCGGTAGCGCGCGCGATCGTGCGTCGGGGCGGGCATCGACTCTCCTCGTCCTCGCCGCGCCGGGTGCGTCTGGTCAGTCCTGAGCGAGGATCGAATAGATCTTACGTCGGGTGCTGTCGAGAAGGTCCGCGACCTCGCGCTGCTGGTCGGCGGTGCCGGTGCGGGCGGCCTGGGCGGCTGCCTGGGCGAGGTCGACGCCGGCCTTGGGGACGGGGCCGAAGTGGCCGTCCTCCTTCTCGTCCTTCACCCAGGGGGCCGATGCGGCGGCGACGGTCGCTTCGGCCTCGGCTTCCGCGGTGAGCGAGTAGACCTTGCGGTCGTTCTCGGTGGCGGACGTGACGAGGCCCTCGTCCGCGAGGAGCTGGAGGGTCGGGTAGACCGAGCCGGCGCTCGGCCTCCAACGGCCGCCGGTGCGCTCGCCGATCTCGCGGATGATCTGGTAGCCGTGCATGGGCTCCTCCTGGAGGAGGGCGAGGACGGCGGCGCGGACGTCGCCGCGGCCCATGCGCGGGCCCACGCGCTTGGTGAACTCGGAGCGGAGCTGCTCCATGGCCTCCCACATGGCGTCTGCGGGGTTGCCGGACTTGGTGCTCATGGTGACCTCCTGTAGTGCTGGTCGACGGATGAACGCACTATCGGGCGATAGTGAACGATATATCGCTAGTGTCGCACGGGCTGAGGCCAACTGCAAGCGCGTGTGGGCCCTGTGACGCTCAGACTCCACCAGGATCCGCGGCCGCGTTCAGATCCACACTGGCGCTCCACTGGGGCGCTAAGGAAGCGGGCGAGTGGGTGGGCGCGGGGGGGGTGGGGGCGCGGGGCGCTAACCCGACAGGCCCTCCGGCGGCAGCACCTCTGTCGAGGTGGGCGCCGGGCGCGACAGCGGCAGCGGGGTGCCCCACACCGGCTTGCCGTCGACGAACGGCAGCACCTGCGCGCACGCCTGACGGTTGGGCTCCCACAGCGGGTCACCCACGATCTCGGTGTAGGTGCGCGCGTGGAAGACCAGGACCGTGTCGCCATCGGGGGTCTCGGTGAAGGAGTTGTGGCCCGGTCCGTAGATTCCCACCGAAGGGTCGGACGTGAAGACCGGGTCGGGCGACTTCTCCCACGAGGACGGGTCCAGCAGATCCGCATCCGCAGAGGCCGTAAGCACGCCCATCGCGTACTCGATGCCGGTGCCGGACGCTGAATACGTCAGGTACACGCGCCCGTCGCGGATCAGCACCGACGGCCCCTCGTTGACAGAGAAGACCTGCTTCTCCCAGTCGAACTCGGGCCGCGTCAGCTCGACCGCCGGGGTCGCGAGCGTCCACGGGTTGGCCATGCGCGAGATGTAGAGGTTCGAGTGCCCGTGGACGCCGGCGCGCTCCTGCGCCCACACCAGGTACTGCACGCCCCCGTGCACGAAGCTGGTGGCGTCGAGCGCGAACGACTCCCACCCGGTGTCCACCTGCCCGCGCTCGACCCACTCCCCCTCGATGGGATCCGCGTCCGTGCACTCGAGCACGTAGACGCGGTGGTTGAACGTGTCCGCAGCGCCGGGCGCGTCCGCGCTGGGCGCGCCGTTGGGGGCAGCGGCGTAGTAGATGTACCAGGCGTCGCTCACGCGGTGGATCTCGGGCGCCCAGATGAGGTGCGACTGCGGCCCGTCCGTGTGCTTGGTCCAGATGGTCGCCTCGGGAGCGGCCTGGAGATCCTCCAAACGCGACGCCCGGCGCAGAACGATCCGGTCGTACAGCGGGTGAGAACCGGTGAAGTAGTACTGGCCGTCGTGGCGTAGCACGCACGGGTCGGCGCGCTGCAGAACGATGGGGCTGGGGATCGCGAGAGCGGTCATGGTCTCCTCCTCGCTCAGCGTACGGGCACGCGGGCCGGCTCGGTGGCGACGGCGTCACCTGCCGCTGGGACCGCATCGACGATGTCGACGGGTGCCTCGGCGGAGGTGCCGTCCAGGCCATCGGGCCCCTCGATGCCGGCCGCCACGTCCTCCCCCGGAGCCAGCCTGCCCAGGTCGTTGCGCATGAACAGGCTCGCCACCACGGTGAGCACCACGATCGCCCCCGTCATCACGAGGTAGGTGCTCGAGTAGCCGATGGCCTCGTAGGACAGCCCGAACGTGGTCGAGAACAGCGCCACGCCCAACGACTTCGCGACGCCGAAGCCCAGCATGTAGGCCGTCGCAGAGATCTTCACGTCGAACATCCGGGTGATGTACTTCATGACGGACACCAGCATCAGCGGCATCTCGATGGCCGCGAGCAGACGCCACGCGATGAGCGCCTCGGTCGTGGTGAACAGGGCCGAGCCCAGCACCCGCACCACCAGGATCGCGGCGAACAGCTGCAGCCCGCGCTTCGCGCCGATCTTGTTGACGAACCACGGCGCCACCAGCATCACCGCGGCCTCGCAGAAGATCTGGATCGTGACGACGTTCGCGAAGAGCTGCTCGGGGTTGCCGTGGTCCACGAAGCTCGCGAAGTAGATCGAGAACTGCTGGTCGAACACGTCGTACAGCGCCGCCGTGCCGAACATCAGCACGACGAAGCCCGCGAAGCTGCGGTCCGTGAGCAGCTGCTTGATCGTGGCGACCGAGATCTTGGTGCCGCTCTCGCGGGAGGTGCCCGCCGCATCGGCCGCCTGCTCCGGCACCCTCGCGACGAACAGCAGGACTCCCAGCACCAGGGCAGCGAACGACGCCGCCCACCACACGCTGGTGGGGTTGGACGCCCACAGGACTCCGCCCACGAACGTCGCCGAGGCACCGCCGAGCGAGCCGAACAGGCGCGCGTGGCCGTACTCGAAGCGGTTGGCGCGGGACGCGCGCTCGTTGAATGCCTCGACCACGGAGACGCCGGCGAGCAGCACCAACGCGAGGTACATGCCCCCCACGACGGCCGCGAGCGTCATGTTCACACCCATGAGCGGCACGAACACGAACGAGAAGAACGGCCCCACCATGGCGGCGCACAGCACCACGAAGGCGAACAGGTGCTTACGCAGGCCCAGGCGATCCTGGAGATAGCCGTACAGCGGCTGCAGGCACAGCGCGGTGATCGCCATCACCGTGTTGACGAGGCCGATGTTGGCGGGGTTCATGCCGCCGTCCGCGAGCCACAGGCCCAGGAAGCTGAAGGCGATCTGCCAGATCGCGAAGTAGAAGAAGTACAGGCCCCCGTAGTTCCAGAAGACGCCTCGGTTGACGGAGGTGAGGAGGCTGGAGGTCGCTTCCGGTGCGGCTGCTGCGGGTGCTGCGGGTGCGCTCATGGCGACACGTCCTTTCCGCGGCACGGGGCCGTGTCGCGCGGGGGTGGGTCCGGGGCGCGTCGCGGACGGCGTGACCCAGGCGGTTCCTGGAGGGATGTGGCCCGACTGCGGGTCACGGCGTTCCCTTGATTGTCCGACTGTGACCGGTCACAAGCGCGGGTCCGAGGTCCTGGGAGTAGGGGCGTTCGCCGTGGCCTCGTGGGGCGACTGCGCGACGCGGCAGCTAGCATGCGGACATGACCAGACCTGCTCCCATCGACGACGTCCCCGCCGGCGTCGACGTCATTCGCCTGGGCCAGTTCCTCCAGCTCGCCGGGCTCGTGGACACCGGCGGCGAGGCCAAGGCCGCGATCCGCGAGGGCGAGGTGACAGTCAACGGAGAGGTGGATCTGCGCCGGGGTCGCCAGCTCGTCGTCGGGGACGTGGTGAGCTTCGCCGGACGCCAGGCGCGCGTCAGCGACTGACTACATCGCACGACAGTCCGGCACCGCTCGCGCGGAGAATGCTGCGGGCGGCCCTCAGGCCGCACGCACGCCCAGGCGGAGGCTCGAGAAGCGGGCGTGGATCGAATCGCGGTGATCGAGCAGTCCGAGGACATAGGTGTCCGCGGCCGCACGTCCCGCGTCGGTGAGCCGGATGCTGACCGCGCGCCCGTCGGCCGCACTGTCGCGAGAGCGCTCGACGAGGCCGTCCTGCTCCAAAAGGTTCACGAGGTACGTCACCGTGGAGGCGGACCGGCGCAGACTCTGCGAGAGGCTGCCCGGCCTCAGCACGCCGTGGGCCCGCAGGAGCGACAGGATATGCATGCGCGGGCCGCGCATGCCGTGGAGGCCCATGTCGTCGAGCCGCTGGCGCACCGTGTTCGAGAAATCCATGCCCACCTGGGCGATCATGACCGCCAGGTCGAGGGGGTCGCTCGCCGCCCGGGCGTCGGCTGACACCGCCTGGCGCGCCGATGACGACCTGCCGGACAACGGGGCATCGCTACGCGGCGCGGTCAGGTCGGCGATCTCTTGCGCGAGCGGAGCGGCCTCGTCGAAGAAGGCCGCGAGGCGCTTCCTCGCTTCGGCTACCGCCGCCACGCCCGACGTGGACAGCTGGACGAGCCGCACCCGCCGGTCTGCGGGATCGGACGCCATCTCCACCAGGCCGACGGCCTCGAGCTGCTGGATGAACTCGTTGAGCGTGCGCCGATTCACCTGAGCCACGCGAGCGAGCTCACCGGTGGCGAGGCCGCGCCCGCGAGCGAGCGCGGCGATCGCGAAGAGCTGGGGGTTGTTGAGGTGGTCTGTCCCGAACCCTTCGTCTGCGGCCGCAGTGAACGCGGCGGCATACTCGCGGACGGCGCGGATGAGCCGCGCCGACTGCGCGTCCAGCTCACCCTCGGATTCCACTCACCAATTCTAGGCCGAGCGCGAGAGTCGCGCGGCGAGAACGACGGAGGCCCCGCGCAGGGATGACGCGGTGGTCACCTCTGCACGGGGCCTCCGTCCTGGAGCCACCGAGAGCCTCAGGCTGTCGCGGGCTCCGGAACGCGGTCGAGCCGCTCCTTGGCGCCCTTGATGGCCCAGATCAGAGCCAGCGGCAGAGCGACATAGAGCACGATGGTCAGCAGGCTGTTCATGACCGGAACCTCACCCGCCTCGCCGTTGACGAAGATGGAGAAGTCCCACAGAGCGTGCAGGAGCATCGCCCAGATCAGCGAGCCCGTGGCACGGCGCAGGATGTAGAAGCCCGTGCCGAAGATCATGGTGAGGGCCACCTGCTGGAGCGTCCCCCCGAGGTCCTGACCGAAGACGAAGTTGAGCAAGTGCATGAGGCCGAAGCACACCGTGCTCACCAGCCACGCAACGAACTCGTTCGCCCTGCCGCGCATGGACACGAGCAGGACTCCGCGTGTGGTCAGCTCCTCGCCCAGGCCCACGAGCAGCATGCCGCCAGCGAGCACCAGCAAGTAGCTCGTCTCCAGCTGTCCGAAGTCGGTCCCGACCAGATTGAAGACGACCATTCCCACCATAAGCAGCGGTGCGATGATGGTCCACGCGGGAGCGCGGTGACGGTCCCGCAGCGCTGGCCCCCACCAGCCCAGGTACGACGTGAGCGCGACCATGCCGACGGCTGCTGCGCCGACCGGGATGACGACGCCGTTGAGGATGTTCTCCGTCGACGCCGCGACCTCGTCGTAGTCGGGCCCGACGAAGACCGTGAGTGCGGCGACGACGCCGACGTACAGCAGGAATGCCACGATTCCGACGAGGGGCTTGGGTTCAACTCTCATAGTGTTGTCTTCTCCTCTTGTTAGCCACGATCAACTCGGCGCGATGCCACCGCTCAGCTGTTCCGCTGGGGGTTGACCTTCTTGATCCAATCAACCAAGTCATTGCTGGAGCGCGTCTGCAGCCACACGCGCCCGGGTCCGGTGAAGTCCGTGACCAGTCCCTCGCCGCCCAGGATCGTGGACTTCCACGAGCCGGCCTTGCGCACCGAGTACTGCACCGAATCGTCGAAGGCCACCACGTGGCCCGTGTCGAGGGTGAGGGTCTCGCCGGCCTCGAGGGTGACTGCCTGAATGGCGCCGTACGAGGCCAGCAGCAGCTCGCCTGCACCGGTGCAGCGCAGCAGGATCAGGCCCTCACCCGAGAAGAATGACTTGCCGCCGCCCCACTTCGAGTCCACCTCGATCGACGTGTCCGACGCGATCCACGACCCGGACTGCACCAGCAGCGCACCGGAGCCGTCGAGCGACACCTCTGCCATGTCGCCCGGGAGGGTCGCCGCGACGCCCACCTGGCCACCGGAGCCGGACTGGAAGTCGTTGACGAAGAAGCTCTCACCGCCGAACGACCGCTTGAGGCCGCTCATGAACCCGCCGCGCGTCGACGTCTCCATTGAGATGTCTCCACGCGTCATGGCCATCGCGCCGGCCTCGACGCGGACCGAGCCACCAGCGGGAACCGTGATGGTGCCCATCGCGAACGCAGGGCCAGAGGTGATCTGAACGTCCATGTGCGTACTCCTCAGTAGTGCCGTGTGGTGGTGTCAGGTGCTGCTCTAGGCGTCGCGGCGCTTCATGGCGATCGCGGCGAACAGGCATGCGCCCACGGACCACGCGAGCATCACTGCGGAGCCGAGCCACACGCCCAGGTCCTTGCTGCTGGCACCGAATGCTCCGCTCTGGACGATCGAGTCGCCCGCACCAGTGGGCAGGTAGGCGGTGATCTCCGCCAGCCAGTCGAGCCCGAACAGGCCCGCGAACGGCAGCAGCACGAGCAAACCGACCACCACGACGACGGCGATGCCACTCGAACGCACCAGCGCGCCGATGCCGACCGCCATGATCGCGGTCATCACGCACACCGCGGGCACTCCGATGAACGTCTCCCACGTGCGCACGTCGGCCAGGTCGACGACCGACTCGTCGGGGTACCGGAACAGCATGATCGCCGTGGACGCGGCCGTCACGACGATCGCGACCAACCCTGCGTAGATGCCCATAACGGTCGCCTTGGCGGCCAGCCACAGGTTCCGCTTGGGCACCACGGCGAAGGTCACCCGGTACATGCCCGAGCTCCACTCGCCAGTGGCCTGCAGGGCGGCATAGACCGACACGATGACCCAGGCGGTGACGATCGCGCTCGCGATGGTCGACATGGTCCAGTCGAGTTCGGCGCCGGCTTCCGGCGGAGCGTGGCTCGAGGTGCCGACGGTGACCAGGCTCAGCGCAACCGAAGCAATCGCGACCCACCACATGCCGCGCATGGTGGTGAGCTTCAGCCATTCGGCACCGACCGCGTTGCCGTAGCTCAGGCGTGCCTTCTCAAGAGTGGCGCTCACTGGGCCGCTCCTTCCTGGGACGTGGCGTGGTATTCGACGGCATCGGCGGTGAGGCTCAGGTAGGCCTCCTCGAGGGTGGCGTTGGTCTTCACCAGCTCATGCAGGTCCAGGCCGGCGCCCACCGCGAGCTGCGCGATACGCGCAGGCTCCAGTCCGTCGACCACGAGCGCCTCACTGGACGGCGTGGCCTTGCCGCCCTCCGCGGCAATGATCTGCGTGAGCTTGGCGTCGTCAGAGGTCCGCACGGTGACCGCGCCCGACGCGGCCTGCGCGGTGAAGTCCGCGATCGTGCCCTGCTCGAGGATCCTGCCGCGCCCGATCACGACTACACGGTCCGCTGTCAGCTGCACCTCGCTCATGAGGTGGCTCGACAGCAGGACAGTGCGGCCTTCAGAGGCGAAGTGGCGGGCGAGGTTGCGCACCCACAGCACGCCGTCAGGGTCGAGTCCGTTGACCGGCTCGTCCATGATCAGCGTCGAGGGGTCGCCGAGCATCGCGGTGGCGATGCCCAGGCGCTGGCCCATGCCGAGCGAGAAGCCCTTCACGCGCTTCTTCGCGACGGTGTCGAGGCCGGTCATCTGGATGACCTCGTCCACGCGCTTCTTGCCGATCCCGTGGGACGCGGCGATGACGCGCAGGTGGTTGCGCGCCGTGCGGCCCGGCGTCACCGACTTGGCCTCCAACAGCGCGCCGGCCACCCGCATGGGCGCGGCATGTGCGGCCAGAGGCTTGCCGTCGATGGTCGCGGTGCCCGCGTTGGGCCGGTCGAGCCCCATGATCATCCGCATCGTGGTCGACTTGCCCGCACCGTTAGGTCCGAGGAACCCGGTCACCGATCCCGCCGGAGCGGTGAAGCTCACATCGTCGACGGCCTTCTTGGACCCGTAGGTCTTGGACAGTCCAGCAACTTCGATCATGAGCCATGCCCTCTCGTCCGGTTCCCTCGGCAGTCTAGCCACAGAAAGCCAGATAGGCACAAGGTTCGAAAGACTTTGTACATGTCGCGAATGTCCGCGTTCGCGATCACCGCGACGCGCAACGGACCATGAGAAAACCCCGGTCTCGAGGAGAGACCGGGGCTTCCAGTGGAGCCGCCTAAGGGAATCGAACCCTTGACCTATTCATTACGAGTGAATCGCTCTGCCGACTGAGCTAAGGCGGCGTGCGCCTGACGACGCGCGCGCCGCACGAGGCGACGCGAGTAGATATCTTAGCGCGTCAGCATCGAGTTCCCGAATCCGGCATCACGCCGTCCACCAGGAAGCCGTCGACGGCATCCGTCACGCATTGGTTGGAGCGCCCGTACGCGGTGTGGCCCTCGCCCTCGTAGACCACCATCCCGGCGCCCAGGCGCTCGGCCATGTCCTCGGACCACGCGAGCGGAGTCGCCGGGTCGCCCGTGGTGCCGATGACGAGCATCTGCGGTGCCGTGGCGGCGTTGTCGAGCGACGTGATGATCTCGTCGGCGTGCCACGGCCAGCCTTCGCACCCGGTGTCGGAGACGAAGGTGCGCCCGAACGTGGGCGAGGCCTGCTCCATGAGATCGCGGAAGTCGTCGATCTCTTCGATGCTCCAGTTGTCCTCCTCGGGAGCGTCCAGGCAGTTGATCGCCGTGAAGAACCAGGTCTGGTTCGCCAGGTACTCGCCCGAATCCGCATCACGATCCAGGTAGAAGTTGGCGAGCTGGAAAAGTATCGAGCCGGTGCGCTGGTCGAGCACCTCCTCGAGCCCGATGTTGAGGTACTCCCACGCCGCCTCGTCGTACAGCGTCGCGACCATCCCGGTCTCCATGAGGTTGCGGTTCAGGTCCACGTCGAATCCGGTGAACATCGGGTCCGCCTCGGCCTCCGCGAGCAACGCCTGAACCGTCGAGCGCGCCTGCTCCACCGTGCCGGTCAGCGCGCACTCGCTGCGCGCCAGGCACCAGGTCAGGAAGCTGGTGAGCGCATCTTCGAAGCCGCGTGCCTGCTCGAGGGCGAAGTCCTCGGCGGGGCGCAGGAAGTCGGCGACCGCGTCGAGCACGACACGACCGACGTTGTCGGGGTAGAGCTCCGCATAGACGCTGCCCAGCCACGTGCCGTACGAGAAGCCCAGGTAATGCAGCTTGTCGTCGCCCAATACCGCACGGATCACGTCCATGTCGCGCGCGGCGCTCACGGTGTCGATGTTGCGGATCAGGGGCCCGGTGTCCGCCTCGCACACGGCCGCGAATTCAGCGACGCGCTCGCGATCCGCCTGGGCCTGTGCCTCCGTCTCGACGAAGACGTCCTGCAGGTAGAACGCGTCGATCTGCGCGTCCGAGCCGCACACCACCCCCGTCGACTGCCCCACGCCACGGGGGTCGAAGCCCACGATGTCGTAGGTGTCGATGAGGGCGTCGCCGGACCGCGCCACGAGGCTCTCGGTGAAGTCGAGCCCGGATCCGCCCGGCCCACCGGGGTTGATGAGCAGGGAGCCGATGCGCTGGTCGGCTTCACGCGCCGGGTGGCGGTTGATAGCGAGGTCGATGGTCGCGCCGTGGGGATCCGACCAGTCGAGCGGGACCTGGATGGTCGCGCACTCGAGCTCGTCGCACGTGCTCCACGAGACCTCCTGCTCGTAGACCGCGGGCAGGTCGCCCGACGATGGCGCGGTGGCCTCAGCCGAAGGCCCGACCTCGACGGCGTCGCCGTCGGACGGCCCGGCGGTGGGCGAGACTTGCGTCTTGTCGGGCGAGCAGCCGGTCACGACGAGCGCGCCGAGGGCGAGCACGACCGCCACAGCACGGGGTCCGAGGGTCATGCGGCCAGCCTACGCGGCGCTGCGCGGCCTCAGCGCGAGCGCCATCGCCTCGAGCGCGAGCAGCGGCGACACGTTCTGCGCCAGTCGCTCGCGGGTCTGGGCCAGCGCGTCCAGGCAGCGCATCGTGTCCGCGAGCACCGTGCGTCCGGCAAGGGACTCGACGTGGCCCCGGTGCGACTCGTTGATGAGGGGATCTCGCGCCCCCACCTGGATGCTGGCGACGTCCCGGTACAGCGACATCAGGTCCACGATCGCTCGGTCGAACACATCGCGCTTGTGCCGGGTCGCGCGCCGCTTCTGGTCGTCCTCCAGCTGCTTGACCTGGGAGCGCAGCGCGGGAGGCAGCCGGCCCCCATCGTCGGCACCGAGCGTGCGCAGCAGCTCGTTGCGCTCGGCGACGTCGCGCTCCTCGGTGGCCGCTTTGGCATCCGCCTCGGCAACTTCTACCAGGTCCGCTGCCGCCAGCACCGCGTCCCCGACCCCGCGAATCTCCGTCGCGAGAGCGAGCACCTGGTCGCGGCGTGCACGGGCCTCGGGGTCACGAGCGAGACGCCGCGCGATGCCGATGTGGCTCTGCGCCGCATAGGCGCACTGACGCGCGAGCTCGGGCTCGACGCCGTCGCGGTCCACCAGGAGTTGGGCCACCACCTCCGGGTCAGGCATCCGCAAGGTCACCTTGCGCGACCGCGAGCGGATGGTCACCGCGATGTCCTCGCCCGCGGGCGCGCACAACAGCCACACGGTCCGCGGCGGCGGCTCCTCGATGGACTTCAGCAGGACGTTGGAGGTGCGCTCCGTCATGCGGTCGGCATCCTCAATGATGATCACGCGCCAGCGCCCCTCGCTGGGCGAGGTCTGCGCGGTCGAGATGAGTCCGCGCACCTCCTCGATCGAAATGGTGACCTTCTCCGTCGCCAGCACCGTGACATCGGCGTGCGCGCCGCTCAGCGCAGTGGTGCATGCCTGGCACTCGCCGCACCCCTGCTGCGGGCACTGCAGCGCAGCAGCGAACGCCCGCGCGGCATGCGAGCGGCCGGATCCGGGCGGCCCGGTGATGATCCACGCGTGAGTCATCGCGGACACATCCGCCGCCGCGGTCTTGAGCGGCGCGATGGCGACCTCCTGGCCCACCACCGCATCCCACACACTCACGGGGTGCCCCACGGCTCGGTCGCGAGATCCCCGGCGCCTTCGTCACCCGGGGTGCCCGCCGCTCCCAGCCGAGCCCATGCATCGGCCGGGCCGAAGCCCTTCCTCGCCATGGCATCGGCCGTCGCGGCGGCCACGTCTGCCGCCACTTCCTCGACCGTGCGCGCGGCGTCGATGACCGCGTAGCGCTCGGGCGCGCGCGCCGCGAGGTCGCGGAAGGCCTGGCGGATGAGCGCGGCGTACTCGGCGGTCTCGCGCTCGACCCGGTCCAGCTCGCGGTCCAGGCGGCCCTGCGACGGCTCCATGTCGAGAACGATCGTGAGGTCGGGCAGCAGGCCCTCCGTGGCCCAGCGGGAGATCCGCTCGACCTCCTCGCCCAGCCCGCGCGCGCCGCCCTGGTACACGATCGACGAGTCGACGTAGCGGTCCTGCAGCACCACCGCGCCGCGCTCGAGAGCCGGCCGCACCTTGGTGTGGATGTGGTGCGCGCGGTCTGCGGCGTACAACAGCGCCTCCGCGCGCGGGGCCACGTGGCCGCCGTGCATGATCGCCTGGCGCAGCTCCTGACCCAGGTCAGTGCCACCGGGCTCGCGCGTGGTCAGGACGTCGAATCCTCCGCCCGCCGGCGCGCGCAGCCGCCCGGCGAGCAGATCGATCTGAGTGGTCTTGCCGACCCCGTCGCCGCCCTCGACCACCACGAAGAACCCCGTCATGGGACCCAACCTACCGGCGCCCCCCGACACCCCTCTCCTCCTGAGCGAAAGGGGCCCGAATCGCTCGCCTAAGCCCCGAGGTGAGCGATTCGGGCCCCTTTCGCTCGGTTCGGGAGGGCCGATGCGCGGGTCCGGTGAGTGCAACACGCCACAGAGGTCTGGCGCTCGCGCGCACGCGAGGAGTAGACCTGATCCTGAGGGGGCACGGCATGAGGGGTCGGTTCATCTGGGCCGTCACCGCTGCGGCGGTGGCGTCGCTCTCGGCCTGCGCGTCGGAGCCGCCCACGGCCCTGTTCCTGGGCGACGCCGACACGGCCGGGACGTCACTGAAGATGGACGAGATCGAGGGCCGCTGGCCCACGCTCGTGGCCGAGCAGTTCGGCTGGCGTGAGGTCAACGCGGGGTGCGAGGGTTCGGGCTACACGCGGCCTGGACAGGACTGCATGACCACCTACCGCGAGCGCGTGGACCGCGTGCTCGAGGAGGACCCCCAGGTGATCGTGATCTCCGGTGGGGCCAGCGACCTGGGAGCAACCCTCGGCGAGATCGAGGCCGCGGTGCACGCCACCTTCGTGACGCTCGCGGAGACGTTCCCCGCCGCGAAGGTCTACGCGATCGGCGCACTGGACACGAATGCCTCGACCGCGCCCGACGTCGCGAGCCTCAACGCCGTCATCGCTGATCAGGCGGCGCAGGCGGGCGCAACCTACGTGGATCTGGGCGACGCCTTGGAGGACCGACCCGACCTGGTCGCCGCCGACGGCCAGCCCACCGTCGAGGGCCACGCCGTCATCGCGGAACTCACCTCGCACGTCATCGACGGCAGCTGACCCGCCTACCGCTCGTTCGGATACACGAGCCCGATCTGCGCCCGCACCTCGTCCATGATGCGCATGATCTCGAGGGTCTGGTCGAGCGGCAGAATTGCGGACTCCGAGCGACCCTCGGCGATGCCGCGGGCCACCTCGGCGGCCTCGTACTGGAAGCCGTTCTCGACGCGACCGTCGTAGGTCCACGACGTGCCGTCCTGGCGGGTCACGGTGAAGGTCGTGGGCGCGTAGAAGGTGTCGGCGATCTCGATGCGGCCCTCGGTGCCGGTGATGACGGCGGTGTTGGGGCCGCGCACCTCCATGGTGGTGTGGAGCGTCGCCTGCGAGGTGGGGTACTCGAAGACCATCGACACCTGGCCGTCGACGCCGGTGTCACGGAGGCGGCCCACCGCGGTGATGGCGTCTGGGACGCCCAGGATGTCGTGCGCGAAGGCGACCGGGTACACGCCCAGGTCCAGCAGTGCCCCGCCTGCCAGCTCGGGGCGGAACATCCGCTCGACGTGCGTCAGGGCCTGGCTGTGGTCGGCCTGCAGCGACACGATGTCGCCGATCTCGCCCCGCTCGATCGCCGCGCGCAGCTCGACCACGTGCGGGAGGAAGCGCGTCCACATCGCCTCCTGCAGGTACACGCCCTTGGCGCGGGCGGCGGCGATCACGGTCTCTGCCTGCGCGGTGTTCTGGGTGAAGGCCTTCTCCACCAGCACGTGCTTGCCTGCCTCGATGGCGAGGAGCGCGGGCTCGTGGTGATCGTTGTGGGTGGTGGCGACGTAGACGGCATCCACGTTCGGGTCGTTCACGACGTCCTCGTACGAGGTGTAGGCCGTGCCTTCACCGGCATCCGCCACGAAGGCCTCCGCCTTGCCGGGGGTGCGCGACCCGACCGCGACCAGCTCGGACGCGGTGTGGTGGATGATCGCATCGGCCATCTTGTGGGCGATGCCGCCCGCTCCGAGGATTCCCCAGCGGATGGCGGGCGCGGACTTCGGGTCAGGTGTCGTCATGCCTCTCACCCTACTGGCGCGCCACGCCATCGCACTCGCGGATCCGCGACACGGACAATGGCGCGCGCATCGGCGCTACTCGCCGGGGTACACGACCCCCAGCTGGCGACGCACCTCATCGAGGACGTCCATGATCTCGAGCGTGGCGGAGTGCGGCATGATCGCGGACTCGGTGGCGCCGTCGGCGACGCAGCGCGCCACCTCGGCGAACTGGTGCTGCCAGCCCAGCGGGCCCGAGCCGTCGAACTCGAGCATGCGCCTCCCGCCGCGGGTCAGCGTGAAGGAGCTGGGCCGGTAGTACTCCGCGTGGATGTCGATGCGACCCTCGGTGCCGGCGATGGACGCGACCCTCGCGGTGTCGGCCTCGAAGGTGGACAGCGCGACGCCCTGCGCGCCTCGCGACGGATAGTCCATAAGCACGGTCTCGCTGAGGTCCACTCCGGTGGGCGCGAGAGCACCGGCGGCTCGCAGCGACTCCGGAGCGCCCAGGAAGTCGTGGACCAGGTTGATGGGGTAGACGCCCAGGTCCAGCAGCGCGCCGCCCGCGAGCTCAGGGTTGAAGTTGCGGTGCCGGGGGTCGTACTCGGGGGTGCCGCCGAAGTCCGCGCTGACGTGCACCACGCGCCCGATCGCGCCCTCCGCGACCAGGCGGCGGGCCTCCACCATGTGCGGCAGGAAGCGCGTCCAGACTGCCTCCATGACGAAGGTTCCGCGGGCGCTGGCGGCGCCGAGCACCTCGCGCGCCTCCGTCGCGTTGCGCGCGAACGCCTTCTCCACGAGCACCGGCTTGCCGGCCTCGACGGCGAGCAGCGCATGGTCGCGGTGGTGCGAGTGCGGCGTCGCGATGTAGACGGCGTCCACGTCGGGGTCAGCGACCAGGCGCTCGTATGCGCGCTTCCCCGAGTGCACCGTCGGCACGTCGTAGCGACGGGAGTACGCGTCCCCGCGCGCCGCGTCCCGGCTCGCGACCGCCCGGATGCGCGATGCCGTGTGCCCCAGCAGCGAGCGCGCGAACACATCCGCGATCCAGCCCGCGCCGATGACTCCCCACCGGAGCGCCGGAGCGGCCTCGGGGCCGGGCAGGCGCGCTGACGGGGCCGATGAACGCCGATCAGCCAACCGAGACGGCCTCCGCCACCGACAGTTGCGTGACCTGGAGCCTGGCGGCGGCGACACGCAGCGCGAGCCACAGGCACACGGCCGCGAGCGCCAGCACCACGACCGCAGCGGCGAGCAGCGGGACATCCAGCGCCCGCACCGCCGTCGCCACCCCGGCGACCACGCCGAGCACGACGCCGAGGCCGCCGAGGATGAAGATCAGCGCTCGTCCGCGGCCCTTGCCACGATGCTCGGAGTCGAAGGGCGCCAAGACGCTGATCACGGCGCCCACGGCGGCAGCCCACAGCACGCCGGCCAGTCCGAAGATCCCCGCTCCCGCGATGTCGGCCCACCTCCCGGTGAGAGCGGCCTCGGACATCACGAAGACCAGCACGCCCACGAAACCCACGCCGGCGACCACGGCGACCTTGCCGACAAGGACCGGACGCATCGGCGCACCGGCGACAGTGAGGTACTCCATGCCGCGCCCGTCATAGTTGAGCACGCCGCTGCCCATCGAGATGGTCGCGAACGCTCCGTACAGCGCGGCCGCGAACGGGATCCCGTGCTCCATGCCGGTCGAGTGCGAAAGAAGCCCCGCGAACACCACCGAGATCAGCACCTGCTGAGACGCGCGCGCGTTGCGGAAGAACAGCGCGTGGGCGAACTGCGCGGCCGAGGCGAGCGCGGGCGATGGGGCCAGTACGCTCCACGCTCCGCCGGTGAGCGACAGGGCGTCGTCGCCGGTGCGCGAGACACGGCGCCTGGCAGTCCCGCCGCCACCGCCCTTATCGCGGCGGCTCAGGACCCACACCCACGCGCCCACGAAGGCCACGGTCCACGCGAGAGCATAGGCGAGACCGCCGATGGCATCGGCCCAGTCCAACGCGCGCATGTCGAGGTTGACCTGCCCGGCTGCACCGGGCGGCGTCCATTCGAGGATCGTGGCCGTTGTCGAGGACTCGAAGGCGGACAGCGCGGAGGTGTTGTTCGAGAAGTACTGGACCGCGAGGTACAGGCCGATCGTGATGAGGCCGGTGAGGACCAGCACCACGTCGCGGCCGCGCCGGGAGGAGCCTGCGCGCACCGTCAGCGCCTGGAGCGCGCGCGACGCGGCGACGCACATCACCACGAAGATCACGGACACCAGGGGGACCGCGACGCGCACTCCGACCGACTCGTCGGGCGCGAGCGCGCCTCCGCTGGCGACCAGGAAGGTGAACAGCGCGGTGGGCCCCACCAGGCCGCCCAGGAGCAGGCCGCTGACCTTCTCCACCGTCGTGATCGGATACATCTCCAGGCGCTGCGGGTCCACCGTCTGGTCCTGGAGAGCAGGCACCGTCACCGGGAGGACCACCCACCCGATGAACAGCACGAAGAACACCATCAGCACGAGCGCGTCGCCGTTGTCGAGAGACTCGAGGAAGCCGACGAGCCCAGCACCCGCGAGCCCCAGGACGGCCGCGATGGACCACGTCACCCACACCGTCGAGCCGCGACCGTGACGCTGGATCGCGAGGCGCAGCCTCAGGAGGACTGCAGCCACGACAGCTCTCCCTCGTCCAGGTCGCGCCCGCCTACGAGGTCCACGAACGCCTGCTGGAGAGACGAGGCGTCGCCGCGAACCTCATCGACCGTCCCCTCGGCGTGCACCCGTCCCGCGGAGATGACGACCAGGCGATCGCACAGCCGCTCGACCACGTCCATGACGTGGCTCGAGAAGACGACCGTGCCGCCGCCCGCGCGATAGCGCTGCAGCATCTCCTCCATCACCTGCGCATTGACCGGATCGAGCGAGCCGAAGGGCTCGTCGAGGATCAGCACGCGGGGGCTGTGCAGCAGGGCGACCGCGAGGCCAATGCGTTTGGTCATGCCGAGCGAGTAGTCCGCGACCATCCGGTTCTCGGCCTCCTCGAGGCCCAGGATCCGCAGCAGCTCACCTGCGCGCTGGGCAATGTCCGCGGGGTCCATCCCGCGCAGCAGCCCCGCGTACTCGAGCATCTCGCGGCCTGACAGGCGCTCGAACAGCGCGGGATTGTCTGCGACGAAGCCCAGGCGGCGCTTGGCCTCGAGCGGGTTCGGCCACACAGCCACGCCGTCGAGCTCGATGGACCCAGCGTCCGGCTCGAGCACGCCGATGATCTGCCGGATCGCGGTGGTCTTGCCGGCGCCGTTGGGGCCGGCGATGCCGTAGAAGGATCCGCGCGGGATCTCCAGGTCGAGGCCATCGGTGACGGTCTTGTCGCCGAAGGACTTGCGCAGCCCCTCGACCCGGATGGCGAGCGACTCGCTCATGTCAGCGCTGGCGCGGGGGGAAGCGACCGGTGAAGAAGCCGCCGAAGAAGGCGATCAGCACCAGGTACGAGGGCCGCAGGGGGATGCCGAAGACCTCGATCTCGGTCTCGTTGCTGATGAGCCCGACGATGAGGGCAAGCACCACGAGCGTGCCGAGGATGCCGATCCAGCCCTTCGAGGACACGCCACCTCCCCGCTGAGGCTCCTTCATCTGGTTGAGGTCGCTATTGTCCGCCATCGTCTCTCCTGTGATTCTGGGGCCGCACCCGCGCGACCCGCCTCGACCCTAGCAACAAGGTCGCGCCGCGGGCGGGCGGTACATGCGCGGAGTACCGTGAGAAGCAGGGACGACCTCGAAGGGGGCGACCATGAGCAGGGCCGATGCGCGGGCTGGGCAGCGGACGACCGGTCGCGTGCCGCTGTCGTCGGGCGCGCTGGGTCTCGCCGCGGTCTTCGCCGCCGGCTTCTGGGTGGGCGTGGTGGTCGCGTTCCACTGGATCCGCTCCGACCTGGAGCCGTGCTGCGCGTTCGTCAGCAACTATGCGCGCGGCGACCTCGACTGGCTCATGCAGGCGGCGTTCGTGGTGTTCGGCTTCGGGTGGATGGCCGTCGGCATCGCGCTGCATCGCGCGCTGCGCGGCCTGCGGGGCGCCCACCTGGTGCTCGCCACGCTGCTCGTCGCCGGCGTCGGCTTCGTCGGGTCCGGGGTATTCCGGGCCGACGACGTCGGGCGGGTCGGCGCCCCGTCGACCGAAAACATGATGCACACGCTGGCCGGCATCCTCGCGTTCGGTGGACTCATCGTCTTCGGCATCGCCGCGTGGTTCGCGCTGCGTCGCGAGCCCACGCTGCGACCGCTCGCCCTGCCTCACCTGGCGCTGGGCCTGGTGACGCTCGTGCTGCTCGTGACCTTCACCGTGTGGGCGGAGACCACGGGCGACGGCTTCGGCTGGTGGCAGCGCCTGCTCGTGATGGTGGTGCTGCCGGGCTGGCAGGCGTGGTTGGGCATGCGGCTGGTCAAGGCGACCGCGCCGCCTGCATCCTCATGAGCGAAATGGGCCCACTTCGCTCGCCTTGAGCCCTAGACGAGTGAAGTGGGCCCATTTCGCTCGGGTCAGGTGGTCGCCTCGCCCAGGTAGACCCACGTCTGGAGGCGACCCTCTCCCGTCGCGTCGACAGCACCATCGGGGTCGACGCCGTCAATTACCAGGAACACCGCACCCGACACATCCGGTATGGGCTGCACGTAGGCGCAGTCGGGATCGCGGAGCGGGTCTTCACCGCCGATCGCGAGCGCCCACACTGGCTCGCTGCTGAGCGACGTCCATTCCAGGTGCGGGTCCTCGATGCCGGCGCTGACCGCATCCGCGACCAGCCACGCATCCCGGCCCACGTACCAAGGGTCGTCGCCGTCGGCGGTCCGCAGCACGGGCTCGGCACCCCAGAGCATCCCGTCGAGCGTCCCCACCTCGCCCAGCACTGCCGAATACTCGAGGTCGGTGGTGCTCGGGTGGCCCGCTCTGCGCAGGTCCGAGAGGGGCGCACATCCGGGCTGGGGGCGCTCGACCACGAAGGCCTGGTGGGAGAAGCCGTCGGGCTCGCGCAGCTCGGCGGGAGCGGCGTCGACCTCCTGAGCCGCCACGAAAGCGTCCAGCGCCTGGCCGGGCGAGGCATCGGTGTTCGCGAGCTCAACAGGATCCACGACGATGGTCGCCAGCGGCACGCGCTCGTCCAACGCGGTCCCCTGGCCAAAGTCCGCAGCACTCCAGAACTGGGTGACGACCAGCGTGTCGAAGGGGTCGCCGGGCTCGAGCGCTGCGATCTCCTCCCACGTCATGCCGGTCAGGTCGCACGCATCCTCGCTCGGGATATGCGCCCCTGCACCGCCCGCGGACCAGCCGCGGTCGCCGCTGGTACGGCTCGATCCCTGACCGACGCCCACCACAGTCTGCCCGTCCATGAGCAGCGAGATCGTCGTAGCCGTGCCCGCAGCACCCCCGCTCGTGCCATCCCAAAAAGCCTGGTCCGGGTCCCACCCGGTCCACGGTCCGTCGGGGTTGTCGGGGTCGACCGGCTGGCGGACCGTCGGCGGAACCTCGTCGGTGGTCTCGCCCAGGGTCGTCAGCTCCGCCGCGAAGAACAGCCCACGACCGTAGGCGTCCGGGTCATGCACGGTCACGCCTGCCGCAAGCGATAACTCGTCGCCGCACATGACCGCGCGCTCGCCGCTCACCCGGAGCGCCGGCTCGGTCACCGGGAAGCCGCTCGGATCGGATCCGACGTCGTACAGCCACGGCCCGGCGTGCACGGCATCGCCGCCCGCGGGCTCCTGGTCCTCGCCGCCAACGGGCACGAGCCAGATCCCCACCCCGACCACCGCGACGGCGGCCACGGCAGCTGCGCCGCCCGCGACGGCCGCGCGGCGGCGCCTCCCCCGCTGGATGCCGTCCACGCTCGAGGCGACCACAGCATCGGCCCTCAGGTCTTCTCCCACGGCGTCGCCGTGGGGCGCGGCGGCGCGGTGCAGCTCGCTGTGGAAGTCGCTCATCGCTCGCTCCTCTCGACCACGGGCAGGCGCTCGCGCTCCTCGGCACTCACGCCGAGCAGCGGCGCGAGGCGTTCGCGGCCCTCCTGCAGGTACTTCTTCACGGTGCCGTCGTTGAGGCGCATCGCGTGGGCGATGTCCGCGACCGTGAGGTCGTCGTAGTAGCGCAGAGCGACGGCGGTGCGCACGCGCGGCGGCAGCTGCGCGAGCGCCCGGGTGATCTCGTCATGATCGTCGACCTCGGGGGCGTGCTCGACCGTCTCGCGGGGCGCGACCTTCGGGATCAGACGCCGCCAGGTGCTGTCGCGGCGGATCCCATCCACGTGGACAGTCCGCATGGTGGCGCGGACGTAGCCCTCGGCCGCGCGGGCGTCATGGAGCCGACGGCGCTTGACGAAGGTCTTCACGACGGCGGCCTGCACCAACTACTCTGCGCCGTGGTGGGAGCCGGTGAGGACGTAGCCGTAGGCGGTCAGGCGCGACCCGGCGTCGCGGTACACCTGCGCCGCGACATCGGCGACATCGGTCCGAGTCATCGCAGTCACACTACCTAGGCGGATGACGGTGCCCAGACGGTGGGGTCGCCCTGCGCCACTGTCGGCCACCGGCAGGAGACCAGCAGAGCGGCCCCGGCTCAATGCGGACCGCGTCGCGCGGGTCTCGCGCTAGAAGCCCCTCGCTTCGATCACTTTGGCGTACCACCGCGCTGAAGCCTTGGGCGTGCGTTCCAGCGTGTCCGGGTCGACGTGCACGAGGCCGAACTTCTTCGTGAAGGCGGCTGCCCACTCGTAGTTGTCGATGAGGCTCCATGCGTAGTACCCGCGCACGTCCGCACCGTGGTCCATGGCCCGGGCGATCCATGTCAGGAAGCCGCGAATGTAGTCGATTCGCTCAGCGTCGTTCAAGCACTCGTCCGCGGAGAGGCCGTCGCCGTCCGCGACGCCGTTCTCCGTGATGAAGAGGGGCAGATCGTCCGCATACTCGTCCCGCACGAGCATGATCGCGTCGTAGACGCTCTTGGGGTAGAACTCCATGCCGTTCTGGAGGTAGTTGCCGGAAGGGTGCTGGCCGGCCGTCACCCACCACTCCGGGTTGTAGTGCTGTGCGTCGACGACGACGCGCCCGTAGACGTTGAGACCGAGGTAGTCGAGACCCTGACTCATCGTTGCAAAGTCGCCGTCACGCACGACAGGCATGGTGCCTTCGCGCTCCAGTGTGTCGACGACGCGTGCCCCGTAGCCGCCGCGCAGTGCCCCGTCGAGGAAGAATCGGAAACTCGTGTCCTCATCGCGGTCGGCAATCGCCTGATCTGCATCCGAGTCGCTGCTGGGATGCCGCTTCCAGATGTCGAGCACGAGACCAATGTCCGCCTCGGGGGCGGCCTCGCGCAACTGCATCACTCCGAGGCCGTGCGCCACCAGCCCGTTGTGCATGGCTTGGCGCCCCAGAACCGGATCAGCGATCCCCGGCGCGAAGACCCCCATGCCGTAGCCGACCCAGAGCGAGATGGGTTCGTTGAGCGTCGACCACAGCGGGATCCGGTCGCCGAACCGCGACGCCACGAGCCCCGCGTATTCCGCGAACCACTGGGGCGAATCAGGGTGGGGCCAACCACCCCGATCTTGAAGCGCCTGTGGCAGATCCCAGTGGTACAACGTGGCATTCGGGACGATGCCCGCCTCGAGCATCGCGTCCACGAGTCGGTCATAGAAATCGAGGCCCAGGGGATTGGCCTGCCCCACGCCTTCAGGCAGTATTCGCGGCCAGCTGAAGGAGAAGCGGTAGCTGTCACATCCCATGCCACGCATGAGGGCGATGTCCTCGGGATACCGGTGGTAGTGGTCGCAGGCGACGTCGCCCGGGACGTCTCCATCGACGTTGCCCGGCATATGCCCGAACGTGTCCCAGATGGACGCGCCTTTGCCATCAGCGTCCCAGGCACCTTCGATCTGGAAGGCACTGGTGGCGACGCCGAACACGAAGTCGAAGGGGAAGGTGGGCATGGGGAGACCTTTCCTGTGGAGGTGCCCCACGGGCGCGACGCATTGGCGCAAGCGCGACCCCGTGCACGGGCGATGAGCAGCCGAGTAGATCGGTGAAGAACGGGGCGCGTGCTCGGCGTGGCACGCGCCCCGTCCTGGCTCATTCCGTGACCGTGAAACCCTGGTCCGCGCCGTACTCGACGATCCGGCTCTGCCACTCTGCGAGGCCGTCAGCGATCGACGTCTTGTTGGCGATCGCCTGGCCCACCGTGTCCGCGTAGACACTGGTGGCGTAAGGCTGGTAGGGAAGCCACTCCCACCCGGCAGTGGTGGATTCCGCTGACGCAGCGAAGACCTGACGCGCCTGCTGGCCACCCAGGTAGGCGATCTCCTCGTCGAGGAACGTGGGATCGGACCACGCGGCCTTAGTCGTGGGCAACAGGCCCTGATCGTTCTTGAGTGACTCCACCGCGACCGGGTCGGAGTTGAGCCAGAGCGCGAAGGTCGTGGCCGCCTCCTTCACAGGACTCTGCTCGAGCACGACAGTGGCTGATCCGCCGAACTGGCTCGATGCCGCACTGCCGGCCTCCCATGTCGGCTGCGGCGCGACTCGCCACAGGCCCTCACCATCGGGAACGTTGCCGGTGAGCGCCTGCAGCCCCCATGCCCCGACGATCCACGTAGCGATCTGGCCGTCGGCGATCTGCTTGAACCACTCGTCTGAGCCCATAGCGGACTCGACCAGAAGGCCATCCTGGTTGAGCGTGGTCCAGTAGTCGGCCCACTCCGTGGCTGGCGCGCTGCCGAGATCCACGCTGATCTCGGTCGCCGAATCGACGACCCACGGTTGAGAACTGTTCTGCCACAAACCCATGTACGCCGCATCGGCGAGGCCGGGGTCGATGAAGGTGATCGACGTGTCCGGGTTCGCCGCATGCAGTGCGGCCGCCGCATCGGCGTACTCGTCCCACGTCTCGGGCACCGCGACGCCTGCGTCCTCGAAGAGATCGGTGCGGTAGTACATCACGCCCGGGCCGAAGTCCTGCGGCACGCCGTAGACCGAGCCGTCGCGCTCAACGAGCTGCGTCACGCCATCGAGGAACACCTCGGGGATGTCGCCGCCGCCGGTCTGGGTGAGGTCGGCGAGCGCGCCCGTCAGCACAAAGTTCGGGATGGCGTCGTACGTCATCTGTGCGACGTCGGGCCCTCCTGTTCCTGCGTCCACGGCGTTCTGGATCTTGGTGTACTGATCCTGTCCGACACCGACGTTCTCGACAGTCACGTCGATATCGGGATGCGCCTCCTCGAACAGGTCGACCGTGGTCTGGATGTCCGGCAGCCAGGACCAGAACGTGATGGAGACGGGTTCGGACGGAGCGGGCTCGGCTGGCGAGTCACTTCCTTCAGGGGTGTCCTCGACGTCTGTGCTTGAGCACGCGGCCAGCGCCAAGCTGGCGGCGATGCCGAGTGCGAATGGCGCGGCGAACCGCGCTTGTCGGGATGTCATAGCCATTCTTCGTCTCCTCGTGAGGTGATCTCTCATTGGTTTCATCCAGGAATGCCGATCGCCGCATCGTCACTCCTTGACTGATCCTGTCGCCATACCGGATTGCCAGTACCGCTGCAGGAAGAAGAACGCAACACACAGAGGAAGAACCGCGAGCAACGACCCCGTGATCACCAGGGGGTACAGAGGCTCGGCGACGTTCACTCCACCGGCATTTGCGAGGGAGTTCCACAGGCTCAATCCGACCGTGAGCGGGAACTTGTCTGACTGGTTGAGCACGATCAACGGCAAGAAGTAGTTGTTCCATGTCGCGACCAGTTGAAAGAGCAGAACGGTCACGAAGGCAGGGGTGAGCAACCGCATGCCGATGCTCCAGAACACCCGGAACTCTCCGGCCCCGTCGATGCGCGCGGCCTCGATCAGTGCGGTCGGGATCGCCTCACGTGCGTAGACCATCATGAGGAACAGCCCGAACGGGCTCGCAAGCGCAGGAATGATGACAGCGGCCTCGGTATTGATGAGGCCCACCTTCGCGAAGAGGAGGTACGTCGGCACGGCGAGTGCCGTACCCGGAACGGCGGTGGCTCCCAGGATCGTGGCGATCAGGGCGCGCCGGCCACGGAAGTCGTACTTCGCGAGCGCGTAGCCACCCAATGCTGCGAACACAGCCGCACCGCCCGCGCCCACGACGGAGTAGAGCACCGTGTTGCCAAACCACCGAATGTAGATCCCATCCTGGTACGACAAGAGGTTCCCGACGTTGGCGAACAGTGCGAAGCTGTCGCCGAATGCGAGCCCAAACGTCTCAAACAAGTCGCTGTTGGTCTTGGTCGCATTGATGGCGAGCCACACCAGCGGAACCATGAAGTACGCGACCAGAGTCCAGACCGCCACCGTGAGCAGCCACGATCGCCGGGGCTTGGACGCTCGGGTCCGAGGCACGGTCGATGCCACAGAGGTCGCCATCAGAGGATCCGATCCCGCCGAGCGACGAACCACTGCGCGACGTAGGCGATCACCACGGTCATGCCGCCCAAGAGAATCGCGAGGGCGGCGGAGTAATTCGCCTGGCTTCCGGAGAATGCAAGATTGTAGGTATAGAGGTTCGGCGTGTAGTTCGTCGTGATGACCGCTGGACTCAGAGCTTGAAGCACGCTGGGCTCGTTGAACAGCTGGATGCTGCCGATCACTGAGAAGATCACTGCAACCGCCAAGGATGGGCGAATGGCGGGCATCTTGATCGCCCAGGCCTTTCTGAACTCCCCGGCGCCATCGATCTCGGCCGCTTCGTAGACCTCCGCGGGCACTGATCGCAGTGCCGCATAGAAGATCAACATGTTGTAGCCCATGAACGACCACGTCACGATGTTCCCGATGCTGAACATCATCAGGCCCGAGCCGAGCAGGTCAGGCGTGGGCAGGCCGGCGGCCCGTGCCACTTGCCCCACAAGACCGAACTGACCACCGAAGATGTAGCCCCACATGAGCGTCGCGACGACGGCAGGGATGGCATACGGCAGGAACAGCAGGATGCGCGCACCCTTGGTGGCGCCGAGGCGCCCTGAGTCGATGGCGAGCGCCGCCAGGAGCGAGATGCCGAGCATGATGGGGACCTGAACGGCCAGGAACCCGAGCACGCGCCCCACACCCTCGATGAACAGTGGATCGCTGAACGCACGGAGGTAGTTCTCGGCGCCAGCGAAACTCGTGCCACCGACGAGTTGCTTCTTGTACGCGCTGAGGTATCCCGCATAGACCAGCGGCCCCACAATGCTGGCGGAGAACGCCACGAGGAAGGGCGCGAGGAACAACCACGCGACTCGACCCTTGCGGCGACGTGCGCGCCCGGCCCTCGCTGCTGTCGATGTGCGCGGGATCATCGAGCCACCTTGGCAATCAGGACACCCCACGCAGCCAACTCAACGTCGTCGACCACTCCGCCCGTGGTCAGGTCGATGCAGGGTTCGGGAAGACGCAGGCTCCGAGGCACGGAGTGCATGTTGTGCACGAACCGGATCTCGTCTCCATGACGGTTGACCGCGCTGTGGCACGTCACTTCATGGACCTCGCTGAGTCTCCGCCATGCCGCGTGCTCGGGAGCCTCCGAGACGGTCGTGTGAGCCCACCCCATGAGAGACGCGGCGAGGTCGAGGTCGGGGACACACCCGAGGTACGTGAACCGACCCTCTCCCACCGCGCGAGTGGTGACGGCCGCCCAATGCCTCCATTCGGGGTCCGCGTACGCAGCGATGACGTCCGCACCGTCGGGTGACACGTACTCGAGAAGCTGCTCGGCGGCTCCCTCGAGTTCCCCTGAGACAGCCACTGGTTGCTGAATGTTCGTCGCTTCATCCACCCGCAGTCCGGCGTCGTGCGCGAAGCCTGACGGCTGGCGCTCGATGCGCGGGCACCCTGTCTCATCGGTCGCAAAGCTGCGAGGCGTCGCGACCAGATGGCCGCCGCGGGCAACATAGGTGCGCAGGAGCGAGGTGAGCGCGTCTGAGGCGACGACGGGCGAGACGGCCACCACGAGCGGGTACCGTTCAAGAAGCTCCGACGCTCCCATCGCCTCAAGATCGGTGTCGTGGACGATCCGCACCTGAGCTCCCACACGCTGTGCGCCGGCGTAGACCCGGTAGACGAGTTCCTCGTAGGCAGCGCGGGAAGGCTCACCCTGCTTGCCCGGCTCCTGGGATCCGTCGGGAATCGGCGGCTGAAACTCCCACAACCATTGGCTGTCAGTCGACACCACCAGTGCGACGGTCGCATCGGGGGTGAGTCCCTCAAGGTGCTCGCCGAGGCCACGGAGCTCAGCCCCGAGCGCGGCGACGTTGTTGTAGACCCGCCCTGGCTCGAGGCTGTGTGGCAGCAGCCCGTGCCAGTACATCTCCCAGGAGCCATGCATGGAGTGCCAGTTCCAGTAAGAGATCGCCCGGGCCCCGCGCGCGATCATGGCGTAGGCGACCGAGCGCCACTGTCCGTCGTGCGGAGGCTGGTTGAACCACGGGTGCCCGATGGTTCCCGCATTCGTCTCTGCGACAAGGAACGGGCGGGCACCCATGCTCCAGGCTCGATCCGCGAGGTAGAAGGGTGCCCACGCGCCGGATGGAGGAAAGTCCGGCGAACCGCCGCGCCCTGCTTGGATGTGGCTCTGCATCGCCACGTACAAGTTCGCGCTCGTGGTATCGGTGGCGCGCGCAAGACCGCGCTCGTCGACCCCGGGCCGCATGCGGTCGACGCACGTGGTGATGAAGTGCCGGGGCCGTGCGTAGTCGGCGACGATCGCCTTCTGCCAGGCAATGTATTCGGTCGTCCGGCTTGCCTGGTAGCGACGCCACTCGAGGTCGTACTGCGGCACATGGTTGCCGTCGGGGCGCCAGAGCTGTGCGTGATCGGTCAGCCGATGCGACCAATGGGCCAGGTTCCACGCAGCGTTGAGATCATCGATGTCGGGGTACTGCACGCGCAGGTGGTCGACGAACCCCGCGAACACATGGTCGTTGTGGGGAAGGTGCTCCCCGGGTTCGTTGTCGACCTGGAACCCGATCACGGCGGGGTGCTCGGCGTAGCGGCCGACGACCGCTCGGATCAAGCGCTCGGCGTACGTCCGGAAGATGGGATGGCCCGTCTCCACCTCTTGACGCGCGCCCCACGGCACGCGCTGCCCGCTCGCGCGCTCGGCGGCGATCTCGGGGTGCGCCTGCGCCAGCCACATGGGCACCGCGTAGGTAGGAGTGCCGAGGATCGCCCGAATGCCCCGAACGTCGGCGGCGTCCAGAACCGGCTCGAGCCAGTCGAGTTCGAAGTTCCCGTCGGAAGGCTCCCAGGTCGACCACACCGACTCGCCGACGCGGATCGCGCTGATGCCCGCGTCGAGCATCAGGTCAAGGTCTGCCTCCAGACGCTGCTCCCGGAGGTACTCCGGGTAGTAGGCGACCCCGAGTGCGACCGAGTCGCTGACGAGCGGGTGCATGCGTGGACACTCCTTCGTGTCATCGGTACATCGTGCAACCATTGTTATCGCAAACAATCATGTTGTCAACAGGACCTCGATCAAGCGTGCGCATCGTGCGGTCAGCCGGCGGGGCGCGCCGTCGACTCGCGCGCAATCAGATCTGGCACCAAGTGGACGGGTGCACCGTCTGAGCTGCCGTCAAGTTCCTCGAGAAGCGCCTGGAGGAGCCGGCTGCCCAGGTCCGAGAAGTCCTGCCGCATGGTCGTCAGCGGGGGGATCGTATAGGCGGCCTCCGGGATGTCATCGAAGCCTACGACCGAGAAGTCGTCGGGCACGCGCCTCCCGGCGCGGTGGAGTGCCAGCATGAGCCCAAGCGCCATGTGGTCGTTCGCAACGTACGCGGCGGTAGCGTCTGGGCAGCGTTTCAACAGCTCCACTCCAGCGGCGTATCCGCCGCCAGGCGTCCAGTCACCAGGGACCGGATCCACCGTGGCGAGGCCCGCGGCGGCCATCTCGCGCAGCCACCCGACGGTGCGCGAATGGGCGACGCCAAACGATGATGGCCCCGACAGGTGGACAATGCGTTCATGGCCGAACTCGATCAGGTGACGGACTGCCAGGCGTGATCCTTCGACCGAGTCGAACGTCACCGGTGTCGTATGCCCGTCATCGAACCCTCGGTAGGTCACCACGGGTACTCCGTCGAAGGAGTTCAGGAGCGTGTGTATGTCGCGAGACTGGGGCGCAATGAAAATCACGCCGTCAACGCCTTGACTGGTCAGTTGCGCGAGTCCGTCGGACACGGACCTCGAGTCGTACCTGCTCAGGCTCATCACGGACACGCCGTAGCCGTGGCTACGAGCGGCCGCCTCGACGCTCGACAGCGTGGCCGCCGGCCCATAGCTGTGATAGTCCGTCGCGACGACTCCGATGGTCCGGGACTTGCGGTTGGCAAGCGTTCGGGCAGCCACGTTGGGCCGGTAATTCAGCTGCTCGACGGCGCGCAGCACCCGCTCTCGAGTGTCGTCCTTGACGAACTCATAGTCGTTGATGACGCGTGACACGGTCTGCGCAGACACCTGCGCGAGCCGTGCGACATCGGCCATCGTCGGCTTCCCGAAGTGGTTTGCGGGCATGTCTCACCTTCGTTAACGCAAACAATCTAGCATGGTGGCGCGTCAATCTGCCCTTCAGGTTGGACAGTGACGCCACTCCCTGCCGGGGCCGGAACTATCCCGCCACGTCCGACATCGAGCACTGGGCAAGCCGCCGCCGAGTCGTGACTCGACCTAGGCCTTCTTCTTGGGCGCGGCCCTCTTCTTGGCCGGCGCCTTGCGGGCCGCAGGCTTGCGCTTCTTGGCCGGGCCCTTGGCGCGCTTCTCCGCGAGCAGCTCGACCGCGCGCTCGGGGGTCATGCCGTCGACGGTCTCGTCGCGCGGGATGGTCACGTTGGTCTCGCCGTCGGTGATGTACTCGCCAAAGCGGCCGGCCTTGATGACGATGGGCTTCTCGCTCACCGGATCCGTGCCCAGCTCCTTGAGCGGCGGCGCCGCCTGGCGGCCGCGGCCGCGCTTGGGCTGCGCGTAGATCGCCAAGGCCTCGTCGAGGGTGATGGTGAGCAGCTGCGCCTCGGACTCGATGGTGCGCGAGTCCGTGCCCTTTTTGAGGTACGGGCCGTAGCGCCCGTTCTGCGCGGTGATCTCGGTGTCGTCCGCGGGATCCACACCCACGACGCGCGGCAGGCTCATGAGCTTCAGCGCGTCCTCGAGGGTCACGGTCTCGAGCTGCATGTCCTTGAACAGCGACGCGGTCTTGGGCTTGCCCTTGGCGTCCTCGGGCAGTACCTCGGTCACGTACGGCCCGTAGCGTCCGCCCTTGGCGACCACCGGGAACCCGGAGGCGGGGTTCACGCCCAGCTCCCGCTCGTCGCCGCCCTGGTTCGTGAACAGCTCCTCGGCCTTGGCGACCGTGAGCTCGTCGGGAGCGAGATCTTCCGGGATGGAGGCGCGCTGCTGCTCGCCGTCCTTGTCCCTCTCGATGTAGGGGCCGTAGCGTCCGTTGCGCGCCGCGATGCCGTCACCGATCTCGAACGTGTTCACGGCCCGGGCATCGATCTCGCCCAGATTGTCGAGCAGCTCGCGCAGGCCCTCCGTGGGGGCGCCTGGCCCGCCGAAGTAGAACTCGCGCAGCCAGTCCTTCATCGACCGCTCGCCGGAGGCGATGCGGTCCAGGCCCGCCTCCATCTCCGCCGTGAAGCCGTAGTCCACCAGCGTGGGGAAGTGCTCCTCGAGCAGGCCCACGATCGAGAACGCGAGCCAGGTGGGAACCAGCTGCTTCTTGTCGATGCGGACGTAGTCGCGATTGATGATGACGTCCACGGTCGACGCGTAGGTCGACGGGCGCCCCAGCTTGCGGTCCTCGAGCTCCTTGATCATGGAGCCCTGGGTGAAGCGGGGCGGCGGCGCGGTCGAGTGCGACAGCGGCTCGAGGTCGGCGGCGTCCACGCCGTCCCCGACGGTGACCTGCGGCAGGCGCTCGTCGCCCTCGGAGGGCTGCTTGCCGGCCTCGTCCTCGTACCGGGCCGCCTCGCGGGACTCGATGTACAGCGCCCGGAAGCCCGGCGCCGTCAGGATGGTGCCGGACTTCGAGAACTCCACCGCGTGCCCGGCCGAGCTCTTCGCCCCCACCGTGATGGTCGAGGTGGTGCCCACCGCATCGGCCATCTGGGAGGCCAGGGTGCGCTTCCAGATCATCTCGTACATGCGGAACTCGTCGCCGCGCAGCTGCGTGCGCAGCGAGTCCGGCGTGCGGAAGGTGTCGCCCGCGGGGCGGATCGCCTCGTGCGCCTCCTGGGCATTCGAGTCACCCGACGCGTAGATGCGGGGCGAGCTCGGCACCGCATCCGCACCGAATAGGTCGATCGCCTGCTTGCGTGCCGCGCGGATCGCCTCGCTCGACAGCGACGGCGAGTCGGAACGCATATAGGTGATGAAGCCCTGCTGGTAGAGGGCCTGCGCGACACCCATCGCCTGGCGCGCGCCCAGCCCGAGTTTGCGGCTGGACTCCTGGATCAGCGAGGACGTGATGAACGGCGCGGCCGGACGCTTCTTGTACGGCTTGGAGGTGACATCCGCGATCGCGAAGTCCGCGTGGGCCAGCCCGGACACCAGCGCCGCGGCCTCGCCGGCCGTCACATGGTGCGCCTTGTCGGAGGTCAGCACGCCGCGGTCGTCGAAGTCCTTGCCCGCTGCAACCCGCTTGCCGTCCACCTTGGTGAGACGGCCCACGAAGGACACCCCCGCATCGGCCCCCGCCGTGGCCGTGAAGCGGGCGGTGAGATCCCAGTACTCCGCGGACTGGAACGCCATACGCTCCCGCTCGCGGTCCACGATCAGGCGCAGCGCGACGGACTGCACGCGGCCAGCGGACGAGCCCTGCCCCACCTTGCGGCGCATGACGTCCGACATGTCCCAGCCGTACAGGCGGTCCAGGATGCGGCGCGTCTCCTGCGCCTCCACGAGCTCCATGTCGATCTCGCGGGGGGCGGCCAGCGCGCGCTCGATTCCCTCGCGGGTGATCTCGTGGAACGCCAGGCGCTTGACCGGCACCTTGGGCTTGAGGACCTCGAGCAGGTGCCAGGCGATGGCCTCTCCCTCGCGGTCCTCATCTGTCGCGAGGTAGAGCTCGTCGGCGCCTTTGAGCGCTCGCTTGAGCTCGGCGACGGTCTTCTTCTTGTCCGGCGACACCACGTAGAACGGCTCGAAGTCGGACTCCACGTCGACGGCGTACTTGCCGAAACGGCCCTTCTTCTGGTCGGCCGGGAGGTCGGACGGCGCGGGCAGGTCGCGGATGTGGCCGATCGAGGACACCACCTCGAAGTCGTCGCCAAGGTACCCGCCGATGGTCTTCGACTTGGTGGGCGACTCGACGATCACGAGCTTGTGGGTCATGCGGCGTCCTGCTTTCGTGGCTTGGCGTCTCGGGGCTGGTCCATGCTCCTGGGGCGAGACGCTCACAGAATACATATGGGTGGCACCGTGTCGAACGCTGTCGGGGGGCGCCCGTAGGGCGGGCCGATGCGGCGGTCGGGGTGTCGCCCGTCGTGACGTCCCGTTCGGGTCGCCTTCCGTCGCCTGTGCGTCCCAGCAGTCGCTGAGTGCCCACAATCGGCGAGAACCGAGCACTCAGCGACTGCTGGGGCGCAGCCCGGTCAGCCGATGCGCGGGGACCTTGTGTTCACACGCTCGCCATGCGCGGGTGTCAGGATGGGGAGGTGAACCCAACTGACGTGGACCAGGCCATGCGGGACGTCGCCGACGCGATCATCCGGCCCCGCTTCCGATCGCTCGCGGAGGGAGAGGTCTCCTCCAAGAGCCACCCCGATGACCTCGTGACCATCGCGGACGTGGAGGCCGAGCGTGCGCTCACTCCCCTGCTCGCCGCGATCGAGGACATCCCCGTGGTGGGCGAGGAGGCCTCGGAGCACGACCCGTCGCTGCCGGACGTGCTGGGCGCGGTCGCGGCCGCGTGGACCGTGGATCCCGTCGACGGCACCTGGAATTTCGCCCACGGCAAGGTCGAGTACGCAGTGATGGTCGCGCGGGTCGAGGACGGTGAGGCCCAGGCCGGCTGGATCCTCCACCCCGAGACCGGCGACATGATCCACGGCGAGGTGGGCGGCGAGGCGACCGTGACCGCGGCCAACGGGCGCGTCAGGTCCGCGGGCCTCGTGGGCGACGAGCGTGTGCGCCCCCTGTCCGAGCTGCGCGGCATGGCGGTGCTGCGCTTCGCGCCCGGCGGGATCTCGGAGGGGTTGGCCGGGCTGGCTGAGGACGTCGCCGAGCTCACCCCGCCGCGCATGTGTGCCGGGTGGGACTATTGGGACCTGCTCAACGGCGACGCCGACTTCCTTCTCTACTTCCGGGCCAAGCCCTGGGACCACGCCCCGGGCGCGGCGATCGTGCGCGCGGCCGGCTTCGCAGCGCGCCATCTGGACGGCACCGACTACCGCCCCGGCGATCCCGGCCGGCCGTTCCTTGTGGCGCGCGAGTCCGAGTGGGACCTGCTCGCAGAGGCGATCCGCGCGCGCGCCGGCGTGCAGTTCTAGCGCACACCTCCTTGCGGCTCGTCCGGAGTCGCTGAGTGCCGGACATGGCGCTGGCGGACCAGAAAGGGGTCGCTGAGTGCCGGATGGGTGGGGATCCGAACGCCGGCGTCACGACGGCCCCCGGCGGTGATCCGCCGAGGGCCGTCCGCGACCGCCATCAGGCCGCGTCCACTGGTCGCGGGCTACGCGCCGAAGCGTCGTGCCAGCACCAGCAGGCCCCCCACGGCGGCGAGTGCCGCCGCAGCCCCCAGAGCCAGCGCGGTGTGCGCGGGCCCCGTCTCTGAGAGTTCACCGGCGAGTCCGGCGTCCAGCACGCCGGTCTGCGTCGCGCCGGTCTGCGTCGCGCCGGTCTGGGTCGCATCGTCACCGCCAGCGCCCTGGTCACCGGCCCCGCCGGCGCCCTCGTCACCAGCACCCTCCTCGCCAGCACCTTCGTCGCCAGGAGCGTCGTCACCGCCGTCACCAGCAGGCGGCGCGGCCGCGGGCAGCACCGTCAGAGGCTGCCACCCGAACAGGTCGCCGAACACGGAGAAGACCGCGATCTGGTGCTCGCCGGGCTCGACATCCGCAGGAATCTGCACAGTCAGCGAGTCCAGATCGATGCCGTCCAGCGCGAAGTCCGTGATCGCGAGCTCGACCGGCTCCGAGAACATCCAGACGTCGAGGATCTCGTTGATGTCCGGCTGCTCCTCAGGCGCAGTCGGATCGAGGGTGCCGCCGGGGCTGGGCTCCTCGGTGCCGCTAGGCGACGGCTCCCCCAGCGCCTTCACGGTGGGCACGGGACCTTCCTCATCTCCAGGTGGCGGCGTCGCTTCCAGGATGTCGATCACGAGCGTGATCTCTTCGCCGGCCCTCACGCTCTCGGGAACCTGGAAGCCTCCCTGGAACTCCTCGACCAGCTCGTCCTGGCTCGGGAGGTACTGACTGGGCTCCGCCGGCTCGAAGACGGGCTGGAACGTGACGTCGGACGTCACAGTGTGCGGGAGAGAGGGGTCGAAGCCCACGTGCACCTCGCCGAAGCCCGGTGTGACGTCCGGACCCTCGGTGATCACGGTGCCCTCCTCGACGTGCGGCAGGTCGACGGTGAAGAACGGCGCAGCACCGTCGAAGTCGACTGCGTAGAGACAGCGCGGCGTCACGGTCGCGCCGCCGATGACGCTCTCTGTGGCGTCGCAGTCCAGCCCCATCGCGCCGTCGTGGAAGAAGACCTCCTGGACCGCGGACGCCTGGAACATGTTGCCCACAATGAACGACGTGGCGCTGGGATCGTGGAACACGGCCTTCTCGAGCGCCGGGGTGTTGAAGAAGGTGTGCTTCTTGAGGTTCGACGCGCGGCCCTCGACCAGCACGGTCCGCAGGTTCGGCATGTTGCCGAACGCAGTGTCCTTGACATCCGTCAGCGACGCCGGGAGCACGAGGTCGGTCACCTGGCCGGCTCCTGAGAACGCGAGGCCCTCGACGGTCCGGACCTCGTTGAGGTCGATGCTGGCGAGAGCCGTCGCATTCTCGAATGCACGCGCGGCCACGATCCACACCCCATCGGGCAGGTCCACCTCGGTCAGCGCGGTCGCATTCTGGAACGCCTGCGGACCCACGGACTGGAGCGTGAAGGGGAACGTGATGGTCCGGAACCGCGCTGCGTCCGTCATCGCCGTGCCCGTGCCCACCTGGCCCACGGGGAGGCCGTCGAGAGTATGGGGCAGCACGGGGTCGTCGCAGCCCTCGATGTCCGTGATGAACGCGACGCCCGCCTCATCGATGTACGAGTAGGTGCAGCCGTCGGCTCCCTCGAAGGTCGGCACTGCGGGGGCCTCCTCGTCGGCCTCCTCAGCCGGGGGCTCAACGACCGCGAGCGCCGCGACCGTCTTGACGGCCGATGCGGTGGCGGGCTCTTCGAACCCCGTCACCTCAGGCTCGTTCACCTCGGGCTCCGCATGCTCGGCCGGCCCAGCTGCAGCGGCCGGCTCGGTGACCGCCGCAGGCTCGGGCGACTCTGCCGGCTCAGATGGCTCGGTCGGCTCGACGGCCTCCGCAGGATCGGTCGACCCAGCGGGCTCGGCGGGCTCCTGAACCGGCTCCTCACCGGGCGCGGAAGCGGGAACGGTGAGGTCCTCGGCTGCGCGCTCGTCGGCGGTCACCTCGGCGACAGGCGCGTCCACTGGTGCGGCTGCGGATTCGGCGCCAGGCTCGGCGGCGCGGGCGGTCGTGCCGGCCCAGCCGCCCATGATCGGCGCCGCGATCAGGACGCCCAGGACCGCGGCGGCGGCGCCGGGCCTGAAGGCACGTGATGGCAGGGGTCTCACAGGGATCTCCTCGAGTCGAAGTTCGCTGCTCGCGGGATGCCGCGGGCACGAGGGTCGACGTTATGCAGGCACGATGCGGGGGGCAATGGCGCCGCGGGCCTTCTCAGGGGTCCCTCAGGACCTCCTTCACCGGCCCTCAGAAACGGGCGCTGATAGCGCCCTCAGGAGTCCGCGAGGAAGCCGTCGATGTGCGCGAGGAACTCCGGCCACGCAGGCTCGTCCTCGCCGATCAGGTGGCTCGCGGAGTCGAGCAGCACGAGCCGCGAGTTCGGGATCAGCGACGCGAGCTCGCGCGCCTGATCGGCGGGCACGCGAACATCGTCGCGCGAGTGAAGGATCAGCGTGGGGCACTCGACCTGCGGCGCCTCGTCCTCCACGTCGATGCGCGCGAACTCCTCAAGGAAGCGCACCGCATTCTCGGACGACGTGGTGCTGCGCTGGAAGGTCGTGAAGTCGTCCCACTGCTCGTGACTCCCGTGCGGCAGGAATTGCGACGCGAACACCCGCATGAAGCTCGGGTCCTGCCTCCCCCAGCCCACACGCGCGAGGTCGATGTCGAGGGCGGCCTCCGCGCGCTCCGCCTCGTCCCGCGCGCGCAGCAGCCGGCCCAGGACATACCCGCCCGCGAGCACCAGGTGAGAGACTTTCTCGGGATGGCGGGCGGCGAACGAGATCGCGACGGCCGCGCCCTGAGATACCCCCAGCAGCGGGAAGCGCTCCAGCCCGGTGGCGGCGACCACCGTCTCCAGATCGGCCACCCAGTCCTCGAAGCCGAAGCCCGGCACCTGCCAGTCGGACATCCCGCAGCCACGCTCGTCGTACCGCACCAGGGTCCGGCCCCGCGCGAGGCCATGCAGCCAGTGCGACCACACCGGACTGTCCCACTCCAGGTCCAGGTGAGTGATCCAGTTGGCGGCCTTGAGCAGCACCGGTCCCTCGCCCACGGTGGCGTAGGCGATCCGCGCGCCGTCGGCAGCGGAGCAGTACTGGATGGACTGGCGCTCCCTGCCATCGCGGGCCGATGCGGAGACCGAAGCGGCCGGCGACGGCACCTGCCGCTCGTGCTGCAGAGCAGGTGCGCCCGCCGCCGTCGCGACATCGGCGGTGTCCTCGGCAGCCGCATCGGCCGTCTCCACGTCCGCGACGAACTGATAGCCCCTGCCGTGGACCGTGCGGATCATGCGCTGCTCGGTGCCGGAATCGCCGATCGCTCGGCGGACAGTGCGCAGCGCGGTGGTGAGCGCGGCATCGGAGACGAAGGTCGTGCGCCACACCTGATCGAGAAGCTCGGGCTTGGTCACCACGCGGTCACGCTGCTCGAGGAGCACGCGGAGGAGATCGAACGCACGGGGCTCGATGCGGATGGGCTCGCCGGCGCGGCTGAGCTGGTAGCGGGCGGCGTCGAGCGTGTAGTCGCCGAAGGTGAAGATCTGCGCGCTCACGTCGCGAGACTATCCGCTGGGCGGCGCGGGCGGCAGAGGTTCGGGACCGGCACTGTCCCAGACACGCCGAAAGGGCCCCTCCGAAGAGGGGCCCTTCCGTGAGAGAGAGGAACTGCTATCAGGCGTTGGCCGGCTCGTCGATCTTCTCGATCGACGGCGCGTCCTTCAGCGCTGCCTTCTTGCTGTCCGCGGCGCCGGCCCACACGAGGCCTCCGCCCAGGAGGATCAGGGTCGCACCCAGCAGTCCGGCGATCGCCGCGACTCCGGTGCCCATCACGAGCACGTTGGCGGTGACGGAGCCGACTCCCAGCTCGCCCATCAGAGCGTGCGCGGTGCCGGTCCAGGCCATCGAGCGAGTCGGGCCCTCGAGCGGGTGCATGCGGTCGAAGTCGGCCCAGTACTTGCCGTCGACCTCAACCTCGTAGGTACCGGCCTCGAAGGTCTCGCCGTTGTACTCGACTGCCTCGTCGAGGACGACCGTCTGGGTGCCGTGCAGCGTGTGGTACGCGATCAGACCCATCTGGTACATGTACTCGGAACCGGTGTTCACGAGCGGGTCGTTGGGGTCCATCTCCGAGGACTTGAGGGTGTAGCCCCAGTCGTCTTCGACCAGCGAAACGATGCCCTCAGCACCCTCAACGGTGCCGCGGTCGGTGAGGACGCCGTCCTCGTTGTAGGACAGGGTGACGTTCTGCGCCTCCGAGAACTTCTGGAGGGAGTTGGCTCCGGCGGCCACCTGCGTGTAGGCGAAGACACCGATTCCGATGAAGCCCAGGCCGATGACGGCGAGGACGATGCCGAGGTACTTGAGTCGAGCGATCATGATTCCTTTTTCCTTTCCCATCCGGGGTTGGTTACCGGCTGGTGCAACCGTTTCGCGGAATCGGGAATGATCGCCGGGACCATGGGCCCAGGGGCGCCGCTACAGCCCTTCTACCAGGCTATTTACGTTTGGCTTGGTAGATAACGGTTCGGTAAACATCGATTCCCGCCGGTGAGGCCTGCCATTTCCGGGACCAACGTCCCAGGGTCCGCGGCTCGCGCCATGGCCTCGCCGTCCGCGGCCTGCCGCCGTGCCGTCAGCGCACCAGGAAGCCGTCGCGCACCAGCTCGCGGACAGCCGGGACGAGGCCCCCGATCATTTCCCCTGATGGCACGTCCAGGAGAGCCGCGAGCGCATGCGCGATCTGGCCCACCTGGAGCTCCCCGTCGCAGGCACCCACGAGGCCGGCGAGGGCCGTGTCCGCCTTCACCGAGCGGCCGAAGCCCCCGCCCTGGCGGATGAGGATGTGCTCGGGGTCCGCGAGCAGCGGCCGGCCGTAGGTCTCCTTGGTGACGTCCGGCGCGACGGCGAGCGCCGTCGACAGCAGCTCCTCGTCGGGGGCGCTCGCGAGCCAGTCGTGCGCCTCGAGCGCCGCGGCGAGAGTGGGCCCCAGCGGCGTCGCGAGCGGGCCCTCGTGCGCCTCGAGCCGGCGCAGTGTGGGAGTGCCGCCAAGCGGTCGGCGCAGCACCACGAGGCCGAACCCGATCGCCTCGACCCCCGCCGCATCGAAGGACCGCAGGTAGGCCTCGTAGTACTGCTCCCACCGGTCGGGCGCGCGATCCGCCGTGATCCCGGCATCGCGCAGCCACGTCTCCGCATACTCGGCGGCATCGACCGCGTCGCGCTGCACCACCCACGCGTCGAGGGGCACGGCGGCCAGATCGAGCCACCGTTCGAGCCGCTCTCGCCAGTCGCCGCTGATCTCCCAGTTGCCCAGCAGCTGCGCCACGCCTCCGGGCTCCAGCACGGTGCCGACGGTCTGGATCAGCGACGCCACGACGCCGTCGTGCTCCATGCCTCCGTCGCGGTACTCGAAGGTGGGCGCGCCCGGCGGGGTGATGACGAACGGAGGGTTGGACACCACCAGGTCGAACGTCTCGCCTGCCACCGGCTCGAGCATCGAGCCTTCGCGGAGGTCCCATGGCAGATGAGCGCTGGCGGCCTGCTCCCCTGCCTGCGAACCGAGCCGACCCAGTGCTGGAGCGTTGAGCGCCTCGTTGAATCGCGCGAACGCCAGCGCTCGCGTCGAGATGTCCGTGCCCACGACCGCATCAGCATGCAGCGACGCGTGCATGGACTGGATGCCGCAGCCGACTCCCAGGTCGAGCACGCGCCGCCGGTGGCCTCGGATCGTGGCCGAAGCAAGCGTCGTGGACGCACCGCCCACCCCGAGGACGTGGTGGCGCCCCACGGCGGCTGCCGTCACCGACTCCGTCTGGTCCGAGGCGATCCACCAGTTCACCTCGCCATTGGCGGTCGTGGACTCATAGGGCCGGACGTCGACGATCGAGCGCACCCCATCGTCGGGACCACTGCCCGCGACCTCGACCAGGCCGGCGCGCACCGCGCCATCCGTACCCACGCGCTCGAGGGCGGCATCCACCTGGCGGCGCGGAAGCTCCTCGCCCAGCATCAGGAGTCGGCTGAGAGTGGCGAGGCGGTCAGCGCTGGCCGGCGTCCCGGCGTCCGCGCCCACATCTCGCGCGACAACGCGAGCCGGGATCACCTGTTCGCGATGCAGGGCGCGCATCGCGCGGTCGCCCAGGACCTCTCCCACCGCGTCAACGGTCCAGCCGGTGAGGTCGGCGTTCAGCGCCGCCGCCGACGGCGCGTCCAACCGGGGAACGCTCATGCTGGCGAGGCTAGCGCGAAGCCAGCCCGCGCATCGGCCCTCCTGGCGGTGCGTTCTCGCTCGCCTACGCCCTTAGGCGAGCGAGATGGATCCATTTCGCTCGCCTTAGCGCCTAGGAAAGCGAGATGGATCCACTTCGGGGAGGGTGGGGTCCGAGCGCTGGCCCCGTCAGCAGCGCCCGGTAGAACGCCACCGCCTTGCCCAGCGACTCGATGGCCACGTGCTCGTTGGGGCCGTGGATCGCCTCCCGCTGCTCCTTGTCCATGAGCAGCGGCGCGAAGCGGTACACCGCCGGCGAGACCTGGGCGGCGTACCGGCCGTCCGAGGCCGCGAGCATGATGTACGGCACGGCGATCGCCTCGGGGTACGAGGCCGCGACCGCCTCGCGCAGTGCGGCCCAGCGCTCGTCGTCGCCCGTGGGCGAGACCGGCGACGGCTCGTACGCCTCGAGCACGTCGAGCGCGATCCGGTCGTCATTGATCGCGCCGCGCAGGTGACCGAGCGCCTCCTGGGTCGACGAGCCCACAGCCACGCGGCTGTTCACGACGGCCGATGCGCGGGTCGCGAGGACGTTGTCCGCCGGGCTTCCCTCGAGCTGGGTGATGGCGTAGGTGGTGCGCACCACCGCGCCGAGCTCAGGGCTGAGTCGCGGCAGCGCGCGGGTGAGCAGACCGCGCAGCGAGCCCGCCCGCGCGAGGACCCCCCGCATCGACCGCGGCGCGTGCGGGGCGATCTGCTCGAACATCTCGACGGTGAGGTCGTGGACCGACGCGGGCGCCGGAGTGTCCTCGATCGCGAGGATCGCGCGCGCGAGGATGCCGGGCGCCGACGTCCGCGGGGGCGTCGACGCATGGCCGCCGGCGCTCGACGCCGTGAGCCGGACCGTCAGCGCGCCCTTCTCGGTCGCGCCGATGACGGCCAGCGGCTGCTTGATGCCCGGGAACGCCCCGGTGGCGACGGCTCCGCCCTCGTCGACGGTGAGCCACGGCTCGATGCCGCGCTCGCGCAGCAGCGCCGCGAGCGCCTCCGCACTAGCGTGCGAGGCCTCCTCGTCCGCGCCGAAGAACAGGAGCACGTCGCGCGCAGGAGTCCAGCCGTCCGCGAGCAGCCCCTCGACCGCCTCGAGCAGGGTGATCAGCGCGCCCTTGTCGTCGAGAGAGCCGCGCCCGTGGACGTGTCCGTCCGCGATCACACCGTCGAAGGGAGGGTGCTCCCATCCCTCGGCCTCCCAGTCGGCGGGCACCGGCACGACGTCTTGGTGGGCCATCAGCAGCACCGGCCGCTCGGAGCTCGCCCCGGGGATGGAGAGCAGGAGCCCGGCGCGGCCGACCACCTCGACCTCGGCCGCCGCGAAGGTCGTCGCGAAGGTCTCCTCGAGAAAGGTGCGCAAGAGGTCGAAGGGCGCGCGAACGGCGTCGGACAGGGGCCCGTCCGGGGGTGTCACCGTGCGGATCCGGATCGCCTCCGCCAGGTGCTGCGCGGCCGCCTCCGCCACCGGGTTCGGGACGTCCGGCGAGTCGGAACGGCCCCGCCTCCGCAGCCTCATCGTTCCGCCTCATCAGTGCCGGTCGCGGTCGCGTCGCCCGCCGCGGTCGGCTCCGCCGCATCCTCGAGCGTGCTCGCCATCGGCACCCCCGAGCCGGGCACGCCCGCCTCGGCGACCAGCGCATCGGCGCTCGAGGTGAAGGCGACCTTGGGCACGGCGAAGAGGAACACCATGGCGACCAGCGCGGTGCTGCCGCAGATCGCCCACACGGTCATGTACCCGGACTCGGAGCCCGCGGTGGACTCGCCGCCGTCGAGCGCCGCTGTGGCGCCGGATGCCAGAGCGATCGCGAAGGCCGCAGACGCGAACGCGCCGCCGATGGTCTTCGTGGTGTTCGTGAGACCGGTGGCGACGCCGGTGTGCTCGGGCGGCGCGGCCGCGGCGGCAGCGGCCGGCAGCGCGGCGACCAGCGCACCGGACCCCAGGCCCGCGACCACCATGCACGCGGTCACCTGGGCGACGCCCGCGTGGAACGGGATCAGCGCGAGGTATCCGGTCGCCACCAGGGCCGATGCGGCGATGAGCACCAGGCGCGGCGTCAGCAGGGCGGAGATGCGGGCGAAGATTCCGGCGCCCACGAGAAGCGAAAACACGTACGCGCCGATCACGTACGAGGCGGTCGCGGACGTGAGGCCCAGTCCGTAGCCCACCTCGTCAGGGTTGGTCCGCGCGAAGGTCGACAGCGGGCCCTGGGCGCCCAGGACGGAGACGCCGAACAGCGCGGCGGTCACGATGACCGGCCACAGCGACGGGCTGCGCATCATGGTCATGTCGACCAGCGGGTGCTCGGTGCGCTGCTCGACCTTGACGAACAGCCACAGCCCGGCCGCCCCGGCCACGACCATGCCGATCACCCAGACGGTCACGCCGTCCACACGCACCAGCGACAGCCCGCTCATGATCGCCAGCAGCGCGACGGTGAGGATCGCGGTGCCGCGCGTGTCGATGGTGCCGCCGCCGCGGACGCCGGTGTCGGGGACCTTGAAGAGCACGACCGCGAGCGCGATGGTCACCATCACGGCCGGCACCAGGAGCGCACCCCACAGCGGGAGCAGACCGCCCAGCTGGCCGCCCGCGAGCGCGCCGAGGATCGCGCCGGCCTGGAGCGCGACCACGATGATGCCGGCGCCCTTGCGCGTGAGTGCGGGTCCGTCGGGGCGCGACCGGGCGCGCGAGAAGATGATCGCGACGTTGAGCGGCAGCCAGACCACGTAGAAGCCCTGCAGAGCCCACGCGATCACGAAGACCGGGAAGGTGGGCGCGAACGCGATGCCGAAGCTCGCGAGCATGGTCACCACGAGCGACGCGATCAAGATGCGACGGTGGCCGAACATGTCGCCCATGCGGGCCATCACGGGCACCACGATCGAACTGAGCAGCAGCTGGGCGGCCTCGAACCAGTTGACGTCGGCGTCGTTGATGCCCAGGCTGCGGGCGATGTCAGTGAGGAGCGGGGTGTAGTAGCCCTGGATCACGCCCGAGGTGGCCTCGACCACCACGAGCGCGCCCACGACTCCGCCGGCGAGGGCGGCACGGGAACGAATCATGCGCCCATGGTCCCATCGTTACGTTTCGCTCGGGTGTCCGTGCCGACTCGCCTGGAAGACCCCCGTGGTATCGGAGGGCCCTCGTGGCCGCATCGCGCATCGGCCCACCGCACCCCATCTCACGCAGGAGTCTGGCGGACGCTTCACGCCATCACCCACTCGAATCCTCCACACGGCCAGCGGCGCGCCCGGATCACTCGACCTTCTCGTCCACCGCGTCGCCCACCGACACGCCATCACCGGACTCAGCCACCTCATCGGCCTCCTCCTCGACCCCCGCGGCGTGCGAGCGCCGCGACGCCCCCGCGACCGCCACGATCGCGATCAGCGCGGCGATGCCCGCGATCCCCCAGCGCAGCCAGGGGTTCGCATCCGCGCCATAGGACAGCAGCACCACGGCCGGCGCGATGAGCAGCGCGACCAGGTTCATCACCTTGATGAGCGGGTTGATCGCCGGGCCCGCGGTGTCCTTGAACGGGTCGCCGATGGTGTCGCCGATGACCGTCGCCTCGTGCGCCGGCGAGTACTTGCCGCCGTGGTGGCCGTCCTCGACGATCTTCTTCGCGTTGTCCCACGAGCCGCCCGAGTTCGCAAGGAACACGGCCATGAGCACGCCGGTGCCGATCGCCCCCGCGAGGAAGCCGGCAAGAGCGCCCACGCCCAGGGCGAAGCCCACGAAGATGGGTGCCATGGCGGCGAGCAGGCCGGGGGTGGCGAGCTCGCGCAGGGAGTCGCGCGTGCAGATGTCGACCACGCGGCCGTACTGCGGACGCTCCTCGCCGGTCATGATGCCGGGGTGCTCGCGGAACTGGCGGCGCACCTCGAACACGATCGCGCCGGCCGCGCGCGTCACGGCGTCGATCGCCAGGCCGGAGAACAGGAACACCGTCGCGCCGCCGATGATCACGCCCACGAGCGTGAGCGGGTTGATGATCTCGTAGGAGAAGTCGTCGAGCGAGGCGGCCGCGTCGCTGATCGCCGTGGTCACCGCGTCCTGGTACGAGCCGAACAGCGCGGTCGCGGCCAGCACTGCGGTCGCAATCGCGATGCCCTTGGTGATCGCCTTGGTGGTGTTGCCCACGGCGTCGAGGTCGGTCAGCGTCTGCGCGGCCTCGTCGTCGACCTCGCCGGACATCTCAGCGATGCCCTGCGCGTTGTCGGACACCGGCCCGAACGTGTCCATCGCGACGATCACGCCCACGGTGGTGAGCAGTCCGCAGCCGGCGAGCGCCACGAGGAACAGCGCGAGCGTCACGGAGCCGCCCGCGACGAAGAACAGGATCACCACGGCGCCGGCGATCACGGTCGCGGTGTAGACGGCGGACTCGAGCCCGATGCCGATTCCCGACAGCACCACCGTCGCGGCTCCGGTCCGCGACGTTTCCGCGACCCGGCGCGTGGGCTTCTTGGCGGTGTCGGTGAAGTAGCCGGTGAGCCACAGGATCAGGCCAGCGAGCCCGATGCCGACGAAGACCGCGACGGTCGCCATGATGCGGGGGTCGCCGGACTCGTCGGCGATGGCGTCGGTGCCGACCTCGGCGAACGACGACGGCAGGTACACGAAGGCGGCCACGGCGGCGAGAACGGCGCCGATCGCGGCGGAGACGTAGAAGCCGCGGTTGATCGCCGCGAGTCCGGACTCGCCCTTGCGGACCTTCGTGATGAAGACGCCCACCGCGGCGACGATCGCGCCGATCGCCGTGACGATCAGGGGGAACACGAGCCCCTGCTCGCCCATCGCGGCCTTGCCCAGGATCAGCGCCGCGACCAGCGTCACGGCGTAGGACTCGAACAGGTCCGCGGCCATGCCGGCGCAGTCGCCCACGTTGTCGCCCACGTTGTCCGCGATGGTCGCGGCATTGCGCGGATCGTCCTCGGGGATGTGCTGCTCGACCTTGCCGACGAGGTCCGCGCCCACGTCAGCGGCCTTGGTGAAGATGCCGCCGCCCACGCGCATGAACATCGCGAGCAGCGCCGCTCCGAAGCCGAAGCCTTCGAGCACCGCAGCTGCCTCCCCGCGGTACAGGAACACCACCGCGGCCGCGCCCAGCAGGCCCAGGCCCACCACGGACATGCCCACCGCGCCGCCGGTACGGAACGCGATGCGCGCGCCGTTCGCGCGGCCGGAGTCCTGCGTCGCGGCGTACGCGACTCGCACGTTGGCCCGCACCGCGAGCCACATGCCCATGTAGCCGATGGTCGCGGAGAAACCCGCGCCCAGCAGGAAGAACACCGAGCGGCCGATGCGCACGCCAGCATCGCCGGGCAGCAGGAACAGCAGCGCGAACACGATCGCGGCGAACAGCACCAGCGTGCGGAACTGGCGGTTCAGGTACGCCGATGCGCCCTCCTGGACCGCGCCCGCGATCTCCTTCATCTTGGGGGTTCCGTCGGCGGACTTGAGCACCTGCTGACGCAGCACGAAGGAGAAGATCAGCGCGGCGGCGGCGATCGCTCCGATGACGGCGACGATGGTGAGACTGGACCCGCCGACCTCGAGGTCGGTCGTGACTGCGGTGGGCATTCGTCCTCCTTGACGAGTCCTTTGCGCGACCTCGTTGTCGCGCTACCGGCTATGCGGGGAGTCTAGGGGACGATGGGACCGCGAGCGAGGGACACCCGAGGGCGACCCAACGTTTTTCGCAGGTTGTGCGTCGACATTGCGAGAAACCGACAGGACCGACTCAAGGCCGAGACTCCGGAGGGGACATGTCTCAGTGGCAGGACACGATGGAGGCGCTCGTGCGCGACCGAGAACGCGCTCTGCTCTCCTACGCGTACCTGGTCTGCGGTGACCCCGTGCAGGCCCAGGACCTCGTGCAGGACGCGCTCGTGCGCACCTTCGCGAGGGAGCGCAAGGGACTGACCGCGGTCAAGGCCGAGGGCTACGTGCGCCGGGCCATCACCACCACCTTCGTGGACCAGTACCGCCGCAGCCAGCGGTGGCAGCGGGTCCAGCACCTGTTCCGGCCGGACGCCTACGCGCCCGACCGGATGGGCCAGGTGGAGGCGGGCTCTGAGGTGGCCGACGCGCTGGCCACGTTGCCGCCCCGCGTGCGGGCATGCGTGGTGCTGCGGTACTTCGACGACCTCACGGTTCCTCAGGTCGCACGGACGCTCGGCATCGCCGAGGGAACCGTGAAGCGCTACCTCAGCGACGGGCTGGGCCAGCTGGAGCTGGCGCTCGGACCGCTCGAGGACGCAAATACGGCCGATGCGGCCCGGGCTCCCGTGGCCTCGCGCCGCTCGCAGGAAGGGAACGAACGATGAAGCTCTCAGACGCACTGAGGGGCGCCGCAGACCGCGCGCCGGTGGACGATGCGACCGTCGCCGTGGGCGCCGTCGCGGGCCGGGTGAAGCGCCAGCGCGCCGTGCGCGCCGGGTCGACCGGTCTCGTGGGCGCCGGCGCCGTGGCGGTGCTCGCGTTCGGCGCGGTAGGGCTGCCGATGGCCGGCTCCGACGAGTCCGACGACAGCGTCAGCATGGAGGCCGGGGCGGACGCCGCCATGGACGACGGCGAGATCGCGACCGAGGAGAGCCTCGAAGGCGCCACCGCCGACTCGCGCCTGGCGTTCGCGCTGTGCGGCGGCACCGTCGATAGCCAGGAGTTCGGCGAGCCGAGCATTGCTCTCGCCACCCGCATCGGCTCTGACGAGGTCGAGCCGGGCTCGTCCGTCGAGGTGTCGTTCGACGCGACCGCGCTGGCCGATGTGGACCTGCTCACCGCGGGACCCGACTACGTCGTGACCTGGGACGGCATCGTCGTGGGCGCGATCCACGAGAGCCCCCTGTTCGCGTACGGGCCCGCCGACGAGATGGTCGAGCACCCGGATGGGCTGCAGGACGTGGTCCTCGCCGAGGGCGAGACGTCGACCGCGACGTACGAGGTCGACCTCGTGAACTGCTGGGACGGCACTCCGCTGCCCTCCGGAAAGTACGAGATCCACGCGTGGCAGAGCTTCGCGAGCACCGCGGACTCGACGGGCGACGGAGAGATGACTCCGGAGCCGAGTGCCTCTGAGGAGGTCGTGGAGTCGATGCCGGACGACGGCTCCGACGATGCCGGTGACGCCAGCGGGGGCGGCGAGGGCGACGGCATGGCAGACAGCACCGTGTCCTCCGGTGAGCCCGGGCCGGTGTCCCCGGACGCGAGCGCGCTCGTGCTCGAGCAGTTCCGAGTCGCGGCCCAACCCGTAGCCCTCGTCATTGGAGGCGAGCCCGTCGATGATCCGTTCGCGGACTACCTGACTCCCCTTGAGCCGGAGCCCGCTCCGGAACCCGTCGAGCCCGAGCCGCTGCCCGACGGCTATCTCACTCCTGAGGCGGCGCGCGAGCTGTTCGACCAGACCCGCGCGGGCTCGACGTGGTCCATGGCGGCCGGGACGCAGCGCTGGGTGGTGTCCTACGACGCCCGCCGCATGGATGAGGAGCAGCAGTGGTACGGCTGCGTCTGGGGCGACGGGCAGGACGCGCGCTTCCCGTCCGAGTCTGCCGAGATGGGGCTGCTCGACGTGAGCGTCGACCTGCCGACGTCGATCTCGGTGAGCTACGGGTTCGTGGTCGATGGCAACCCGGTGGTCTCGAGCGAGGTGCGCAACGTCTCCGACTACACGATCCCGAACTTCTGGGATTCCGCGCAGCCCGCGCTGTACCTGGTGCAGGACGGGCGCGTGGTCGCCGAGGGGTATCCCGAGAGCCTCGATCGCGGGGGATACGGCATCGAGCGGGCGATGGACGGGGCCGCCGTGGACGAGTTGTCCGTGCTCCCCTGGCCCGGGGGCGACGGACTGCTCGAGCCCGGTGAGTCCACGGCCGGCGACTTCCTGTGGCGCGACGTGAACGGGTGCGCCAGCGAGGATGGCTCGTGGCAGGTGGGCCCGGGAACCTACACGGTGCTGACCATGCAGTCGCTGAGCCTCAGCAACGACGCGTGGATCGCCTACGGCGACGTCGCCTACAACGACGTCGCCGAGGACATCGAGGCCGAGCAGCAGGCGGTGCTTCTCGACCGTGCAGGCGACGGGGACGATGCGGTGGATCTGCCCACCATCGAGTCGCCCGGGATTGGCGGTGCCGCGACCAGCGGCTCGTCGGGTTCGTCGGGCCTGGCCGACGTGGGAGAGGAGCCGGACACCGACGTCGCGATCGCGCCGGCACCGGACGGTGAGTATGACTGGATCGACCTCCAGGTCTGGACGTCGCTGGGGACAGTGACCGTTCGCTGAAGAAGTGCCTGAGAATTCACCGAAATCTCTCCCGCCAGCGTGCCCGCTTGTGCAAGGATGTCGCCAAGAGCGTGGCCCGGTCCACTGCGGGCGACGTCGCACAGCCCCCGGGGGCGGCGTGACCCCCTCAGCCGCGCCGCCTCCGGGCTCACCTTCGCGCTGACCCCGGCGCCTCACCCCGTGTTCCTCGGTCCCGCCACCGCCACCGCCGAGACACCGTACACGGTCGCCTCAGCGGTGACATCTGCGCCCCGCACGACGCACGAGGCCAGCTCAGCCTCGACCGCTCGTGCGACCCTGCGCGCGGCTTCGCACGCGACACCGTCGGGGATCTGCGCCGAGGCCACGGCCGTCCGGGCCTGACGGGCGCCCGCCAGAGCTGCGGCGTCGGCCGCGTGCTGGGCGAGCACGCGCGCATGCGCCTGCCCCGCCAGGGCCACCACGGCGGCGCCCAGCACCAGCGCTACCACCACCAGTGCCAGCGCGAGCACCGTCGCCGAGCCTCGCTCGCTCATGGTTCGATCACCGCCACCGATCGGCCGCGTGCGTGCGGCAGCCACCCGCGACCAGGCAGCGTCACGGCGACCGCCACCGTCGAAACCGAGGTGTTCACCTCGACCACGGCGCCGCTCACGACTCGTTCCACGGCCGCACGAGCGGCCGCCGCACCCTCCACGGCAGCGACTCGAGCCCCGAGCGCCGAGGCATCGGCCGCTATCACCGCATTCCGCGCCCACGCGACGGAAGCGAGCACCAGGCCCAGCACGAGCACGACCGCGGGCAGCGCGGCGGCCAGCTCCACCGACACCGACCCACGGTCGGCCCGGGTGCTCACCCGAACGCGGACCGGAGAATGCCGGCCAGCAGCTCGCGGACCTCGTCGGACCTCACCAGGGCGATGAGGATGCCCGCGAAGGCCGCCGCGGCGACCGTCACCAGCGCGTACTCCGTGGTCGCCATGCCGGAGTCGTCTCGCCACCGGTCCATCCATCGGATCATGTCTCTCCCTTCCGCCCCGGCGGCCGCCGGGGACAGCGCCAGCATCGGCGCTGTGGCTTCCGGCTGCTCGGCCGGAGTCCCCCTTCTGGGGACGACGCGGAGGGGTGGCGACATGGGGACGGCTCACGGTGCCGGAGCAGGCACATCGAGGTCGAGGTCGAGGACTCCGCCCAGGTCACCCAGGCCGGCTCCCGCCACCACTGCGTAGACCATCGGCACCACGCCCGCGAGGGCGAACGCGGGGAGAAGACACAGGGCCAGCGGCAGCGTGAGCCGGACGCCCAGCTCACCCGCGGCTCGCTGGGCCCGCCGCCGCTCGTCACGGTCCAGGCGCGCGGTCGCGGCGGCGATGCCTGGTCGGGCAGGCGCACCCGTCTCCACCGCGAGCGTGAGCGGCCGCCGCAGCGCGCCGAGCACGGTGTGCGGTGCGGAGTCCGAGCCGCGCCGCTCGCGACGTGCGAACCGCGCGGCGGGGCGCGACGTGCCGCGGCGCCGGGCGCCTCGTGCCGTGCCCCCGCCCCACGGGCCCGGGGTTGCTGGACCGTCACCGGCGGCGCGGTCGAGCGCATCGGCCAGCTCGACGAGCGCGCGCCCGCCGTGCTCGTCCACCACGCCTGCCACGCGGCGGCACGCGTCACTCACGGGCATGCCCGTGCCCAACGCGGCGTCCACCAGCGCGCACGTGACAGCGACCGGGATCTCGGCCCGCGCATCGGCCATTCCAGGACCTCCGGCCGCGCGCACCATGCGCGCCATCCACCGCGCTCCACCCCACGTCAGCCCGGCGGCCGCGGCGGCGAGCACCCAGCCCGCCGGGGACATCACGAGCGTCCTCACTGCTCTCGGATCGACGAGGGCGGCCAGGCCCACTCCGACGAGCGGCAGCCACCGCAGGATCTGTGCGCTCATGCGTGGGCCCGCGAGCGCGGCCTCGGCGGCATCGCGGGCGACCGCGACTCGAGCGAGGGCCTCGTCGACCGCCATGAGCACGCGCGCGAGCGGTGCCCCGACCTCACGGGCCAGGCGGGATCCTGCGAGCGCGCAGCGGGCTGCCACGGCGTCGCCGCCCAGCCGGTCCACCCGGGGCAGGCCCTCGGCGTCGACCTCGACGCCCGCGGCCGCCCACGCGCGCGAGGGGTCCATGCCGGAGCGCAGGAGCGCCGTGACGTCCGCGAGCACAGCCGCCGCGTCGGGGCCACCCCCTCGCGCACCGTGCCGGGCCGTCGCTCTCACGCGACACCCCACCCCAGGCCGCGCGCAAGCTCGGCGTACGCAGGTCCCGCAGACATCGCGCCAGTCGGCGTGCGACGGAGCGCGATCCTCACCTCGAGGGACCCGGTCGCTCGGGTCGGCAGCGACACCGCCGCGAGCACCCGTCCCGTCGCCGTGCGCTCGACGTGGAGGATCGCGTCGAAGGCGGCGGCCGTCTGCGCCTCGACGGCGCGCTCCGGCATCCCGGCGAGCGCGCCGAGGGTCGCGAGACGGACAGGGACGTCCCCCGGCGCATTCGCATGCAGCGTCGTCATGGATCCCGGGTGGCCGGTGTTGAAGGCCGCGAGCACGTCCTTGATCTCTGCCCCGCGGCACTCGCCCAGCACCACGCGGTCCGGCCGCATCCGCAGCGCCTCGCGCACCAGCCGTGCCAGGCCCACCTCGCCGGCTCCCTCGACGTTGGGCCGGCGCTCCACAAGCCTGACCAGGTGCGGGTGCGCGGGGGCGATCTCCCCGGCCTCCTCGATGATCACGATCCGTTCGCGTGGGTCCGCGAGCGACAGCAGCGCCGCCATGAGCGTGGACTTGCCGGACCCCGTCGCACCGGTGATCAGCAGCGAAGCGCGCGAGGCCACCAACGCCTCGAGCACGCGTCTCACGCCGGCATCGATCGCCCCCGACCGCACGAGGTCGTCGAGCCCGAGCGCACGCTGACGCACCACCCGCAGCGAGATCGCCGCGCACCCCGGCACGATCGGCGGCAGCACCGCGTGCAGTCGCGTCCCGTCCGGCAGCCGGGCGTCGGCGACCGGGGACGCATCGTCCAGCCTGCGGCCGCCCGCGGCCGCGAGCCTGACCGCGAGAGCCCTCACCGCATCGGCGCTTCCCAGTTCCACCTCCACTCTCTCCAGGCCCGCTCCCCGGTCCACCCACGCGTGACCCGGGGCGTGCACGAGCACGTCCGTCACTCCCGGAGCCGCGAGCCAGCGGGCGAGCGGGCCGGCCCAGGCTGCGCGGTTGTCCTCCTTCACTCGCCGAGCCTCGCGCAGCCGCTCCGGAATATGCGCGGCCGCGGCCGCTGTTCTGGGGATAGCGAGTCAGCAACCGGCCTGGGGACGGCCCCGTCCACACCCCGACGGACGCCGGTGCGGAATGTCACCTGGTGGGGCTAGGGTGGCGCCAGAGGAGGTGCACATGGCACGTCGCAATCGCGGCCACCGCTCGGCCGCGTTCTTCGACCTGGACAAGACCATCATCGCGACGAGTTCGTCGTTGGCTTTCGCTGGTTCGTTCATGGACGGCGGCCTGGTCACGCGCGCGCACGCGCTGCGCACTGCGTACGCACAGTTCCTCTTCCTCGTGGGCGGCGCGGACGAGCGCCAGACCAACCGCCTGCGCGACTCGCTGTCCGACCTGATCAAGGGCTGGGAGGTCGCGAAGGTCCAGAAGATCGTCGCCGAGACCGTGCACGAGCACATCGATCCCGTCGTCTACGACGAGGCCCTCGCGCTGATCCGTCGCCACCAGGCCAACGGCCGCGACGTGGTGGTCGTGTCGGCGTCCGCGCGCGACGTCGTCGAGCCCATCGCCCAGCTCCTGGGAGCCGATGCCGTGGTCGCCTCAGAGCTCGAGGTCAAGAAGGGCTTCTACACGGGCGAGATCACGTTCTATGCGTATGGCGAGGCGAAGGCGGATGCCGTGCGCAAGCTCGCCGAGGAGCGGGGATACGACCTGTCGCGCTCGTTCGCGTACTCCGACTCCATCACCGACGCCCCTATGCTCGACGAGGTGGGCCACGGCTTCGTCATCAACCCCGACCGGGGACTGCGCGCCGCCGCCGCGGTGCACGGATGGGGTGCGTTGCGCTTCAAGAAGCCGGTGGGCCTGCACTCGGGTCCGTCCACGCGCTCGACCGTCGCGACGCTGGTCGTCATCGGCGCGATCGTGGCGGCGATCGTGATCCTCGCGCGCGCGGGCAGTCCCGATCCCGAGGACTGACGAGGTGCGCCGGTGCCTCGCTGGCAGCAGACCTACGCGGCGCTCGGCGGCGAGCGCTACCGCTCGCTGATCGCGTATGCGCGTCTTCTGACCGGCGCCGAGGACCCCACGGACGAGGTGGGGGCGGCACTGCGGACGGTCCTGTCCCGTGGGCGGCGCGTGCCCGGGGCCGATGCCGTGGCCGAGCAGGCGCGCGAGGCCCTCGCGAGGGCGGCGGCGGGCAAGGCGGCGGCGGGCAAGGCGGCGGCGGGCAAGGCGGCACGGCGCGACGCGGGGTTCGCGGACGCCGATGCGGCCGCCGGCGCCGCGCGCACGGCGCCAGCGCTGGAGCAGCCGCGTCACAGCTCGCAGGACACAGCCGGCGGCACATCCCCGTACGCCCCGCCGGCCGGCTTCGAGCACGATCACCCGAGCCCGCGACCTCATCCGATCGACTTCAGTGAGTCGCCTGACTCACCTAGCTGGGAGGACGAGCGAGCGGTCCTCGAGCGCGCCCTGGGCGGTCTCGACCCCCTGGCGCGTGTCGCGGTCGTGCTGCACGATGTCGACGGGGTCGGCCTCTCGCGCATCGCCGAGATCACGGGTGCTCGCGCCTCTGACGCACTCGCGGCGCTGCGTCGAGCGCAGGGCGAGCTGGTCGCATCGGCCGGACTCGCCGTTCCCCCCGACCCGGGCGAGGAGCCGCTCGCCCAGGCACAACTGACGGTGATCTCTGCGCCCGCGGACGGCGGCCGTCATGCGTGACATCGGCGAGGCGCTGCGGGCGCTCGAGGACGACTACCGCGACGAGGCCACAGCGGACGTGCCGCCGACCGCCGTGGGACGCGAGATCGCGCGCCGGCGGCGCGGCCGCGCGAGCCTCTGGGCTGGAGGGATCGCGGCCTGCACGGGTCTCGTGCTCGCGGCGGCCGTCCCGACGATCGTCGACGCTGTGCGCCCACCGCCCAGCCCCGTGCCCGACGCGATGCCCACCGCCGTCCCGCAGCTCTACGAGGAGGCCACGGTGGCGTTCACCGACGCCACGTGGTCCGAGAACCCGCTCGCGACCGGGCCCCCGCAGTGCGGTCATGCGCTCCCCGACCAGCTCTCGGCGCGCGACGGTCTCAGCGCGACGCATGACGTGCCCGATGCGGTGCGCATCGACGGCGTCGGCTACCTCACCGGCGTCGCCGCGAGCGTCACGGTCCGGTACGGGCGCTTCGACGAGCTCCCGGCGGTGATGGGACCCCTAGTCGGGCTCGTCGCCGCTGACGGCGTGGTGGTCGGATGGCTCCCCCCGACGTCGAGCCGGGGCCTGTCCGTGTTCGCCGGGGCGCAGCCGTTCACCCTCACCTGGAACGGCCTGGGGGGCACGCCTGTAGCGTGCCGAGACGCGGCCGGGGATGCCCTCGAGCGACTGGGCCCCGGCGAGTACGAGGTCGCGTGGGCGTCGCAGGTGGTCGCGAGCGAGGACGACAACGCCCGCGCTGATCTCGCCCTGCGGGGCTGGGCGATCCCTCCGGCGGAGCTCGTGATCGCCTACCGCGAGGGCTCGTACGAGTGCGGGCGCGCGCTGGCGTGGACGGGCACCCGCCCGCTGACGTGCGACCCGGGCGCCGTGCCCGGGACGCGGATCGATCTCGAGTCCGGCACCGTGACCTTCCCGTACGACCCCGGCGCGCTCGGGCGCGAGATCGACGTCACGTTCGTCTCGCCAGCGGTGCCGCTGACGATCGACGGCGGCCCCGCCGATCCGTTGGCGATCATCGAGCGCGAGAACCCGCCCCACGTCGCGGGCGAGCCCATGCAATGCGGCGCGGAGTACGGCGGCCTGGCGTCGAGTGATCTGCTGCTGCAGCTCGGCATGCCGTTCGAGCAGCTGGAGTTCGGGCAACCGGCGACCGTCGACGCCTGGGCCCGTGGGATCGCGTGGACCGAGGCGACCGTCGACCTCCAGACCGACGCGCGGCTGTGGATCACCCAGCCGGTCCAGCGCCGGGCCGCGCTCAACGACGGCGGCTCCTACGCGTACGTGCTGCATCGGGTGGTCGGCTCGGCGAGCATCACGGTCCCCGAGCAGTTCGTCATCGACCGGTACAGCGGCCCGCTCTCCGTCGAGATGGTCATCGGGGAGGTTGAGTGGTGCGACGGTCCGCCGGAGGTGAGCGCCGCCACGCTCACCTACTCGCTGCACACGCCCCACACGGTCACCACGGGCGCGGGCAGCGTGGACTTCGAGGTGGCCCGGCTCGGGTAGCGTCGGAAGGACACGCACGGGGGTGATCGCATGGCGCGCTGGCGCGACTCATACGGCACGATCGTGCGCGAGCACTACGCCGATCTGCTCGCGTGGACGCTGCTGCTCGTCGACGACGAGGACCGCGCGCGAGCTCTGGTGGACTCCGCCCTCGCTGCGGAACTGAGCCGGGCTCACGCTCCGGAAGATCCCCGCGAGCTGCTGGTGGCGCTGCGCGCTCGCATCGTCCGTGCGTGCCTCGCCGCGCCAGAGCCAGAAGCGGGCCCGCGCGGGGCTGGCCCGCGCAGGGCTGATCCGTACGGGGCTGGTCCGGCCGAGGCGGGACCGACCGAGCATGGCTCGACTGCGGAGCCGGAACCCGACGTCGACCTGTCCGTGTACGCGCCTCCCCCGGCCGCATCGGCTCCGCCCCGTGCCGGTGACGATCCCGCGGTCGCCCCTGCCGCATCGGCCGCCCTGCCCTCGCCGCGACCCGCCCGGGTGAGCGTGCGCGCAGCCCTTGCCGACCTCAGTCCGCGCGTACGCGCGGTGGTCGTCCTCCATCACCACGACCAGCTCGCGGTGGCGGACGTCGCCCGCTTCGCCGGCATGACCCCGGTCGAAGCGACCGGCCTGCTGCGCGCAGGCGGCGCGGAGCTGCAGCGACGCACCGGCGTGGCGGTTCCCGCCATCGCCGATGCGGGCGCGGACGGCGGCTCCGCGGTGTCGGTGGCGATCGAGGAGTGGGCATGACGGGCGGGTTGCACGCGGAGCTGGGCGCGCTGCGCGCACAACATCGCGCGGAGAGCGCCGATGCGCGTCCGGGTCCCGAGGTCGCGCGCACCATCACCCGCAGGCACCGCGCGCGACGGGCATGGTGGGGTGGCGGCGCGGCAGCGCTGGTGGCGCTGGTCGGAGCGGCGGCCTGGCCGTCGGTGCTGGGAGCGCTGCCGACCGCCTCTGCCCCGTCTCCGTCGCCGTCTCCGGTGCTGTCGATCACGGAGCGGGTGGTCGACGAGATCACGATGCCCTTTCCCAGCATCGACGCCGACGAGTTCAGTCCCTGGGCATACACGGCCTCGCCGCTCGAATGCGGGCAGCCGCTGCCTGACCCGGTGAGTGTCGACGACGACTTCTCCGTCGACTGGGAGCTGCCCGATGCGGTGGAGATCTCGCTGAACAACTACTCCGGCACGGGCGTCGCGGAGGCGCGCGCGACCGTGTCCTATGGCGGCGCAGGCGATGTGCCGGCCACGACGCAACCCTTGACCGCACTGTTCGTTGACGACGGCGTGGTGGTCGGCTGGTCGCCAGGAAGCTACGAGCCGCGGTTCCAGACCTACGCGAGCGGGACCCCCTGGACCGCGACGTGGGAGAGCTGGGGCATGGCACTCGCCTGCGCGGACGCCGGCGAGGACCTTCAGCCCCTCCCGGAGGGCGACTACTGGGTCGGATTCGCGGTGCAGGTCTCGGCCTCGAGATCCCACAACGCCACCCAGGACCTGCTCCAGCAGGGGTACCTGGTCCCGCCCGCCGAGTACCTCAACGGCTACCAGGAGGGCTCGTACGAGTGCGAGCAGACGCTGCAGTGGGGCTCGCCGGTGCCCATCACGTGCGATCCCGACACGCTGCACGGCGTCACGATCGACATCGACGCCGGCGAGCTCACGTTCCCCTACCGCTCCTCCGCGTACGTGCGCGACGTGGACGCCACGTTCATCAGCGACACCGTGCCCGCGAAGGTCGAGACCGGCGAGGATCCGTTCCAGGAGTTCCGCGACTCGCTTCCGGCGTACCAGCCGCCCGCTGAGATGCAGTGCGAGGACGTCTACTCGGAACTCACCACCGACCGCCTTCTTCTCGAGGCCGAGCGCACACGCACCACGTACGCCGTCGACAACGTCATCGACACGCGGGCGTGGGTGTACGAGGCGCAGTGGAGCGAGGCGACCATCTCGCTCCCGCCGACCGCGCGGATGTGGATCACTGCTGAAGAGGAGGTCTCCACCGGCGAGGGCGAGGCCGGGGTGGTCTATGGGTTCACCGGGTACCGGACCGTCGGGTGGGCAGAGGTGGCGCTCCCGTCCACGGTCGCGATCTCCCGCTTCGATGGGCCAGCACCCCTGACCCTCACCGTGCAGGACGTCACCTGGTGCGACGGCGAACCCAGCGGGCAGGTCCTGAGCCCTGTGCTGGTCGCACCACTCACGATCACGATCGACGGCGAGACCATCGAGGCGGAGGGCGTGGCCATCTGGAGCGGTGGCGTCAACTTCTGAGGTGGCGCGGTCGGGTCCGAGTCGGTCGACCAGTCGCCTCGGACTGGGCTCCTTGCGGCGATTCCACGCACGATTCGTGCGCGATTCCCCACACGGGATGCCCCTGACCAGGGATGCTTCAGATTCCTTCGCGCGGGCGAGCGTTTCGTCCGGATCGAGACCGTATCCTGGTCACTCGACACCACCGCGAGACGGGGCGCACGACCGCGCCGGGAGGACACGAGCACGCGATGAACAAGGCCCTGCTCACCGTGGGCGCGATCGGCATTGCGGCCGCCTCCGCGGCGGTGGGATGGTTCGGAGTGCGGCTGCTGATCCAGCCCGATGACACGGCCTCGGCACCGTCCGCGACCCCCACTGCGGACGTCCCCACCGAGACGCTGACCTTCGACGCCGTGGCGGTCGCCGAGCAGGCGTCGGGCCTGTTCTCGCCGCCGGCCTGCGGCGACGAGTGGGCGGCCGACGCCACCCCCGCGAACGGCGTGATGCCCCAGGTGAGCGTCGATGCCGACGCGACCGGCGCATCGGCCACGCTGTCCTTCGCCGCGTCCGATGACGTCGCGGTGGCGTTCCTGGGCCACCACGGCCAGCTCATCGTGACGCGCGACGGCGTGGTCGTCACCCCGGACTGGGGCAGCGAGTTCGTTCCCGAGTACTTCGTAGCGGCGTCTGAGGACGCCGAGCCACTGGAGGACGCGATCGACTTCAACGGTGCCTCGCTGTGCGACGTCGCCGCGGAGCTGTCCGCGATCTGGGACGGCTTCGACTGGGCCAACGCGACCGACGAGGAGGTCGCGGAGCGCCAGGCCGTCGCCGAGGCCTTCGCGAACGAGAACCGTGACCTGCCGCCCGGCGAGTACAAGGTCTACGCGTGGACGCCGGTGGTCGTGGGCGAGCCCGCCGCCGCGGCCCGCGCTCTCTACGAGGAGGGCTTCTCCGAGCTCGCCTTCCTCACCTACACGGCGGGCTACTCCCCGCTCGCGGACGCGCCGGAGATCCAGCCGTACTGCACGGAGTCCGAGACGCCGGCCGGTGAGACCGAGCTCCTGTGCGATGTGCCGCACGACGTGCTCGTGGACTTGCTCGAGCGCGACGTGCCGGTGTCCTACATCGTGGACGCAGCCCCCGGCGTGGCGATCTCCGAGGCCGCGACCTTCACCGTCGAGTAGTCGGCGCGTCGAATAGTCGGCGCGTCAAGTAGCCGGCGCGCGACGCCCGAGCGACCCGCGCATCGGCCCTCCGACCCGTCCTACCCGCTCTTGCGGCGGAACTCCTGGTGCGCGTGCGCCTCGCCGTTGCCGTGCAGGGCGGGGGCGGATGCCGCCTGCGCGCCCGGCCTCGACAGCTGACCGTCGTTGCCGACAGCCGCGGCCATGGCCTCCTGCGCATCGCCATCCTTGACCGCTGCGAGAAAACTCTCGGCCTCGTCGCCGCGCATCATCTTCGACAGCTTGCCGTGGTGGAAGATCGCCACCTCGCCATTGCTGCGGGTGCGAAAGTCGAATCCTTCTGCTCCACTCATCTGCCCATCGTCACACTTACGGGCCGGATGCGCGCGGCGAGCAGGGCACGGCCCGCCCGTCACTCGTCCGCGGGAGGCTCCTCGCCGTCCTTCTCGCGAGGCTCGCCGTCGCCGTGGGGAACGGGCCGCTCAGTCGCGTCTTCCTTGGCGGGATGGGTGTCCTCGGGGTCGGTCGCGCCTGGGGTGGGCTGCTCGCCGTCGCTCCTGTCAGTGCTCATGCGGCCATCGTCGCACTGCCGACGGCCCGTCGCACGCCCGACAGCGTGAACCGATCCGGGGCAGGGGTCGGACGGGGGGCCGATGCGGGGGTTCCGGGCATCTACCAGGCACCCTTACAAACTGTTGGGTAAAGCGCCCTTACAAACTAGTCTGGCGCGCATGGTCGATGATGCCCAGACACAGTCCCCCCATGTCCCCGCTCTCGAGAGCCTCTACAGCGAGCACCGCTCGTTCCGCCCGGCGGCGAGCTTCGCCGCACACGCCAATGCGACGGCGTACGAGTACAAGAAGGCCCAGGCAGATCGCCTGGAGTACTGGCGCGAGGCTGCGCTGAAGCTCGCGTGGAAGCAGCCGTTCACCGAGATCCTCGACTGGTCCGACGCGCCCGTCGCCCGGTGGTTCCACGACGGCACCCTGAACGCGTGCGACAACGCCGTGGACCGGCATGTGCGCGAGGGCCGCGGGGAGCGCGTCGCGTTCCACTTCGAGGGCGAGCCGGGCGACACTCAGACCGTCACCTATGCGGACATGCACGAGCGCGTGCAGAAGGCGGCGAACGGTCTGCTGTCGCTCGGCGTGGGCAAGGGCGACCGCGTCGCTATCTATCTGCCCCAGATCCCCGAGGCCGTCGTGGCGATGCTGGCGTGCGCGCGCATCGGCGCGATCCACTCGGTGGTGTTCGGCGGCTTCTCCGCAGAGAGCCTGCGCCAGCGCATCGACGACGCCGAGGCGAAGCTGGTCATCACCGCGGACGGCGGCAACCGCCGCGGCACGCACCTGCCGCTCAAGCCGCTGGTGGACGACTCGTTGGCCGCGTCCGACGCGCACCCGAACCCGTCGTCCGTCGAGCACGTCCTCGTGGTGAAGCGCACCGGTCAGGACACCGCGTGGGAGGACGGCCGCGACGTGTGGTGGCACGACGTCGTGGACCCGCAGCCGGCCGAGCACGAGCCCGAGTGGGTCGACGCCGAGCACCCGCTGTTCATTCTCTACACCTCCGGCACCACCGGCACCCCCAAGGGCCTGTTCCACACCACGGGCGGGTACCTCACGGGTGCCGCGCACTCGCACCGGATCGTCTTCGACCTCAAGCCGGAGACGGACGTGTACTGGTGCTCGGCGGACGTGGGCTGGATCACCGGGCACAGCTACATCGTCTACGGGCCCATGATCAACGGCGCCACCCAGGTGCTCTACGAGGGCACCCCCAACACCCCGCACGAGGGCCGCTGGTGGGAGATCATCCAGAAGTACGGGGTGACCATCTTCTACACCGCGCCCACCGCGATCCGCACGTTCATGAAGTGGGGCGAGTCCATCCCCGATCAGTACGACCTGACGTCGCTGCGCCTGCTCGGGTCCGTGGGCGAGCCCATCAACCCCGAGGCGTGGATGTGGTACCGCCGGGTCATCGGCGGCGACCGCTGCCCGATCGTCGACACGTGGTGGCAGACCGAGACGGGTTCGATCATGATCTCGCCGCTGCCGGGAGTGACGACGACCAAGCCCGGGTCCGCGATGACGCCGATGCCGGGCACGGTCATCGATGTGGTGGACGATGCGGGCGTCTCCGTCCGCAACGGCGAGGGCGGGTACCTGGTCATCAAGGAGCCGTGGCCGTCGATGCTGCGCGGCATCTGGGGCGACCGTCACCGCTACGTGTCGACGTATTGGAACCACTTCGACGGGATGTACTTCGCGGGCGACGGCGCCAAGAAGGACGTGGACGGCGACCTGTGGCTGCTGGGGCGCGTGGACGACGTCATGAACGTGTCCGGGCACCGGCTCACCACGACGGAGATCGAGAACGCGCTGGTCGCGCACCCGTGGGTGGCCGAAGCTGCCGTGGTGGGCGCCTCGGACGAGATCACCGGTCAGGCCGTGGTGGCGTTCGTGATCGTGCGGTCGGATGCGGCGGATGTGCCTGCCTCCGGGGACGACGTCGCAGTCGCGCTGCGCGACCATGTGCGCCGCGAGATCGGTCCGCTGGCGAAGCCACGCGACATCCTCGTGGTGTCCGAGGTGCCCAAGACGCGCTCGGGAAAGATCATGCGCCGCCTGCTGCGCGACGTCGCCGAGCGGCGTGAGGTGGGCGACGTGACGACTCTCGCTGACTCGTCCGTGATGGACGCGATCAAGGATGGGCTGGCCGCAGGCAAGGGCGACTAGGGGCTCTCCGGGGCAGCATGGGCGAGCCCGCGCCGTCCACAGGCCGCGGTCGTCTTTGTCCTATCCACAGATATCTGCCAGGCACTTTCCTATGTCAGAGGCCTCTGGTGTGATGGATCCATGGCCTCGAAGAGCGAGCAGACTCCACCGGCGGCACCCGCGCCTGAGCGACTGATGTCGACTCTGCGCGAGGTGCGCCGGCTGCTCGCGGGAGCTCGGCCGGTCCTGTCGGGGGATGCCGTGCGCGACCTCGAGGAGGGCGCGCTGCTCGCGGTGCAGAAGCAGCTGTCCGATGCCCGGCGCGACGCGGACCTGCTCATGGCGGCCACGGCGGCTGAGGTGGGACGCCGCTCCGCGCCGGAGTTCGGCGCTGGCGGACTGTCGCGCAAGAACGGCTTCAATGATCCCGGCAAGCTGATCGCCGCGGAGACTGGCGGCTCGCGACGGGACGCCAACGACCTGATCGAGGCGGGCCGCAGATTGGCGGAGGCTGAGGACGCCGAGCGGCGCCGTCGGAAGGCTGAGGAGTCGGGAGCACCCGCGCCGGAGGAGCCTGAGCCGGCCTACCGCGAGGTGGCGGCTGCGCTCGCAGGAGGTCGGCTGAGTGTGCCAGCGGCAAGCATGATCACGAAGATGCTGGACGGTGTCGAGTCGACGGTCCCGCGCGAACGCATCCAGCGTGTCGAGCGACAGCTGGTGGAGAAGGCCCACGGGCTGAGCGTCGAGCAGTTCGCGCCCATCGTGCGGCGCTACAAGGGCCTCCTGGTCGAGAACGAGGCGCAGGCACGCCAACGGCGGCTCGCGCGCGAGCGGTTCGTGAGCCTGCGCGAACTCGCGGATGGCGCCGTGGAGATCTCGGGCCGCTTGGACCCGGTGAGCGCCGCGCCGCTGCGTGCAGCGCTTGACGGGATGGTCAAGGATGCGTTCCGGCGTCGGCGAGACGGCGACCCCCTCGAGGAGGACACGCGCTCGCGAGGCCAGATTGCGGCGGACGCCCTGGTCACTCTGGCGCGGCACTTCGCAGGATGCGACCAGGCGCCCTCGCGAGCAAGCACCCAGGTGGTGGTGCGCATCGACCTGGAGGCGCTGAAGCGTGGCGCCGGCGCAGGCGAGTTGGATGGCTCGTCCGACCCCATCTCGATCGACGAACTGCGACACATGGCGGTGGACGCGGAGTACCTCCCCGCAGTCCTCGGGGGAGCATCAGAGGTGCTCAACCTGGGCCGCGGCAAGCGACGCTTCTCCCCGGCACAGCGTCACGCGCTGCTCGAGCGCGACGGCGGGTGCGCGATGTGCGGGGCGCCGCCCAGCTACTGCGAGGCCCACCACATCGAATGGTGGGATCGAGACGGCGGAAGATCGGACCTGTCGAATGGGGTGATGCTGTGCGTCGCGTGCCACCACACGGTGCACCAGCAGCCCTGGGAGATCGACGCCAGTCGCGATGATGTCTGGTTCCGACCACCCGCATCGATCGATCCCGAACGACGACCGAGACTCGGCGGCCGGGCGAGATTCGGCATCACGGCACGCGAACGTGCTCAGGCCTTGGGGGACGGACCCCCGGTGCACGAGGAATCCCGGCCCTTCGAGGCCGCGACCCGGGCACCGCAAGCGCACGAACCACCGCGAGGAGCTCACGGCCGCGTGGCGATGGACCCCCACTTGCAGCCCACCCTGCTGTAGGGCTGTTGTCGAGCTGTAGCGCCGTAGTTCACCGGGGCGCCAGGGTGCGTCGCCGCCTACCCCAGTACCTCCGGAAGCTCGACGGTCCCGCCCAGCACGTGCTCCGACAGGAACGCGAAGACCGTCTGGTACCAGACCACCGCGTGCTGCGGGCTGAGGATCCAGTGGTTCTCGTCCGGGAAGTACAGGAACCGGTGCGCCATGGTGCCGTCTTCCGCCGCAAAGTGCTCGCCCAGCTCGGCCCACAGTCGCAGACCCTCGCCGATCGGCACGCGATAGTCCTTGTCGCCGTGGATCACCAGCATGGGGCTGACGATGTCCGCGACGGCATGGTGCGGCGAGTGCTCCTCCATGGCCTCGGGCGTGAAGATCGACTGCCAATAGTCGGCGTGGTCCGTGGTGGGGCCGAACTGGTCCAGCGCCCACAGGCTCGCGTGCGTGACGATCGCGTCGAAGCGGTCGGTGTGGCCGGCGACCCAGTTGGCCATGTAGCCACCGAAGGATCCGCCCATCGCGGCGGTGCGGCGCTCGTCGATCTCGGGTCGCGCCTCGACCTCGTCGGTCAAAGCCAGGAGGTCGGTGTACGGCTTGTGGCCCCAGCTGTTCCAGCCGCGCGCGATGTACTCGAGCCCGTAGCCGGTCGACAGCGCCGGGTCCGCGAGCAGCACCGCATACCCCCGCGCGACGGCGAGCGCGGGGCTCCACCGCCACGACCACGCGTTCCACGAGCCCAGCGGGCCGCCGTGGATCCACAGCAGGAGCGGTGCGGGCTCGTCGGCAGAGGCCGACGGCGGCGTCAGCAGCCAGCCCGGCACTCGAGCGCCATCCTCGGCGGTGGTCTCGACGCGCGTCATGGTCGCCTCGACGGCCGGTGCCGGAGCCGGGTTCGCGAGCGGCGTGACGGTGCCGTCGTCGCCGATGCGCACCGGGTGCGGCGCCTCGGTCCAGTTCGAGCGCAGTGCGATGAGGCCACCGCCGTTGCGATCCACCTCGACGTTCGCGTACGCGTAGTCGTCGCGCGTGAGCTGGATGACCTCGCCGTCCTCGAGGTCGATCAGGAAGATGGGCGCGCGGCCGTCCTCGTCCGCGGTCAGCACCAGTGCGCTGCCGTTCGCGGAGAACTGGCGCGACGTGGCCCAGCGGTCCCAGTCGGCCGCGATCTCGCGAGCGTTCGACCCGTCGAGGTCGGCGATCCACAGCTCCTGGTCTGCGGGCGCGGCGGGCGTCGACTTGAGCTGGCGACCGTAGGACAGCGTGGTGCCGTCCGGGCTGATCACGGGCGTCGCGAAGTCCACGCCCGGCTCGTCGAAGAGCATGGTGTGCTCGCCCGTCGCAACATCGATCGACACGATGCTCACGCGGTCGGAGCGGCCCTCCGACACCTCGACCGTCGCGATCACCGTCGTGCCATCGGGGGTGATGGCGGCCTCGCCCGGACGGGCCTGGCGACCCTGGGCTGGGGTGAGATCGCGCGGCCGAGGCATGGTCGCCGGGTAGGGCTTGAGGGCCGATGCGGTGGCCGGCTTGTCCTCGCCGTCGCCCGCGGAAGTCTCGGCCGCGGCGGCGGGTTCGGCCGCGTCAGGCTCGGCCGCGTCAGGCTCGGCAGCGTCGAGCGTGGCGGTTCCGGGCTCCACCGTGTCGGGCTCGGTGGCGTCCGCCGGTGCCGCCGCGCGCGCCACCTCGGCGGGCAGGTTCGCGAGATCGAGAGCGAGCAGGTGAGGCTCGGCGGGTCCGAGGTCGTGGTCCCAATGGCGGATCGGGTAGGCCGCGTGAACGATCGCGTTGACCTTGAGCTTCTTGCGGTCGGCGCGGATGCGGGCGTCGTCCTCGAGAGTGGCCGCAGACGGCATCAGTTCGGAGCTCAGCACGGCCACCGGAGCCTCGGACGCCACGGCAGCAATCCCGGCACCGCCGCCCAGGCGCGTCACGCATCGGGCCTCGCCGCCACGAGCCGGGAGCAGCCACAGCTGCGGCTTCTCGTCCTCGTCGCCGTCGGGCCGGGCGGACGTGAACACCACGTCGCCATCCGCGGTGAAGGCGGCCCCGCTCTCGCCCTTCGCGGAACGGGTCAGGCGCACCGGCGAGCCGGAGCCATCGGCGGGCACCTCCCACAGCGCCCGCTCGTAGGCGGTGCGGTCCGCATTGAGCGTCGCCACCGTCAGCACCGCGCGAGTGCCGTCGGGCGACAGGACCATTCCCTCGATGCGGGGAATGGCGATGAATTCGGTCAGGGAGGAGTACGCGTAGGTCACCGCTCTACGGTACGGGGCTCGCGGCTGTCCGATGACCGGCCGGAGGTCCCAGCCGCCCGCGCCGTCGTGTGCCTGGCCGCGCCCGCATTCGGTCCACCCTCTTGCCGACTGAACATTTGTTCAGTACGGTGATCGATATGACCGATTCGCCCGGCCGCGAGCGCATCATCGCCGCCGCGCTTCGCCTGTTCGCCGAGCGCGGCGCGGCCGGCGTGAGCGTGCGGGACATCGCCGCGGCCGCGGAGGTCTCCCCCGCCCTGATCCCCCACCACTTCGGCACCAAGGAAGGCCTCGAGGAGGCGGTAGACGATCACGTCGCGGGACTCTTTGACACCATGCTCGACGGCCTGGAGGAGTCCCACGCCTTGGCGGATGCGACGAGCTTCGCCGAGCTCGTGCTCGGCGCGGTGCCCGCCGGCTCTCCCATCCCGCAGTACCTGCGCCGCCTGCTCCTGGAGGGCGGACCGGGCGCGCGGACCGTCTTCGCGCGCTGGATGGACCTGTCGCGCGCCGCGATCGCGCGGCTCGACGGGACGGGCGTCATGAAGCCATCGGCCGACCCGGAGGCCCGCGCCGCCTTCCTGCTCGTCAACGACCTCGCCATGTTCCTGCTGCACGACCGCATCGCCGAGGCCATCGGCGACGACCCCCTCTCCGAGTCCGGCTCGCACCGCTGGACCCGCGAGGCGATGGCCTCCTACACCCACGGCGTCTTCACCGCGCCACCGCAACCGGAAACCCCACCGCACCCCGCCAGCCCAGCAGAGGAGATCTCATGACCCCCGCATCGGCCCCCGCGACCCCAGCCACGACGACAACGGAACGCTCCGTCCGCACCGCGGGCCTCACGAAGGTCTTCGGCGAGGGCGAGGGCGCCGTCGAGGCGCTCAAGGGCATCGACCTCGAGATCGCGAGCGGCGAGCTCGTGGTGATCCTGGGCCCCTCGGGCTCGGGCAAGACCACGCTGTGCAACATCATCGGCGGCATCGACTCCGCCACGGACGGCACCGTCGAGGTCGCCGGCGTGGACATCTCTCGCGAAAAGCCCGGCCGGCTGAGCGACTTCCGCCGCGACCACGTCGGCTTCATCTTCCAGTTCTTCAACCTCATCCCCACGCTGACCGCGCGCGAGAACGTCGAGATGATCGTCGAGATGACCGGCCGCGGCGACAAGGCCCGCATCCCCGAGGTGCTCGACGCCGTGGGGCTCGGCGACCGGATGGACAACTTCCCCGCGCAGCTGAGCGGCGGCCAGCAGCAGCGCGTCGCCGTGGCCCGCGCCCTCGCGACGGACCCCGACATCCTGTTCGCCGACGAGCCCACCGGCGCCCTCGACCTGCCCACCGGCCGCCAGATCCTCAGCCTTCTGCAGGACCTCAACGACCAGGGCCGCACCATCATCATCGTCACCCACAACGCGTCCGTCGCGCAGATCGCCCACAAGGTCGTCACCATCGTCGACGGACGCATCGAATCCACCGAGCTCAACGACGCCCCGGCCAAGGCCGCGGACGTCACCTGGTGACGCGCATGCAGGCGACCACCCACAAGACCATCCGCGACCTGGCGCGACAGAAGGCGCAGGTCATCGCGGTGGCGATCACGATCGCGCTCGGCGTCATGATGTACGTCGCGACCGCGGGCGCGTTCCAGAACCTCACGGCCTCCTACGACGAGACCTACGACCGGCTCGCGTTCGCGGACCTCGTGGCGAGCGGCGGCGACACCGAGGCCATCGCCCAGGCTGCCCTTGACGCCGGAGCGAGCGAGGCGATCACGCGCACCCAGGTGGACCCGCCGATGCTCATCGAGGACACCAAGCTGCTGGGCCGAGTCGTCTCGATCCCCGCCGGCGAGCACCCGAGCATCGACGACGTCGACGTCCTCGACGGCGACTACCCCGCGACCTCAGACGACGGCGTGCTGCTCGAGACGCACGCCGCGGACACCTTCGACCTCGGGCCCGGGGACACGCTGCAGATCTTCGGCACGTCCGGCTGGGTCGAGGTCACCGTCGCGGGCGTCGTCGACTCGCCCGAGTACCTCTGGCCCGCGCGGTCGCGCCAGGACATCCTGTCCGACCCCCATGCGTTCGCGGTGGTCTTCGCCCCGGCCGATGCGGTGGCCGGGTGGTTCGGCATCCCGGACAACCAGACGCTCGTCCTCGTGCCGGACGGCGAGGACGGGGCCGATGGGGCAGCTGGGTTGGCAGACGACGTCACCCAGGCGATGGAGGACGCCGGCGCGTCCTCGGTGATGACCCAGGAGGATCAGCCGTCGAACGCGACCCTGTCCGAGGATCTCCAAGGCTTCGACCAGATGTCAGTGGCGTTCCCCGCGCTGTTCCTCATCGCCGCGGGCGTGGCCGCTTGGGTGCTGCTGACGCGCCGCATCCTGCAGGAGAAGCCGGTGATCGGCACACTCATGGCGGCCGGCGCGCGACGCGGCAAGGTGCTGCGCCACTACCTGGGCCAGGGCCTGTGGATCGGCCTGATCGGCTCCGTGGTGGGTGTGCTGCTCGGCGCCGTGCTCAACGGCGCCATCACCTCGGGCTACACCGGCTTCCTGGGCGTCCCGGACACCGTCATCAGGAACTATCCGTGGATGCTGGTGACCGGCGTGGTCTTCGGCGCGGTCGTCGGCGTCCTGGGCGCGCTCGGCCCCGCCGTCACGGCGAGCCGTACGGCACCCGCGGCCGCCATGCGGACCCAGGCCGGCGCATCGGCCCCCGGAAAGTGGAGCCGCTTCGTGGCGCGCCAGCGCTGGCTGCCCGTGTCCGCACGCATGGCGCTGAGGGACCTGGTGCGCTCCAAGCGCCGCACGTTCGCGACCATGCTGGGCACGGTGCTCGCGCTGGTTCTCGTGCTGACCAGCGTGGGGATGATGACGTCGATCATGCAGGCGATCGACATCCAGTACCGCGAGGTCAACCTCGAGGACGCCACCGTCGTCGCTCAGACGGGGACGGTGACGGCCGATGCGCTGGGCGCCGTGGACGGCGTCGTCACCGTGGAGCCCACGCACCTGGGTCAGGCAACCGTCGTGGCCGAGGACGACTCGTACGCGACCGTGCTGCACGGCTTCGAGCCCGACACCCAGATGCACGGCTTCGTGGGGATCGACGGCGAGAGCCTCACCCTGCCGAGCGAGGGAGTCCTGGCCGGCCACAGCATCGGCGATCTGCTGGACGTCGAGGAGGGCGACACCATCGCCCTCCACACCGATGCCGGGGACACCGAGGTGACCATCAGCGCGTTCCTGGACGAGCCGATCGGCACGGCCCTCTACGCGACCAACGAGGTCGCGGCCGGGGTGCTGCCGGATACGGGCGTCGAGTCCTTCGCGCTCGCCTTCGACGAGGGCGCCTCTCGCGACGACCTGCGCGAGGAGATCACCCAGATCGACGGCGTGGTCGCCTACCAGGACTCGCGCGCGATCATCGCGACCATCGATCAGTACCTGGGCCTGTTCTGGGTGTTCATCGGGGTGATGATCATCCTGGGCACCGTGCTGGCGCTCGCGGTCATGTACGTGACGATGGCGGTCAATGTGGTCGAGCGCACGGGCGAGCTGGCGACCATGCGCGCCGCCGGCGTGCCGCTGCGCAAGGTCGCCGGCGCCATCGCCACGGAGAACATGCTGGCGACCCTGCTGGCGATCCCGATCGGGCTCGTGCTGGGGGTCCTGGCGGCGGGCAGCTTCCTGCAGACCTTCAACGACGACCTGTTCACTCTCGAGCTGCGGTGGGCGTGGTGGACGCTTCCGGCGGCGGCGCTGGGTGTGTTCCTCGCGGCGCTGATCTCGCAGTGGCCGGCGTCGCGTCAGATCCGGAAGGTGGATATCGCGACGGTAGTGCGGGAGCGGGCGGCCTGACCCGGCCAGCGCATCGGCCCTCCACCAATCCTGGCGGTCGATTCGCACTCGCCCAAGCCCTGAGACGAGCGAAATGGGCCCACTTCGCTCGTCTCAGCGCCTCAATGAGCGAAGTGGGCCCATTTCGCTCGTGATGGGGGATGGAATGCGAGGGTCAGGTCAGCCGATGATCTCGGTGACCGCCCACCACACGGCCGCGATACCGAAGACGGCGGCGAGCCCGACGAACACGTAGGACGCCCACCGGCGGCCGTGGCGCAGGCCGCCGCCGATCGCGAGCGCGACCGCCGCGATGCCGATGCCCACGAGCACCATGCGGACGTGGTCGCCGCCCGCGCTGGACTGGTGCGAGTCCTGGAAGTCCGCCCACATGAAGGCGTAGGCGATCACGGCCAGCCCCACGAGCGTGCCGACTCCGCTGACGATCCAGCCCGCTGCCCTCATGCCGAGGACGCTACCGGGGTGCGGAGTCTACGCCGCGACCGCCACGCCCCGCGCGATCGGGCCGCCCGGAATAGCCTGGTGCACATGTCCACGATGTCCGGATTGCGCCGCACCACGGTCGAGGTCGCCGCGCTCGCGATGGCCGTCGTGCTCGCCGCGTGCGGATCGAGCGAGCCCGACGATGCCAGCGCGGACGACCCGTCCGCCGCACCTGCCGACGCGACCGAGGTCGCCGTCTCCGCCTTCGAGTTCGGCTACGAGCTCACCGCGCCCACCGAGGCCGGCACCTACACCTTCGTGCTCACCAACGACGGCAGCATGCAGCACGACCTGGTGCTCGAGGGTGGTGCCGACGGGGCGACGGCGATCATCGGCGCCGGCGAGACCGACAGCTTCACGGCGACGCTCGAGCCCGGCGACTACACGCTCTACTGCTCCGTGGGATCGCACCGGTCGCAGGGCATGGAGGTCACCTTCACGGTGTCGTGATGGCGTGGCACGATCGCCTCATGCGCATCGAGCCCGCCGACCTGGACGCCCCGGACGTCGCCGCGCTGCTCGCCGAGCACCTGGAGGAGATGCACGCCAGCTCGCCTGCGTGCTCCGTGCACGCGCTGCCGCTCGCGGCCCTGCGCGCGGACCACGTGACGGCGTGGACGGCGCGCTCCGACGCGGGCGCGCTCCTGGGCATCGGCGCGCTCGCCGAGCTCGACCGCGAGCACGGCGAGGTCAAGTCGATGCGGACCTCGACCGCGGCGCGCGGGCAGGGGGTGGCCGCGAGCGTGCTGACCCACCTGCTCGACGAGGCGCGGCGGCGGCGCTACACGCGGGTCAGCCTCGAGACCGGCAGCCAGGAGATCTTCGCCCCGGCGCATCGGCTCTACGCGAGGTTCGGCTTCGAGCCGTGCGGACCCTTCGCCGGGTACGGCGAGGACCCGGCGAGCGCGTTCTACACGCTCACTCTCGACGCAGATCCAGCCACCGGTCCGCGCTGATCACCAGCCCCAGGGTGAACAGACCCAGGCACGCGCCCGCGAGCACGTCCGACAGGAAGTGGTACCCGAGGTACAGGCGCGTGGTGGCGACCAGGCCGATCAGCGCGACGGACCCCAGCGCGAAGGCCACGAGCGCCCGCTTGCCTCGGTGGCGCCGCCACAGGAGATAGGCGGCGACCAGCACCAGCGTCGCGGTTCCCGTCGAGTGACCCGAAGGGAACGAGAAGGACGCCTCCTGCCCGGGCACGACCTGGAACTCCTCGGCGGGTCGTGGGCGCGCGACGGTGGCCTTGATCGCCACGGACAGCAGCGTCGAGACGATCATCGCCCCCACCAGCAGGGCCGGGTCGCGCCATGATCCTGACCGGCGCCACCACACCAGGCACCCCACGCCTACAAGGATGGGCAGCACGACCGGCCCGAACAGCACCGTGATGCCCTCCATCACCGCCGTCAGGCCGTCCGTGCGGTGCTCGGCGAACCACTCGAGCAGCGGCTGGTCGATCCGCTCGAAGGTGTCGCGCTCGAGGACCTCGTCGAGGATCTCGAGGAATCCCCACAGCCCGAGACCGCTGACGATCAGCCCCGGCACGAGCGCGCGCACGAGCGCGGGCAGACGGTCCCAGACGCGGCGCATCAGGCCAGCCTAGACACGCGCACGCCCGCACCGGGCCAGGAGCCGCCCTACCCGCGCAGGTCGCGCGCCCGGTACGCCACCACCCCGATCCCGACCAGCACCGCCGCGACCCCGGCGAGGACGCCCAGGTTCGACCAGGTCATCCCCTCGACCAGCGGATTGGGCGTCGAGTAGTAGTAGAAGGGCGACACGCGCGCCCAGTCGGCGAGGTCGGGGTTGACGGGGATGAAGCTGTTGATGCCCCAGCCCAGGATCGCGACGCCCGTCCCCGCACCCACGGCGATCGAGCTGCTGCCGGTGATCCCTCCGGCGACGAACGCGACGGCGCCGAGTAGGCATCCCAGCCCCGCGGTCAGCAGGCCGGCCGCGGCGATGCTCCCATAGGACATCCCCAGACCGGCGATCGCGTTGCCCGCGGAGATCCCGGCCACCACGGCGGCCCCCACGACGAGCGAACCCGTGAGAATCGCGATGGCCTTGCGCACCGCGACCTGTCCGCGCGCCAGCGGCAGCGACAGCAGCACGTTGGAGGTGCGGTTCTTCTCCTCCCGTACGAGCGACGCGCCGGCGTTGATGGCGACGACGGCGACCGCGACGGGCGCGACGATCGACAGCAGCTCGCCGTAGTACCAGCCCTCGGGTGTGGAGAAGTCGGCGTAGCCGATCATGGCGAGCAGCGACTCCGGCATGGCGTTCACCACGTCGCCGATCGTGTCCGAGATCGCCGTGAACATGGGTCCGAGCACGGTGGCCTGCAGCAGGATCAGCCCGCCCACGAGCACCATGTAGGGGCGCAGGTCGGTGAGCGCCTTCGCGGCCACGCCGCGCGTCGAGCCGCGGCCCGCGAGCATCGCGACCGCCCGCCCGATGCGCGGGTCCTCCCGCAGGCGCTCGATCACCGGCGTCCGGGTCGCGCCCGAGCCCAGGTCGCGGCGCGACAGCCCCCACCACGCCACCGCGGCGAGTCCGAGGGTCGCCGCGAGCAGCACCAGGAGCGGCACCCAGTCCACACCGGTGGTGAGGGGCTGCGTGCCGGCGATCCAGTACCAGGGCGAGAGCTTCGCCCAATCCGCGAGCCCGTCGAACAGCGGCAGCAGGCCAGCGACCAGGAACGAGGCGACGATCAGCCCGACGGACAGCCCGGAGGCCAGCGCCCGGTTGCCGGTCCAGGTGCCCACCGCGAGCGCGAGAGCGCCGAACAGCAGGCAGACCACGAGCATGTGCAGCGTGGCCGCGGCGAGGTCGAGCGACCCCAGCTCGGTTCCCGAGAGGGTGACGGCCGCCGTGTAGGACAGTCCAGTGACGACCGCCGATCCCACCGCGATCGTGAGGATCGCCAGGGACTTCGACGTCAGCAGCCGCGAGCGCGATCGCGGCAGGGTGCCGAGCACGTTCATGGTTCCCGCGGACTCCTCGCCCGCGATGGCCGCCGCGCCCATGGAGATCCCGATCCCGGCGATCACGAACGGCCCCAGGAAGTTGAACATGTTCGACAGCATCATCCCGGCGACGCCGGAATCCGCCGTGATCCCCAGCAGCGACAGGTAGGCCTCGGGCATCGAGGCGACGAAGTCGGTGGCCTCGTCGCCCATGCCCGCGTAGGCCCACATCCCCATCCACGCGATCGCGAACAGCGACACCACGGCGATGGCCGCAGCCATCCACCGGTCGCGGACGGACTTCAGGTAGACGGTGGCGAGCATCAGGCGCGCTCCGCGACGGCCTCGGACTCAGCGCCCCGCTCGCCCGGCTCGTCGGGATCGTCGCCGGCCGCCACGACCTCGTCGCGGTAGAACTCGAGGAAGATCTCGTCGAGATCGACGCTCGCGGAGGACACGGACAGCACGTCGTGCTGCGTCGCGACGGTCAGCAGCGGGGCCATCGAGCCCTCGTACTGTGCGGTGACGGTCGTGCCCTCGGCCGAGGCCTCGTGCACCCCCTCGATCCCCTGGAAGGCGGCGACCGGCACCTCTGCACCGAACTCGAGCGTGATCCGTCGCAGCGCCTTGTCCTGCAGCTCGCTCATGCGCTCGACCGCGATGAGGTGGCCGCGCCTGATGAAGCCCACGCGGTCCGCGACGCGCTCGACCTCGGAGATGGTGTGCGAGGACAGGAACACGGTGCCCCCGGCATCGGCCATCTCGCGCAGCATGGTGTGGAACTCGAGCTGCACGAGCGGGTCCAGGCCCGTGATGGGCTCGTCGAGCACGACGGCCTCGGGCGCGTGCATGAACGCCTGGATGATGCCCAGCTTCTGCCGGTTGCCGGACGAGTACTCGCCCACCTTCCTCGTCAGGTCCGCGTCGAGACGCTCGGCGAGCGCATCGACCCGGCCCCAGTCCACGCCGCCACGGATGCCGCCCAGGTACTGCACGGTCTGGCGGCCGGTGAGGTTGGGGTACAGCGCGAGGTCCGAGGGCAGAAAGCCGATGCGGCGATGGATCTCGACCGCGTCTCGCCGCGAGTCGAGGCCGAACATTCGGCACGCGCCGCTCGTGGGCCTGATGAGGTCCAGCAGCGAGCGGATCGTGGTCGACTTGCCGGCGCCGTTGGGGCCCAGGAAGCCGAAGATCTCGCCGGCGTGGATATCGAAGCTGACATCGTCCACCGCGGTGAACGAGCCGAACTTCTTGGTGAGGTGGTCCACCTCGATGACGGGGGTCTCGGTCATGACCCCTCCTTTCTCAAGTAGTCGTCGTAGCGCGCCATGAAGGCGGGCCACTCGGCCTCGAAGAACCGCACGACGGTATCGAGCGCGCCGATGCGGTCGGGCCTGGTCTCGGGGGACACCTCCGCGGCGGCGTCGACCAGGCGGCGCAGGCCCGCGATGCGCTCGGTCTCGGAGCCGATCAGCCGCAGCCACACGTTCTGCGGCAGCTGATAGCGCAGCGCGCGCTGGCCGGGCAGTCGCACCTTCTCGACCAGCGTGGTCGCGATGAGGCTGCGCAGTTGGGTCGACACCGTGCCCGCGGACAGGTGCAGCGCCTCCGCAAGCTCGGCCTGCGTCTGCGCGGCGGGCTCGCACACCATGAGGTGGCCCAAAATCGCGCCGGCCGCAGGCGAGAAGCCCACCGTCTCCCAGTACTGGGCGACCTGAGCCGCGTACTGCGCCCGCGCATCGGCCCTCTGCGGTGCCGCCGCGCCACTGGCGGCAGGCGCGTCGCCACCGTGGCCCGGCGACCCGGCGGCCGATGCGCGGGTCCAGTCGATCGTCATGTTTCAGTTCTATCTGAAACTTATGAAACAGGCAAGTGGACGGCCGATGCCGCCGTGCGGGACGCGTCGAGGCAGGACCAAGCGGGGTAGTCGCACGGCCCCGCCCGTGGCAGGCTGGGCACATGCATGACGGCACGCCCCTCGAGGCCCTGGAACAGACCGCCCCCGCGCCGCTGCCGGCGGCCGGTTCGAGCGAGCCCGCTGCGCCCCACGCCTCGGCGGCCGTGGTCGAGGACCTCAGCGCGCAGACGCCACTCGGCTCCGACCCGTCCGCGGACATGGACGACGAGGACGCCGCCGCCCACGAGCCCCTGCCGGCAGATCGCTACCTGGACCGCGAGCTGTCGTGGCTCGCGTTCAACGAGCGCGTGCTCGAGCTTGCCGAGGACGAGGGCACGCCGCTGCTCGAGCGCGCGCGATTCCTGGCGATCTTCGCGTCGAACCTGGACGAGTTCTTCATGGTCCGCGTGGCCGGGCTCAAGCGCCGCATCGCCGCCGGCTTCGCGGTCCCCAGCGCGACCGGGATGAGCCCCACGCGACTCGTGGAGGCCCTGACGGATCGCGCGCACCAGCTCATGGATCGCCACGCGGACGTGTTCGAGGACCGCATCCGGTCTCAGCTCCAGGAGCAGGGCATCCACCTGGTCCACATCCAGGACCTCGAGGAGAAGGAGCGCGAGCGGCTGCGCAAGCTCTACCGCTCGGACATCTTTCCGGTGCTGACGCCGCTGGCCGTCGACCCCGCGCACCCGTTCCCCTACATCTCCGGCCTGTCGCTCAACCTCGCGGTCGAGCTGCGGGATCCGGATTCGGGCAAGCAGTTCTTCGCCAGGGTGAAGGTGCCGGAGACCCTGCCGCGTTTCCTGTCCGTCGACTCGGCGGGGCACGCCGCCCAGGTGACCGACGCATCGGCCCTCAGCGACGAGCCGCGCAGCTTCGTGCCTCTCGAGGACGTCATCGCCGAGCACCTCGACTACCTGTTCCCGGGCATGGAGGTGCTCGACAGCTATACCTTCCGCGTCACCCGCAACGAGGACGTCGAGGTCGAGGAGGATGACGCCGAGAACCTCCTCAAGGCGATGGAGCGCGAGCTGCTGCGCCGGCGCTTCGGGCCCGCGGTGCGCCTCGAGATCGCCGAGGACGTGCCGCAGAACATCCGGGACCTGCTGGTGCGCGAGCTGGGCGTCACCGATCACGACGTGTTCCAGCTGCCCGCGCCACTGGACCTCACGGGCCTCAACGTGATCGCGGACCTGGACCGCCCCAAGCTCCAGTACCCGGCGTTCCGCCCCACGACGCATCACCAGCTCGCGCCCGTCGAGACCGCGGACGAGCAGAACGTGTTCGAGGCCATCCGCCGCGGCGACATCCTGCTGCACCACCCGTACGACTCGTTCTCGACGTCGGTCCAGGCGTTCCTGTCGCAGGCCGCCACGGATCCGCAGGTGCTCGCGATCAAGCAGACGCTGTACCGGACCTCGGGCGACTCCCCCATCGTCGACGCGCTCATCGAGGCGGCCCGCAACGGCAAGCAGGTGCTGGCACTAGTCGAGATCAAGGCGCGGTTCGACGAGCAGCAGAACATCGGCTGGGCGCGCAAGCTCGAGAAGGCGGGCGTGCACGTGGTGTACGGCCTGGTGGGCCTCAAGACGCACTGCAAGCTGTCGCTCGTGGTGCGCCAGGAGGACGAGGGCCTGGTGCGCTACAGCCACATCGGCACCGGCAACTACCACCCCAAGACCGCGCGCCTCTACGAGGACTACGGCCTGCTCACGCGCGACGACCACGTGGGCGCGGACCTCACCAAGCTCTTCAACCAGCTCTCCGGCTACGCGCCCAAGGCGAAGTTCCGCCGCGTGATCGTGGCGCCCACGGGCGTCCGGCTGGGCCTCATCGAGCGCATCGAGCGCGAGATCGAGCACGCCGAGGCCGGCCGCGAGGCGTGGGTGGGCATCAAGGTCAACTCGATCGTGGACGAGAAGACCATCGACGCGCTGTACCGCGCCTCGCGCGCGGGCGTGAAGGTCGACATCAACGTGCGCGGCATCTGCGCGCTGCGACCCGGCGTCGAGGGCTACAGCGAGAACATCCGCGTCCGCTCCGTGCTCGGGCGCTTCCTCGAGCACTCGCGCATCTACGCGTTCCACAACGACGGCGAGCGCGAGGTCTACATCGGCAGCGCCGACCTCATGCACCGCAACCTGGACCGCCGCATCGAGGCGCTGATCTCGATCGAGGCGGAGCAGCAGAAGGACGCCCTGATCGAGTCCATCGCGATGGCGATGTCGCCCGACTACGCCGCGTGGGAGCTGGGCCCCGACGGCGCATGGTCGCACTTCCTCGAGAACGAGGCCGGCGAGCGCCTCAAGGACGTCCAGGCCACCTACATCAAGCGCCAGCCCAAGCGGAGGGCCAAGCGCAAGTGAGGCGCTATCCCCCCGGGACCGTCATCGCGGCCGGCGCCGTGGTGTGGCGCGTCCGCAACGGCGAGCTCCAGGTGCTCGCCGTGCATCGCCCCAGGTACGACGACTGGTCGTGGCCCAAGGGCAAGCTCGACCACGGCGAGACGCTGCCCGCGTGCGCTGTCCGCGAGGTGGCGGAGGAGACCGGCAAGCAGGTGGTGCTGGGCCAGCCGCTGCCCACGCTGCGGTACCCCGCCGGCGGCAAGACCAAGGTGGTCAAGTACTGGGCCGCTCACGTCGCCTCCGACGGCGCCGCCTACGTGCGCGCCCGGCCCAAGGTGAAGGACGCCTCCAAGAACGAGATCGACAAGAAGCGGTGGATGTCCGTCGAGGAGGCGCGGCGCAAGATCACCTTCAAGGACGATCTGCGTCCACTCGAGGTGCTCGTCGACGCGTTCGAGAACGATCGCCTCGAGACGCGGGCGTTCGTGCTGGTCCGTCACGCCCGTGCGAAGCGCCGCAAGGCCTGGTCGGGAAAGGACATCGAGCGCCCGATCACGACCGCGGGGGCCACGCGGGCGCGGCAGCTGGTGCCGCTGTTCGCCGCATTCGGGGCCAAGCACGTGGACTCGTCGCCAGCGCGCCGCTGCGTCGCCACGGTCGAGCCCTACGCCCAGGCCGCCGGCCTCAAGGTCAAGACCTACGACCCGCTCACCGAGCCGGGCCACGCGTCGAAGCCACTCGCGACCGCGAAGACCTTCGTCAAGCTCATGGAGCGGACCTCGAGCCACGTGGTGTGCGCCCACCGGCCCACGCTGCCCACGATCATCGAGATGATGCGGGCCGCTACCAGGCCGTATACCCGCGGCGCACTGCCGCGCAAGAACCCCTATCTGCCGGCCGGCGGGCTGCTGGTCGCCCACATCCTGGACACCGAGTCCGGGCCGCGCGTGACGGCGATCGAGACGCACCTGCTGCAGGTGCATCCGTAGCCCGAGCGCGCATCGGCCGCACCCGCCCCGCACCCGGGGCCTCCCGGGCAAAGAAAAAGACATCGGACTGGGAGCGCCAGTCGGCGCGAAGGCCGCTCGTGGCGGCTGGTGTTGGAGCCCGGGGCTGCCGCAGTCCGATGTCACCTCCCACCATACGCCTCCGAGCGCCCCAGCAAAACGATCGAAGTGGGCCCGAATCGCTCGCTCAAGCGCTTAGATGAGCGAAGTGGGCCCATTTCGCTCGTGAATGGGGAGGGCCGATGCGCGGGTTGACCCCCGTACCTCGCGCCTGCGGCGGCGTGGCGCGTCTCAGTCCAGGCGGTCGTCTCGCCACATCTCGGCGCAGCGCTCGAGGTCCTCGCCGGTGCGCAGCAGCTGCGCGGCGCGCAGAGCGGTCTGGTGAGCGCGGCGGTCGTTGTGGCCGTCGTCGGACTCGGCCTCGTAGGCGGCGCCGGTCGCGACCACGCGGCAGAACGCGCCCGCGCGATCGAGCGCCACGGCCAGGTCGCCGGAGAACACCCCGGACAGCACGGAGTCCGCGAGCGCGCGCACCTCGTCCGGCCCGGGCGGGTCCTGGACCCCTGCGATCGCGTGCCTCACGTGGGCCGCGTGCACGCCCTGGTGGTAGGTCCGCGCGACCGCGGCGGCGTCGTGCTTGACCCACTCGCGCAGCATGTAGATGCGCCAGAGGGCTCCCGGGAGGGTGTGGGCGCCCGCCTTGGACCACATCATCGCGACAGTGTCGATGCCCTCCTCGTCCACGAGGCGGACCAGCCGCGACGTGAGCTCCGGGTCGTGCGCCTCGCGCGCCTGCGACACGAGCGCGAGCGCCGTCTCGTGGGCGATCAGGCCGCGATCCGCGGGGTCGATGTCCCCCTCGAGCTGGTCGGCCGCCTCCAGGTCCAGCATGGCCGGACGGCGGAATCGGGGCTCGGCCAAGGTCAGGCGTCCGTCGCCGGGGAGTCGCCGTCCGCGCCCTCGTCGAACGTCAGGCACACGGAGTTGATGCAGAAGCGGTCGCCGGTGGGCGTCTGCGGGGCGTCGGGGAAGACGTGGCCCAGGTGCGAGTCGCACGTGGCGCACCGCACCTCGGTGCGGATCATGCCCAGCGTCGCGTCCTCGGACAGCACCACGGCGTCGTTCTCCGCGGTGAAGAAGGACGGCCAGCCGCAGTGCGAGTCGAACTTGGTGGCGGAGCGGAACAGCTCGGCGCTGCACGCGCGGCAGCGGTAGACGCCCTCGCGCTTGTTGTCGAGCAGCTCGCCGGTCCACGGGCGCTCGGTGCCGGCCTCCCTGAGGACGTGGAATTCCTCGGGGCTCAGCTCCGCGCGCCATTCGGCGTCGGTCTTGGTGATCCGGGGGGTCATCGCCGCTCCTTCCATCGGTCTTCAGCCTACGCGCGTCGCACAGCGTGAACGCACGAGACGCCCGGTCCGCTGAGGGGGGTTTGGACCGGGCGCCACGTGCTCTCACCTGAAAGCGCTGCGCGGCCTCTCGCCGTGGCAGGTTCACCGTGTCTGACGCCGGCGGGCGCCGTTTTGTTCCCGACGGGGGCCGATGCGCGGGTCACCTGGCGATGCGTGCGCCCCTACCGCTCTTTATCATTCCTGGTACCGAGCCAAGTAAGGGCAACCTGACCAGCCGTGTTGGCTTTTTAGCAACTTACCGCTAGCGTAATTCCCGCGAGCGCCGCCGAGCGCGGCCCGCACTCGACGTCGAAGTCCTGAGAACCCTCATCTGACCCTGGAGAAACCATGCCTGTCGCCAAGACCCTGCGCGCCTCCGCGCTGTTCGCGGCCGCTGCCCTCACGCTCGCCGCGTGCGCCTCAGACCCCGAGACCGAGGAGAGCGCGGACGCCGCCGCTCAGGACCTCGACACGGCAGTCGAGGAGACCACCGACGAGGCTCCCACGGAGGTCACCGTCCAGACCGCGCAGGGCGAGGTCACAGTCCCGTTCCAGCCCGAGCGCGTGATCGTGGTCGAGCACGGCATCCTCGACACCATCGACGCGCTGGGCGCCGGCGACGCGGTCGTGGGCATCCCCCACCACGCGGTGCCGTCCTACCTGAGCGACTACACGACCTCGACGGAGAACACGGGCACGCTGTTCGAGCCCGACTACGAGGCCATCAACGCCGCCGAGCCGGACCTCATCATCGTGGGCGGCCGCTCGGCTGCGACGCTGCCCGAGATGGAGGCCATCGCGCCCACCATCGACCTGTCGTTCGGCTGGGGTTCCGAGGCGTTCCTGTCGAGCTTCGAGACCAACACCACCACGATCGGCGCGGTCTTCGGGCTCGAGGACGAGGCCGCTGCGGCTCTCGCCGAGGTCGACGCCGGCGTGCAGACCGTGGCCGCGGACGCCGCCGACGAGGGCGCCGGGCTGGTCGTCATGACCAGCGCGGGCGAGGTCTCCGCCTACGGGCCGTCCGAGGAGGGGCGCTTCGACTTCGTCTACAACCTGCTCGGCATCACGCCGGCGATCGACCAGGTCGCCATCGACGAGCACGGCGACGCGATCTCGTTCGAGTTCATCGCGGAACTGGACCCGGCGCTGCTGATCGTGCTGGACCGCGACGCGGCCATCGGCGAGGAGGGCGACTCCGCCCAGGCCGTGCTCGACAACGACCTCGTCAATGGCACCACCGCCGTCACCAACGGCGACGTCCTCTACGTCGACACCGAGAAGTGGTACCTGTCCTTCGGCGGCCTGACCGCCGTGGGCACCATCATCGACGAGGTCGGCTCGCTGGTCGGCTGATCCGCGTGACCTCTCGCACCACGAGCAGCGCGCGCCCGACGCGCGCCTCGCGCACCGCGGCCGTCGCCCCCTGGGCGGCGGCCGCGGTCGTGCTCGTGCTCGCCGTGGTGTCGCTGTTCGTCGGCGTCGCGGATGTCGACCTAGCCGGGCTATTCACGGACCCAGAGGCGCGCGAGGTCTTCCTCATCAGCCGCGTCCCGCGGACCGTGGCACTGCTGCTCGCTGGCTCCGCGCTGGCCGTCGCGGGCCTGATCATGCAGCACCTCGCGCGCAACCGCTTCGTCGCGCCCACCACCGCCGGCACCATCGACGCCGCGGGTCTGGGCCTGCTGACGGCGACCCTCGTCTTCGCGGGCGCGTCGATCATGACCAAGATCCTCATCGCGATGGTCTTCGCGCTGGCCGGCACCGCGCTGTTCATCGGCATCATCCAGCGCATCCAGTTCAAGGACGTCATCTTCGTGCCGCTCGTGGGCCTGCTGCTGGGCGGCGTGTTCGGCGCGATCGCCGAGTTCTTCGCCTACCGCAACAACCTCACCCAGACCCTGAGCGTGTGGATGAACGGCGACTTCTCCGGCGTCATCCAAGGCCGCTACGAGACGCTGTGGTTCGCCGGCGTCGTGGCGGTGATCGCCTACGTGTTCGCCAACCGCTTCACCGCCGCCGGCATGGGGCGCGAGTTCGCCACGAACATCGGCGTGAACTACCGCGCGTGGATGGCGGCCGGGCTCACGATCGCCGCGATGGTGACGGCCGTCGTCGTGGTCACGGTGGGCGCGATCCCCTTCCTGGGCCTCATCGTGCCCAACATCGTGACGCTCATGCTGGGTGACAACCTGCGCCGCGTGCTGCCCACGACGGCGCTTGCGGGCGCCGCGCTCGTCGTGTTCTGCGACATCTTGGGCCGCTGGCTGATCTTCCCCTACGAGATCGCGGTCGGGACCATCGTGGGAGTGATCGGCTCCGCGATCTTCCTCGTGCTCATCATGCGGAGGAGGAACACGTATGCGGCGGCGTGAGGACCTGAGCAGGGCCGATGCGCGGGTCGCCTCCCGGACGGGCGGCACCACGGGTGCCGCGACACCAGGCGCCCACCTCACCCAGGTGGAGATCCCGCGCGAGCCTGCCGCCGCATCGGCCCTCCCGCATGCCTCGCAGGAGCCGCGCGAGCGGCGACTGGTCGTGGTCTTCGCGTCTCTCGCGCTGCTGGTCGTGGGCGCGATCGCGCTGTACCTGACGTGGGGCGTCGACGGCCACTGGGACTTCGCACTGCCGCGCCGCCTGGAGCAGGTCGCGGCGCTGATCGTCGTGGGCGTCGCGATCGCGGTATCCACAGTGATCTTCCAGACGCTCACACAGAACCGGATCCTGACGCCGTCGATCATGGGCTTCGACGCGCTGTACGTGCTGCTCGCGACCACGCTGGTGTTCGTGCTGGGGTCGACGGTCGCGGAGTCGATCGACCCGCTGCTGATGTACGCCGTCAACGCGGGGCTCATGATGGGTGCGGCGACGCTCCTGTTCCGGTGGGTGCTGGGCGACGGCACGCGCGGGCTCTACACGATGGTCCTCGTGGGCGTCATCGCGGGCACGTTCTTCGGATCGCTGACGTCGTTCATGTTCCGCGTCATGGACCCCAATGAGTTCGACACGCTCATGGACCAGCTGTTCGCGAGCTTCAACGCGATCGACACCACGCTGCTGGGGATCTCGGCGGTGCTGCTGGGCGTGGGGATCGTGGCTGCGTATCGGCTGGTGCCTCGACTCGACGTGCTGGTGCTGGGCCGGGAGCGCGCGATCACGCTCGGGCTCGACTACGACCGCACCGTCACCGTGCTTCTGCTGATCGTGGCGGGTCTGGTGTCCGTCTCGACCGCGCTGGTGGGGCCCATCACGTTCCTGGGTCTGCTGGTCGCCAACCTCGCCTACCAGCTGACGCGCACGCACCGTCACGTCATCAACCTCACCGCCGCGGGGATGCTCGCGGTCGTCGCGCTGGTCCTGGGCCAGGCGGTGCTGGTGCACGTGCTGCATTTCGCCGGCACCCTCGCGTCGATCATCAACGTCGTGGGCGGCATCTACTTCATCGCCCTGCTGCTCAAGGAGGCTCGCGCATGATCACCATCGACTCCGTCATCAAGACCTACGGCGAGACCACCGTCGTGGACGCGGTGTCGCTCGAGCTGCCCGACTCCGGCGTCACGTCGATCATCGGGCCCAACGGCGCCGGAAAGTCGACCCTGCTGTCGATCGTTTCGCGCATTCTTGGCGCCGATGCGGGGGTCGTCTCGGTCGAGGGGCTCGACGTGTTCCACTCGCCGTCGCGCGAGGTCGCCAAGAAGCTGTCGATCCTGCGTCAGGACCAGCACACCACCGCGCGCATCACCGTGCGCGAGCTGGTCGAGTTCGGGCGGTATCCCCACTCCCACGGCCGCCTGACGGCCGAGTGCCACGCCGCCGTCGCATCGGCCCTGGAGTATTGCGACCTCGCCGATCTTGTCGACCGGCCCATCCACCAGCTCTCCGGCGGCCAGCGCCAGCGCGCGTATGTCGCGATGGTGCTCGCGCAGGACACCCGCTACGTGCTGCTCGACGAGCCGCTCAACAACCTCGACATGGTGCACGCCACCGGGCTGATGCGCCTGCTGCGCTCACTCGCGGACGAGCGCGGCAAGTCCGTGGTGCTGGTGCTGCACGACATCAACTACGCGAGCGCGTACTCGGACAGGATCGTGGCGATGCGCGACGCCAAGGTCGTCGTGGACGGGCCGCCCGCGTCCGTGATCACCCCCGACGCCCTCGAGAGCGTGTACGGCATGCCGTTCCGCGTGCACGACCTCGACGGCGAGCGCGTCGCGTCGTACTACCGCTAGTCCTCAGCCTCCGTTTGATCCCCTGCCTCTTGCCTACCCCACTGGAGTTCTCATGGCCATCGACATCACCGGCCGCGCCGTCACCGACCGCGCACCCCGCTACCTCAAGCAGCTGTGCAAGCACCTGGGCGAGAAGATCGACGTCGAGTACGACGAGAGCTCGGGCGTGGTGCGGTACGAGGACGCCGTGGCAACCCTCACGGCGACCGACCGCGCGCTCGAGTGCGCGATCTCCGGCGCGACGGACCTGCATGTGTACCGGGCCATGGGGATCGTGGCGGGTCACCTCGAGAAGTTCGGGGCGCGGGACGGGCTGGTGTGCAGCTGGGACGACGCCGACGTCGAGGCCGAGTATCGGGCCCGACGGGAGGCGATGCTGGCCCAGCGGCGCGCCGAGGTCGAGGCGAAGGAAAAGCGCGCGGAAGGCGAGTGAAAATCCCCGTCGCGACCGCATCGGCTGGCATTATGCCTGGTAGATTGACTCTAAGGTTAGCCTTTCCGAAACAATAGAGTTTCGTAATTGATTAGGAAATGGCCGAGTGTCTTTAATTGAAAATGTGACACGCGCGCTTTTCGGGCGTATTCTTGTGGGCAGAAGACCTAACAAGGAGGACCACCATGGCCACCATGATCAGCCTGCCGATCGTCTCGTCGTGCTCCGTCGAGACCTGCGGCTTCAACCACGACGGCTGCCGCGCCGGCGCCATCAACGTCTCGGGCGACCACGGTCACTGCTCGACGTTCATCGCGACCGACAACAAGGGCGGACGCTTCGACAACGCGGGCGTGGGCGCGTGCACCCGCACCGACTGCACGTTCAACGAGGAGATGAGCTGCACCGCCGAGGCGATCGAGGTCGGCGCCTCGTTCGACACTGCGGACTGCCTGACCTTCGAGGCGCGCGCCTGACGCGCAGCATCTGACGCTTTCCGGAGCCCCGGCACGCCCTCGCGGCGGCCGGGGCTTCGTCATGTCCGGTGACATTCGCTCGGGTCCGCGGGCTCTCCGACTGGCACTGAGGCCGCGTGACAGACTGAACCGGTGACTGCCAGCCCGCCGCACCCGGACTCGCCGGGCTCCTCGCGCATGCGAGTGCTGGGCATTCAGCGCGCGCAGTGGCGGGACCTGTGGGCCGGCACCGTTGCGGTCTCGCCTCTCATGCCTGGCGCGGTGGTGTTCGGCCTGGCGTTCGGCGCGCTGATCCAGGTCGTGGGCCTGCCGTGGTGGATGGCGCCGTACGCGAGCTCCACGGTGACCGCGGGCGCGAGCCAGATCGCGATCGTCGAGGCGCTGCGCCAGAACGCCCCCATGGCGATCGCGGTCATCACCGCGCTGGTGATCAACGCGCGGCTCGCGTTGTACTCGGCGGCGATGGCGCCCATCTTCGCGGCGTTCCCGCGGCGCTGGCGCTTCGCGCTTGCATACCTGATGACGGACCAATCGGCGGCGGTGACCTCGATGGAGGTCGACAAGTGGCCGGACCCGGTGCGCCGGCGCTGGTTCGTGCTCGGCGTCTCGGGGCCTTTCGTGGGGATCTGGATCCTCGGGACCACCGCAGGCGTGATCCTGGGCCCGGTGATTCCCGAGTCCTGGCAGATCGGCTTCATCGTGCCGTTGATGTTCATCGCGGTGCTGGTGCCCGGACTGCGCACGTGGCCCGGCGTCGCCGCCGCGGGAATCTCGATCGCTACCGTGCTGCTGCTCAAGGACCTGCCGTACGGACTGAACGTGCTCACGGGGGCTCTGCTGGGCATTGCGCTGGGCTCGTTCGTGCCCGACCGCTCGCATCCGGTCGACGAAGAGGCGGTGCCACCGGGCGCCGCGCCCGAGGCCCACGACCCATGACCCTCACGGCATTCATCGTCTTCACGCTCGCCGCGATCGGGACGTACCTGATCCGAGTCTCCGGCATCGTGCTCCTCGGCGGCGACCGCGAGCTGCCGCCGCGCGTGCGCAAGGCGCTGTCACTGGTCGCACCCGCGGCGATGGCCGCGATCATCGCGAACTCGCTGTTCCTCGAGCAAAGCGACTGGCGCGCCTTCGGGCCCTGGCACATCGCGGCCATCGTGGCCGTGGGCGTCGCTCTCTGGAAGCGGTCGATGGGATGGACGCTCGCGCTGGGTGCCGCAGCCTTCGCGGCGCTGCTGCTCGCGGGCTTCTAGCGCAACCCGAGCCCGCATCGGCTCCCCCGCAGACCCGTCGCTGCTCGCACCTCACCCTCGCTCGCGCCACACCAGTGTCAACCTGTTGACAACTCGCACGATCCAAGTGTTAACTGGTTGACATGTCCGACAAGCTGACGTTCACTCTCCACGAGCTGGTTCAGGTCCTCGATCAGTCCGCGGACTCCTTGCTGACGTCCAAGTACGGCGTCACGGGCAGCCAGTTCGTGTTCCTTGCCACCCTCGAGGACGTCGAGCCCACGGATGTCACGACGCTCGCTGAGTGCCTCGGAGTCTCCAAGGCCGCGGTCAGCAAGCGGGTCCCCAGTCTGGCCGACGCCGGCTGGATCACCACCGCCGACGACCCCCACCACAAGCGTCGCGTAGTCCTGACGGTCACGCAGCGGGGCCGCGACCTGGTCGAGCGCGCCGGCCGCGATCTCGACGCCCAATTCACCGCGCTCTTCCAGCACCCGGCCGCCGCCGGGCTCGACCCTCGCCTGCTCAAAGACCAGCTCAACACCCTCATCTCGATCCTGCGACAGAACGGACCCCTCTCATGACCCGCATCCTCGTCGTGATCGGCACCCCGATCGCCGACAGCCTCAACCACGCGCTCGCCCACTCGTACATCGACGCCGCCCGCGCCGCCGGCGCGCACGTCGACGTGGTCGACCTCGCTCGCGACGGCATCCCGGCCCACCCCGAGGTTCGCCAGGACCTCCGCGCACCGCGCACGGACCAGGACCCGCCGCTCGACCCCGCGATCGCGCCCTACGTCGAGCGCGTCGAGGCCGCCGACCACCTCGCTCTCTTCTTCCCGCAGTGGTGGGGCACGTACCCGGCCGCATTCAAGGCGTGGATCGACCGCGCGATCGTGTCCGGCTCTGCGTTCCAGTACAAGGACGGCCGCGGCTGGACCAAGCTGCTGACCGGCCGGACCGCGCGCATCGTCATGACCATGGACTCACCGCGCTGGTGGAACTGGTGGATGTACCGCGACGCGGCCGTGCGGGCCCTCAAAGTCGCGACGCTCTGGTACGTGGGAATCGACACCGTGGGCGTGACGCGAATCCCCGAGGTGAAGCACTCGTCGAGGGCGAAGCTCGAGCGGGCTGTCGCGTCGACGGGACGCGTGGGCGCGGCCGATGCGGCACGCACGCCCTCGCCGCGCATCACCCGGCGGAAGACACCGGCAACGGTGGCGTAGTCCGCTCAGTGCAGCGAGGCATCGGGTGCGGAGCGCCGATGCGCGGTGAAGGTCACCGTCAACCCTGCCCGGGAAGGGGCGCAGCAGAACAGCCCAGCCCGCGCATCGGCCTCCGGCGCCAAAGGCGCCACACGCACCAGGCGCCACTGCTCATCGCCCGCACGCGCGCGGATCGTCACGGCGTCACCATCGCGCGACGCGCGAACCGTGACCTCTCGGCCGGCCCACTCAAGCACGGGCGCCACTGACCAGTCAGAGCTGCCGTGTGTCACGACAGCCCCCACCTGCGGCGAGCCGTCCGAGACCTCGACACCTGCCTTGATCCAGGTCTCCTCGTCGACGCGGATAATAATGCCCGCCTGATCGAACTGCTGGTCGTAGTCGAGCAGGAAGGACACCTCGACTGCCTCGCTCGCGCCCAGCGGGGCCACGAGCGCGTGGGCGTCGTCGTGCACGAAGCCGTAGGACGTGTGGCGCCACGCATCAGAGCCTTCGCGGGCCGTCACCAGCAGCCGGCCGCCGTCAAGGCCCGCCGCGGCGGGCGGCGTGGTCCACTCTCCGGTGTCGAGCAGCGCTGCCAGATCCATGCGCCCAGGCTACGACCCGCGTCGCGCCAGCGCGGGTGCTAGCGTCGCGCACATGAGCGACGCGGAGCCGCACACGCCCCTCGACACGGGCCCGCCCGCCGCTCACCCCTCGATCACGCCGGCGACGGTCCGCGCCCTCGTCGACGACCAGGACCCCGACTTCCACACGATGGCGCTGGGCGAGCGCTTCGACGGCTGGGACATGGCGCTGTATCGCCTGGGCGACGACCTCGCCGTCCGCCTGCCCCGCGTCGAGTCCGCCGTCGACTCGCTGATCGCGGAGATGCGGTTCGTCCCTCGCCTGTCCGAGGCCTGGGACTTCCCCTTCCCGCGCGTGGTGCGCTCGGGGCTCCCGGGCCGCGGCTACCCGTGGCCGTGGGCGATCGTCACGTGGGTGCCGTCCGCCACCGCCGACAAGGTGCCACTGCGTGCGGAGGCCGGCCCACGCATCGGCCGCGCGATCGCCCAGGTGCACGCCATCGCGGATGCCGACGCCCCCTACAACCCCGAGCAGTCGCTGCCCATGCGCGCACGGGGAGCGGACCTCGACTGGGCGCTCGAGCAGCTGGCCGATGCGCGGGGCCCGCAGGGCGAGACGCTCGACCTGGCACGGGTGGAGGAGCTGTGGCAGGCGGCGCTGGACGCGCCGCCCGGGCGCGACACGGTGTGGTCGCACGCGGATCTCCACGGGTCCAATGTGCTGTCCGCGGACGGCGACTTCGCAGGCATCATCGACTGGGGCAAGATGGCCGGGTGTGACCGGGCCGTGGACCTGGGTTTCCTGTACACGGTGATGCCGGCCGCCGGGGTGTGCGCGGCGGTGGCCACCTACCGGGACTTGACCGGCGTCGAGGACTCGGGCCTCGAGGCGCGACTGACCGGCATCGGGCTCGCCAAGTGCCTCCTGTGGGCGACTCTGGACCGGCCGCTGAACGTGGCGATGGCGTGGCGAGGGCTGCGCGAGCTGGGGGTCGTGAACGAGCACCGGCCTGCCGGGAGCTGATGCCCCCGGCAGGCCGGCGCCGCTGCCGCGTGCGTCAGGGAGCGACCGTCACCACGCGGGGCTGCGAAGAGGTCTCGCCGGCGTGGTTGGCGAAGACGATCACGTACTCGTGCTCGCCCGACGCCCGGCCGTCAAGGGCCACCTCGACGCGTTGCGCCGCCGGGCTCGCGGCCTCGAGCTCGCCCGAGGCGACTGGCTCGCCGTCCTCGAACAGCTCCCACGCAGTGGCGTTAGTACCCCACCACAGGTTCGCGGTGACCACGTAGGAACCATCACGGTCCCAGTTGTCGTGCGACAGCACCGGCACGCCGGGGCGTGCATCCGTCACCGACACCGTGAGCGGGGCGGTCCGCGTGGACCCCTGCGAGTTCACGGCCTCGAGCACGAACTCGTACTCACCGTCGGCGAGCCCTGAGATCGGGAACGCGGCGTGCTGAGCCGTGGGGCCGCCTGCCTCGAGCTCACGCGTCGCGACCTCGACACCGTCCTGGTACAGGGTGATGCGGCTGGCGTTGGCGCCCCACCACATGTCCCACCGCACCTCGAAGGTCCCGTCGTGAAGGCCGTGAGACCACCCGCTCGTGGAGCTCAGGACGCCGGGTGCCGGGACTGCCGTCTCGTCATCCTCGGGCGGCTGCTGCGCGTCGAGGCAGTCCTGGTACGCGTCCGCATCGGGAGAGAAGCGGAACCAGTCGAAGCTGGCCTCGATCTCCGGCGTTGAGGCGCCGCCGCGGAAGGCGTACGGTCCCACGTGCGTGAAGCCCGCGAGCTCGGCGTCGATGTCCCGTCCATACCGGGTGAACTGCTCGCCGTCGTAGGACACGGACGCGCGAATGCTCGTGCCGTCGGACGTGTACCGGAGCCACAGCTCCGACTGACCGGTCTCTGGCGGCGCGGCGTCTTGGCGGTTGCCGCCGTCGCGGTGGTAGACCAACTCGACCGTGCGGCCCCCCGACGCCTCGACCAGGTCGAGCTTGGCGTAGTGGGTGTCGCTGGCGTACAGCAGGAGACCGGCCTGCTGATACCTCTGCGCCGGGTCGATCTCCACCCTGGTGGTCACCTGCCACGGGCCGTCGGGCAGCTCCTGCTGCAGCAACGGCGCCGCCGAGACACCACCGGCATAGGTCGGGATCACGAGCGCATCATCAACAACCTCGTGGCGCGCGAGATCCTCACGCACGACGCGGTCCCAGGTGCCGTCCGCGAGAGCGCCATCGAACTCGTCGCTTCCCGGCGCCGCGCACTGCTCGAACACCGGATTGTCGGCATCCGCGGGGAAGTCGGCCAGCGGCGGCTGGGTCGACTCCATGCAGTCCTCGTATGCCTCCACATCGGGTGACACGCGGAACCAGTCGAACCTGGCCTCGATCTCCGGCGTTGAGGCGCCGCCGCGGAAGGCGTACGGTCCCACGTGGGTGAAGCCCGCAGTCTCGACATCGATCTCACGGCCGTACCGCGTGAAGTCCTCGCCGTCATAGGACACCGACGCGCGGATGTCCTCGCCGTCCGAGGTGTAGCGCAGCCAGATCTCGTTCTGCTCCACCTCAGGCGCAGCCGAGTCCTGACGGTTGCCACCGTCGCGGTGGTAGACCAGCTCGACCGTGCGGCCCGGCGTTGCGACGCCCATGTCCAGCTTGGCGTAGTGGGTGTCGGTGGCATACAGCAGCAGACCGGCCTGCTGATACCTCTGCGCCGGGTCGATCTCCACCCTGGTGGTCACCTGCCACGGACCGTCGGGCAGCTCCTGCTGCAGCAATGGTGCCGCAGCGACACCACCGGCATAGGTCGGGATCACGAGCGCATCATCAACAACCTCGTGGCGCGCGAGACCCTCACGCACGACGCGGTCCCAGGTGCCGTCCGCGAGAGCGCCATCGAACTCGTCGCTCCCCGGCGCCGCGCACTGCTCGAACACCGGGTTGTCGACATCCTCGGGGAAGCCGCCGAAGGGCTGGGGCACCACGACCTCCGCGCCGTCCTTGGCCCATGCGATGGTGGCGCCCAGCCGGTCGCCCGACTCGTAGAACAGATACGTCTCGCCGTCGTGCGTGACGACCTCCGGGGCGGCGACGCGTCCCACGTCGTCGCCGATGCCGCTCGCCTCGTGCAGGACGATGGGCTCCTCTCCCACCTCGCGCAGGGTCGGGTCGATCGTGCGGGCGTAGGACTTGCCGCTGGACGCGTGATAGATCACGTACAGCTGACCGTCCCACTCCCAGAGGTCGGCGCCCGAGACGTTCGCACCCTCCTCCTCACCGGGGTAGACCACGTAGTCCGGTGCGACGGTCCACGTCTCGCCGTCCACGGACTCCGCGAGCCGGATCTTGCGGCGGTTGTCCGTCTCGTTCGCCATGTAGAACATGCCGTACGCGTACGCACCATCGGTGTCGGGGTGCTCGAACACGCGTCCGTAGCTCGACTCCGTGGTGATGGGGCTCGCCATCGCCGTGGTGACCGCGACCCCGCCGTACTCGAAGGTCACGCCGTCGGTGGTCGTGGCCCACCTGGTGGTCGAGTTCTCCCCGTGGAAGTACAGGTACAGCTCGTCGGCCTGCTCGTTCCAGATGGCGTCCGGGCTCGAGATGTGGCTGACGTCGAAGTGCGGATCCCAGTCGCGCTCGATGATGGGGTTGTCGGCGTATTCCGTCCAGGGGCCCTCGAGAGAGTCCGCATACATGAGCATGATGCCGCCGGGGGCATCGTGCGGAGCGAGGTACAGGTACCACTCGCCGAGCGGGTCATCGAGAAAGGCGCCGGCATGGAACACGCTGGGGAAGATGAACTCGTCCGTGGGGTTGTAGATCATCTCGGACTTGTCCGTGATGACGCCCTGATAGCCGAACTCGGGCCAGTTCTCCGGTGGATCGGCCGTCTCGGCCGATGCGGGGACCGCCAGCGCTGCTCCGAGGGCGAGCGCCGCGGCGATGGCGCCGGGGGCGCGCATGCGGTGCTGGTGCTTCATGGGGTTGTCAGCCTTTCGTCGGGGACGGCTGACGTGCCAGCGGCTGCTCCGGTGCAGCGTATTGACACATCGTCGTGCCGTGTGTGTATAGTTCTGGTCATCCTGCTAATGCGCATTAGCACTACGACGAGTCGATGCTAATTCGGATGAGCAGGAAACGTCTAGGCATCACTGCTCATCACGATCAACGAGGCGAGCAGCCCCGGAGCCCGGACGAATGCAGCGATGGCGCCGCGACCGCAGCGGCGCCGTGAGTGTCTCGGCAAGGCTGCCGAGCCAGGAAAGGTGGCGCACCATGACGACGACGTCGGGCTCCAAGCGACGCATCACGCAGCGCCAGATCGCGCAGCTGGCCGGCGTCAGCCAGTCCACCGTCTCCCTCGTCGTCAACGGCAAGGCGGAGGCGCTCAGCCGCATTCCCGCCGCCACCCGCGATCGCGTGCTCGAGGTGATTCGCGAGGCCGAGTACGTCGCGGATCCCGTCGCTCGTTCGCTCGCGGGCCACGGCAACCACCTGATCGGCGTCTTCACCTACGAGCCGGCATTTCCCACAGCGTCGCTCGACTTCTACACCAGCCTCCTCACCGGCATCGAGGCCGAGGCCGAGCACCTGGGCTACGACCTCCTGCTGTTCACGTCGGCACCTGTCCAGGAGGGCAAGCGCAGCGTGTTCCATCCCTACAGCCGCATCCGCCTGGCGGACGGGTGCCTGCTCCTGGGCCGCGAGATGGAGGGCGAGGAGCTCGAGCGCATGGTCGCGAGCGGATTCCCGTTCGTTGCCGTCGGACGCCGTGACACCCCGGGGGTGCCGTACGTCGCCGTCGACTACGCGGCCGGGACATCGGCCCTGGTGGAGCGCGCGTGGGAGCACGGCCACCGTGACTTCGCCCTCCTACACGTGGATTCGACGGGTGAGTCCACCCGCGACCGCCGCACGGGCTTCGAGGACGCGCTTGCGCGCCTCGACAGCGCCGCCGCCGCGCGCGCCACCGCCATCGCCGTCGACCCCGCCGATCACGCGGCGGCGTGGGCGGCGTTGCGTAGCAGCGGCGCCACGGTGGCGTTCATCGAGGCACCCGCCGATGCGATCGCGCTGCACAAGCTCGCAGGTGCGGAGGGCGTGTCCATCCCCGACGACCTCTCGTTCGTGGTGCTGGCCGATCCCTCGCGCTCGCGCGAAGGCGGGCCGGACTTCACGCGTCTCAGCCCACCGCGCGCCCGCCTGGGCGCCGAGTCGCTCGCGCTGCTGAGCCGCCTGCTCGACCCCGAGCTCGACGTGCCGGAGCACCAGCGGCGCCTCACGCTCGACTGCGCGCTCACCGACGGCGCCACGTTGGTGCCTCCCCGACCCACCACCTCGGCCTCGGCCTGAATGGAGAACAACGACCCCATGACTGCTGTAGCTTCGAGCGCTCCCCACCCGCGCATCGGCCACCCGCACGCGCAGGAGCTTCGCTGCGACGTCCTCGTCGTGGGCGGTGGCCTAGGCGGCGTCGCGGCCGCCCTGGCCGCGGCAGACCTGGGACGCACGGTGATCCTCACCGAGGAGTACGCGTGGCTGGGCGGTCAGCTGACGTCCCAGGCCGTGACGCTCGACGAGCACAGCTGGATCGAGCAGTTCGGAGCGACCGGACGGTACCGCTCGCTCCGCGAGGGCATCCGCGCCTACTACCGTCGCGCCTATCCGCTCACCGCCGAGGCACGGGCCACGCGCACGCTGAACCCCGGCAACGGGCTCGTCAGCCGGCTGTGCGCGGAGCCCGCCGCGGGCGTCCAGGCGATCGAGGAGATGCTCGCCCCCCACATCTCGTCCGGCAGGCTCACCGTGCTGCAGCCCGCCGTTCCCGTGGCCGCCGACGTCTCGGGCGACGTTGTCGACGCCGTCACCGTGCGCCTCACGCGCGAGGGCCGCGACGTGACCATCACCGCGGGCTTCGTGCTCGACGGCACCGAACTGGGCGACCTGCTCCCCCTCACGGGCGCCGAGCACGTCACGGGCTTCGAATCGCGCGACGACACCGGCGAGCCGAGCGCTCCCGCCACGGCCCAGCCCGACAACCAGCAGGCGTTCAGCTGGTGCTTCATCGTGGACCACGTCGATGGCGATCACACGATCGACCGCCCTGAGGACTATGCCGCCTGGAGCACCAAGCAGCCGGACTACTGGGGCGCGCCCATGCTGTCCCTCACCGGCCCCGACCCGCGCACGCTGGAGACCTTCACTCGCACGTTCACGCCGAACGCGGACGTGCCGGACGCGGTCATCGCGGACCAGGGCAAGCACGCTGGCGACCGCGAACTGTGGACGTTCAGGCGCATGCTCGACCGGCGCAACTTCGAGCCGGGAGCGTTCCCCAGCGACATCGTGCTGGTCAACTGGCCCATGATCGACTACATCGACGGCCCGCTCGTGGGCGTCAGCCAGGAGCAGGCTCTCGAGCACCAGCGCCAGGCACGCCAGCAGTCGCTGTCGATGCTCTACTGGCTGCAGACCGAGGCGCCCCGCCCGGATGGCGGCACCGGATTCCCTGGGCTGCGACTGCGCGGCGACCTCACGGGCGGCCCCGACGGCCTCGCCCAGGCCCCCTACATTCGCGAGTCGCGGCGCGCGCTCACCGTCGGCACCCTCACGGAGAGCGAGCTGTCCATCGAGGTCAGCGGCACCGATCAGCCCTTCAGGACCCCGGACTCTGTGGGCGTCGGCATGTACCGCATCGACCTGCATCCCTCGAGCGGTGGCGACAACTACCTCGACATCGCCTCGCGCCCCTTCGAGATCCCTCTCGGCATCCTCGTCCCGCGCCGCATGCGCAACCTGCTGCCCGCGGGAAAGAACGTCGGCACCACGCACATCACCAACGGTGCGCTTCGGCTCCACCCAGTCGAGTGGAACGTCGGCGAGGCCGCAGGAACCCTGGCGGCCTTCTGTCTGGACCGCGCGGTCGAACCCCGCGCGGTCCAGACGACCCCTGGACTCCTCTCGGAGTACCAGACCCTGCTCACACAAGGCGGCGCGGAGCTTCACTGGCCAGCCGTCGCCGGATACTAAGAAGGGCATCACCATGACACCCAAGCGAATGCTACCCGGCATCGGCGCCGCCGTAGCGGTCGGGCTGCTGCTCACGGCATGCAGCTCCGATGCGGACCCCGACACCACCACCCCCGAGACCAGCGACGACGCGGCGCCTGCCGGCGACCCCGTCGACCTGCGGATGACCATCTGGACCTCGAACGAGGACCACCTGGCACTGTTCAACGAGATCGCCGACGACTACATCGCGAGCCACGACGACGTCGCGTCCGTGACGTTCGACTCGCTGCCGTTCGACGACTACACCTCCACCGTCACCACGCAGATCGCGGGCGGCAGCGCTCCCGACCTCGCGTGGGTGCTGGAGAACACCGCGCCCGACTTCGTCGAGTCCGGCGCTCTCATGGGCCTCAACGAGACCCTGCAATCCACCGACGGCTACGAGTTCGACGACCTGGCGGCGGGAGCCACCGGGCTGTGGCTCGAGGGCGACGAGCTGATGGCGTACCCGTTCAGCACCTCGCCCTTCGTGATGTTCGTGAACAACGACATGCTCGCAGAGGCGGGACTGCCGTCGGGCGCGGAGATGCTCGCCGACGGCTCCTGGACGTGGGAGGACGTGGACGCGGCGGGCGCCACGGTTCGCGAGGCGACCGGCAACGCGGGCTTCGTGGTCCGCGACTTCGAGTACCTCAACTGGGACTTCCTCAGCACCGTGTGGAACGGGTGGGGAGCCGCGCCGTGGAGCGACGACGGCTCGATGTGCACCTTCGCTGATCCTGAGATGGTCGACGCCTTCGAGTTCCTGCACGGCGCCGCGTTCGACTCGCAGTCGATGCCCGGGCCGGGCACGTCCGCGGACTTCTTCGCAGGAGAGTCCGCGATGACCATCACCCAGATCTCGCGCGCCAACCTGCTCGAGGAGGGCGGCTTCGCGTGGGACCTGCTGCCGCTGCCCTCGGGCCCGGCGGGCGAGTACTCGGTGACGGGCCAGGCCGGCATCGGCGTGCTCGCACAGGGCGAGAACCCGCAGGTGGCTGCGAACTTCCTGGCGTTCTTCTCGAACCCCGCGAACGCTGAGAAGCTAGCGGCGTTCTTCCCGCCGCCGCGCGAGTCGCTGCTGAACGCGGAGGTCCTGTCCGCCGCGAACCCGCTGCTCACCCCGGAGCAGATCGAGAACGTCGTGGTGCCCGGCATCGCGACGGGTGAGGTGCGGCCCAGCCACACCGGCGCCGCGGAGATCGGCCAGCAGGTCCGCTCGTCCCTCGACGCGATCTGGACCGAGGACGCCGACATCGAGGCGGTGCTCCAGTCCACCTGCGCGGCCATCGAGCCTCTGCTGTAGGTCCGGTCTCGATGCCCTCTCCCTCCACACCGTCTCCGGTCCGGGCGCACGCCCGGGCCGGGGGCGGTGCCCCCAGCGCCCGCAGGACGCGCCGGCGCCGCTCGGATCTGCAACGCAGCGACGCGCGCGCCGGGCTGCTGTTCATCGCTCCCCAGGCCATCGGCATCCTGCTCTTCGTTCTGATCCCGCTGGGCCTGATCTTCTACTACTCGTTTCACGAGTGGAACGTCCTCGCCGGGGACTTCTCGTTCGTGGGGCTCGACAACTTCGACAAGCTGGTGAACGACCCGCAGCTGTCGACCGTGCTGCGCAACACCGCGATCTTCTCCGTGGGACTCGTCGTGTTCAACCTGACGCTCGCGCTGAGCCTCGCCCTGGTGCTCAACCAGAAACTGCGGGGCATGACGGTGTTCCGCACCATCTTCTTCTCACCCGTCGTGGTGTCGCTCGTCGCCTGGACCATCGTGTGGGGCTTCCTGCTCCAGGACAACGGCGGCATCAACGCGGCCCTCGCGAGCGTCGGCATCGAGGGCCCCAACTGGCTGCGCGAGGGGTGGGGCGCCATGGCGTCCGTGATCGTTGTGCAGGTCTTCAAGAACGTGGGCCTCAACATGGTCCTGTTCCTCGCCGCGCTCCAGGGTGTGCCCGCCGAGGTGATGGAGGCCGCCAAGATGGACGGCGCCTCCGGTCGCACGGCGCTGTTCCGCATCGTCCTCCCGCTGATCTCGCCCACCATCCTGCTGACCTCGATCATCACCATCGTGGGGTCCCTGCAGGTGTACGCGCAGATCGCGGTCCTCACGCAGGGCGGCCCCGGCATCTCCACCACCGTGCTCGTGTACTACCTGGTCCAGCAGTCGTTCGACTTCCACGCTTTCGGCTACGGCTCCACCCTTGCGATCGTGCTGTTCCTGATCGTGCTGGTGCTGACCGTCATCCAGTGGCAGATGCGCAAGAGGTGGGTCTTCTATGAGAACTGACACCCGTCCCCGAGCGGTCGCCACCGCATCGGCCGACCCCGACCACCAGCAGAGCGAGAGAGACGCGCAGCGAGACGCTCGCGTCGCCCGCACCTGGGACATCGTCGGCAAGGTCGCGCTATACCTTGCCCTGGCGATCGTGGCCATCCCGTTCCTCATGCCGACGTGGTGGATGATCACGAGCTCTCTCAAGCCCATCGGGGAGATCTTCGCGTACCCGCCCACGCTGTGGCCCGACGCTCCCACGCTGCAGGCGTACGCGGATGCGTTCGCGTTGCAGCCCTTCGCGCGGCAGTACTTCAACAGCCTGTACATCGCGGCGTTCGTGACGATCGGCACCATCCTGATCTCGTCGCTCGCGGGCTACGCCTTCGCGCGCATCCGCTTCCCCGGCAACAACATCATCTTCATGGTGGTGCTGGTGGGCCTCCTGATCCCCGCAGAGGTCACGATCGTGCCGCTGTTCCAGATGTTCAACACCTGGGGCATGGTCAACACGCACTGGCCGATCCTGCTCGCCACGACGTTCGGCGCTCCCAGCGTGCTCGCGACTTTCATCATGAGGCAGTTCTTCCTGACGCTGCCGGTGGAGCTCGATGAGGCCGCACGGCTCGACGGACTGGGACGCTTCGGGATGTGGTGGCGCTTCGCGATGCCATTGGCGCGCACCGCGATCGCGGCGGTGGGGATCTTCACGTTCCAGCACGTGTGGAACCTCTACCTCGAGCCGACGGTGTTCCTGCAGTCGCCGGAGATGTTCACGCTGCCGCAGGCACTCACGCGCTTCACGGATGCCTACGGCGGCGAGATGTGGAACGTCCAGCTCGCCGCGGCGACCATGACGGTCATCCCGGTGCTGCTCGTCTTCATCCTCGCGCAGAAGCAGTTCATCCAAGGGCTCGCCCACACCGGCCTGAAGGGCTGAGACGTTCCCGCGCGTGCCTGGGGCGCTGCCGGTCGCGAGATCGGTGGCACCCCAGGCACGCGTAGGATTCTCAGACGGGCCTCTAGCTCAGTTGGTAGAGCAGCGGACTTTTAATCCGTAGGTCGTGGGTTCGAGCCCCACGGGGCCCACTCCCGGAACGTCGCAGGTGCCGTGCGCGTTGCGAGGACGTGCTCCCCGGTCTCATCCCCCGCATCGTGGTCGACGGCGTCGACGTCACGCCCGCGCTGGTCGCGCTGACGATCATCACGGTGGGCGTCGCGTTCGCGCTCGGCCTCGCGCGTGGGCGCGGGGTCCGCTACGCACTCTGGGCCGGGCTCCTAGTGACGCTGCTCGTCATCGGCGCGGTGACACTGGGCTCGGTCCTGACCGACCACGGCACCGGCGCGCAGGGCGTCAACCTGGTCCCGTTCCAGGAGATCCAGCGCGGGCTCGACCACCGCGGCACGGTGGCGTGGACCAATCTGGTGGGCAACGTGATCCTGTTCATCCCGCTGGGACTCGCGGTCGCCGGCCTGGTGCGCGGAGGCTTCTGGTTCCGACTCATCAGCGCCCTGGCCGCGGGCCTGGTCCTCAGCACCGCGATCGAGATCACCCAGTACACCGGCGGCCGGGTCGCGGACATCGACGACATCATCCTCAACGGTGCTGGCGCGCTGCTCGGCGGGCTCGTGGGCGCGACGCTGGGCGGCATCGCCGAGCACCGGTCACGCCGAGCCGACCGCACCACAGATCAACCGCCGCCAGCCTGACGACCCCGACTGCGCATCGGCCGTCCTGACACGCCAGACTGGAACTCCACCCACCTCAGGAGGAGACCGACATGGCTCACGGCGACATCACCCACATCGACATCCCCGTGTCCGACATGGCCAAGGCCAAGCACTTCTACGGACTGCTGTTCGGGTGGGAGATCGCGGCGCCGCCCGGCTTCGAGGACTACCCGATGTGGCAGGCGCCCAACAAGATCAGCGGCGGGGGACTGGCGCCGCGCTCGGACGGCTTCGCGCAGCCGCGCAGCTATGTCGAGGTCGACTCGATCGAGCACACGCTCGGCGTCGCGCGCAGCCAGGGCGCGACCGTCCTGATGGAGAAGTCCGAGATCTCGGAGACCAGCTGGTGGGCGGCGATCCAGGACCACGATGGCAACGTGATCGGGCTCTACGAGGGCGTCACGGACGTGGGCGAGTAGCCGTCAGCGCAGAGGGCCGATGCGGCGGCCGGGTTGGCGCCGATGCGGTGGCTGATGTGACGTGCCGACGTACGCTGGAGGCATGACCGAGCAGACTCAGGCGGCGTGGACGGATCCCCGCGAGGAGATCGAGTTCAGCGTGCTCATGGCCAACGGTCGCCTCGCGCCACGCTCATTCGCGAACCGTGAGGAGGCGGAGGCCTGGGCCCGGCCGCAGGACGGCGACGAGGTCGTGTCCTTCAACCAGGTGTGCGCCTGCGACATGTAGAGACACGGGCCGCGCCGCCGGGTGAGAGCGTCAGGCCGGCCCGGCGGCGTCGCGGCGGCGGTTCAGTTTCGCGCGAGCCCACCAGAACACGACCGTGCCCACGAACAGCACGATCCCGAGCAGCGCGAGCCACAACAGCGCCTCGATGAGGAAGCCGATGATGCCTAGCGCGAGCGCCAGAACCAGGACCACGATCAGAAAGATCTTCATGGCCATCTAGACGCTCAGAAGGCCCCTGGTATTCCGGGCCCCCGGTCTGAGCCGTGTCATCCGAACGTGAACGAGTACGCCTCGGCGCCCTCGCTCACCTCGACGTCGATCACGTGCTGACCCTCGCCGACGCCCTCGGCGAGCTGGTACGAACGCGGCGTGCCGTCGACCTCGATCGTGCGGCTGTCGCCGCCGTCGAGCGTCACTGTCACCGTGCCCGAGCCTGCCAGCACCATCCGCACCTCGGTGGCGTGGAAGTCCAGCCGGATCCGCGCATCGGCCGCCGCGGGCGTCGCGTACTGCGTCTCAAGCTGCCACGTGCCCTCGAGAGCGAAGGAGTCCGCGGGCTGGCTCTCGGGCAGTCCGTACGAGCCCTCGCCCGGCGCGTAGCGCACCCCACCGCCGAAGTTCATGTCCTTGGACGTGCCCAGGAACGTCTCCTGGGTGGTGGAGCCCACGCCCGGGGTGACGTCCTCGACTCCGGTCTCGCCGGGAAGGTCCACGGACGGATCCGCGTCGACGAGCAGCTCGCGGATCATCGACTCGGTGGCCTCGTAGTTGCCCTCGCCGAACGAGATGTGGCGCACCGTGCCCTCGGCGTCGATGAGGTAGTGCGCGGGCCAGTAGCGGTTGCGGTAGTTGGTCCACGTCGCGAGGTTGTTGTCGAGCGCGACCGGGTAGGTGATGCCGAAGTCGTCCGCGCCGGCGATCACGTTCCCTCGATCCTTCTCGAACGCGTACTCCGGGGAGTGGATGCCGATGACGTTGAGGCCCAGGTCACCGTAGGTCTCGTCCCACGCGACCGAGTGGGGGATGGACCGCTGGCAGTTGATGCAGGAGTAGGCCCAGAAGTCGACGAGCACCACCTCGCCGCGCAGGTCCGCGAGCTCGATCGCCTCGTCGCCGGGGGTGTTGAACCAGGACTCGATGCCCCGGATGGACGGCGCGGTGCCGCAGCTCTCGAGCTCCGTCGCGCCGTTGGTGCACTGGTCGAGGTCCTTGTTCTCGTCGTTCACCAACCCGCCGAGGGCCAGCGCCTCGCGAGCGGCCTCGTTGTCCGTCAGTTCCGACTGGATCCCGGCGGTGTAGTCGGGGACCAGGCGCTGGAGGGTCTGAGGCAGGTTGAACGCGAGACCCACGGCGAGCGCGATCATGGCGACGCCGGCGGCGATGCGCAGCCCACGCTCGCGACGGCGGAACGCCTTCACGCGCTCGGTCAGGCCACGACCCGCAAGCGCGAAGAACAGCAGCGGGATCGCGACACCCACGGCGAACGAGACGGTCAGCAGCACGGTGTCCCAGCCGATCTGGCCCGTCGAGCCGGCCACGATGATCGCGGCCAACACCGGACCCGCACAGGGCACGAAGACCGCGCCCAACGCGAGGCCCACGCCGAAGCCGTTTCTCTGGTTGTCCACCTTCCGAGTGGGCACCCAGGTGAACGCGCGCTCGAGAAGGTGCTCGAAGCGCGGCACGATCAGCCCGATGCCGATCGCTACCAGCACCGCCATCGCTACCCAGCGGATGACGTCCTGCGGCAGGCCCAGAGCGGTGAGGGCGATGGAGCCGACGAGGGTCACGAGGGTGAAGCTGGTGACGAGTCCGGCGATCACCAGGTAGGGGCGCCAGCGGGAGACGGTTGCGGTGGGCGCGGGAGCGGCGGGCGTGCGGGTGGCGACGGCGGCGCCGCCTCCCGTTCCGTTGGAGCCGACGCCAGTGCCGACGCCCACCGCGGCCCCCGCTGCCATGTCGTACTGAGGGATCCGAGCTGACTGCGCGCCGCCCGTGAGGAAGATGACGGGCAGGACGGGCAGGATGCACGGCGAGATGCCGGTGATGAGGCCGCCCAGCAGCCCGATGATCGCAAGTTCCATGAATGCCTCCGTAGTCGTTGAGGCCGGTTCGGGCGAGCGCGGTCCGCAGATTGGCGCGAGGGCCGGCTGGCGTGCCCGGCAGGCTGCTCGCGTGGAGGACTCGCACCGGTTCTGCACACACCTGGTACGCACGTGACTGATGAGCCTGCAGTGACGACCCAGTGGCCCCACCGATCCCATCGGTCACAGCCGTGTGCAGAACCGGTAGCGAGACGCGACGAGACTGCACCAATCCGACCCCGCCGACCGGGCGAACCGGTGGTGTCGCTGCAGTCGCGGCGGGCGCTGAGAGTCAGCGCAGCACGAGGCCCACACCCCGGGCCACCGACTAGACGGAGGAAGCCATGCTCAGCAGCAAGAAGAAGTACACGACCGGACTCGCGCTGGCGGTTGCCGGAACGTTCGCCCTCGCCGCCTGTTCCGCGGGCGACGAGACCACAGAAGACGCGATGTCAGACGAGCCCACCATGACCGAGGAGGCTGCCCCCGCGGAGACCGAGGACGCGATGGAGGACGAGGCGATGGAGGAGGACTCCATGGCGATGGACCCCTACGCCAACCTCGTGGGCCCGGCCTGCATGGACTACGACGCGGCCGTGCCCGACGGCGCCGGCTCGATCCAGGGCATGTCTCAGGACCCGGTCGCCGTCGCGGCCTCGAACAACCCGATGCTCACCACGCTGGTCTCCGCCGTGAGCGGCCAGCTCAACCCTGACGTGAACCTGGTCGACACCCTCAACGGCGACGAGTTCACCGTCTTCGCCCCGGTCGACGACGCGTTCGCGAAGATCGACGAGGACACCATCGCCGCGCTCCAGGAGGATGCGGAGCTGCTGACCTCGATCCTGACGTACCACGTGGTTCCCGGCCAGGTGGAGCCCGCGGAGATCGCCGGCACCTGGACCACGGTGAACGGCGCTGAGGTCGAGGTCACGGGATCCGGCGACGAGCTGACGGTGAACGGCGAATCCGCCGTCCTGTGCGGCGGCGTGCAGACCGCCAACGCCACCGTCTACCTGGTCGACACGGTGCTGCTGCCGCCGAGCGAGTAAGCACCCGCGCGAACGGCCGTCGGCCTCCCCTCTCCAGGGCCGGCGGCCGTCGTCGTGCGCCGCGCCTACGTCGCCGATGTGACGGCGGCCGTGGTCGCAACCGATGCTGCGGTCACTGCAGCAGCAGCCGCAGCCACCGCCCGGGTGACCGCCTGGGCGCCCCAGTCGCCCTCCTCGAAGGCCTTGCCGCGACGCTGGACCTCCTTCGACCACGGAATGTCGTCCTTCATGTTCGGCAGCGTGCTGCTGGCGGACAGCAGCGCCGCCAGCACGGCATCCCGGGGCTGAGGCTCGATGCCGTCGACCAGCGCCGTTCGCACGGGGGCGAGCACGGTGGCGCGTCGCCCGCTGCCGCCGTCGCTGAGCCTCGTGGTCGGGAAGATGCGGAGCACGCGCCCGCGCGTGCGATCGATGTCGCCGCGCTCCACGAGCCGGTCGAGCACGGGCGATCGCAGTTTGGGCCCGATCGCCCCCAGGAAGCTCTGCGCCTTCATGGGCTTGCGCTCAAGCCGCGTCCAGGCCTCGCGCAGCAGCGGGTCCTCGGGGCCGGCGCCAAACGCCCTGACCGTGGTGCCCTTCCACGCGCCCCGATCGTCGAGCTCGACGTGCTCCTGGAGAGCCAGCTGCGACAGCACGGCACCGCCCAACGGGAGGCGCAGCCGGCCCTCGCCGCGCATCGAGCCCCGTCGCGCATCGAAGAGCAGCAGCAGGAAATCCTCGGCCAGCGTGGGCTCGGGTAGCACGTCGTCGCGGCTCGGGGTCATGGCACCACCGTACGGAACAGGGCGGCGCGGCGTCGTCCTCCCCGAGCACGAGTCCCGTCCCTCGCTGGGACGATGCGCGGGCTGGGTCCCGCTCCGCGCGCACTAGCCTGAGCGCATGGCCACCCCCGCGACGCGCACCGCGACTCCGCGCGCCGCGTGGGCCATCCTGGGCGCCGCGGCGTTCATCTACTTCGTTGCGATCGTGCAGCGCACGTCGCTGGGCATCGCGGGCGTCGAGGCGCTGGAACGCTTCGGCGTCGAGGCGATCGGCCTGTCGATGCTGTCCGTCGTGCAGATTAGCGTCTATGCCTCGCTGCAGCTGCCTGCGGGCGCGCTGCTCGACCGGCTGGGCCCGCGCCGCATGCTCGTCATCGGTTCGCTCATCATGGGCGTGGGCCAGCTCACCCTCGCGTTCGCGGACACCATCTGGCTGGCGCTCGCCGCGCGCGTCCTGATCGGCGCTGGCGACGCCCCCATCTTCGTCGCCGCGACGCGCCTGGTCTCCGAGTGGTTCCCGCCGCGCCGCGCGCCGGTGATGGTGCAGACGCTCGGCATGCTCGGTCAGATCGGCCAGATCGCGAGCGCGATCCCCGTCGCGTGGCTGCTCCACGTGTCCGGCTGGAACGCCGCGTTCTCGATCCTCGCGGCGCTGGGCCTCGCGGCAGCCGCGATGTCGCTGTGGCAGATCCGCATGCCTCCCGACGACCACGCCCACCACACCGTCCCGTCCGTGGCCGGCGCCCAGGGCGAGGTGGCCCCGGCAGGGCCGCCCACGGCATCACAGGCGGCCGATGCGACACTCACCATCGGCGACGGCATCCGTCCCCCGGGGGTCAGGCTGGGCTTCTGGACGCACTGGACCGGACTGTTCTCCGCGAACACCGTGGCGCTGCTGTGGGGCGTGCCGTTCTTCGTCCAGGGCCAGGGGCTCACGACCGCGGCAGCGTCCGGGCTGCTGACACTGCTGGTCCTCACCAACATCGCCTCGGCCCCGATCATCGGCACGCTCACCGCCCGTCACCCCATGCGGCGCTCGTGGCTCAGCCTGGGGGCGGCCACTGGAACGGCCCTCGCGTGGGCCGCGGTTCTGATCCCTTCCGGGCCGAGGCCGCTGTGGCAGCTCGCGGCGCTCATCATCGTCCTGGGCGCGGGCGGACCGGCATCGCTGATCGGCATGGACTACGCGCGCACCTTCGGGATCCGCGGCCGCCTGGGCACCGCGACGGGCTTCGCGAACATCGGCGGATTCGCGGCGACGGTGATGTCCGTGGCGCTCGTGGGCGCGGTCCTGCAGGTGGTCGCCCCGGGCACCTCGGAGTACGCGCTCGACGACTACCGGATCGCCCTGAGCGCCATGGCCATCCCGTGGCTCATGGGAGTCACGGGCATCCTCGTGACCCGCCGACGTACGCGCGCCCAACTCGCTGACGAGGGCGTGCGCCTTCCCACGCTCCGACAGGCGTGGCGCGAGGGCCGGCGCATCTGACGGCCGCCACCCACCTCTCGCCCAAATGTGCGCCCACTGCCAGCCCACTCTCAGCATCGGCGCTTTGACTGGGGCTCATGAAGATCACTCGAGCATGGAAGCCCCTCGCAGCCGCCGCCGGCGGCCTCCTCCTCGCCTCGGCCGCGGCGCCCGCCTTCGCCGCCGAGGACTCCCCGACCACCCTCGAGCTCGACTACTCCGCCCGCGATCGCGCGGAGGTGGCCGCCGCGTACGACGCGTACGGCGAGCGCATCTGGATCGCCACGACCGCCACGATCGACGGCCAGACCTACGACGATGCCGTCATGCGCATCGGCTCCGGGCAACCCGACCAGGAGTCTGTGTGGGAGGTGCGGCTCGACCAATATGAGACCGGCCAGTCCCACGATGGCCACGCGAGCTTCGCCGTGGCGCTGCCGGCGCAGGACGACGAGGACGGGCCCGCGCCGCACGCGGCGACCTGGACCGGCACCCTGCCCGCGGATGCCTCAACCTTCCGGCCGGACAGCGACACCACGAGCACTGGGACGAGCACGTCTCTCGAGGTGTGACCGAATCCCGGCCCGCGCATCGGCCCTGACGACATCACCCCTGCCACAGGCGTAGGTTGGAAGCATGAGCACTCCCACCCGCACCCTGAACGACGGCCACGCGATCCCGGCGCTGGGATTCGGCACCTACCCCCTGAAGGACGAGGACGGCATCACCGCCATCACGTCCGCTCTGGACAACGGCTACCGGCTCCTGGACTCGGCCGTGAACTACGGCAACGAGATCGAGGTGGGACGCGCCGCACGCGAGTGGCTCAAGGCCACCGGCACCGACCGCGCCGAGCTCACCGTGCAGACCAAGCTGCCCGGTCGGCACCACGACTACGAGGCCGCGATCAACTCCGGCATGGAGTCCTACGACCGCCTGCAGCTCGACACCATCGATGTCATGCTGATCCACTGGCCCAACCCCGTGACCGGCAAGTACCGCGACGCCTGGCGCGGGCTCGTCGAGCTCCAGAAGCGGGGCATCGTACGCACCATCGGCGTCTCGAACTTCACCGCCGAGCACCTCGGGCACATCATCGAGGACACCGGCGTGACGCCCGCGATCAACCAGATCGAGCTGCACCCGTACTTCACTCAGGAGCAGATGCGCGCGTTCCACGCGGAGCACGGCATCGTCACGCAGTCGTGGTCGCCGCTGGGCAAGCGTCAGGCGCCGTACGAGGAGCCCGCGATCGCCGATGCGGCGACGGCCCACGAGGTCACGTCGGCTCAGGTCATCCTGCGGTGGCAGGTGCAGTTGGGCAACGTGCCGCTGCCCAAGTCTGCCACACCGGCACGACAGGTGGAGAATCTGGACGTGTTCGGCTTCGAGCTCACCGGCGATCAGATGGCGGCGATCAGCGCTCTGCACCGCGAGGACGGGCGCCTGTTCGGGGGCGACCCGGACACCCACGAGGAGATGTAGTCAGGCGGCCGCGCGCGCGTTGAGGTCGGCAAAGGCCCGCAGCGTCATCGTCGCCGCATCCGGGTGGCGCAGCAGCCGCGCGAACTGCTGATAGCCCAGCACGATGCCCCACAGTTCGAACGCGAACTGCTGGACGTCCAGGTCCGCCCGGAAGTGACCCTCCTCGACGGCGATCGACGCCGCCCGCTCGACTGCCGCGACCATCCGGCCGATGTGGTGCTCGGCGCGGTCGCGAACCGGCCCCTCGCGGTCGTCGTACTCCGCGGCGGCCGCGATGAACGGGCAGCCGCCGGCGAGCACCTCAGTCTCCCAGCGCATCCACCCGCGCTGGATCGCCTCGACGCGCGGCAGCCCGCGCGGCTGCGCGATCGCCGGGGCCATCACCTCGAGCTCGAAGCGCGCCGCGCCCGCGTCGAGGACCTGGCATTGGAGGTCCTCCTTCGAGGAGAAGTGCGCATAGAGGCCGGACTTAGACAGTTGCGCGCGCTCGGCGAGAGTGCCGATCGTGAGCGCCTCGAGCCCCAGCTCGCTCGCGACCTCGAGCCCGTGCTCGAGCACGAGCGCGCGCGTCGCCTGCCCCTTGCCCATGCGGGTGAGCCTAGTCGCGGCCGTGGCGCAGGTCGGCCTCCAGGTCGATGCTCTCGAGCTGCAGGTCCACGTCGTACAGGTCGCGCATCCAGCGCCGGGTCGCGGCGTCGATGAGGCGCGCGACGGGGCCGGGCCGCGAGGAAGCGGCTGGCGCCGGGCCGATGCGGTCAGCGGCTGGCGCCGACGGCACCTGGGCCCGGACAGGGCTGGGCAGCGCGGGGCTGGGCAGCGCGCGACTGGTCACGGCGCTGGCGGTGGTGGCGATGCGAAGCGTGGTCATGGTGGTTCCTCCCCCGTGGACGTGCGTCGTCCACACGGAAGTCAGATTAGCACGACCGTTCGTTTTATTTTGGGAGAGGTGCGTTACCCCTGCTACCTGTCCTGCTCGGCCTCCATCGCGGCCACGAACTCGCGCTTCGACGACTGCCAGCCGTCCTCGTTCATCCCGGTGCGCCAGTAGCCGGAGATCGAGACGTTCTCGCGCGGGACGCCGCGCTCGTTGAAGAGGTAGTGCCGGAGGGGCTTGATCATGTCCGCGTTGCCGTGGACGAAGGCCTCGAGATCACCCTCGGGAAGCTCTGCGGTCTGGACGGCGTAGGTCAGCGCCTCGCCGTAGCCCAGGCCGTGCGCGTCGCGCTCGATCCAGTGCACGGTGGTGCTCGCCGTCACGGGCAGGTCCTGGCGCGACGCCGCGTCCGGGACCTCGAGGAAGACCTCGGCGCGCGCGTGAGGCGGCAGCGCCTCGAGCGCGGCCGCGATCGCCGGCAGCGCGGCGTCGTCGCCCACGAGCAGGTGCACCTCGGCGTCGCCTCGCGGCGCCCACGCGCCGCCCGGGCCCACGAAGCTGAGCTCGTCGCCCGGCTGCGCGTCGCGCGCCCACGGACCCGCGAGGCCCTCGTCGCCGTGAATGACGAAGTCAAGGGCCATCTCGCGGGCCTCGTGATCGAGCCAGCGGATGGTGTACGTGCGGGTCACGTCGCCGAACTTGATCTTGATGTAGTGGTCCGTGTAGCTCAGCGGCGGGAGCTCGTCGATGGATTCGCCCCCGACGATCACGCGGATCATGCTCGGGCTGAGCTCCTCCTTGCGGACCACGGAGACGGTGCGGACGGGGCGCGGGGGACGATTCGGTGCGGGCACCCGCCCATACTAAGCACACGCGGCGTTGCGAAAATCGCCCGCGCGCCAAAGCATCCGCGCGCGCCCAGGGGCCGGTCAGATTGCGTTGCGCGGCGATGCTTCCGCGCAGCCGTGGGGCCACCGGCGGGATTGACCGGCACTTGTGCACACGCTGGGTCGAAGGCGAGAGGCGGTGGCCTGCGAGTCAGGCCGGCAGCAGCGCGTCCGCCGCCGCCGCCCACTGCGCGCGCAAGTCGAAGCCCTCGGGGTCGCGCAGGAAGTGCAGCTGCAGACCATCCATGGCCGCGAACACCCGCCGAGCGCCAGCGAGGTCGTCGGGGCCGCCCGGCGACGCCACGAGCCACGCGGCGAGCGACTCGGCCCTCTCGCGGAAGTGCTCGTGTCCCGGATGGGCGGGATCGAGAGCGTCGGCCTCGACCATCGCGAACAACTGTGCCGCCCACGGCCGCTCCACGATGTTGTCCACGATCGCGTCGAGCACCGCGCGCGCCGGAGGGCCGGCACCATCCGAGCTTTCGCCACTCGCGCCCTCCCCCGGCCGCGCCCCGAGGCGCTGCTCGAGCGTGTCCCGGTCACGTTCATCACGGTGCTGCACCACCGCGACCAGCAGGGTCGCGATGTCGGGAAAGTAGTGCATGAGGCCGGGCGTCGACATCTCGCAGCGGCGCGCGAGCTCGGCCATCGTGAGCCCGCGGTGGCCCTCGGCGTCGATGATCGCCATTGCGGTCTCGACAATGCGCGCTCGACGCACCTCGGGCGAGAGCCTGAGCGCCATGGTCGACCTCCGGGGCATGGGAACGGGCGAGACGCAGGGCGGTTGTCGGCACCAGCCTGCCATGCCATACTATCTAAGACTCTTAGATAATATGGCATGCGAGCCGCATTCGATGGCACGGCGACGGCGCCGCAGAAGGAGCACTGATGTACCAGGACACCGAGAACAGCCCCGCGAGCGGCGGAGCGGCGGGACGCTCACTCCCCCGCGGCGTGACGGCCCAGGCCGCCGCGATCGTCGCGCGGCTGTCGCGCGAGGAGAAGCTGCGCCTCACCTCGGGCGCCGACTTCTGGACCACCGAGGCAGCCGACGCTCACGGCGTCTCCTCCTTCATGCTCACCGACGGCCCCCACGGGCTGCGCAAGCAGGCCGGCGAGGGAGATCACGCCGGCCTGCACGACTCGGTGCCGGCCACCTGCTTCCCCACCGCATCGGCCCTCGCGTCGACCTGGGATCCGAGCCTCCTCGAAGAGGTGGGCCACGCGCTGGGGCGCGAGTCCCGCGACGAGGAGGTGGGCGTGCTGCTCGGCCCTGGCCTCAACATCAAGCGCCACCCTGCTGGCGGGCGCAGCTTCGAGTACCTGAGCGAGGACCCCCTGCTGTCCGGTCGCATGGCGGCAGCGCTGGTGCGCGGCATCCAGGCCGAGGGCGTGGGCGCGTGCCTCAAGCACTACGCGGCCAACAACCAGGAGTCCGACCGCATGCGCATCGACACCATCGTCGACGAGCGCACCTTGCGCGAGATCTACCTCACCGGCTTCGAGATCGCCGTGCGCGAGGCTCAGCCGTGGACCGTCATGTGCGCCTACAACCTGGTCAACGGCGAGCACGCCGGCGAGTCCAGGAAGCTCCTCACCAAGGTGCTGCGCGACGAGTGGGGCTTCGACGGCCTGGTCATGACCGACTGGATCGCCACCTCCGATCGCCCGGCGGGAGTGCACGCGGGCCTCGACCTCGAGATGCCGTCGAGCTCGGGCGCCTGGGATGCCCGGGTGCTGGCCGCGATCGACGCAGGCGAGCTCGCGGAGGACGACCTCGACACCGCGTGCGGGCGCGTCGTCTCGCTCGCGCTCAAGGTCGCCGCCGAGCGCGCCTCTCGCACACCTTCGGCCGACCACGACGCGCTGCTCGACGAGCACCACGCTCTCGCTCGCCGGGTCGCCGCCGCGGCCACCGTGCTGCTCACCAACGACGGCATCCTCCCGCTCCAGCCTCAGGGCCGCATTGCCTTGATCGGCGCATTCGCGGAGCACCCGCGCCACCAGGGCGGCGGCAGCTCGCTGGTGAACTCGGCGCGCATGGACACGGCTCTGGAGGCGATGCGCGCTCGCCTGGGCGAGGACGCGGAGCTCGCGTACGCGCCGGGCTACGACGCCGCCACCGGGCAGGCGACCGACGCTCAGCTGGCGGAGGCGGTTGAGACCGCACGGGGAGCCGATGCGGTGGTCCTGATGGTGGGCCTGCCCACCAGTTTCGAGTCGGAGGGCTACGACCGCGACCACCTGGACATCCCCGAGTCGCACACGCGCCTCATCGAGGCGATCACGTCCAGCCACGATCGCGTGGTGGTCACGCTGTCCAACGGCGCGCCCATCGAGATGCCGTGGGCCGAGGCGCCCAACGCGATCCTCGAGTCCTACCTGGGCGGCCAGGCGGCCGGCGGCGCCGTGGTCGACGTGCTGTTCGGCGACACCGAGCCGGGCGGCCGGCTCGCCGAGTCCTTCCCCGTGACGCGCCACGACCTCCCCGCCGATCGCGACTTCGCGAACGGCCCCACCCAGGTCCAGTACCGCGAGGGCCTGCACGTGGGATACCGCTTCCACGACACCTTCGGCGTGCCCGCGCGCTTCGCGTTCGGCCACGGCCTGTCCTACACGACCTTCGAGGTGGGCGAGCCGAAGGTGACCGGCCGCGGCACCGCTCGCAAGGTCACCGTCCCGGTCACCAACAGCGGCGACCGCGCCGGCTCGACCATCGTGCAGCTCTACGTGCACGACCCCGTCTCGACGCTGCACCGGCCCGCGCAGGAGCTCAAGGGCTTCGCGAGGGTCACGCTCGAGCCCGGCGAGACCGGAGAGGCCGTCATCGAGCTCGACGAGCGATCCTTCGCCGTCTACGACGTCGCGGACGCGGCGTGGAAGGTCGAGTCGGGCGACTTCGAGCTCCGCGTGGGCCTGTCCTCGACGGACATCGTCCATGTCAAGAAGGTGCGCATCTCCTCGGATGACGTCGTCACGCCCAACCCCGCCAGCGCATCGGCCATCGCGACGGACACCGAGTTCGCGGCGATGCTGGGACACGCCATCCCCACCGCAAAGCCGGCCTACCCCTTCCACCTGGACTCGACCATCGGCGACCTGGACGCGACCTGGCTCGGACGGCGGCTGAAGTCCGTGCTCGCCGCTCAGATGTCCAAGGCCCTGCCCACGGACGACGACATGCCGGACGAGGTGCGCCAGACCATGGAGGCCTTCATGGTCAACATGCCGCTGCGCGCGATCGTCATGATGTCCGAGGGCAGGCTCACCTTCGAGCGGCTCGACACCATGATCGGCCTGCTCAACGCGACCGGCCTGTCTGCGCGAAGGGCGGCGCGCGCCTCGTAGTCGTGGACTCGGACTCGTAGTCTGAGCGCATGACCGTGCACCCGGACCACCCGTGACCCGGCGACGCTGGGCCTTGGGCGCCCACATCACCCGCGAGGACCACCGGGTGACCACGATGGAGCTGCTGTTCGACGTGGTCTACGTCTATGCGTTCATCCAGGTCACCACGTGGATCGCGGAGGAGTTCTCGTGGCGCTCGACCGCTGAGGGCCTCGTCATGCTCGCGGTGCTGTGGTGGGTCTGGGTCGCGTGGGCGTGGCTGGGCAACGTCATGCGTGCGGATCGCGGGCTGCCGCTGGCGGGATTCATCGTGGCGATGGTCGCCGTGTTCGGCCTCGCGCTCACGATCCAAGGCATCTGGGAGGCCGAGGGCGGCGCACTCGCCCCGATGGCCTTCGCCGCGTTCTACGCGCTCGTGCGCCTGGTGCACGCGGCGGTCTACTTCTGGGGCGCCCGCGACGACGAGCGCCTGCGCCGCCAGATCCTGCTGACCACCGCCGCCTGGATCCCCGCCGCCGGGCTGCTCATCGTGGGCGCGATGCTGCCGCCCGAGCAGCGCCTGTACTGGTGGGCCGGCACTGTCGCGCTCGACATCGTCGCGACCTGGCTGCTGTCGGTGCGCGGCCCCGGATGGCGCGTGAACTCCGGCAGCCACTTCGCCGAGCGCTTCGATCTGATCGTCATCCTCGCGCTGGGCGAGTCCGTGCTCGCCGTGGGCATCACCGCCGCGGACCTCGACGTCAGCGCGGACCTGCTGGGCATCGCGCTGCTGGGCGTGCTGGTCGCGATCGCGCTGTGGTGGCCGTACTTCAAGGACGTCGGGCCGGCGCTCGAGCACGCCCTCGAGGCGGCGCCGCCCGAGCGCAAGCCGGATCTTGCCCGCGACGCCTACACCTACCTCCACCTGCCGCTCATCATGGGCATCATCCTCACCTCCGCAGGCATCGAGGGCGCGGTGATCGCGCTCGATCAGGAGGAGCCCACCGGCACGCCCGCAGTCGTGATGGCTGGCGGTGCGGCGCTGTTCGCCATCGCCGCGGCCGCCCTCATGCGCGTCGCGGGAGGCACGTGGGGCTGGCTCGCCGGCTCGGCCGTCTTCTTCGTCGCAGCCACGATGTGGCTGCCCCGGCTCGACGCGACCGTGGCGATCGCCGTCACCGTGGTGGTGCTCGCCGCAGTCGGCTTCGTGACGCCGTCCTCGCGCCACCGCGAGTCGATCGCGGTCGACTCCGGAGCGTGACGGCGGTGCGGCGCCGGTGGGAGTGCGAGGCGACGCTCGACCGCGGCGACCACGGCCTGGGCGCGACACGGCTGGGCGACCACCGCGTCGGCCTGATCGAGGTGACCGATGCCCTCCGGTGGGTGCCGCGCCAAGGGCTCGAATGGTCGCTGCCGGTGACGGAGCTGACCGTCGCCGCCGCGCCGCGCTGGCGCGGCCTTCGTGACGGGCTGGAGGTGAGACACCCCGTGCCCGGCACGTTCCGCATCCGGCCGATGCGCGGGTCGCGCCACGCGCGCAGGCTCGCCCGGGAACTGGTAGCGCGGGGCGCTCGGCAGGCGGTCCCCGGGGACTAGCACGCACTCAGGCGCCGGCGCCGCCCTCCCTGGTGCGCGTCAATCGGGCTTCCGCGCTCGGGTTAGCATCGGCGCCATGAGGGAACTGGTGCTGACCTGGCGCGCGCTCGCGCCTGCCGCCATCCTGGCTGCGATCGGGGCCAACCTGTGGACGTCGGTCTCGAACGGGGACTTCCGGTTCTTCGACTTCTTCGGGTACTTCACGAACCAGACGAACCTGCTGGCGGCGGCCGTGCTGCTGATCGCGCTCCGCTACACCGGGCGCGAGCGCCCCGTGTGGGTGGAGTGGGCGCGCGTGTCCGTCGCCACCTACCTGGTGATCGTCACGGCGGTGTACTGGACCATGCTGACCCACGAGAACGTCTCGCACCCCTGGGCCAACCTGATCATCCACGGTCTGAGCGCCGTGGTGCTCGTGGTCGACTGGCTGGTCGAGGGCCCACGCCGTCCCCTGCCGCTGCGCGGCGTCGGGATCGTGCTCGCCTTCGGGCTGGCGTGGATCGCCGTGGTGCTGGTGCGGGGAGCGACCGACGGATGGGTGCCGTACCCCTTCCTGGACCCTGTCAACGGCTACGCACCGCTCGCGATCGTGATCGCGAGCCTCATCATGGTCGGGCTGGCGATCACGGTGGCCCTCACGCAGCTGTCGCGGTGGCGCGCGGTGGTTCCGGCCGATGCACACGCGGAGATGCCGCAGTCCCGGCGGGTGGACGCGGCGTAGACCCAGGTATTCGGCCTGTGTCGGCGCGATCCGCTCGCAGCCGACCGGCGTTGGCACTAGCGTGGACGGCAGGGAGGAAGCCGCACCCCCACGTCGATGCGGCTCGATCGCGATGACCACGAGCAACTCGTCCTCGGCCGCTCAGGCCAGCCAGCCCATGACCTCGAAGACGCTCGCCAAGTGGGTCTTCTGGCCGGCTGCCATCATCATCCTGGGCTTCGTGGTCTTCGCCATCGTGGCGCCCGGCGTCGCGGAGAGCTTCTTCGACTCCATCCAGGCCGGCATCATCAACGGCTTCGGCTGGTACTACGTCCTGATCGCCGCGGCCTTCGTGGTGTTCGCGCTCGTGATGGGCTTCTCGAAGTTCGGCAACATCAGGCTGGGCAAGGACGACGACCTGCCACAGTTCTCGATGTTCTCGTGGTTCGCGCTGCTGTTCGCGGCGGGCATGGGCATCGGCCTGGTGTTCTACGGCGTCAGTGAGCCCCTCGCCCACTTCGCGGACCCCCGCCCGGGCGTGACGGGGTCCCCCGAACGCCTCGCGCAGCAGGCGATGGCGCAGACCTTCCTCCACTGGGGCATCCACGCCTGGGCCATCTACATCGCCGTCGGTCTCGCGATCGCCTATGCGGTGCACCGGCGCGGGCGACCGGTCTCGATCCGCTATGCGCTGGAGCCTCTGCTCGGCAAGCGCATCAAGGGCGGATGGGGCAACGTCATCGACGTCACGGCCGTCATCGGCACGCTGTTCGGTGTCGCCACCTCGCTGGGCCTGGGCGTGCTGCAGATCTCCTCCGGCCTCGAGAGCATCAACCTCGCCCAGCCGGACACCAGCACCCAGATCATCCTCATCGTCATCATCACGATCATCACGATCTTCTCGCTCGTCACCGGCCTGCAGCGCGGCATGAAGTGGCTGTCGAACATCAACCTCGCGCTCGCACTGTTCCTCCTGCTGTTCGTCCTGTTCGCCGGGCCCACCTCGTTCCTCATGCGGGAGTTCGTGCAGTCCATCGGCGCGTACATCCAGGAGTTCGTGGGACTCGCGTTCAACGTGTCCGCGTTCCAGGCCGCGGCGGGCGAGGCGTGGCAGGCGTCGTGGACCACGTTCTACTGGGGCTGGTGGATCTCGTGGGCGCCGTTCGTGGGCGTGTTCATCGCGCGCGTGTCGAAGGGCCGCACGGTGCGCGAGTTCGTGTGGGGCATCCTCCTGGTCCCCACGCTGATCACGATGCTGTGGTTCTCCGTCATGGGCGGCACTGCGCTCTACCAGGAGCTGTACAACGGCGGTGGCATCCTCAACGCGGACGGGAGCGTCGACTACAACGGGTCGCTGTTCGAGATGCTCGAACTCCTGCCGGGAGGCACCGCCCTGGTCATCGGAGCGATCTTCCTCATCGCGGTGTTCTTCGTCACGAGCTCCGACTCCGGGTCGCTCGTGCTTTCCATGCTGACGACCGGTGGCGACGAGAGCCCCAAGCGGTGGATCCGCGTGTTCTGGGCCTGCACGACCGCGCTGGTCGCGATCGCGCTCCTGCTGTCCGGCGGGCTGTCCGCCCTGCAGACGGCCGCGATCATCACCGCCCTGCCGTTCTCTCTGGTGATGATCGGCATGTGCATGGCGACCATCAAGGCGTTCAGGCGCGAGCGACAGTCCTACCTGCGTGCCAACCGTGCGGAGTTCGTCGACCACATCACGGAGACCATCGGCGAGTCGTATGGGCTCGAGCCCACGAGTCCGCTGGTGGACCCGGAGGGCGACCGCACGCGCCTGCCACACTGGGGGAGGTGGCTCATGCCCCCCAAGGCGCAGGCCGCGCGCGCGGAGCAGGAGCGCGCAGAGGCGAAGCAGGCAGCTGCCGTGGCGGCGGCGAGCGCGCAGGAGACTGAGTCCGGCACGGTGGATGATCCCCCGGAGTACGAGTCACTCCACACTGACGAGATCGTCCGTCCCCTCGACGACGAGAGATCCTAGACTTCTCCCACACGGAGATCGGTCCGCCTCATCGCAGGTGGCGGGGGCGGCTCCACGTCGGAGGCCTCGCACCGTGGCTCACCGCGTCGCTGTCACCTTGCGCAGACCACGCGGTGCGTCGGGGTCGAGCCCGCGGGCGAGAGCGAGCTCGAGTGCGAAGCGCTGGATCGGAAGGATCTCAAGGAGCGGCGCGGTCATCGAGTCGACGGACAGCTCGTGCACGTGCGCCAGGGGCGCCTCGTCCACCGCCTCATCCGTCGGCGCCGCCAGAATCGGGAGGACTCGCGCCCCGTTGGCGCGCGCGGCTCGGGAGAATCCCATGACCGACGTCGCCCCCGCGCCCGCCGTAAACGCCAGCACCGGCGTCCCCGGCACCACCTGACCGAGCGGTCCGTGAGTCGCATCCGCAGCGCTCCAGCCGGAGGCAGCGATCGCGCTGGTCTCCATGAGCTTCAGCGCGGCCTCCTTCGCCGAACTCATCGATGTGCCGCGCCCTACGCACAGGACCCGCTCGCTGTCAGCCCACTCGAGCACCCTCGGCACATCCCGGCCAGCCGCCTCGAGAACGGCACTGGCATCGCGCGCAAGGTGCGACACGTCGGGCACGTCGATGCCCGCCGCGCGCGCGAGCACGATCAACACCGCCAGCAGCTCGGCCGTGTAGGTCTTGGTCGCCGCCACGGAACGCTCGGGGCCCGCAGCGAGGGGCACGTGCACGCTCGCGAGCCCTGCGAGTGTCGATCTGTGGCTGTTGGTGAACGCGATCACCGGCGTACCCGCGTCGCGAGCAGACTGCACCGTCGCGAGCAGATCGGGGGACTCGCCGGATTGCGACAGCGCCAGCATGACGGCCCGTGGATAGTGCAAGTCGACAGCGTCAACCGTCATGGAAGCGGGAGTGGCGAGCATTGCAGGCGTTCGGAGGAGCCGATGCGCCAGGTACTGGCCGTACTGGGCGGCGTGGTCAGACGAGCCGCGCGCGGCGAACACCAACAGCTGCGGCCCATGCCTCACGATGAGCTGAGCGGCAGCATCGAGCGCGTCTGCCTGGGTTCGGGCCAGATCGAGCCAGCGCTGGGGCTGCTCGGCGATCTCTGCGCGCATGTGAGCGCCGGGCACCCGCCCTGCTGTCATGACGCGAGGCCGGTGATCATCGCGACGAGCTCGTTGTGGCTCGTCTCGCTCACCACGCGCGTGCCTACCTGCGTGCCGCGACGAAGCACGGTGACGCGGTCCGCGACACGGAAGACCTGCTCCATGTTGTGACTCACGATGAGCACCGCCGCGCCACGTTCCTTGAGCTTGAGAATGGTCTCCTCGACGCGCGCAGTCTCGGCGACCCCGAGCGCGGCCGTGGGCTCGTCCATCAGGACCAACCCGGATGCCCAGTGCGTCGCGCGCGCGATCGCAATGCCCTGACGCTGTCCACCGGACAGGTCGGACAGCTGCGCCCTCGCCGACGGGATCCGAATGTCCAGCTCGTCGACGAGCTCCTGAGTCTCGCGCGCCATCCGCGCGCGGTCAAGCGTGCGCAGCGGGCCACGGGTCAACTCCCTCCCCAGGAACAGGTTCATGTACACCGGCTGCAGATCGACGAGCGCGAGGTCCTGGTAGACGACCTCGACACCGCGCGCCCGAGCGTCGGACGGATCGGAGAGCTCTGCCCGCTCGCCCGAGATCCAGATCTCTCCATTGGTGGGCTGGTAGAGACCGGAGATGATCTTCACGAGCGTGGATTTTCCCGCGCCGTTGTCGCCAACCAGGGCAACGATCTCGCCTGGCTCGATCTCGAGATCGAACTGCTGGATTGCGGTCACCGCGCCGAACTGCTTCGAGATGCCGGCAAGGCGCAGCGGGCTGGTGATGGTGGGGGTGGCAGTCATCGTGATCCTCCGTACGCGAGCGCTTGATCGACACTGAGGGGCCGCGAGCCGTCGGCGGACCAGATGCCGTGGACCACAGGGGCACCGGTGCCGACTCCGCTCACCGCCGCGGTCAGCCCGCGCGTGACGAATACCTGCGGCCGGAAACCGAAGACCACGGTGTCGCCGGCGGCCACGGGCCCGGCGTCGACGCCGATCGTCGCGTAATAGTCGATAGCGTTGGCTGCGGGCATATCAACCGGACGGGGCTGCACGTCGTCGGGCTCGACCCCTTCACCCACCACCAGCGCGCGCGTGGACGCGTCGCCCAGAACTGGATCGACATAGAGACCGCCGCCGAACACGAAGGCCTCACCGCCATGGAGGTGGGACACCTCGGAGACGTAGACGATCGCCGGGTCCTCGACCAGGTCGGCGACAGCGTGCAGAGGCGTGGTTCCCGTCAGGCCATGTCCCGGCTCGACCTGGGTCGCTCCTGCCGCAGCCAGAGTCCCCAGGATCGACGTCGACGTCGTCCCCGGCGCGTTCAGCTCGACGTTCTCTCGACGTGCCGCGAGCAGGCGCTCCTTGGCGCGCGTCAGCGTCGCAAGATTGGGGGTCGAGCGGGCCTCGCCCGCTTCGGCGTCGAACAGAGTCGCCGGGAAGGAGGTCACACCCCCGAAGCGCAAACCTGGGATAGCGTCGATGGCGTCCGCAGCCGCCACGACCTCGTCGGCCGCGAAGCCGCCCTCGTGACCTCGGTAGAAGCGATCCCCCGGCGCCGCGATCCGGAGCAGGACATCCTGCGTGCGTCCGGCAGCCCGCGACGCCGCCGCGGCCTCATGAGCCTTGGCCTCGCTGAACACCGTCCAGAACAGCGGCTCAAGAGCGGCCGCCTGGCCGGCGCTGTGGCGCGGGATCTGCACGAGGTGACCCAGATGGCCCGTGCGCAGACCCCCGGCGCGAGCTGCCACTGCACACTCGAGGTCGACGCCGACGGCGTGCGTGATCCCGCGCGCCGCGAGGGCCGCGGAGACATCGGGATTGCGGCCGATCTGCTTGGTCATCGCGAAGGGCGTGACGCCATGGACGCGACACTCGGCGAGGAAGGCGTCCGCGTTGCGGCGAACGGCGTCGAGATCGATCACGGAGGTGTTGGGCGGGATCGCGCCTGAACGGTGGAGCTCTACCGCATCGCGGACCAGCGCCGGGTTGCGTCGACGGATGAGATCGAGGAACAAGGTGGGTACTCCCTACTGGCTCTTCTTGCCGCGCAGCGACAACGAGACGGCGATGAGGATGATGGCGCCACGCACGATCATCTGCTGAGAGACGTTCAGGCCCGAGAGGATCAGACCGTTGTTGATCATGGACATCAGGAGAGACCCTGCGACCGCGCCCACGATCGACGCCTTGCCTCCCGTGAGCGCGGTGCCACCGACGATGACCGCAGCGAGCACAGTCATCAGGTCGGCCTCACCCAGGGTGTAGCGGGCGCCCCCCAGTCTGCCGTCGTACAGGATTCCGGCGAGCGCCGCGGTCATGCCCGAGACGATGAACACGGCCATCTTCACTCGATTGACCAGGATGCCGGAGACCTGCGCCGCACGCGGGTTGTTGCCCACGGCGAGCACGTGGGCTCCGAACCGGCGTTGACGGAGCACGTGCCAGCCGACGAGCGCTGCCGCGACAGTCCACCAGATCAGGATCGGCACGCCCAGCAGCGAGCCTCCTCCAAAGAGCCAGACGAAGGTCGAGTCGAGCACAGGCACGGATTGCAGATCCGTGAGCTGCCGAGCGAGCCCTGCGATGAGACCCATCGACGCGAGCGTCACGAGGAACGAGGGCAGGCGCATCACCGTGATGAAGAACCCATTCGTCGCCCCCACTGCGGCGCCGACCACGAGGCCCGCGACGGCGGCGATCCACCACGAGCCGGTCGTCTCCAGGACCACGGCAGTGCTGAGTGCGGCCAGGGCGACCGTCGAGCCGATCGACAGGTCGATCGCGCCGATGCCCAGCACCAGGACGGCACCGATCGCCATCACGGTGATGGGCGCTGCCTGGACCACGATGTTCGTGAGGTTGGTCGACGTGAGGAAGTACTCGGTCTGGGTGATGGAGAAGAAGGCGAACACGAGCACGAAGCCGATGTACACCACCGAAGCGCGCCACGGGACGCGGCGCATCACTCCGGCGACGGTGTTGTCGCGAGGCGGCGCGGCGAGCGTTGTCATGAGAGTCCCTCCTGGATCACATGGAGACGGGCGCGCTGGATGGCGCCGATGACGGGACCCGACGGCCCCAAGGAGCTGGTGCGCAGTACGACGTGGCCGCACCCGTAGTGCTCGAGCCATGGCTCGATGAGCGAGGGAAGGTCGCTGCGCCGTCCGATGCCACCGCCGAGCACGATGACGGGCGGATCGACGACGGCGACGACCGCGGCGATGCCCACGGCCGCACATCGGGCGAACTCGTCGAGGGCCGCGAGCGCCGCCGCGTCACCGCGAGCGGCGAGGTCGAACACCTCCGGGGTGTCCACCGGACGCCCGAGGGCGGCGCTCACGCGGGCGCCTATCGTCGGGCCGGCGACGCTGTGCTCGTAGGCTCCAGTCTCCAGCGCCGCCGGATCCTCGCTCCAAGCCCCGATGGGGAGGTAGCCGATCTCGCCCGCGGCGCCACGGGATCCGACGTGAAGTCGGCCGTCGAGCACGATGCCCATGCCGACTCCCGTGCCGTAGGAGATGAAGCAGAAGTCCTCCCCCACGTCGCTGGCATGCAGCTCACCCAGGGCCGCGACATTGACGTCGTTCTCGAACACCACCGGCGCGCCGAGCGCCGATCGCACCTCGGCGACGACATCCCGGCCGGCGAGCCCGGTCAGGTTGGGGGCGAGAGCGAGCCCGTCCTCACCGCCATCCACGCCCGCGCCGCCGATCGCGATGGCGCTGATGCTCGTCTCCTCGTGCCCGGTGCTCTCGCGCAGTCGCGCGATCAGACCTGCGAGCTGCTCCCCCACGCGGGCGCCACCGTCCCAGGTGGCCTCCTCAGTCTCTGCCAAGAGGTCGCCGTTCCCATCGGCGAGGCCGACACGGAGCTTTGATCCGCCCAGATCCACACCGACGAGCAGGGCATTCGAGACGCGTGCTGGCGGGTGCCCGGCGCGCGTGGTGACGGCGCTCATGCGCTCGCCTCCACGGCAAGCAGGCGGGCGGGGGTCTCCACGAGCAGTGTCTGGACGTGCTCGGGCGCGAGCCCGCGCTCGACTGCCAAGGGAAGGAAGGTGGCGTCGAGATACGTGTAGCCCTGCTGCCCGTGGGTGGTGGGGTTGAGGTACACCTCAGGCCCAGTGAGGTCCTGCGCGACCACGACCTGGTCGATCTGACCACGCCCGGCGATCTTGACGAGGAGATCCGCGCGAGAAGTGTCGCTGCGGAAGTATGCACGCTTGGCGTACTCGCCCTCGACTGGGTGGGGGTCAGGCGGGGCGAGGAAGAAGTCCCAGTGCTGCTTGCCGATCGTGTCGATCGCGATCGAGGCGCCGGCGTCGAGGACGGCGAGCACGGCTGCTGGATCGGGGTGGATGTCCATGTGCCCCACGACCACGCGAGAAAGGTCCGCGCCTTCGCTGTTGAGGATCGCGATCTGCTCGAGCGCCATGGTGGCATGCGTCGTGTGGGTCATGAGAGTGACGCCAGTCGCCACCTGTGCGCGCGCCGCGGCGCGCAGGCACTTCTCCTCATGCGGCGTGATCACGTCGAGCCCGGTGGCCTGCTCGCCCAGGATCCCGGCGCGGACTCCCGTCTCACCGATGCCGCGGTCGAGGTCGCGCACGAGCCGATCCGTCAGTTCATCGATGCTGGCGTCGAGAGCCCAGCGTGGGCTGTACGCCTCGAGATAGACCGATGTGCCCGACACGATATGCAGCCCTGAACGTTGGGAGATCTCCTGAAGAAGCGCGACGTTGGCGCCGTGATCGTCGCGGCCGACCACGCCGTAGGGGCTGAGGTCCACCACGGTGCCGAAGCCGCGCTCCCGCAACGGCGCGAGCGCACGCACCGCGACGTCAACCTGGTCCGCGTCGTGCTCAGCGCCCGACATCCACGGCCCGGGTGTGAGCGAGAGCGGGTGCTCATGCATCATGACGCGACCGGTGTCAGCCGGGGAGATGGGACCGAGAACGGTCTGGATGGTGACGCTCACGCGCTGTGCCTTCCTCTGGTGGTGGGGTGATACGGCGGGCCGCCTGGGGGGGGGACGAGCGACCCGCCGCTGCCGTCAGTCGCCGGTCACGGACGACGGAGGCTCGGCACCGTAGTCCGCCAGCCAGCCATCGACGAGGTTGTCGACGGTGACCTTCACCGGAGGTGACGCGACCAATGCGGGCGCCTCCTTGTCGAGAAGATCGTAGGCGGCGGCGATGGCGAGGCCGCGGCCGATGTCGAGTGAGCCGTTGCCCACGAGGCCCACCACGGGCCCGCCGGCGTTCATGTCCGCCGCGAGAGTCGTGTCGAGGTCGTTGGTGACGATCTTGACGTCGCTGCGCCCGGCCGCCTTCACCGCGGCGAGCACGCCCTGAGCGGCGGTCGCCCATGGCACGTAAACGCCGGTGAGGTCGGGATTCTGCAGTAGCAGTGCGGCGGCGATCTCCTCCGTGCGAGCCTCATCGGTGAAGCCCTGCTCAGCCACGATCTCGATCTCGGGATACGAGTAGGCAAGCCAGTCCTTGAAGGCCTCGTCACGCTGGTTGGTGAACCAGAAGTCGGCGTCGTGGAACAGGTACGCGACCTCGCCCTCGCCACCCAGTTCATCGCCCAGCAGCTCCGCGTTCGCGCGTCCGGCATCCGTCAGCGACTCGGTCACGATCGCCACGAACTCCTCTCCGGCGGTGTACCCGGCGGGGGGCGTGGTCATGATCACCAGGGTGGTGTCGGAGTCGACGATGGGCTGGAACGACTGCGCGGCGGAGGTCGGGTCCACCGCGATCGCGACGATGATGTCGGGTTCGAGAGCCATGACGGACTCAACGTTGTTGGCCTGCGTCGCGGCGTCGAACCCGGCCTCGGTGGAGGCCACGACCTCGATGCCGAGGTCCTCGAACTGCGCAACGGCGCCCTTCTCGACGGCCGACACGAACTCGGACGACGTGTGCCACACGAAGGCCGCGGTGTAGTCGCCGTCGGCGACGGCGGCGCTCTCGTCTTCGGTGAGAACCAGCTCGTCGAGGGTCCCGGGGACCTCTCCATTCGGGCCTGCGAACTCGAGGCTGGGGCTGGTGGCGTCGTCAGCGACGGCGTTGACGTCGTCACCAGCAGGCGACGCAGTGGAACTGTCGCCTTCCGGCTCGGCGTCCGAGCTGCAGCCCGCGAGGGCGAGACTCGCGGCGAGCGCGCCGGCGATCACAGCGCTGCGACGGCGGGTGATGGGCTTGTTCATGGGGGGACCTCTGCTCTCCTGGGCTGTCGTCGGCACCGACTGGGGTCGAAGCCGGATTTAGTTTGCGTTCATCACGCAAACAATGTCAAGCAGTTCCATGTAACGTTCTTGTTGCGGCCTCCGTGCCGCTTTCGCGTCGCGCCTCCATCGATCCCGTAGGCTTTGGACGCACAGTGAACGCAAATAGGGGGTGCCCGTGCGCGAAGCGACTCGTGGTCAGATCGTCGCCGCACTTCTGCGCGCCCGTCCGTCGAGCCGCAAGCAGCTCGCGAGCGCAACGGGGATCTCCCCCGCCACGGTCTCCCGTGCGGTCGACGGACTGATCGCCGATAGATTGGTCCACGAGGGATCCGCCCTTGTCGAGGAGCGGCGTGGGCGCCGCCAGGTGCTGCTCGACATCGAGTCGGGCGATCACCTGGCGCTCGGCATCGACGTGGGGGGATCGCGTACCCGAGCCGTCCTCGTCGATCTGACCGCTGCCCCGTTGGCGAGTGTCGATGTCGCGACTCAGGTGGGCGCGAGCGCGGAAGACCTTGCACTCTGGATCGCCGAGCTCGCGAAGAGCCTCGCGGGCGCTCGATGGGGCGATGTGCGCGCGGTCGCGCTCGGCCTTCCCGGCGCGGTGAGCCATCAGGGGCCGTCGGTCTCGAACGCTCCCAACCTGCCTCAGGTCGAGGACCCCACGTTCCTCGACGCGTGCGCGCGCGCGATCAACAAGCCCCTGCGGATCGACAACGATGCCAACTACGCCCTTCTGGGCGAGATGCGCTTCGGGGCCGCGAGCGGGCTGGCCAGCGCCGCGATGGTGACGCTGGGCGCCGGCCTGGGCGTGGGTCTCGCCGTCGACGGCCGTCTGCTGCAGGGTCGCCGCGGACTCGTCGGCGAGTTCGGACAGCTGCCGGCCGGCCCGGGGGGCACGCGACTCGAGGCGTCGGTGACGGGGCCGGGCATCGCGCGCATGGCGACCGCGGCCGGCATCGACGTGAGCGAACCGGCCGCACTCTTCCGCGCCGACCCGCCAGACGAGCTGCGCAACGTCCGTGACCGTTTCGACCAGGCCCTCGTGCTCACACTGTGCGCAGTCTCCGTTGCCTCGGATCCCGATGTCATCGTGCTCGGCGGCGGGATTGCCAAGTCGCTCGCGGCGGACCTGGAGTCCTACCAGAACGAGCTGACCAACGCGCTGCACGTCGCGCCCCGGCTCACGTCGACGGCACTGGGCGACTTCGCCGGGGCAGCGGGGGCCGCAGCGGGCGCGCTCCATGCGGTGTACGTCGAGCTCGGCGTTGACGTCGACGAACTCAATGACCTCCCGGCGGCGGGCACCCTCGACGCGGCAGCCGTTGCCGCAGTGGCACAGAGCTAGATCGCCTCGACCGCGGCGCGACCGACGGCGAGTCCCTTGCGGTAGCGCTCGAGGTATGCGGCATAGCCCGCGAGGTCCTCCGCGACCGGATCGACTACGGAGACGTCCGCGCCGGCGAACACCTTCTCGTCGAGGAAGGTCGTCACGTCCATGCCCAGCGGCGCCTGGCGGTAGGCCGCGAGCACGGCCATGCCCCACGCGCCGCCCTCGGAAGCGGTGTCGCCCACAGCGACCGGGGCGCCGATGGCCGCAGCGAGGAAGCGCTGCGCGACGCCCGCGGTGCGGAAGATGCCGCCATGCGCGAACATGCGATCGATCGCTACGCCCTCGCGCGCGAGCACCTCCATGCCGAGGCTCAGTGTGCCGAACACCCCATACACCTGCGCGCGCATGAAGTTCGCAAGCGTGAAGCCCGCGTCCGGGGTGCGGACCACCAGTGGACGGCCCTCGTCGAGTCCCGCGATGGGCTCGCCCGACAGGGTGTTGTAGGCGAGGACGCCACCGGCGTCCGCATCGGCCTCAAGCGCCCGGGTGAGGAGCGCACCGAAGACGGCGTCCGCATCGGCCGGGCTTCCCAGCGCCTCCGCGAACTCGCCGAACAGCCCTGCCCAGGCACCGAGCTCGGAGGCCCCGTTGTTGCAGTGGACCATCGCCACCAGATCGCCGGCGGGCGTGGTGACGAGGTCGATCTCCTCGTGGACGCTCGCGAGCGGGCCCTCGAGCACGACCATCGCGAAGATCGAGGTTCCAGCCGAGACATTGCCCGTGCGCGGTGCGACGGCGTTGGTCGCGATCATCCCGGTGCCGGCGTCGCCCTCAGGCGGGGCAAGCGGGATGCCGGCGCTCAGCGCGCCGGTGGGGTCCAGCAGGGCCGCGCCGGACTCGGTGAGCGAGCCCGCGTCGGCGCCGTTGACGAGCACCTGCGGCAGCATTGCGCGCAGGTCGATGCCACGGTCCTCGACCAGGCCGGCGTACGTGTCAAGCATCGCGGCGTCGTAGTCGCGCGTCGCGGGGTCGATGGGGAACATGCCGGAGGCGTCGCCCACGCCCAGGACACGCTCGCCCGTGAGCTTCCAGTGGACGTAGCCGGCGAGGGTCGTGAACGAGTCGATCGACGGCACGTGGGCCTCGTCGTCGAGGATCGCCTGGTGCAGGTGCGCGATCGACCACCGCAGCGGGATGTTGACACCCAGCGCCCGGGTGAGCTCGGCAGCCGCCGCGCCCGTGGAGGTGTTCCGCCACGTGCGGAACGGCGTGAGGAGCTCGCCGGCGGCGTCGAAGGCGAGGTAGCCGTGCATCATCGCGGACACGCCGATCGAGCCGACGGTGTCGAGGGCCACGCCGTGGCGGGCGCGCACGTCGGCGGCGAGGGCAGCGTAGGCGGCCCGGAGCCCGGACCACACGTCGTCGAGGTCGTACGTCCACACGCCGTCGACATACTCGTTCTCCCACGCGTGCGAGCCGACGGCGAGGACCGTCGCGTCCTCCGCGTCGATCAGGCAGGCCTTGATGCGGGTCGAGCCCAACTCGATCCCCAGGGCCGTGCGACCGGCGACCACGGCATCGGCGCTGCTGAGGCCCGCGGCCATCAGAAGGCCTCGCCGTCGCGGCGGTCGTCCGTGGACTGGCCGTAGACGTTCTGGTAGCGGGCGAACAGCGCGTCGATCGACTCCTGAGGGATCGGGATGAGGTCACCGCCCTGCTTCGCGATGTGGACGGTGCGGGCGACGTCCTCGAGCATCACCGCGGCCTTCACGGCGTCCTTCGCGGACGAGCCGATGGTGAACGGGCCGTGGTTCTGCATGAGCACGCCGCGCGAGCGGTGGCCGCGGAGCGTCTCGACGATGCCCCGGCCGATCGAGTCGTCGCCGATGATCGCGAAGGGCCCCACCGGGATGGGGCCGCCGAACTCGTCCGCCATGGCGGTGATGACGCAGGGGATCTCCTCGCCCCTGGCCGCCCACGCGACGCCGTAGGTCGAGTGCGTGTGCACCACACCGCCCACCTCAGGCATGTGGCGGTAGACGTAGGCATGCGCGGCCGTGTCGGAGGACGGGCTGCGCTCGGAGCCGGGCTGGCCGGGGATGGCGTTGCCGTCGAGGTCGCAGAGGATCATGTTCTCCGGGGCGAGGTCGTCGTAGCTCACGCCTGACGGCTTGATGACGAACAGGTCGGTGCCCGGGACGCGGCCGGAGACGTTGCCGCCGGTCCACACAATGAGGTTGTAGCGGACCAGTTCCGCATGGAGGGTGGCGACATCTTCGCGCACCTGCTGGATGGCTTCCGTGTTGGCGGAGATCGCTTCGTCGAGATCAGTCATGGGCACAATGTTAACGTTCATCCGTCGGGGGTGTCCACCGGAGGTGCCTACCGAGGCGTCACTCCGATTCCGTGTCGCCAGCACCCTCGACGCGGAAGCGCACCGTGTCGCCCGGACGCAGCTGCGCGGCACGCGCGACGCCCGCGGCGTCGACCACGCCGATCACCGGGTAGCCGCCCGTGGTCGGGTGGTCCGCGAGGAAGACCACGGGCTCGCCCGACGGCGGCACCTGCACCGCCCCCAGCACCATGCCGGCCGAGGCGAGTTCGCCCGTGCTCGCGCGCTCGAGCGGCGCGCCGTCCAGTCGCAGCCCCACCCGGTTCGACTCAGCCGTCACGGTGTAGCGCTCCGACCACCAGGTGTCGAGGGCCCGCTCGCCGAACCACTCCAGGTGCGGGCCGGGCACGACGGCCAGCACGGTCTCCGCTGGCGCGTCCGCTGCGTCAGCCGCGTCGGAGGCACCCGCGCGCACCGCGTACGGCGGACGGTCCGCGAGCGCCCGCACGCGCGCGAACCCGGCATCGTCCAGCGGCGGGGCGCTGCCGACCGACACCTCGTCGCCGTCGCGCAGCGGCGCGGGCCCGAGCCCCGACAGCAGATCGGTCGCACGGCTGCCGAGCATCGGCTCCGCGTCGATCCCGCCGCGCACCGCCACATACGAGCGGAGCCCCCGCTCCGGGGGACCGAGGTCGATCACCTGACCCGCGCGCAGCCGCACGGGTGAGCCGAACGGCGCCGGCACGTCTCCCACCCACACCGGGCACCGCGCCCCGGCCACGGCCACCACCAGATCCGCGAGCGCACGGAACGCGCCCCCGGTCGCGGTCGTCTCGATCGTGGCGAGCTCTGGGCCGTTGCCCACGAGGGCGTTCGCGCGGGCGTGCGCATCGGCGTCGGCCGCGCCGGAGCGCGGCACCCCCAGGTGGGCCAGCCCCGCCCTGCCCAGGTCCTGGACCGTCGCCAACGCGCCCGCTCGCTCGGCGCGCAGGCCCGGCTCGGCGCGCAGGCCCGGCTCGGCGCGCGGGCCGGTCTCGGCGCGCACCGCGACCGATGGCCGGGCAGGGGACTCGGGCGAGCCGAGCCCCGCCTCCACGAACCGCACTCGCGTGCCCGGCGCCAGCAGGGCCGGCGCATCGCGGTCGACGTCCCACAACTGCGGGGCGTCGTCCGCGAGCCGGCCCACGAGCTGCCACCCTCCCGGCGACGATCGCGGGTACACCCCGGCGTACGGCCCGGCGAGCCCGACGGCCCCGGCGGGCACGCGGGTGCGAGGCGTCGCCCGGCGGGGCACCGCAAGCGCTTCCGGAAGCCCCGTGAGGTAGCCGAAGCCCGGGGCGAAGCCGCAGAACGCCACCCGCAGCTCGAGCCCCGTCACCCGCGCCACCACGGCGTCGGGCGCGACCTCCCACAGGTCCGCGACGTCGCCCAGGTCCTCGCCGTCGAACACCACGGGAAGCTCGACCAGCGGTCCGGCATCCGCGGCGAGCGGGGCGACGTCCCAGGCCTCCACGCTGCGAGCCAGCGCGTCGAGCTCGACGCCCTCGACGCCGTCCACCAGCACCGTGCGCGCCGCCGGGACCACGTCCGCCGCTGCCCACCCCTCCGCGGCGCTGATCGCGCGGACGTGCGCCGCGATGCTCGCGACATCGGCCGCGCTCGCGGCCTCGATGAGCAGCGCGTGGGCGCCCGCGCGCCGCACGTGAGCTACGGCCGTGGCCATGAGGCGCGCACCTCGACACCGGCGTCGGCCAGAGCGGCGCGCACCGTGCCCGCGAGCGCGACCGCACCGGGGGTGTCCCCGTGCACGCACAGCGACTGAGCGACCAGCACCAGCTCCGAGCCATCGATGGCGCGCACCGGCGCGCCGGTCGCGATCGCCACGGCGCGTTCGACCACGGCGTCCCGGTCACTGATGACCGCTCCCTCGTCGCCGCGCGGGACCAGCGTGCCGTCGGCGGTGTACGCGCGGTCCGCGAAGGCCTCGGTGACCGTCGGCAGCCCGGCCGCGCGGGCGGCGTCGAGAACCACGGCTCCCGGCAGACCCAGCAACGGGAGCTCCCGACCACCGGCGTCCGAGGCGAGGCGCACTCCCGCCACCACCGCATCGGCCTGGCTGCGGTCCCCCACCACCCGGTTGTACAGCGCGCCGTGAGGCTTGACGTACGCCACCTCGCCGCCCGCGGCGGCCGCGAAGACCTGCAGCGCGCCTATCTGGTACGCCACCTCCGCCGCGAGCTCCGCGGGAGGCACCTCCATCGCACGCCGTCCGAAGCCAGCGAGGTCGCTGTACGAGACCTGCGCGCCGATCGCCACGCCGCGAGCGACGGCGTCCTCGCACACGCGCCGCATGGTCGCCGGGTCGCCCGCGTGGAAGCCGCACGCGACGTTGGCACTCGTGACCGACACCAGCAGGCCGGCGTCGTCCGTGAGCGTCCACCGCCCGAAGCCCTCGCCCAGGTCAGCGTTGAGATCGATCGCGTGCTCGCCCATGGCCCCAACCTAGCCCGCCTGCGCCCCGTGGCTCACGCGCGCAGCAGCAGGCACACCTCGACCGGACCGTGAGCGCCGTAGGGCCCCTCGGCGGGCTGCTCCGGGTACCACTCGTACCGGCAGTCCCAGTGGTCTGGGCCGCCATCGCCGGGCTCGAGGGCGTAGTCCATCCCCCGCTCGTCGCCCCAGGTCATGAGCTCGTGCGTCAGCCCGCCGATCCAGGCGTAGGGGCCTCGCTGGCTCGCGACCGCGAAGTGGCCCGCGGGCAACTCGTCCACGATGAACGGCTCGCGCACCCGCGGCACGTCTCCCCGGCCCAGCCATTCCACGCCGACCTCGACGGTGAAGGACCCGTCAGCGGGAACGTCGCGATAGCGGATCAGCGACGCGGCGGTGGTGTCGATCCCCCGCTGCGCGACGTAGCGATCCAGTTCGGTGAAGCCCCGCCCCACGTCCCGAGAGAGCGTCGCCATGGTCGCACTGACCCGCATGCCGACGTACGTCACGGCGCCTCGGCGCGCGATCCTGAACTCGGCCATCCCTGCAGGCTAGTTCGCCGTCACCCCTGGCACTAGAGGCTTTCTAGCCGATGCGGACGCCCATTTGCGTACAAAGGGCACCTTTCGTGCGGGACCCGAGACCGCATCGGCGCTCCGTCACCGGTATTCGGGGTTGGGGTGGCCGAATCTCTCGCCGTCGTTCCACGCCTCGCTCGAGTTACCGCCGGCGGGGAAGCCGCCGCTGGCCTTCAGCCACGCGGCCGTGTGCATGAGGTTCCACGTCATGAAGGTGAGGTTGCGCTGAGTGAACTCGGTCTCGGGCCCGCCGGAGCCCTCGTCGAGATAGGACGGGCCGGGTCCGATCGCGCCGATCCAGCCGGCGTCCGCATTCGGCGGGATCACGTATCCCAGGTGCTGCAGCGAGTAGAGGATGTTCATGGCTGCATGCTTGACGCCGTCCTCGTTGCCGGTGACGAGGACCCCACCCGTGCGGCCGTAGTACAGGAACTGGCCGCGGTCGTTGGTCTCGCCGGACAGGCCGTACAGACGCTCGATCAGCCGGGTCGCGATCGACGACTTCTCGCCCAGCCACAGCGGCGTGCCGATCACGAGGATGTCTGCGGCGAGGATGCGCTTGGCGAGCTCGGGCCAGTCGTCCGCATCCTGGTTCCCGCCCGGGACATCCTCACGCATGTCCGGATACACGCCAGGTGGCACGTCGAAGTCGGCGAGGCGGATCTGGTCGACCGTGACGCCCTGGTCCTCCATGATCCGGATGGAGTCCTCCATGAGGCCCTGCGTGTGGCTGAGCGCCGGGCTGGGCTTCAGGGTGCAGTTGACGAAGATGGCCGTGAGGCCGGAGAAGTCATGACTGTCGATGTCGGGCATGGTGCACCTCCATGAGGTGCGACGCTCGCGCGCCCCGCGCTATTCCGCGCTGCGGTGCTGCGCCGTCAGCGCGCGGGCGACTCCGGCGTCACATCCACGACGTGCGTGTCCGTCGTGAACTGCAGCTCCCACTGGTTCTTCTCGCGCGTGGCGAGCATGACGAACACGCCCCACAGGCCCAGGTCATCGACGAACCCGAGAGGGCCGAAGATCCAGTCAGGGATCAGGTCGACCGGCCAGATCGTGTACAGCAACGCGCCGATGGCCGTGATCCACGTCATGGGCGCCAGCTTGTACTCGCCGCTGCGCACCGCCTGGAAGAACTTCCACCACATGAGGCACCTCCCTGCCTGGGTCTTCTACGGTAACCCAGGCGCACCACCAACGGCAGGCGCTACACGACCTCGCGCAGCAGCCCCGAGTGGACGTCGAACACGAAGCCGCGCACCTGCGATGAGTCCACGAGGAACGGGTTGCGGCGCAGGCGCTCGATCGACTGGCGCAGGTCCGCGTCGAGGTCGCGGAAGGACTCCGGGCTCCAGGTGGGCTTGAGGCCGGTCTCGTCGAGCAGCTGGTTGCGCAGCTCGTCGTCCGTGAACGTCAGCGCACCGCAGTCGGTGTGGTGGATGAGGATGATCTCGCGCGTGCCCAGCTTGCGCTGAGAGATCACGAGCGAACGGATCATGTCGTCCGTGATGACGCCGCCGGCGTTTCGCATGATGTGCGCGTCGCCCACCTCGAGGCCCAGCAGCGCGAACACGTCCAGGCGCGAGTCCATGCAGGCCACGACGGCGAGCTCGCGGCGCGGGGGCAGCGGGCGGTCGGGCGTGTAGTCGGTCGCGTACGCGGCGTTGTTCTCGATCAGTTCGTCGGCGATCGGCATGGGGACTCCTGTTCGTGGCGGGGTGTTCACGGAACGTTTCGCGGACGCGGGACTGACGTCCGATGCGCCCATGCTACTGACGCGTACGCTGGGGCTGTCGAGGCCGTACTTCTCTGGGCGTTGTGTGCCGTTCCGGTGGAGTGCGGCCTCGGCCTTGGGCCCTACGGTGGAGGCATGGCACGCATCCTCGTCACCGGATCCGCGCAGGGCATCGGCGCTGGGACCGCACGCGCACTCATCGCCCTGGGTCACCACGTCACCGTGCACGGCCGCTCCCCCGAGAGGGCCGATGCGGCACTCGCCCAGGCGCCCGGCGCCACTGGCGCGGTGGTCGGGGACTTCGCGTCGCTGGCCTCGGTGCGGGAGCTCGCTTCCCAGGCCCGTGCGGCCGGCCCCTTCGACGCGGTGATCCACAACGTGGGGCTGGGCCCCGACCAGCCCGCCAGGCGCGACACTGTCGACGGCCACGAGCAGATGCTGCAGATCAACGTCATCGGTCCCTACCTGCTGACGTGCCTGATGCCGCTGTCGGCGCGCATGGTCTTCATCGGCTCCGACGCGCACCGGCAGGGCGAGGTGCGGCTCGACGACCTCGAGTGGCGGGCGCGGGCGTGGGAGGGCGATCCGTGGCCGGGCCTGCCGGCGTACTCGGACTCCAAGCTGCTGTTCCAGATGTGGGTCTTCGAGTTCGCCGCGCGCGTTCCGGAGGCCGCGATCAACGTGGTCCACCCCGGGTGGGTCCAGACCGCGATGGGGGGCCCGAACGCCGCGATCCCCGTCGCCGAGGGCGCCGACACCCCGGTGTGGATGGCGACCGCCGACGATCCGCTCGCGCTCGGCTCGGGCGCCTTCGTGCACCGCCGCGCCGCCGAGCACGTCCACCCGGCCAGCGTGGACCCGGCTCAGCGCGCGGCCGTGGTCGCTCGCCTCGAGGACATCACCGGCGAGGCCCTCCCGAGCGCCTAGGGTGGTGCCCATGGCACGCATCTTCATCACCGGATCCAGCCAGGGCATCGGCGCCGAATGCGCGCGTCAGCTCCTCGACCTCGGCCACGAGGTGGTCCTGCACGCGCGCGACCAGTCGCGCGTCGACGCGACCCTGCAGGCCAACCCCACCGCGACCGCTGTGGTGACCGGAGACCTGGCGAGCCTCGAGGACACCCGAGCCCTCGCATCGGCCGCGAACGAGCAGGGACCCTATGACGTCATCATCCACAACGCCGGCGTGGGCGGCGGCACGCCCGCGGCGGTCATGACCGCTGACGGTCTGGAACGCCTGTTCCAGATCAACGTCGCAGGGCCGTACGTGCTCACCGCGCTGATGCCACCCGCGCCGCGGATGATCTACCTGACCAGCGGCCTCGAAGCGGACGGCGCGTGGACGCCCGAGGACCTGCAGTGGACATCTCGCGAGTGGAACGGCATGCAGGCCTACTCGGACTCGAAGCTGCACGACTCGATGCTCGCGTTCGAGCTCGCCGCGCGCCACCCGGAGGCCATCGTCAGCGCCGTCGACCCGGGCTGGATCAAGACTCAGCTGGGCGGCCCCGACGCGTGGGACCCCGTCGAGCTGGGCGCGGAGACGCAGGTGTGGCTCGCGACGTCCGATGACCCGGTCGCGACCACGTCCGGGCAGTACGTCAAGCGTCGCGAGGTCCACGAGCCCAACCCGATCGTCAAGGACGCCGATGCGCGGGCCGAGCTAGTCGCGGCGCTCGAACGGGCGACGGGGGTCGCCCTGCCGTAGCGCGATGGGATGATGGAGACATGAGTCTCCTTGCGTCCTCCGGCGACGCCGCCTCGCCCCTTGCCAACGCGTTCTTCTACCTCGCGCTGTTCACCGCGGTCGCGTACTTCGGGTGGCGCCTGTACGGCGGGCTCAAGCAGGAGCGGGAGGCCAAGGCGGAGCAGGACGCCGTGGAGAGCGCCGATGCCGAGGCGGCTGCGGACGATGCTCCTGTGGCGGAGGCCGGTGAGACGGGCGAGGAGCCCACAGACTCCGATGGCCCCGACGAGCAGTCCGAGCCGCGCCGCGACGCCTGACGCGGCACCTTCCTCGCACAGTTCGGGGGCCACCCCTCGTCTGGCGACGTGGGACGGCCCCCGGACCGCGGGTGCTCAGCTGGTCAACGAGCCCCTGCCCGACGCTTGTTGTAAACGTCGAATGCCACGGCGAGCAGCAGCACCAGGCCCTTGACGACCTGCTGGATCGACTGCTCGACACCCATGAGCTGCATGCCGTTGGACATGACGGCCATGATCAGACCACCGACGATCGCGCCGCCCACGCGTCCCACACCACCGGTCACTGCGGCTCCACCGATGAAGGACGCGGCAATCGCGTCCAGCTCGAAGAGGTTGCCGGCTGCGGGCTGGGCGCCGTTGGTGCGCGACGAGAAGATGACTCCCGCGACACCGGCCAGCAGGCCCATGTTCAGCATGATGCCGAAGTTGACCCACTTGACCTTGACACCGGACAGCGTCGCGGCCGTGAGGTTGCCACCGATCGCGTAGACGTGGCGGCCGAACACCGTGCGGGTCGTGATGACCGTGTAGACGATGATCAGCACCGCGAGGATGATCAGCACGTTCGGCAGACCGCGGTAGTTGGCGAGCTGCCACGCGAACCACATCACGACGGCGGCGACGGCGACGAGCTTGACGATGAACAGCGGCGTCGCGCCCACGGTCTGCTTGTACGCGATCGCGGCACGGCGGGCCCGGATCTGCGAGATCACATAGGCGACGACGGCGATCGCGAAGACGACCAGGGTGAAGACGTCATAGCCTGGCCCGCCCAACAGCCCGTTCTGGAAGCCCGTCGCGATCTGCGCGTACTCGGACGGGAACGGCGACAGCGAGATGTTGTCCAGGGTGCGGAAGGTGAGACCGCGGAACAGGAGCATGCCGGCGAGGGTCGTGATGAACGCGGGGATGCCCACGAACGCGACCCAGAAGCCCTGCCACGCTCCTGCGGCGAGACCCACGCCGATGCCGGCGAGCACGCCCACCCACCACGGCGCCCCGCCCTTGATGACGATCACCGCGGATACCGCGCCGGCGAGCGCGGCGACCGATCCGACCGACAGGTCGATGTGCCCGCCGATGATCACGATCACCATGCCGATGGCCAGCACCAGGATGTACGAGTACTGGAGCACGATGTTCGTGAGGTTCGTGGGACTCAGCAGGGTGCCGTCCGTGAGGATCGTGAACAGGGCCACGATCGCCACGAAGGCGATGAAGATTCCGCTCTGGCGGAGGTTGCGCGTCAGCAGTTCGCGCACGTTCGCAATGCCGGTCATCGGTCATTCTCCTCAGCGCCCGCGTCCTCGCCGGGCGTGTTGTCTCGCTCTTGGGTCATCAGTGTCATGAGTGCCTCGGGCGTCGCCTCCTTGACGTCCATGACGCCAGTGATGCGGCCGAAGGCCAGGGTGTAGATGCGGTCGCAGGTGCCCAGCAGCTCAGGAAGCTCGGACGAGATGATCACCACGCCCTTGCCCTCAGCGGCCAGCTTGTTCACGATCGTGTAGATCTCGAACTTCGCGCCCACGTCGATGCCTCGCGTGGGCTCGTCCAGGATCATCACGTCCGCGTCCGTGTACATCCACTTGCTCAGCACGACCTTCTGCTGATTACCGCCGGACAGGTTGCCGGCGTACTGCAGGACGGACGGGGTCTTGATGTTCATCGAGCCGCGGTACTCCTCCGCGACCTTGAGCTCCTCGTTGCCGTCCACCAGGCCGCGCTTCGAGAGCTTGAACAGGGCCGCCGCCGAGATATTGCGACGGACGTCCTCGATGAGGTTGAGCCCGTAGCGCTTGCGATCCTCGGTCGCGTACGCGATGCCATTGTGAATCGCCTCGGACACCGACCGGGTGTGGATCTCCTCGCCGTGCTTGAAGACCTTGCCGGTCGCGTTGCGCCCGTAGGTGCGGCCGAACAGGCTCATCGCCAGCTCGGTGCGGCCGGCGCCCATGAGGCCGGCGATGCCGACGACCTCGCCCGCGCGGACGTTGAAGCTCGCGCCGTCGACGACGATGCGGCCCGGCTGGGTCGGGTGCTCGACCGTCCAGTCCTCGACGCGCAGCAGCTCCTCGCCGATCGTGTGATCGATGCGCTCGGGATAGCGGTGCTCGAGGTCACGACCCACCATGCCGCGGATGATGCGGTCCTGGGTGGACTCCGGCTCTGACATGTCGATGGTCTCGATGGTCTTGCCGTCGCGGATGATCGTCGTCCGGTCCGCGATCGACTCGATCTCGTTGAGCTTGTGCGAGATCATGATCGACGTGATGCCGCGCTCCTTGAGCCTGCGCAGCAGGCCGAGCAGGTGCGCGGAATCGGAGTCGTTCAGCGCGGCTGTGGGCTCGTCGAGGATCAGCAGGCGCACGTCCTTCGACAGGGCCTTGGCGATCTCGATGAGCTGCTGCTTGCCGACACCCAGCTGACCCACGGGGGTCACCGGGTTCTCGTGCAGGCCCACCTGCTCCATGAGGTCGAGCGCCTCGTGATTGGCACGGTTCCAGTCGATCAGACCGGTCTTCGCGCGGCGCTCGTTGCCCAGGAAGATGTTCTCCGCGACCGTGAGGTGCGGGACGAGTGCGAGCTCCTGGTGGATGATCACCACGCCCGCGTGCTCGGAGTCGTTGATGCTGTGGAACTTGGCTTCGGACCCGTCGTAGTGGATCTCGCCCTCGTAGTGGCCGTACGGGTAGACCCCGGACAGCACCTTCATGAGCGTCGACTTGCCGGCGCCGTTCTCACCGCAGATGGCGTGGATCTCGCCCTCCTGGACGTGGAGTTCCACGTCCGAGAGCGCCTTCACGCCGGGGAAGCTCTTGGAGATCTTGCGCATCTCCAGGATGTTGTTGGCCATCGGTCCTCTCCATTGATGACGCGAGTGAGCCGCGGCGCCGGCCCGGTGGTGGACCGGCGCCGCGGTACTCAGAGGCTGAACGTCACGTTACTCCGCGACGCCCGATGCGACCTCGGACTCGCTCCAGTAGCCGGAGTCCACCAGCAGCTCCTGGATGTTGCCCGCGTAGACGATGTCCGACTCGAGGAGGTACGACGGCACAACCTTCACGCCGTTGTCGTAGGTCTCGGTGTCGTTCGCCTCGGGCTCGCCACCGGAGAGGTAGGCGTCCGTCGCGGTGACTGCCTGGGCGGCCAGCTTGCGGGTGTCCTTGAAGATCGTCGCGAACTGAACGTCGTCAGCGATGAGCTTCACCGAGGCGATCTCAGCGTCCTGGCCGGTCACGACCGGGAAACCCTCGGACACGGTGGCCGCGAAGCCGGCGTTCTGCAGGGCGGTGATGATGCCGCGCGACAGACCGTCGTACGGCGAGAGCACGCCGTGCAGCTCGAGGTCCGTGCCGGTGTAGGTGGACGTGAGCAGGTCCTCCATGCGCTTCTGCGCGGTCTCCTGCTGCCAGCGCAGGATGTTGGTCTGCTCGATGTCGGTCTGACCCGACGGGACCACCAGCGTGCCGTCGTCGAAGTACGGCTGCAGGGTGTCGATCGCGCCCGCGTAGAAGAAGTGGGCGTTGTTGTCGTCCAGCGAGCCCGCGAAGAGCTCGACGTTGAACGGACCGGTGGCGTCGCCCTCGGAACCGTCCTCGTTCAGCAGACCCAGGCCCACCAGGAGCGAGGTGGCCTGCTGGACACCCACGTTGTAGTTGTCGAACGTCACGTAGAAGTCGACGTTCTCCGAGTCGCGGATCAGGCGGTCGTACGAGATGACCGGGATGCCAGCAGCTGCGGCCGCCTCGAGCTGAGCCGAGAGCGCGGTGCCGTCGATCGCCGCGATGATCAGCGCCTCGGCGCCGTTGGTGATCATCTGGTCGATCTGCTGGGTCTGGATCGGGATGTCGTCGTTCGCGAACTGCAGGTCGACCTCGTAGCCGAGCTCCATCAGTCCAGCCTCGACGGCCTCGCCGTCAGCGATCCAACGCTCCGAGGTCTGCGTGGGCATCGCGACACCCACGAGACCACCCTCGGTCATCGTGTCGCCGCCACCGCCGGTCGCGTCGTCGGTTGAACCGTCGTCGCCCGCACCGCCGCCGCTGCACGCGGCAAGGGTGATTGCCATTCCTGCCGCGGCAACTGCCGCGAGGAACTTCTTCGCCATGGTTTCTCCTCCTTGAGAGGCACTCCGCGAGTGTCGCGGACTGCAGGGGCCCTTCAATAATGTTAACGAGAACACTGCTTGTCAATTCGCGTTGGTAACGGAACGGCCACAAATTGACAGGGTTTTCGTGACCTTTAAAATGCCTGGTAGATCGGATGCTAAACGCTTGCACGAAGGCGCGACTCAGAGCCACCGCGGATCGCGGTGGCGCGAGGGTGATCGGAGTCGTGGACGGGCGCGCAGACGGGCTGCGTGCCCCGCTGACTAGTGCCTCCCGCGCCAGTACACGGCGCCCAGCGCGAGATCGCGCTCGACGTCATCGATGGTCGTGGTCTCGTCGATGGACACCAGCTCGACCCCCGTCATGCGCGCGAAGTCGCGCCACGTGGTCATCGAGGTCTGGGTCGACATCGCGGTGTGGTGGGCAGCTCCCGCGGCCATCCAGGCCGTGGTCGCCGTGGCGAAGTCGGGCTTCGACTTCCACACCGCGTGCCCCACGGGCAGGTTCGGCATGGGCGCCGGCAGTTCGACGTTCTCGACCTCCGCGGCGACCATGCGGAAGCGCTCGCGGATGTCAGACAGCGCGACCACCATCGCCGGGCCCGCATCGGCGGTGAAGACCAGGCGCACCGGGTCCTCCTTGCCGCCAATGCCGAGCGGGTGCACCTCGAGACGTGCCTTGGCACTCGACAGCGACGGCGACACCTCGAGCATGTGGGCACCCAGCGACAGCTCCTCGCCCTCGACCAGGTGGTAGGTGTAGTCCTCCATCAGGCTCGCGCCGCCAGGACGGCCCGCGCCCATCACAGCCGCCACACGCACGAGGATGGCCGTCTTCCAGTCGCCCTCGGCGCCAAAGCCGTAGCCGTCCGCCATGAGGCGCTGCACCGCAAGGCCCGGCAGCTGCTTGAGCCCGCCCAGGTCCTCGAACGTGTCCGTGAAGGCGTCGAAGCCGCCCTCCTCGAGGAAGGAGCGCAGGCCGATCTCGATCGCGGCGCCCTCGCGCAGCGACTCGTGCCGGTCGCCGCCCGGCAGCAGCTCGGGCACGACCTCGTACAGGTCGAGGTACTCGGCGACCAGGGCGTCGACGTCGGCGTCGGAGACCGCCCCGACGCGCTCGGCGAGCTCGTTCACGCCCCAGGTGTTGATCTGGGCGCCGAACACGGCCTCGGCCTCAGTCTTGTCGCCCTCGGTGACCGCGACGTAGCGCATGTTGTCGCCAAAGCGCGCGACCTTGATGCCGCGCGAGGCGTGCCGGCCGGCCGCGGCGCGTGACCACTCGCCCACGCGCTCCTGCACGGACGCGTGCGACGCGTGGCCCACGACCGTGGTGCGGGGGATGTCCAGGCGCGTCTCGATGTAGGCGTACTCGCGGTCACCGTGAGCGGCCTGGTTGAGGTTCATGAAGTCGAAGTCAATCTCGCCCCACGGCAGCTCGATGTTCGCCTGCGTGTGGAGGTGCAGCAGCGGCTTGGTGAGCGCCTGGAGGCCCGCGATCCACATCTTGGCGGGGCTGAATGTGTGCATCCAGGTGATGACGCCGATGACGTTCGGCGCGGCGTTAGCCTCGAGCATCGCCTGCTCGATGGACTCGCGCGAGATGAGGACGGGCTTCCAGACCACCTTCACCGGGAGGGCGTCCGCACCGTCGAGGTGAGCGGCGACGCCCTGCGACTGCTCGGCGACCTGCTGGAGGACCTCGTCGCCGTACAGCGACTGGCTGCCGGTGAGGAACCAGACCTCGTACTCAGAGAGGTCAGGGACGATGCTGCGGGTCATGCGTGGTCTCCTTTCCGGCGACGTCGCCGGGGTCCCGTGAAGATTGTTCACGTTCACATTAACACGAGTTCTCGAACGTGCCACGCCAGCCCATGCACCCTCCCCCTCTGGCGAAATGGGCCCACTTCGCTCGTCTAAGCGCTTGGGCGAGCGAAGTGGGCCCATTTCGCTCGGGACGAGAGGGAGGGGAGGGGGCAGAGTGTGCGCAGCGCGGTGGAGGGCGGGGCTAGCGGGACTCGAGGGGCGCCGCGCTCTCGCGCACGATCAGCTCCGGGGAGACGTACCTGGGCTCCTCCGGCGCTTCACCGTCGACCGCGGCGACCATGACGTCGACGGCGAGCCGCCCGACAGCCTCGAAGTCCTGCCGCACGGTGGTGAGCGGCGGCAGCGTGTGACACGCGGCCGAGTGGTCGTCGAAGCCCACGATCGAGACGTCCTCGGGCACCCGGCGTCCCTGTTCCGCGAGGGCGTGAAGGACGCCGTACGCCATCTCGTCGTTCGCGCAGAACACGGCCGTCGCATCGGCCGCGATCGCCTGACCGGCGGCGAAGCCCGAATCGGGCGACCAGTCACCCTCGACGATGTCGAACGGCTCGAGACCGGCCTCCCCCACGACGGCCAGATACTCCTCGCGGCGGATACGCGCCTCCGTGACCTCGGCGGGACCGGAGACGTGCTGGATCCGCGTGTGGCCCAGCCCCATGAGGTGGCCCATCGCCTGACGGACGCCGGCACGCTGGTCGATCGACGCAGACAGCCCGGCGACCTCACCGCCGGAGAGCAGGTAGACCACGGGGACACCCACACCTGCTGCCTCGAGCGCCTCGACCATCACCTCGCGTTCCGCGGCGAAAGCGATCGCGTCGACGCCGCGTCCCACAAGGAAGTCGAGCGCGTCACCGAGGCTCTCCGCCGTATCCTCGGCACTCGTCATGAGCGTGTGGAGATCCGCTTCGCGCGCCGCGCGCTCGATCGCGTGCAGAGTGCTGAGCGGACCGATGTCGGGAACCACGGGGCCGATCATCCCGATGGTCTGGGTCCGGCCCGTAACGAGCGCCCTGGCCGCAAGGTTGCGACGGTAGCCCAGCTCCTCGATCGCATCGATGACGCGTGCACGGGTCTCCGGGCGAATCCCCGGGAAGTCGTTGAGGACGCGAGACACGGTCTGATGCGAGACGCCCGCACGCGCGGCGACGTCATGCATGCTCGGTCCGCGGGATGTCTTGGCCACAGTGCCTCCTCGGGCGACACTCTAACTCAATGTGAACGTATGACAGGATATTCAGCGAAAGTTGCTCTCACCTGGGGCGGGAGCGGCTGGCACCCGCGGGTACCGACCTCATCCGGGTGATAGCCTGGGACCGGTCACAGTCGCTGTTCTCCGTGCAGTGTGACGCGACGACCTGAGACAATGTCGACCCTGGGGTGCACACGCCGCCACGCGTGATCAGGCCCACGGATGCACAAGAACTGGAGTCACCGATGACTGACCATCGCGAAGCCGCGGCGGCCGCGTTCGAGGCCGCCTACGGGCACGCCCCCACCGGGGTCTGGTCCGCACCAGGGCGGGTGAACCTCATCGGCGAGCACACCGACTACAACAACGGCTACGTCCTGCCCTTCGCGATCGACCGGCGCACCTGGGCTGCCGTGGGCGTCCGCGACGACCGTCAGCTGCGGCTCCGGTCCACCTTCTCGACCTATGAGGTAGTCGCCTCACTGGATACGCTCGACCCGGCCACGATGGACGGTTGGAGCGCCTACGTGCTGGGCGTCGCGTGGGCGATGCAGGACGCCGGCATCGACCTGAGCGCGGCATCCGGTCTGGACATACTCATCGACTCCGACGTTCCCGTCGGCGCCGGGCTGTCGTCGTCCGCCGCGCTCGAGTGCGCGGTCGGAGTCGCGTTCGACGAGCTGTGGAACCTGGGCCTGGACAAGCTGGCCCTCGCTCGCGTGGGCCGCGTCGCGGAGAACAAGGCCGTCGGCGCACCCACGGGACTGCTGGACCAGGCCGCCTCCATGCTCGCCGAGGACGATCACGTCGTGTTCCTCGACTGCGACACCGAGGACGCCCGCCCGGTCTCGCTGCACCTGCGCGACGAGAACCTGACGATCCTCGTGATGAACTCCAACGTCGAGCACGAGCACGCCACCGGCGGCTACGGCGACCGCTTCGCCTCGTGCGCCAAGGGCGCCGCGGCTCTGGGCGTGACCACGCTGCGCGAGATCGGCGAGAGCGACCTCCCCCGCGCGCAGGAGGCGCTCGACGAGGAGACCTACCGCCGCATCCGCCACGTGGTCACCGAGAATCAGCGCGTGCTCGACACCGTCGCCACCCTGGAGGCGGAGGGCCCGCGCGCGATCGGCGAGCTGCTGAACGCCTCGCAGGCGTCCATGCGGGACGACTTCGAGATCACCGTGCCCGAGATCGACCTCGCGTGCAACACCGCGGTGGTCGCGGGCGCCATCGGCGCCCGCATGACCGGCGGTGGCTTCGGGGGCTCCGCCATCGCCCTGGTGCCAGCCGATGCGGTCGAGACCATCGCATCGGCCGTCACCACTGCACTGGCGAACGCCGGGCTGCGGGAGCCTACGATCTTCACCGTGACGCCCTCGCAGGGCGCACGGCGCGACTACTAGGGGGAATGCAATGAGCTGGATGGTGACCGGCGGCGCCGGCTACATCGGATCGCACGTCGTGCGCGCACTGGAGGAGGCGGGCATCCCCGCCGTCGTCCTCGACGACCTGTCGAGCGGCTTCGAGGCCTTCATCCCGGACGGCGTGCCCTTCATCAACGCGTCGATCCTCGAGACCGAGCGCGTGGCGGCGGCGTTGGGTGAGTACGGCGTGACGGGCGTCATCCACTGCGCCGGCTACAAGTACGCCGGCGAGTCGGTGAAGTTCCCGATCCACACCTACCGGCAGAACGTGGAAGGCACCGCGTGCCTGCTCGAGGCCATGGCCGATGCGGGGGTCACCCAGCTGGTCTTCTCCAGTTCCGCGGGGGTCTACGGCACCCCGGAGGAGTCCGTCGTCACCGAGGAGACCGCCACCACCCCCGAGTCGCCCTATGGCGAGTCCAAGTTGATCGGCGAGTGGCTGATCCGCGACCAGGTCCGCGCGACGGCCGGCACCGACAGTCCGCTGCGGGCCACCTCCTTGCGGTACTTCAACGTTGTGGGCTCCGGCACCGCAGACGTCTACGACGCGTCCCCGCACAACCTGTTCCCCAAGGTCATCCGCGCCATCAAGGGTGGCCAGGCGCCGCTGATCTTCGGCGACGACTACGACACCCCCGACGGCACCTGCGTCCGGGACTACGTCCACGTCCAGGACCTCGCCCACAGCCATGTCGCCGCCGCGCGGATGCTCGACTTCAACAAGCCCCTCGCGCCGGTCTACAACCTCGGCTCGGGCGACGGCACCTCCGTGCGCGAGATCGTCGGCAGCCTCCTCGAGGCCGCCGGCTCCGACCTCCAGCCCATCGTCAAGGAGCGCCGCCCGGGCGACCCGGCGCGCATCGTGGCGACCGGCGAGCTCGCCGCTGACGACATCGAATGGAAGATGGCCCACACCATCGAGGAAATGGCCACCTCCGCCTGGTCCGCCGCACCCGACGAGATCTGAGGCGCTACCTCTCTTCGATGTACGCGTCTGCCTGGATCTCGACCAGGTAGTGCGGATCGGCGAGCCTGGACACCTCGACCAGCGTCGCCGCAGGCCGGACGTCTCCGAACGCGCTCCGGTGCGCCGCGGCGACCTTCTCGAGGTCGCGGATGTCCGTGACGTACGCGACCGTCCGGACGACGTCCGCCATGCTCGCCCCCGCCTCACCGAGCGCCCGCTCGATGGTGCCCAGCGCATCGGCCGCCTGCGCGTACGCGTCCTGCACCAGCGCATCGTCCCTGGCGCACGTGCCCGACACCCACACGTGCTGTCCCACGCGCACCGCGCGGGAGTAGCCGTACATGTCCTCGAAAGGCCCACCCGAGCCGAAGAGCTGACGTGCCACCTCAGCGCCTCGAGTCCGCGACCAGGTCCGCGAACCACTGAACAGACGGCTTGGGGGTGCGCGCGAAGGTCACCGGATCCACCTCGTGGAGGCCGAACGTGGGTCGGTAGCCCTCAGCCCACTCGAAGTTGTCGAGCAGGCTCCAGGCGTAGAAGCCGCGCACGTCCACCCCTTCGTCCATCGCCTCGCCCAGCGACGCCAGGGAGCGCGAGTAGTACTCGATGCGCTCGGCGTCGTCCTCGGTCGCCACGCCGTTCTCGGTCACGATCACCGGCACCTGGGCCACCGCCGCGGCGTGCCGCACGGACCGCCCGAGCGCCTCGGGCTCGAAGAGCCAGCCCCTCTGCGTGGTGCGCCAGTCCTCGGGGATCTCCAGCGGCTTGCCGTCCGGGCCCATGTGCTCGGTCGTGTAGGTCTGCACGCCGATGTAGTCGTCGTCGCGCGCGATCTCCAGGTAGACGCCGTGGAAGCCGTGAGCGCGATCGGCGGCCTCGGCGGTCCACGCATCCCACCGCAGGCCCTCGGACGTGATGTCGCCGTCGGGGTGGACCACCACATCGGGAAGCGCGAGCGTCAGGCCCACAGGAAAGTCGCCCGGGCCCGCCTTCAACGCCTCGCGCGCCTTCCAGTGGGCCTCCACGAAGTTCGCCGTCGCCGCCTCGTAGCCGGCGGCATCGTCCGTGCGCCCCGGCGGGAACATGCCGCCCAGGTAGCCGGCACCCGCGACCACGTTGGGCTCGTTGAACGTCGCCGCGATATCGATGTGGTCGCCCAGGTGCTGGACCACGATGTCCGCGTACCGCGCGAAGCGATCCACGAAGGTCGCGCCCGCGACGCCGCCCTGATCCGCGAGCCACAGCGGCGTGGTGAAGTGGTGCAGCGTGACCGAGGTCTTGAGACCCATCTCGTGGGCCGCGACCATGATCTCGCGATAGTGCTCGAGCGCCGCCAGCGAGAACTCGCCCTCGGCGGGCTCGATCCTGCTCCACTCGAGCGAGAAGCGGTACGCGTCGAGGCCCATGCGCTGCACCAGCTGGAGGTCCTCGAGCCACCGATGCCACGAGTCGCACGCATCGCCGCTGGACTCGGCCGTGCCCGTGCCGGGCGTGTGCTCGAAACGCCACCAGTCGTTGTTCACGTTGCCCCCCTCGATCTGATGGGCGGCCGTGGCCGTGCCCCAGATCCACCCCGGAGGCACGGCTCCGAACCTGGTCATCGGCGTGTGCTCGCTCATGGCTGGCTCCTTCGCTCGCGGGGGACATCTTCAGCCTAGATCCGGGGGCCGCGCGGCGCTCGCGCGCGCCGGCGCCGCGTACCCTGGCCCGATGGAACCGTTCAGCATGACTCACGGGACGCAGGTCAAGGTGTTTCACACCGAGGATGACGGCGCGACGCTCGTCACCACGACGTCTGACACCGCCCACCCGGAGCGCCCCCCGCACGTGGGGTACGAGCAGTGCGAGAACGAGTCCGAGGCCGGCGCCGTTCTGCAGAAGTGGGTTTTCGACCTCCAGCGTCAGGGCTGGCAGGTCGCCGACTAGCGGCTCAGCCCCACCCCAGTTCGTGGAGCCGGTCGTCGTCGATCCCGAAGTGGTGCGCGATCTCGTGCACCACGGTGACCGCGACCTCCTCGCGCACGTGATCCGCGTCCTCGCACATGCGCAGCGTGGGGTTCATGTAGATGAAGATGCGGTCCGGCAGGTCGCCCATCCCCCAGTCCGAGCCGCGGTCGGTGAGCGCCACGCCGTCATAGAGCCCCAGGAGCTCCGGGTCGCCGGACGGCGAGTCGTCCTCGATGAGGATCACCACGTTGTCGACCACCGCGAGCAGCTCCTCGGGGATCGAGTCGATGGCGTCGTCGACGGCCTCCTCGAACTCCGCGCGCGTCATCTCGACCATGCGGACCATTGTCTCGGACGGGCCGGGAGTTGGAGAACGGCCGTCGCGACCCGTACGATAGGCGGGTCCTTGACGCTCGGACGTACGGGCGTCAGACGGCGCCCTCATCGTCTAGCGGCCTAGGACGCCGCCCTTTCACGGCGGTAGCACGGGTTCGAATCCCGTTGGGGGTACGACACACCCCTCGGGATGGTCTACAATCTTCTTCGGCCCACTTCTCGCGAAGTAGGTCATCAGCAAGGCCCTGTGGCGCAGTTGGTTAGCGCGCCGCCCTGTCACGGCGGAGGTCGCGGGTTCAAGTCCCGTCAGGGTCGCGGTGGGTACGCCCCTTCCAGTGGAAGGGGCGTTCCGCTAGTGGGGGTTCGCCCCTGCGACCAGGCTCTGTAGCTCAGTTGGTAGAGCGTTCGACTGAAAATCGAAAGGTCACCGGATCGACGCCGGTCGGAGCCACATCACGAAAGCCCCCGCCTCGGCGGGGGCTTTCGGCTTTCTCCCGGCCGATGCGCGGGCCGGCCTCCGTACGCACCTCAGTGCCGCATCGGCCCTCACGCGTTTGCGCTGGTGTGCCGATTAACGGTGTACTAGGACTACGCCGATCTTGGAGGACACATGGCCAGCCCGGGAAAGATGTTCGTGAACGCCATTCTTGGCGCGATTGCCGGGCAATGGGTCGCGACCATCAAGACCGAGGTCGAGATCATCAAGGTCGAGGTCAAGTACAAGAGCAAGCAGCTCGGCGCTGGCGCGGCCCTGATCATCGTCGCGGGCATGATCGCGTTCTGGATGTTCGCGGTCCTCATCGCCGCTGCGGTCCTGGGGCTGTCGAACGTGGTCTCGCCGTGGCTCGCCGCGCTGATCGTCGCCGGCATCCTGCTGTTCTGGATCCTGGTCTTCGGCCTGTGGGGCTTCTTCAAGATCAAGAAGAACTACGACCTGATCCCCGAGGCATCGATCCAGCGGATCAAGGACTCGTTCTGACCTGAGCCGCTATGCCGGCGAGCCCTTGAGTTCGGGCGCGGCCTCCGGCCGCGGCTTGGGCCTGCGCTGAGCCAGCCACACGCCCGTGAGCACGATGGCTGCGCCCACGGGCTCGTACCAGTGCAAGGTCTCGCCCAGCACCACCACACCCAGCACCGTCGCGACTACCGGGACCGCGTAGGTCACTGACGCCGCGGTGGTCGCGCCCGCGGCCTTCACGATCTTCCAGAACCACACGTACGCGAAGCTGGTGCCGGTCACGCCCAGGGCGAGCAGCGCCCACAGCGACACCGAGTCCAGCGCGATCGCCCCGGCGTCCGGAGCGGGAGCCGCGAGCGCGAACGGCGCCACCACGAGGATCGACAGCGAGATCTGCGTCGCGGACAGCACCACCGGAGATTGCTGCACGCGGCTGAGCAGCACCCGCGACAGCGTCGAGCCGATCCCGTAGCAGGCCGTCGCTCCCAGCATCAGCGCCGCGCCCAGCAACGGCAGGTCGTCCACGCGCCACGCGCCGAGCAGGACAGCGATCCCCACGGCGCCCAGCACGAGCCCGATCAGCTGAGCGCGGCTCACGCGCTCGGTGGGGATCAGCAGCGCGACGAACAGCGCAGTCCACAAGGGCGTGGTCGCGTTGAGCAGGCTCGCCAGGATGCTGGTGAGGTGCTGCTGCGCGAGGGGAATGAGGATCAGCGGGATGCCGGACAGCACGACTCCCACGACGCCGATCGACACCACCGCTCGCCACGTGAGGCGCGGCAGGCGTCGCATCGCCAGCACCAGGCCGATCAGCACGACCGCCCCGAAGACGAGCCGCCCGAGCGCCACCTGCGCCGGCGCGAAGCCGCGCAGTGCGACCTCGATGAACAGGAAGCTCGAGCCCCACGCCAGCGATACGCCCAGGAAGTACGGGAGCCACGCGCGCAGCGGCACCTCCGACAGCGGCGTCACCACTCACCCGCCGGACGCTGGACTGCCGCGTCCTCCGTCCCCGCGCGCCGCAGGCGCGCGAGCGCTGCCGCCTCGTCCGGCGTGACGGCCGATGCGGTGGTTGCGCGCGCCTCGGCTGTGCCGTCTCGAGGGAGGACGCGGGTGGCCTCGGTGACGGTCGCATCGGCCATCCGCAATCCCTCGTGCTCGAGCATCTCCGCCTTGATGCCCGGGCCGCCGAAGCCATAGCCGCCCAGCCGGCCGCCCGAGGCGATCACGCGATGGCACGGCACGAACAGGCCCACCGTGTTGCGCGCGCACGCCGTCCCCGCGGCGCGCATCGCCCGGGGGCGCCCCGCCATCGCTGCGAGCTCCTGGTAGCTCACGACCTCGCCTGCGGGAACGCCGCGCAGGGTCTCCCAAACCTCGGAGAAGAAGGGGCTGCCATGCAGCACGACCGGGACGCGGGTGATGGCGTCGCCGTCGCCGGCCAGCCACGCCTCAACGGCGTCCGCGATCTCCGGGAGCGGTGCGGGCTCGACGTCGCGCTCGGTCATGGTCGCCGGCAGGTGCGCGATCACCTCGCGGAGGGGGCTGAAGCCGGCCGCGTGGACCGCGCCATCCTCGGGCGCCACGATCACATTCAGCTCGCCGAAGGGAGTGTCCAGGGCGAGAGTCGAGAGCGGGGCGTCCGGCATGGGTCAAGGCTACGGCTGCGACGGGGTGCCAGCGCATCGCCCGGTGGCGCCGCACGCCCAACGGCGCCGCCACACGCACAACGGCGCCGCCACACGCAAAACGGCCCCCGCCCCGTGAAGGGCGAGGGCCGAGGTCAGCGGCAATGCTGGTGCTGCTACGGGCGGCGCTTCTCCTGTGCCTCGGCGAGCAGGGCCTGAACCTCTGCCTCGCGGAAGCGGCGGTGGCCTCCCAGGGTGCGGATCGATGAGAGCTTGCCGACCTTGGCCCACCGCGTCACGGTCTTCGGGTCGACGCGGAAGATCGCGGCAACCTCGCTGGGCGTCAGCAGCTTCTCGGGCTCCTGGACAGTGTCAGCCATCATGGTGCGCTTCCTTCAGTGGTGATGGTCCCCCCTCGGGACCCTTGTACGTCATGAGACAGCCAACATTCTCGACTATGACGCCGTTCTGCCGACATTTTCCGGATTGGTGTGATTGGAGGGGACTCGCACCCATGCCGCGCGCCGTTGTAAAGTACGTCTCAGGACTCACAACGCAGGGCCCGCAGCATGTGCGCGCCCGCGAAGCAACCCGGGAAGGGACGGCGACATGGGGCGCGGCCGTCAGAAGGCTAAGGACGCGAAGATCGCGCGTCAGCTGAAGTACTCGCACCACGGAAGCGACATCCGTGACCTCGAGCGCGAGTTGATCAGCGGCAGCGAGACGCACTCCCAGGACACCACGACCGAGGAGTCGGAGGACCAGTACGACCGCTGGGCCGACGACGACGACCGGTAGGACCGGCCCCCGCGGTCGATTCTCGTTCGCCTAAGCCCTTAGGCGAACGATTCGGGCCCATTTCGCTCGTGACGGGAGCGCTGGCGAGCGAGAATCAACCGCCAGCGCGTTCTCAGTAGCGCCGATGCTCGGGCCGAGGTGGCGCGGTCAGGCGCGGTAGGCGCCCGACAGGAACACCCCACCGCCGTGGACGCCCTTGGCGCCGCGCACGGCATCGGGTCCGGCCACGCGACCGTCGTCCTCGACGACCTCGCCCAGCCTCCATGCGGGCACGCCCGCGGCCTCGGACGCGGCGATGAGGCCGTCCGCCTCCGACGGCGCCACGATCGCGACCATGCCCACGCCCATGTTCAGCGTGGACTCGAGGTCGCCCCACGGCACGGAGCCGGCAGCCTGGACCACGGAGAACACCGGCGGCAGGTCCCACGCGTCTCGCGCGATGGTCGCGGCGAGACCGGAGGGCATGATGCGCGCGACATTCGCCGCTAGACCGCCCCCGGTCACGTGCGAGAACGCGCGCAGCCCCGGCGTGGCCTCCGCGAGCGACACGCACAGCGACGCGTAGATCCTGGTGGGCTCGAGCAGCTCCTCGCCCACGGTCCGGCCCAGGTCGTCGAGGTGGGTGTCCAGCGACCAGCCGGCGTGCGAGACCACGCGCCGCACCAGCGAGTACCCGTTGGAGTGCAGCCCCGATGACGCCATCGCCACGACCACATCACCCGCGCGCACGCGCTCCGGCCCCAGCAGCGCAGAGGCCTCCACGACGCCAATGGCGGCACCGGCGACGTCGTAGTCGTCGGGCTCCATGACACCCGGGTGCTCGGCGGTCTCGCCACCCACCAGTGCGGTGCCGGCGAGCGAGCAGCCCTCGGCGATGCCGCGCACGATGTCCGCGATCCGCTCGGGCACCACGCGACCGCACGCGATGTAGTCGGTCATGACGAGCGGCTTGGCGCCGCACACCACGATGTCGTCCACGACCATCGCGACCAGGTCCTGGCCAATGGTGTCGTGCACATCGAGCGACCGCGCGATCACGATCTTGGTGCCCACGCCGTCCGTGGAGGACGCGAGCAGCGGCCGCTCGTAGGCCTTCAGCGCGGACGCGTCGAACAGGCCCGCGAACGCGCCGATCCCGCCCAGCACCTCCGGCCCGTGCGTCTGCGCGACCGCGGCCTTCATCAGCTCGACGGCCTTGTCGCCGGCCTCGGTGTCGACGCCGGCGGATGCGTAGGTGATGGGCTCGGACACTCAGGCCTCCACGGGCTGCACGGCGAGCAGGTGCCGCGCGTCGATGGGCGGGGCGATGGGGTACTCGCCGGTGAAGCACGCGGTGCACAGCCGCTCGCGCGCCTGCTCGGTCGCGGCGATCATGCCGTCGGCGGAGATGTAGCCCAGCGAGTCGGCGCCCAGCTGGTCACGGATCTCGTCGACGGTGTGGCCCACGGCGGCGAGCTCCTCGCGCGTCGCGAAGTCGATGCCGTAGAAGCACGGCCACTGCACGGGCGGCGAGGAGATGCGCACGTGGACCTCGGCGGCGCCGGCCTCGCGCAGCATCGACACGATCGCACGCTGGGTGTTGCCGCGCACGATCGAGTCATCCACGACCACGAGCCGCTTGCCGGCGATCTGCTCGCGCAGCGGGTTGAGCTTGAGGCGGATGCCCAGCTGGCGGAGCGTCTGCGACGGCTGGATGAAGGTGCGGCCCACGTACGCGTTCTTGGTGAGCCCCTGCCCGAAGGGGATCCCGGACTCCTGGGCGTAGCCCACGGCGGCGGGCGTGCCGGACTCCGGCGTGGGCATCACCATGTCCGCGTCCACGGGGTGCTCGCGCGCGAGCGCACGGCCCATCTCGACGCGTGCCGCGTGGATGGATCGCCCGTTGATGGTGGTGTCGGGCCGCGCGAGGTAGACGAACTCGAACACGCAGCCCTTGGGGTCGGCGGTCGCGAAGCGCTGCGAGTGCACCCCGTTCGCATCGATCGTCAGGAACTCGCCCGGCTCCACCTCTCGCACGAAACGCGCGCCCACGATGTCGAGGGCGGGCGTCTCGGAGGCCACAACCCAGCCGCCGCTGGGCATCTCGCCCAGCACCAGCGGCCGCACTCCCTGGGGGTCGCGCGCGGCGTACAGCGTGGTCTCGTCCATGAACACGAACGAGAAGGCGCCCTCGACGTGCGGCAGCAGCTCGAGCGCGGTCTCGGTGAGCGTCTCGTAGCGCTCCCACCCCAGCAGCGCGGTGATGATCATGGTGTCCGACGCACCCTGCTTGACCATGTCCGCGCGCCGCTCCGCGCCCAGCCGCTCGCCCACCATGTCCAGCAGCTGCTCGGTGTTGGTGAGATTGCCGTTGTGCCCCAGCGCCACGGTCCCGGAGCGCGACGGGCCCAGCGTGGGCTGCGCGTTCGCCCAGGTCGAGGCGCCGGTGGTCGAGTAGCGCGCGTGACCCACGGCGACGTGGCCCTGCAGCGCCTCGAGCGCGCCCTCGTCGAAGACCTGCGACACCAGCCCCATGTCCTTGAACACCAGGATCTTGTCGCCCGGGCTGGTCGCGATGCCAGCGGACTCCTGGCCGCGGTGCTGCAACGCGTAGAGGCCGAAGTAGGTGAGCTTCGCGACCTCCTCGTCCGGCGCGAAGATGCCGAACACGCCGCACGCGTCCTGCGGTCCCTTCTCCCCGGGGTCGATGTCGTGATTGAGGAGTCCGTCGCCGCGGCGGCTCATCAGCGCTCCTCGTCTTCCGGGGTGGACGGTGCAGCCGGGGGCGCCGATGCGCGGGTCGCCTCCGCGTCCGCCTCGCCGGGGGCGTCGGGCCCCGTCCAGGGGGCCGATGCGCTGGCGGCCTCACGCTCCTTCGCCGCCTTCACGTGGCGCGGGGTGCCGCGGTCGAGGCTCACGGCGATCAGGCCGGCGATCGTGACAGTCACGAGAGCGAAGCCCAGTCCCACGATGAGACCCACCGTGAGCCGGCCCACGCCGGTCGAGTTGGGCAGCAGCAGACCGCACAGAAGGCCGGCGATCAAGCCGACGGCCACGCCCGTTCCCATCACGCGGCCGAACCGGGGAGCGCGACGCACGGTCGCGGGGACCGAGATGCGCTCGAGCTCCTCGACCGAGGGCGTGTCCTCGGGCCGGGAACCGTGGGGGGCGTCGCTCACGGCACCAGTCTAGGCGTCGCCCGCGAGGGCGAGGGCACCGTCCATCCACCATTGCCCCGCCGCAGGCCCGCCATTGCACGTGCCGTCGGATTCCCCCGGCGCCTTGACCCACGCGACCGCCCGGAAGGCCCCCTCGCCGATCATGCGCGGCGGCTCCCCGATCGCGCGGCCCGACGGGTTGCACCACTCGCCGTTCGAGCCGTTGCCGTTGCGCGAGGTGTCGACGATGAAGTCGAGACCCGTCGCGGCCGCAATCGGCTCGGCCCACCCGCGCTCGTCCTCAGTGGTCTGGTAGTTCGACGTGTTGGTGGAGAAGCCCGCAAGGTGATCCGTGCCCACCTGCTCGAGCCGGGCCACCACGTCGGAGCCGGAGCGCCAGCCCGAGTGACCCGCGTCGAGGAAGACGTCCGCGCCGGCCTCGGCGAGCACGCGCGCCGCACCTGCCAGCAGCCCCGCGCGGTCGCCCTGGCCGTCGCAGTCCCCCATCTGCGCCAGCGCATCGGGCTCGAGCACCACCCAGGTCTCGGAGCCTGCTGCGATGCCGGCCGCGACCTGGCCCACGAAGCCCAGATACTGATCCTCGGCGACGCCGCCCGCGCTGTGCAGGCCGCAGTCGCGCCCGGGGATCGCGTAGACCACCAGCAGCGCCACCTCGCCCGCCGCAGCCGCGTCGCCGGTGATGCGCGCGACCGTGCCAGTCAGGTCCTGCGTCCATTCGCCCAGCCAGGTCGCCACGGGCTGCTCGGCGATGCGACGGACGAGTGCGGCATCGGCGTCGCGCCCGTCGGACTCGAGCTGCGCGAGCACGGAGTCCGCCTGGGAGGGGGCGTGGAAGAAGCGGGGCGCTGCGGTCATCGCGGTGTCCTCGTCGGTAGGCGTGGGAGTGGGATGGGCCGATGCCGTGGTCGGCTCAGGCGTGGGCGTCGCCGCGGCGACAGGTGCGGCAGGCGACGGCGACGCATCCGTCGTCGCCGCATCGGCGCTGCACGAGGCGAGCGCGAGGCTCGCCGCGAGCACGACTGCCGCGAGACGCCGAGCCCGCATCAGTGCTCCTCGAGCGAGCCGTTCGCCGCGAGGGCGAGCGCGTGGTTGCGGGAGAACTGGCCGCGGGTGGGGCCGCCGTTGCACGCACCGTCGGACTCCCCCACCCGCTTGATCCACACATGCGCGTCGAGTGTGCCGTCGCCGATCAGCCGCGGCGGGACCCCGATGCCTGCCTCGGGCGGGTTGCACGGATCGGGGTCGTCGAGCGGAACCCCCGAGCGGGAGGTGTCCACGATGATGCCCAGGCCCGCCTGACCTGGGTCCGATCCGGTGCGGGGCGCGTCGATGTCGACCCCCGCGGCCGCGAGCGCCGCCAGGACCGCCTGCCCGCCGGCCACCTGATCGGACGGCGCTCGGTAGCCGTTGGTGCCCACCGCGATCCCGGCCACGGGAGCCAGGTCCAGCCCCGCCAGCGTGGCGGCGAGCCTGTCCGGGTCCTCGACCAGGCCCGCGTCGAGGTAGACGGCGGCACCGGCTCCTGCCAGAGTTGCGGCCGCGTCCGAGAGCCACGCGCCTCTCGGGTCGTTCTCGCAGGAGCCCAGGTCCGCGATGAGGCCCGGCTCCAGCAGGATCCACACGTCGGCGCCCGAGCCCGGCAGCTCCTCGACCAGCACCTGCGAGCGCTCCTGGTAGAAGGCCTCCAGCGCGGGGTCGCCGGCGGCCTCCTCGCACGTGTAGTCGCGCATCCCGTAATAGGCGATGAGGCCGATGCGATCCGCCTCCGCGGCCGCGACGTACACCTGGTGCGCGTAGTTGGCGATCGCGTCGTTGGTGGACCACGACCCGATCCACCGGAACTGCGCGGTGTGCACGATCCGGTTCATGAGGTCGTAGTCGTCCCACCGTTCCTCCTGCGCGAGCGTCACCGCAGGCACCACGGCCTTGGTGACGTCGACGAGGAAATCGCCGTGATCGGGCCACGGCTCGACCGTCGGAGCGGGACGATCGGGGAAGGGGTCGAAGTCGTCGGCCGATGCGGTGGCAGACGGCGCGGGTGCCGTCGGCGAGGTGCCGGGCACGGAGGGCGACGGCGTAGTGTCGGTGATCACCGCATCGGCGCTGCAGGCCGCGAGAGCGAGCATGCTGACGCCCACAGCAGCCGCGAGGCGGGCGGACGTCAAGGTCGAAGGCACAGGCGCCATGCAAGCGGTCCGCGCCGCCCCCGTCAAGGGGCGGCACGGACCGTTGTCCCCCTCAGCCCTTGGTCGAGCCCGCGAGCAGGCCGCGCACGAAGTAGCGCTGCAGCGAGAAGAACACGATGAGCGGGATGATCATCGAGATGAATGCCGCCGGCGGCACCAGGTAGGCGTACTGGCCGTAGTCGCCCGCGAGGTTGGAGATCGGGTACGTCAGCGGATAGGTGTTCGCGCTTCCGAACACCGCGGAGACCAGCAGGTCGTTCCATACCCACAGGAACTGGAAGATCGCCAGCGACGCCACCGCAGGCAGCGACAGCGGAATGATGATCCGGAAGAACATCTGTGTGTGGCTCGCACCATCCACGCGCGCGGCCTCGAGCACCTCACGCGGGATATGGCTGACGAAGTTGTGCAGCAGGAACACTGACAGCGGCAGCGCGAAGATCGTGTGCGCGATCCAGACCCCGGGGAACTCACCCGCGATGCCCAGGTTCTCCGGCCCCAGGATGCGCAGCAGCGGGATCAGGGCCAGCTGCAAGGGCACCACCTGGAGGGCGAAGATCAGCACGAACAGGAAGCTCGAGCCCCTGAACGGAATCCACGCGAACGCGTAGGCCGCCATCAGGCCCAGCACCACGGGTAAGACCACCGATGGAACGGTGACGACGATCGAGTTGAAGACGTATTCGAGCAGCGGAGGGGCCGTCGAGTTGTCGCCGAACGAGTCGAATAGCACGGTCGTGAAGTTCTCGAACGTGAGGTCGCCGTCCGCCATGACCGTCCACCACGCATCCGTGCGGTAGCGGTCGCCGGGGATCAGGGAGCTCATGAACAGCGCGACCGTGGGAACGGTCCAGAAGACAGCGATGATGATCGCCGCGAGCGTGGCCCACGGGGAGGTGAGCTTCTCCTTGGCCTTGGCCGCGCGCGAACGGGTGTCGGGCTTGGTCTCGACGTCCTCGTCGACGGGCTCCTGCGGGGGCATCGTGACACTCATCAGTGGGTCTCCCTCACCTTGTTGAGCGATCGCACGTTGTAGATCACGATCGGGATGACGAACACGAAGAGGATCACGGCGAGCGCGGCACCGAGCGCCTCGCGCCCCTCCACGAACGACAGCACGTACATCTTGTTGGCGACGATGTCCGTGTTGTTGCGTCCCTGGGTGACCGTGCGGACGATGTCGTAGACCTTGAGCGCCATGATCGTGATGGTCGTGAGGACCACGACGATCGTCGAACGGATCGACGGGATCGTGATGGACCAGAACCGCTGCCAGGCGTTGGCGCCGTCGAGCGACGCGGCCTCGTTCTGCTCGACCGGCACGCCCTTGATCGCGGCGGACAGGATCACCATGGCGAATCCGGTCTGGATCCACACCAGGATGACGATGAGCCAGAAAGTGTTCCAGGGGTCGTCCACCAGGAAGTTATAGGGATCGAGCCCCACCAGGGCCCGCAGAGCGTTCAGCATTCCTGTCTGCTCGCCGACCTGGTTGTAGTCGTACATGATGTTGCCCCAGATGACCGAGGCTCCCACCAGCGAGATCGCCATGGGCATGAACACCAGCGACTTCAGCACCTTCTCACCCTTCGCGCGGTCGATGAAGACCGCGTAGGCGAGACCGATGCCGGTCGACATCAGCGGCACGAGGATCATCCACACGAAGGTGTTGAGGATCGTGCGCAGGGTGGTCGGGTCGGAGAAGGCGAAACGGTAGTTGTCGAGCCCGACGAACGACATCGTGGTCGTGAAGATGCCGGTGTCCGGGTCGGGCTCGTTGGTGATCTCGTTGAACGACAGCCAAGTGGTGTCGAGCGCGGGATAGATCAGTCCGACGGCGAGGAGGCCCAGCACCGGCGTGACCAGCACCACCAGCTGGACCTTGTCACGGGCTCCACCCTTGATCAGGTCCGCGCCGTACATGATGAGTGCGACGATCGCCAGGAAGGCGATGATCGCGATGGCTCCGAGTAGCAGATTCTGTCCCTGCGCGGACCAGAACTGCGCGTCCAGCCCGTCCATCGGCATCGGCGTGACTGCCGGTACCCCCGTCGACGTCATTGTCGACTCCTTTCGTGTGGCACGACCTCAGGCACTCTCCATACTGCCGGATGGGTCCGGCTGGACCCCGTGCCACGCACGGGGTCCAGCCGGATCGTCATCCGTGCCTGATCAGGGCCAGGCGTTCTCGATGTCGGACAGAACCGTGTTCAGCGCGGTACCGGTGACATAGTCATTCATCCCGGTCCAGAACGCCGAGGCTCCCACCTCTGCAGGCATGAGGTCCGACGCGTCGAAGCGGAAGATCGTGTCCTCACCCTGGAGGATCTCGATCGACGCCTGACCGATGGGGCTGGAGGCGTTGGCCGGGTCCAGACCCTTGTTCGCGGAGATCACGCCGCCGAGCGACACACGCTCGTTCGCCCACGTGTCCGAGGACATGAAGGCCTGGAGCGCGACGGTCGCCGGCTCTTCGTTGAACGCGGCCACGAACTCGCCACCGCCGGTCACCGCGGACGGGTCGCCGTCAGCGATGTTCGGAGTCAGGAAGGCCCAGATGTCGCCGTCCTCGGCGACAGTGGTGCCCTCCGGCCACTGGGCCTCGTAGAACGAGGCCTGGTGGTGCAGCGAGCAGTTGCCCTCGAGGATCTGCAGACCCGCCTCCTGGAAGGAGGTCTCCACGATCGAGGCCGCGTCACCCAGACCACCGTTGATGTAGTCGGTGTTGAGCGCGATCTCGCCGAACGACTCGAAGGACTGCGTGATCTCGTCCGACGTGAAGTCGAGGTCACCCGCGACCCACGCGTCGTAGTCGTCCGGTCCGTGCTGGCGCAGGACCAGGTCCTCGATCCAGTCCGTGCCGGCCCAGCCGGTCGCGGTGCCGGACTCGAAGCCGATGCACCACGGCTTGTAGCTGCCGCCGGCGCCGTTGTCGGCCATCGTGGCCGTCAGCTCGAGGAGCTGGTCCCACGTCGTGGGAACCTCGTAGCCGTTGTCAGCGAACTCGGTGGGCGAGTACCAGACCCAGCCCTTGACGGACGCCATCAGGGGTGCGGCGTAGAACGTCGTTCCCACCGTTCCGTAGTTCTTCCAGTCCTCGGACCAGAACTCGTCGACGTTGGCCTCGACATCAGCCGGTGCCGCGACGACCGCTCCTGTGCCCACCACGCGCTGCAGCAGACCGGGCTGGGGGATGATCGCGAGGTCTGGCGGGTTGCCGCCCTCGACGCGGATGTTGATCTCGGTCTCGAACTCGTCCGAGCCGTTGTAAGTGACGTCGATGCCCGTGCACTCCTCGAACTTCACGACGGACTCGGACAGCTGCTCGGCCTCGACACCGGAGATGGTGCCGTAGAGCTCGACCTCAGCGCCATCATGCGTGCCGTAGGCCGCGTAGTCCTCGCAGCCCTCCATCATCTCGCCGCCGTCGCCGGAATCGGTGGTCTCCTCCATCGAGCCGTCATCGCCGGGCTCGTCGCCATCGGACGAACAGCCCGCCAGGACCAGGCCCGCAGCCGCGATGGCGGCGATGGGGGCCACATACCTTCTCCTCATGCGCAGAACTCCTCTTCGTTGAGTCGTGGTCCGACGGAAAGGGGTCCGTCCCGCCGGAGCCGTCGCCTGGCCCGGAGACGCGCGTGTCGCGTGCCTCACCGCAAGCGCTTGCTCTTTCACCCTATGCAGGTGCACCAACGGCGACAAGTGCGAATCGCAAGGTCACCGAATCGTGACATACCTGAGCGGATGCTCTGCGCGAGGCCTGCTCAGCCGACGTCGAGATCGAGTGGCAGCCACGCGGTCAGGTCGCTGCGCGCGCCCGACGCGTCGACGTCTCCTGCCGCCACCGCATCGGCCCACGCGACGCGACCTGACACCAGACCGAGCCACACGTCGGGCGCCATCTCGACCACCGCCGGCGGCGTGCCGCGGCGGTGGCTCGGGCCCTCGAGGCACTGCGTCGCACCGAACGGCGGGACGCGCACCTCGAGCGCTCCGCCCGGGGCGCGCGACGCGAGCTCCTCGAGTGCGAAGCGCACGGCGGTCGCGATCGTGGCGCGGTCCACCGTGGGCGCGGCGTCCTGGGCGATGGGGACCCCAGGCTGGTGCAGATCGGCCTCGCGAGTCGAGGCCCGCCAGTTGCGCAGCGCCGCGCGGCCGGCGGCGGGGTCGATGCGGCGGCGAGGGGTCTTCGCGGGCATGCGCCCAGACTCGCACACGCGGGCGAGGGTGGCTTACGCGAAGCGCTCGCGCAGCGGCGCCTCCCACGCGCCGCGGACCTCATCCAGCGGCAGCGTGAACTGATCCTGCACGTCGAGCACCGGCTCCTCCTCAGTGACGCCCAGGCGGATCGCGGGCACGCCCCGCGCCTCGAGCATCGCCACGAGGCGGGTCTCCTCGTCGCGCGGGAGGGCCAGCAGCACGCGGCCCTGCGACTCGGACAGCAGCGCCTGGGCCGGGGTGACGCCGTCGCGCTCAACGATCTCGTCCAGCACCACGCGCGCACCCACGCCGTAGCGCAGGGCGCCCAGGCTCAGCGCGGCGGCCAGGCCGCCCTCGCCCACCTCGCGCGCCGCGTCGATCAGCCCGTCGCGGCTCGCGGAGACCATGACCTCCGCGAGCACCTTCTCCGCCTCGATGTCGGTCGCCGGCGGGCGACCGCCCAGGTGGCCCGACAGCTCCGCGTAGCGCGAGCCGTCGAGGTCCGCTCCGGTGGTGCCCAGCAGGTAGAGCAGCTGGCCGCCCTTGCGCCAGCCGCTGGGCGTCGCGCGCTCGACGGTGTCGAGGATGCCCAGCATGCCCACGATTGCGGTGGGGTTGATCGAGCTGTCGGTGCGGCCGGGCTCGCCGGTGCCGTTGTAGAGCGAGACGTTGCCGCCGGTGACCGGTACGCCCAGCTCCTGGCAGACGTCCGCGAGTCCGCGGATCGCCTCGACGAACTGCCACATGGCATCCGGGTCCTCGGGTGAGCCGAAGTTGAGGCCATCGGTGATCGCGGTGGGGACCGCTCCGGCGATCGCGACCGCACGGTAGGCGGCGACCACGGACTGGCGCGCGCCCTCGTACGGGTCGAGCTTGGTGTAGCGGTCGTTCGAGCGCGTGGCGATCGCGACGCCGCGGCCGGTGGCCTCGTCGACGCGGATCACGCCCACGGTGTCGGGGCGCGCCAGCGCCGTGTTGCCCTGAACATAGCGATCGTACTGACTCGTGATCCACGAGCGGTCCGCGAGGTTGGGCGAGGACATCAGTGCGAGGACCGAGCCGCGCAGTGCGGAACCGTCGCCGGGAAGCTCAGCCGAGAACGCATCGGCCTGCAGTCCGTCCATCCACGCGGGGCGCGCGTACGGGCGGTCATACGTGGGGCCTTCGTGGGCGACCGTGCGCGGGTCCACGTCCACGATGCGCACACCGTGGTGGTCGATCGTGAGGCGGCCGGAGTCGTTGACCTCGCCCACCACGGAGGACTCGACGTCCCACTTGGCGGCGATCTCCATGAACTGGTCGAGCTTGTCCGGCGTGACCACGGCCATCATGCGCTCCTGCGACTCCGACATGAGGATCTCGCCGGCGTTCAACGTCGGGTCGCGCAGCAGGACGTCGTCGAGCCACACGTGCATGCCGCCCGAGCCGTTGGACGCCAGCTCCGAGGTCGCGCACGAGATGCCCGCGGCGCCCAGGTCCTGGATGCCCTGCACCACGTCCGCGCGGAACAGCTCGAGGCAGCACTCGATGAGCACCTTCTCCATGAAGGGGTCGCCCACCTGGACGCTCGGGCGCTTGGCGGGCACGCCGTCCTCGAAGGTCTCGGACGCCAGGATGGACGCGCCGCCGATCCCGTCGCCGCCGGTGCGCGCGCCGAACAGCACCACCTTGTTGCCCACGCCCTCGGCGGACGCGAGGTGGATGTCCTCGTGCTTCATGACGCCCACGCACAGCGCGTTGACGAGCGGATTGCCCTGGAAGCTGGAGTCGAACAGGCTGCCGCCGCCAATATTGGGAAGCCCCAACGAGTTCCCGTAGGAGCCCACGCCGTCCACGACGCCGTGCACCACACGGGCGGTGTCGGGGTGGTCGATCGCGCCGAAGCGCAGCTCGTCCATGCCGGCCACCGGGCGCGCGCCCATCGCGAGGATGTCACGCACGATGCCGCCCACGCCCGTGGCCGCGCCCTGCATGGGCTCCACGTAGGACGGGTGGTTGTGCGACTCGACCTTGAAGGTCACGGCCCAGCCGTCGCCGATGTCCACGACGCCGGCGTTCTCGCCCATGCCCACCATGAGCCGCGTCTTCATCTCCGGAGTAGTCTTCTCGCCGAACTGCTTGAGGTGGATCTTCGACGACTTGTACGAGCAGTGCTCGGACCACATGACGGAGTACATCGCGAGCTCCGCGGCGGTGGGGCGGCGCTCGAGCAAGTCGACGATGCGCTGGTACTCGTCGGGCTTGAGGCCCAGCTCCGCGAACGGCATCTCCTGGTCGGGAGTCGCGGCGGCGTTGTCCACCGTGTCGAGGTGCTGATCGGCGGGCGCGGCGGCGTCGGTCATGTCATCCCTTGTGTCACGTGAGAGCGGGCGCGGCCGGTGGCCGCGCGTCTGCGCTCAAGCCTACCCGCGCGGCAGGAGGGCCGATGCGGTGGCCGGCCCGCGCATCGTCCCTCCCCTTTCGGCGGGTCCGTGCCGGACGCACGGCCGATCCGCCGGCGCAGTCGGGGCTCCTGCTGTCCCTGCGTTCGCGCCGAGATGCGGCGCCCCATCCTGCACGCATGTCCGAATTGTCATAGATTCGAAGTCCGGTGGCAACGGAGCACGACTTGGGGGGAAGGGTGGGGCCCGAGCGCCTGACTATCCAGTTGCTGGGAACGCCGAGGGTCGCGGTCGGCGCGCGTCCGCTTGCACTCTCGCCCGGCGCCTCCCTGCTGTGCGCGTATCTCGCCCTGGCACCTCGTGAGGGCCGGTCGCGCGCCATCGCCGCGTCTCAGTTGTTCGACGACTGCCCCGAGTCCACTGCGCGGCGTCGGCTGTCGACGGCACTGTGGCGCCTCAGGACCGAGGTGCGCGCTCTCGCGGGGGTGGACATCGTCGAGGCGCACGGGAACCAAAGCGTGGGACTGAGCCGAGACGCGGCACTGTCGGTCGACACCGACGAGTTCGAGGCGCTGGTGGGTCCCGTGGTCGCTCAGCCCGCGTCGGAGTTGAGCAAGGCGGATGCCGAGCGCCTTGCGCGGGCCGTCACGCTGCACCGCGGCCAGCTGGTGGAACCGTGCCACGACGCGTGGGTTCTCACTGAGCGCCAGCGCATCGAGGACCTCTATCTCACTGCCCTCGACTACCTGGTGCAGTACTACGGGGCCCGGGCGGAGGCGGGAGCCGCGGCAAAGTTCGGCGACCTCGCGCTGGGCCTCGAACCGCTGCGCGAGGATGTCCACCGCCATCTCATGGCAGCCTTCGCGACGGCCGAACGCCCCGACCTCGTCGACGCCCAGTTCGAGCGTTGCCGTCGGGTGCTGCTGGACGAGCTGGGCGCGGAGCCAATGCCGGAGACCGTCGCGCTCTATGCCCGCCTGACGCGCGGGGACCGGCACGCGCCATCGAGCGCGGACGCTCTGGTGAAGGACCTGGAGCAGGCCAGGCGGGAGATCTCGCGCCTGAGCAGCATCGTGGATCGCGCTTTGGAGAGGCTCGGCCGCATGTCGTGACATCCCGGTGACGGCCCCGTGAGAGGACCGTGACGCCCACCGACCACCGTGGGAGCGAGCAGAAGGGTCGCTTCAGTGGCGGTGAGAGCGTGGAAGCACAGGTTTCTCCTGGATGTGTGGGCCGAGCCCCGCGAGATTCCGCACCTGCCCGCGATCGTGAGAGCGCGGGTGCGTGACATGGGTGACGACACCGAGACCTACGTGGGTTCGCTCGCCGAGATCGAGCAGCTGGTCGAGACCCGGCTCGACGAGGCCGGCATCGAGCCGCGCGTGTGGGAGCGCGAGCAATGATTCGCGCGGTGTCCGACGCCCTCGTGGGGCTCATCACGCAGGAGACGCCCGACCTCGCCGACTGGGTGGTGCTGAGCTCCCTGTCCAAGGCCGACGTGGACCCGCCCAAGAACCGCCTCGCGGTCGCCCTGTACGCCGTGGAGGAGCACCCGCACCTCGTGAACCGCCCGCTCGTGCGCGGCAGCGCCGGCTACGTGCGGGCGCCGCTATCGCTGCGGCTCAAGTACCTCATGAGCTACACGGGCGACCACGACGAGGCCCAGCAGCGGCTCGCGCGCGTCATCGAGGTGCTGCACACCACGCCGATCCTGCGCTCGGCCGAGCTCGGCCCCGACCTCGCCGCCAAGGTGGACTCCGTGACGCTGCGCCTGACCACGACCACGGCCGACGAGCGTCACCAGATCTGGGGCGCGCTCGGGCGGAATGCGCGGCTGTCGCTGTACTACGACGCCGACGTCGCCCCCGTCGAGATCCTCGAGCGGGACGGCGCGGGCGAGGTGCTGGCCCACCAGATCGACTACGTGGGCACGTCATGACCGTGACCTACGGCCAGACGACGGTGCGCCTGGCGCACCGCGTCCGCCTGCGCCACGCTGTCACCGGCGCCACGATCACCGCGGTCGACGCCGCGCTGCCGGCGAGGCCCGAGGGCTGGACCTGCCGAGTTCGCGACGGCGAAGCCATCGTCACGGTCCGCGACCACTCGCCCACTCCCGACGCCCCCGTCGAGGTTCTGCTCACCGTCACCGACGGCCGACTCAAGGACCTGCTCACACTGCCCGCGCCCGCGCCCGGAGATCCGCCGATGACCGTGCGGGTGGCGCTCGCGGCGGAGGTCGCGGCGGTGGACGTCCCACCCGCGCCGCTCACCCTCGTGGTCGACCTCGTCGAGCGCCCGTCGGGCGACCCCGCGACAGGCCGCACTCTCGGGGTGCGCGCATCCTCCGGGCCCGACCCCAAGCCCACCATCGCCCTCACGGAGTCCGCTCCGGGGACGTACGAAGCCGTGGCGGCCACCTGGACCGCCGCCTACCTGCCCGCCGACCTCCTGGTCGACGGGAGTCTGCTGCGTCAGGTCGCGGTGGACTTTGATCGCACCACCACCCGAGTCCACGCGGTCGACACCACGTGACTCGCTGCCTGAGGAGGGCATCGTGACCTATCAATCACCAGGCGTGTACATCGAGGAGGTCCCTGCGGGGCCCCAGCCGATCGCCGCAGCCTCGACGAGCGTCGTCGCCGTCGTCGGCAACACCCGCAAGGGCCCCTACATGACCCCCACCCGCATCACCGGCTGGGCCGACTTCGTCCGCACCTTCGGCGCCGCCCACGGCGCCGGCTTCACCGCCGAGTCCATCTACGGATTCTTCGAGAACGGAGGCCCCGCCGCGTGGGTGGTGAGGGTCGACGACTCGCAGGCGGCCGCGTGGGAGATTCAGGACGGCACGCCCGCGACCTCCTTCGTGGCGACCGCCACGTCGGGAGGCGCGTGGACCTCCGAGGTCTCGCTCTCCGTCGCACCGGACACCGGCGGCGGCGCCGGGTCGCTGGCCCGGGCGGTCGTGTCGGCTCCGGTGACTGAGCCGGCCGGCAGCGTCGTGGTCCCCGTCGAGTCGAGCGGCGGCATTGCCCCCGGCGACGCCGTGGTGCTGCTCGACGGCGCGTCCGGCTCGGTAGACGCGACCGTCGACTCGGTCGATGCCGCAGCACTCACCGTGACGGCCGCCGCGGCCGTCGCGCTCGAGGCGGGCGACGTGGTCGCCGTCCAGGCACCCGCTTCAGCCACGCTGACCCTGCCCGCCGCCTCGGGCATCAAGGCTGGCGATCTGCTCGTGATCCAGGACCCCGACGGCTCGCGCGACTCGGTGCTGGTCGACGCCGTCGAGAAGGTCGGCTCGGGGCTGCGGCTCACGCTCGCGGCCGCGCTGGGCGCGGCCGTGCCGGCCGCCACGCTGGCCCGCCGCCGCGCCACGTTCGCGGGCACGCTCGCCTCAGCGTCCGGCTCCACCTTCAGCTTGGGCGACGTGACCTGGCAGCTGCCGGATGACCTGCGCCCGCGCAACGCCGACATGCAGATGGCCGATGCGCGGGCGACCCTGAGCAACGGCGCCGCGGCCGCCTGGGGCGGCGCGAACTTCGCCATGTCAGGCGGCCAGGACGTGCCCGCGGGCGCCGTCACGATCGATGCGCAGGTGCGCGTCGCCATCTACGACGAGGCCATCACGCCGTTCACGCCGGGCGACGTCGCCGGAGTGCTGTCGCGCTTCGACTTCCTGCCCGTCGGCACCACGATCGAGCTGACCGGCCCAGGCGTGACCTCCACCGTCGAGCGCACCGGTCCGGCCGCGGGAACGCCCGCGGGGGACGCGCTCACCAGCACGTACGACCGCGCGCGCTTCGTTCTCCCGGGCGACGCCTCGGCTGGCGTGGTGGTGCGCTGCGCGGTCGAGCCGCGCATCGGCGACTTCGTCGACTTCGACGGCGACGTGCTGCGCGTCACCGACGTCACGCACGCCACCGGTCGCACGTACGTCCTGGACTTCGCGGACACGACGAACATCAGCGCCGCCGCCAACCCCGATGCGGGCCGGTTCCCGCTCCTGGCGTTCGTACCCACGGCCTTCTTCCCCATGCGATTCGCCCTCACCGTCTCCGACGGCGGCGCCCCCGTCGAGACCTTCACCGGACTGTCGCTGTCGACAGCCCATCCGCAGTACTACGCGAAGGACGACGTGATCAACGGAGTCTCGGCCTACGTCACCGTCGCACCCCGCGCGCCGGGGGCGCCGGCGATCTCGGCGACGTCGATGCCGGCGCTCGCCGTAGCGACGCAGGCGGGCGTGGACGCGGTGCCCGCCAACGCGGACTACAAGGCTGGTCTCGAGCAATTGGAGAAGGAGCCCGAGCCTGCGATGCTGATGTGCCCCGACACGGTCACCATCACGGATCCCCTGTTGCAGGCCGACCTCGTGGGCGCGGTGGTGACCCACGCGGAGGAGTTCCGCAAGTTCGCGATCATCGACGCGCCCGACTTCTCGGGGCCGCCATCGACCGTGGACTCGGAGCTGCTGAACTGGCGCAACACGAACCTGTCGAGCACGTACGCGGCGCTCTTCGCGCCGCATCTCGCGATCGTCACGATCGACCCTGACTCGACCGATCGCTTCACGACCGTCCCTCCCTCGGGCTTCGTCGCCGGCGTCATGGCGCGCACGGACCGCGAGCGCGGCGTGCACAAGGCGCCGGGCAACGAGCGCGTCAAGGGCATCGTCGGGCTCACCGAGTCCTACACCCAGCGCCGCCAGGATCCGCTCAACACCGCGTCGGTGAATCTCATCCGCGCCTTCCCCGGCCGAGGGACACGGATCTGGGGCGCGCGCAACGCCACCGACGACACGACGTGGCGCTACGTCAACGTGAGGCGGCTGTTCAACTTCGTCGAGACCAGCGTCGAGCGCGGCACCCAGTGGGTGGTCTTCGAGCCGAACACCGCGGCGACGTGGATCCGCATCAAGGTCTCGCTTGAGAACTTCCTCGACCAGCTGTGGCGGTCGGGGGCCCTCGCAGGCACGTCGCCCGAGCAGGCGTACCGGGTTCGCGTGGGGCTCGGCGAAACCATGCAGGAGACCGACATCGACCTCGGGCTGGTCATCACGGAGGTCGCGATCGCGCCCGCCAAGCCCGCCGAGTTCGTGGTGTTCCGCTTCAGCCACAAGCGGCTGTCCGAGTAGACCCACCCAACCAAGGAGCACGACATGTATCCCATGACCACCCTCCACTTCGAGGTGAGCTGGGGAGACTCGCAGAACACCTCGAACTTCTCGGAGGTGAGCGGCCTCACCATGGAGGCCGAGGCGATCGAGTACCGGGGCGGCGCCGACAAGGCGCTCACGGTCCAGAAGATCCCCGGGCTGAAGAAGTTCAGCAACGTCACCCTCAAGCGCGGCATTGCGCCCGCAGAGGCGGGCAACGGCCTGTTCGACTGGTACCACACCATCCAAGCGGGCACTGTGGCCCGCCGAGACGTCACCGTGAGTCTGCTCAACGAGACCCGCGACCCGGTCATGACGTGGAAGATCCAGGCCGCGTGGCCGGTGAAGATCGAGGGCCCGGGCCTCAAGTCCTCAGGCAATGAGATCGCCATCGAGACTGTCGAGTTCGCGTGCGAGGGCATCGCGATCGAGGTGCCGTAGGCCGATGCAGCCCGAGACCGCCCCCGCGACGCTTCCCTTCCTGGGAGCGCACTTCGTGCTGGCCATCGACGGCCTTGCCTCGGTGAGCTTCTCGAAGTGCGCGGGGCTGGCCGGGGAGGTCGGCGTGGAGGAGTACCTCGAGGGCGGAGAGAACCGCTTCGCTCATCGGCTGCCGGCGCGCGCCTCGTTCCCCAACCTGGTGCTCACCCAGGGGGTGGGGCCCGCGCGCGAGCTGTGGGACTGGTTCTTCGAGTACCTCGTCGGGGGCTTCGTTCTCCCGCGCGACGGGCAGGTGTCGCTCATGTCCACCGTGGACGACGAGCTCACAGCGGTCAAGGTGTGGGCGTTCCGCCGCGCGTGGCCGGTCAAGCTCACAGGACCCGAGCTCGACGCCCAGTCCAGCGCGGTCGCGGTGGAATCCCTCGAGATCGCCCATCACGGCCTGCTGCTCGCGAAGGCGGGGGCCTGAGCATGGCCGTGGTGATCGGGGAGATCGTGACCGAGGTGGTCGTGGCGAACGCTCCCGAGGGCGGGCAGAGCCAGGGCTCGGCGCCCGTGGACGTGGAGGACGTCGTGCGCCGCGCCACCGAGCGGGTGCTCGAGACGCTGCGCCGGGAATGGGACGTGTGATGCTCGAGACCACGCAGCTCACGAAGCTCCGGATCACGCCATTCGAGGATCAGGAGTTCGATACCGCGGCCGACGAGCCGTGGCAGGCGATGCTCAACCCCACAGAGATCGGCTACTCGCGGGCGCACGAGTACGCGGAGGAGGCATCGGCCGGCGCATCCGCGCCCCAGCAGTCCTACTCCCACACGAAGCCCGAGGACCTCAAGATCGACATGATCCTCGACGGCACCGGCGTGGTCGCGGACAAGTCCACCCTCGCCGACCAACTCGACCGCCTGCTCGAGATGACTCGCTTCACCCCGGGCCTGCATCAGCCGTACTACGTGCGCGTCGAGTGGGGCGCCCTCCGCTTCGAGGGCGCCGTGCGCCAGGTGGACCTGTCCTACAAGCTGTTCGACCGTGACGGACAGCCGCTGCGGGTCGCGGTGTCCCTGTCGCTCAAAGGGGTGGTGGGCCCCGAGAAGCTCAAGGCGGAGGAGCGCCGCGAGTCACCCGATCTGTTCCAGACATGGCTGGTGAGCGAGGGCGAGTCTCTCGACGCCATCGCCCACCGCGTGTACGGCGACCCGGCGTTCTGGCGACCGCTCGCCGAGGCCAACGATCTGCGCAATCCCCGCGGCATCGTCGCAGGCCAGACTCTCCTGCTGCCGCCTAAGGACAAGGGCCGATGACGCGCTACGGGACCGACGCGACGCCCGACCGGCCGGAGTTCGAGATCCGGGTCGACGGCGCCGCGGTCGACGCTGGCGTGCACCAGGACGTGATCGACATCGACGCCTCCGACGAGGTGGGGCGCCACGGACGCCTCACCGTGCTGGTGCAGAACTGGGACCCGGACACGCGCGAGGTGCGCCACAGCGACGACGGACCCTTCACTCCGGGCGCCGCCGTCGAGGTGCTCGTCGGCTACCACAGCGCCCTCGAGACAGTGTTCGACGGCGTCATCACGTCGCTCACCACCCACTTTCCCCGGGGCGGCAGGCCCGTGCTCAGGGTCGAGGCGCGCTCGCGCTCGGTGCTGCTGGACCGCCTGCCGCGCTCGCGCCAGTTCGAGGACGTCACCGACGAGGACGTGGCCAGCGCGATCGCCTCCGACTACGGACTGACCGCCGATACGGCGGCCGGGGTGACGCGCGCCGCGGTCGTCACGGACCGACGCTGCGACTGGGACGTCCTCACCGCACGTGCCAGCCAGCTCGGCTGGGTCACCTACGTGCGGGGCGACGTGCTCACGCATCGGCCGCCCGCGAGCGCGGAGGCGGCGCACGAGCTCGAACACGGGCTCAACATCACGGAGCTGCACCTCACGCAGGACGTGGCGGGCGCTGTCACGTCCACGACCGCGGCCGGATGGGAGCGGGGCACCCTCGAGGCGATCGAGTCGGAGGCGACCCAGGCGCAGGCAGAGCTCGACATCGGCGAGCGGCCCGACCACGAGGCCGCAGCGGACGAGACCGGCTGGCCGCTGCGCGACGAACGGCGCGGCTCCCCGGCCATCGCCGACGCGGCCGAGGCCGCAGCGCGCGCCGCGGGCCGCCAGCGCGGGGCGGTGCTCGGCCACTGCTACGGCACCGCGACGATCGTCGGCAACCCGGCGATCCGCTGCGACCAGTGGATCACCATCGCGGGCGTCGGCGAGCGCATGTCGGGCCCACACTTCGTCACCGCTACTCGCCACCGCGTCTCGTCCCACGGCTACGCCACCGAGCTGCAGGTGGGCTCACCGCCGCGGGTGCAGCCGCGGGCGCCTCGCTCGGACGGCTCGCTGTCGCTGGGCATCGTCGCCTCGCTCGACGACCCTGAGGGTCTCAACCGAGTGCGCGTGCGCATGCCGTGGCGAGGAGACGCCGGGGACGGCGTGTGGGCGCGGGTGGCATCTCTCGACGCTGGCGAGGACTGCGGCGCCGTGTTCACGCCGAGCATCGGTCAGGAGGTCGTGGTCGGGTGCGTCGACGCGGAGGCGGGCGCCCTCGTCGTGCTCGGCACGCTGTACAACGGCGTGCAGGGCCCGCCGTACGTGAGCGACGACGACAACCACGTGCGCGCCGTCGTCACACCCGCCGGCCTGCGGCTCGTGTTCGACGACGAGAAGCCGTCCGTGTCCATCGAGACCCCCGGCGCCGCGCGCACGCTCACCCTCGACGACGACGCGGGCGCCATCACCCTCACCGACGGCTCCAGCACCGTGGTGCTCGACGACGCAGGTATCACCCTCGACGCCGCCCAGGACATCACGCTCAAGGCAGGCGGCACCGTCGCGATCGAGGGGCTGCAGTTCACCTCGAAGGCGTCCGCATCGTCCAAATTCGAGAGCTCGGGATCGTTCGACCTTGAGGCGTCGGCAGTGCTCGGGCTCAAGGGTGCGCTCGTCAACATCAACTAGGGAGGAACGATGCCTGCTGCAGCGCGCGTCGGCGACGTCACCGCCCACGGCGGCACAGTTGTCGGCCCCGGCGTGCCGACCGTGCTCATCGGCGGCATGCCTGCGGCCGTGCTCGGCGACATGCACGTCTGCCCCATCCCGCCGCCCGCGCACATCCCGTCGTCGCCGTTCGTCATGGGCTCCGCCACAGTGATGGTCCAGGGTCGGCCCGCGCTGCGGGCGAGCGACGTCTGCGGCTGCGGTGCATCCGTGCCGGTCGGGGATCCGACGGTGGTGATCGCATGAGTGCCGTCGACTACCCCCATGTGGGCCGCGGGTGGGCCTTCCCGCCGCGCTGGGAGATGCATGAGGCGCGCGAGGGCCACCCGGCCGGCGCGACGCTCGACCTCAACGACGGTGTCCCGCATGTCCAGGAGGCGATGCGGCTGGTGCTGCGCACCTCGCTCGGCGAGCGGGTGATGCGCCCCACCCTCGGCGCGGGAGTGGACCGCTACGTCTTCGAGAGCCGCACCGTCGAGACCTGCCACCGGCTCGCGCACGACGTGGAGCGCGCGCTGCTGCTGTGGGAGCCCCGAGTGATCGTCGATGGCGTGACCGCAGTCCCCGCGGGCGCCGCGGACGACCGCATCGACGTGCGCATCGACTACCGCATCGACCGCCACCGCCGCCCCGACAGTCTCATCGTGCCCTTCTACGTGGAGGTGGCCGAGTGACCCGCACCCGCACCGATGTCATCGCAGCGATGGCCGACACCGCGCGCCTGACCGCCTTTGGGCCGTCGCACACGTGGCACGACGCCCTGTTCAGCGGCGACGACCTGACGCGCCCCAGCGACCCCGACCGCGCGCTTCTGGCCGCACTCGCGGACGAGGTGGTTGAGGCAGACGCCCACCTCGCGCGGGTCCCCGACGCGCTCCACGTCGAGTGGCTCGAGCGGATCCTCGGCCTGGAGCGACTGCCCGTCGTTCCCGACACCGTCGTCGCCCACGCTACGGTCGACCCAGCGCTGGCGCCGGCGGTGCTCGCCACCGGCACGCTGCTGCGCGGGGGCAAGGACGCCTACGGTGTCGAGCGGCGCTACGCCACCGCAGATGCACTGACCGCCCACGGGGCGCAGTTGGTCGCGGCGCGCTCGCAGACGCCCGGCGGCTCCGGCGGCGTGGTCGGTGAGGCGGGGTCCTTCCCCCTCGACCCCTCAGACGGAGCGCCCGCCGACCACCGCGTGCGCATCCACTCGGAGGTGATGCGCTTCGACGGCGGCCATCTCAGCCTGCGGCTGCGCTTCGAGGGCGCGCCTGCACCGCTGCAGCTCGGGGACCTCCGGTGGCGCTATCCGCGGCCCGACGGCACCGTGGGCGACACCACAGGCTCGGTCTCCGGGGACCACGTCACCGTGACGCTCCAGGAGGCCTGCGGCGTCCCCGGCGAGCCCTGCTGGATCGAGGGCTACGTGCCCGACGGGTCAGCAGTCCCGACCGCCATGACGTTCTCGGGCCTGTGGCTCAAGGTCACCTCGCGCAGCGAGTTCGCGCCCGAGGCCGGCTACTACAACGACGGCCGGCTGGACGTGACGAAGGAGTTCCAGCCCTTCGGCCCCGTCGCCAAGCGCGGCGACGCGTTCTACGTGCGCTCGGACGAGGCCTTCTCCAAGCGCCTGGCGACCCTGACGATCGCGCTGTCCGTGCTGTCCGACAGCGGCGGCGCCGTGACGAAGTACCTCACCGCCGGCGGGATCCCCGGCTACACGAACGAGGTCGCCGCTTCCCACCTGCTGGGCTTCATCTCGACCTTCTCGGGCGACGACGCCATGAACGACGTGGTCGCCGAGGTCGGGCCGCTCTACGAGTACCTCGCGGACCCCGACCCGGACCCGACGCTCAAGTGGCAACGCCGCACCACGGAATGGTGGGAGAGCTTCGCCACGCGCTCGTCCCTGTCGAGCGTGACCGGCGCGAGCATCGGCGGCGGGATGGGCTCCCGCCCGACGTCCATCGGCGGCCAGGAGGGTCACTACATCCGCGCCTTCCTGTCGGAAGGCGACTTCGGCTGGACGTCGTATCTGTCCCGCGTGGCGGACTTCGCCGGCGACGCAGCCTCGTGGATGACGACGCCGGGACCGATGCCCCTGCCGCCCACGCCGCCGATCGTCACCGAGATCAGCCTCACCTACACGACCAAGGAAGTGCGCCCCGATGGCGTCGAGTCGGTCAACGGGTGGATCCGTCGCACCAAGCCCGAGGCTCAGCCGTGGAGTCCCTTCCACACCGATGTCTCTCCCGACGGCCACGCGGGAATGCTCGCGCTCGGGCTCGACATCCCGGTGTCCGCCGCCGGCTCGAGCGTCTCCATCTACGTCGGCGTCGACTCGGCTGCCGCCTGCGGCGACGGCCAGGAGCCCGATGCGCGGTGGGAATGGTGGGACGGCGCCGCGTGGCGTCCGCTCCCCGTGGCCGATGGCACCCACGCGCTGCGCGAGTCCGGCCTGCTGCGCTTTGTCGCGCCCGAGGGCTGGGCCGAGGGCTGCCCGCGCGCCGACGCGGAGCGCGGGCGCTGGATCCGGCTCGTCACGCACGCGCCAGACCGGCTCGGCACAGTCCTGCAGATCGTCCTCGACGCGGTGATCGCGGCGTATGTGTCGACGGCGCCCGACCCGAGCGCGGATCCCACGCCTCAGACCCCGCTGGTGGCCGGAGCGATCAAGGGCACCGTCGCGACGGTGCCGGGCATCACGAAGGTCACCAACCTCGCGAGCGTTCAGGGGCGTGGGCCAGAGACGGATACGCACTACGCGACGCGCGCCTCAGGCATCGTGCGTCACCGCCGACGCGCCGTCACGCCGTGGGACTACGAGCAGCACGTCGCGATCGCGTTTCCTGAGGTAGCCGCCGTGCGGTGCCTGCCCCACACGGACGGCAGCGGCGGCCGCTCCCGTGGCAGCGTCGGCATCGTCGTCGTTCCCGACCGCCCCGACGAACCCTGCCCGCGGCCGTCCGTGAGCCTCGCCGGGCGGATCGGCGACGCGCTCGCGCCCCTCGCGCCTGTCCACGCCACTCCCACCGTGCTGTGCGCCCTGTATGCCGAGGTGACGGTCGAGCTCGAGGTCACCCTGCGACGCGGCGTCGCGGCGCTCGACGGCGGCACCGCGATCCGCGACGCGCTCGAAGCCTGGCTCCACCCGCAGGGGGTCACGCCCACCCGCTGGGGCCGCGCGCTGCACCGCAGCGCGCTCGAGGCGTTCGTCGAGCACCTGCCCGTGGTGGACGCCGTCACCCGCGCCGCCATGCTCGACCCGACCGGCACCGCCGTCGACGTGATCGAGGTGGACGCGTGCCGAGGCCTGTTCTGCTCCTCGGGCTCGCACACCATCGACGTGACGGAGCAGCTATGACGACCACGCCGCTGCGCCGCCACGTCCCGCTCGCGCCGGACGCGGACTGGGAGACCATCCGTGCGCGCGTCATGGAGGGCCTGCTCGAGCGCGCACCCGAGCAGCACAGCGACCACAACGCCATCGACCCGGGAGTCACCGTCGCCGAGGCCGCGTCGTTCGCGATCGCAGACCTGCACTACCGCGCGTCAGCGCGCTCGCTCGCCGCGTGGCCGCTCGAGGTGCACGCGTGGGAGCCGCGCGAGGCGCGGCATTGGCACACGGCCCTGGCGGTCGACGACGGCCAGCCCGGCACCGTGACTGACCTCGCGGCGCACCTGGCGAAGGAGCGCCCCGCGGGCACAGTCGCCAAGGTGCTCGAGCCGCTCGCGCGTCGCGCCGCGAGCCGCTCGCACGCCATCACACTCGCGACGGAAGCAGGACTGGTGGGAGCGGGACCCACGCAGATCCCGCCCGCCGCGCTCGACGCCGCGATCACGGCGACGCGCGCGCGGCTGGTGCTGCAGATGGCGCTCGAGCACACGGGCGCAGTGGCTGCCGCGGTCGACGCGCACGACGTGCTTGGGGGGACGCGCGACGAGCGCGATGCCGCGGCCGCGCAGTCACTGGCGGCGTCGCTGCCGCTGTGGGACGAGGAGCGCGAGGCGCTCGTGCGCCGCGACCGCCGCCGCCGCGTCGCCCGGACCGGGGTCGACTTCGACAGCCGATTGACGAGCGGTGAGCCCGACACGGACCTGCCCACGGACCTCGCGGCGGCAGGCATGACGGCGGAGGAGGCGGCCATCGCGCGCGGCCGGGCCACGACGCCGCCGGGAGCCATGCCCGAGGACTTCGAGCACCCGGGCGGCGAGACGGAGGTGTGGCCGCCCCACCCGTTGCAGGCCCTCGCATGCGAGCCCGTCACCGACGACGACTACGCGCGCCGCGCCCGGGCCCACTCCCACGTGGCGCGAGCCTGGGCCGTCGGTGGGCGGCTCGCCGGGGTGCGATGGGACGGATCGGAGCAGACGTCAGCCGCACCCGACGCCCTCGGGGCGGTCACGCTCGTGGTCGAGCGGCGCGCACGTCCCGACGGCCTCGCCGCCACGAGCTGGCCGACCGACCGCCACTTCCTGCGCGAGGTGCTCGCCCTCGCGATCGGCTCCGAGGTGCACTCGCCGCACCCGACATGGCTCGACTCGTACGACCCCCTCGATCCGCGCCGGCTCCTCTGCGACGAGGTGGGCGCGGCCGTGCTGAAGCGCTGCGCGATCACGCTGCAGGGCACGCTGCTGGCCGGTCCCGCGGTCGACCAGACGGCGTTGGTGGCGGGCGTCGTCTCGCGTCTCGAGGCATTCTTCGCCTCGGGCAGGCCCGAGAGCCGGCCCGCCCCCCTCGACGCACCCGCTGTCGACGGCCCATGGCCGCCGCACCCCCAGCCACTCGACGGCTGGATCCCGGGAGAGCCCGTCCGCCTCACCGAGGTGGTGCAGGCGATCGTGGCCGACGACGCGGTGCTCGGCGTCGAGGGCCTCGCCTTGCGCGCGGGCACAGGCCCGTGGGTGACCGAGGGCGCGGTCGAACTCGACCCCGACTGCGTGCCAGGAGACGTCGACGGCGAGTGCGTGCGCGTGCGGCTCGTCACCACCGGGGAGTGCGGCCATGTCTAGCGCCGACTATTCGCGCATCTCGTCGCACCTGCCCGCCGTCTACCAGGAGCAGGAGTCCTCCTTCGCGCAGGTCGACGGCTACCTCGAACTGATGGACGACGGCGTTCGCGCCGCCATCGGCGCGCTCGACGACGCCGGGCTCGCGCACGGACCCGACGCCGCGCTGAGGTGGCCCGCGGGCCTGCCGCTCGACGCCGGCGTCGATGCGGCGCTCGACGCCCTGCTCCACACGTACGACGAGGTGGCCGGCTGGGCGGCATACGCGTACCCGCGCACGTGGACGCGAGACCAGGCCGGCCTTGCCAAGCGGCGAGACTTCACCGGTCGGTTCGCGCGCCTGTGGCGACGCCGCGGCACCCCGCGCGGGTTCCTCGACTGGTTCTGCCTCGCGTTCGACATCGCCGACGCGGACCGCCCTTTCCTGCTCGAGCACTTCAAGGTCGCGGACACCGTCATCGCGGACCCCGAGCTCACGGGCACCCTGTTCGTGCGCTCGACGCCCCAGTTCGAGGACTTCCGCCGACGCCGCGAGGCCATCGAGTTCGTCGAGGCCCACGCCCCGGCGCACGTGCTGCTGCGCGTGTGCTGGACGGCGCCCGATTGGGAGGCGCCCGCGCAACCGGCGCCGCCGCCGATGCCCACGCTGGACACCTTCGGGGCCATGCCGGAGTACTCGGCGCTACCGCATTATGACGCGGCCGTCGCCGCGTACGAGGCTGCCCTCGTCGCCTACGAGGGCGAGCTCGCGACGCACCGGTCCGACCTGCACGCTCTCCTGTGCTCGATCACGAGCTTCATCAGCCACGGCCTCGGCATCACCGTCTGCGAGTGCCCGCGCGACTCCGCGACGTACCCCAACCCCGACACCGACCCCACGAACTGCCACAACCTCGAGGCGATCGACCGCCTCGATATCGGCAGCCTCCCCAGCGAGGACTGAAAGGACCGCGGCCATGCCCGACAGCCAGTATCCGGAATTTCAGGGGGGACAGACGCTCACGGCGTCCGAGCTCGTGCTGCTGCGCACGTTCCTCCACGACCGCGACCAGTTGCTCGGTCGCCTCATCGGCTTCGGCGTCAACTGCGGGCTGACCGGCTCGATCGCCGACCGCGTGCTCACCATCCAGCCCGGACGCGCGATCGACCAGAACGGCGAGCCGCTGACGCTCGACGACGCCATGGAGATCGAGTTGCCGCCCACCCCGGGCCCGGGCGGCTTCGAATTCATCGACGACTCGGTGTCGGGCTACAGCGTCGTGCTCGAGATGACGGATGAGCCCGAACCCGAAGAGGAGTGCGGCGAGGCTGGCTGCGCGGGCCACGCGGAGATCCGCACCCGTGGCGCCGCGCTGCGCATCGTGCGCGGCCGGGTCACGGGGGACCGCTTCATGTTCCCGTCGGAGCCACTGCTGGCGGTGGATCCGCTCACGCTGTCCCAGGACTCGTCCTACGTCGGCTCGTTCGAGGACCTCAAGGACGCGATCGTGGACCGCCTCGAGACCGCCCCCGGGGCGCCGCTCATCGACACTGCGCTCATCAACGACCTCAAGGGCATCTCGATCTCGAGCTCGGACCTCGACGGCGTGCAGGGCTACAAGGCCGCGTTCCTCAACGAGGTGCTGTTCGAGACGCTCGAGCTGATGCGGTGCCGCGCGCTGATGGCGCTCTCGTGCGACCGCGAGACGCCGCGTCCTGGCGTGGTGCTCGGCTGGGTGCACTACTCGGGCGGCGCGTGGGTGTGGAACTGCCGCTACCGCCACGCTTGGGAGCCTCCCGAGGGCCTGGCGCGCGCGTTCGTCGGCGGCACCTGCGCGAGCCCCTGCGCCCTGTACGTCGCCCAGCTCGAGGCGACCATCGGCGCCTACGCCCCGCCCGACCCGCCGCCCGAACCGGAAGACCCGGACGACGACGGCCCCATCATTGACGTGGTCTTCGTGCGCTGCCCCGACGGCTCGTGGCGCCCCCTGGGCGAGTGCTACACGATCGTGTTCCCTCCGCCGGAGATCCTCTTCCCGCCTCCTCACTGGGAGGAGATCCCCGAGTGGATCAACCCCTACGGGCCTCTCGGGCCTGACGGGCCGGGCGACCCGCTCGGCCCCTGGATCAACCCGGGCTTCGACCGCGGCGTCGTGTACCCCGGGCGCGAGCTCGACTACCTCGGCAGCGGCGCGATCGGGCTCGGCCCCGCGCTTGGCCACAGCGGTCCCCTCATCCAGCCGGTGCTCGAGGCGGCGGTGCTCGAGACCGAGGTCGCCCCGTCGGTGATCCTCGCCACCAAGGATGAGATCGCCACGATCCCGGGCTACCAGTCAGCCGGGGCAGCGAGCCCCGCAGACACCATCGTGCTCGTCGTCGACGGCGACAACCGGGTGACCTCGACGGGCCGCGTCCCCGCCGCTCACACCGCGAAGCAGGTCGGCACGCAACTGCCCGCCGCCGTGGGCGCGGCGACCGAGGCACTGGACGCCACCGCGAGCCTCAGTCAGGAGTTCCTCACCCTCGACTCGTCCGTGTCCGGGCTGGGCGGCAAGGTCGCGGGACTCGAGGAGTTCCAGGCCGCGACGCTCGAGTGGCGCGGCGGCGTCGAGACCACCCTCGCCGGTGTCGACGGCGCGGTCCATCAGGGCATCGAGGAGGTGCTCGGCGGCGACCTCGACAACCTCAAGCAGCGCGTCGCCACCATGGAAGGTGCTCTGCAGGCGGGCACCCGCGGGCCGATTGTCGTGGGCGGTGCCGAACGACCGGACGACGGGTTCTCGATCAAGCACATGGGCGAGGCGATCATCGAGTTCGCGGAGTCCGTCAACGCCGGTCTCGAGACGATCTCCGGCGACAACACCCCGCTGCTCAGCAGGTACATCAAGGACGCCTCGCGCGCCTCCGCCCGCCTCGAGGTGGCACTCACCACCGACGACGCCGAGGGCGTCGGCGGCGCCGTGCTGTCGGTGCTCGACACCCTGCGCACGGCGGTGAAGTCCGCCGGCATCGACGACAACATCGGCAGCCAGATCGATGTCCAGTTCCGCATGGCCAAGGACATCCTCGGATGACCGACATGGAGATCGGCCGGGTGCGCATTCGCGGGGATGCGTCCCGGAGGCTCGCGCGCGTGGCGGCTGGTCCGCTGGCCCAGGCACTCGACCACGCGCTCGGTGCGGCGCCCGACGCGACCCTCGGCACGCTCACCGTGACCCTCGACGTGGACCCCGCGGACTACGATGACGAGACCCTCGCGATCCTGTGGGCAGAACGGATCCGCGCCGCCACTCTCGGCGCTCTCGCGCTCCCGGACGACCCCGAAGCCCAGGAGCCGGCCGGGGAACCCACGCACCGGGGCAGCCCTCACGCTCCCGAGAAGACCACCGTGGATAACGCAGCGGCCCCGTCCGGCGGGCCCGCCGCAAGCGCCGATGCGGTCGCCGCCCAGGTGCGCGCCTGGCTCGCCGCGGGAGCCCCGGCCTCGGCATTGCCTCGCGCACTGGCGGCCGCGGACTCCGCGCCCATGGCCGCTGAGGTCGTCTCGCGCCTCAGCGTCGGCAAGGCGCGCGCGTGGCTCGCGGCCATGGACCGCGCGACCCGGCGCGCCGAGTCGTCACCGCCGCCGTCCGGGCCGAGCGTGTCGACCTCCACCCCTGCTGCCTGGGGCGACCACGCGCCCCCGGAACGCGCGCAGGATGCGGTGCAGCGCGCATCGGCCAGCCCTGATCGCGAGGCGCTCGCCACACCCGAGCCAGACCGGGTCGCCGACGCCGCCGCCCATGTCCGGCGCCTGGCCGAACTCGCACCCGGCGCCGCCATGGTGGACGCCCTCACCGCGAGCGCCTGGGGCGGGCTCGTGCTGCTGTATCCGTGGCTGGGAGACCTGTGCGACGCCGCCAGCGACGCGCGCCCCGACCAGGACCCGGTCGTGGCCCGCAGGCGCACGCTCAGCGTGCTCGCGGCGGGCGACCACCGCGCCGTCGATGACCCGCTCGTCCGCGTGCTCGCGGGGTCCACCGACGAGCCCGGGGGCGAGGCCGAGGTGCGCGACGAGGACATTGAGGCGGCCGAGCGCGTCCTCGCGGCGTTCGCCGCGCTGCTACCCGGCTTCGACGAGTCCTCCGCCACGTTCATACGCGACGGCTGGATCACGCGGCCCGCGCTCATCGACGCGGGTCCCCCCGTGCGCGTCACGGCGGAGTCGGCGCCCCTGGATGTCGTGCTGTCCCGACTGCCCTACCCCCTGGCCGGCTTCCGGCTGCCGTGGACCGACGTCGTCGAGATCCGGTTCGTACCGTGACCTCGCCGACCGGCTCGCTCGGCGAGGTGCTCACCGCCCTTGACGCGCTCATCGGCGTGCGTCTCGAGCAGCGCGCGGGCGACGCCATCGCGCGCCCGTCAGATGACGACGGCGCCGATGCGCTGCCCGCCGCGGCCACCCTCCGCGCCCACGGTCCACTCGCCGACGTCATGAGCACCGCCGGCCTCAGCCCGGCCGAGGCGCTGGTAGCGCTCGCCGCCGTCGCGCCCGCGATCGATGAGCGCTACGACGCGCTCTACCGCCGACTCAGCGACCGGCAGGATGCGCCCGGACTCACGGGCGATGTCGCGCGCACGCTCGTGGCGCGCACGCTTGAGGCACGACTGGCCGCGACCGCGATGCTCTCACCCCGGGGACGGCTGCGCGCCATGGGGCTCCTCGACGTCGAGGCGCCGGGCACCATGGCCGCACGCCTCGCCCCGGATCCGGAGCTCGTGAGCTGGCTGCTCGGACTGCCCGAGGGCGTAGCCGCGCAGCGCGGCGAGTTCCCCGCCCGCGCGCTGTCGACCGTCCACTCGCTCGACGACGTGGTGCTGCCCGGCCCGGCGCGCGACCGGGTCGACGACCTCGTCGCGCGCATCGCCCACCGCGACCTCGTCGTGGGCGAGTGGGGCTTCGGCGCGCACCACGACAACACCGCCGGCCTGGTCGCGCTGTTCCACGGCCCCCCCGGCACGGGAAAGACGATGACCGCAGCCGCGATCGCGCGGTCCACGGGCCTGCCGGCACATCTCGTCGACCTGTCCTCCCTGATCTCCAAGTACATCGGCGAGACCGAGAAGCACCTCGCCGCGATCTTCGACCGTGCCGCCCGCGAGCGCTGCATCCTCGTGTTCGACGAGGCCGATGCGATCTTCGGCCGCCGCACCGAGGTCGCCGACGCGCACGATCGCTACGCCAATCAGGAGGTCTCCTACCTGCTGTCCCGGATCGAGCAGCACCCGGGCGTGGTGATCCTCACCACGAACCTGCTGGCCAACATCGACGACGCGTTCCAGCGCCGCATCCATGTCATGGTCGAGTTCCCCTCGCCCGGCGTCGCCGAACGCACCAGACTGTGGCGCACCGTGCTGCCGCCCGCGCTCCCGGTCGACGACGCCGTCGACCTGGACGACCTCGCGCACCGCTACCCGCTCACCGGCGCCCAGATCCGTGACGCAGGGCTCGACGCGGCGTACCTCGCGGCGTCGGCCGAGCACACCGTCACGCACGCCCACCTCGTCGACGGCGTGCGACGCCAGTTCGAGAAGGCGGGACGGACGGCGCCGCGGTGACCGCCGAGGCCGCCGCGCCGGAGGCCGACCGCGCGTCGGCCACCACGTCGGCGCAACCGCCCGAGCCGACGCGCACCGTTCGGCCGCTCGAGCGCGTCCCCCGCCCCGAGGGCGACGAGCGCGTCGTCGAGCTGTCCGGCGTGACCGTCGGCGGCCTGGAAGCGCGCGTCGCAGAGTGGGGCCCCGACGGCGGCACGCTGCTGCTGACGGGCCAGCGGCCGTTCATGGGCCTCACGGCGCGGGCGGGCTTCCGTTCAGACGGATCGCTCGACGGCACCGCGCAGGTGGAAGGCTCGGTGGCGCTGCTGGGACTCGATCTCGCGCACGCGCACTGGCAGGTGTCTGACTGGGACGCAGCGGCCCCCCTGCCCGCGCCCCACGCTGACCTGCGCGGTACGACCGTGGTAGTGGACCACTCGGCCCTGACAGGTGAGGTTGAGGTGGTGGCGGCCGAGGGGCGCGAGGCGCGCGAGCGGCCGGGCGCCCTGGAGGTGACGCTGCCGGGCGATGCGATTGGAGAGACCGAGCCGATCTCGCCGCGCATCGCGGAGATGTTCGCGTCGCTGCGGGGATGGGACGTCAACGGCTTCGACGTCCACCGGGACGCGCCGGTCGAGGAAGCCCCGGCGTTCGTCAGCAACGAGGACCTGTTCTTCGCGCCGGGTCGGTACGGCGTCGACAGCCCCGAGACCGCGGCCGTACTCGACGCGGCGATCCGGGCCGCGCTCGCGGGGCTGTTCGGGCCGGTGCAGCCCACGCCTCCCGCGCCAGAGCCGCAGCCCGGCGACGACGGCGTCAGTCAGCCCTCAGCATCAGCTGCGACGTCCCCCGAGGAGCCGACCGGCCAGGCTCCCGCCGAGGTTGGACCGACCGAGCCCGAGACAGCGACGGTGGGCGCGGGCAGCGGCGAGGCGGGAGCACCGGGAGACACGGGCGCCGGTGGTGCTGCAGCGGGCGAAGAGGCGGAGGGCACCGCGCCCGAGGAGCCGACCGGCGACAAGGACGGGCCGCTCGAGGTCGAGGTGCTCATGCCTGAGGCACCGACGGAGCCGACGCCAGCGGCGCAGGCGCGAACCGGGGGCGTCGCGGGGGCAGCTCGGGCATCCGGCGGGGCCGCGCGGGACATGCCGAGTGCCTCCGAAACGACCGACGCCGCGAGAGGCGAGGTCGAGGAGCCCGCTGCGGAGACGATCGCACGCGCCCAGGAGGCCGTGGCGGCCGAACTGGGCGAGCGGCCACCGCCGAGCCCGGAGATCGTCGAACTCGCGGACCGTATCCGCACGGCGATCCGCGAGAACCGTCCCGAGGACGAGGACGAGCTGCTGCGCACCGACCCCACCGACGAGGCGCGGGACGCTGGAGCGACCGTCACGGGCGCGGTCGAGGGTCAGACGGAGGAGGTCGGCGGCGCCTACGACGAGATGGGAGAGCCCGCCCAGGGCGAACCCTCGCTCACGCCCCAGCCCGCCCCGGAGCAGAGCGCCGCGGTGCCCGACATGGGCGCGGACGCGGCGGCGGCCGCCCCTGACCCGATCCCCGCCGAGGACCGCTCGCTCGACGCGGACGTGGCCGCCACCGACCAGCGCATCGACGACTCGGGCATCGACACTCGCGTGACGCAGGAGATCCCCGACGGGCCGTTCCAGGCGACCAGGGCCGCGCGCGGCGAGCTCGGCACCCTCGCCGAGCGCACGCCCGCCGAGATCGCCGCCGAGGAACAGGCGTCCATCGACGCCGCCCAAGCGGACATGGCGACGCTCCAGCTTGAGGCCATGGCGTCGATGCGCGCCGCTCGCGAGGGCGCCGTGGGGGACGTCGGCGAGGGCCAGGCCTCGATGACGGGTGACGAGGAGCTGACGCGCGACACCGTCGCGCAGCGCGCGCAGGCGATCTTCGACTCCGCGGAGCAGCGCGTCGAGACGATGCTCGACCCTCTCGGGAGGACCGCGCTGCAGCGGTGGGACACCGGCCTCGCCAGGCTGTCGCGCGAGTTCAACGACACCCTCGATCGCGTCCAGCGGTGGATCGACGAGCGGCACTCGGGCGCGATCGGCACGCTGGTCGCGATCGGCGACGCGATCGTGGGCCTGCCCGGCTGGGTCACGCGCGAGTACAACCGAGCCGAGCGCGAGTTCGGCGATGGCGTCGCGGACCTGCTGATCGACATCTCGCGCGACGTCAACACCGTGATCGTCGCCGCGCAGGCCGTGATCCAGACCGCGCGCGACGACATCGACGCGCTGTTCGATCAGATGGAGGCCGAGTTCCCCGAGTGGGCGGCGCAGGAGCGCGCCCGGTTCGCGGGGATGCTCGACGGGCTCGACAACCAGGTCGCCGATGCGCAGACCGGGTTCGTCCGCGACGTTCGCGAGCGCGCGATCACTGCAGTCAACGAGGCTCACGCCGCCGTCGAGGCCAAGCGCGAGGAGGCCGGGGGCCTGATCGGACAGGTCATCTCGGCGATCGAGGAGTTCATCGACGATCCCGCGCGCGCGATCATCAACGGGCTGCTGCGCCTGGTCGGAATCGCGCCGGGGGAATTCTGGGCGCTCATCGCCCAGATCGAGCAGGTCATCGACCAGATCGCCGCGGACCCTGAGAACTTCATCAACAACCTCGTCGAGGGCGTGAAGCTGGGTTTCCAGCAGTTCCTCGACAACTTCCCAACGCACCTGTTGACGGCGTTCTGGAACTGGCTGTTCTCGGGTCTTGAGACGCCGATCCCCATGCCGACCAGCTACGACCCGCTCTCACTGATGAAGTTCGCGCTCGAGCTGATGGGCATCACCTGGCCCAACATCCGCGAGATCCTCGTGCGCCACGTGGGACCGGAGGCCGTCGAACTCGCGGAGGCGGCGTGGGACCTCCTGTCCGTGCTGATCGAGCGCGGGCCCGAGGGCGTCGTGGAGATGGTCAAAGAGCAGCTCAGCCCCGAGAGCATCGTCGGGATGATCCTCGACGCGGCGATCGAGTACCTGGTCGAGACGCTCGTGGTGCAGGTCGCGCAGTATCTGTTCAGCCTGCTCAACCCCGTAGGTGCCGTCGCTCAGGCCGTGCGGCTGATCTACCAGGTGTGCGCGTGGATCTTCCGTAATGCGGCGCGCATCTTCTCGTTCGTCCAGGCTGTGGTGGGCGGGATCGCGGACGTCATCGCGGGCAACATCTCCGGCATGGCCGCGACCGTCGAACGAGCGCTCGTCATGATGATCGTGGTCGCGATCGACTTCCTGGCCGGCCTCCTGGGCCTCTCGGGCCTGCCCGACGAGGTGGCCGCCGTGATCGAGCGCCTGCGCGAGTACGTGCTATCGATCGTCGAGCGCATCGTCGTGTTCTTCGTCGAGCGCGGGCGCGCGCTGCTGGCGCGGATGGGCCTGGGCGGCGAGGAGGATCAGGAGGGCGACGCGGGCGCGGAGAACGACGATGACGAACTCGGCACCACGGTCCGCTTCTCCGCCGCAGGCGAAGCCCACCGGCTGTACTTCGCCGTCGCGGGCGACGACGCGACGCTGATGGTCGCCTCGGTGCCGACCGCGATCGAGGACAAGCTCGCCGAGTGGCGCGATCGCCTGGACCACGACGACCCGCCGGACGAGGCGCTCCGTGCGGAGGCCCGGACCACGCTCGGGAACCTGGAGACGGTGGCCGACGAGGCGAACGCTGACGGCGACCGCCTCGCGGCCCTCTTCCTCGCCGCCAACGCGAATCCCGAGGACGACGTCGAGCCACCCTCGGACGACGCGCTCGAGAGTCGCCAGCGCGCCATCGCGGGAATGCTCGATCGGCTCTTCACGATCTTCGAAGGCACCGACGCGACTGACCAATGGCTCGCCGACATGGCCGACTTCCTGCCCGGCGAGGGCGACACCGCGATGGACCAGCCGTACCGCGACTGGGCACTGAGGATTCCCACGTTCACCATCGGCAACGAACCCGGGGACGAGCGGCTGTGGCCCGTCGGAACCCTCGACGGGACGCGGTCTTCGGCGGAGACGTACATCGCCGAGGAGGCGACGCATCGGCTCCTTCTGCCGTACTTCCAGAGCGCCCCAGGCGAGCGGACCGTGAGCACAGGAGCGTTCTCGTCGTACGTCTTCGTGCAGGGCAACGCGCCGCACCCGGTGCGGCGCCAGTTCCGCAGCCACTACGGCGACGCGGCAGTGACACAACTGCAAGCGACGGCCCGCACCTCGCTGGCCGCGTCGAGCGCCGTCGATGACACATACAAGGAGAGGCTGCAGCAGCGCATCGATCGGATGGCCTTCCACTGGGACTCACCGGGCGGAGGTCGGATCGAGTTCCCCACCGAGCGCGTGCCCGACCACACTCGCTACCGACCTCTCAACGTCCAGACAGTCGAGGCCAACGGCGTCCGCACAGTCACGTATCACACAGTGACCGGCCAGACCTTCACATCGACCACCGACTCCACCAATGGACTGAGCATCTCCGTCACCGGACGCAACCTGCGCTTCATGTCCGGCCGCGGCGTCACCGAGGACTCGCCGGCCTTCCGCAGCAACAACGGCTTCGACCGCTCGCACATCATCGCCAACGAGTTCGGCGGCACCGGCTTCGCCGTCGGCGGCAACCTCGTGACCGCAAGCTCGCAGTACAACCAGGGCACCATGCGCGACGCTGAGCGCTCCGTAGGCGACGCCATCGGGGTCTTCGCCAGGACCAAGGGGCTTGACGCCACCACCGTGTCATTCGAGATGACCGTGACAGTGAGTTTCGGCGCGCTGCGCGACCCGGCGGCGCTTGCGCAGGTCAAGCAGCAGTCCTGGTTCCCCGCCGACCGCGCGGGCGCCGACCTCGACGCCGAGATCACGGCGATGATCAACGCGGGCGAGGTCCACCCCGACCTCATGCGCATCACCTCGGTGGTCTACACGTGGACCTTCACAGATCCGTCGGGTGGCGGCGGAACCGTATCGATTGGACCGGACCTATGGCTGCTGACGAACGGCTGAGCGAGGTGGAGGCGTTTGTGCGCCGCCACCTCGACGCGGAGGCGGCGCTCGCCGTCGCGGCACTCACCGAGCCCGACGACGACACCTACTTGGTGGTGGAACGCGAAGCGCGCGGCTTCTTCGCTTCCGGCACCGACTCTCCGCTGGACCCCCACGAGGGGCGCTGGGCAGTGCCGGGCGGCGTCACTGATACGGCGCGCGCGGAGCTCGCCGGCTCGATTGCCCCCGCTCCCCTGTACGGCCTAGGCGAGCTGGAAGGCGACCGGTGGCTCGCCTTCGTCGGTTCGAAGCGCGACGCGGGCGGGAGCACGATCAGCCACGCGCTGCTGGTCGAGCGCCGCGACGGCGACCTGGTAGTGGCGGGCCGCGCCGCCGTGAACCCGTTCGAACAGACGCTGACCTGGGAGGACAACGGGGGCGATCCCGTACCGCTCCTTGAGCCAATGCGAGTCTTCCAGATGCTGGCGATGCCCTCTGAGGGCGAGCACGCGACATTCCTACGGATCAAGGAGCTCCCATGACAGACCACGGACCAGGCATGACATGGCTCGCCGAGCATGCGGGCACCACACCGGAGAATCTGCTGCGCGACCGGGGCGCGCTGGTGCGCGCGCTCACCGAAGCAGGACGCGACGCTGCGGGCCTCGCAGCCGCGCTCGGCAGCGGTGACGCGCACGAGCGCGCACGGGCGGAGGTGAGGGCGCGCGCGGTGAGGGCGCGGTTGGCCGACGACGGCGGGTTCACCCCTGGCCAGCGGTTCGCATCACGGGTCGCCGCTGCGCTGCGTCAAGAGGCGCAGCGCCAACGCGAGGCTCAGGACCCCGGCGCTCAGCGGGAGCGCTGAGACCGTCAGCCGACGAGGCCGTCGACCGTCTCGCGCGCGAAGGTCAGCAGCGCGTCCCAGTCCATCCCGGGAGCGCGCACGTGAAGGCGGTCGCCTCCCTGCCAGCCCCAGGAATGCACGGCGCGGTGGGCGCCGATCGCATCGCCGAGCACCTCGGCGACGTCCGGCCCGAGCAGCGACGTCGCGCTCGGCGAGATCCACAGGACGTGGGTGAACGAGTCCCGCCGCGAGATGCCGCAGTCGAGCACCACGGCCTCGCCCGCACTCGCCGGCGTCGACGCCGCGTGAGACACCGAGGCAAGGCCTTCTCCCCGGCGGCGGCCCGGCAGGCCCGCGCCATGATTGGGCACCCCGGTCGAAGGCTGCTCGGGCGCGAAGGAACCGGCGCCGCGCTGCAGACCCTTCGCGAGGGTCGCGAGCACGCCGCCTTCGCGCCGGGCGTCGCCTGAGTGTGCCATCACTGTTCCTATCGGCAGGACTGTCCACCTCCATGACAACGCGAAACGCGCCACAACGGAACCGAACGTGACAAACCAGACACCCCGACACCTCGTGCCGCGACCGGGCATACTTGCGGTCATGACTGACGAGCGCGAAATCCTCACCTGGCAGGGCTACGGAGAGGCATCGCGTGAGATCGCGCAGATGGTGGTCGACTCCGGGTACGAGCCGGAGGTGGTCGTGGCGGTCGCGCGCGGCGGCCTTCCCGTAGGCGGTGCGCTCGCCTACGCGCTCGGCACCAAGGGAGTCGGCACCCTGAATGTCGAGTTCTATACCGGCATCGACGAGCGCCTTCCGGCGCCCGTGCTGCTCCCGCCGCTGCTCGACACCGACGCGATGGCCGGCCTACGAGTCCTCATCGCGGACGATGTCGCGGACACCGGCGAAACCCTCGCGCTCGTGAAGCAGCTGATGGAGCAGCACGCCGGGGAGGTCCGCACGGCGGTGCTGTACGCCAAGTCGCGCTCGGTGATCGACCCCGACTACGTGTGGAAGCGCACCGACCAGTGGATCACCTTCCCCTGGTCCGCGCTGCCGCCCGTGACACCCGGCGGCGCCCACCCCGAGACGGGCGCCGCATCCTAGTGACGGCTCACGCGTTCATCTGCGCGAGCTGAACGAGGTTGCCGCAGGAGTCATCGAGGACCGCGGTAGTGGCCGGGCCCATGACCGTGGGCGGCTGAACGAACGTGACACCGAGCGCAGTGAGTCGCGCGTGCTCGGCCTCGACGTCCTCGACCGCGAACGAGGTGGCCGGGATGCCATCGGCGACGAGTGCCTCTCGGAACGGCGCTACGGCAGGGTGGCCGGCGGGCTCGAGGAGCAGTTCGACTGCCGGAATGCCCGCATCGGACACCTGCCCCGGGTTGCCGACCGTGAGCCAGCGGCCGCCGGGGCCGAGGTCGAGGTCGTTGCGGAGCTCGAAGCCGAGCACGCGGGTGTAGAAGTCCTTGGCGCGCTCCTGGTCGGTGACGAAGACGGACGCGAGGTGGATGCTGATCATGACTGCTCCTGAGAGTCGGGAAGCCAGCGACGCGAGATGTCGCGCAGTGGCTCGGGGGTGAGGGTGTGCAGGACGTAGCGTCCTTGCCGCCGACGTTCGACAAGGCCCGCATCCTCGAGCACCTGAAGGTGCTGAGAAACGGCCTGGCGCGTGAGCGCCGTGGCGGGATCGCTGCTCAGGCGGTTGACGAGCTCAAACAGCGTCTGTTCTGCGCGCTCCGCGAGTGCGTCGAGGATCGCGCGCCGGGCCGGCGCTGCGAGGGCGTCGTAGATGTCGGGCACGCCACCAGCATAGGCAAGCAGTGGCTTGCATGCAAGTCAGGACTTGCCTCTTGAGGCGCCTGCACACCCCTCCCCTAAACTGAGCGGGCACCGCTGAACTCGCGCCCGCATCGGCCGCTACTCAAGGGACCCCACACATGACCAACTACGCCGGAGACATCACGCCCCAGGAGGCCTGGGACATCCTGACCTCGAACCCGGACGCGCGCCTCGTGGACGTGCGGACCGAGGCCGAGTGGCGGTTCGTGGGCGTTCCGGACACCTCGAGCACGGACAACGAGACCGTCTTCGTGGAGTGGGTCAGCTACCCCGACGGCGCTCGCAACTTCCAGTTCGTGCAGCAGCTCAAGGAAGCGGGCATCGAGGCCGACGTCGAGGCTCCCGTGATCTTCCTGTGCCGCTCGGGCCAGCGCTCGATCGGCGCGGCGGTGGCGGCGACCGATGCGGGCATCGGCCCGTCGTACAACGTCCTCGAGGGCTTCGAGGGCGCGACGAACAACGAGGGCCACCGCGGCTGGCAGGGCTGGCGAGCGGCCGGGCTTCCCTGGCGTCAGGGCTGACGCCCCCACAAAGATCACAAATAGGTAACGCGACTTGATTCGTTCGCGGTGACAACTTATCGTCGGGAATCACGGCGCTTCGAAGCGCTTCGAAACCTAGCAGCAATCGGGGCTGGGCCCCAGACGACGAGGTCGACGATGGCAACCATCGAGGATGTAGCCCGCGAGGCGGGCGTCAGCATCTCGACGGTCTCGTACGCCCTCAGCGGCAAGCGATCCATCAAGGAGACCACCCGGGACCGGGTGCTGGAGGCCGCCGCCAAGCTGGGCTACCTCCCCAACGCCAGTGCCCGCACCCTCGCGGCCAACCGCTCGCAGATCTTCGCCGTCACCGCTCCCCTGCACCCCGACACCGACCACAGCGCACACATGACGTTCGCGATGGAGGTCACCAAGGCCGCCCGCGACCTCGACTACGACACCTTGCTGCTGGTGCACAACGACGCCCTCGAGGGCATGAAGCGCTCCGCAGCCACCAGCCTCGCGGACGGCATCGTCGTCCTCGACGTCGACGCCCACGACCCGCGCGCGACACTCGCCCGCCAGCTCGCGTGCCCCGTGGTCTTCATCGGCATCCCCGACGACACCGCGGGCCTGGTGTGCGTGGACCTCGACTTCGAGGCAGCTGCCGCGATGGCGATCGACCGCCTCATGGCGGCCGGCCGCACGCGCATCGGTCTCATCTCGCACCCCGAGGAGACGCTCCAGCGCGAGTCCAACTTCCCTCTGCGCTTCCTCCACGGCTTCGAGCGCCGCGTCGCGGAGCTGGGTATCGAGCACGTCGAGATCACTCCTCCCACGCACCGTGGACTCGAGGCCGTCGAGCAGCTCCTTGAGACCATGCCGGATGTCGACGGGCTCGTCCTCAACACCAACATGGACGTCGCGTCCAGCGTGACCGCAGCGCTGGCGCTCCACGGGCGCTCGGTGCCCACGGACGTCTCGGTAATCGCCGCCGGCGTCACCTTCTCCACTCTTCGCTTCCCCGTGCCGCTCGACACCATCCCGCTCGACGCGCACGCCTCCTGCTCCGCCGCGGTCGAGATGCTCGCCCGCATGGTGGAGACGGGCGCCACCCTGCCCGAGACCACCCTGATCACCCCTGCCTACAACGACCACGGCTCGGTCGCACCTGCGTACGGCCACGCCACCATCCAGGCTCGGTAATCCTCATGACTGCCGAGTCGCATCCCGTCCATCGTCGAAGCGCTTCGAAGAATTTCGAAACCACCCCCGGCGAGGACACCCCCACCCCGGCCCGCGAGGCCGCTACAAGGAGGTAGAACCACCATGAAGAACCGCACTCGGATCATCGGCGCGGCCGCCACGGCCGGCGCCCTGACCTTGGGCCTGACCGCGTGCTCGTCGGACGGCGGCGACAGCGACTCCGGCGCGCCGGCAGACGGCGACTGGAGCGGCGAGACGCTCACGGTCCTCCACTACGAGGGCGAGGACTCCGCGATGGGTATCGCGTGGGACCGCGCCATCGAGATCTTCGAGGAGGAGACGGGCGCGGAGGTCGACCTGCAGATCACCGCATTCGAGGACCTCCGCACCTCGGCCGAGCAGCTCTTCGACTCGTCGGACGCCCCCGACGTGTCCGAGTACAACAAGGGCAACGCGACGGCCGGACAGCTGGCCGCGATCGGGGTCATCCAGAACCTGGACGACGCCTACGAGACCTACGGCTGGGGCGAGCTGCTTGCAGACTCGGTTGCGACCACGGCTCAGTACAACGAGGACGGCGTGATGGGCTCCGGCTCGTACTACGGCGTTCCCAACTACGGCGAGTTCGTGTTCCTCTACTACAACGCGGACATGTTCGCGGAGGCCGGCATCGAGGTGCCGCAGTCCATGGAGGACGTCGAGGCGGCTGCGGCCGCTTTCGCGGAGCAGGGCATCACCCCGTTCGCGGAGTCCGCTCAGGAGTACCCGCTGGGCCAGCTCTGGTACCAGCTCGCGCTGAGCCAGGCCGACCGCGACTGGGTCAACGCGTACCAGCTCTACACCGAGCCGGTGGACTGGACCGGACCCGAGGTCACCTTCGCCACCGAGACCATCGCTGAGTGGGTCGACAGCGGCTACATCGCGAGTGCCGTCACCGGCATGACGGCCGAGGACGCGGGCCTGCAGTTCATCAACGGCGAGACCCCCATGTTCTACTCGGGCTCGTGGTGGTACGGCCGCTTCCTGTCCGACATCTCCGGCTTCGAGCTGGGCGTGACGAACTGGCCCGGCACCGAGCTGACCCCCGGCTCCGGCGGCAACATGTGGGTCGTTCCCGTCGAGTCCAAGCAGCCCGAGCTCGCGGAGATCTTCATCGACATCACGATGCGTCCCGAGGTCCAGGCGCTCCTGGGCGAGTCCGGCGGTCTGCCCGTTGCGGCCAACACCGACGACATCGCCGACGAGGACGCCCAGGCGCTCATCGGCCTGTTCAACGAGGTCAACGACCGCGACGGCCTGTCGTTCTACCCCGACTGGCCCACGCCTGACTTCTACGGCGACCTCAACGCCGTGCTGCAGGGTCTCGTGAACGGCGACTACACGCCGGACGAGGCGAACGCTCAGCTCGAGGAGTACTACGAGAGCTACGTCGCGGACGTCCGCGGCTAGTCCACCCCGTTCACCGGGAGCCCGGGCCGTCAGGCCCGGGCTCCCCCGGACAAGGACGTCACATGTCTTCCACCAAGGTCCCTTGGGTGCGGTCGACCCGACCGGTTGAGCCCGCGCGCATCCCGCAGCGCGGCGCCGGCAAACTCGGCTACTGGCTCTACATCATCCCCGGCATCATCCTGGTCGGGATCATCATCTTCTACCCGATCGTCCGCAACTTCCGGCTCAGCTTCTTCCACTGGCGAGGCGGCCGCGCGGAGGAGCAGTGGGCCGGCCTCGAGAACTGGGCCGCACTGTTTCAGGACCAGGAGTACATCCAGTCCTTCCAGAACATCATCCTCGTCATCGTCGCGATGGTGATCGTGCCCACGCTGCTGGGCCTCGTCATCGCCGCGCTGCTCTTCGACGTCGTGGGGCGCCGCTTCGGCAACAGGCTGTCGAGCTTCCTCCGCGCCACGTACTACCTCCCGCAGATCCTCCCGATCGCGGTCGCCGGTGTCCTGTTCGGGTGGCTTCTCAAGCCCGACAGCTCCGGCGTGTTCAACCAGTTCCTCAGCACCATCACCGGCAACTCCGTCGAGATCAACTGGCTGGGCGGTAGCTACGGCACCGCCATGGCTTCGGTGATGATCCTCATGATCTGGATCCAGATCGGCTACCCCGTCGTGATCTTCATGGCCGCGCTCCAGCGCGTGGACCCGGAGCTGTATGAGGCCGCCGAGCTGGACAACGCCAACTGGTTCCAGCGCTTCCGCGCCATCACGCTGCCGATGATCCGTCCCGAGGTCTTCGTGGTCGCACTCACGACCACGATCGCTGCCCTCAAGGTGTTCGCGCCGGTCTTCATCCTCACCCAGGGCGGACCCAACAAGTCCACCTACGTGCCCTCGTTCTACGCGTACAACGAGTTCATCAACGGCACAGACAAGGGCTACGCCGCAGCGATCGCCTCCTCCATCACCATCGTCGTCTTCATCGTCGCGGTGATCTTCATCCGCGTGCAGACCCGCGCCGAGCGAAAGGACGCGTGACATGACCACCGTGCCCGCCGCCAAGGCGACACCCGAGACCGAGCCGGCCACCGCATCGGCCGGAAGCAAGCCGCCCCGCACCCCGGAGACGTCCCAGCGCAACAAGTCGCGACCGCGGACCCCGGCGGAGTGGATCCTCATGATCGTCGCCGTGCTCGGCGCCGTCGTGATCTTCTTCCCGATCATGCTGCTGCTGATCAACGCCTTCAAGTCGCCTGCGGACTACGCGACGTCGAGCCCGCTCGAGCTGCCCGAGGCGTTCGACTTCACCGGCATCCAGACCTTCTGGGAGGGCAGCAACTTCCCGCGCGCGCTGTGGAACTCGATCTTCATCTCCACCATGGTCGCGGTGCTCGCCGTGATCATCTCCGTGCTGAACTCGTTCGCGATCGGCATCGGCCGGGTGCGCGGGCGCACCTGGATCGTGCTCGTGTTCCTCATGGCGAACCTCATCCCGCAGGAGATGCTGTTCGATCCGCTGTTCCGGCTCTATGACAGCTGGGGCATCCTGTCGAACCCCTGGTCCGTGATTCTCACCTTCACGGTGATTCAGGCCGCGTTCGGCACGTACCTGCTGTCGAGCCTCCTGGGCACGTTCCCCAAGGAGATCCTCGAGGCCGCGGCCGTCGACGGCGCCACCCGCTGGCGCTCGCTGCGGTCCATCATCGTGCCGGTCATCCGGCCCACCCTGTCCGTCCTCATGGTCTTCTTCTTCATCTGGACCTGGAACGAGTTCCTGCTGCCGCTGGCATTCCTGAACTCGCCCGACTCCCTCACCGTGCCGCTCGTGCTCGAGCAGCTCAACGGCGAGCGTCAGACGGACACCACCACGCTGATCGCGGGAACGCTGATCAGCATCATCCCGACCATCATCTTCTTCCTCATCTTCCAGCGCACGCTGACCCGAGGCATCACGGCAGGAGCAGTGAAGTGAAGTTCACCGACGGATTCTGGCAGCGGCGCCCCGGCGTCGACGCCCTCTACGCCCGCGAGGCCTACCGGCTGACCGAGCGCGACGGCACGCTGGAGGTCACCGCACCCACCCGCGAGATCCGCGAGCGCGGCAACGTCCTCAACCTGCCGGTGCTGACGGTGACCGTCGCGCCGGTCGCCGAGGGCGTGATCCGCGTCCGCATCGACAACCACACCGGCACCCGGCGCTCGCCGGGCTTCGAGTGGAGCGCCGATGCGGGCTCGGGTTCCGTAGCGATCTCGCCCGAGGAGGGGGTCGTCACGGCCGGTCGCCTGCGCGCGGTCGTGCGGCAGGGAGCGCCCTGGGACCTCGCGTTCTACGACGGCGACACGCGCCTCACCGGCTCGGGCGACAAGGGGCCGGCGCGCATCTCGCTCGCCCCCGGCGCTGCGGTCGCAGCGGAGCCCACCGGCTCCGCGGGCGTCACCTCCGATGCCCTAGCTCCTGCCTCGACCTACATCCACGAGCAGCTGGACCTGGGCGTGGGAGAGCTGGTCTACGGCCTGGGCGAGCGGTTCGGACCGCTGGTCAAGAACGGCCAGACGGTCGACATCTGGAACGCGGACGGCGGCACCAGCTCCGAGCAGTCGTACAAGAACATCCCGTTCTACCTGACCAATCGCGGTTACGGCGTGCTGGTCAACCACCCGGAGCACGTGAGCTTCGAAGTCGGTTCCGAGTCCGTCGAGCGCGTGCAGTTCTCGGTGCCCGGGCAGTCGCTCGAGTACCTGGTGTTCGCGGGCCCCACGCCCAAGGACGTGATCGACCGCTACACGAAGCTGACGGGCCGCCCGGCCTCGGTGCCGGCGTGGTCGTACGGCCTGTGGCTGTCGACGTCCTTCACCACGGACTACGACGAGGCCACCGTCAACCAGTTCGTCGACGGCATGCGCGAGCGGGACATCCCGCTGAGCGTCTTCCACTTCGACTGCTTCTGGATGCCGGAGTTCGAGTGGACGTCACTGGCCTGGGACGAGCGCACGTTCCCCGACCCCGAGGGCATGCTGCGCCGCCTTCACGAGGACAAGGACCTCAAGGTCTGCGCGTGGATCAACCCCTACATCGCGCAGCGGTCCCCGCTGTTCGCCGAGGGGCTTGAGCACGGCTACTTCGTCAAGCGGGCCGACGGCTCGGTGTGGCAGTGGGACCTGTGGGTCGCGGGCATGGCGCTGGTGGACTTCACCAACCCCGAGGCCACTGCCTGGTTCCAGGGGCACCTGCGCACGCTGCTGCGCCAGGGCGTGGATGCGCTCAAGACCGACTTCGGCGAGCGCATCCCCACGGACGTAGTGTGGCACGACGGGGAGGACCCCGGCGTGATGCACAACCTCTACACGCAGCTGTACAACGCAGCGGTGTTCGACGTCCTGAAGGAGGAGCGCGGCGAGGGGGAGGCGGTGCTGTTCGCCCGCTCCGCGACCGCTGGCGGCCAGCAGTTCCCGGTGCACTGGGGCGGCGACAACACCTCGACCTACCCGTCGATGGCGGAGACGCTGCGCGGCGGGCTGTCGCTCGCGGCCTCGGGATTCGGGTACTGGAGCCACGACATCGGCGGCTTCGAGGGCACTCCCGATCCTGCGGTGTTCAAGCGCTGGCTCGCGTTCGGCCTGCTGTCCTCCCACTCCCGCCTGCACGGTTCGGAGAGCTACCGGGTGCCGTGGGCCTTCGACGACGAGGCGGTGGCGATCACGCAGCAGTTCGCGGAGCTCAAGAACACGCTGATGCCGTACCTGTACACGGCGGGCGCCGATGCGGCGGCCACCGGGGTCTCGATCGCGCGGCCGATGCTGTTCGAGTTCCCGGACGACCCGGCGGTCGCATACCTCGAGCGCCAGTACATGCTGGGCTCGGACATCCTGGTCGCCCCGGTGATGTCCGCGGACGGCACCGTCGACTTCTACCTGCCTGCCGGCACGTGGACCTCGCTGCTCACCGGCGACACCGTGGAGGGCGGCCGCTGGGTGCGTGAGACCCACGCCTTCGACTCGCTGCCGGTGTACGTGCGGCCCGGCGCGGTGATCCCGCGCGGCGCACGCTCCGACCGCCCAGACTACGACTGGATGGACGGCCTGACCCTCGAGGTCTACGGCGCGGGCGACACCGTTGACTCTGCCGTCCATGTGGTGGCCCCTGACGGCACCCGTGTCGAGTTCACGGTGACAGGGTCTCGCGAGGCGGCCACCGCGTCGGCTGCCGACGGCACGACCGCCGAGGTCCGCACGCGCTGACCTCGACACCACAGGCGCGCGTCCGTGACGCGCAGGGCGAGCGAAACGCCATCGACGCTCACCCGACGCGGCCCCGTGAGCTCAGCTCCGGGGTCGCGTCCTGTGCGGCGGCGGGCGACGCCGCAGCAACGAAACCCACGACCGCCGAAGGTTAAGTTTGGGTGAACAACCCCTCTGGGCTTGACTTGCTCTTGACGTTCGCCCAGGTAGTGAGGCCGCCCGCGGTGCGACGCGGCGCACCCTTCGCGCACGCCGGTTTCGACAGGCAGGCATTGTTGGCAATTCCGTAGACGAAACGTTGCGACATTGCGCCATTTCACGCCATTTCCTGAAGTCCGTCACCACCACAGCTTCGTGCGCGAGACGTCGTCCCCGCCCACGGCCCCGGCCCAGGTGCAGGTGAAGCCGAGCGGCTCCCAGGTCCACGCGTAGGACACAGTCTCGGGAACGCCGCCCTCGGGCACCGCGGCCTCCGTCGAGCAGGTCTGATCCATGCGGTACCACCCCGCAGCGAGATAGCTGAGCCCGAGCGAGATGGGCACCACCAGGGCGACAACGAGAACGAGCAGGCGCACGGACCAGACGGCCCGGCGCTCGTGACGATCGTCGGCACGCATGTGCGCCATCGTGCCCAAGTTCCCCGCGCGGCGCCACCGTGCCTCGTAACGCGCCTACGCAGCACAAACTGCGCATCGGCTCCTCATCCGGGCGCCTCCGTCCGCCGGTACGCTGGCTGCATGAACGAGGAACTCCCCCGCGACCTGCGCCCCGACACTCTCGCGGTGCACACTGGCATCCATCGCTCGGAGGCGAATGAGATGTCCGAGGGGATGTTCCTCACCCAGGGCTACGCGTACGACAGTGCGGAGCAGGCCCGCGACGCGTTCGCAGGCGAGATCGACATCTACATGTACTCCCGATACGCGAACCCCACGGTCACCGCGTTCGAGGAGCGGCTCGCGGCGATCGAGGGTGCCGAGAGCTGCTTCGCCACGTCCACGGGCATGGCGGCGGTGTTCGTGTCGCTCGCGTCGATCCTGGGTCAGGGCGACCGGCTGGTGGCCTCGAAGTCGCTCTTCGGCTCGACGCTCCAGACCTTCGCGAACTTCTTCGACAAGTGGGGCATCGAGATCGACTACGTCGACGCGACGGACCCCGCAGCGTGGGAGAGCGCACTCGCGACGCCCGCCAAGGCCGTGTTCATCGAATCGCCCACTAACCCCATGCAGGACGTGCTCGACATCCCGCGCATCGCGGATCTCTCGCACGCCGCCGGGGCGCTGCTGATCGTGGACAACGTCTTCGCGACGGCGATCGGTCAGAAGCCGGCGCAGCTGGGAGCGGACGCCGTCGTGTACTCCGCGACCAAGCACATCGACGGGCAGGGCCGGGTGCTCGGCGGAGCCATCGTCGGGTCCTCCGAGTACGTGGACGGCCCGGTGAAGCTGATGATCCGCAACATGGGCGCGACCATCTCGCCGTTCAACGCGTGGGTGCTGCTCAAGGGGCTCGAGACGCTGTCGGTGCGCGTGCGCCACCAGGCGGCGAGCGCGCTGAGTCTTGCGCAGTGGCTCGAGGCTCACCCCAAGGTGTCGGTCGCGCGCTACCCGCTGCTGCCGTCGCATCCCCAGCACGAGCTCGCGGCCGCGCAGATGACGCTCGGCGGCACGCTCGTCACGCTGGACCTGGCGGTGGGCGACGGCGTCGACGTGGCTGGGCCCGAGGCGCAGGCCGCCGCGTTCCGCTTCATGAACGCGCTGCGCCTGTTCACGTGCTCGAACAACCTGGGCGACGCCAAGTCGATCTCGACGCACCCGGCGACCACGACGCACAACAAGATGAGCCCCGAGGGTCGCGCCGAGGTGGGCATCTCCGAGACGACAGTGCGCCTGTCGATCGGGCTCGAGGATGTCGAGGACCTGCGCGCCGACCTGGATCAGGCGCTCGCGCTGGTGTGATGCCGTCGGAAGGTGACGCGGGCGCGCCGGGCGAGCGCGCATCGGCGCAACCGGACCGTACCGAGGAGATCCAGCTGCCCACGTCGGGCACCCTGCGCGTGGCGCCCCGGCTGCCCCTGTCCGTGCGCCTGATCGGCCGCAGCTCGCTGCCGGGTGCCGGAATCGTGCTTGGCCTGGCGCTGCTGCTCGTCGTCGGCGTGCCGTGGCTCGTGGATCGCACCGCTGACGCGGAGGTGTCGGAGGGCGACTCGCTGGCGGTCGCGCCTCGCATCGAGATCTCGCTCGCCGAGGGCTGGTCGGTCGGGGACGACGTGGGCCAGGCGACGGTGCTGGTCAACGGCAGCGCGAACCTGTACGTCGCGACCGGTGCCACCGCCGGCGAGGCCCTCGAGGGGCAGCTTCAGGAGGCTCTCGCGGACTTTGAAGAGGACCCCAACGCGACGTGGGTCTTTGGCGACCCCGTGCAGTTCGCGACCGACGTCGGGGACCCCGGAGTATCGGTCTCCGGGACCAGCGAGACTCAGGGGTCCAAGACCTGGGTGGTGGCGCACGGCACGTACGAGACGGTCGCGGTCCTCACGGCGCCGCTGGAGCGCTGGTCCCAGGTCGAGCCCGACGCGGCGCGGATGGTCGCGTCGCTCGCGCTCTCGACCCCGGCACCGGCCTCCGACGCGGGAGGCGCGCCGTGACAGCGGGCGAACCCCAGCCGTACACCGTCTCGATCGCGGCGCTGCCGCGGATGGTGCCCAGGACGACGAGCTTCCTCGACGTGCGCTCGTGGGTCTTCTGGGTGGGGGCCGCGCTGACCCTGGTCGGCCTGTGGCAGTGGGGACCGCTCGTCGCCCGCGCGCTGCGCGACAACCCCTCGACCGCGACGCTGTCCGCGATCCTGTGGCTGGCCTACGGGCTCGCATTCATCGTCATCCTGTATCGCCTCGAGCTCTTCGAGCGCCGCTCTCCCGTGACGGTGCTCGGTGCGCTCCTGTGGGGAGCGCTCGCCGCTCCCGGCCTTGGGGCGATCGCCGCACCCGCGATGCACGACCTGGTCGCGAGCGCGCTGGGCACGGACAACCCGTGGATCTCCTCGTTCGCGGCGCCGCTGTCGGAGGAACCGCTCAAGCTCATGGGCGTGCTCGCGCTGGCTCTGATTCCCGGCGCGCGGGTGCGCTCGGCCGCCGACGGTCTGTTCTACGGCGCCGTCGTGGGTCTGGGCTTCCAGGTCTCCGAGGGCTTCCTGTACACCGCGACCTTCAGCGCGGACAGCGGGTACGCGACCGTGTGGGAGGTATTCATCCTGCGCGGCATCATCGGGGGTCTGTGGTCGCATGCGACCTTCACGGCCATCGCCGGTGCCGGCCTGGGCTACTTCTTCAACGCGGGCACGTCGCGGCTGCAGCGCGTCGCAGCGCTCGTGGGCGGGCTCGGTCTCGCCATGGCCGTGCACGGATTCTTCGACACCCCCATCGTGGGTGGATACGTGGTGCTCGGGTCGATCATCAAGGGACTCCCGGTGCTCGCGATGCTGCTGGTCGTGCTGCGCTGGGCGCATCTGCGCGAGCGCCGCACGTTCGCCGGTCTCGCGCGTCACGTGATCCCGGACGATCTGGTGTCTCCCGGCGACTTCAGCACCCTCGTGACCCGGCGCGCGCGGCGACGGGCGCGGCGGTGGGCGCGGCGTCGCGGCGGTCGGGCGACGGCGCGGGCCCTGCGCCGCCTGCAGTCGGCACAGCTCCACCTGCTCACGGCCTCGCACGAGGACGGGTGGGGGTCACCCCGGTCCGTGGAGCTCACGCGAGACGTGCGCATCCTGTCCGCGACGGTCGACCGCCGCCAGGTGCAGTGGGACCGGCGGCGGACGGCGTCCGGCTAGTCACACCTTCGCGCGGTACCCGCGGAAGCCCCGTAGGCGCAGCGAGTTTCCCACGACGAACAGGCTCGACCCGCCCATGGCCGCAGCCGCGATCATGGGGTTGAGGATGCCCAGCGCAGCGAGCGGGATCGCCGCCGTGTTGTAAGCGAAGGCCCAGAAGAGGTTGCCGCGAATCGTGCCGAGCGTGCGCCGGGACAGGGCGATCGCATCGGCCGCCGCCCTCAGGTCTCCCGAGACGATGGTGAGGTCCGAGGCCTCCCGCGCGACATCCGCGCCCGTGCCCACCGCGATGCCCAGGTCTGCTTGCGCGAGCGCGGGCGCGTCGTTGACGCCGTCGCCCACCATCGCGACGCGCCGAGGGCGGCCGTCGGCGCCCGACTGAAGCTCGCGCACCACGTCCGCCTTGTCGCCGGGCAGCACCTGGGCGATCACCGTCTCGATGCCCACCTGGTCAGCGACTGCCCGCGCTGCGCGCTCGTTGTCGCCCGTGAGCAGCACGACGTCGAGACCCAGCTCGCGGAACGCCGCCACGGCCTCGGCGCTCGTGGGCTTCACGGTGTCGCTCACCACCAGGACGGCCTCGGCGATGGCCGGCGCGCGCGTCGCCAGCGTGGCGGCACCCAGTGCGCCGCCGTCCGCGGGCACGCGTCCGGCGAAGATCGCGGTGCGACCCTCGGACTCAGCCTCGGAGGCGAGAGCCTCGAGAGCGTCCGGCACCGTGTCGAACATCCGGCGCGACCCCACCAGCAGGTCCGTGTTCGGGGCCTCGGGCCCGGGGGCCTCTCCCAGGAGTCCGAGGTGCTGCACGGTCGCGATGACGCCCTGGCCGGGAACGTTGCGGAAGCCCTTGATGCGCGCTCGGCCCGGCCGCGCATCGGCGATCGCCTGGGCGATGGGGTGCTCGGAGCGCGCCTCGACCGAGGCGACGGCGTCCAGCAAGGCGGCCTCCGCATCGGCCCCATGCGAGCGTGCGACCTCCGGGGCGGACGCGCTCACCAGCGCCATGCGCCCCTCGGTGACCGTGCCGGTCTTGTCGAGCACGATGGTCTGAACATCGCGCGTGTCCTCGAGCGCCTCGGGTCCACGCACCAGCACGCCCAGCTGCGCTCCGCGCCCCGTCCCGACCATGATCGCGAGCGGCGTCGCGAGTCCCAGCGCGCAGGGGCAGGAGATGATGAGCACCGCGACGGCAGCGGTGAATGCGCCGTTGACATCGCCGGTGACGAGTAGCCAGGTCACGAGCGTGGCCAGCGCGACTGCGATGACGATGGGCACGAAGATGCGGGAGATGCGGTCCGCGAGACGCTGCACGCGCGCGCGGCCGGTCTGGGCCTCGTCGACCATGCGGGCGATCTGCGCGAGCATGGTCTCCGCGCCCACCTTGGTCGCCTCAACCGTGATGGATCCGTCGGTGGCAATGGTGCCGCCCACGACCTCGGAGTCCGTGCCGGCGCCCGCCTCGACGCGCACCGGCACCGGCTCGCCCGTCACGAGGCTGGCGTCCACCGCTGCGCCACCGTCGACCACGATTCCGTCCGTCGCGATGGTCTCGCCCGGGCGGACCACGAATCGCATCCCCACCTCGAGCTCGTCGCGCGCGATGGTGCTGCCATCCTCGAGCCGCGCGGTGGCGCTCTGACGGCTCGACAGCGCGCGGATCGCGTCGCCCGCCCGCGCGGTGGACCGCACCTCGAGCCACTTGCCCAGCAGGATCAGCGACACGATGACGGCGCCGGTCTCGTAATAGATGTGGCCGCTCTCGAGAGCACCGAAGGCGTGGCCGACCAGCACCACCGTGGACCATGTCCACGCCGCGACCGTGCCCATCGTGACCAGCGTGTCCATGTTGGTGGCGCGGTGGCGTGCGCTCATCAGAGTGCTGCGGTGGAACGGCCACGCCGACCAGCCGATCACCGGTGTCGCGAGGAGCGCGACGACCCACTCCCAGCCGGCGAACTGCCAGGCGGGAACCATCGAGATGAGCAGCACCGGGACGGTGAGGACGGCGGCAACGAGGAAGCGCCGGCGGTAGTCGGCGATGCGGGCGGCATCGGCCTGCATATGGGCGGCGTGCTCGTCCACCTCGGCGTGCTCGTCGCCGTGGCCGGTGCCGTGGCCGGTGCCGTGGCTCGCTCCGTGGCTGGCTCCCTGGTCGGAGCCGGCATGCGTGGCAGCGACAGCGCCTCGAGGCTTGGTCAGCACCTCGTATCCGAGACCCTCAATCGTGGCGCGCATCTGCTCCTCGAGGGCGGCGGCATCGGCCCCCGCGCCCGGCCGCACCGTGGCGCGCCGGGTCGCGTAGTTGACGGTCGCGTCGTCGACGCCCGGCAGCTGGGCGAGGCCGCCCTGGATGGACGCGGCGCAGCTCGAGCACGTCATGCCGCTCACGGCGAGGTTGATGGCCTCGACCTGGGGAATGCGGTCGGCCGCGGCCTGCGACGCGTCGGTGGGCGTGGTCACGGCGCTTCCACCCGATAGCCGACGCCCTCCACCGCCTCGTCGAGAGCGAACTCGAGGTCGTCGGCGGGCACGGTGCCGTCCAGGCGCACGCGCACAGCACCGGAGGCGTGGTCGACGTCCGCGGATGCGACGCCCTCCGTCGACTCGAGTGCGCTCCGCACCTTCCCGGCGCAGCCGTCGCAGCTCATGCCGGTCACGGTGATGTCGATGATGTCGCTCATGGTCAGAGTCCTCTCGCGGGGGTCACTGAGAACCACGGTAAACCTTCCACCATGCTAGAAGGTCAAGCCGGTCGCACGCCTGGCCCCGTGCACAGAACTCGGAACCCTTGCGCGAACTACGCGTCGACGGCCTCCGTCGCGGGCATCGCGGCGACGATGGCCTCGACCTGGGTCTTCGCGTCACCGAACAGCATCGCGGTGTTGTCCCGGAAGAACAGCGGGTTCTGGACTCCCGCGTACCCGGTGGCCATCGACCGCTTGAACACCACGACCTGCTCCGCGTTCCACACCTCGAGCACCGGCATGCCCGCGATGGGCGAGCCCGGGTCCTCGAGTGCCGCCGGGTTGACGGTGTCGTTCGCGCCGATGACGAGCACCACGTCGGTGTCCGCGAAGTCCTCGTTGATCTCGTCCAGCTCGAGAACGATGTCGTACGGCACGCGCGCCTCGGCGAGCAGCACGTTCATGTGACCAGGGAGGCGGCCGGCCACGGGGTGCACCGCGAAGCGCACCTTCACGCCGCGCGAACGCAGCCGCGTCACGAGCTCCGCCACCGGGTACTGGGCCTTGGCGACGGCCATGCCGTAGCCCGGCGCGATCACCACGGAGCGCGCGGCAGAGAGCAGCTCGACGGTCTCCGCGACGGAGACCTCGGTGTGCTCGCCCTGCGGGCCCTCGGACGCCGCGGACGGCGCGGCTCCGTCTCCGCCGAACCCGCCCAGGATGACAGCGAGGAACTTGCGGTTCATCGCCTTGCACATGATGTAGCTGAGGATCGCACCGGAGGAGCCCACCAGCGCACCCACCACGATCAGCAGATCGTTGCCCAGCATGAAGCCCGCCGCCGCTGCGGCCCAGCCCGAGTACGAGTTGAGCATCGACACGACCACGGGCATGTCGCCTCCGCCAATGGCGGCCACGAGGTGGAAGCCGATGGCCAGCGCGATCACGGTCATGAGGATCAACGGCAGCACAGAAGGCGCCGCGACGAACCAGGCGCCCAGCCCCAGCGAGACCACCAGGCCGGCGAGGTTCAGTGCGTGACGCCCCGGCAGGGTCAGCGGCGAGGACTTCATGCGCGCGGACAGCTTGAGGAAGGCCACGATCGACCCGGTGAACGTCACCGCACCGATGAAGACACCCAGGAACACCTCGATCAGGTGCACCGCGTCGTGCCCCTCGGTCAGGTAGGAGTTGAACCCGATCAGCACCGCCGCGGCGCCCACGAACGAGTGCAGGATCGCGATGAGCTCGGGCATCTGCGTCATCTCGACGGACCGCGCGCGCCAGGTGCCCACCAGGGCACCGATGAGCAGCACGCCCACGATCAGCGCGGCCGTCACCCCGACGGGTCGCTCGGACTGGTCCAGTGCCAGCGCGATGGTCGCCACGATCGCGATGACCATGCCGCCCATCCCCAGGAGGTTGCCGCGCCGCGCGGTCGTCTGCTTGGACAGGCCCGCGAGGGACAGGATGAACAGGATGGCGGCGGCGAGGTAGGACACCTGCGCGATGGACACGAGCGTCATGTCACGCCTCCTTCTGGAACATGCCGAGCATGCGGTAGGTCACGAGGAAGCCGCCGAACACGTTGATGGACGCCACCGCCGCCGCGACGAAGGCCAGCGACGTCACCACCCAGTCCGTCGAGCCGAGCTGCAGCAGCGCGCCGATGAGGATGATGCCGGAGATCGCGTTGGTCTGGCTCATCAGCGGCGTGTGCAGCGAGTGCGACACGTTCGAGATCACGTAGTAGCCCACGAAAACCGCGAGCACGAACACCGTGAACATCAGCAGGAACGCGGGGGAGGAGAACGCGAGGGCCACGCCCAGCGCGACCGCCCCCACGCCCGTGAGCCACGCGCGTCGCTTCTGGCGACGGGCCGATGCGAGGGCAGGGTCGGGCGTCTCCGCGCCGCCTACGGGGGTGTCACCTTCCGCAGTGGCGACCGCCGCATCGGCCGGCCTGGGGGTTGCGGAGACCTGCACGGGCGGCGGGGGCCACATGACCTCGCCGTCGTGCGCGACGGTCATGCCGCGCAGCACCTGGTCCTCGAGGTCGAGCACGGCGGCGCCGTCCTTGCCCGGCGTCATGAGCTTCATGAGGTTGACGATGTTGGTGCCCAGCAGCTGCGACGAGTGCTGCGGCATGCGACCGGGAAGGTCCGTCCAGCCCAGCACGGTGACGCCGCCCTCGGAGACCACGCTGTCTCCGGGAGCGGTGAGCTCGCAGTTGCCGCCGCCCGACGCGGCGAGGTCCACGATGACGGAGCCGGGCTTCATGCCGGCGACCGCCTCCGCGGTGATGGTCGTGGGGGCGGAGCCGCGCACGAGCGCCGTCGTGATGACCACGTCCGCGCCCGCGCACTCCTGGGCGTAGAGCTCCATGGCCGCAGCCTGCTGCTCCTCGGTGAGGGGGCTCGCGTAGCCGTCCGGCGAGATGTCCTGCTGCGCCTGGGGCGCGTGCACGAAGGTCGCTCCCATGGATTCGATCTGCTCGGCGGCCTCGGGGCGGACGTCGAAGGCCCGGACCTGGGCGCCCAGCGACACGGCCGCGCCGATCGCCGCGAGGCCCGCGACGCCGCCGCCGATGACGAAGACCGTCGCGGGAGGGGTTTTGCCCGCCGCGGTGACCTGGCCGGCGAACATGCCGCCGTAGCTCTCCGCGGCCTCGATCACCGCGCGGTACCCGGCGACGTTGGACATCGAGGACAGCACGTCGAGGGCCTGCGCGCGGGAGATGCGCGGCACGGCGTCGAGCGCGAGAGCGGTCACGCCGCGCTCGGCCAGGGCGTCGATGAGCTCCGGCTTCGAGTGCGGCTGCAGGGAGGCCACCACGGTGGACCCGGGGGTGAGCAGAGCGATCTCGTCCTCGTCGGGGGCGTTCACTGCGGTCACGATGTCGCCGCTCCACGCGGCCGCGCGATCGCCGATGCCCGCGCCGGCAGCGACGTAGGCCTCGTCCGGAATGGACGCCTGGGCACCCGCGCCGGCCTGAACCGTCACGTCGAAGCCCAGCTTGATGAGCTGCTTGACGCTGCGGGGGGTCGCGGCCACGAGGCGTTCGCCCGCGCGCGACTCCTGGGGGACTGAGATCAGCATGCTCGCCGGGGCCCTTCGCTCGCCTGGTCCAAGGATCTGCGTCTCAGCCTAGGCCCCTGCCCGGGTGCGCGTCGGGACGCAGGTCCCGAGCGCATCGGCTGCCGCGCGCCGCGCTCTGGCGGTCGATTCTCGCTCATCTACGCCCTTAGACGAGCGAAGTGGGCCCATTTCGCTCGCCTATGCGCGTAGGGGAGCGTCGATCGACCGCGGGGAGAGCGCAGGGCCGATGCGCGGGTGCAGTCAGCAGGCCCCGATCAGTGCGCCCCGACCACCTGGCAGCGGTTGGCGTCGGTGCAAGCGGCGGGGTCGAGCAGGTCCGCCCGCTGGGACAGCGCGAGCAGCTCCGCGCGCGCGGCCTGGAGCGACGCGATCTGCGCGTCGATGTCAGACAGGTGCCGCTGCAGCAGCTCCTGCGTGTGATGACACGTGCCCTCGCCTGAGGCCTTCATGTCGAGGATGGTCCGCGATTCCTTGAGCGTGAGCCCGGCCGCCTGGGCGTCGCGCACGAACCGGAGCCGCTCGAGCGCGTCCGTGTCGTAGTCGCGGTATCCCGAGCCCGTGCGCCCCGGGTCGGGGATGAGCCCGATGGACTCGTAGTAGCGGACGGTCTTCGCCGTCACCCCGGCCTGGTCCGCCAGTTCGCCGATGCGCATGTCGCCTCCCGTGGCCGCGTCGCCGGCCGTCGCGTCACCTGAGCAACGTTCCAGCACACTGGAGTGTTCCGCGAGGCTCCACGCCCGCTCGACCTGGCCCTCGCATCGGCCCTCCGTCCCCTCTACCCTGGGCGCATGCGCACCCAGCCCCGTCGCCTCGGCCTGCTCGGAGGCATCACCTGGCACAGCTCGCTCGAGTTCGAGCGCCAGCTGAACGAGGGCGTGAACGCCCGCCTGGGCGGCTCGAGCGCCGCCGACCTCCTGGTGCGCTCGTACGACTTCCAGCAGATCGCCGATGCGCAGGCGGCCGGGGACTGGGACGGCCTGGGCGCGACGTTCGGCGCCGATGCGCGTGCCCTGCAGGCCGCAGGTGCGGAGGCGATTCTCATCTGTGCCAACACCATGCACAAGGTCGCACCGGCGGTCAGCGCCGCGATCGATGTGCCGCTGATCCACATGCTCGACGCGACGGCGGACGCGATCGCCGCCGCCGGACTCGACACGGTGGCGCTGCTCGGCACCGGCTACACGATGCGCGACCCGTTCTACCGCGACCACATGGCGGCGCGCGGGATCACCGCCGTGGTCCCCGACGAGCCCGTGCTCACCCAGGTCCACGACCTCATCTACGGCTCGCTCGCTCGAGGCATCGTGCCCGAGGGCGCCGGTGCATGGATGCGCGAGGTGTTCCTGGCGCTGCGGGACCGCGGCGCCCAGGGACTGATCTCCGGGTGCACCGAGATCCCCATGGTGCTGACCGCCGGCGACATCGACGAGCCCTACTTTGACTCGGTGGCGCTCCACGTGACCGCCGCGCTCGACTTCGCTCTCGCTGACTAACCGCGCTGGCCGCGGCCGTCGCCGGCAGCGAGCACACCTGCCTCACATCGCTCTAAAAGGGTGAATACGTCGCATTTCGGACCTTCGCCCCAGGGCAGTGATTCTCTTCACATCAGGGTGTCGCGGCCGGTACCGTGAGGGTCACACTGGTGCTGAGCGCGACACCGGGGGAATCGAGCAGCTGAGGCAGACATGGGCGACGCGACGCCGAGGGGGCGTGCCCTGACGCACCGCCACGCACAGGCGGGGGCGTCGGCGCAGCGTGCCCGCATCGCCGCCGCGCGCGTCGTGACCTACGACGCCCAGGACCGCACGCCGGACCAGCGCGCCGCCATGCTCGAGGGCATCGGCCTCACCCGCATCATCTGGGACTGGCGCGAGGAGCACGCCCTGCGCTTCGACGCGGAGATGGACGCGCTCGAGCGGCACGGGATCGACGTCGCCGGGCTGTGGTGCCCCATGCCGCTCGCGGAGCCCGACGGGCCCGATGCTGACGCGGCGCTCGGGATCGTGGACCCCCAGGTGCGCATCCAGGTCGCCGAGCTCGCTCGCCGCGGGATGCGACCGGACCTGTGGACGTGTGTCGAGTTCGGTCAGGAGGGCTCGCCCGCGCGACTCGCCCCGCGCATCCAGCGGGCGCGCGTGCTGCGCGTCGCCAACCACCTCGAGCCGCTCGCGACGCTGGCACGCGAGCACGACATGTGCGTCCTGCTGACCAACCACCTGGGGTGGTTCGGCGAGCCCGGCAACCAGGTCGACGTGATCGACGCGCTCGCGGACCGCGGGCTGACCAACGTGGGGATCGCGTATCAGTTCCAGCACGGGCACGACCACGCGGCACGCTTCGACGCCGTGCTGGACACGATGCTTCCGCACCTCGCGGCGATCGCCCTGTCCGGCATGGACGCCGATGCTATCCAGACCGGGCGCAAGATCCTCCCCTGGGGCGCGGGTCGGCTCGACCGCAAGCTCGCTCACCTCCTCATGGCCTCCGGCTGGGAGGGACAGATCGCCGTCCAGGGTCACAGCGCGGACGATGCGGAGGCCCGCCTGCTCGACTCCCTTGAGGGGATCGAGTGGATGCTCGACCGCTGGCGGGGCGTGAGGCACGCTCGCCCGGTGCCGCGCATCGCGACGCCCGCGTGGCCCGCTCCCGCCGGGGTTCCGGGACCCTACATGGGGATGTCGCTGATGAGCAGGCGCCTGCGCCGTCGCCTCGTGGACGAAGGCCGCATGGCCCCCACTGCGGCACGGGTGCGCACCGCGCCGCCCGAGCCTGCGCCCATCACCCTCCCGCCGGCAGCGGTGCCCGTCACGCCGCCCGCCGAGCTGCCTGCGCGAGGCAAGCGCGGTCGCCGGGCCGGCCTCACCGCGGTGCCGACTCTCCCCACTCCCGCGACCGCCGCATCGGCCGGGAGCGCGCCCTCGGTGCCGTCCGCGCCCGAGGTGCCCGCCGCATCGGCTCCCGCCCCCGGCACCGCCACCCCACCCCGCCGTTCCCGCGGCGGCGCGGCCGGCGCGATGGCTGCGATCCACGCGGCGCGTGAGGAGATCGACCACGCGTCCACTCCGCGCCGACGCAAGGACGATCGCGGCAGCATCTTCGATGTTCCGCGCCGAGGCAAGGCGCCGCAGGAGCCGGCGGCGGCATCGGCGCTGAGCGACCGGACGCTCGACGGCCCGGCCGCTGGCGAGCCCGCGTACCAGCCCTCGGGCACCACGGACTCGGGACAGCTGCCCATGCGCATCGCCCACCGCGACGTCACGCTCGAGGCGCCGGACCCCTACACCGGTGCGATCCACGCGCTCCTCACCCACCTTGAGAGCGTGGGCTTCCGTGGCGCGCCGCGCAGCTTCGGGTGGGACGGCGAGGGTCGTCACCTGGTCGAGTGGGTGGACGGCACCCGCTGCGACCACCCCGAAGCACCCGCTGACGCGCTGGATCCCGTCCGCGTGGGCGCGTTCATGCGCGAGATGCACGACGCCCTCGCCACCTTCGAGCCCCCGGCCGACGCCCAGTGGTTCGAGGGCCTTCCCGGGCCCGGCGGCGATCTCGTCATCCACCAGGACATCGCGCCGTCGAACCTGGTGATCGCGGGCGACGGACGGCTCGTGGCCATCGACTGGGACGCGGCGGCCCCGGGCACCCGGCTGTGGGACATCGCCCATGCGATCCACGCGATCGCGCCGCTGCACGGCGAGGGCTTCGACCTGCCCTCCCAGGCCGCGCGCCTCGCGGGCTTCGCCGACGGCTACGGCCTCACCGAGGACCAGCGCGAAGAGCTGCTGCCGCTGCTGGCCCTGCGGTCCGAGCGGATGTACGAGTACCTCGCGCAGATGCGCGCCACAGGGCAGTCGCCGTGGCTCGAGCTGTGGGAGCGGGGCGTGGGTGCCGTATGGGAGGCGGACGCCAAGTGGATCCGCGACCACGAACCGCAATGGCGCGACGCGCTGCTCGGCGACATCACGGCGGCCTGACTCACCAGCCGGCACGGTCGAGGAGTTCGGCGGCGACGACGACTCGATCCCGATCGCCGGCGTTGTCGACCACCGCGTCGTCGAGGTCCAGGCTGCTGAGGACGGCGTCGAGCTCGACGCTGCGCGCGTGCGCGAAGTCCTCCCACTCGCCCTCGGGCTCCCTGGCGCTCAGCCGGTCGAGCCGCACCTGCTCGGGCGCATCGACGCGGATGATCACGACCTGCGCCGGTCCCGCCTCCGTCGCCGCGAAGGCTCGAGCGTAGCGCTCGCGATCGTCGGCGTCCTCGACGACCCTGGGGATGATCAGGCAGCCGAACCCACGCTCGCGGTAGTGGGGCGCGATCGACGCCAGGTTGTCGAACAGCAGGCCCTGATGGAAGGGGTCCGATGCGGGGCGCGGCTCGGCCTGGCACAGCGAGTCCGCGTCGACGTAGGCGCTGTGAGCGCCGCGCTGCGTGAGGACATCGTGCGCGGCGGCGGCGATCGTGGTCTTGCCCGCGCCCATGGTGCCGTTGACGACCAGGACCCGGGTGCGCAGCGGAAGCGCGAAGCAGCGCGAGTCGGGCTCGTCCCGGTACTCCCCGTAGCCCGGCATCGGGGTCCATCCAAGCGCCTCATACAGCGCCATCGCCTCGGGCTGGCCCGTGCCGGTCTCGAGGATCAGCCGGGTCGCCCCGGCGCGGGCGGCGGCGGTCTGGACCACGCCCATCATCACGCGCGCATGCCCGTGGCCGCGATGCGCGGGATCCACCCACACGCGCTTCACCTCGACGTCGCCGGGACGCGTCTCGGGATACGGCGACCACCGCGCAACCACGGTCGCGACCGCCGTGCCGTCCTCCGCGTAGCCCACCCACGAGCCCACGAGCGTGGGGAAGTGCGTCTCGAGCACGAGGTCGGGCTCGTCGTAGCGCTCGGCGAGGTCGCGCTCCTGCGCCTTCCAGAGCCGATGCGCGTCGGGGTCGTCCGGGCGCACGCGACGAACGGTGATCATGGGTCGATCCTAGGGATCACCGCGTCACAGTCCCTGGCCCGACTCCCACAGTCGCTCGGTCTGGCCGGTGAGCATCGCATCGAGGTGCGTCGCCTGGGCATCCGTGAGCGCCGCGACGTAATCGATGACGCCCCTGCCCAGTGCCCGCTGGCGCAGCTCCGCCTCGTCGACGTCGGGCAGGGCCTCCGGGTGGTCGCGCCGCACGGCGAGGTAGTCCTCGGTCGCGAGATCGACCAGGTCGAGCAGGCGTCGGGGCGCGCGCCGCACGTCGAGCGGATCCTCCAGCCACGCGGCGAAGCCGTCGACCAGCCGCTCGAGCAGGTTGGCCTGTCCTCGCTGGTACACCGCCAGATCGGGGCGGTCGAGGATGAAGCGCTCGTGGAGGAACTTGAGCACCGCGACCTCGTGCCACGCCGTCTGGTCGAGCATGACGTGGCCGGAGCGGTGCGCCGGCTCGCGGTGCACCTCGACCGAAGACTGCAGGTGACGGATCCACCCATCAGTGAAGCGGGCCAGCGCGCGGTCGGCGCCCAGCGAGCCGTCGAACGGCACCGTGAGCAGGCCCTCGACCACCTCCTCGGTGACCTTCGCGACGGCCGCGTCGAACGCATCGGCGTCAGCGATCCACGGGTCACGCTCCTCGAGCCGCCGCCACAGCAGCTCGAGCGAGTGCCCGGGCGCGCGGCTGACGCTGCGCAGCGACCCGGTGTCGAGCGCGCGCAGGTCCGCCACCTCGCGCCGCCACTCCCGGAACTCGCCCGCGATCGTCGCCTGATTCAGCAGCCCCGCCCGGTAGAAGTCGTCCAGGTCGTGCAGCGAATATGCGATGTCGTCCGCGACGTCCATCACGGAGCACTCGAGCGTCTGCTGCCCCCGGGCGATCGAGGGGTAGGCCACGAAGGCGTCCCAGGCATCGTCCGCGTCGACCACGTACATCGAGAACTTGTGGCTCGCTGCCCCGCGCCGGGTCCCGCCCTGCCCACGCAGCCACGGGTACTTCAGCACCGCCGCGCGGACCGCACGAGTGAGGTTGAGGCCGGCCCCGGAGACGTCGTGCTCGTCGAGACGCGTGAGGATGCGGAACGTCTGGGCGTTGCCCTCGAAGCCCTCGCGCAGGCGGAACCTGTCGCGCGCGAGCCGGTCGAGCGCCCGCTCGCCCAGGTGGCCGAACGGCGGGTGCCCCACGTCGTGCGAGCTCGCCGCGGCCTGCACCACCACGGGGTCGCAGCCGCCCAGCTCGGTGACCAGCTCTCCCAGCGGCCCCTCATCTCGATACAGGTGCATCGCGATGGCCCGCGCGACCGCGGCGACCTTCACCGAGTGGGTGAGGCGGTTGTGCACGGCGAGTCCAGCGCCGGACTGCGAGATGACCTGCGTCACCGCGGACAGGCGCGAAAAGTAGGGCGAGAAGCGGATGCGCTCGAGGTCGACGCGAAAGTCAGGGTGGCGCTCGGCGCGCTGGAACTCGTCGAGGTCTTCTGGAGCGCGTCGGGCGACGCGGGGGTCCGCGGTCATGGGTCCATCCTGTCGCATGGTCCCCTCCCAGGGAACGGAGCAGGAATCGCGCGTACCCGGAAGACGTTCCGCTCCCATGCAGAACATCGGCTTCCTCAGCTTCGGCTGGTTCTCCGGCGCGCCCGGCTCCCAGGTCCGCACCGCAGGCGACCTCATGCACGACACCATCGCCCTCGCGGAGGCAGCAGAGGACGCGGGGATGGACGGCGCGTGGATCCGCGTCCACCACTTCGAGCAGAACACGTCCTCGCCGTTCCCCATCCTCGCCGCCATGGGCGCGCGCACGTCGCGCGTGGAGCTGGGCACCGGCGTCATCAATATGCGCTACGAGAATCCGCTCTACATGGCGGAGGCTGCCGCGACCGCCGACCTCATCGCGGGCGGGCGGCTGCAGCTGGGCGTGAGCCGCGGCTCCCCCGAGCCCGCCGCCGACGGCCCCGGCACGTTCGGCTACCCGCTTCCCGTCGGCAAGCTCCCGGTGGAAGACGCCGCCGAGCGCATCGCCCGCTTCCGCGAGGCGATCTCCGGCGCCGGCATCGCGGAGCCCGGCGCCAACGCCCATGGGCTGCACGGCCAGAAGCTCCCCATCCAGCCCCAGTCGCCGGGCCTGACCGAGCGCATCTGGTACGGCGCCGGCGGCGAGGAGTCCGCGCGCAAGGTGGGCGAGCTGGGCATGAACCTCATGTCATCGACGCTGGTCGAGGGCGGGTCAGGCGAGCCGCTCGGGGTGATCCAGGCCCGCCAGATCGACGCTTTCCGCGAGGCGTGGGAGGCCGCCGGTCATGGCGGCGTGCCCCGGGTGTCGATCTCCCGCTCGATCATGCCCATCATCGACGACGAGACTCGCGCCTCCTTCGGCGGCATGCTCGAGCGCGACCGCATGGGTGCCAACCGCGACCAGGTGGGCACCATCGACAGCTTCATCGCGACGTTCGGCAAGACGTACGTGGGCGAGCTCGACAAGATCGAGGCCGAGCTGCGCGAGGACGACGCCGTGCAGTCAGCAGACACCGTGCTGGTCACCATCCCCAACCAGCTGGGCGCGGACTTCAACCACCGCACCTTCTTCGCCCTCGCGGAGCTGCGTGACCGCCTCAGTGACGCGCATGCGGGACCTGCGCCCGCATCGGCCCTCCGTGGAAAGCCGGGAGAAGGTCACCTCTCCACGCGATAGCGCTGGAAGGTCACGCCGGAGTCGAAGGCCCGACTCTCCGCGAGGGTGAGCGGCACGCGCTGGCCGTCGTTGGCGAAGAACGGGGTTCCGCCACCCACCAGCGCCGGATGGACGAACACCTGGTACTCGTCGATCAGGCCCTGCTCCGCCGCCTGCCGCGCGAGGTCCGCGCCGCCCACCGCGATGTCTCCTTCGCCTGGCTCCTCCCGCAGCCGCGCGATCTCCGCCGCCAGCCCCTCTGTCGCGAGCCGCGCCGGCGCGGCGACCTCGGTCAGGGTGCGCGAGAACACCACCTTGGGCAGTGGGTTCCACAGCGCGGCCCATTCCCGCTCGGCCCCCGTGAACGTCGCCGCGTTGTCCGGGTCCTCCCAATAGAGCATCGTCTCGTGGAGCCGTCGCCCGAGCAGGTGCACGCCCACCGCGCGGATCTCCTCGATGTGGAACGCGAACACCTCGGCGGACGGCTCGGAGAAGTCGAAGGAGCCCGTCGCGTCTATGACGTAGCCGTCGGCGGACATCCCCATGGAGTAGGTCACCCGATGCATGTGCTTGCTCCTCTCCCCGTGACTCGATCGTAGATCCGACCGCGGTGCGATGCTGGGTACGTCCACATCCCCTGAGGAGGCACCATGACTCGCGTACGCGTCGATCTCAACGTCTCGCTCGACGGCTTCATGACCACCACGGACCAGACGCCCGAGAGCCCGTTCGGGGAGGACTGGGGCCGGCTCACCGCGGACTACGTGGCGACGCGAACGTTCCGCGAGCGCGTGCTGCACGACAGCAGCGGCGAGGGAACGACAGGCGTGGACGACGCGTACGCCGCCCGGTACTTCGAAAACCTAGGAGCGGAGATCATGGGTGCGGGCATGTTCGGTCTGCACGAGCATGGCGAGGACCCCGACTGGCGTGGGTGGTGGGGCGACGAGCCGCCGTTCCGCGTGCCGGTCTACGTGCTGACGCACTCACCGCGCCCGACCATCGAATTCGCCAACGGCACCGTGTTCCAGTTCCTCGGCGCCTCCCCAGCAGAGGCGCTCGAGTCCGCGCGCGCGGCGGCCGGCGGTGCAGACGTACGCGTCGGCGGAGGCGCACGCACGGTCCGCGAGTTCCTCACGGCCGGCCTGGTCGACGACCTCCATGTCGCGGTGGTCCCGATTCTCCTGGGCCGGGGCGAGAACCTGTGGTCCGGACTGCGGGGCCTCGAGGACGGCTACACGGTGACCACGGAAGCCGCTGAGAGCGGCGTGGTTCACGTCTCGTTCCGCCGCTAGCAGCCGGCTCTCGCCGGTACGGAGGGCCGATGCGCGGGCCAGGCTTCGTACCCCGGTGCCACGACCGCGGCACCGAACCCTGCCGCCGTTACCGTGGCGACGCCGCCGCGGCCGCCGTCACCGCGTCGGCACGCGGAAGGAGTCGAGGGCGAGCGGGGTCAGCGTTGTCGAGGATGACGTCCGCCTTCTCGCGCGGGCCCACCTCGCGGCGGTAGATGAGCTGGCCGTCGAAGTAGCGGCGCTGGCGGGCGTCCTCGGGGTCACGCGCGAGCCCGTCGCGCTCCACCATCCGCTCGAAGCGCACCGAGTACGGCGCCTCGACCCAGACGACCGCGTCCCAGCGGTTCGCGAGGCCCGGGTGCTGCATGAACAGGCCGTCGGCCAACAGCGTCACCCGATCTCCCACCTGGCACGCGGGCACGTTCTGCAGCAGCGCGTCCGACTCGAGGTCGTGGTGACGGAGCTGGACCACGCGGTCCCCGCCGGCTCCCAGGGGGTCGAGCACTTTGGCGATGAACGCCTCATGGTCGAAGGAGTCCTCCCAGAACCCACGGGCGCTCGTGCGCCCCTGACGGTAGCGGCGATCCTCGAGGTGATGGAAGTCGTCCATGCTCGCCTCGACGACGTCGCGCCCGCGCGTGCGCAGCAGTGTCGCGAGCTCGCGACGCAGCATGGTCTTGCCCGCCGCGTCCGGGCCGTCGATCGCGATGAGCACAGGCCTGTCCTGTGGCTCTGGGAGCGCATCGGCGACGGTGCCGATGACGGAATCGCGGCGGGACATGGCTAGGTGGTCGCCACCAGCCCTGCGATCGCGGACGTGAAGAAGCCCAGACCGTCCGTTCCCCGGCGTCCGATCTCCTTGGAGTCCGGCCCGAATCCCGGCTCGACGGCGTGCTCCGGGTGGGGCATGAGCCCCACGACGTTGCCGCGCTCGTTGGTGATCCCGGCGATGTCGCGCCGGGAGCCATTGGGATTCCAGCCGACGTAGCGGAACGCCACGCGGCCCTCGGCCTCGAGTGCGTCGAGCGTGTGCTCGTCGGCGACGTACTGACCGTCCTGGTTCTTGAGCGGGATCGTGATCTCCTGGCCCGCCTCGTAGTCCGCGCTCCACGCGGTGTCGACGTTCTCGACGCGCAGCACCTGGTCGCGGCAGATGAAGTGCAGGTGCTCGTTCTTGATCATCGAGCCCGGCAGCAGGTGCACCTCGGTGAGCACCTGGAAGCCGTTGCAGATGCCCAGGACCGGCATGCCGCCCTTGGCGGCGTCCACGACCTTCTCCATGATGGGCGAGAAGCGCGAGATCGCGCCGGCCCGCAGGTAGTCGCCATAGCTGAAGCCGCCGGGAAGGACCACGCCATCGACGCCCTGGAGATCGGCGTCCGCGTGGAACAGGTTGACGGCCTCGCCACCAGCGAGGCGCACGGCGCGGGCGGCGTCGCGATCATCCAGGGTGCCGGGGAAGGTGACGACGCCGATGCGTGCCATCAGCCAGCGACCTCCGCGCCGGCGACCTCGACGGCCACGACGTCCTCGATGACCGGGTTCGAGAGCAGAGTCTCGGCGGCCTCGCGGGCCTGCGCGAGCAGCTCGTCCGTCACCTCGCCATCGACGGTGAGCTCGAAGCGCTTGCCCTGCCGAACGCCCGCGAAGCCCTCGAATCCGAGGCGCGGGAGGGCGGCGCCGACGGCCTTGCCCTGAGGGTCGAGAATCTCGGGCTTGGGCATGACGTGCACGACGATCGTGGGCATGATCGCAGTCTACCGGCCCGTGCGGCGGCCACTGGCGGTCACGCGCAAGCCGGGCGCCAGCGCGCACTGCTCAGTCCACGATGCCCGCGTCAGGCTGCGGAGCCCGCGACCGAGCCGGTGAGCTGCTCGCCCACGTCGCCCACGACCAGGCACGCAATCTGGCGGTCGCCCCAGTTCCACGACGCCGAGGTCGGGTAGGTCGCGGTGAAGTAGTAGATGGACTCCTCGTAGGGGATGCCCAGGTAGTCCTCGAACGACAGGTAGCAGACCTCGGAGGCCAGGTCGGAGATGTCCTCGGGATAGTCCTCGACCGTCAGCTCCTCGGTGTGGAAGACCTCCGCGAAGTGCACGTCCGCGCAGTCCACGACGGGCATCACGCCGATCTCCTGCTCGCCCTCTTCCGTGACCGACGCCTCGTTCAGGCACTCACCCACGGTGAGCTGCAGCTCCTCGACGGTGGCGGACGGATCCAGCAGCGAGCACCCTGCGAGACCCAGGGCGGCGATGACGGTGATGGCGAGCGGTGCGCGCACGACGATTCCTCAGATTCCCTCGACCCAGCGCCACAGTGGCGATGGCAGCGCGCTCAACCTAGCAGGGCGCAGCGGGGTGCGTGGCGAACGCCGCCGCTCGCACGCGCATGAACGTCCTCGGCGCGGTCGAGCTCGCGTCCCGTCCGGCGCCTAGTTCTTCGCCAGCCGGTCGTAGGCCTCGAGATAGCGCTGGCGGGTGCGGTCGACCACGTCCGCCGGCAGCGGCGGCGGCGGGGTGTCGCTGGCCTTGTCCCAGCCGGACTCGCGCGACGTCAGCCAGTCGCGCACGAACTGCTTGTCGAAGCTGGGCTGCGAGCGGCCGGGCTCCCACTCGTCCGCCGGCCAGAAGCGCGAGCTGTCGGGCGTCAGGACCTCGTCCGCGAGCACGATGCGCCCGTACGCGTCGCGTCCGAACTCGAACTTGGTGTCGGCAAGGATGATGCCCTTGCTCGCCGCGATCTCATGAGCGCGGGAGTACACGGCGAGGGTGAGGTCGCGCAGCGCCGTCGCGTCCTCCAGGCCGATGCGCTCGGCGACGGCCTCGAAGCTCACGTTCTCGTCGTGCTCGCCCACCTCGGCCTTGGTGGCCGGGGTGAAGATGGGCTCGGGCAGGCGCGAGCCGTCGACCAGACCCGGCGGCAGCTCGATCCCGCACACCGTGCCCGACTCCTGGTACTCGGCGAGCCCCGAGCCCGTCAGGTAGCCGCGCGCGACGCACTCGACCGGGAACATGTCGAGCCGCTGGCACACCATGGCGCGCCCCGCGACCTCGTCCGGCACTGGCGCCTCGACGGTGTGGTCCGAGACGATGTCGCGGAGCTGGTCGAACCACCACAGGCTGAGCCCGGTGAGCACGCCGCCCTTGCCGGGGATCTCGGTGGGCAGCACCCAGTCGTACGCGCTGATGCGGTCGCTGGCGACCACCAGCACCACGTCGCCGCGAGGATGCGGATCGACGGGCTCGTAGAGGTCGCGGATCTTTCCTGAGTAGACGTGCCGCCAGCCCGGCACCTCGGGCGCCGTGGGCTCGATGACGTGGCCGGGCATCAGGTTCCGGCCGCCTCGGCGGCCGCGAGGGCGATGTCGCTGCGGTGGTGGGATCCCTCCAGGCCGATGCGCCCGAGACCCGCATACGCGGTCGCCCGAGCGGCGGTGAGGGTCGCGCCGCGTCCGATCACGGACAGCACCCGGCCGCCGGCCGAGACCAGCGCGCCCTCGCCGTCCCACGCGGTGCCGGCGTGCAGCACGTGTGCGCCGTCGACCTCCTCCGCCACGTCGACGCCGGTGATCGGGTCGCCCGATCGCGCGGACTCGGGGTAGCCGTGCGAGGCCAGCACCACCGTCACCGCGGCGTCGTCGCTCCACTGCAGCGGCGGCAGCTCCGCGAGCCGTCCCTGAGCGGCCGCGAGCAGCACGCCTGCCAGCGGCGTCTCGAGGCGCGCGAGCACCGATTGCGTCTCCGGGTCGCCGAACCGGGCGTTGAACTCGACCACGCGCAGGCCCTTCGACGTCAGCGCGAGGCCGCAGTACAGGACGCCCTGGAACGGCGTGCCGCGCGCCGCCATCTGGTCGACCGTGGGCTGCGCGACCGTGCGGACCACCTCGTCGACCAGGTCCGCCGGGGCCCACGGCAGCGGCGAGTACGCGCCCATGCCCCCGGTGTTGAGTCCCGCGTCGCCGTCGTAGGCACGCTTGAAGTCCTGGGCAGGCTGAAGGGGAACGACGGTCTCTCCGTCGCAGATGCAGAACAGCGACACCTCGGGACCGTCGAGGAACTCCTCGACCACGACGGTGCCGCCGGACGTCAGGATGGCCTGACCGTGGTCGACGGCCTGGTCGTGGTCCTCGGTCACCACGACGCCCTTGCCGGCTGCGAGGCCGTCGTCCTTGACCACGAAGGGGGCGCCGAACTCCGCCAGCGCGGCTTCCAGGCCCTGGGGGGTGGTGCACACGCGGGGCTCCGCCGTGGGCACGCCTGCGGCGGCCATGACCTCCTTCGCGAAGGCCTTGGAGCCCTCGAGCATCGCGGCGGCCGCGGTGGGCCCGAAGCACGGGATGCCCACCTCGCGCACGGCGTCGGCGACGCCGGCCACGAGCGGGGCCTCGGGGCCCACGACCACGAGGTCCGCGCGCACGTTGACGGCCAGGGCGGCAATCGCCGCGCCGTCGTTCGGGTCCTGCGAGTGCAGGGTCGCGAGCTGGCCGATGCCCGGGTTGCCGGGCACGGCGTGGAGCTCCTCGACGTCGCTGTCCAGGTGGAGGGAGCGGGCGAGCGCGTGCTCGCGGGCCCCCGAGCCGACGATCAGTACCTTCACGCCCGCGAGTCTATCGAGCGCGAACCGACCTGCGCCGCGCGTACCGCGCAACACACGGCGGTGACTGAGGTGCACGCAGGGGCGGGTGTGAGTGCCCAGGAGCACCACGCGCACCTCGAGTCACAGGTGTGTGGTGAGCGGTACGCGGTGGACGTCAGTCGGCGCGCGGTGGACGTCAGTCGGCGCGCGGTGGGCGTCGGGACAGGAACCCCGGGCCTACTCCCCGCGGGCGTGCAGCAGGTCGTGGTTCACGATGATCTCGTCGCGGCCCGGGCCCACGCCGATGGCGCTGATCCGGCAGTTCGAGATCTTCTCGAGCGCGAGCACGTAGTCCTGCGCGGTCTGCGGGAGGTCGGAGAACTCGCGGGCCGTCGAGATGTCCTCGGTCCAGCCCGGCAGGTACTCGTAGACCGGCGTGGCGGCCGCGAAGTCGGCCTGATCCTGCGGCAGCTCCTCGACGCGGGTGCCGTTCACGTCGTACGCGACGCACACCGGGATCTCCTCGAGACCGGTGAGGACGTCGAGCTTGGTGAGCACCAGGTCGGTCAGACCATTGATGCGCGATGCGTACCGCGCGATCACGGCGTCGTACCAGCCGCACCGACGCGGGCGGCCCGTCGTGGTGCCGTACTCGTGGCCCACCCGCGCGAGGAACTCGCCGTTCTCGTCGAACAGTTCCGTGGGCATGGGACCCTCGCCCACGCGCGTCGTGTAGGCCTTGACGATGCCGATCACGGAGTCGATGCGCGTGGGCCCCACGCCCGAGCCCGTGGAGGCGCCGCCGGCCGTCGCGGAGGACGACGTCACGAACGGGTACGTGCCGTGGTCGACGTCCAGCATGGTCGCCTGGCCACCCTCGAACAGCACGGTCTCGCCGCGGTCCAGCGCCTGGTTGAGCACGAGCGAGGTGTCGGTGACCATCGGCTCGAGCCGGTCGCGGTACTGCAGGAGCTCGTCCGCGACCTCGTCGACCTCGATCGCACGGCGGTTGTAGACCTTCACCAGCAGGTGGTTCTTCTGCTCGAGCGCGCCCTCGATCTTGTCGCGCAGGAGCTGCTCGTCGAACAGGTCGCCCATGCGGATGCCCAGGCGGTTGATCTTGTCCGCGTAGGCCGGGCCGATGCCGCGGCCCGTGGTGCCGATCTTGCGCTTGCCCAGGAAGCGCTCGGTGACGTTGTCGAGCGTGCGCGCGTAGGGCGCGATGACGTGGGCGGCGTTCGAGATCAGCAGCTTCGACGGGTCGACGCCGCGCTCGATGAGCGCGTCGATCTCGCCGAACAGCACCGAGATGTCCACCACGACGCCATTGCCGATCACGGGCGTGACGTCCGGCGTCAGGATGCCCGAGGGCAGCAGGTGCAGAGCGAACTTCTGGTCGCCGATCACCACCGTGTGACCGGCGTTGTTGCCGCCGTTGAACTTCACCACATAGTCGACGCGGCTTCCCAGCACGTCGGTGGCCTTGCCCTTGCCCTCGTCGCCCCACTGGGCTCCGACGATCACCACTCCGGGCATCGTGCCCTCTCCCCTCACCCCGGTTCCCTGCCGGGGGCTTGGTCAACGGGGCTGTCGCCCCGTCTTGTTATCGGCCGATGCGGGCGTCACCTCCACCTGGAATGCCAGGTCTGGCGCGCATCGGCCCTTGCGTAGCGAAGCCCCGGGGTGTCTGCCGACTCCCCGGGGCCCCACCTGACGCGCTTGGGTCAGATCTTCTTCCCGGCGGAGCCCAGCTGCTGGCAGGCCTCGACAACGCGAGCGGCCATGCCGGCCTCGGCGAGCTTGCCCCAGGCACGCGGGTCGTAGGCCTTCTTGTTGCCCCACTCGCCGTCGACCTTGAGGACGCCGTCGTAGTTCTTCATCATGTGGTCGACCACGGGACGCGTGTACGCGTACTGGGTGTCGGTGTCGACGTTCATCTTGATGACGCCGTGGCTGACCGCGGTCGCGATCTCCTCGGCAGTCGAACCGGATCCACCGTGGAACACCAGGTCGAACGGCTTCTCCTTGCCGAACTTCGCGGCAGCGGCGGCCTGAATGTCACCCAGGATCTCCGGGCGCAGCTTCACGGCACCCGGCTTGTAGGCACCGTGCACGTTGCCGAACGTCATGGCGGTCAGGTAGCGGCCCTTCTCGCCCAGGCCCAGCTTCTCGATCGTGGCGATGCCGTCCTCGGGAGTCGAGTACAGCTTGTCGTTGATCTCCGCCGAGTGGCCGTCCTCCTCGCCGCCCACGACGCCGATCTCGATCTCGAGGATGGTCTTGGCGGCCTGCGACAGCTCGAGGAGCTCCTCCGAGATCGCGAGGTTCTCGTCCATGGGCACGGTCGAGCCGTCCCACATGTGCGAGTTGAAGATGGGGGCGCCGCCCGAGGCGACCTTGTCCGCCTCGATCTTCAGCAGCGGCTTGAGCCACGTGTCGAGGTAGGTCTTGTGGCAGTGGTCGGTGTGCAGCGCGATGGTCACGCCGTACGAGTCCGCGACCTCGCGGGCGTACGCGGCCAGCGCGAGCGAGCCCACGACCTGGTCCTTGATGGTCGAACCGGAGGCGTACTGACCGCCGCCCACCGAGACCTGGATGATGCCGTCCGACTCGGCCTCCGCGAAGCCCTGGATGGCTGCGGTGACGGTGGACGAGGACGTGATGTTGATCGCGGGGAACGCGTAGGAGCCGGCCTTGGCGGCATCCAGCATCGCGGAATACGACTCAACAGTGGCGATGGCCATGTGTCTCTCCTGAACTTGTGAGGGATGAACCGCGATCCATTCTGTCAGAGATCGCAGGCCCCTGGGAGGCCAAGGTCCTAGGTCTGCGGCCCGACCTCACGCGCGCGCCGCGCGGCGTACGCGGCCTCCGCGGGGTTCGCGGCGAGAGCCGCGGCGCGGTCCCACTCGCGAGCGGCCTCCGAGGTCCGGCCCAGGCGCTCGAGCAGATCCGCACGGACCGCATGCCGCAGGTGGTAGCGGTCGAGCCCGTCGATATCGTCCACCTGCGCGAGCGCCGCCGCCGGCCCGTCGACCTCCGCCACGGCGACCGCCCGCGCGAGGCGGGCGACCGGCCCGGGGCTCATGCTCAGGAGCAGGTCGTGATAGCGCAGCACTCGCGCCCAGTCGGTCGGGGTGCGCGCGTGCTCGGCCGCGATGAGCGCCTGGACCTGCCACGGCCCGAGCCGCCGCTGCGCCATGGCCTGCGCCAGCACCGTGAAGCCGCGGGCGATCATGACGCGGTCCCACAGCGACCGGTTCTGGTCGGCGAGCCTGACGAGCGCGCCGTCGGGGTCGGTGCGGGCGGCCTCGCGCGAGCGATGGAACAGCTCCAGGGCGAGGAGACCGGCGAGCTCGGGCTCGTCAGGGAGGGCATCCGCCGCCGTCGCCGTGAGCCGGATGGCCTGGTCCGCGAGATCGACGCGGGTGAGCGTCCCCGCATCCGCAGAGTGCGCGACGTAGCCCTCGTTGAAGATCAGGCCCAGCACGGTCGCAAGGACGCCCGCGCGCTCGTGCAGATCAGCCGGGACCACGAGCGGGATGTTCGCGGTTCGGATCTTGCGCTTGGCACGCACGATCCGCTGCTGCACCGTCGCCTCCGGCACCAGCAGCGCCGCGGCCACCTCCTGGGTGGTCAGGCCCCCGGCCAGCCTGAGCGTGAGGGCGACCTGGGTGTCGCGCGACAGCGACGGGTGGCAGCACAGCAGGAGGAGCCGCAGCTGCTCGTCTCCGACCTCGGTGAGCTCGGCGATGCGGGCGTCCCCCGCTCCTCGGTCACCCGCGCCGTCGTGGCCGTCGTCGCCGACCGCATCGGCCACCGCCGTCTCCAGCACCCGCGCCTCAGCCGCCGCCCGCCGCCCGGCCGCCGCGTCGCGGCGCAGCCGGTCGATTCCCGCGTTGCGTGCCACCACGTAGACCCACGCGGCCGGGTCGCGCGGCACCCCCTCATCGGCCCACGTGGCGGCGGCCTTCGCGTACGCCTCCTGCAGGCTGTCGTGCGCGGCCTCGATGTCGCCCAGGCGGTCGGTGAGGAGGGCGAGCAGGCGCCCGCCCTCCTCGCGCGCGACGCGGGTGAGCGCCGGCGTCGCCTGCTCGGCCGTCAGCCGCTCCGCCTCAGAACCCGTCGGTCGGGAAGATGGGCCGGACCTCGATCGCGCCGGTGCCCACCGGGAGCCTGCGCGCCCACTCGATGGCGTCGTCGAGGGTGTCGACGTCGATCAGGTAGTAGCCGCCCAGGTGCTCCTTGAGCTCGGCGAACGGGCCGTCGACCACGGTCGTCGCGCCGTCCTCGTGCCGCACGGTGGTCGCGGTCTCGGCGCCCTGCAGCGCCTCGCCGCCCAGGTTGACCCCCGCATCGGTCAGGTCCTGCGTGTACTGGGTCCACGCCGCCATGTAGGCGTCGAAGTCGTCGTCCCCCGGCTCGGGCGACGGGAGCGTGGGGTCGGATGCGATGAGCAGCAGGTACTTCATGATGAACCTCCAGGTCGGTGAGCCCTGGCCAGTCCCGAGTCTCACCCTGACGACGCAGAGGCAGCCGCAGATCGACACCCCTGGGGAAGATTCTTGCGAGGAATCCTCAGGCGCGCTCGGTGAGGATCACGCGCGCGGCGCTCAGGCCGAGCGACACGAGGCCCTCGCCCACGCGCAGCTCGACCACGCCGGCGGCGGGCCGGCGGGCCTCCACCTCCACGACCTCCCCGATCAGCACGCCCACGTCGGTGAGGTGACGGAGGAGCTCGGGATCGTCGTCGGAGACCCGCGCGATGCGCACCCGTTGCCCTTCCGCGACGGCGTCAAGGCCGGACTGCTCGGAGGCGGGGAGGCTGCCGGCGGCGCTGGGGATGGGATCGCCGTGGGGGTCGTGGGTGGGGTTGCCGAGCTTGGCCGCGAGGCGCTCCACGAACTCCTCGGAGACGGCGTGCTCGAGCACCTCGGCCTCGTCGTGGACCTGGTCCCAGCCGTAGCCCAGGTACTCCACGAGGAAGGTCTCGATGAGGCGGTGCTTGCGGACCGTGGTCAGCGCGATCGCGCGTCCCGCGTCGGTGAGCTCCACGGAGCCGTACTTGGCGTGCGTGACGAGGCCCCTGTCCGCGAGCTTGCGCACCAGTTCCGAGACCGAGGACGGCGACAGTCCCAGGCGGTTCGCGAGCGCGGAGACCGTCACCGGGTCGTCGGACCACTCCCCGGCGTTCCACACCGCCTTGAGATAGTCCTGGATGGTCGTCTCCGTGGCCATGGCGTCCTCCCGTTCACGTGTCCGGCTCGACTGCGGCACCCACGCGAGCCCGGCGGGCGTCGCGTGCCTTGCCCAGCAGCCCGTGCCGCGGGGCGAGCAGGTACACCAGCCCGAACACCACTCCCTGCACCACCACGACCAGGCCGCCGGAGGCGGCGTCGAGCCAATAACTGAGGTAGATGCCCACCAGCGAGCATAGTGACGAGATCACGGGCGCGAGGATCAGCATGCGGCTGAAGCGGTCGGTCAGCAGGTGCGCGGTGGCGCCGGGAATGATGAGGAGCGCTACCACGAGCACCACGCCGACCACCTGGAGGGCGACCACGGAGACGACCGCGAGCAGCCCCAGCAGCAGCGCCCCGAGCATGCGCGGGGACAGGCCGATCGCACGCGCGTGCGTGGGATCGAAGGCGAACAGCGTGAGGTCGCGGCGCTTGAGGATCAGCACGGCGAGCGCGATGGCGGCGAGGACGCCGATCTGCACGATCTCCGCAGTGCTGACGCCCAGGATGTTGCCGAAGATGATGTGGCTCAGGTCCGTCTGGCTGGGCGTCACCGAGACCAGCACGAGGCCCAGCGCGAACAGCGTCGTGAACACGATGCCGATCGCGGCGTCCTCCTTGATGCGGCTGGTGCCGCGCACGACTCCGATGAGCACCACCGCCAGCACCCCGAACACCAGCGCCCCCAGTGCGAAGGGCGCCCCGACGACATAGGCGAGCACCACGCCCGGCAGCACGGCGTGCGAGACCGCGTCGCCCATGAGCGACCAGCCCACGAGCACCAGCCAGCACGACAGCAGCGCGCACACCACCGCGGCGACCACGGTCACGAGGATCGCGCGGACCATGAAGTCGTACTGGAGCGGCTCCACGATCAGGTCGATCAGGCTCACGCCGCACCTCCCATCCGCGGCGGCTCCATGCCGAAGGCTCGGGCGAGGTTCTGCGGCTCGAGCGCGTCGGCGACGGAGCCGTGGAACAGCGCGCGGCGCAGCATCAGGATCGCCTCGTCGGCGAGCTCGGGCAGCGCGTGGAGGTCGTGCGTGGAGACCAGCACCGTGCGGCCGTCCGCCGCGAGGTCGCGCAGCAGCCGCACGATGGTCGCCTCGGAGACCTTGTCGACGCCGGCGAACGGCTCGTCGAGCAGCATCAGGCTCGCGTCCTGGGCAATGCCGCGTGCGACGAAGGTGCGCTTGCGCTGGCCCCCCGACAGGCGTCCGATCTGACGGTCAGCGAGCGCGGTCAGGCCCACGCGCTCGAGGGCCGCGTCCACGGCCTCGTGGTCTGCCGCGCGCGGCCGCCGCGTGAGGCCCATGCCCGCGTAGCGACCCATCATCACGACGTCGCGCACCGAGACCGGGAAGGTCCAGTCGACGTCCTCCGTCTGCGGTACGTAGCCGATGCGTGCGCCCGCCCGGGCGACCTGCGCATCGGCCCCGTCCACGCGAACCGCGCCCTCCTGCGGCTTCACCACGCCCATCACCGTCTTGAACAGCGTCGACTTGCCCGAGCCGTTCATGCCGATCAGACCGGTGACGCGGCCCCGCGCGAGCGACAGCGAGCAGCCGTCGAGCGCGACCACGTCGCCGTAGCGGACGGACACGCCGTCGACCTCGAGGGCCGGGGCTGCCGTGTCCCCTGCCGTGTCCGCTGCGGCGGGCCGATGCGCGGGCTGGGAGGTCACGGCTGTCCCGTGAGTGCGGAGGCGATGAGCTGGGCGTCGTAGCGGATCAGGTCGAGGTAGGTGGGCACCGGTCCGTCGGGCTCGGACAGGGAGTCGACGTAGAGGACCCCGGCGAAGGTCGCGCCCGTGGCCTCGACCACCTGCTGCATGGGCCGGTCGGACACCGTCGACTCGCAGAAGACCGCAGGAACGCCGGACTCCTCGACACGGGCGATCGCCTGGGTGATCTGCTGCGGGGTCGCCTGCTGCTCGGCGTTGACGGGCCAGATGTAGATCTCCTCGAGGCCCGCATCGCGGGCGAGGTACGAGAAGGCGCCCTCGCAGGTCACGAGCGCGCGCTGCTCCTCGGGAACCGCGGCGAGCGCGGTCTGCAGTTCGTCCTGCACGGCCTGCAACTCGCCCTTGTACTCCTCCGCGCGCTGGGCGTAGGCGTCCGCGTTGTCCGGGTCCAGGTCCGCGAAGGCCTCCGCCATCGCGTCCACGTAGGACTGCGCGAGCACCGGGCTCATCCAGGCGTGCGGGTTGGGGCGGCCCTCGTACGCGTCGCCGGCAATGTCGATGGGGTCGATCCCTTCGCTCACCACCACGTGCGGGGCGTCGACCGAGGCCACGAACTGCTCGAACCACGCCTCGAGGCCCAGGCCGTTGTCGAGGATCAGGTCGGCGTCAGCCGCGCGGGCGATGTCGCCGGGCGTGGGCTCGTAGCCGTGGATCTCGGCGCCCACCTTGGTGATCGACTCGACACGGAGGTCGTCGCCCGCGACCTCGCTGGCCATGTCCGCGAGCACCGTGAACGTCGTGAGGACCAGCGGGGCGTCCTCGCCGGCCTCCGTCGCCGAGCCGGACGAGCGGGGGGCCGCACCGGTCGAGCACGCGGCCAGGACCAGCGCCGCAGCGCCGGCGACCACCGCGGCGACCACGCGAGTTTTCGGCATACCGAAAACTCTAACTCATGCCGCCGAAACACCCGACGCTCCTGGCGGTCGATTCTCGCTCCCCTCCCCCCATTGACGAGCGAAATGGGCCCACTTCGCTCGCCTCAGCGCTTGAATGAGCGCGAATAGACCGCGGGGAGGGTCAGGAGCCGCCCATGTCTGTCACTTTGTAGGGCGCGCCGCCCTTGTCGTAGGTGGTCCACTCGCCCACCTGCGTGCCGCGATCGAACGTCCCCGAGCGCATCAGCGTGCCGTCCTTGCGGAAGAACTCCCAGTAGCCGTGCTCGGCTCCCTCGTAGAGCTGGCCTCGGGCCCACAGCGAACCGTCGCGATGGAGCTTCTCGTACGGCTCGAGGTCCTCGGCGCTGACGTCTGTCGGGTCGGTGTCACTCATGTCCTGCCTCCACATCTCCATGGTGGCGCACCCACGCGTGCATAGCGATCGCCGCCGCCGCGCCAGCGTTGATCGACCGGGTGGACCCGTACTGGGCGATGGCGAGCGTCGCGTCGGCAGCATCGCGCACCGCATCCGTGAGCCCCGTGGACTCCTGGCCGAACACGAGCACGCACGCACGCGGCAGCCGTGCCGTCTCGAGCGGCACCGAGCCCGGCAGGTTGTCGATCGCGATCACCGCCAGTCCCTCGCCGCGCGCCCACGCGACGAACTCCTCGACAGTGGTGTGATGACGCACGTGCTGATAGCGATCCGTCACCATCGCGCCGCGCCGGTTCCACCGGCGCCGGCCCACGATGTGCACCTCGCGCGCCGCGAACGCGTTCGCCGTCCGCACGACCGAGCCGATGTTGAAGTCGTGCTGCCAGTTCTCGATGGCGACGTGGAACGGGTGGCGCCGCTGGTCCAGATCCGCGACGATCGCGTCGTGGCGCCAGTAGCGATACCTGTCGACGACGTTGCGGCGGTCGCCGTCCCGCAGCAGTTCCGGATCGTAGTGGTCACCGGCGGGCCACGCTGACTCGCCGCCGGGCCACGGACCCACGCCATGGCCGTGCGCCGCGGGCTCCACGGGCGCCTCCGTGGACTCTGCGGCGTCGCCAGAGCTCGGTAGTGTCACGGCGCCAGGGTAGCCCGACACCGCGCCCGCCGACCGTCCCGGCTAGCAGCCCGACGCCACTCGCGCGCTCGCGGAGTTGCTGGTGGTGTTCTTGCGGAGCTTGACGTTGGAGTTCCCGCCCGTCGACACGAAGCTGGCCGCGACGTTGCACTCCACCACGACGTTGGATGACCGGTTGGCGATCCGCAGCCACGCGGGGCCGATGTCCGCGATCTGGTTCGGGTCGCGCACCACGTTGTCGCGGACAGTGGAGTGGTGAATGTTGTACAGCGAGATGCCGTGCCAGTGGTTGGTGATGACGGTATTGCCCTTCACCTTCCAGTTCACGCCCTTGCCGTCGAACGACACGATTCCTTGGAGAGGTCCGCACAGGGGGTTGGTGCCCTCGCAGTTGACCACAGTGTTGGCCCGGATCACCACGTTGCGCGTGACCTTGCTGGGGTTGTCATACGGCGGGAAGTGCTGGAACGCGTCATCGTGGTTGTCGTTGACGTTGATCGCGTTCGAGATGCGGTTACGGATGTACTTCGAGTCTGACGTTCCTACGGCGCGTATGCCGTCGCCGGCGAAGCGATCGATGGTGGTGTTCCGAACTCGGTGGTAATTGCCGCGGAGCGAGATCCCATGCTCGACGTTGCGGATCGTGTTGCCCTTGATCTTGACGCGATTCGCGTTCACCTGGATGCCCGTGACCGCTCGGTTGTTCCAGTCCGATGCTGACCAGCTGCTCGAATTGGCGACAGTCTGGATGGTGCTCTTCTTGATGGTGATGCGGCGCGTGGGTCCAAAATGGCCGTGGTTCTCGATGTCCACCAGCTCGCTCGACCCGCCGCCGCCGACGACGGTGAGCGAGTCGAGCACCCAGCGCTCGGCGCCGCTCACGCTGATGTGGTCGAACCTTGCCACTTGTCCATGGGCGGAGGTGATGGTGATGGGCTTCTGGTTGTAATAGCCACGGATCTGCAGATCTCCGTAGTCGCCACCCGCGAGCACGATCGTGTCGCCGGCCTTGATGGGCGCGCCTGCGTTGCGCTTCACGAGCTTGCTCGAGCCGGACTTCGGAAAGGAGTTCCAGTTGCGACTCTCGATGAGGCCCCTGCTGAACAGTGCATCAAGCGACGGGAACGGGTCACTGGCAGTGCCTACGCCGCCGGCGCGCGCGCCCGGATCGACGTAGAACGTCGTTCCCGATGCCGCCTCGTCCTTGGCGGAGAAACCTTGGGCTGCTGCAGTCAGGACGGCCCCGTCGGAGGCGCGCTGCGTCATCTGCTCCGCGCCGGAGTACGTCCCTGCCGCGAACCACACGCCTGCGAACAGGGTGCACACGACGGCGACGGCGGACACGCCCTGCACGAGACTCCGCGACGTGCGCCGAGCATCGCCTGGTTGCACGAGGTCAACAAATCGCATGGTGACGGGTCTCCATCTCTGTACGCGTGGCACGATCGCGCCAATTGGGGATGAACAGAGCAACCTGGACACCCAGATTGGCGCCTTTGCTCCAAGAATGGTGCCGAGTGTTACCGATCTCACATCAGATCGAGCTGTTCGGCGCCTGTCGTGTCGTCGGGTCGACGGTCAGCAGCCGGACGGCGGGCGGGCGCTCGCCGCGTTGCTGGTCGTGTTGTTGCGCATCGTCACGTTCGAGTTGCCCTCGGTCGAGACGAAGCTCGCGGCGACGTTGCACTCGACGACGACGTTGGACGATCGGTTGGCGATCCTCAGCCACGTCGGTCCGATGTCCGCGATCTGGTTCGGGTCGCGCACCACGTTGTTGCGGACAGTGGAGTTGTGGATGTTGTAGAGCGAGATGCCGTGCCAGTGGTTGGTCACGACGGTGTTGCCCTCGACCGTCCAGTTCTCGCTCCGGCCGTCGAACGTCACGATGCCCTGGAGGGGGCCGCACAGGGCGTTGGTGCCCTCGCAGTTGATCACCGTGTTGTTGCGGATCACGACGTTGGTGGTGACCTTGCTGGGGTTGTCGTAGGGCGGGAAGTGCTGGAACCCGTCGTCGTGGTTGTCGTTCACGTTGATCGCATTGGAGATGCGGTTGCCGATGTACCGAGAGTTCGAGGTGCCCACCAGGCGGATTCCGTCGCCGGCGAAGCGGTCGATCGAGTTGTTCCTGACCACCTGGTCGTCGCCGCGCAGCGAGATGCCGTGCTCGACGTTGCGGATCGTGTTGCCAGCGATCGTGATGCTCTCCGCCTTCACCTGGACGCCCGTGAGCGCACGGTTGTTCCAATCCGAGGCCGACCAGCCGCTCGAGTTGGCGACGGTCTGGATGGTGCTGTTCTGGATCGTCACGTCGCTCGTGGGTCCGTGGTGACCGTGGTCCTCGATGTCCACCAGCTCGCTCGACCCGCCACCCGTGACCGTCAGCGAGTCCAGCACCCAGCCCGCGCCGCCGCTCACGCTGATGTGCGAGAACGTCGCGCGCTGGCCCTGCGCTGAGGTGATCGTGATGGGCTGAGTGTTGTAGTAGCCGCGGATCTGGAGGTTGCCGTAGTTGCCACCGGCCAGCACGATCGTGTCGCCGGCGTTGATGGGCGCGCCGGCATTCTTGGTCGTGAGACTGCCGTTACCGTTCGCGGGGAACGAGGTCCAGTTGCGGCTCTCGATCTGCCCGCCGTTGAAGACCGCGTCCAAAGACGAGTACGGGTTGTCGACGCTGCCGTCGCCACCGGAGCGCGCGCCCAGATCGACGTAGAACGTGTCGCCCGTCCCCGCCTGGTCGCCCGAGGAGAATCCGCTCGAGCCACCCGTTGAGCCGGAGGACCCCGAGCCGCTGGAACCCGACGAGCTGCCGCTGCCGCTCGATCCGCTGGCGCTCGAGCCGGTTCCCGATCCGCCGCTGCTCGAGCCACTGCCGCTCGACGAGCCGTCGCTCGCCTCAGTGTCGTCGGTCTCGTCCGCGTCACGGGACACGCTCACGGTGCCGCTGCCTCCTGCGTCCTCCGACTCCTGGCCCTCGTCGGCGCCGTCCGAGGGCGACTGCGACGCGTCCGAGCCGGAGTCCGGGTGAGACTCGTCAACCGAAGGCGCGGAGATCTGAGGCGCGGGGTCGGACTCGTCCGCGTCCGGCACGTCGGACGGTTCGGGGCTGGGGGACGGCGCTTCGAGTTGTCCGTCGTACGCCAGCTGCTCGGCGTCGCCGTCCTTCGACGAGGCGTCCGCGGCGAACCACACCCCCGCGAAGAGCGTGCACGTCGCCACCACGGCCGACAGGCCGGACAGCAGTCGACCCGTCAGTCGCGGACCACTGCCAGGTTGAAATAGGCCACCGAAACGCATGCTCACCGTCCTCCGTCTTCGCGCCGGGTGCGCGACCACGTCGATTGGGGACGAACGTAGCAACTCCGACACTCAGATTAGGGGCACTGTCTCCAAGGTTGGGGAGGCCGGCGGTGCGCCGCGAAACTCAGAATGAGACGTTCGGCGCCTCGCGGACAGCGGTGTCGATGACCTCGAAGTACTCTTCGCGAGTGAAGCCGAAGGCGCCCGCTACCAGGGTCGTTGGGAATGTCTCGACCTTGGTGTTCATCGCCCGCACGTTCGCGTTGTAGAAGCGCCGGCCCGCCGCGATGCGGTCCTCGGTGTTGGTGAGCTCGCTCTGCAGATGCAGGAAGTTCTGGTTGGCCTTGAGGTCCGGATACTGCTCGGCCAGGGCAAACAGCTTGCCCAGCGCCTGCGTCAGGATGTTCTCCTGCTCCGCCTGCTGGCCCGGGGACGACCCCGGCTCCGCGGCGACCGAGCGCGCCTTGACGACGGCCTCGAGGGTCTCGCGCTCGTGGGCGGCGTAGCCCTTGACCGTCTGGACCAGGTTGGGGATCAGGTCGTGGCGGCGCTGCAGCTCGACGTCGATCTGTCGCCACGACTCCTGCACCAGATTGCGCAGCTTGACCATAGCGTTGTACTGGACCACGGCCCACAGCACGACGATCAGCGCGATGAGCAGCAGTGCCCCGATGAACCACTCGATCATGGTGTTCCCCTCGGTTGGTGATGGGCGGCTCTCGCGCCGTCCCCGCGAGCCTAACCGGACTGACGCTCCGCGCCAGAACCGCCGCGCAGCTGCCGCCAGTCCTCGACACCATCGCCGTCCGCGTCCACGCCGACCCCGGTGTAGCGACCCGTCGTCAGCGCCCCGGACTCGCTTGCCCAGGCCGGCCCCGCCGTCGGCGCGGCGGGCGCCGCCCGCTCGCCGCCCACATCGGCCCTCGTGACCGGGACGCTGCCACCCGCATCGGCCCTGTGCTGCACCTCGCCATCGGTGACGCCCGCGAGCGCCGTGGGCCGGCGACCGGTGAGGTGCCCGGGCTCGGTCGCCCACGCGGGGGCGTGCGCCGACACCCCGTCTCGCACCGCGAGGCCGCGCTCCCGATACTCGCGCAGGACGTGCTCCGGGATGCGCTTCGCGATGCTCGTCACCACGGAGAGTCGGCGCGACAGCTCTTCGGGTCCCTGGCGCCCCTGCTGCCAGGTGAGCACCGCGCCTCCCTCGATGCGCAGCGCGAGCCCCTCGGCGTCGACCTGCAGCAGGCGCTCGACCATGCGCGGGTCGAGCACCGCGTGCGCGTAGCGGGCGTCGTCGGCCCGCACGCGCCAGCGCCGATTGAACGCGTGCGACTCGACGTCCACGTCGCCGCCGCCGAACCCTTTGGCGACCTGCGCCGCGATGCCCTCCGGGACGATGTCGAGGCGCGGCAGCGCGACCGGCAGCTCGGCGAGCGTGACCTGATGGGCGGTAGCGACGGCGCTGCGGTGGTCGTCGTCCGTCTCGGTCTCGAAGACGTGGGCGAACGTCGCGCAGCGCACGCCGCCGTAGTCGCCGCGCACGAGCGACTCCTGCCGCCGGCGCACGCCCGTCGCGAAGGGGAACGTGTCGAAGCGGACCCCGTACTCACGCGTCATGCGCACGTACTCCCAGCCGTGCGCATCGGCGAACGAGGCGTAGGCATCCCGCAGGCGCCGAGCGCGCAGGCCGTCACGGATCGACCAGCCCACCCCGAGCACCAGCACCGGAAGGGCGATCACCACCAGCCATCCCACGTGCGCCCGGGCTCCGCCCAGCATCACGACGCCGGCGATCGCGGCGATCCCGATCCCGGCCCAGCGCCCATGGACGTGGCGGAGCATGGCGTCACCCTACTGGCGCGGCTCCCGGCCGGGAAGGCGGGTGTGGCGCGGTCGACTCAGGCGAGACCCAGGTCATCGAGGCCGAACAGCGACAGGTACGGCAGCCCCTCGGCCTCGATCCTCTCGCGCGCGCCCGTGTCGCGGTCCACGATCACGGCCACGGCGGCGACCGTCGCGCCGGCCTCGCGGATGGCCTCGACGGCCGTGAGCACCGAGCCGCCGGTGGTCGAGGTGTCCTCGACGGCCACGACGGTGCGGCCCGCGATGTCCGGGCCCTCGATGCGGCGCTGCAGGCCGTGCGCCTTGTTCTCCTTGCGCACGACGAACGAGTCGAGCTCGAGGCCTCGGCTTGCAGCGGCGTGCATGAGCGCGGTCGCGACGGGGTCCGCACCGAGCGTGAGACCGCCCACGGCGTCGACCTCCGCGGGCCCGTAGCCGCTCACCTCGAGGTGGTCGAGCAGCACGTGGCCCACCAGGGGCGCCGCCCGGTGGTGCAGGGTGATCCGGCGCAGGTCGACGTAGTAGTCGGCCTCCTTGCCCGAGGCGAGGGTGATGCGGCCGTGGACCACGGCCAGCTCCTTGATGAGGTCGCGCAGCTGCTCGCGCGGGGTGCCGGAGGTCATGGCGCCGATCCTACCGAGCATCCCTGCGGTGCGTTCTCGCTCACCTAGCTGTAGTGCCCAGGGACGTTGTTTGAGTTCTGGGCGATAGGGAGGACCTCCGGGCAGAGTGGAGCTGTCTAGTTCTTCGCTCTGAATCCCGGAGGTCCTCGTGCTCCACGCTAATGCTGCTTTGACCC